>Ga0102832_1000099_pt1 | contig 244444 bp, 229 predicted proteins | sample EBPBio282013_DNA_FD_88942 | JGI IMG/M metagenome (GOLD analysis project Ga0102832, IMG submission 88942) | Wastewater treatment Type I Accumulibacter community from EBPR Bioreactor in Madison, WI, USA - Reactor 2_5/28/2013_ DNA (Illumina Assembly) | ecosystem: Engineered > Bioreactor > EBPR >...
CTGCGCACGGGCTGGAACAAGCCCTCGTTTTCGGCGCGCCACCGCCGCGCGGCGTCGACCAGCAGCACCACGTCGGCCGGGCTGGCGGCGCCCTCGCTCTTCAGGCGGTTGAAGATGCCGGCATCGTCGGAATCCACGCGGTTGATGCGGATGCCGGTCTGCTTGGTGAAGTTGTCGTACAGCGCCTCGTCGGTCTGGTAGTGACGCGCCGAGTACAGGTTGAGCACCTTGTCCTGGGCGAGGGCCGGCAGCGAGAGGCCGGCAACCAGCGCCAGGGCGGCGAGGCGAAGATGAAACAGGCGGCGCAAGGCGTCACTCCCAAAACGGTTCGGAGGACGCGGATGTTATCTGAGAACGAGAACCACTCTCAATTGAGAAAGCTTGCGCCGCATCAGGGAAACCGGCCGGCGCCCTTGCCGGCGCCGCTACGTCCACCGTCGAGCGTCAGGCGGATGGCGGCACGTAGCCGGCCGGCGTCTCGGCCTGGCCGCCGAACAGGAACTGCTCCATCTGCCGCGCCAGGTACTGGCGGGCGCGCGCATCGGCCAGGTTGAGCCGGTTCTCGTTGACCAGCATGGTCTGGTGGCGCTTCCACGCCTCGAAGGCTTCGGCGCTGATCTGCTGGTAGATGCGCTTGCCCAGTTCGCCGGGGTAGGGCGCGTAGGTCAGGCCCGGCGCTTCCTTCTTCAGATACACGCACTGCACCATGCGGGTCATGGCTTTTCTCCTTCGGTCAGACGAACTTCTTGACGAGGACCTGCGAGCGCCGGTCCCAGTTGTACTTGCGTTTGCGCGCCTCGGGCAGCCAGTCGGGGTCGACCGGCACGAAGCCGCGCTTGATGAACCAGTGCATCGTGCGCGTGGTCAGCACGAAGATGCTGTCCAGCCCGGCGGCGCGCGCGCGCTGCTCGATGCGCTTGAGGATTCGCTCGCCGTCGCCCTGGCCTTGCACGTGCGGCGAGATGGTCAGCGCCGCCATCTCGGCGGTGCGGCCTTCGGGGTAGGGGTAGAGCGCCGCGCAGCCGAAGATCACGCCGTCGTGCTCGATCACGGTGTAGTAGCTGACGTCGCGCTCGATCTCGGCGCGCTCGCGCCGCACCAGCGTGCCGTCGCGCTCGAATGGCTCGATGAGCTGCAGGATGCCGCCCACGTCGTCGGGCGTGGCCTCGCGCAGGCTTTCCAGCTTTTCGTCGACCACCATGGTGCCGATGCCGTCGTGCGTGAACACCTCCATCAGCAAGGCGCCGTCGGCGGCGAAGGGCAGGATGTGCGAGCGCTCGACGCCGCCTTCGCAGGCCTTCACGCAATGCTGCAGGTAGAACGCGGTGTCGGTGGGCTGATGCGGCCGCGGCAGCCGCGCCAGCAGCCGCTTGGCATCGGCCAGCGCCAGCTCGGTGTCGATGCCGCTGTCGGCGTCGTCGGGGTTCTCGCGGATGCCCGGCACCTCGGTCATGAAGACCAGCTTGTCGGCCTGCAGCGCGATCGCCGTCTGCGTGGCCACGTCTTCCATCGTCAGGTTGAAGGCCTCGCCGGTCGGCGAAAAGCCGAACGGCGACAGCAACACCAGCGCGCCGATGTCGATGGCGCGGCGGATCGCCGCGCCGTCCACCCGGCGCACCAGGCCGCTCAACAGGAAGTCCACGCCGTCGACGATGCCCACCGGCCGCGCGGTGAGGAAGTTGCCGGACACCACGCGCACCGTGGCGTTGGCCATCGGCGTGTTGGGCAGGCCCTGGCTGAAGGCGGCCTCGATCTCGAAGCGCAACTGCCCCGCGGCTTCCTGCGCACCGTCCAGCGCCACCGCGTCGGTGATGCGGATGCCGTGGCTGAACTTCGAGACGTGGCCCTTGGCCGCGAGCTGCTCGTTGACCTGCGGCCGAAAGCCGTGCACCAGCACCAGCTTGATGCCCATGGCATGCAGGATCGCCAGGTCTTGCACGAAGGCGTTGAGCTTGCCGGCGGCGATGGCCTCGCCGGCCAGCCCCACCACGAAGGTCTTGCCGCGGTAGGCGTGGATGTACGGCGCCACCGAGCGGAACCAGGGAACGAAGGTGTGCGGGAAGACGAGGTTCATGGCGCGACGGGCGTGGCGGCGCGCATTGTGCGGCATCGACGTTGACGGCGATGGCGCCGTGGGCGCAGCATGCGCGGCCCGATTCCTTCCCATCCCCCAAAGGAGCAGCGATGGACGCGTTCAAGACCCCCGGCGCCTTCAGCTGGTGCGAGCTGGCAACCCCCGACCCCGCCAAGGCCACCGACTTCTACGGCAAGCTGCTCGGCTGGACATTCGACGACATGCCGATGGCGCACGGCGACACCTACCGCGTCGTGAAGGTCGGCGCCGAAGCCGTCGGCGGCATCATGGCGCCGCCGCCCGGTGGGCCGCCGATGGCCTGCTGGAGCTGCTACGTCACCGTGACCGACGCCGATGCCACCGCGCGCCAATGCGCCGAGCTGGGCGGCAAGGCCGTCGTGCCGCCGACCGACATCCCCAACGTCGGCCGCTTCGCGGTGCTGCAAGACCCGCAAGGCGCGGTGTTCTGCGTCATCGCGTACAAGATGCCCGGCTGAGCGGCCGCGCCGCGCAGGGTGCGGGGCGCGGCCGATAATCCGCGCCCCGTGAAGCCCCGCCCCGGCGCTGCCGCCGTCGCAGCGCACCCCATCCCGCCGATCACCTACCCCGAAGCGCTGCCGGTCTCGGCGCGGCGCGACGAAATCGCGCGCGCCATCGCGCAGCATCCGGTGGTCATCGTCTGCGGCGAGACCGGCTCGGGCAAGACCACGCAACTGCCCAAGATCGCGCTGGAACTGGGCCGCGGCCGCGCCAACCCGAGCACCGGCCGCCGCGCGCTGATCGGCCACACGCAGCCGCGGCGCATTGCCGCCACCAGCGTGGCCAAGCGCATCGCCGACGAGCTGCAATCGCCGCTGGGCGAGGTGGTCGGCTACAAGGTGCGCTTCCAGGACCGGCTGCAGGCCGGCGCCTCGGTCAAGCTGATGACCGACGGCATCCTGCTGGCCGAGACGCAGACCGACCCGCTGCTCTCGGCCTACGACACGCTGATCATCGACGAGGCGCACGAGCGCAGCCTCAACATCGACTTCCTGCTGGGCTACCTTCGCCAGCTGCTGCCGCGGCGGCCCGACCTCAAGATCATCATCACCTCGGCGACGATCGACGCCGACCGCTTCGCGCAGCACTTCGCGTCGGCGCAGGGGCCGGCGCCGGTGATCATGGTCTCCGGGCGGCTGTTCCCCGTGGAGCAGCGCTGGCGGCCTTGGGAAGAGCAAAAGAACACCGACCTCGAAGACGCCATCGCCGACGCCGTCGACGAGCTGTGGTGCGAAGGCCCGGGCGACATCCTCGTCTTCCTGCCCGGCGAGCGCGAGATCCGCGAGGCCGCCGACCATCTGCGCAAGCACCTCGCGGCCCAGCATCGGGGCGGGCCGCCGCCGGAGATCCTGCCGCTGTTCGCGCGCCTTTCGCAGGCCGAGCAGGAGCGCGTGTTCCAGCCCGGCAACGGCCGGCGCATCGTGCTGGCCACCAACGTCGCCGAGACCTCGCTGACGGTGCCCGGCATCCGCTACGTCGTCGACGCCGGACTGGCGCGCGTCAAACGTTACAGCTACCGCAACAAGGTCGAGCAGTTGCAGGTCGAGCCCATCAGCCAGGCGGCGGCCAACCAGCGCGCCGGGCGCTGCGGGCGGGTGGCCAACGGCATCTGCATCAGGCTCTACGGCGAAGACGAGTTCGCCGCGCGGCCGCGCTTCACCGACCCCGAAATCCTGCGCAGCTCTCTGGCCGGCGTGATCCTGCGCATGAAGGCGCTGCACCTCGGGGCGGTGGAGGACTTCCCGTTCCTCGAAGCGCCGCCGCGCAAGGCCATCGCCGACGGCTACGCACTGCTGTCGGAGCTGGGCGCCGTCGACGACGACAACGCGCTTACCGAGATCGGCCGGCAGCTTGCCCGGCTGCCGCTGGACCCGCGCGTCGGCCGCATGATCCTGGAGGCGCAGCGCCGCCAGTCGCTGGCCGAGGTGCTGGTGATCGCCGCCGCGCTGTCGGGCCAGGACGTGCGCGACCGCCCGCAGGACCAGCAGCAGGCCGCCGACGAGAAGCACAAGCCCTTCGACGACGAGAAGTCGGAGTTCGTGGGCACGCTCAAGCTGTGGCGGTGGATCGAGGAAGGCCGCGGCCATGGCGAAGGCCACACCGCGCACAAGCTGTCCAACCGCCAGCAAGAGCAGCGCCTGCGCGAGCGCTTCATCAACCCGCGACGCGTGCGCGAATGGCGCGACATCCACAGCCAGCTGCACACCGTCGTCGCCGAGCACGGCTGGCGGCTCAACACCGTGCCGGCCACCTACGAGCAGGTGCACCTGGCGATGCTGTCGGGCTTGCTCGGCAACATCGGCTGCAAGAGCGATGACGAGGACTGGTACCTCGGCGCGCGCGGCATCAAGTTCTGGCGCCACCCCGGCGCCAACCTCAGCAAGAAGCCCGGCCGCTGGCTGGTGGCGGCCGAACTCGTGGAGACCACGCGGCTGTTCGGCCGCGGGCTGGCGGCGATCGAGCCGCAGTGGCTGCCCGGCATCGCCGGCCACCTGCTGAAGACGCAGTTGCTGGAGCCGCACTGGGAGAAGAAGGCCGGCGAGGTGGTGGCGCTGGAGCGCGCCACGCTCTACGGGATCGTGGTCTACAACAACAAGCGCGTGAACTACGGTCTGCTGGACCCGGCCGCCGCGCGCGAGATCTTCATCCGCGAGGCGCTGGTGACGGGCGAGATCGAGACCCGACTGCCGTTCCTGGCGCACAACCAGAAGCTGATCCGCCAGGTGGAGGAACTCGAGCACAAGGCGCGCCGGCAGGACGTGCTGGTCGACGACGAACTGATCCACGCCTTCTACGACCAGCAGATTCCCGCCGACGTCTGCAGCACCGCCGCGCTGGAGCGCTGGTTCCGCGCCGAGGTGAAGCGCCAGCCGCAGTTGCTGCAGCTCTCGCGCGACGAGCTGATGCGGCACGAGGCCGCCGGCATCACCACCGCCGCCTTCCCGCGCACCGTGCGCCTGGGCGGCATCGACTGCGCCGCCAGCTACCTGCACGAACCCGGCGATGCGCGCGACGGCCTGACCGTCACCGTGCCGATCTACGCGCTCAACCAGGTCGCCGACGAGCGCTGCGAATGGCTGGTGCCGGGCATGCTGAAAGACAAGCTGCTGGCGCTGGTCAAGAGCCTGCACCAGCGCCCGCGCTCGCGGCTGATGCCGCTGGCCGAGTTTGCGCAAGCCTTCATCGAAACGCACGCCTTCGGCGACGGCAGCCTGCTGGAGGTGTTGCTGCGGGCCGTGCGCGAGAAGACGCAGCTGCCGGTGCAGCGCAACGACTTCAAGCTGGAGCAGCTGAGCCCGCACCAGTTCATGAACTTCCGCGTCGTCGACGAGCACGGCCGCCAGCTCGGCGCCGGGCGCGACCTGGCCGGCCTGAAGGCCGAGCTGGGCGGCCTGGCGCGCAGCGCGTTCCAGGCGCTGGCGGGGTTGAAGACGAGTCCCTCGAAGGCCGCCGCGGCAGCTTCGCCCCAGCCCTCGACCGGGCCCTCACCCCGGCCCTCACCCCAACCCACTCCCGCCGCGCGGGAGAGGGAGCAAGAAGAGCCGCAGCGCTACACCGACTGGACCTTCGGCGAGCTGCCCGAGCTGATGGAGCTGCGCAAGGCCGGGCAGACGCTGGTCGGCTTTCCGGCGCTGATCGACCGCGGCACGCACGTCGAGATCGAGGTCTTCGACGAGCCGCAGCTTGCCGCCGCCAAGCACCGCGCCGGCCTGCGCCGGCTGCTGGCGCTGCAGTTGCGCGAGCCGCTGAAGTACCTGGAAAAGAACATCCCCGACCTGCAGAAGATGGCCGCCGCCTACCTGGGCCTGGGCACGCTGGAAGAGCTGCGCGAGCAGGTCATCGAGGTCGCGCTCGACCGCGCCTTCCTCGCCGAGCCGCTGCCGGTGGATGCCGCCGGCTTCAAGGCCCGGCTCGACGAAGGGCGCGCGCGGCTGAACCTGATCGCCGCCGAGGTGGCCCGCCTGGCCGGCAGCGTGCTGGCCGAGCTGGCCGCGGCGCAGCGCAAGCTCAAGGACAGCCGGCCGCCCAAGGAGGTGGCCGACGACATCGCGGCGCAGTTGCAGCGCCTGGTGCCCAAGCGCTTCGTCGCGCAGACCGAGTGGCCCGCGTTGCAACATCTGCCTCGTTATCTGAAGGCCATCGTGCTGCGCCTGGACAAGTTGCGCGCCGACCCCGCGCGCGACGCCGCGCGCCTGGCCGAGCTGCGCCCGCTGGAGCAGCGCTGGCTGCGCCGCGTGGCCGAGCTGCGCGGCGCCCGCCACGCGCGGCTGGACGAATACCGCTGGCTGCTGGAAGAGCTGCGCGTCAGCTACTTCGCGCAGGAACTGCGGACGCCGCAGCCGGTCAGCGCCAAGCGGCTGGACCGCGCCTGGCAGCAGATCGCCACCGCTTGAGCGAAAGGACCGACGCCGATGAACCTCGCCCTCTGGCTGTATCGCAACGCGCTGGCGCACGGCCCGCGCCCCGCCGTCGCGCTGGGCACGCAGGTCGTGCACGACCACGCCGGCCTGGCGCGCGCCGCCGGCGGCTTTGCGCAGTGGGCGCGCGTCCAAGGCATCGGCGCCGGCGACCGCGTGGGCCTGTTCATGGACAACGGGCCCGAGTACCTGGTGGCGCTGTGGGGCCTGTGGTGGCTGGGCGCCGTCGCGGTGCCGATGAACGCGCGGCTGCACGGGCGCGAGGCCGCCTGGATCCTCGGCCAGTGCGAGGCGCGCGCCTGCATCGCCGACGACCGCCACGCCGACGAACTGGCGCCGCATCTGCCTGCAGACACCGCGCTGTGGCGCGAGCCGCAGCCGCCCGCGGCAACGGCGATCGAACCGCCGGCCGAGCGCACCGAGGACGATGCCGCCTGGCTCTTCTACACCAGCGGCACCACCGGCCGCCCCAAGGGCGTGACGCTGACCCACCGCAACCTGCGCTGGGCCGCGATGGCCTACGTCGCCACCGTGCAGCCGGTAGCGCCGGGCGACGCCTGCCTGCATCCGGCGCCGCTGTCGCACGGCAGCGGGCTGTACCACCTGGCCTACGTGATGAACGCCGGCGTCAACGTGCTTCCCGCATCGCGCGGCTTCGACGAGGCCGAATGCTTCGCGCTGGCCGCGCACTGGCGCAACGCCTCGTGCTTTGCCGCGCCGACCATCGTGCGCCGGCTGGCCGAGCATGCGCGGCTGCACCGGCCGCCGCTTGACGGGCTGGCCACCATCGTCTACGGCGGCGCGCCAATGTACCTGGCCGACCTGGAGGCGGCGCGTGCCGCCCTCGGCCCGCACCTGGCGCAGATCTACGGCCAGGGCGAAAGCCCGATGACCATCACCGTGCTGCCGAAGGCGGTGATCGAAGACCGCGGCCACCCGCGCTGGCGCGAGCGCATGGCCTCGGTGGGCGTGGCGCAGCCGATGGTGGAACTGTCGATCCGCGCCGCCGACGGCCGCGCGCTGGCCGCCGGCGAGGTGGGCGAGGTCTGCGTGCGCGGCGAGGTGGTGATGGCCGGCTACTGGCAGCAGCCCGAAGCCAGCGCCGCGGCGCTGCGCGACGGCTGGCTTTGGACCGGCGACGTCGGCCGCGTCGACGACGAGGGCTTTCTGACGCTGCTCGATCGCAGCAAGGATCTGGTGATCAGCGGCGGCAACAACATCTACCCGCGCGAGGTGGAAGAGGTGCTGCTCACCCACCCCGGCGTGGCCGAGGTCAGCGTCATCGGCCGGCCCGACGCCGAGTGGGGTGAATCGGTCGTCGCCTACGTGGTCTGCCGCGATGCGGGGGCGGCCGTCGATGCCGCGGCGCTGGATGCGCACTGCCTGGCGCAGATGGCGCGCTACAAGCGGCCCAAGGCCTACCGCTTCGTGCCGGCGCTGCCCAAGAACAACTACGGCAAGGTGCTGAAGACCGAATTGCGGCAGGTGGAAGCCGGCGCGCCCTGGCCGCCGGCGTGATGAAGCATGCGCTTCAGATGCCCAGGCGGCTGCGCAGCCGCTGCGCGGCGGCGCGCACGGCCTCGCGCGGCGACGCGGCGGCCTTGCTCAGGCAGTCCAGCGCGTAGGCCGGATCCTTCTGCAGGCGTTCCACGTGTACGTGCAGGCCTTCCTTGGCCGCCAGCCACTTGAAGTCGATGATGTCCACCAACTCCAGGCCCTGGCGTTCGCTTTGAGTGGTGGCGTTCATCGGCGGCGGCTTGTCCTGATCTTCCACGTTGACCTTAACGGCCGAGCTTGGCTCGAAGCTGACAGCGCGGACACCCCTTTCGAGGGATCTCTCCAGAATAGGCCCCCGGCCTTGCCACCGACTGCCTTGCGTTGCCCATGTCCAACAGTTCACCCCTTCCACCCTTGACGGCGGCCGCAGCGCTGCCCAAGCAAATGACGCAGGCCGGCTTTGCCGTGCTGAGCGCCGACACCGCGGCCGGACTGATCGGCTGGCAGCGTCCACCGCTGGACTGGCAAGCCCATTGGGCCGACCTGCCGAGCGACAACTACCTGCGCGACGGCGGCCGTTATCGCCGCCGCCGCCATGGTTGTTTCGTCATCGACGAGGGGCGGGTAGAGGCCGTCGCGCACCGCGCGCACTGGCAACCCGTGGAATACAACGCATTGCACGGCGGCATCGAGCGCTGGTTCGAGCCGCTGCCGCCGGCCTTGCAAAGCGACCCGCGCTGGACCGCGCTGCTGCAGGCCATGGCGCGCATCGCCGGCGGCCTGCACCCGGCGGCGCGCTGGTTCGCCGAGGCCCATGTCTTTCGCATCGACACCACCGACGGCATCGGCCGCCCCACGCCCGAGGGCGCGCACCGCGACGGCGTCGACCTGGTGGCCGTATTCCTGGTCGACCGCCACGGCGTGAAAGGCGGCGAGACGCGCGTGTTCGCCGCCGACGGCCCGCAAGGCGTGCGCTTCACGCTGGCCGAACCCTTCAGCGTGCTGCTGCTCGACGACGCCCGCGTGATCCACGAAAGCACGCCGATCCAGCCGCTGCAGGGCGACGCGCCGGCCTGGCGCGACACCCTGGTGCTGACCCTCAGGCGCGGCGGCTTCCAGGGCCCGCAGGCTATGCTCGGCGCATGAACGCCGATCCGCTTTCCAGCGCGCCCAGCCTGCCGATCCAGTTCGCCGACGTGGCCGCCGCCGCCGGCCGCCTGCGCGGCGTGGCGCACCGCACGCCGGCGCGCACCTCGCGCACCGTGGACGAAGCTTGCGGCGCCAGCGTCTTCTTCAAGTGCGAGAACTTCCAGCGCATGGGCGCCTTCAAGTTCCGCGGCGCCTACAACGCGCTGGCGCGCTTCAGCGCGGAGCAGCGCCGCGCCGGCGTCATCGCCTTCTCGTCGGGCAACCATGCGCAGGCCATCGCGCTGTCGGCGCGGCTGCTCGCCATGCCCTCGGTGATCGTGATGCCGCAGGACGCGCCGGCGTCCAAGCTGGCCGCCACGCGCGGCTACCAGCGCGAGCAGCCGGGCAGCGAGGTCATCCTCTACGACCGCTACACGCAAGACCGCGAGGCCATCGGCCGCCGCATCGCCGCCGAGCGCGGCATGACGCTGATCCCGCCCTACGACCACGCCGACGTGATGGCCGGGCAGGGCACCGCGGCGCTGGAGTTGATCGAGGACGTCGGCCCGCTCGACGCGCTGCTCGTCTGCGTGGGCGGCGGCGGGTTGATCAGCGGCTGCGCGGTGGCGGCCACGGCGCGTTCGCCCGGCATCGAGGTCTGGGGCGTCGAGCCGGCGGCCGGCAACGACGTGCAGCAAAGCCTGGCCAAGGGCGAGATCGTCCACATCGACACGCCCAAGACCATCGCCGACGGCGCGCAGACCCAGCACTGCGGCACGCTGACCTTTGCCGTCATCCGCCGCCTGGTCAGCGGCGTGCTGACGGTGACCGACGCGCAGCTCGTGCGCACGATGCGCTTCTTCGCCGAGCGCATGAAGATGGTGGTCGAGCCCACCGGCTGCCTGGCCGCCGCCGCGCTGCTGGAAGGCGCGATCGAGCTGCGCGGCAAGCGCGTGGGCGTGATCCTGAGCGGCGGCAACGTCGACCTGGCGGCCTATGCCGGGCTGCTGCAGGCCTGAGCGCACGGCCTGACCGCACCACCTGACCACATCACGCGACCGCATCATGAAACAAGGGAGTGCCTGATGGCTGACGAGCAAACCAAGCCCACCGTTGCCGGCGACGCCGCCCCAGGCGCCGGCCGCGAGGGCGAACGCGAAGCCGACAAGAAGCTGCGCCAGACGGTCGAGCGGCTGCTGCTGCGGCCGCCGGCCGTCAGCGACGGCTCGGTCACCGCCACCGCCGGCCGCGGCCCGCTGCGCTACGAAGCGCGGGTGGAGTTCCTGCCGGTGATGGCGCAGGGCTTCGACGGCGTGCTCGCCGAGCCGCAGGCCGCCGTGATGGTCACCAGCTACAAGCGCCAGGGCGTGCGCGCGGCCGACCGGCCGGTGTGCTTTGCCTTCAACGGCGGGCCCGGCTCGGCCTCGCTGTGGCTGCACCTGGGCGCCCTCGGCCCCAAGCGCGTGCTGGTGCCCGACGACGGCGGCGCGGCGCGCGCGCCGTATGCGCTGGTCGACAACCCGCAGACCTGGTTCGACCATTTCGACCTGGTGTTCATCGACCCGCCGCACACCGGCTGGTCGGTCTGCGCCAGCGAGGCCGCGCGCAAGCGCATGCTCGGCGTCGACGGCGACGTGGAAGCACTGGGCGAGGTGATACGCGTGTGGCTGACGCGCCACCAGCGCTGGGCCTCGCCGGTGGTGCTGGCCGGCGAAAGCTACGGCACCACGCGCGCTGCCGCGCTGGCCGACAGCCTGCAGACCGCCGGCGTCGCCTTGAGCGGCCTGGTGCTGATCAGCTGCGCGATGGACCTGCAGGCGCTGGACTTCACGCCCGCCAACGAGCTGCCTTATGCGCTGTTCCTGCCGGCCTTCGCCAACGTCTCGCAGTACCACGGCCTGCTGCAGGGGCCGTTGGCGGCGTCGCCCGAGGCGGCGCGCGCCGCCGCCGAGGCCTTCGTCGCCGACGACTACCTGGCCGCGCTGCACGCCGGCCACCGGCTCGACGGCGCGAAGCGCGAGCGCATCGCCGCGCGCGTCGCCGAGCTGACCGGGCTGCCGCGCGCGCTGGTCGAAGCCAAGAACCTGCGCATCAGCGACCACGTCTACTTCACCGAGGCCATGCGCGCGCAGGGCCGACTGATGGGCCGGCTGGACGCCCGCGTCACCGGCCCGATGGCGGCGGTGCGCAGCCACGAATGGGAGTTCGACCCCGGCATCGAGAGCATCGCGCCGGCCTATACCGCGAGCGCGCTGGGCTACTTCAGCCAGGCGCTGGGCGTCAACCTCGAAACGCGCTACGAGGCCTTCAACCTCGGGGCGCACAAGGCCTGGAACTGGAACCGCGGCGACGCCAACGGCAACGGCTTTGCCTGCACCACGCCCGACCTGGCGCGCGCGCTGCGCCGCAACCCGCACCTGCGGGTGCTGGTGGCCAGCGGCCGCTACGACCTGGGCACGCCGTACAGCGCCAGCGACTGGTCGCTGGCCCACCTCGACGTGCCGCCCGACGTGGCCGCGCGCATCGAGCACCACTACTACGACGCCGGCCACATGATGTACACGCGCAGCGCCGACCTCGGCAAGCTGAAGGCCGACCTCAGCCGCTGGCTGGGCTGACGCCAAGGCCTGCTGCGATGCACGTCGGCATCCTCACCGGCGGCGGCGACTGCCCCGGCCTCAACGCCGTCATCCGCGCCGTGACGCTGGCGCTGGCCAACGAGGCCGGTGCGCGCGTCACCGGCATCGAGCGCGGCTTTCTCGGCCTGCTGACGCGCCAGGCGCGGCCGCTGGACGCGAACGCGGTGCAAGGCCTGCTGGCGCAGGGCGGCACCGTGCTCGGCACGCACAACCGCTGCGACCCCTTCCACTACTTCGGCGCCCAGGGCGCCGACTGCTCGGGCGACGCGCTGGCCTACGTCGGCCACTTGGGGCTGGATGCGCTGGTGGCCATCGGCGGCGACGGCACGATGGCCATCGCCCAACGTTTCAGCGCACTCGGGCTGCCGGTGGTGGGCGTGCCCAAGACCATCGACAACGACCTCTGGCACACCGACCGCAGCTTCGGCTTCGACAGCGCGGTGGCGGTGGTGGCCGAGGCGCTGGACCGCCTGGAGACCACGGCGCGCAGCCACGGCCGCGTGATGATCACCGAGACCATGGGCCGCTACGCCGGCTGGATTGCGCTGGAAGGCGGCATGGCCGGCGCCGCCGACGTGATCCTGCTGCCCGAGCTGCCGGTCGACGTGGAAGCCGTGGCCGAGCATTGCCGCCGGCGCGAGCGCACGGCCGGCCACACGCTGATCTGCATCGCCGAAGGCGCGCGGCTGCAGGACGGCGCGCTGACGGTGCGCGAAGTCGTCGCCGACAGCCCCGACCCGCTGCGCCTGGGCGGCGTGGGCCAGCAGTTGCAGCAGTTGCTGGCGGCGCGGCTGACCAGTGAAGTGCGCAACACCTTGCTGGGCCACGTGCAGCGCGGCGGCTCGCCGACGCCGTTCGACCGCGTGCTGGCCACGCGCTTCGGCTACCACGCGGCGCAACTGGTGCGCGGCGGGCGCTTCGGCCGCATGGTCACGCTGCAGGGCGATGCCATCGCCAGCGTGCCGCTGGACGAGGTGGCCGGCCGCACGCGCAACGTGCCGCCCGACCATGCGCTGATCGACGCGGCGCGCGGCATCGGCGTGATGCTGGGGACCTGAGGGCGCCACGCCGGCGCGGCACCTGCGCGGCACCTGCGCGGCTCGGTCGCGGCTCGGTTGGCGCTCGGTCGCGGTCTATTCGCCGCGGTTGCGCGCGCGCACCGCCTCGCGGCGCGACTCCACCGCGTCGGCGGCCACGCTCGCGTTGTGCTCGCGGCCGCGCGTGCGCTCCAGCGCCATCGCTTCGCCGAAGGGCAGGGCATAGCCGTCGCGGATCACCGCCTTGTAGCGTAGCAGCATCGCCGGCACCGTGCCCAGCATGTCGGCGGCCAGCGCGCGCGCCTCGGCCAGCAGCCGCTCGGCCGGCACCACGCGGTTGACGAAGCCCCAGGCCGCGGCCTGTTCGGCGCTGACCCAGTTGCCGGTGAACGAGACCTCGCGCGCGCGGTAGGGCCCGATGGCGCGGCTGAGCTTCTGCGACAGCCCCCAGCCCGGCGCGATGCCGATGCGCGCATGCGTGTCGGCGAAGCGCGCGTTGGGGCTGGCCAGCAGCACGTCGCAGGCCAGCGCCAGCTCGAAGCCGCCGGTGACGGCCGCGCCGTTGATGGCGCCGATCACCGGGCCGCCGAAGCGGTCCAGCGCGGCCACCGGATCGTGATCGGTCACGCCGTGCTCGCCGCCGCCCAGGCGGCGGCTGCCCGAGCCGAGTTCCTTCAGGTCGAGCCCGGCGCAGAACGCCTTGCCGGCGCCGGTGAGCAGCAGCACGCGCACGGCGGGGTCGGCGGCCAGCGCGTCGATCTGCGCCGTCAGCGCCGCCATCAGCGCGCCCGACAGCGCGTTCATCGCCTGCGAGCGGTTGAGCGTCAGCACCGCCAGGCCGGGCGTGTCGCGGTCGACGAGGACGAGGTCTTCGGTCATGAGGGGGCTCCGGTTGAGGTTCAGGCGTCGCGCACGTCGGCGACCGGGTTGCCGCCGAAATCGGCACGTTCCAGATAACGCATTAGCTTGGCGGCTGCCGCGGCCGGGCTGTCGAGCTGGCCGCCGGCGTGCAGCTCGGCGAAGCGCGTGCGCTCCGGAAAGGCCTGCGGGTCGGCGCCGCGCAGTTGCTGCTGCATGTCGGTGTCGATCACGCCCGGCGCCAGCGAGACCACGCGCGCGCCGTCGGGTCGCGCCGCCTCTTCCAGCGCCAGCGCGCGCGCCAGGTGGTCCAGCCCGGCCTTGGCCGCGCAGTACGAAACGCTGCCGGCCATCGGCCGCCGGCCCAGCCCCGACGACACCAGCAGCAGCTTGCGCGGCAGCGGCCAGCCGCGCGTGGCGTGCAGGAAGGCGGCGCTCAACAGCAGCGGCGCTTCCAGCCCGACGCGGATCGCGTTGGCCAGGTCGTCGGCATCACTGTCGGCCAGCGGCGCCGGGCGCGACACCACGCCGGCGTTGTTGATCAGCGTCGCGCTGGACCAGGGCCTTGGCCCTTGCTCGGCCAGCCAGGCCGCCAGCTGCGCGGCCGCCGCGCGCGCATCGGCCAGTTCGACCGCCCAGTGCAGGAAGCGCGGCGACGACAGATCGGCCGGCGGCCGGCGCGACAGGCCGATCACCTGGTGGCCTTGCGCTAGCGCCTGCTCGGCCACGGCGCGCCCGAGCCCGCGCGAGGCGCCGGTGATGAGGGTCAATGGCATCGTCATCGGCCGCAGCATAACCAGCGTGCGCTGCTGGCATCATCGGCCGCAATGAAAACCCGCAGCGCATTCACCTGGTCCCTGCTGGCCGGCCTGGCGGTGCTGGTGGCGGCCTTCGTGCCGGTGGGCTGGCGCATGCTGCAGCCGCCGCCGCCATCGTCATCACCATCACCGTCCCAATCAACGGCCGCCGGCCGCGCGGCCGAACTGCCCGCGCCGTGGGAGATCACGCGCGACGACGCTGGCGGCGTGCGCGCCTTCGGCCTGCGGCTGCCGGGCTCGACGCTGGCCGATGCGCTGGCGCTCTGGCGCGACGACCTGCAACTCGGCGTGATCGCCGCGCCCGGCCGCCCGGCGGCGCTGGAGGCCTTCACCGACCGCTGGACCGGCGGCGGCATCACCGGCCGCCTGGTGCTGGCCGCCGACGTGCCGGCCGCGACGCTGCAGCAATGGCAGGCGCGCTCGGCCAAGCGCGAGACCTTCGAGGGCGGCGCGCAGCGCTGGCACTTGCGCGGCGAGGATCTGGCGACGGCGCTGCGCGGCGCCGTCACGGGCCTGAGCTTCGTGCCTTCGCGCCGGCTCGATGCCGACACCTTGCGCAGCCGCTTCGGCGCGCCGGCCGAGACGCTGCCCGGCGAGGGCGCCACGCGCCACTGGCTGTACCCGGCGCTCGGCCTGGCGATCGCGCAGGACGAGGACAGCGGCCGCACGCTGATCCAGATGGTGCCCGCCGCCGACTTCGAACGGCGCTTGCGCGCACCGCTGCTGCAGGCGGCGGCTGCGGCCGCTTCGGCCGCTTCCGCCGCTTCCGCCGCTTCCGCCGCGTCCAGCGCGACGCGCTGAAGCCGGGCGGCCCGCTTCAGAACGGCGCCGGCGACACCCAGCGCAGTGCGCGCCCGTCCAGCGGATGCGCCAGCGCCAGTTCATGGGCATGCAGCAGCAGGCGCGGCTCGGCCGCGGCCGCCGCGCCGCCGTAGAGCCGGTCGCCGACGATGGGCCAGCCCTCGGCGGCGGCATGCACGCGCAACTGGTGCGATCGCCCGGTCAGCGGCCACAGGGCCAGCCGCGTGCGCCGGCCCTCGCGCGCCAGCACGGCCCAGCGCGTCACGCTGGGCTTGCCGCGCAGCGCGTCCACCTGCTGACGTGGACGGTTGGGCCAGTCGGCTGCCAGCGGCAGCTCGATCTGCCCGGCCGGCGCCGCGGGCCCGCCTTCGACCAGCGCGACATAGGCCTTGTGCACGCGCCGCTCGGCGAATGCGATGCTGCAGGCGCGCTGCAGCGCGGCGCCGCGCGCGAACAGCAACAGGCCCGAGGTGGCCATGTCCAGCCGGTGCACCACCAGCGCATCGGGCGCCAGCGCGCGCACGCGCGTCCACGCACAGTCAGCGCCCTCGGGCCCGCGCCCCGGCACCGACAGCAGCCCCGCCGGCTTGTCGACGACGACCCATTCGGTGTCGAGCTGCACGATCCAGGGCATTGAAAGCTGGTTATACTGCTGGGCTCGACAGGCGCGTAGCTCAGCTGGTTAGAGCACCACCTTGACATGGTGGGGGTCGGTGGTTCGAGTCCACTCGCGCCTACCAAGTTCTTGTTTCGTGACAAGCACTTGGCCAAGCAGGCCTTCGTTAGACAGTCTACGCGGCCGCGGGCTGGCGCGGGGCAACGCGGGCTAGCGATTCATAGTCTCTAGTCATAGTCGCGTAGACCGTGCAGGGAGATGACTCGCTCGGCTGTTGCAGCATCTCGCCCGTGTGCCGGGAAGCCGATGATGGCCTTGCGCGAGCCGACTGCACAGACCTCGCAGCGCGCGCAGGACATGCCGTCGCTGGTGACGGCTGGGCTTGTCCTTCGGTTCTTCGACAAACGCGCAAGGTAGTCCGCCGAGTGCTGCGCGTAGTTCGTGACCATTCGGAGGTCTGACCAAGCGCCGAGCTTCTGCAGCACGTCGAGCAGCGTCTTCCGCTGCACGTGCCACGTCGCCCAGGTGTGCCGCAGGCCATGCCAAGTGAAACCCTTGCGTTTTGCGAGCGCGCAGGCGTGCAAGAACCCTGTCTTCACGCTTTGAACTGGCTTGCCGCGGTAGGTGAAGACGTGGGTCTTATGAGCGCCTCGACACGCTTTCAGGATCTCCGTCGCACGCACGCTGAGCGGTACGGCTATCGCCTGTCCGCCCTTCATCTCCTCGCTCTCGACCCACACGAGCTGCCGCTCGATGTCGATGTGGTTCCAGGTGAGGCCGAGCACGTTGTCCCGGCGCAGACCGGTCAGCAATGAACATTCGGCTACCTGATGCAGCAAGAGTCCCTTTGGCAGCGCGCCGCCGAAGCCGCCATGGGCAATGCCGCCATGCTGCGCGGCCAGGATGTCGGCGCCGCTACTTCGGTGCGCGGCCAAGACATCGGCGCTGGCACCGCACGTCGCGGTCAGCACGTGGCCATGCGCGGCCAGGACATGGACTACGCCGAGAAGATCGACGCGCGGCAACTCGACCTGGCGAACCGCGGCGCGCTGCGACAAGGTGCCGCGTGGGCGTGGGAACAGGCGAATGGCGACCCATCGAAAGCCGCCGCCTACATCGCGTCGATCGGCGGTTCCCCGGACAACTTCCTCGCGCTGCAGCGCGAGAACCGCGATGCTGCGAAAGCTTCGGCGGAGTGATGGGAACGGGCCGTTGCTCCGGCGTCTGCCGGAGAGGATGGGAAGATCAGTCCGCTGCGGACAGCGCAGAACTTGGCCGACTTGAAGAGGATGTTCCCGGGGCGCGGCAAGTGCAGACCCGAACACTTCCGCCGCAGGCCAGCCCCAAGCTCTCGCCGGGCTCGCCATCAAAAACAGCATTAACAACCTGCGCGGCGGCGGCCTGATGGAGTGGCTGGGCATCGACAAGCCGCCGATGGCCTACAGCGAACTGCCAGACCTGCGCGACTACACGGTGAAGGAACTGGGCCTGCTGGGCAGCATCGGTACGCGCGCGAGGCGTGGCGACTACGAGCTGACGCGCGAAGGCGCGCCGACGCACTACCTGAACCGCGACGTGGTGGGCACCTACGGCGCAGACTTCCTCGCGAACCGCGGGGTGCAGGGGCTCCGGCGGCCAAAGTAAGATGCCAGTTCCGGAGCTGAACGCAGAGAGGGAACTATGCGCCGACTAGCGCTCGCGTGCGCCCTCGTGGCGCCCACCCTGGCGCTCGCCCAGGCCTGGCAGAAATTGCCCGACACACCTGGTTTTTCGATTTTCCTCGACCAGCGACAGTTGCGCCTGTCCGCGACCCCACCTAGTGGTTGGGTGATGGTGAATTACGCGGCTCCGCGAGACGGCGCGCAGTCGTTCCGAATGCTGGCTGAGTTCGATTGCGCTCGATATCTTGTGCGCACGATCGAGGCGACGCAGCATTCAGGGCTGAATGCCACTGGGACGGTGGTCTCGACAGTCGGCGCGACCACGTGGATGCCAGCGCCGCCAGGAGAGTTCCTAGATGCAGTTCTGCGTGGCATTTGTCCGAAGGTGAAAACGCTGTGAAGAAAGGTCATGCTGCGACGGTCGCGGTAGGAGCTATTTCCCTCGGAGCAGTCGGCGCAAAGATCGGCATCGCTGGTTTCTTCGGTGCGATGAACGGGATGCTGCCATGTGCCATCATTGGCGCGTACATCGGACACAAAGTCTACAAGGGCGTGACTGGCGGAGACGCCGCGCAAGGCTTCAAGGAAGGCTATGCGTCGAAGGCCGAGGCGCTCAAGGCTCGCCGGCTGGCGCTGATGGCGGCGAAGCCCGAGCTCGTGCCGGTGATGCCGGCTGTCGCAGCCGCTAAACCCCCGCCGGAGCCTAAGTCCCCAGCGGGAACTGACGATGCCCGCAAGACCTCAAGACGGGCTTCGAGGAAGGCTATAGGCCGAGGCCCGGCGGCTGGCGCTGATGGTCGAGCACGGCACGGCTCAGACGACAAGGCCACAGAGTGAGACGTTAATCGGCGCAGTCGCTTGGGGTCGATCTATGGCGAACCACCTGCTCATTGAGACCCACAACAATTTCCGGTCAGCTTCCCGGAGTGCGAGCTTGTTGGCCAGCATCTCGGAAGTGGCGACCATCGTCCGGCGTGCTGGCTTCAGTTGGGGCGTTTTCGGCGACGAAAGCCACCAGGCGGTCATCAACGAAGCTCGGCTGGAAGCACTCGACGACGAACAATGGCGTGAGCCAGAAATCAGCAACGAGGCCTGGATCGAGCGGGAATGGGACAGGTACGTTGAGCACGAACGTAGTCTGCTGCGCGAAGGTCCTTCGTTCGCCCTTGCTGACTACGAGCGTTCTGTTGAGCATGGGTGGATGTATGAGGACTGAGCTCCACCTCCTAAAATCTTACCTCTCCCACGGCCGGAGCTGACACAGCCGTGAAAGCGTTCCTCCCCGAGAGCGCTTGCGCGTGGCTACTTCTCCCCTCCGCGATTTCCCGCTCGAATTCGCCCAGCCCCGCCTTTCGTACGAAGACATCGACGCGCTGCGGGCGTCGGGGATGAACTCCTTGCGCCGCGGCTACGAAGCCAGGCGCATCGGCACCGACGTCAACGCGCGGTTGGCCCAGGAGGCAAGCTCTTTTTTTGGGCCTCGCGCCCAGACGATGCACCAGCGCCGCAGGCCTCCCCGTCAGAGGTCACGACGTCCCCCGCGGCGCGTTGCCCAGCACCTTGTTGATGGTGACGTAGCGCAGGTTCAGGCGCCCTTGGGCATCGGCCAGGTCGCGGCGCACCTGCAGTTCGGCGCGCTGCGCATCGAGCACGACGACGAAGTCGACCAGGCCGCCGGCCTGGCGTTCGCGGGCCAGGTCGTAGGCGGCGCGGGTGCTCTGCGCGCGCGCTTCGAGTTCGCGCACCTGCTGCTGCTGGGCGGCGTAGCCGCTGAGCGCGTCGTCGATCTCCTGCCAGGCGCGCAGCACCGTCTGCCGGTGGTTGACGGCCGCTTCCTGCTGCTGCAGTTCGCGCAGTTGCACGACGCCCTTGCGCCGGCCGCGGTCGAACAGCGGCAGGTCGATGCTGGGGCCCAGCGACCAGGTGCGGCTGTCCCAGTCGGACAGGCGGCTGCCGAGGTAGGACTCGATGCCGACGCGCGCGCCCAGGCGGATGCTGGGGTAGAGCTCGGCGCTGGCGATGCCGATGGCGGCGGTGGCGCTGCGCAGCCGGGCTTCGGCGGCGCGCACGTCGGGCCGGCGCAAGGCCACCTCCGACGGCAGGCCGAGTGCCAGGCTCGGCAGCGCAGCATGCGCTTCGGCGGCCGGCGCCGTCAGTTCCTCGCGCAGCGCGCCGGGCCGCTCGCCCAGCAGCAGCGCAATGCGGTTGATGGCCGCGCCCTCCTGCTCCAGCAAGGCCGGCAACTGCGCGCGCAGGGCGGCGAGGTCGGCGCGCTGGCGTTCCACCGGCACGTCGTCGATCAGGCCGCCGCGCGCCTGGGCGGCGAGCAGGCCGAGGCGGTCGGCCATCACCGCGACTTCCTCGCGCGCCAGGCGGATTTGTCGCTGCGTGGTGCGCAGTTCGAAGTAGTTGCGCGCCACGTCGCTGGCCAGCGTCAGCCGCGCCAGGTCCAGCAGCGCGGCTTCGCGCGCCAAGTCGGCATCGGCCGCTTCGAGCGAGCGCCGCACGCGGCCCCACAGGTCCGGCTCCCAGGCCGCGTCGAAGCCGGCCTGGTACAGCGTGAAAGGCGCGCTGAGAAACTGCGCCAGCGCTTCGCGGTTGCCGCCCAGCGCGTCGAGCATGCGCGTGCCGGCACCGTAGGCGCTTTGCCGCTGGCGGCTGATGGCGGCGTCGGCCTTCAGCTCGGGGCCGGCCTGGGCGGCGACGGTGCCGCGTTGCGCGCGCGCCTGCGCCACGTGCAGCGTGGCGGTCAGCACGTCCGGGCTGGCGTCGACGGCGCGCTGTTGCAGGCGGTCGAGCAGCGGGTCGCCGAAGGCCTGCCACCACGCGCCGGGCAATGCGGCGTCGGCCAACGCGTTGCCGCGCAGCGAGGCGTCGGCGCTGCGCCAACTGGTCCAGTCGTCGGGCGCCGTCGGCGGGGGCTTGACGAAGTCGGGCCCGGCGGCCGTGCAGCCGGCCAGCGCGGCGGCGGCCAGCAGCCAGGCGGCCGCGCCGAGGCGTGGCGCGCGATGGAGTGTGCGGTGTGGCGCGCGGTGGCGCGGGTGGTGGGGCACGAACACGGCGGGGCCCTCCGGGAGGTCAGGTGAGGCGATTGCGGAACAGCCACGCGGCCAGCGGCAGCGTGATGGCCGTCAGCACGAGCATGGGGACGAAGTCGATGGCCACGTCGCGCAGGCCCGCGCCTTCGAGGTAGACGCGGCGCACGAGGTCCATGCCGAAGCGCAGCGGGTTGACGTAGGTGGCGATCTGCAACACCTCGGGCATGTTGCGCACCGGCGTGAGCAGGCCCGACAGCAGCATCAGCGGCATGATCAGCAAGAAGGTGTAGAGCATGGCCTGCTGCATGTTCACCGACAGCGCCGAGATCGACAGCCCGATGCCGACCGCCGCCGCCGTGAAGCTGAACAGCCCCAGGTACAGCAGCCACGGCGAGCCGTTCATCGGGATCTGGAACCAGAAGCGGATGATCAGCAGGATGATGGTCGACTGCAGCAGCCCCACCAGCATCGACGGCAGCGCCTTGCCGATGAGGATCTCGATGGGCGTCAGCGGCGTCACCAGCAACTGGTCGAAGGTGCCTTGCTCGCGTTCGCGGGCGACCGACAGCGCGGCCACCAGCAGGGTCTGCATCATGCTCAGCGCGGCGATCAGCGCCGGCATCAGGTTCCACCGCGATTCGAGGTTAGGGTTGAACCAGGCCCGCCGCTCGATGCTGACGGCGGCCGCGCCGCTGCGCTCCTGGTTGAACGCCGCGACGATGGCGCCGACATCGGCCGCGGCGGCGCCGGCCGTCGATGAGTTGCGCCCGTCGAGGATCATCTGCAGCGGCGCCGGCTGGCCGGCCGCCAGCAGCGATTCGAAGTCGGCCGGAATGCTCAGCACCAGCAGCACGCGGCCGCCGTCGATGGCCGGCGCGATCTGCTGCGCATTGCCCAGCGTCGACTCGCGCTTGAAGACGCCGGTGCCGTCCAGCCGCGCCAGCAGCTCGGTCGAGGCGGCGCCGCGGCTCTGGTCCAGCACGGCATAGGGCACGTGCTTGAGGTCGTAGGTGGCGCCGTAGCCGAACAGCAGCGACTGCACCAGCGCCGGGGCGAACAGGATCACCCGGCTCGACGGCTCCTTCAGCAGGGCCAGCAGTTCCTTGCGCACCAGGAAGGCGATGCGGACGACGACGGCGATCAGCGCTGACATGGCTTCAGGGCAGCCGCTTGCGCAAGGTCCAGCGCGCCCCCGCCACCAGCGCCAGCGCATACAGCGCGAGGATGGAACAGTCGCGCACGATCATCGGCCAGTTGTCGCCGGCCAGGAACAAGGTCTTGATCAGCCCCATGTAGTGGGTGGCCGGCAGCACCTGGCTGATCGCCTGGATCGCCACCGGCACGTTGCGCAGGTCGAAGACGAAGCCCGACAGCATCATGGCCGGCAGGAAGCTCGTCAGCAGCGCCATCTGGCTGGCTTCGAACTGGTTGCGCGTGGCGCCGGAGATGAACAGGCCGAGCGCCAGCGACACCGTCAGGTACAGCAGCGACGCCAGCACGATGACCGCCAGCGAGCCGCGCATCGGCACCTCGAACAGGTAGCGCGCCGCCAGCAGGCACAGCGCCAGGTCGATGGCGCCCAGCACGACGTAGGGCGCCAGCTTGGAGAGCACCAGCTCCAGCGGCCGCACCGGCGTGACGAACAGCGCTTCCAGCGTGCCGCGCTCCCATTCGCGGGCGATCAGCAGCGAGGTCAGGAAGGCGCCGATCAGCGTCATCACCAGCGCGATCAGGCCGGGCACCAGGAACCAGGTGCTGTTGGCCGCCTCGTTGAACCAGATGCGCTGCACGATCTGCACGCTGCCCGCTGCGGCGCCCGCCTGGCCGCCGCGGTCGGCCCGGTGCGCGGCCCAGCTGGCGATGGCACCGCTCACATAACCTTCCACGACAGAGGCCGTGTTGGAGTCGACGCCGTTGAGCACCAGTTGCAGCCGCGCCTGGCCGGCGGCCAGCTGGCGCGAGAAGTCCGGCGGCACGCGCACGATGGCCACCACCTCGCCGGCGCGCAACTGCCGCTCGGCGCTGGCCATGTCGGTGGTCCACGACGGCGACAGGTAGCGCGAGCCCTGCAGCCCGGCCAGCACGTCGCGCGCGGTGGGCGCGCTGTCTTCCAGCACCACCGCCACCGGCGCGTCCTTCACGTCGAACGACAAGCCGTAGCCGAACAGCAGGATCAGCACCGCCGGCAGCAGCAGCCCGACGGCGAGGTTGCTGCGCTCGCGCAGCATCTGGCGCACCTCCTTGCGCAGCAGCGCGCGCAGGCGCCGCCAGAAGCCGTGGTCGATGATCATGCCGCCACCTCGGCGCGGCGCGCCGCCTGCGCGCGCCCCTGCTCGACGATGGCGATGAAGGCGCCGTTCATGTCGACCGCGCCGCCGGCCAGCTGGCGCACCTGCTGCGGCGTGCCCAGCGCCAGCACGCGGCCGGCATCCTGGATGGCGATGCGGTCGCAATACTCCGCCTCTTCCATGAAGTGCGTGGTGACGATCACCGTCACGCCCCCCTGCGCCAGCGCGGTGATGGTGCGCCAGAAGGCGCGCCGCGCCAGCGGGTCGATGCCGCTGGTCGGCTCGTCGAGGAACAGGATGTCGGGCTCGTGCAGCAGGCCGGCGGCCATCGCCAGGCGCTGCTTGTAGCCGGCCGGAAGTTCGCCGCTGCGCGCCGACGGATCCAAACCGAACTGCTGCTCGACCGTCGCCATGCGCTGGCGCAGCGCGTGGCCGCGCAGGCCGTAGGCGCCGCCGAAGAAGGCCAGGTTCTCGCGCACGCTCAGGTTGCCGTACAGCGCGAACTTCTGCGCCACGTAGCCGATGTGCGCACGCGCCTGGGCGCGCGCATGGCGCAGGTTCAGGCCGGCCACTTCGAGCTGGCCGCTGGTGGCCGGCAGCAGGCCGCACAGCATGCGAAAGGTGGTGGTCTTGCCGGCGCCGTTGGGGCCGAGCAGGCCGAAGATCTCGCCGCGCCGAACTTCGAACGAGGTGCTGGCCACGGCGGTGAAGTCGCCGAACTTGCGCACCAGGTCGCGCACGACGATCGCCGGCGCTGCCGGGCCGGCGCCGGCCGCGCGCGGGCGCGGCGCCGCCGCGGCGGCCGCGGGCGCTTCACGGCCCGCACCCGCCGCACCGGCCTTACCGGCAGTAACGGCCGCAACGGCCGCAACGGCCGCACCCGCGTCACCCACCTGGTGCTGGCGCAGCAGCATCATGAAGGCGTCCTCGAACTCCTCGGGCCGGCGTTGCCGGGGCGCGCCTTGCAGCAGCGCGTCCAGCGCCTCGTCGCCGGCCTGCGGCTGCGCGATGAAGCGCACCGCGCCGGCCTCGGGCACGGCGTCGACGATGAGCTCGCGCGCGTCGATCAGGCGCGCCTGCAGGTCGCGCGCGATCACGCCGGCCGTCGGCGTGGCGGTGTAGGTGAGGCCGCGCGCGCGCTCGCTCAGCGCGGCCGGCGCGCCGTCGGCCAGCAGCTGGCCGCGCTGCATCACGAAGACGCGAGCGCAGCGCTCGGCCTCGTCCATGTAGGCGGTGCTGACGATGACGCTCAGGTGCTCGGCCTCGACCAGTTGCTGGACGATCTTCCACAGCTCGCGCCGCGACAGCGGATCGACGCCGACGCTGGGCTCGTCCAGCAGCAGCAGGTCGGGCGAGCGCACCAGCGTGCAGGCCAGCCCCAGCTTCTGCTTCATGCCGCCCGAAAGCTTGCCAGCCGGCCGCGCGGTGAAGGGCGCGAGGTCGGTCATCGCCAGCATGCGCGCAAAGCGCTCGCGGCGCGCCGCCGGCGGCACGCCGTGCAGGTCGGCATAGAGGTCGAGGTTCTCCTGCACGCTGAGGTCTTCGTAGAGCCCGAAGCGCTGCGGCATGTAGCTGATGCGGTTCTGCACCGCCTGCGGATCGGCCGCCACGTCGATGCCCAGCACCAGCAGGCGGCCGGCATCGGGCTTCAGCAGCCCGGCGATCAGGCGCAGCAGCGTGGTCTTGCCCGAGCCGTCGGGGCCGACCAGCGCCGTCAGCTCGCCGGCGCGCACGCTCAAAGTGATGTCGTCGATGGCCTGCACCGCCTGGCCGCCGGGCGCCGCAAAGCCTTTGCGCAGCCCTTCGGCCACCACGGTGGCGGCGGCTTCGTTCACCGCGCCGCACCCGTCGCCAGGCGCACGGTGACCGGCTGCCCCAGGCGCAGCGCGTTGCCCGCGTCGTCGACGGTGATGCGCACTTCATAGACCAGGCTGCTGCGCAGCTCTTCGGTCTGCACCGATTTCGGCGTGAACTCGGCCACCGACGAGATGTAGCCCAGTTGGCCGCTGATCGGCTGGTCGGGCCGGCTGTCGCTGCTGACCTGCGCCGCCATGCCCGGCTTGAGGCGGCCGAGGTCTTTCTCGCCGACGTAGGCGCGGATCCACTTGGGCCGCGTCAGCGCCAGCGTCAGCACCGGGCGCTGGGCGGCCACCATGTCGCCGGGCTCGACCAGGCGCGAGCGCACCACCGCATCCACCGGCGCCAGCAGCCGGCCCTGCTCGATCTGGTGCTGCAGCAGCGCCAGCTGCGCCTGCGACACCTTCAGCTGCGCCTGCGCGCCGGCGATGTCTTCCTGCCGCGGCCCGGCCTCGGCGAGGCGCAGCGCCTGGCGCTGTTCCTCGGTGCGCGCGCGGGCGGCCTGCAGGGCTTGCGCGGCACGGTCGACGTCCTGCGCGCTGACGCCGCGGCCCTGCGTGGCGGCGCCCACGCCTTGCAGCCGCGCCAGGTCGTGTTCGGCGCGCGTCTGTTCGGCCTGCGCGGCGACCACGCGCTCGCGCGCCTGCAAGACCTCGGCCGGGCGCGTGCCGTTGCGCAGCCGCTGCAGCGTTTGCGCCTGCACGTCGATCTGGGCGCGCGCCTGCTCGGCCTGCAGCGCCAGCGTGCGCGTGTCGAGCACGGCCAGCAGCGCGCCGGCCTTGACGGCATCGCCCTCCTGCGCCTTCAGCTCGACGACGCGGCCGCTGCCCTCGAAGGCCAGCGACACCTGCCGGATGTCGACGTTGCCGTACAGCACCAGCGCCGCATCGGCATCGGCGGCGCGCTTGTCGCAGCCCGCCAGGCCGCCGACGGTCAGCGCCGCCGCCAGCAGCGCCGCGGGGAAGGGCATCTTCATGGGGGGTCGATTCGCGAAAGCTCCGGACGGCAAATAGTTTAAACTGACTTTAGACTAATGTGTGGTGCCCGACTGCGGCGGCTGACTTCGCCGCAGGGCCATCGTCTTCATGATCCAGGCCAAGCCCCCGGCCAAGCGACCAACGCGCACCGACGGCGAACGCACGCGCGCCCGCATCCTCGAATGCGCGGGCCTGCGCTTCGCCGCGCTGGGCTATGCCGAAGCGACGAGCAAGTCGATTGCCGAGTCCGCGGGCGTCGACCTGGCGTCGATCAACTACCACTTCGGCAGCCGCGGCGGCCTCTACCAGGCCGTGCTGGCCGAGGCGCACCGGCGGCTGGTCAGCTTGGAGCAGCTGCAGCGGCTGATGGCCAGCGGCCTGCCGCCGCGCGACAAGCTCGGCCGCCTGGTCGACAACTTCGCCAAGGGCCTGGCGGCGCGGCGCAGCTGGCACATCCGCGTGCTGGCGCGCGAAGTGATGGCACCGACCTCGCACCTGCGCGTGCTGTACCAGCGCGAGCTGGCGCCCAAGCTGGCGGTGGTGGCGGCGCTGCTCAGCGAGGTGACGGCGATCCCCGCCGACGACCCCGCGCTGCTGCCCTGCGTGCTGAACGTCGTCGCGCCGTTCCTGATGCTGTCGGTGGCCGCCTCCGGCGTGCCGGGGCCGGCGCGCGAGATGCTGCGCATGCCGCGCGAAGCGCTCGCCGCGCACCTGCGCCGCTTTGCGCTGGCCGGGCTGGAAGCGGCCGGGCGCGACTACGCGGAGCGGACGTCGCTCAAGTCTTCCCCGTCGGCAGCCCCCGCTGCGCCCGCAGCGCCGCCTGGCGCAGCACCGAGGGGCGTTGGCCGAAGTGCGAGGCGAAGCTGCGCGAGAAGTGGGCGCAATCGCCGAAGCCGCAATCCAGCGCCACTTCGGTGACCGTCAGGTCGGTGTTCTCCAGCAGCCAGCGCGCGCGGGTCAGGCGCAGGCGGCCTTTGAACTCGCGCGGCGTCAGGCCCAGATCGGCCTGGAAGCGGCGTTCGAGCTGGCGCGGGCTGACGCCCAGTGCGCCGGCCACCGAGGCGATCGACTGCGGGGCGTGCAGGTTCTGCTCCAGCTGGAGCATGGCCTGCTTGACGAGGTGGTCGCCGGCCTGCCGCGTGACCACCGGCTCGGGCTGGAAGGCGCGCGACGCCGCCTGCCGGTCCTGGATCAGGATGCGCAGGCTCTTGGCGGCAGCGGCATGGCCGCAGTGCCGCTCCACCAGGTCGGCCGCCAGCTGGACCACGCTGGTGCCGCCGGCGCAGGTGATGCGGTTGCGGTCCATCACGTACTGGCGGTCGGCCACCACGTGCAGGTCGGGGAAGCTGCCGGCGAACTCGTCGCGGTGGAACCAGCTCACGCAGACGACGTGGCCTTTCAGCAGCCCGGCGTGCGCCAGCGCGAACGAGCCGGTGCACACGCCGACCAACGGCACGCCGGCCTGCGCCGCCTGGCGCAGCAAGGCCTCGGTGCCCGGCACCAGGCGCTGGCCGCCGTGCAGCAGGCCGCCGACCATCACCAGGTAGTCGTAGGACTCGGGCGATTCGAGCGGCTGCTGCGGCAGGATTTCGAGCCCGCAGCTCGACCGGATCGGCTTGCCCGGCGGCCCCAGCACGGCCCAGGCGCAGGCGATGGGGCGGCTGCGGTCGCCGTCGTCGGCGGCCAGGCGCAAGACGTCGACGAAGCCGGCAAAGGCGCTGAGCGTGAAGCGGTCGGCCAGCACGAAGCCGACCTTCAGCTGCGGTGCTTGGGCCGGCCGCGGGCGTGCCGGGGCGGAAGGGCGGGGCGTGGGACGGCGTTGACGCATCGAGCCAAGATCATGTCGCATCCCGCTGGTTCTCGGCCCCCGGAAACTCCTAGCATGGCGCGGCTTCGCAGCGCTGCGCCGTCGCGCGGCGCGCCCGCCGGACCGCCGCCCGAGGAGAGCTGCCCGATGAGCAAGGTGACCGTGTACGTGGCCCGCCGCGTCAGAACCATGGACCCCGGGCGCCCGCTGGCGCAGGCGGTGGCGGTGATGGACGGCAAGGTGCTGTCCACCGGCACGCTGGAATCGATGCAGCCTTGGCTGTCGCGCCACGAGCACGTGATCGACCGCACGCTGCAGGACCAGGTGATCCTGCCCGGCCTGATCGACCCGCACACGCACTTCTCGATGTCGGCCGGCTACCTTGCGCTGGTCTACATCGGCCCGATCGAGGCGCCGGGTGCCGACGGCATGGTGCCGGCCGCAGACACCCTCGACGACGTGATGCGCACGCTGCAACGCGCGCACGACGACGAGCCCGACCGCAGCAAGCCGCTGGTGGCCTGGGGGCTGGACCCGGCGCTGCACGGCGGCCACCTGCACCGCGACATGCTCGACGCGATCAGCCGCGAGCGGCCGATCTGGGTGATCGCCTACGCGCCGCACTTCATCTACGTCAACTCGGCGGCGCTGGCGCGCTCGGGCGTGCCCGACGACACCACGATCCACGGCGTGCTGCGCTACGACGACGGCCGGCTCAAGGGCGTGTTCGTCGAGATCGAGGCGGCGCGCGCCGTGCTCGGCGGCATGCGCGCCGAAATCCAGAAGGGTGGCGGTCTTGCCGGCATGAAGCGCATGGGCGACACCGCGCGCCGCGCCGGCGTGACGACGACCACCGAGATGGTGTTCGGCGCCTCCGACTTCGACCTCGAATGGGCGCTGCACGACGAGGCCGTCAACGCCGACGACTTTCCGCTGCGCATGGGTCTGGTGACGCTGGAGCTGCCGATCTTCACCAAGCACGGCGAGCGTGCGGCCGCCTTCCTGCAGGAAATGCAGCAGCGCAACACGCCCAAGCTCTTCTTCAAGGGCGTGAAGTACCTGGCCGACGGCTCGTACCCGGCGATGTCGCTGCGGCTGAACTTCCCCGGCTACCTGGACGGCAGCAACGGCCTGCGCAACTTCGTGCCCTGGGACGACATGGCCGACCGCATGGAGCCTTACTGGCGCGCCGGGCTGCAGATCCACTGCCATGCCAACGGCGACGAGGCGATCGACGCCACGCTCGACGCACTGGCCCAGTTGCAGCAGCGCCAGCCGCGCTTCGACCACCGCTTCACGCTGGAGCACTACTGCATCAGCGACCCCATGCAGGCGCGCCGCCTGAAGGCGCTGGGCGGGCTGGCCAGCGTCAACAACTACTTCACCCACTACCGCAGCCAGTTGCACAGCGCGGTCGGCTACGGGCCCGACCGCTCGGAGGCGGTGGCGCGGCTCGGCTCGCTGGAACGCGAAGGCGTGATCTTCGCGCTGCACTCCGACTTCTCGCTGGTGGTGGTGCCGATGCACCCGCTCACCGCCGCCTGGATCGCGGTGAACCGCATCGCCAAGGACGGCCACACCGTGGTCGGCGAGGGCGAGCGCATCGGCGTCGACCGCGCGCTGCGCGCCATCACCATCGACGCTGCCTACGTGCTGGGCCTGGAGCGCCAGCTCGGCAGCCTGGAGCCGGGCAAGTGGGCCGACTTCGCGATCCTCGACGAAGACCCCTACGAGGTCGACCCGCTGCGGCTGAAGGACATCGGCATCTGGGGCACGGCGCTGGCGGGCAAACTGCAGCCGGCATGAACGCGAACCCGTTCGACGGCGACGGCCGGCCGCTGCGCGCCGGCGCGCGCGCCGCCGAAGCCTGGCAGATGCTCAGCGGCCTGCTGGAAGCCTCGCGCGTGATGCCGCAGCGTTTGCAGGCACCCGACGGCAGCCTGCCGCTCACCATCCTCAGCGGCTTTCTCGGCGCCGGCAAGACGACGCTGCTCAACCGCCTGCTGGCCGAACCCGGCGGCCGCCGCATTGCGGTGCTGGTCAACGACTTCGGCCGCATCAACATCGACGCCGCGCTGGTGGCCGCGCGCAGCGACGACCTTATCAGCCTGACCAACGGCTGCGCCTGCTGCACCGTGTCCACCGACCTCACGCGCACGCTGATCGAACTGGCGCAGCGCGCCGATCCGCCCGACGCGCTGGTGCTCGAAGCCAGCGGCCTGGCCGACCCGCGCGGCATCGCCCAGGTGGCGCTGGCCAACCCGGCGCTGCGCCTGGACGGCGTGCTGACCCTGGTCGACGCCTTCGACTTCGCCGCCGGCCACCCGGCGCCGGACGTGGCCGCCACCGTCGACTGCCAGCTCGACGCCGCCGACCTGCTGCTGTTGACCAAGACCGACCTCGCCGGCCCGGCGCAGCGCGACGCCGCGCTGGCGCTGCTGCGCCGTCGGCGCCCGGCCACGCCGGTGCTGGAGGTGGTGCAAGGCGCGCTGCCGGCGGCCGTGCTGCTGGGCGTGCACAGCCAACGGGACCTGACGCGCGAACCCAGCGTACCCTGGGACCACGCGGCGAACTTCCAGTCGTGCAGCCTGCAGGCCACGGCGGCGCTCGACCGCGAGCGCCTGCAGGCCTTCCTGGCCGGCCTGGCGCCGCGCCTGCTGCGCGCCAAGGGCGTGCTGCGCATCGCGCAGGATCCGGCGCGCCGCCACGTCTACCAGCAAGTGGGCGCGCGCTGCAGCCTGGTGGCCGATGCGCCATGGGGCGCGCAGGCGCCGGCGTCTTCGCTGGTGTTGATTGCGACGAATGGCGCGGCGAATGACGAAGCGAACGGCGCCCTGCATGGCGCGCGCCTGCAGCGCGAATTCGAAGCCCTGGCGGTGCCTGCGTGAGCTTCGCGGCCGAGTCGCATCGGTGCCAAGGCATGTCGCGATGCGACAGGTGGCGACACCGACCGCTGCCTAGACTTTCGCACCCACCCGTCACCCGAGGAGACGAGATGCACCGCATGAGACGTCACGGCCGCCGCCACTGGGTCCGCCTGTTGGGCCGCGTGTTGATCGGCCTGTCGACCGGCTTGATGGCCACGCTCGCGGCCGCGCAGGCCTATCCCAGCAAGCCGGTGACCATCGTCGTGCCCTGGCCGCCGGGCGCCGGCACCGACGCGGCGACGCGCGTCATCGCCGAGGCGCTGGGCAAGGAACTGGGCCAGGCCGTCAACGTCGACAACCGCGCCGGCGCCAACGGCGCGATCGGCAGCGCCTACGTGGCCAGCGGCCCGGCCGACGGCTACCGGCTGATCACCGCCACCGCCGACACGCATTCGATCAACCCGCAGCTTCGCAAGGGCCTGGCCTACGACGCGGTGAAGGGCTTCGAGCCGATCGCGCTGTTCGCCACGCTCAGCATGGTGTGGGTGGCGCGGCCCGACCTGCCGTACCAGACGCTGGCCGAGACCGTGAACGCGGCCCGCCAGCGCCAGCAGGTGCTCAACGTCGGCAACTGGGGCATCGGCAGCACGGCGCACCTGGCCGGCGCGCTGCTGGAAATGGCGACCGGCCTGCCCATGAACCAGGTGCCGTTCCAGGGCGCGTCGCCGGCGGTCACCGCGCTCGGCGGCGGCCACATCGACCTGCTGCCCGGCAGCCGGCTCTCGGCCACCACGCTGCGTGCCAGCGGCAAGCTCAAGGTGCTGGGGGTGGCCGCCGCACAGCGCGCCGGCGGTGCGCTGGCCGACGTGCCGACGTTGGCCGAGCAAGGCATCAACGGCGCCGAGATCGGCTCGTGGTACGGGCTGATGGCGCCCAAGGGCACCCCCGAGGACGTGCGCGCCAAGCTCGTCGCGGCGGTCACCAAGGTGCTGGCGATGCCCGCGGTGAAAGACAAGATCGCCGCCACCGGCCTCGATCCCGCCTTCCTGGCCGGCAACGACTTCCAGGACTACCTGCACCAGCAGTACGAGGTGTACGGCCGCATCATCCGCAACAAGCAGATCTCGCTGAACGAGTGAACGCCATGGCCCGCCACGTCTCGGTTCTCACGCTGCGCTGCCCGCCGGGGCGGCGCGAAGAAGCGCTGGCGCAGTTCATGCAGCGCCGCGTGCTCGAAGTCTGCCGCGACGCGGTGCCGGGCTTCATCGCGGGCCGACTGCTGCGTTCGCGCGACGACGAAGGCAGCGTCTGCGTGATCTGCGACTGGGTGGACGAAGCCGCCTTCGAGCAATGGATGAACAGCCCGCGGCGCAACATGGACGTGGCCGAACGGCTGTTCGAGCCCGCGGGCCGCAGCGCGCTGTTCGAAGAAGTGCAGGCGCTGGCGCGCTGAACGCGCCGTCGCCGACACTGCCCCAATGCCTGCCCCCATGCCTGCCGCCGCCGACTTCACCATCTACCGCGCCCGCCGCATCCTGACGATGAACGCCTCGCGGCCCGAGGCCACGCACGTGGCGGTGCGCGACGGGCGCATCCTCGGTGCCGGCACGCTGGACGAGCTGGCCGGCTGGGGCCCGCACACGCTGGATGAGCGCTTCGCCGAGCGGGTGCTGATGCCCGGGCTGGTCGAAGGGCACAGCCACCTGATGGCCGGCTCGCTGTGGCGCCACACCTATTGCGGCTGGTTCGACGTGCGCGACCACGAAGCCCGGCGCTGGCCCGGCGCCAAGTCGCTCGAAGCGGTGGTCGCCGCGCTCGCGCAAGCGGCGGCGGCCGGCGGCGACGCGCCGGTGCTGGGCTGGGGCTTCGATCCGATCTACTTTGGCGCCGGCGGCCGCGCCACGCGTGCCGACCTCGACCGCGTCAGCAGCACGCGGCCGGTGGGCGTGCTGCACGCCAGCGGCCACATTCTCAACGTCAACAGTGTCGCGCTGCAGCGTGCCGGCTTTCTGCGCACGGGCATCGACCATCCTGGCTTGCCGCTCGGTGCCGACGGCCTGCCCAGCGGCGAGCTGAAGGGCCCGGAGGCCATGCTGCCGGTGTTTGCGCAGCTCGGCCTCGACCGCGGCTTCCTCGGCAGCGACGCGTTCGGCACGCGCGCCTTCGGCCAGCTGTGCGTGCGCGCCGGCGTCACCACCGCCACCGACCTGGCCGCCGCGCTCACCGAGCCCGAACTGGAGATGCTGCTGGCCGTCACCGGCGCGGCCGACTATCCGGTGCGCGTGGTGCCGCTGCTGCGCTTGCTGGGCACGACGCCGGCCGACGCGGTGGCGCGCGTGCTGGCGCTGCGCGAACGCCAGACCGACCGGCTGCGGCTGGGCCGCATCAAGGCGGTGGCCGATGGCTCGATCCAGGGCTTCTCGGCCCGCTTGCGCTGGCCCGGCTACTACAACGGCGCGCCCAACGGCCTGTGGTACACGGCACCGGAGACGCTGCACGAGTGCTACCGGCTGGCGCTGCGCGCCGGCGTGCAGGTGCACACCCACACCAACGGCGACGAAGCCACCGAGATGGCGCTGGATGGCATGGCGCGTGCGCTGGCCGACGCGCCGCGCGCCGACCACCGCTTCATGCTGCAGCACGTGCAGCTGGCCAGCGCCGCGCAGTTCCGCCGCATCAAGGCGCTGGGCATGGGCGTCAACCTGTTCGCCAACCATCACTTCTACTGGGGCGACCAGCACCGCGCGCAGACCGTCGGCCCCGAGCGCGCCGAGCGCATGAACGCCGCCGCCACCGCGCTGCGCGAAGGCGTGCCGCTGGCGCTGCACTCCGATGCGCCGATCACGCCGCTGGCGCCGCTGTTCACCGCCTGGTGCGCCGTCAACCGCCTGACCGCCAGCGGCCACGTGCTGGGCGCGGCCGAGCGCATCGGCGTCGCCGACGCGCTGCGCGCCATCACGCTGGGCGCCGCCTGGTCGCTGGGGCTGGACGACGAGATCGGCTCGATCGAATGCGGCAAGCGCGCCGATTTCTGCGTGCTCGACGACGACCCCTGCGCCGTGCCGCCCGAGGCGCTGAAAGACGTGCCGGTGTGGGGCACCGTGCAGGGCGGGCGGGTGTTCGCCGCCCGCTGAAGGGCGCATGGCGAGCACTCCCGTCGTCGTCATCGGCGGCTACCTGGGCGCCGGCAAGACGACGCTCGTCAACCACCTGCTGCGCCACGCCGGCGGGCGCCGCGTGCTGGTGATGGTCAACGACTTCGGCTCGATCAGCATCGATGCCGAGCTGATCGAAGGCGCGTCAGACGGCGTGCTGGCGCTGGCCGGCGGCTGTGCCTGCTGCAGCTTCGGCGCCGACCTGGTGGGCACGCTGCAGCAGGCGCTGGCGCGCACGCCGCCGCCCGAGGTGGTGCTGGTCGAGTGCAGCGGCGTCGGCCTGCCCGCCGCGGTGGCGCGCAGCGTCGCGCTGGCGCCAGGCGCGCAGGTGCAGGGCGTGGCGCTGGTGGTCGATGCCGCCGAGGCGCCGCGCCAGGCGCGCGACGCCTACATGGGCGACACCGTGCGCCAGCAGTGGCGCGACGCCGACCTGCTGATCGTCAACCAGGCCGACCGCGCCAACGCGGCCGAGCTGCAGGCCGTGGCGCAGGCGCTGGCTGCCGCCGCGCCGGGCACGCCGCAGCTCGTGTGCAGCCAGGCGCGCGTGCCGCCCGAGCTGGTGTTCGGCCTGCAGGCCAGCGCCGACGCGGCGGGCCGCGCCTGGGCTGAAGGCAGCGGCCGCTACGCCGCGGCCGGCGGCGTGCCGGCCGCGCAGCGCCTGCGCTTCTTCGACCGCCGCATAGCCGGCGCCACCGACGTGCACGCGCTGGCCGCCGAACTGGCCGCGCCGGCCGGTGGCCTGCTGCGCGCCAAGGGCGTGGTGCGCGGGCTCGACGGCGCGCTGTGGCTGGTGCAGGTGATGGGCCGCCGCTACGAGATTGCGCCGGCGCCGCCGCTGGCCGCGGCCGATGTGGGGCGCGTGGCCTGCATCGCGCTGGCGGCGGTGGTGGACGGTTGACGCATCGGCATCGGTATCGAGATGGGCATCGGCGCCAGCATCGGCGCCTCAGACCGCCTGCGCCTGCAGGATGGGCCGCGGCGTGCCGTCGACGACGTCGATGCGGCGGCAGCGCACCGCGTGGCCGGGCGCCACCTCGCGCAGCGGCGGCGGCTCGGTCGCGCAGGCCGGCTCGGAGAACGGGCAGCGGCCGGCGAAGCGGCAGCCGGCGGGCGGGTTGATGGGGCTCGGCGGATCGCCGCTCAGCTGGATGCGCGCGGCGGCGCGCGCGCGGCCGCCGTGCACCGTGGGCACGGCCGACATCAGCGCCACGCTGTAGGGGTGCAGCGGCCGCGCGAAGAACTCGCGGCGCGGCGCGCGCTCGACGATCTGGCCCAGGTACAGCACCACGATGTCGTCGCAGATGTGCTCGACCACCGCCATGTCGTGCGAGATGAACAGGTAGGTCAGGCCCAGCTCGCGCTGCAGCCGCGCCAGCAGGTTGAGGATCTGCGCGCGGATGGCGACGTCGAGCGCCGACACCGGCTCGTCGCAGACCACCAGCTCGGGTTGGGTGGCGAGCGCGCGCGCGATGTTGATGCGCTGGCGCTGGCCGCCCGAGAACTGGTGCGGGAACAGGTGCTGCTGCTCGGGCCGCAGGCCCACCTGCGCGAACAGCTCGGCCACGCGGTCGGTGCGCTCGGCCGACGTGCCGACCTTCATGAGGTCGAGCGGCGCGCGCACCGCGTCGCCGGCGCGCTGGCGCGGGTTGAGCGACGAGAACGGATCCTGGAAGATGAACTGCAGCCGCCGCCGCGCCTGGCGCAGCGCCTCGCCTTCGAGGCGGCCGAGGTCGGTGTCGCCGAGCGTGATGCGGCCCGCGGTGATCGGCGCCAGCCGCATCACGGCCAGCGCCGTCGTCGTCTTGCCCGAGCCCGATTCGCCCACCACCGCCAGCGTGCGGCCGCGCGCCACGGCGAACGACACGCCGTCGACCGCCTTCACCACTTCCGGCGGCCGCCCCCAGCCGCGCCCGGCGCGCGCGAAGTGCACCTTCAGGTCTTCGACCGCGAGCAGCGGCGCGGTCATCGGGCCTGCTCCGCGGCAGCGTCGCCCGCGCGCAGCCAGCAGGCCGCCGCGTGGCCGCCGCCGATGTCCACCAGCGGCGGTACCTCGGCCGCGCAGCGCGGCAGCGCGTGGCGGCAGCGTTCGCGGAAGGCGCAGCCCTGGCCCAGTTCCCAGATCGAGGGCACGACGCCGGCGATCTCGGTCAGCTCGGCGCGGTCGTCGTGCTGGCTGCTGCCCAGCGCCGGCAGGCATTCGATCAGCCCCTGCGTGTACGGGTGCTGCGGCGCGTCCAGCACCTGGCGGGCGCTGCCGCGCTCGATCACCCGGCCGGCGTACATCACCATCACGCGGTCGGCCATCTCGGCCACCGCGCCCATGTCGTGCGTGATGAGCATGATCGCGGTGCCCTTGTCGCGCTGCAGCTCGCGCAGCAGGTCGAAGATCTGCGCCTGCACGGTGACGTCGAGCGCGGTGGTCGGCTCGTCGGCGATCAGGATGTCGGGCCGGCAGGCCAGCGCCATGGCGATCATCACGCGCTGGCGCATGCCGCCGGACAGCTGGTGCGGGTACTCGTCGACGCGACGCTCGGGCGCCGGGATGCCGACCGCGCGCAGCATCTCCACCGCGCGTGCACGCGCCTGCCGCGCGTCGAGCCCGGCATGCAGGCGCAGCGATTCGCCGATCTGCTCGCCGACGCTGAACACCGGGTTCAGCGAAGTCATCGGCTCCTGGAAGATCATGGAGATGCGGTTGCCGCGCACCTGGCGCAGCGTGGCGTCGCTGGCGGTGACGAGGTCCTCGCCCTGGAACAGCACGCGGCCGCCGCTGATGCGCCCCGGCGGCGACGGGATCAGCCGCAGCAGCGCCAGCGCCGTCATGCTCTTGCCGCAGCCCGATTCACCGACCACGCACAGCGTCTCGCCTGGGCGGATCTCGAAGTCGACGCCGTTGAGCACCAGCGCCGCGCCGCGCCGCGTGCGGAACTCCACGCGCAGGTCCTGCACTTCGAGCAGCGGCTTGGCGTCCGGGGCCTGCGCGGGCGCGGCGTTCATCAGCGTTCCCGCAGCTTCGGGTTGAGCGCGTCGTTGAGCCCGTCGCCGATCAGGCTGACGGCCAGCACGGTGACGAAGATCGCCGCGCCGGGAAAGGTGACGGCCCACCACGACGACAACAGGTACTGGCGGCTGGAGCCGATCATCAGGCCCCAGCTCATCTGGTTGGGGTCGCCGAGGCCCAGGAACGACAGGCCGGCCTCGAACAGGATGGCGACGCCGACCGCCAGCGTGGCCGACACCACCAGCGGCGGCAGCGCGTTGGGCAGGATCACGCCCCAGATGATGCGGGCGTTGCGCGCGCCGATCGCGCGCTCGGCGCGCACGAACTCGACCTCGCGCAGCTTCAGGAACTCGGCGCGCGTCAGCCGCGCGGTGCCGGTCCAGCTGACGACGCCGATCGCCAGCGTCACGGTCAGCAGCGTCGGCGAGAACAGCGTCACCACCACCATCGCGAACAGCAGCGCCGGCAGCACCTGGAAGAACTCGGTCACGCGCATCAGCGCGCGGTCGACGCGGCCGCCGTAGAAGCCGGCCGTGGCGCCGATGGTGATGCCGATGGCCACCGACAGCAGCGCCGCCACGGCGCCCACCAGCAGCGTGGCGCGGCCGCCGTAGATCAGCCCGGTGAGCACGTCGCGGCCGAGGTAGTCGGTGCCGAGCCAGGCCTCGGCCGTGAACGGCGGCGTCATCGGCGCGGCGACCAGCTCGAACGGGTCGGCCGCCAGCACCCAGGGCCCGGCGATCGCCACCAGCAGCACCAGCGCCAGCAGCACGCTGCCGGCAATGGCCGAGGGGTTGCGCGCGAACATGCGCGCGGCTTCGAGCCACGGGCCTTCGGTCGGGGGCGGCGGCCGTGCCGGGCTCATGCCGTCTTGATCCTCGGGTCGATCAGCCGGTAGCAGAAGTCGGTGAGCAGATTCATCACGACGACGACGATCGACGAGAACAGCAGCACGCCGAGGATGGTGGGGTAGTCGCGCCGCAGCACCGATTCGAAGGCCAGGCGGCCGAGGCCGGGCCAGTTGAACACGGTCTCGACGAGGATGGCGCCGGCCAGCACGTTGCCGAACTGCAGCCCGAGCAGCGTGACCACCGGCAGCACGGCATTGCGCAGCGCGTGCTTGTACAGCACCACGCGGTCGGCCAGGCCCTTGGCGCGCGCGGTGCGGATGTAGTCGGCGCCCAGCACGTCGAGCATCGAGGCGCGCGACAGCCGGCTGTACTGCGCCAGGTAGACCAGCGCCAGCGTCAGCGCCGGCAGCACGAGGTGGTGCGCGACGTCGACCGCGCCGGCCAGCCCGCCGCCGCTGGCATCGACCGCGCGCATGCCCGAGATCGGAAAGACCGGCAGCGCCGCCGCGAACAGGATGACCAGCATCATCCCGGTCCAGAACACCGGCGCCGCGAAGCCGACCATCGCCAGCACCGTGATGGCCTGCGACAGCAGCCCGTTGGGCTTGCGCGAGGCCAGCACGCCCAGCGTGGTGCCGATGACGAAGGCGGCGATCACCGCGCTCAGCACCAGCAGCAGCGTGGCCGGCAGCCGCGCGGCGATCAGCCCGCTCACCGGCAGGTTGAAGAAGTACGAGTAGCCGAGGTCGCCACGCACCACCTTGCCCAGGTACACGCCCAGTTGCACCGGCAGCGGCCGGTCCAGCCCGTACTGGGTGCGCAGCTGGGCCTTCAGCTCCTCGCTCATGCCGCCGCTGGCGCCGGCGATGGTCTCCACCGGATCGCCCGGCGCGCTGTGCACCAGCGCGAAGTTGAGCACCACCACCGCCAGCACCAGCGCCAGCCCCTGCAGCAGGTGCGACAGCGTGAAGCGCGCAGCGTTCATGGCAGTGGCCGGGCCTGGCCGGCCCTCACTTGAAGTAGACCTCGTCGTAAGGCGACAGCGGGCCCCAGATCGTGGTCGGCGGGTTGCCGACCTTGCGGTTGAACGCCGTGTGCATCGACATCACGTTGATGAAGTGGATCGGCAGTTCGTCGGTGACGATCTTCTGGAACGTGGCGTAGTAGGCCTTGCGCTTGGTCGCATCGAGGATGCCGCCGGCCGTGTTCAGCAGCTCGTCGACCTGCGGGTTGCGGTAATCCTGCGTGTTGGTCCAGACGATGGGCTTGATGTTGGTCGACAGGTAGGTGCGGTGCACGCCGATGATCGGATCGCCCCAGTTGAAGACGGCGTCCATCGTGACGTCGAAATCGCGCGCGGCGATGCGCTTGGACCAGGCGGGGAAGTCGGCCGAAGTGCGCACGTCGGCGGCGATGCCCACCTTCTTCAGCTGGCTGCGGAGGTACTCGGCCACCGTCTTCTGCTGGTCGTCGAAGCCGGGCAGGTAGTCGATCGTCATCTTCAGGCGCACGCCGTTGGCGTCCGGCTTCAGGCCCGCTTCGTCCAGCAGCGCGGCGGCCTTCTTCAGGTCGACCGGGTAGCGCACGACGTCGGTCACGGCGAACGGGCTGCTGGGCACCAGCGGCCCGTCGGCCGGTTGCGCGAAGCCGCCCATCAGCGCCTTGGCGATGAAGTTCTTGTCGACCGTATGGGCGATGGCCTTGCGCACGCGCAGGTCGGAGAACGGCTTGCGGCCGGTGTTGAAGGCCAGCCAGTTCAGCGGCCCCAGGCCCTCGTAGCCCTTGGGGGTCAGCGCCAGCGCGGCATGCTGCGAGATGCGGCGCAGATCGGCCGGCGCCGAGACCAGCGGCAGCAGCTGGATGTCGCCGCGCTCCAGGCTCAGCAGCAGGCTGGCCGGGTCGGGTGTGACGGTGACGATGACCTTGTCGAGGTAGGGCTTGCCGGGCAGGAAGAACTTGTCGAAGCGCTCCATCACGATGCGCTGGCCCGGCTTGAACTCCACCAGCTTGAACGGCCCCGAGCCGACCACGTCGGCCGAATTGCGCGGATGGCTCTTCAGGTCCTGCCCGTCGCCGTAGATGTGCTTGGGCAGGATCGGGCACAGCGCCGGCGACATGGCCAGTACGATGGCCGGGTGCGGGGCGCTCATGCGGATGATGGCGGTCTGCGGATCCGGGGTCTCGACCTTCTCGACCGGTCCCATCATGGTCTGGAACGGGTGGTTGGCCTTGATGGCCATGATCGAGAAGGCGACATCGGCCGAGGTGATGGGCTTGCCGTCGTGGAAGACGGCGCCCTTGCGCAGGTTCAGCGTCAGCGACTTGCCGTCGTCGGCGAGCTTCCAGGATTCAGCCAGGTACGGCTGTGGCCGCCACTGGTCGTCGAAGCGCAGCGGGCTGGCGAACAACTGCGTCGACGGGATGCCGGTCGCGCTGCCGGGCTGCACCGCGCCGTTGAGGTGGCGCGCGGTCTGCGTGGTGCCGACGACGAGCGTGCCGCCGCGCCGCGGCTCGTCGGCGTGCGCGGCGAGCGGCAGCGTCAGCGCCGCGCCGGCGAGCGCCAGCATTGAGCACAGTCGGCGACGGGCAGCGAAGAGCGATGGCATGGCTTCCTCCAGGGCGGCGGGGCGGCCGCGGCTTCGATTCGGTTGAGCCTGCGACCTTAGGTGCGCGGCGGCGACGCCGATAGGGCCAATCGCGGGGCTTCGATGGAGCCAGCGGCTGAGGACTTTCCCGAAGCCGGGTTCGGCGATGCGGCCGTTGGCTCGCGATGCTCAGATCTCGGCGCCGGCGTGGCGTGCGTTGCGCGCCAGCGTGACGCCGACCGCGATGCGCCGCAGCGGCTCCGGCGGAATCCACGCCGCCTGCCGTTCGCGGCGCGCCAGCTCGAGCACTTCGCTCGAGCCGCCGCTTGCCATTTCCGCCAGCAGCATGCCGTAGGCCGTGCCCTTGACGATGCCCGAGCCGTTGCAGCCGGTGAAGGCGAAGGCCCCGGGGCTGAACTCGCCCAGGTAGGGGTCGCTGCGCCGCGTGATCGACACCGGACCGCCCCAGACGTATTCGAAGCCGTGCGCAGCGGCGCGCGGGAAGCGCGCCGCAAGCAGCGGCTGCAGCGCCTGCCGCACCTCGCCCGCGCCGAGCGCGCGGCCATACGACCACAGGCTGCGCAGCAGGATGCGGCCGCCGCTCAAACGGCGCACGGTGCTGCCCGCGCGCAGCGCCGGCAGCAGCCCCCACTGCGACAGGCGTCCCTGGCCCAGCGCCTCGTCGCCGAGCGGCGGCGTCACGCCGGCATAGGTGTGCAGCGTGAGGTAGCGGCGCGCCAGCGGCGTGAACTCGCCGAGGTCGGTGTGCGTGGCCCAGACGACGCGGCGCGCCGTGAGCACGGCGCCGGCGGTCTCCAGGCGGTGGCGGCCGCCTTGCGGCTGCCAGGCGGTGACGCGACTGCGCTCGTGCAGCCGCACGGACGGCGGCAGTGTGTCGGCCAGGCCGCGCACCAGCGCCGCCGGCTGCAGCAGCGTGCAGCTCGCGTTGAAGAGCGCGGCGCGGTAGTAGGCGCTGCCCAGCCGCTCGCGCAGTGCGTCGGCGTCGACGCGCTCGATGCGCTCGCCGAGTTGCTCGAACTGCGTCGCCACGCCGTCCAGCGCGCGCCGGCCGCCTTCGGTCGCGGCCGCGTAGTAGCGGCCGCAGCGTTGCCAGGCGCAGTCGATCGCGTGCTCGCGAACCACGCGCTCCAGCCAGGCATACGACCAGCGCGACAGGGTGAGCTGCGTGCCGCCGACGGGGCCGAGCGAGTCCTTGGCGTGCATCGCGTGCGACAGCGGCACGTCGATCGTGAAGCCGGAGTTGCGGCCGGCCGAGCCTTCGCCGACCTCGCCCGCGTCGAGCACCACCACCGGGTCGGCCGGCGCCAACTCGGCCAGGCGGCGGGCCGCGGCCAGGCCGACGAGGCCGGCACCGATGACCGCGACGGCGCAGTCGACGCGGCCGGCCAGCGGCGGCGTTGCGGCACGCGGCGGCAGCAGCGCCGTCCAGGCGCAGCGCAGGTCGCCGTCCGCCGTCAAGGGGGTCATGTCAGGCACCCGCATCTACTTGAAGTAGACCTCGTCGTAGGGCGACATCGGGCCCCAGATCGACATCGGCACGTTGGCCACCTTGCGGTTCACCGCCGTGTGGTAAGGCACGACGTTGATGAACAGGATCGGCAGCTCGTCGGTGACGATCTTCTGGAAGGTGGCGTAGTAGGCGCGGCGCTGCGTGGCGTCGAGCAGGCCGCCGGCGCTGTTGAGCAGGTCGTCGACCTTGGGGTTGCGGTACGACTGCGTGTTGGTCCAGATGATGGGCTTGATGTTGGTCGACAGGTAGGTGCGGTGCACGCCGATGATGGGGTCTCCCCAGTTCCACACCAGGTCCATCGACAGGTCGAAGTCGTGGCTGGCCAGCCGCTTGGCCCAGGCCGGGAAGTCGGCCGACGCGCGCACCTCGACGGTGATGCCGATCTTCTTGAGCTGCGCGCGCACGTACTCGGCCACCGTCTTCTGCTGGTCGTCGGCGCCGGGGAAGTAGTCGATCGTCAGCTTGAAGCGCTCGCCGCCGGCGCCGGCCTTGTGGCCGGCGGCATCCAGCAGCGCGGCGGCCTTCTTCAGGTCGGTTGGATAACGCACCAGTTCGGTGGTCGCGAACGGGCTGCTCGGCACCAGCGGGCCTTCGGCCGGCGTCGCGAAGCCGCCCATCAGCGTCTTGGCGATGAACTGGCGGTCGATCGCGTGGGCAATCGCCTTGCGCACGGCGACGTCCGACAAGGGCTTGCGTTCGAGGTTGAAGGCCAGCCAGTTGATCGGGCCGATGCCTTCGTAGCCGCGCGGCGTGAGCAGGATCTGCGCGTCGTCCTTCAGGCGGCGCAGCTCGGCCGGGATGCTGACGAAGGGCATCATCTGGATGTCGCCGCGCTCCAGGCCGAGCAGCAGGCTCGAGGAATCGGGCGAGACGTTGATGATCACCTTGTCGAGGTAGGGCTTGCCGGGCAGGAAGAACTTGTCGAAGCGCTCCATCACGATGCGCTGGCCGGGCGTGAACTCGACCAGCTTGAACGGCCCCGAGCCGACCAGGCCGTTGCCGTTGCGCGGATGGCTTTTCAGGTCCTGGCCGTCGCCGTAGATGTGCTTGGGCAGGATCGGGCACAGTGCCGGCGACATCGCCAGCACGATGGCCGGGTGCGGCGCGCTCATGCGGATGATGGCGGTCTGCGGGTCGGGCGTCTCGACCTTCTCCACCGGCCCCAGCATGGTCTGGAACGGATGGTTGGCCTTGATCGCCATGATCGTGAAGGCCACGTCCTCCGAGGTGATGGGCTTGCCGTCGTGGAACACCGCGCCCTTGCGCAGGTTCAGCGTCAGCGACTTGCCGTCGGGCGCCAGCGTCCACTTCTCGGCCAGGTAGGGCTGCGGGTTCCACTTGTCGTCGAAGCGCAGCGGGCTGGCGAACAACTGCGTCGACGGCACCGCGGTGGCCGCGCCCGATTGCACGGCGCCGTTGAGGTGGCGCGCCGTCTGCGTGCTGCCCAGCACCAGCGTGCCGCCGCGCTTGGGCTCCTGCGCCTGCGCCGGCAGGGCCAGCGATGCCGCCAGCACGGTCGTCGACAAGGCGGCGGCCAGCAGGCCGCGACGGGAATGCGAACGAAGCGACATCGGACAGTCTCCTGGTGTGGGCACCGGCGATCGGCGCGGCCGACGATAGACAAGCGCGCCGGCGCGCGTTAGAGCCAGCGGCCGGGCGTCGATGGTGCCAACGCCATCACAAGCGTTCGTCGCGCAGGTGGTACCAGTGATAGAGAAAGCGCTGGCCGAGGCGCCGCCACGGCGCGAAGGCGCGCGAGCGCACGGTGTCGAACAGGTTGGGGTACTCCAGCGCGCTGCGGTAGATGGGCAATTCGAACGCCGCATCGGCACGGCCGGCGATGCGCTGCGCCATGCGGCGCCCGGCATGCGCCGAGAACGACACGCCGTTGCCGCCGTAGCCCAGCGCGTAGAACACGGTCTGCGCGGGGTCGGGCTGCGCGATGCGCGGCATCATGTCGTGGCTGACGTCGACCCAGCCCCACCACGAGTAGTCGATGCGGATGTCCTTGAGCGCCGGGAACTTGCGGTGCAGGCCGTTGACCAGCACCTGCATGTGCCTGGGGTTCGGCGCATCGGCACCGCTGATCGAGCTGCGGCTGCCGATCTGCACGCGCTGGTCGGGCAGCTTGCGGTAATAGAAGCGCAGCGTGCGCGTGTCGGTGATGACCTCGGTGGTGCGGAAGTTGGTGGCCTCCAGCTCGGCCGCCGTGAGCGGCCGCGTGACCAGCGAGTTCGACAGGATCGGCATGATCTTCGAGTCGAGGCTGGCGTGCAGCCCGTTGCTGGTGTAGCCGCCGGTCGCGAAGCCGACGGCGCGCGCGCGCACCGTGCCGCCGGGCGTGCGCAGGTGGTGCACGCCGCCCTTGGTTTCGAAGCCGATCACCGGCGACGCGGGGTGGACCTTGACGCCCAGCTCGCGCGCCTTGCGCAGGTAGCCGAAGGCCAGCTTCAGCGGGTGCACGCCGATGCCGTCGGGCTCGTGCAGCGCGCCGAAGGTTTCGGCGTCACGCACGTACAGGCGCTGCACCTCGTCGGTCGACAGGATGTGCGTGTCGTAGCCGAACACGCGGCGCATGACCTCGGCTTCCTGGCGCAGGAAGGCCATCTTCTTGTCGCGGTGCGCGATGTAGAGGTGGCCGCCGGGCTGCGGCTCGCATTCGGGGAACTCGGCCACCAGCGACTTGAAGGTCTCGAAGCCCTGGCGGATTTCGGCGTCGAGCTTGAGCGCCGTGGCCTTGCCGTAGCGCGCGATCCATTGCGATCGGTACAGCCGGCCGCTGGCGTTCTGCCCCTGGCCGCCGTTGCGGCTGGTGCAGCCCCAGACGGCGCGGTTGGCCTCCAGCACGGTGGCGCGGATGCCGTGCTCGCGCGCCAGGAACAGCGCGGTGGCCAGGCCGGTGAAGCCGGAGCCGACGATCACCACGTCGGCATCGGTGTCGCGCCGGATGGGGCCGTCGTCGGCCGGCGGCGTGCCGGCGCTGGCCACCCAGTAGCTGGGCGCGTAGTCGGTGCCGTGGCCGGGCGTCGGCGCCACCAGCGGGTCGTACTGCGGGTCGTACGGCGCGAGCGCGGCGCCGCCGGGCGCGGTCATGTCCATCGGGCGCGGCCGCTGCTCAAGGCTGGCGGACCGGCGGGCGGTCCTTGCGGTAGGCGTTCTTCACGGCGATCTTGCCGTCGCGGAAGGTGAACACGTCGACCATGCGCGCTTCGATGCGCGTGCCGTCGGCGCGCGTGCCGCTGAAGGTGGATTCGCTGACGCCGCGGTCGCCGCTGACGAAGTGCTCGCCGTCGCGCCACGCGGCATCGGCGAAGGTCTGCCAGGCGAGCTGGAAGCCTTCGCGCACCGCCGCACGGCCGACGTAGCTGCGGCCCAGCAGCTCGGGGCCGGCCACCGCGTGGAAGGCGCAGTCGTCGGCCATGAAGCTCATCAGTGCCTCGATGTCGTGGCGGTTCCAGGCGTCGTTGAAGGCTTGCAGGAAGTCGACGTCGACTTGGCGGCGGGGCGGGGTCATGCGCATCTCCAGCCGGCTTGATTCCGGCTTGGCGCAGCGTAGCGCGGCGCGTCGCCCTATCCGTAGCACCAGTTGCGGGCATTCGATGAGGCCAGCGGAGAGTGCCGGTGCGCCGGCGCGCCGCGGTGGCGCCGTGGGTCAGCGCCCCGAGTGCCCCTCGGCGAGCGCTTGTGCCAGCAGCCGGATGCCGGGCTCGATGGACTTGGCCGGAATCGACTGGTAGCCGAGGCGGAAGTATTCGCAAGGCGGCGCGTCGGCGTGGAAGAACACGTCGCCGGGCTCGATCAGCACGCCGCGTGCGGCGGCGCGCGCCGCCAGCGCGCGGGCGCTCACGCCATCGGGCAGGCGCACCCAGCACGAGCCGCCGCCGCTGAGCGGCGCCACCGTGCACTGCGGCGCGTGGCGCGCCATCGCATCCAGCACGGCGGCGCCGCGTTCGCGCTGCGCGGCGGCGATGCGGCGCAACTGCGAATCGTGGTGCCCCAGCGACAGGAACAGCGCGAACGCACGCTGCACGAAGGCCGAAGGGTGGCGCAGCATCAGCCGGCGCAGCGCCCGCAGCTCGGCGATCAGCGCGGCTGATGCCACCACGTAGCCCAGGCGCAGCCCCGGCGCCCAGCTCTTGGACAGGCTGCCGACGTAGATGACGCGGCCGTTCGGGTCCAGGCTTTTCAGCGCCGCGGTCGGCTCGCCGGCGAAGCGGTTCTCGCATTCGAAGTCGTCCTCGATGACCACGAAGTCGTGGTCCTGCGCCGCCTGCAGCAAGGCTTGGCGCCGCGCCAGCGGCATCGTCACGCCGGTGGGGCATTGATGGCTGGGCGTCGCGTAGACGTAGTCCAGCCCGCGCAGCGCGTCGCCGGCGGGCAGGCCGTCGCCGTCGATCGGCAGCGGCACCAGCTGCGCCGTGCGGCAGGCGAAGATGTTGCGCGCATCGGGGTAGCCGGGGTCTTCGATGCCGACGCGCGTCGACGCGCTCATCAGCAGGTCGGCCACCAGGTACAGCGCGTGCTGCGCGCCGACGGTGACGACCACCTCGTCGGCCGAGGCCCACACGCCGCGGCGCGGCAGCACGCGGGTGCGGATCTGCTGCACCAGCGATTCGTCGTCGCGGTTGATCTGGTCGGGCGCCCAGTCGCGGATGTCCAGCACCGACAGCGTCTTCAGGCAGCACTCGCGCCAGTCGGCGGTGGGGAACAGCGTGGCGTCGAACTGGCCGTAGAGAAACGGATAGGGATAGGCCTGCCAGTCGGCCGGCTTGACGATGCTGCGCTGCGCGGCGGGCCGCAGCCGCAGGCGCGACGCCCAGTCCGGCGCGGCGGCGGCGGGGTGATTGCCGCGCCCCTCGGCACGATTGCCGCCGTTGCCGCCGTCGCCGCCGAAGCCACCGGCCGACGGGCGCGCCGCGCGCCCGGCCGCATCGGCCAGCACCGCCGGGTTGACGAAGCAGCCGCTGCGCTCGCGGGCGATCAGGTAGCCCTCGTCGGTGAGCTGCTGGTAGGCCAGCACGACGGTGTTGCGTGCCACCGAAAGCTGCTCGGCCATCTCGCGGCTGGACGGAATGGCCACGCCGGCGGGCAGGTGGCCGTCGAGAATCGCGGCGACCAGCATCTCGCGGATCTGCCGCTGCAGGCTCATGCCCGGGCGCGCCGAGCGCTCGAACAAGCGCTTCCACAGCACGGCGTCGAGGCGCTGCGACATGGCTCAGGCAACGCGCCGCCGGCGCGGCGGCGGTCGATCGGACAAGCTCATCGTTCAAGCATGACACAGGGCCGCGGCGGCCGGCGCTGCCGCGTCGTGAATCGACAAAGTCCTGTCGCAAAGCAACGAGCCACGGCGCGGCGCCCGAACGCATCATGCAAGCCACCGCGGCCTGGCGCCGGGCAGGCTCTTCCATGCAGAAATTCTCGATCTGGTCGCTGCTGCGCAACGCGCTCAGCTACCACGAAGGCTGGCAGCAGCAATGGCGCAGCCCCGAGCCGCAGCGCGAGTACGACGTGGTCGTCATCGGCGGCGGCGGCCACGGCCTGGCCACCGCCTACTACCTGGCCAAGGAACACCGCGTCGGGCGCATCGCGGTGCTCGAGCGCGGCTGGCTGGGCGGCGGCAACACCGCGCGCAACACCACCATCGTGCGCAGCAACTACTTGTGGGACGAGGCCACCGCGCTGTACGAGAAGTCCATGCAGTTGTGGGAGGGCCTGAGCCAGGACCTCAACTACAACGTGATGTTCAGCCAGCGCGGCGTGATGAACCTCGGCCACACGCTGCAGGACCTGCGCGACATCGAGCGCCGCGTCACCGCCAACCGGCTGAACGGCGTCGATGCCGAGGTGCTGAGTCCGGCGCAGATCCTGGCGATGCTGCCCTTCATCAACCTGAACACGCGCTACCCGGTGCTGGGCGCCAGCCTGCAGCGGCGCGCCGGCGTGGCGCGTCACGACGCGGTGGCCTGGGGCTTTGCGCGCGCGGCCGATGCGCTGGGCGTCGACATCGTGCAGAACTGCGAGGTGCAGGGCATCCGCCGCGAGGCCGGCGCGGTGGTCGGCGTCGATACCGCGCGCGGCTTCATCGGCGCCAAGAAGGTGGCCATCGTCGCCGCCGGCCACAGCAGCGTGCTGGCCGCGCTGGCAGGTTTTCGGCTGCCGCTGGAAAGCCACCCGCTGCAGGCGCTGGTCTCCGAGCCGCTGAAGCCGATTCTCCCGACCGTGGTGATGAGCAACGCCATCCACGCCTACATCAGCCAGAGCGACAAGGGCGACCTGGTGATCGGCGCCGGCATCGACGCCTACACGGGCTACGGCCAGCGCGGCAGCTACCCGGTGATCGAGGGCACGCTGGCGGCCATCGTCGAGCTGTTCCCGCTGTTCTCGCGCGTGCGCATGAACCGGCAGTGGGCCGGCATCGTCGACGTCTCGCCCGATGCCTGCCCGATCATCGGGCTGACGCCGGTGCGAGGCCTCACCATCAACTGCGGCTGGGGCACCGGCGGTTTCAAGGCCACGCCGGGCTCGGGCTGGGTGATGGCGCACACCGTGGCGCAAGGCCGGCCGCACGCGCTGAATGCGGCCTTCTCGCTGGACCGCTTCCACAGCGGCCGCCTGATCGACGAACACGGCGCCGCGGCGGTGGCCCACTGAAGGACGGCCGGCGATGCTGCAGATCGAATGCCCTTACTGCGGCGCCCGCGCCGAGAGCGAGTTCGCCTATGGCGGCGAAGGCGGCGTCGCGCGGCCGGCCGACACCGAGGCGATGAGCGATGACGAGTGGGGCGACTACGTCTTCATGCGCCGCAACCCCAAGGGCCTGCACCACGAGCAATGGCGCCACGCCAGCGGCTGCGGCCGCTGGTTCCAGGCGCTGCGCGACACCGTGAGCTGCCGCTTCTACGCGGTGTGGAAGATCGGCGAGCCGATGCCGGCATCCCCGTCGGACGAGGGCCGCCCATGAGCGGTTTGCGCCTGGGCATCGGCGGTCGCATCGACCGAAGCCGCACGCTGCGCTTTCGCTTCAACGGCCGCCCCTACAGCGGGCACCCCGGCGACACGCTGGCCTCGGCGCTGCTGGCGGCCGGCGTCAGCCTGGTGGCGCGCAGCTGGAAGTACCACCGGCCGCGCGGCATCCTGTCGGCCGGCGTCGAGGAGCCCAACGCGCTGGTGCAGCTCGGCGAGGGCGCGCGCACGGTGCCCAACGCGCGCATGACCGAGGTCGCGCTGGTCGACGGCCTGGTGGCGCGCAGCGTCCATGCCAGCCCCGGCGTCGGGTTCGACCTGCGCGCGGCCGTAGGCTGGTTCGCGCGGCTGGTTCCCGCGGGCTTCTACTACAAGACCTTCATGGCCTCGCAGCGCGCCTGGCGGTTCTTCGAGCCGCACATCCGCGACGCCAGCGGGCTGGGCGAAGCGCCGCGCGAGCGCGACCCCGACGTCTACGACAAACGCTACGCGCATGCCGACGTACTGGTGGTTGGCGGCGGCATCGCCGGCCTTGCCGCGGCGCTGGCCGCCGGCGCCAGCGGCGCGCGGGTGATCGTCTGCGACGAGCAGTCCGAGCCCGGCGGCTGGCTGCTGGCCAGCGACGAGCAAGTCGACGGCCTGCCCGCGCCGCAGTGGGTGGCCGCGGCGCTGGCGCGGCTGGCGGCGATGCCCGAGGTCACGCTGCTGGCGCGCACCACGGCCTTCGGCTTTCACGACCACCGCTTCGTCACGCTGCTCGAACGGCGCCGGGATGACGAAGGCGATGCCGACGCCGCCGCTGCTGCTGTCGCCGCCGGCGGCATCAGCCGCGAGCGGTTGTGGAAGGTTCGCGCGCGCGAAGTCGTGCTGGCCACCGGCGCGCACGAGCGGCCGCTGGTCTTTGCCCGCAATGACCTGCCGGGCATCCTGCTGGCCTCGGCCGTGTCGATCTACATCAGGCGTTATGCGGTACTGCCGGGACGCCGGGCCGTGGTCTTCACCAACGGCGACGCCGGCTACGACGCCGCGCTGGCGCTGCACGGCGCCGGCGCCGCGGTGCAGGTGGTCGACGCGCGGGCGCAGGCCGACGGCGCGCGCAGCGCCGCCGCCCGCGCCGCCGGCATCGAGGTGCTGCAGGGCCACGTGGTCACCGAGGCGCTTGGCGGCCGCCACGTGCGCGGCGTGCTCGTGCAGGCCATCGACGCCGCCGGCGCGCTGGCCGGCGCCGCGCGGCGGCTCCACTGCGACCTGCTCGCCGTGTCCGGCGGCTTCAGCCCGGTGATCCACCTGCAGGCCCAGGCCGGCAGCAAGGCGCGCTGGGACGACGAGATCGCCGCGTTCGTGCCGGGCGCGCCGGCACAGGGCGAACGCTCGGCCGGCGCCTGCCGCGGTGCCGCCACGCTGTGCGAGGCCGCGCAGCAAGGGCATGCCGCCGGCATCGCCGCTGCCGGATCAGCCGGCGGCGCCGCGCCGGCGGTGGCGACGCGCGACGCCGGCACGCTGCGCGCGCTGTGGCTGGTGCCGCATGCCAGGGGCCCGAGCCGTGCGCCCAAGCAGTTCGTCGACCTGCAGAACGACGTCGCGGCGTCGGACATCCTGCTGGCCGTGCGCGAAGGCTTCGAGAGCATCGAGCACGTCAAGCGCTATACGGCACTGGGCTTCGGCACCGACCAGGGCAAGACCGGCAACATCAACGGCGTGGGCATCGCCGCGCTGGCGCTCGGCAAGCCGATCGCGCAGGTGGGCACCACCACCTTTCGGCCGAACTACACGCCGGTGACCTTCGGCGCGGTGGCCGGCCTCGAACTGGGCGAGGCCTTCGAGCCGGTGCGAACGACCGCCATGCACGCCTGGCACCTGCAGCAGGGCGCCGCCTTCGAAGACGTCGGCCAGTGGAAGCGCCCGTGGTACTACCCGCGGCCGGGCGAGGACGTGCACGCGGCGGTGGCGCGCGAGGTGCGCGCGGCGCGCAACGGCGTGGCGATGCTCGACGCCTCGACGCTGGGCAAGATCGACATCCAGGGCCCCGATGCGGCGACGCTGCTGAACTGGGTCTACTGCAACGCCTGGAGCAAGCTCGACGTCGGCAAGTGCCGCTACGGCTTGATGCTCGACGAGAACGGCATGGTGTTCGACGACGGCGTCACCGCGCGCCTGGGCGAGCGGCACTACCTGATGCACACCACCACCGGCGGCGCGGCGCGCGTGCTGGCCTGGCTGGAGCGCTGGCTGCAGACCGAGTGGCCGCAGCTGAAGGTCTACCTCACCACCGTGACCGACCATTGGGCGACGACGGCGGTGGTCGGCCCGAAGAGCCGCGAGCTGCTGCGCAAGCTGGGCAGCGACATCGACTTCAGCGACGAGGCGTTCCCGTTCATGGCGGTGCGCGAAGGCACGCTGGCCGGCGTGCCGGCGCGCCTGTTCCGCATCAGCTTCTCGGGCGAGCGCAGCTACGAGGTCAACGTGCCGGCCGAGCAGGGGCTGCAAGTCTGGCAGGCGATCCACGCCGCCGGCGCCGAGTGGGGCGTCACGCCCTACGGCACCGAGGCCATGCACGTGCTGCGCGCAGAGAAGGGCTTCGTCATCGTCGGCCAGGACACCGACGGCTCGGTGACGCCGCTCGACCTGGGCATGGGCGCCATGGTGGCCAGGACCAAGGACTTCCTCGGCAAGCGCTCGCTGGCGCGCAGCGACACCTCGCGCAGCGACCGCAGGCAACTCGTCGGGCTGCTCACCGACGACCCGGCCTTCGTGCTGCCCGAAGGCGCGCAGGTGCTGGCCGGCGCGCCGGGGCCGGCGCCGCCGCCGACGCCGATGGCCGGCCACGTCACCAGCAGCTACGCCAGCCCGACGCTGGGCCGCTCGATCGCGATGGCGCTGGTGCGTGGCGGCCTCTCGCGCCACGGCGAGCGCGTGCACGTCGCGCTGCGCGACGGCCGCAGCGTCACCGCGGTGATCGCCAGCCCCATGTTCTTCGATCCCAAGGGAGAGCGCCAGCATGTCTGACCGCCGAGCCGCCGCGCGCGGCGACCGCAACCTCAAGGTCGGCTGGCGCGAAGGCCCGGGCATCGTCAACCTGCGCGGCGACCCGTCGGACGCGGCGTTCACGCAAGGGGCGGCGCGCGCGCTTGGCCTGGCGCTGCCGCTGCAGGCCTGCACCAGCGTCGCCGACGAGGTGCTGCGCGTCCTGTGGGCCGGGCCCGACGACTGGTTCGTGATCGCGCCGCGCGGCCGCCAGGCAGCCTTCGCCGCGGCGCTGCGTGCCGCCTTGGCCGGCACGCACCACGCGGTGACCGACGTGAGCAGCGGCTACCACGTGCTGCAACTGGGCGGCGCGCCGGCGCGCGAGCTGCTGGCGCAGGGCTGCCCGCTCGACCTGCATCCGCGCGCCTTTCGGACCGGCGACTGCAAGGGTTCGCACTTCTTCAAGGCGGCGGTATGGCTGTGGCAGACCGACGCGGCGCCGAGCTTCGAGCTGCTGGTGCGCCGCAGCTTCGCCGGCTATGTCGAGCTGATGCTGGGCAAGGCCGGGCGCGAGTGGCTGGCTGCCTGAGCTACGCCTTGAACGCCTTCGCCTGCGCGATGACCGCCGCCTTGTCAAACTGAGCTGCCCGCCAGCGCTTGGGCCTAGACTCCCCCTCAGCCGCCACCACCCCCCGCGGCCCCGATGCACGTGGCGACCATCCCTTGCCCGTGCGGCAGACGAAATCATCGGCACGACCCGCGCCTGGAGACCTTCGCATGAGCCAGCACCCGCAGCAGCCACCGCACGCGCCCTTGCGCCTGCACGTACCGGAGCCTTCCGGGCGCCCCGGCTGCGTCACCGACTTTTCCTACCTGCACCTGTCGCCGGCCGGCGCCGTGCGGCGACCGCCGGTGGACACCACGCACTTCGACACCGCCGACCTCGCCTACAGCCTGGTGCGCGTGCTCGACGAGCAAGGCCATGCCGTCGGCCCCTGGGCGCCCGAGGTGTCGACGGCGCAACTGCGCGCCGGGCTGCGCTCGATGATGAAGACGCGCATCTTCGACGCCCGCATGGTGATCGCGCAGCGCCAGCGCAAGATCTCGTTCTACATGCAGTGCCTGGGCGAGGAGGCGATCGCCGTCGCCCAGGCGATGGCGCTCGAACCCGGCGACATGTGCTTTCCCACCTATCGCCAGCAGGGCCTGCTGCTCAGCCGCGACGACGTCTCGATGGTCGAGCTGATGTGCCAGCTGATGAGCAACGAACGCGACCCCGTCAAGGGCCGGCAGTTGCCGGTGATGTACTCGTTCAAGCGCGCCGGCTTCTTCTCGATCTCGGGCAACCTGGCCACGCAGTTCATCCAGGCCGTGGGCTGGGCGATGGCCTCGGCGATCAAGGGCGACACGCGCATCGCCGCGGGCTGGATCGGCGACGGCGCCACCGCCGAGGCCGACTTCCACACCGCGCTGACCTTCGCCCACGTCTACCGCGCGCCGGTGGTGCTGAACGTGGTCAACAACCAGTGGGCGATCTCCACCTTCCAGGCCATCGCCGGCGGCGAGTCCACCACCTTCGCGGCGCGCGGCGTGGGCTGCGGCATCGCCTCGCTGCGCGTCGACGGCAACGACTTCCTCGCCGTCTACGCGGCCTCGCAATGGGCGGCCGAGCGCGCGCGCCGCAACCTGGGGCCGACGCTGATCGAATGGGTGACCTATCGCGCGGCGGCGCATTCGACCTCGGACGATCCGTCGAAATACCGGCCGGCCGACGACTGGCAGCGCTTCCCGCTCGGCGACCCGATCGAGCGGCTCAAAGCCCACCTGATCGGGCTCGACGCCTGGTCGGAGCAGGAGCACCGCCAGGTGCAGCTCGAACTGGAAGCCGAGGTCGCCGCCGCGCAGAAGGAGGCCGAGAGCTACGGCACGCTGCTCGACGGCCACATCCCCAGCCCGGCGACGATGTTCGACGACGTCTACGCCGAGATGCCGGCGCACCTGCGCCGCCAGCGGCAAGAGTTGGGGGTTTGAGATGACGGCGCTAACCCTCGAACAAGGCGTCACGCCAGCCGCCGGCGCGGCGCGCAACATGACGATGATCCAGGCGCTGCGCTCGGGCCTGGACGTGATGATGGCGCGCGACGACAACGTCGTCGTCTTCGGCCAGGACGTGGGCTACTTCGGCGGCGTGTTCCGCGTCACCGAAGGCCTGCAGGCCAAGTACGGCAAGCCGCGCTGCTTCGACACGCCCATCAGCGAAGGCGGCATCGTCGGCGTAGCGGTCGGCATGGCGGCTTATGGCCTGCGGCCGGTGGCCGAGATCCAGTTCGCCGACTACTTCTATCCGGCGTCGGACCAGATCGTGTCGGAAGCGGCGCGGCTGCGCTCGCGCTCGGCGGCCGACTTCACCTGCCCGATGGTGATCCGCATGCCTTGCGGCGGCGGCATCTACGGCGGCCAGACGCACAGCCAAAGCCCCGAGGCGCTGTTCACCCACGTCTGCGGCGTGCGCACCGTGATGCCGAGCAACCCGTACGACGCCAAGGGCCTGCTGATCGCCGCCATCGAGTGCGACGACCCGGTGATCTTCCTGGAGCCCAAGCGCCTGTACAACGGCCCCTTCGACGGCCACCACGACCGACCGGTGGTGCCCTGGTCGGCGCACGCGCTGGGCAAGGTGCCCGAAGGCTACTACCGCGTGCCGCTGGAATCGGCCGCCGTGTTCAGGCCCGGCAGCCAGGTCACGGTGCTGGCCTACGGCACCATGGTCTGGGTGGCGCAGGCGGCGGCCGAGGAAAGCGGCATCGACGCCGAGATCGTCGACCTGCGCTCGCTGTGGCCGATGGACCTCGACACCGTGGTCGCCTCGGTGAAGAAGACCGGGCGCTGCGTGATCGTGCACGAGGCCACGCGCACCAGCGGCTTCGGCGCCGAGCTGTCGGCGCTGGTGCAGGAGCATTGCTTCTACCAGCTGGAAGCGCCGATCGAGCGCGTCACCGGCTGGGACACGCCTTACCCGCACGCGCAGGAATGGGCCTACTTCCCCGGCCCGGCGCGCGTGGCCGCGGCGCTCAAGCGCGCGGTGGAAGGGGGCTGATCATGGGCCTCTATGCGATCAAGATGCCCGACATCGGCGAAGGCATTGCCGAGGTCGAACTGGTGGCCTGGCGCGTGCAGCCGGGCGACGCGGTGGCCGAAGACCAGGTGCTGGCCGACGTGATGACCGACAAGGCGACGGTGGAGATCCCGTCGCCGGTGGCCGGCACCGTGCTGTCGCTGGGCGGCGTGCCGGGGCAGGCGATGGCCGTCGGCTCCGAGCTGATCCGGCTGGAAGTGGCGGGCGAGGGCAACGTGAAGGCCGGCGCCGCGGCCAGCGCCGCGCCGCGCGCCGCGGCCGCTGCTGCTGCGGCCCCCGTCCCCGCCGCCGCGCCACCCGCGCCGGCGGCGCAAGCCGCTCAAGTCGAGCGTCAGCCTTCCGTGCCGCCACCACCATCACCGTCGCCTTCACCGCCGGCCGCCCCCGTGCGCAGTCGCGCGCCGGGCGAGCGGCCGATCGCCGCGCCTTCGGTGCGCCGCCGCGCCTGGGAGCTGGGCATCGAGCTGCAGTTCGTGCCCGGCAGCGGGCCGGCCGGCCGCATCACGCACGACGACCTGGAGCGCTACCGCAGCACGCGCGGCCAGGCGGCGGCCGAGGCCGGCGCGCCGGGCCGGCGCCAGCGCCATGGCGAAGAGGCGGTGCCGGTGATCGGCCTGCGCCGCAAGATCGCGCAGAAGATGCAGGAGGCCAAGCGCCGCATCCCGCACTTCAGCTACGTCGAGGAGATCGACGTCACCGAGCTGGAAGCCCTGCGCGGCGAGCTGAACGACAAGTACGCCGCCACGCGCGGCAAGCTCACGCTGCTGCCGCTGGTGGCCCGCGCCGTGGTGCTGGCGGTGGACGAGTTCCCGCAGATGAACGCCCGCTTCGACGACGAGGCCGGCGTCGTCACGCGCCACCGCCCGGTGCACCTGGGCATCGCGACGCAGACCGATGGCGGCCTGATGGTGCCGGTGCTGCGCCACGCCGAGGCGCAGGACCTGTGGGCCTTTGCGCGCGAGGTGGCGCGCCTGGCCGAGGCGGCGCGCAGCGGCAAGGCGGCGCGCGACGAACTCGCCGGCTCGACCATCACCATCACCAGCCTGGGCCCGCTGGGCGGGCTGGTCACCACGCCGGTGATCAACCACCCGGAGGTGGCCATCATCGGCGTCAACCGCATCGTCGAGCGGCCGATGCTGCGCGGCGGCGCGGTGGTGCCGCGGCTGCTGATGAACCTGTCGTCGTCGTTCGACCACCGCGTCGTCGACGGCATGGACGCGGCGCGCTTCATCCAGGCCATCCGCGCGCTGCTGGAACACCCGGCGCTGCTGTTCGTGGAGTGACGCGCATGAAGACGATCGAGACGACGCTGCTGGTCATCGGCGGCGGCCCCGGCGGCTACGTGGCCGCCATCCGCGCCGGCCAGCTCGGCATCGCCACCGTGCTGGTGGAGAGCGAACGGCTCGGCGGCACCTGCCTCAACGTGGGCTGCATCCCGTCGAAGGCGCTGATCCACGCCGCCGACGAGTTCGAGCGCGCGCGCGGCTTCGCGGCCGGCTCGGCGCTGGGCATCCGCGCCGGCGCGCCGCAGCTTGAGCTGCCGCAGACCCAGCGCTGGAAAGACGGCATCGTGCAGCGGCTGACCGGCGGCGTCGGCGCGCTGCTGAAGAAGGCCGGCGTGCGCGTCGTGCCGGGCTGGGCGCGCATCGTCGACGGCAAGACGGTGGAGCTGGCCGCCGCCGGCAGCGACGGCGAGGGCTTGCGCATCCGCTGCGAACACCTGCTGCTGGCCACCGGCTCGCAGCCGCTGGCGCTGCCGGGGCTGCCGTTCGGCGGCCCGGTGCTCAGCTCGACCGAGGCGCTGGCGCTCGCTGAAGTACCCAGGCATCTGGTGGTCATCGGCGCCGGCTACATCGGGCTGGAGCTGGGCACCGCGTGGCGCAAGCTGGGCGCCGAGGTGGCGGTGGTGGAGGCGCAGGGCCGCATCCTGCCGGCCTACGACGAGGAGCTGACGCGCCCGGTGCTGGCCGGGCTGCGGCGGCTGGGCATCACGCTGCACCTGTCGTGCAGCGCGCAGGGCCTGACGGCCGACGGCGGCGGCCTGCGCGTGCGCAGCGCCCATGCCGACGACTACGTGCTGCCGGCCGACCGCGTGCTGGTCGCCGCCGGCCGGCGGCCGCGCACGGAAGGCTTCAACCTCGAATCGCTGGGCCTGGACCTGCGCGGCCGCGCCGTGAAGATCGACGACCAGTGCCGCACCTCGATGCGCAACGTCTGGGCCATCGGCGACCTGACGGGCGAGCCCATGCTGGCGCACCGCGCGATGGCGCAAGGCGAGATGGTGGCCGAGATCGTCGCCGGACGGCGCCGCCGCTTCGCGCCGGCGGCGATCCCGGCGGTCTGCTTCACCGACCCCGAGGTGGTGACCGCCGGCCTGTCGCCCGACGAAGCCGCCGACCAGGGCCGCGAGGTGATGGTCGCCAGCTTCCCGTTCGCCGCCAACGGCCGCGCCTTGAGCATGGAGGCCGGCGATGGCTTCGTGCGCGTGGTGGCCGCCAAGGACACGCACCAGATCCTGGGCTGGCAGGCGGTGGGTCGCGGCGTTGCCGAATTGAGCGCGGCGTTCTGCCATTCGATCGAGATGGGCGCGCGGCTGGAAGACGTGGCCGCCATCATCCACGCCCACCCGACGCTCGGCGAGGCGGTGCAGGAAGCGGCCTTGCGAGCCCTCGGCCACGCGCTTCATGTCTAACATCTGACACGAATTCCCTACAGCTGGTGCGCTCAAGTGGCTGTGGGGTCCGCCGATATCCCGCGGGAAGCCGCTGCATATCGAAGGAGTCGTGTGATGCGCATTCAGATCAGGCAAGTATTCAATGGAAACGCCGCCATCCTGCTGGTGTTGGGCGTTGTCGCGGTCACGGCCGCGGTGAAGAGCAACCTCAGCAGCGATGTCGCCGACGAGGCGGCAGCACGCCGCTACCAGTCGTACCTGCTGGCCGACGAGTTGCGGCAAAGCTCGGACGACCTCACCCGTCTGGCCCGCACCTACGTGGTGACCGGCGACCCCAAGTGGGAACAGCAGTATTTCGAGATCCTCGACATCCGCGACGGCAAGAAGGCGCGGCCCCAGCACTACGAGCGCATCTACTGGGACTTCCGCGCCGCCGGCGGCAACGGCGCGGCGCCGAGCTCGGACCAGTCGGTCCCGCTGCTCGACCTGATGAAGCGCACCGGCTTCACCGACGCCGAGCTGGCCAAGCTGGCGCAGGCCAAGGCCAATTCGGACGACCTGGTGCGCACCGAGACCATCGCGATGAACATGGTCAAGGGCCTGTTCGACGACGGCAAGGGCGGCTTCACCAAGCAGGCCGAGCCCGACCGCGCCAAGGCGCGCGAGATGATGCACGACCTGGCCTACCACCAGAACAAGGCCAAGATCATGCAGCCGGTGAACGAGTTCCTCGGCCTGCTCGACGAGCGCACGCAGCATGAAGTGGCGTCGGCCACCACGGCCAGCGAGCGCTGGTCGAAGGTGGCGATCGGCGCGGTGGGCGCGCTGGTGGCCACGGTGCTGAGCAGCCTGATGTTCCTGCGCCGCCGCACGACCCAGGTGCTGGGCGACGCCAGCCGCGCGGCGGCCGGCATCGCGCACGGCCAGCTCTACCAGGCCATCGACCGCGAGCTGCCCGGCCAGGAAGGCGAGCTGCTGCGCAGCATGGGCCAGATGCAGGACCACCTGGCGACCGTGGTCGGCAGCATCCGCAGCGGCGCCGACGGCGTGGCCATTGCCTCGGCGCAGATCGCCAGCGGCAACCAGGACCTCTCCGGCCGCACCGAGCAGCAGGCCAGCGCCTTGCAGCAGACCGCGGCCACCATGGAAGAGCTGGGCAGCACCGTGCGCAACAACGCCGACAACGCGCGCCAGGCCAACCAGCTGGCGCAGGCCGCCGCCGGGGTGGCGACGCAGGGCGGCTCGGTGGTCGGCGAAGTGGTCAGCACGATGCAGGGCATCAGCGAGTCCAGCCGCAAGATCGGCGACATCATCGGCGTGATCGACGGCATCGCCTTCCAGACCAACATCCTGGCGCTCAACGCCGCGGTGGAGGCGGCGCGTGCCGGCGAACAAGGCCGCGGCTTCGCGGTGGTGGCCGGCGAGGTGCGCAGCCTGGCGCAGCGCAGCGCGGAAGCGGCCAAGGAGATCAAGTCGCTGATCAACCGCAACGTCGAGCAGGTGGAACAAGGCACGACGCTGGTCGACCGCGCCGGCAAGACGATGGACGAGATCGTCGGCTCGATCCGCCGCGTCAGCGACATCGTCGGCGAGATCAGCTCGGCGACGGCCGAGCAAGGCACCGGCATCCAGCAGGTCGGCGATGCCGTCGGCCAGATGGACCAGGCCACGCAGCAGAACGCCGCGCTGGTCGAGGAAAGCGCCGCGGCCGCCGAGAGCCTGAAGAACCAGGCTCACCAGCTGGTGCAGACGGTGTCGGTGTTCAAGCTGTCGGCCGGCGCCGACGCGGCCACCGCGTAACTTCGGTCGGCGGCCAGCGGCCGGGCGACACGCCGGGCGGCCTTTGGGTTCAGCCGGCCGCCAGCCGCGTCGCCAGTTCGGGCACCAGCGCCTCGCCGCCGCCCGGCTGCGCGAGCACCGCGTCCAGCGTGCTCAGCACCGCGGCCGCCACCTCGCGACGGGCCTGCGCATCGCCGGCCATCTGGTGGTAGTAGTCCAGGTCCTTGCGCGCATTGGCCACCGTGAAGCGCAGGCTGCTGGGGTCACGGCTCAGCAGGTAGGGCTTGATGCGTTCCAGCGCCACGCCGCCGCCGCCGCCCTTGGCCAGCACCTCGACGAAGGCGGCGCTGGCCACGCCGCTGCGATCGGCGCAGGCCGCGGCCTCGGCCAGCAGCGTGACCATGCCCAGCGACACGTAGTTGTGCAGCAGCTTCATGCCGTGGCCGGCACCCACCGGGCCGACGTGGGTGATGTTCTCGGCAAAGCACTGCAGCAGCGGCCGGCATTCGTCCAGCAGCGCTGCGTCGCCGCCCACCAGCAGGTTCAGCCGGCCTTCGGCGGCTTCCTTGGGCGTGCGCGTCATCGGCGCATCGAGAAAGCGCGAGCCGACCGCCTGCACCGCCTGCGCCATGCGCACGGTCGACGAGGGGATGGCGGTCGAACAGTCGATCACGATGCTGCCCGGGCGCAGGCCTTCGAGCACGCCGCCGCGGCCGGTGAGCACGGCCTCCACCTGCGGCGAGCCGGTCACCACCAGGATCAGCACGTCGACCCGCGCCGCCAGCTCGCGCGCGCTGGCCACGCTGGCCGCGCCGGCGGCCTTCAGCGCCGCCAGCGGCTGGTTGCCGGGGTGCTCCAGCAGCGTCAGTTCATGGCCGTGCTTCACCAGGTTGCCGGCGATGCCGTGCCCCATCATGCCCACGCCCACCATGCCGATCTTCATCGTTGCTCCTGTCTTGCAGGAGGCCGACTCTAAGCCTTGGGCGGCCGTGAGGCAGGCCAGCCGCGCAAGCGCCGCCGCAGCAGCTTGCCGGTGGGCGTGCGCGGCAGCTCGGCGACGAAGTGCAGCGCATCGGGCCGCTTGATGCGGCCGAGCCGGGATTCGATCTCGCGCGCCAAGGTTTCACGCAAGGCGGCCTCGTCCTCGCCGTGGCGCGCCACGATGAAGGCGACCGGGCGCTCGCCGAAGCGCTCGTCGGGCATGCCGACCACCGCGCAGTCCCAGACGCCGGCCACGCGGCGCAGCACGGCCTCGATCTCCTGCGGGTAGACGTTGACGCCGCCGGAGATGATCATGTCGTCGAGGCGGTCGCTCAAGCTCAGCCGGCCCTCGGCGTCGGCGTGGCCGAGGTCGCCGAAGGTCTGCAGCAGCAGCCCGTCGGCGCTGCGCAAGCTGCGCGCCGCGGTCTTCTCCGGCGCGTTGTGATAAGCGAAAGGCGCGATGCCCGAGAAGCACACGAGGCCGGTCTCGCCCGGCGCCAGCTCGCGGCCGGATTCGTCGACGATGTGCAGCCGACCCTTGCGCGCGCGGCCCACCGAGCCCGGGTGCGCCAGCCATTCGGCGGCGTCGATCATCGTCAGGCCCACGCCTTCGCTGCCCGAGTAGTACTCCAGCAGGATGGGGCCCCACCAATCGAGCATCGCGCGCTTGACCGCGGGCGGGCAGGGCGCGGCGCCGTGGATGGCGCACTGGTGCGCCGGCGCGCTGAACGCGGCGCGCCGTTCGGCCGGCAGCGCCAGCAGGCGCTGGAACATCGCCGGCACCCATTGGCTGTGCGTGATGGCCTCGCGCGCCAGCAGCGCCAGCGCGCCATCGGCGTCGAAGCGGTCCATCACCACCGCGGTGCCGCCGCCGGCGGTGACGGCCAGCGCAAAGCGCAGCGGCGCGGCGTGGTACAGCGGCGCGGTCGACAGGTAGCGCACTTGCGCGCCGCCGATGCCGAACAGCGCGATCAGGTCGGCCGCGAAAGGCGGCGTGCCGCGCCAGCCTGCGGGCAGCAGCGGCCGGATCACGCCCTTGGGCGCGCCGGTGGTGCCCGAGGTGTACATCATCAGCGCGCCCGGCGGCTCGTCCGCCGCCGGCTGAGGTGATGCGTTGGCAATCTCGGCGCGCAAGTCGTCGAAGCCGGGCAGGCCGCCGCGCGGCGCCAGCCGCTGCAGCCCGGCGGGCCAGCCGTCGGGCGCGGCCAGCAGCGGCGCGAACTCGGCGTCGGCCAGCAGCGCGCGCGCCTCGCAGTCGGCGACGATGTGCTGCAGCTCCGGCGCCGCCAGCGCGGTGGACAGCGGCGTCAGGTACAGCCCGCAGCGCCACGCGGCCCAGGCCAGCGCCAGCGCCTCGGGGCGGTTGCCGATCAGCGAGGCGATGTGCTCGCCGCGGCGCAAGCCGCGCGCGCGCAGCACCGCGGCCAGGCGGTTGGCCAGCGCCTCCAGCTCGCCATAGGTGATGCGTTGGTCGCCGAAGACCAGCGCACAGCGCTGTGGCGCGGCGGCGGCGTGGCGCCGCAGGTCGTGCAGTTCGTCCACGGCGCGGGTCGGTTCAGCCTGCGGAGCGGTCAGCCTGCGGAGCGCTCAGCCGGTCGAGCGCTGCGCCTTCTCCTGCTCGGCGCGGCCGCGCACCAGGGCCTTGGCTTCGGCCCAGTCTTCGGGCGTCAGCTTGCCGAGCGCTGCGAAGGTGGACGGCGCCGCGAGGTGGTGGCCGCCGTCGATGGCGATGTTCTGGCCGGTGAGGTACTCGCAGCCGTCGGCCTGCAGGAAGGTCAGCAGGTTGCACAGCTCGGGCATGCGGCCGAAGCGGCCCATCGGCACCTCGTCGGCCGAGGCCGCGCCGACGTTGGCCTTCGGGATCGGCGCCAGCTTCTCCCACGCGCTCTCGGTCGGGAAGGGCCCCGGCGCGACGGCGTTGACGCGGATGTTGTGCTTGCCCCATTCGACGGCCAGCGACATCGTCATCGCATGCACCGCCGTCTTGGCCATCGTGCTGGGCAGCACGTAGGCCGAGCCGGTCCACACCCAGGTGACGAGCATGCTGACCACGCTGCCCGGCAGGCCGTCGCGGATCCAGCGCTTGCCGCAGGCCAGCGTGGCGAACAGCGCGCCGTCCATCACCGTGCTGCGCACCGCGGCGAAGCCGCGCGGGCTGATCTCGGTGGAAGGCGAGATGAAATTGGCCGCCGCGTTGTTGACGAGGCCGGTGAGCGCGCCGCCGGCCCAGATCTGGTCGACCATGGCCTCGATCTGCTCGGCCTCGCGCACGTCGCACAGGTGGTATTCGGCACTGCCGCCGTGCTGGGCGGCGGCGCGCAACTCGTCCACCGCGGCCTGCAGCACGGCTTCGCGGCGGCCGCAGATGAAGACCGCGGCGCCATGGGCGACGAAGTGGCGCGCCAGCTCCTTGCCCAGGCCGGTGCCGCCGCCGGTGATGAGGATGCGCTTGCCGGCCAGCACGTCGGCGCGGAAGGTGGATGCTGCAGCCATCGGGACCTCAGACCGGGTTGACGCCGGCGACGCCCTTGGCGTCGGAGCGCGAGGGTTGGAATTCGGCGAACAGCCGGCGGCCGATGATGTGCTTCATCACCTCGATCGAGCCGCCGGCGATCTTGACGACGCGCGCGTCGGCATAGGCGCGGGCGATCGGGTACTCCCACATGTAGCCCCAGCCGCCGAACAGCTGCAGGCATTCGTCGACCACCTTGCAGTGCAGGTTGGACAGCCACATCTTGGCCATCGCGGCGTCCACCGCGTCGAGCTCGCCGCGCATGAACTTGGCGATGCACTGGTCGGTGAAGACGCGGCCGATGGTGGCCTCGGTCTGCAGCTCGGCCAGCTTGAACTGCGTGTTCTGGAAGTCGCCGATGGTCTTGCCGAAGGCCTTGCGGCCGGCGGTGTACTCCACCGTCCAGCCGATCACCGTCTCGGCCACCACGGCCGAGCGGATGGCCTGCGCCAGCCGCTCCTGCGCCAGCTTGGTCATCATCAGCTCGAAGCCCTTGCCCTCTTCGCCCAGCATCGCCGAAGCTGGGACGCGCAGCTCGTCGAAGAACAGCTCGGAGGTGTCCTGCGCCTTCATGCCCAGCTTGTGCAGGTTCTGGCCGCGGCGGAATCCCGGCAGCGTGGTGTCGACGAGAAACAGCGTCACGCCCTTGGCGCCGGCGGCGCTGTCGGTCTTGGTGGCCAGCACGATCACGTCGCACAGCTGGCCGTTGCTGATGAAGACCTTCTGGCCGCTGATCACGAAGTGGTCGCCGTCGCCGTCCTTCACCCGCGTGGCCTTCGTGCGGATCGCCTTCAGGTCCGAGCCGGCGTGCGGCTCGGTCATGCCCAGCGAGCCGATGGCCTCGCCGCGCACCATCTTCGGCAGCCATTGGCGCTTCTGCGCCTCGCTGCCGAAGCCGGCGATGTAGGTGGCCACCAGGTCGCAGTGGATCATGAAGCCGGGGCCGGTGAAGCCCGAGCGCGCCATCTCCTCGAACACCACCACGTCGAACAGGTAGTCGGCGCCGGCGCCGCCGTAGGCCTCGGGCACGGTGCAGCACAGCAGCCCGGCGGCGCCGGCCTTGCGCCACAGCTCGCGCGGCACGACGCCGGAGTCTTCCCACTGCGCGTGGAAGGGCGCGATCTCGTGGTCGATGAAGCGCCGCACCGTGCTGCGGAAGGCTTCGTGGTCCTCGTTGAACAGCTCTCGCTTGAACATGCCGCGGCGCCTTTCAGTATGACTTGGGAAGGTCCAGCACCTTCTCGGCGACGAAGGACAGGATGAGCTGCTCGGTCACCGGCGCGATGCGGGTGATCGTCACCTCGCGCAGCAGCCGCTCCACGTGGTACTCCTTGGCGTAGCCGAAGCCGCCGTGCGTCAGCACCGCCTGCAGGCAGGCCTCGTAGCCGGCGCGCGCGCCCAGGAACTTGGCGGTGTTGGCCTCGGCGCCGCAGGGCTGGTGCTGGTCGTACAGCCACGCGCCCTTCATCACCATCGCCCAGGCGGCTTCCAGGTGCATCCAGCGTTCGGCCAGCGGGTGCTGGATGCCCTGGTTCTGGCCGATGGCGCGGTCGAACACGATGCGCTCGCGCGCGTACTGCGTGGCGCGGCGCAGCGCGTCCTGGCCGATCGCGATGGCCTCGCTGGCCACCAGCAGCCGCTCGGGGTTCAGGCTGTGCAGGATGTAGCTGAAGCCCTTGCCTTCCTCGCCGATGCGGTCGGCCTCGGGGATGAACAGGCCGTCGATGAAGATGGCGTTGCTGTCCACCGCCTTGCGGCCCATCTTGGGGATGCGGCGCACCTCGATCTTGCTGCGGTCGAGCTCGGTGTAGAAGATGGTGATGCCGTCGGTCGGGCGCTTGCAGTCTTCGAGCTTGGTCGTGCGCGTCAGCAGCATGATCTTGTTGGCCACCTGCGCGGTGCTGGTCCACACCTTCTGGCCGTGCACGACGTAGCCGCCCGGCACCTTCTGCGCGAAGGTCTTGATCGCGGTGGTGTTGAGCCCCGCGTCGGGCTCGGTGAAGCCGAAGGCGCATTGGTCGGCGCCTTCCACCAGCCGCGGGATCCAGCGCGCCTTCTGCTCCGGCGTGCCGAACACCACGATGGGGTGCGGCCCGAACAGGTTGATGTGCACCGTGCTGGCCGCCGCCATGCCGCCGCCGTGGCTGGCCACCTCGTGCATCATGATCGCCGCCTCGGCCACGCCCAGGCCCGAGCCGCCGTATTCGGGCGGCATGGTGATGCCCAGCCAGCCGGCATCGGCCATCGCGCGGTGGAACTCGCGCGGGAACTCGCCGTCGTCGTCGCGCGCCAGCCAGTAGTCGTCGTCGAAGCGGCGGACGACGGCGGCCACGCCGTCGCGGATGGCGCGCTGGTCTTCGCTGATCGAGAAATCCATGGTGTCTCTTTTGAACGTTAGCTCGCCGCCGCCAGCGTGCGCAGCGCTTGCGTCAGGTGCGGCTTGTCGATCATCTGGCCGTCGATCGACAAGGCGCCGGCGTCGGGGTTGGCGGCGAAGGCGTCGACGATGCGCTGCGCATGCGCCAGCTCGGCCGCGCTCGCCGAATAACAGGCATTGATGGTGGCCACCTGGTCGGGGTGGATCGCCACGCGGCCGCGGAAGCCGCGCCGGCGCGAGGCGCGGCAGGCGCGCTCCAGCCCGGCGGCGTCCTTGAAGTCGGTGTGCACGGTGTCCAGCGGCGGCACGCCGGCGGCCGCCGCCGCCGTCAGGCACAGCGACGCGGCCCAGTCGTACAGCGGCGAGTAGGCGCCGTCTTCGTCCTTGTTGGAGACGGCGCCGATGGCGGCCGACAGGTCTTCGGCGCCCCAGGTCACGGCGGCCAGCCGCGGCAGCGGCGTGTTGCCGAAGCCTTGCATGTTGAGCATGGCGTGCGGCGTTTCGGTGGCCACCGGCACGATCTTCACGCTGCCGGCGGCCAGGCCGGCGCGCGCTTCCAGAGCGTCCAGCCCATGGCCGAGCTGCACGAGGTCGGCCGCGCCGCGCGTCTTGGGCAGCAGGATGCCGGCCAGCCCGGCCACCGTGACGGCGGCGAGGTCGGGCATCGCCAGCGCGGTGTCCAGCGGGTTGATGCGAACGAACAGGCGCGGCTTGATCGTCGCCGCATGGGCGCCGATGTACTCGGCCGCCATCGCCCGCGCGACGGGCTTGCGCGCCTCGGCCACCGCGTCTTCGAGGTCGAGGATCAGCACGTCGGCATCGCTGGCCAGCGACTTGGCGAGCTTGCGCTCGCTGTCCGCCGGCACGAAGAGCATCGAGCGTAGTTTCATGTCGGTGCCTTCAGCATCAAGGCCTGCCGCGTGCAGGTGCAGACTTCTTCGCCGCGCTGGTTGAAGCCCTGGTGCAGAAAGGTCACGATGCCGGCGTTGGGGCGCGACTTGCTCTCGCGCTTTTCCAGCACCGTGGTGCGCGAGCGGATGGTGTCGCCGTGGAACACGGGCTTGGGAAAGCGCGTGTCGGTCATCCCCAGGTTGGCCACCGTGGTGCCCAGCGTGGTGTCCTGCACCGTCAGGCCGATGACCAGGCCGAGCGTGAAGATGCTGTTGACCAGCGGCTGCTTGAACTCGGTCTGGCGGCAGTATTCGAAGTCGATGTGGATCTGCGCCGGGTTGTAGGTGGCGCTGCAGAACCAGATGTTGTCGGCCTCGGTCACCGTGCGCCGGATCTCGTGGTCCAGCACCTGGCCCACCTCGAATTGTTCAAACCATCGTCCTGCCATGGCCGCAGCCTCCTGTCGTGGCGCCATGTGCATCCACACGGTACGCATGTGTACTATATCGGATCGCGGGCGGCTGCAACTCAGGGGCAACCCGGCGGCCGCGGCGGCATGCCGGGCAATTGCAGGCCGTGGTCGCTGTCGCTGTCGGGCAGCAGCGGGCCGCGGCGGAACACGCCGCTGGCGCGCGCCACCGGCTTGCCGCGGGCGCTGAGCAGCCCGGTGGAGAAGACCAGGTTCTTCGTCACCTGCAGGATCGTGGCCTCGGCCTGCACCCAGCTGCCGAGCGGCGCGCCGTTCATGAAGTCGAGCTGCAGCCCGATGGTCGGCAAAAACTGGCGCGGAATGTCGGTCTGGTACTGCGCGGCGCTGGACAGCAGCACGTCGGCCAGCAGGCTCAACATGCCGCCGTGGCAATGGCCACCAGGGTTGACCTGGTGCGGCTCGACGATGAAGCCGAGCTGCAGTTGGCCTTCGTGCCAGCGCGCCTGGAAGGCGGCGCAATGGCTGGCGAAGGCGCTGCCGATCTTCACCGGGACGAAGCCCGCGGGCGGCGTGTCGATGGCGGTGGGCTTCGTCGTCACAGCTTGCGGCGCCAATCGTCCCAGGCGGCCGACAGCGCGCCGCGTTGCGCCGGGTCGGCGATGGCGATCAACGCATTGGCCCGCGCATCCAGCGGCAGCGCGCGCAGTTCGGCCACGCCATGCTCGGTGACCACCGCGTCGGCCAGGTGGCGCGGCAGCGTGACCAGGCCGCCATCGCCCAGCGCCGGCACGATGCGCGAGACCGTGCCGCCGCGCGCCGTGCTCGGCAGCGCGATCACCAGCCGGCCGCCGGGCGCCGCCAGCGCGCCTTGCGCAAAGGCCGGCAGCCCGCCGGCGCCGGCCTGCAGCATGCCGTTGGCGCGCTCGGCATTGACCTGGCCGAAGAGGTCGACCTCGACCGCGCTGTTGATCGCGACGAAGCGGGTGGTGGACCCCAACGCCGCCAGCGCGGCCGGGCCGTGCGTCTGCGTCACGTCGGTGAGCCGCAGCGACGGCTTGCCGCCGCGCACCCAGTCGCGCAGCGCCGCGTCGCCGAGCACCAAGCCGGCGGTCATCACGGCGTCGCGGTCCAGCGCGCCGGCCGCGTCGAGCGTCATCACGGCCGACGGCAGCATGCCGCCGTGGAAGCGCAGCCGCCGGTGGCCGCTCAGGGCGGCGGCCAGCGACAGCGGCACCGCGCCGATGCCGAACTGCAGCGTGTCGCCGTCGCGCACCAGCGTGGCCACGTGGGCGCCGATGCGCGCTTCGGTCGCGCCGACCGCGGGGTCGTGGAAGTCGAGCAGCGGCGCATCGGCCTCGACCGCCAGGTCCAACTCGGAGACGTGCACGCGGAAGCTGCTGGCCAGCCGCGGCAGCCGCGGATTGAGGTGCGCCGCGCGGCGCTTCGCGCGCGGCCACACCAGCGGCGTGAAGTCGGCCGACAGCCCCGGCGCGCACCAGCCGTCGGCGTCGGGCGGCGTCAGCTGCGCGAAGGCGATGTCGAACGGCGGCGCCTCGTGCTGCAGGTGGCGCGCCAACGCCAGGTAGTCCAGCGCCAGCAGCTCGGCGCGGCCTTGCGCGATGCCGCGGCGCAGCCCCGCCGTCATGAAGCCGCCGATCTGCCGTGCCTGCGGGTGCAGCGCCAGCGGGTCGAAGCTGTCGATGCCGGGGAACTGCACGCCGCAGAAGGTGACGCCGGCGGCGCGCTCGGGGTCGGCCTGCAACTGGTCGACCAGCAGCGCCGACTGGTTGGCCATCGTCGGCAGCCAGACCCGCTGGCCGGGGGCCAGCAGGCGGCTCAAGCTGGCCGTCGTCAAGTCACGAACTTCTTGAAGTCGGGCTTGCGCCGCTCGTTGAAAGCGGCCACGCCTTCCTTGGACTCGTCGCTCTGGTAGTAGTGCTTGACGGTCTGGATGCCCAGGAAGCCGATGCCACGGATGTGCTCGGTGTCGGCGTTGAAGCTGCGCTTGGCGATGGTCAGCGCGGTGGGGCTCAGCTGGTTGATCTCGTCGCACCACTTGTCGACCTCGGCGTCGAGCTGATCGTGCGGCACCACCTTGTTGACCAGGCCCATCTTCTCGGCCTCGGCCGCGCTGTAGCGGCGGCACAGGAACCAGATCTCGCGCGCCTTCTTCTCGCCGAGCACGCGCGACAGGTACGCCGTGCCCCAGCCGGGGTCGACCGAGCCGACCTTGGGCCCGACCTGGCCGAACTGCGCCTTCTCGCTGGCGATGGTGAGGTCGCACACGGTGGCGAAGACGTTGCCGCCGCCGATCGCGAAGCCCTGCACCTTGGCAATCGACACCTTGCGCAGGTCGCGCAGCGCGGCGTGCATCTCTTCGATGGGCATGCCCACGGTGCCGCGCGGGCCGTAGAGGCCGCTCTCGTTGTAGTGCACCTTCTGGTCGCCGCCGGTGCAGAAGGCCTTGTCGCCGGCGCCGGCCAGCACCATCACGTTGGCGCTGCGCTCTTCGTCGGCACGGCGCAGCGCGTCGATCAGCTCTTCCAGCGTCTGGTTGCGGAAGGCGTTGTAGACCTCCGGCCGGTTGATCGTGATGCGCACGACGCCGTTGGCCACGTCGTACAGGATGTCCTTGTAGTCCTTGCTCATGTTTCTTCACCCATGCATCGTGAGTCCGCCGGAGACGGAGATCGTCTGTCCGGTCATGAAGGCCGCGTCGTCGCTGGCCAGGAAGGCCACCAGGCCGGGGTAGTCGTCGGGCACGCCGATGCGGCCCAGCGGCACGCCCTTGACCATGGCGTCGCGGATCTTCTGGCCCTGCTCGCCGCTGCCGACGAAGGCGTCCATCGCCGGCGTGTCGGTGGGGCCGGGGCAGATGGTGTTGATCGTCACCTGGTGGCGCGCCAGCTCGCGCGCCAGCGCCTTGGCGAAGGCGATGGTCGCGCCCTTGCAGCCCGAGTACACCACCTCGCCGCTGCTGCCCACGCGGCCGGCGTCGGAGGCGATGTTGACGATGCGCCCGCTCTTGCGCGCGCTCATGCCCTGCGCCACCGCGTGCGTCATGTGCAGCGGGCCGAACCAGTTGATCGCCGTGACCTTGGCCCAGAACTCGGGCGTGGTCTTCAGGAAGGGCATCGGCGTGTCCCAGCCGGCGTTGTTGACCAGCACGTCGGTGCCGCGGCCGGCCTGCTGCTCGAAGCGCGCCACTGCGGCGGCGACGGCGGCGTAGTCGGTGATGTCGGCCGGCACCGCCAGCGCCTTGCCGCCGGCGGCCTCGATCGCGGCCACGGTGGCAGCGGCGCCGGCCTCGTTGATGTCGAACACGCCGACCACGCAGCCCTCGGCCGCCAGCCGCGTGGCGATGGCGCGGCCGATGCCGCTGCCGGCGCCGGTGACGATGGCGGTCTTGCCGCTCAGTCCTCGCATGGGAATTGCACTCCTTGTGGCTGCTACTTGAAATCGGGCTCGCGGCGTTGCTGGAACGCGGCCAGGCCTTCGGTGACGTCGGGGTGCAGCAGCGCGTGCAGCCCGATGTCTTCTTCCATCACCAGCGACTTGGCCAGCGTGATGTCGGCGCCTTCGCGCGCCAGCCGCTTCATCGCGGCCAGGCCCTGGCGGCTGCGCTTGGCCATGCCTTGCGCATAGGCCAGCGCGGCGGCGTGCAGCTCGTCGCGCTCGCAGACCTGGTTGACCAGGCCCCACGACAAGGCGGTGGCCGCATCGATGCGCTGCGCCGTGAAGAACAAATGCATCGCCCGGCGCATGCCGACGATGCGCGGCAGCCGCTGGCTGCCGCCCCAGCCCGGCACCAGGCCGAACTGCGCGTGCTGGTCGCCGAAGCGCGCATTGCCGGCGGCCACGGCCACGTCGCAGGACAGCATCAGCTCCAGCCCGCCGGCCAGGCAAAGGCCTTGCACGGCCACCACCACCGGCAGCGGGCTGGCTTCCAGCGCCAGCATGGCGCGGTGGCCGGTGCGCATGTACTCGCGCAGCACCGCGGGCTCGCTGCGGCGGTGCTGCACGGCGTCGAGGTCGGCGCCGGTGCAGAAATGGTCGCCGACGCCTTCGATCAGGATGCAGCGGACGGCGGCATCGGCCTCGTGGCGGCGCAAGGCCTGCTGCATCTCGTCGAAGACCTGCGGCGACAGGCAGTTGAACTTGTGCGGCCGGTTCAGCGTGATCAGGCCGACGTTGCCGTCGACGCTGGACAGCACGGGAGAGACTTCGTCGTTCATGGTGTGGGCGTGGAAGGTGGGCGAGGTGGCGATTCAAGCACCTTGGCGGCCGACGATGGCCACGGCGCAGACGTTCTGGTGCGGGTGTCCGCCGAGGTTGTGCGTCAGGCCCAGGTCGAAGGGCTTCTTCAACTGCCGCTCGCCGGCGCGGCCCTGAAGCTGCAGCCAGATCTCGTAGACCATGCGCAGCCCGGAGGCGCCGATCGGGTGGCCGAAGCATTTGAGCCCGCCGTCGGGCTGCACCGGCAGCGCGCCGTCGCGGTCGAAGCAGCCGTCCAGCACATCGTGGATGGCGCGGCCCGGCGCGCTGAAGCCCAGGTCTTCCATCAGCACGGTCTCGGTGACCGAGAAGCAGTCGTGCACCTCGGCCATGCCGATCTGCCGCCGCGGGTCGCCGATGCCGGCGCCGGCGTAGGCGCGGGCCGCGGCCTCGCGCGCGGTCTGGATGCCGGCGCCGTCCCATTGGCGGAAGCCCGCTTCCTCGCCGTTGCTGACCGACAGCTCCAGCGCCTTGATCGTCACCAGCTCGCGCCCCGGTTGCAGCGCGCGCGCGATCTCGGGCGTGGTCAGGATCGCGCAGGCCGCGCCGTCGCTGACGCCGCAGCAGTCGTACAGGCCCAGCGGCGCGGCGATGGTCGGCGCCTTCAGCACGTCGTCTTCGGTGATGCGGTTGCGCAAGTGCGCCTTGAGGTTGAGCGCGCCGTTGTCGTGGCTCTTGACCGAGACGTGCGCCATCGCGCGCTTCAGGTCCTTGGGGTCGACGCGGTGCTTGGCGGCGTAGGCCGAGGCCAGCTGCGCGAAGGCGCCGGGCGCCGTGCTGTTGGGCAGCCACAGGTCGTTGGCCACGCCGCGGGTGCGCACCGGCAGGCCGCCGTAGCCGGTGTCCTTGAGCTTCTCGACGCCCAGCGCCAGCACGATGTCGTACGCGCCGGCGGCCACCGCGTATGCCGCGCCGCGCAAGGCCTCGGTGCCGGTGGCGCAGGCGTTTTCCACCCGCGTGGCGGCGATGCGCGGCAGCCGTAGTGCGGCGGCCAGCGGGCCGGCGGTCTTGCCGACGTTGTTCTCTTCCAGGCACACGCCCAGCCAAGCTGCTTCGATCTGCTTCAAGTCGATGCCGGCGTCGGCCTTGGCTTCGTTGAAGGCTTCGAGCATCAGCTCGTCGGCGCCGGCGTCCCAGCGCTCGCCGAAGCGCGAGCAGCCCATGCCCAGGATGGCGACCTTGTCGCGGATGCCGCTGGCCATCAGTTGGTCTCCCTGCGCACGGGGGTCGCTTTCCAGAAATAGCGCCTGAAGCCGCGCTGGCGGTCGAAGTCCTTGATGCGGTAGACCATGCGCAGCGGCAGGCCCACGGCCAGCTCGCCGGCGTCGGCGTCGGCGAACTCCATCAGCACGCGCGCGCCGTTGTCGAAGTCGACGTGGCCGAACTGGAACGGCGGGTGCGGCGTGTAGGCCAGGAAGTCGGTGGTGTGCGACATCACGCGCGCCTGGGCGTCGGCCAGGCTCAAGGGCGCTTGCGTGCCTTGGGCGCGGCATTCGGGGTTGACGCAGACGCCGCTTTTCGGGAACTGCACCGTGCCGCAAGCGCTGCAGCGGCCGCCCTCGAAGCGTGCGGCGCGCGCATGGTCGCGCCACGCGGCGGTGAGCGCGGTCTTGTTGTCCATCTCGGCGCGCATGCCCCATTCGAGGTCGATCTGGCCGGTGAACGACAGCAGTTTGAGGTAACTGGTTTCCGGCTTGCCGGCGCCGGGCACGGGGCTGGGGCAGGGCACCTCGGTGCGGCGCAGCAGCAGCGCATCGCAGCCGCTGCCGAATGCCGCCACCAGCACCAGCGCGCCGGGCGCGGCGGCGCGCAAGGCGATGTCCAGCATCGCCAGCGGCTGCGCGCTGCCCAGGTCGCCGGCGCTTTCGTGCTCGGTGGAGACCAGCGCCGTGGGCGGCAGCCCCAGCTTGCGCGCCACCGCTTCGTTGACGCGCGGCAGCGGCGCCGGCAGCGCGAAGTGCGCCACGTCGGCCGCGGCCACGCCGGCATCGGCCAGGCAGGCCTTGATCGTGCCGGCCACCAGCTTGAGGTAGGCCTCGTCGCGCACCCAGCGCTCTTCCCAGCCGTAGTCGTGCGCGTGGCCGCTTTCGCGGAAGTGGTCGACGAAGTCGGCGTGCACGCTGCGGTGGGCCACGAACGTGGCGATGGCCGCGCCGCGGCCGACGCGCGCGCCGGCGGCGCCGTCGCCGGCGATCAGCTCCAGCGCGCTGGCCGGCCGCGGCGTGCGGCGCTCGGCGGCGACGACGAGGCTGTCGCCGGCCAGGCCCTGGCCTTGCTGGCGCAGCGCGGCGGCCAGCTCCGACAGGCCGGCGCGCGCGCTGGCGCCGCCATCGCGCAGCGCGGCGCCGGCGGGCAGGCCCAGCGCCGCGGCGGCGATGCCGGCGTTCGAGCGCTCCGCGAACGGCAGGCTGGTGGAGACCAGCGTCAGCGCGGCGACGGCATCGGCGGTTTCGGCCGCGCCGAGCTGGCGCGCCGCCTCGACGGCCATGGTCACCGTATCCTCGTCCCAATGCGCCAGCGCGCGGCGGCCCTTGGCCAGGCCCTTGAGGCCGGGCGCCATCCAGCGGTGCTGGTTGAAGACCTCGGCGCGTTCCAGGCGCAGCCGCGGCAGGTAGCGCGTGGTGGCCAACAGGCCGAAGATGGCGGGCGCTTGAGTCATCGGCGGGGAGGGATGGTCCGGATGGCGGGTTTGATGATGTGCTGCATGATACGCTAGTGAACGATAAAGGAACAAGGCTCCGCGCCCCCGGCGGGCACGGGGGTTTCCCCAACAGGGCAAGCACTGCAGGAGACCGAGCTTGAAAGCCAACACCGCCTTGCTGCGCGACTGGCTGCGCGAAACGCGTGGCCTCGACCTGGCCGACTACGAGGCGCTGCGGCGCTGGTCCGTGGCCGACGTGAACGGCTTCTGGCTGGCGCTGTGGGAACACTTCGGCCTGCAATCGCCCACGCCTTTCGGCGCGGCGCTGGCCGACGCCCACATGCCCGGCGCGCGCTGGTTCGACGGGGCGCAGCTCAACTACGCGGCCGTGCTGGCGCGCCATGCCGACGCGGCCGCCAAGGCCGGCGTGCCGGCGCTGGTGTTCCGCAACGAGCACCTGCAGGCGCAAGGCCTCAGCGTCGAAGTCGGCTGGCCCGAACTGGTCGACCAGGCCGCCGCGCTGGCGGCCACGCTGCGCGATCTGGGCGTGCAGCGCGGCGACCGCGTGGCCGCGCACCTGCCCAACATCCCGCAGGCGCTGGTCGGCCTGCTGGCCTGCGCGTCGCTGGGCGCCATCTGGAGCCTGACGGCGCCCGACATGGGCGTGGCCACCGTGCGCGACCGCTTCCGCCAGATCGAGCCCAAGGTGCTGATCGCCGTCGACGGCGCGGTCTACGGCGGCAAGGCCAACGACCGCCGCGAGACGGTGCGCGAGCTGCTGCAGCAACTGCCCAGCGTGCGCTCGCTGCTGTGGGTGCCGTATCTGCAGCAATGCGGCATCGATTCATCGCCGGCGTTCGAGACCGGTGGCTGGCCGGGCCGCGTGCTGGCCTGGGACGCGGCGCTGGCCACGCCCGGGCGCGTGGCGCCCGGGCCGGTGCCGTTCGACCACCCGCTTTGGATTGTTTATTCCAGCGGCACCACCGGCCTGCCCAAGCCCATCGTGCACGGCCATGGCGGCGTGGTGCTGGAAATGCTGAAGCTGCAGCGCTTCCACCTCGACCTGTCGCCCAGCTTCGGCGGCGGCGGCGGCGCGACGACCGAACGCTTCCACTGGTACAGCAGCGCCGGCTGGGTGATGTGGAACCTGCAGGTCTCGGCCCTGCTGCTGGGCACCACGGTGTGCCTGTACGACGGCCATCCCTCGTTCCCGCGGGCCGATGAGCTATGGCGTTATGCCAGCGACACCGGCGTGACCTTTCTCGGCGCCGGCGCCGCCTACTACGCCGCCTGCCTGAAGGCCGGCCTGGCGCCGGGCCGCACGCTGGATTTGAGCCGGCTGCGCACGCTGGGCTCCACCGGATCGCCGTTGTCGCCCGAGGCCTACCGATGGGGCTGGGAGCAGGTGCGCGCCGACCTCTGGTGGGCCGTGATCTCCGGCGGGACCGACATCGCCAGCGCCTTCCTCGGCGGCACGCCCGAGTTGCCCACGGTGCCCGGCGAGATGCAGGCGCGCTGCCTGGGCGCCGACGTGCAGGCCTGGGACGTAGCCGGCCGCGAACTGCACGACGCGGTCGGCGAACTGGTCTGCGTGCAGCCGATGCCGTCGATGCCGGTGTTCTTCTGGAACGACGTCGAGGGCAAGCGTTACAGGGACAGCTACTTCGACGTCTACCCCGGCGTCTGGCGCCATGGCGACTGGCTGCGCATCACGCCCAGCGGCTCGGCCATCGTCTACGGCCGCAGCGACGCCACGCTCAACCGCCATGGCCACCGCCTGGGCACGGCCGAGCTGTACAACGTGGTGGAGGCCCACCCGCAGGTGCTGGACAGCCTGGTGGTCGACATCGAGTTCCTCGGCAAGCCCAGCTTCATGCCGCTGTTCGTGGTGCTGCGCGACGGCGTGACGCTGGACGCCGCGCTGGAGGCCGACCTCAAGCGCCGCATCCGCGAAGGCCTGTCGCCGCGCTTCGTGCCCGACGCCGTGGTGCAGGTGGCCGAGGTGCCGCGCACGCTGACCGGCAAGAAGCAGGAGCTGCCGGTCAAGAAGCTGATGCTGGGCCGGCCCGCGGCCGAGGTGGTCAACAAGGACGCCTGCGCCAACCCCGGCGCCTTCGACTGGTACGTGGCCTACGCGCGCGCGCACCTCGGGCCCGGTGGATCGGCGGCGTAGCCAGCGGGCCAGGCCCTAAGATATACGCATACGTACTTTATAGGATCGGGAGCACATGGCCACCGACACGCACACCACCGACTGGGAGCTGAGGCTGGGCTTTCTGATCCACGACGTCTCGCGGCTGCGCCGCAGCGCCTTCGACCGCAGCCTCAAGCCCTTGAACGTCACCCGCTCGCAATGGTGGGTGCTGGCCTACCTGTCGCGCGAGGACGGCATGACGCAAAGCCAGCTGGCCGAGGAACTGGACCTCGGCAAGGTGGCGGTGGGCGGCCTGATCGACCGGCTGGAGAAGAGCGGCCTCGTGCGCCGCGAGGCCGACGCCACCGACCGCCGCGTCAACCGCGTCTTCCTGGAGGCCAAGAGCAAGCAGCTGGTCACCAAGATGCGCAAGGTCAGCCATCGCATGAACGAGACCATCCTGGCCGGCCTGGCCGACCCCCAGCTCGAAGCCGCCGCCGGCACGCTGGACGCGATGAAGCGCAACCTGCTGACGTACCTGCAGGGCGACGAGATTTGAGCGGAGGCTTTCCTCCTTCGCCGGCCGGCGGGGGCGGCGAAGGTGGCGATCGAAGCCTGGCGGCTTCGGGGTTCCCCTGAGTCGGCAGACGTTGACTGACGCTTATAGTACATTAGTGTACTAAATGCGATCCGCTGGCTTGCACCGGCGGCAGGAGATCCGCCATGACCGCTGGCCGCTTCGACGCCGCCGCCCACGCGCAGAGCATGCGCGCCCAGGGCTTCTGGCCCGACATTCCCTACGACGCGCCGCTGGCGCAAGCGATCGCCGAGACGCCGGACAAGCCGGCGCTGGTGGCCTACCGCGCCGACCGCGAGCGCTCGCGCCGCTTCAGCTACCGCGAGTTCGGCGACGCCGTGGCGCGCGCCGCGGCCGCGCTGCGCGGGCTTGGCATCGGCGCCGGCGACATCGTCGCGGTGCAGTTGCCCAACTGGTGGGAGTTCGTCGTCGTCTCGCTGGCGGCCAATCGCATCGGCGCCGTCGTCAACCCGCTGATGCCGATCTTCCGCGAGCGCGAGATGGCGTACATGCTGGGCTTCGCCGAGGCCAAGGTGTTGATCGTGCCCAAGCTGTTCCGCGGCTTCGACCACGCGGCGATGACGCGCGCGCTGCAGCGCGAACTGCCGGCGCTGCAGCACGTGATCGTGGTGGACGGCGACGGCGACGACGGCTTCGACCGTGTGCTGCTGTCGGGCACCGAGCGCATCGAGCCGGCGCCGGCGAGCCCCGTGCTGGCGCCCGACGCGGCGGCGGTGGTGATGTTCACCTCCGGCACCACCGGCTCGCCCAAGGGCGTGATGCACAGCACCAACACGCTGATGGCCTGCAACCGTTCGCTGGCCGCGCGCTTCGGGCTGACCACCGACGACGTGCTGCTGGCCTGCTCGCCGCTGGGCCACATGACGGGCTACGCCGCGGTGATGCTGCTCGGCCTGAACCTGGGCGCCACCGTCGTGCTGCAGGACGTGTGGGACGCCAAGCGCGGCGTCACCATCATGGCCGACGAGGGCTTGACCTACACCGCCGCGTCGACGCCGTTCCTCAACGACATCTGCGAAGCGGTGGCCGGCGGCGCGCCGCGGCCGGTGGCGCTGCGCAGCTTCTTGTGCGGCGGCGCGCCGATTCCGCCGGTGCTGATCGAGCGCGCGGCGCGCGAACTCAAGCTCAAGGTCTGCTCGCTGTGGGGCATGACCGAGTCGCTGTCGTCGACGCTGACCGAGCCCGCGCGCGCCGCCGACAAGTCGGCCAAGACCGACGGCCGCGCGCTGGAAGGCGTGGACGTCCAGGTGGTCGACTTCGACGGCGCACCCTTGCCCGCGGGGCAGACCGGCCGGCTGCTGGTGCGCGGCGCGCAGATGTTCCTGGGCTACTACAAGCGGCCCGACGTCAAGACCTTCGACGCCGACGGCTGGTTCGACACCGGCGACCTGGCGTACGCCGATGACGAGGGTTATATCCGCATCAACGGCCGCACCAAGGACGTGCTGATCCGCGGTGGCGAGAACGTGCCGGTGGTCGAGATCGAGTCGCTGCTCTACCAGCACCCGGCGGTGGCCGCCGCGGCGCTGGTGGGCTACCCCGACGCGCGGCTGGGCGAGCGCGGCTGCGCCTTCGTCGTGCTGCGGCCCGGCGCCGAGTTCTCGCTGGCGCAACTGCAGGCCTGGATGGCCGAATGCAAGGTGGCCAAGCAATACTGGCCCGAGCGCGTGGAGATCGTGCAAGACCTGCCGCGCACGCCCAGCGGCAAGATCCAGAAGTTCAAGCTGCGCGAAGCCATCGGCGCCGGCAGCGGCGGTTGACGGCGATGTCGCTCCCGGGCTTCGTGCTGGAACGGCTGGCGGGCGACGACGCCGGCACCACGGTGCTGCGCTTCGAGCGGCCGGACCAGTTGAACCCGCTGTCCGACGCGACGGTGGCCGAGTTGCACCGAACCTTGGACGCGCTGGCGCACGACACCCCCTTGCGCGTGCTGGTGATCACCGGCCGCGGCCGCGCCTTCTGTGCCGGCTTCGACCTGTCGGAAGCCGCGGCGGCGCCGGGTGAAGACACACTCGGCCGCGCCGCGGCGTGGACGGCGCGGCAGGAAGCCTTCGCCGGCCTGGTGACGAAACTACGCGCACTGCGCGCGCCGGTGATCGCCGCCGTCAACGGCCTGGCCAACGGCGGTGGGCTGGCGCTGGCGCTGGCGGCCGAGGTGCGCTACGCCGCGGCGTCGGCGCGCTTCAACGCCGCCTTCGTCAAGGTGGGGATGACCGGCTGCGACATGGGCGTGAGTTGGCTGCTGCCGCGCTGCGTGGGCTTGTCGCGCAGCTTCGAGATGCTGCTGACCGGCCGCATGGTCGACGCCGCCGAGGCCGAGCGCATCGGCCTGGTGACGGCCACCGTGCCCGACGACGAGTTGCTGCCGCGCGCGCTGGCCACCGCGCGCGCCATCGCCGCCAACGACGCCTTCGCGGTGTGGATGACCAAGCGCGGCGGCTGGGCCAATGCGGAGGCGAGCGGCCTCGCGCAGGCGATCGAACTGGAGAACCGCTCGCAGATCCTGGCGCAATCGACCGGCGGCCTTCAGCGCGCGGCCGAGGCGCTGCTTACGCGCAAGCGCAGCAAGGCGTAGAGCCGGTCGATCGCCGGCGTCGCGAGGCGAAACGGTGGGCCCCTCTCCCGCGTGCTGGAGAGGGGGCCCGCCGGAGAGATGCCGGCTTCAAGCCAGCTCGCAATGCCCGCGGTCGAGCAGCGGCACATTGCGTTCCAGCGCGTGTGCTTTGAAGCACACGCCGTCGCTCGCCTCGAACAGTTCCACGCGCACCGTGTCGCCCGGCAGCGCGGGCGCCGCGAAGCGCACCGACAGCGCGCGCACCGCGTCCGGCGCGTGGCGTCGCAGGATGGCGCGCATCGCCAGGCCCAGGGTGTTGAGGCCGTGCGAGATCGGCCGTTCGAAGCCGGCGCGGCGCGCCAGCTCGGGGTCGGCGTGGATGGGCATCAGGTCGCGGCTGGCCTGGCGGTACAGCAGCGCGGCCTGCGGCAGCGTGGCGAAGTCGACGCTCTCGATCGGGCGCAGGCCGTCCGCCAGCGCCGCGGCGGGCGGCGGCGCCTCGCCCCAGGCGCCGCAGCCGCCGTCGCCGCGCAGGAACTGCACCTGGCGCACGCTGGCCAGCGGCGTGCCGTCGGCGGCGTCTTCGAGCATGGTCTCGAAGTGGACCAGCGCGCCGCGGCCCGCGCCCTTGTCCTCCACCGCCAGCAGGCGGTGGCGGCCGACCACGCGGCCCTGCGCCGGCAGCGGGCGCTGCCAGCGCATGTGCTGCTCGCCGTGCACGATGCGCACCCAGGCGATGCCGGTGGCCGGGTCGTGCTGCCAGAACGGCGTCCACGCCAGCGTGGCGGCTAACGTCGGTACCGCGCGCACGCCGCCGCGGCCTTCGTAGACGTAGGGCAGCTCGGCTTCGTCGAGCGGGTCCTGCCCGAAGCCCAGCGCCAGCGCGTAGAGCACGCTGTCGCGCGCGTCCCAGGCCTGTTCGGTCGGCGGGAAGGGGCGGGCGCTGACGTGGGCGAGGTTCATGGAATCGTCACCAGCACCTTGCCGAACTGCTCGCCGCGCTGCAGGCGGCCGAAGGCTTCGTTGACGCGGGCGAGCGGAAAGCGGCTGTCGATCACCGGCGACAACGCGCCTTGCGCGAACAAGGCGACGAGCTGGCGAAACTCTTCCATGCTGCCGCCGGTGGAGCCGTAGACCTCCAGCTGGCGGATGAACATCCGCTGCAGTTCCACCGGTGGGTTGCTGCCGGTGGTGGCGCCGCAGGTGACGATGCGCCCGCCGCGGCGCAGGCTGCGCAGCGAGTCGGCCCAGCTTTTCTCGCCGACGCTGTCGACCACCATGTCCACGCCTTCGCCGCCGGTGAGCTGCAGCACGCGCTCGGCCACCTTCTCGCGGCCGTAGTTGATGCCGGCATTGGCACCCATCGCGACGGCGCGGGCGATCTTCTCGTCGCTGCTGCTGGTGACGATGACGCGCGCCCCGGCGCGCAGCGCCAGTTGCAGCGTGGCCACCGCCACGCCGCCGCCGATGCCGACGACGAGCAGCGTTTCGCCCATGCGCAGCGGCCGCTTGCCGAACAGCATGCGCCAGGCCGTCAGGTGGCCGGTCATCAGCGCGCCGGCGGCTTGCAGGTCGGCGTCGTCGGGCAGCGGCAGCACGCAGCGCGCCGGCAATGCCACGTACTCGGCCAGGGTGCCGTGGCGATGCTCGCCGATGATGCTGGCGTGCAGGCACAGCGGCTGGTCGCCGGCCAGGCAGTAGCGGCAGCGGCCGCAAAAGGCCACGCTGTACAGCACCGCCTTCTGGCCCACGCGCAGGCCGCTGCCCGGCGGCGCGTGGGCCACGATGCCGGCGCCTTCGACGCCTTGCACCTGCGGCAAGGCATGGGTGATGCCGACGCCCACGTCGCGCATGTACAGGTCCACGCGGTTGAGGCCGACCGCGTGCACGCGGATCAGCGCTTCGCCTTCGGCCGGCTGCGGCACCGGGAAATCGCGCAACACCAGGCCGGCGGGGCCTCTTCGTTCGAGTACGGCTGCTTGCATGGCGAACAGCTTAAGCTGTCGTACACCAGTGTACGACTTGAGGAAAACCCTCAACGGCGCGGCGCCGCGGCTGCCTATGATCGAAGGTCGTACGGTAGTGAACGAAGGGGGTGCGCGCATGCGCCGCTTCGAAGGCCGGGTCTGCGTCGTCACCGGCGCCGCGCGCGGCATCGGCGAGGCCATCGCCGCGCGGCTGGCGGCCGAGGGCGGCCGCGTCGCCGCCTGGGACGTCAGCGAACGCCGGCTGCTGCCGGCCGTGGCCGCGCTGCAGGCGCAGGGGCTGGACGTGCAGCCCTTCGTCTGCGACGTGGCCGACCGCGCCGCGGTGGCGGCGGCGATGGCGACGGTCGAGGCGCACTTCGGCGCGCCGGTGGCCGTGCTCGTCAACAACGCGGTGTGGGCGCGCTTCGCGCCGCTGGCCGACACCGACGAGGCGATGGTCGACCGCACGCTGGCCGTCGGCCTTAAGGGCATGATGTGGACGCTGCAGGCCGCGGCGCCGCAGATGCGGCGCCTGGGCGGCGGCGCGGTGGTCAACCTGTCGTCGACCTCGGCCGCGCGGCCGGTGACGCAGGCCATCGCCTACGCCGCGTTGAAGGCCGGCGTGCTGGGGCTGACGCGCGCCGCCGCGGTGGAGCTGGCGGCCGACCGCATCCGCGTCAACGCGGTGTCGCCGGGCATGGTGGGCACCGAGGCCTCGAAAGCGCAGTTCGACGCGCCGACGCTGGCCACGCGCGAGGCGGCGATGCCGCTGGGCCGCTTCGGCGCGCCGGCCGACATCGCCGGCGCAGTGGCTTTTCTGGCCAGTGGCGACGGCGCTTACGTCAGCGGCGCGGAGCTGGTGGTGGACGGCGGCTGGACGACATCCTCTCTATGACGAGGAACATCGTATGAATCGACTGGAAGGCCGGCGCTGCATCGTCACCGGCGGCGGCAGCGGCATCGGCCGCGCCAGCGCCGAGCGCTTCGCGCAGGAAGGCGCCGCGGTGCTGGTGGTGGGCCGCCGCGCCGCCAACACCGAAGAGACGGCCGAGCGCATCCGCGCCGCCGGCGGCCGCGCGCTGGCGATGACGGCCGACGTCACGCAGGAGGCCGAAATCGAGGCCGTGGTCGCGCGCGCCGTCGCCGAGCTGGGCGGCGTCGACGTCTTCCTGGCCAGCGCCGGCTCGCCGGGCACCAACGCCGGCATCCTGGAGCAGACGGTCGACGAGTGGCTGACCGTCTGGCGCGACAACGCGATCAGCAGCATGCTGGCCGTCAAGCACGCCGGCCGCGTGATGGTGGAGCAGCAGCGCGGCTCGATCATCCTCGTCTCGTCGGCCGCGTCGCTGCGCGCCAACGCCGGCGCCATCTCGTACAGCGCGGCCAAGGCCGCGGTCAACAGCCTGACGCAAACGGCGGCCAACGCCTTCAGCGGCAGCGGCGTGCGCGTCAACTGCATCCTGCCGGGGCTGGTGGAGACGCAGATGACGCGCAAGGTCTTCGACTACGCGCGCGAGCGCGGCAAGGAAGGCCGCATCGGCCACATGACGCCGCTGCAGCGCGCCGGCCAGCCACACGAGATCGCCGGCATGGCCGCCTTCCTGGCCAGCGACGACAGCTCCTTCGTCACCGGCCAGCTCTACGCAGTGGACGGCGGCGTCAGCAGCACGCATCCGCACGGGCGCATCCCGGTGTAAGCGTGTCGCCGCGCCGCGCCGCGGCGCTGCGGTGCCCCGCCAGGGCAGGCGCCGATTGACGCGCATCGTACGCACGTGTACGGTATGCGTCATCACGAAAGGATGGACCCGATGGACTTCACGCTGCCGGCCGACATCACCGCCAAGCTGGCCGAACTCGACGCCTTCATCGACCGCGAGATCAAGCCGCTGGAGCGCGAGCATCCGCAGTACTTCGACCACCGGCGCGAGAACGCGCGCACCGACTGGGCCAACGACGGCCGCCCGCGCGCCGAGTGGCGTGCGCTGATCGCCGAGATGGAGCGCCGTGCCGACCGGGCCGGCCACCTGCGGCTGGGCCTGCCCAAGACCATCCGCGGCGGCGGCGGCGCCAGCAACCTGATGATCGCGGCGATCCGCGAGCACCTCGCCGCCAAGGGCCTGGGGCTGCACAACGACCTGCAGGACGAGTCGTCGATCGTCGGCAACTTCCCCATCGTGCCGGTGCTCGACGCCTACGGCACGCCGGCGCAGAAGACCTACATCGAAGGCATCATCAGCGGCGAGCAGCACCTGAGCTTTGCGCTCACCGAGCCCGGCCACGGCAGCGACGCCACCTGGCTGGAGACCACCGCGGTGAAGGACGGCGAGCACTGGGTCATCAACGGCATGAAGCGCTGGAACAGCCAGGTGGCGCGAGCGCACGGCAACCTGGTGTTCGCGCGCAGTTCGGGCCGGCCGGGCGATGCCAAGGGCATCACCGCCTTCATCGTGCCGACCGACGCGCCGGGGCACGAGGTGCTCTACAACCACTGGACCTTCAACATGCCCAGCGACCACGCGGAAGTGGCGCTTAAAGATGTGCGCGTGCCCGACAGCGCGATCCTGCACCGCGAAGGCGAGGGCCTGATGGTGGCGCAGCGCTTCGTGCACGAGAACCGCATCCGCCAGGCCGCGGCCAGCGCCGGCGCGGCGCGCTACTGCATCGAGCGCGCGGCGGCCTACGCGCGTGAACGCAAGGCCTTCGGCGAGCCGCTGTCGAAGAAGCAGGCGATCCAGTTCCCGCTGGTCGATCTGTACGCCGAATGCGAGATGGTGCGCAACTACCTCTTCCGCACCGCGTGGGAAATGGACCGGCGCGATCCGCTGGAGATCAGCGACATGGTCTCGATCTGCAACTTCCGCGCGAACCGCCTGGTCTGCGAAGCGGCCGACCGCGCGATGCAGGTGCACGGCGGCGTCGGCTACAGCCGCCACATGCCCTTCGAGCACATCTACCGCCACCATCGGCGCTACCGCATCACCGAGGGGTCCGAGGAAGTGCAGATGCGCCGCGTCGCGCAATACCTGTTCGGCTTCAGCGGCAAGAAGGCCAACACGACCACGGCGTGATGAACGAGGGCGGCCTGGATTTCGATGCAGCTCGGCTGGCGGGTTATCTGGACGGCCTGGCCGAGGCCGGTTGCGCGGGCCGCGGCGCCCTGCAACTGCGCCGCACCGAAGGCGGCATGTCGAATCCCACCTTTTTCCTGCGATGTGGTGACTGGCAGGCCGTGCTGCGCAAGCAGCCCGCCGGCGAGCTGGCGCCCTCGGCGCACGCGATCGACCGCGAGTTCAAGGTGCTGCAGGCCTTGCACGGCGGCGCGGTGCCGGTGCCGCGGCCGCTGCACTACTGCGCCGACCGCTCGGTGCTGGGCACGCCGTTCTACCTGATGGAGAAGCTGGAGGGCCGCGTCTTCCACGCCTTCGCGACGCCCGGCCTGGCAAGCTCCGAGCGCGCGGCGCTGTACGACGCCATGCTGCGCACGATGGCGGCGATCCACCGCGTCGACGTGGCCGCCGTCGGCCTGGCCGACCATGGCCGGCCGGGCAACTACTTCGCGCGCCAGCTCAAGCGCTGGAGCGAGCAGTGGGCGCGGTTTCGCCGCGGCGACGACGACAACCCGGCGCTCGACCGGCTGGTCGCCTGGCTCGCCGAGCGCGTGCCCGACAGCACGTTGCAGACCCTGTGCCATGGCGACTTCCGCATCGGCAACATCATGTTCCACGCCAGCGAGCCGCGCGTCGTCGGCGTGCTGGATTGGGAGCTGTCGACGCTGGGCCATCCGCTCGTCGACGTGGCCTTCAACAGCCAGGCCTGGCGCATGGCGCCCGACGAGAACGGCGGCCTGCTGGGCCTGCCGCTGGCCGAGCTGGGCATCCCGGAAGAAGACGCTTACCTGGAGCGTTATTACGCGATGGCCGGGTCGACCGAGCGCATGACGACCTTCCACCAGGTGTTCGCCATGTTCCGCGGCGCCGTGGGCTCGGCCGGCGTCGCGGTGCGCGGCGAGGGCGGCAACGGCTTTCTGCCCGACGCGGCGCGCGTCGGCCGCCATCTGGCGCTGGCCTATGCGCGGCGCGGGCTGGCCTTGGCCGAGGGCAGGGCATGACGCTGGACGACGCGATCCGCCGCCGCCGCTCGGTGCGCGGCTTCCTGCCGGCGGAGGTGCCCGAAGCCACGCTGCGCGAGGTGTTCGCGCTGGCGCAGTGGGCGCCGTCCAACTGCAACATCCAGCCCTGGCTGCCGCACGTGGTCAGCGGCGCGCGGCTGCAGGCTTTGCGCCGGGCGCTGGTCGGCGCGGCGCAGGCGAGCGAGCCGTTCGCGCCCGACTGGCCGGCCGACGGCAGCTACCCCGGCGTCTACCGCGATCGCCAGGTCGATGCCGCGCGCCGGCTCTACGGCGCGATGGGCGTCGCGCGCGAAGACCGCGCCGGCCGCGAGGCCGCGTACTGGCGCAACCACGCCGCCTTCGACGCGCCGCACGCGGTCTTCGTCTTCATGCTGGAGCCCTTCGACGCCCGCGAGGCCACCGACATCGGCATGTGGGCGCAGACGCTGATGCTGGCGCTGACCTCGCGCGGCATCGCCAGCTGCGCGCAAGGCGCGCTGGCGCTGTACGCGCCGATCGTGCGCCGGCACCTCGGGCTGGACGAGCGGCACCGGCTGATGTTCGGCATCGCCTTCGGCTACGAAGATGCGGCCGTGGCGGCCAATGCGGCGCGCACCGGGCGGGTGGCGCTGGACGAAGCGGTTCGATTCCACCGTGACTGAGCAGCCCGTTCAACGGCAGGCTCCCTCTCCCGCCAGCGGGAGAGGGAGGACGGTGCTGACGTGATCGCCATTGCCGGCCCGGGGCTGATGGGCCTGGGCATCGCCCATGCCGACGACGGCGACGCCGCGTCGCGCCTGGGCCTGGGCTTCCCCGGCGGCGGCGTGCTGCGGTGGGCGGAAGGCCTCGGTCTCGATGAAGTCGTGCGCGTCGCACGCCAGCTCGCGGCGCGCCACGGCGATCGTTTTTCACCCCCGGCCTGGCTCGTCGAGCGGGCCGACAACGGAAGGACCTTGCGATGAGCGGAGCGCTGGCCGACGTGCGCGTGCTGGAACTGGGGGCCATCGGCCCCGCGCCTTTTGCCGGCGCGCTGCTGGCCGACCTGGGCGCCGACGTGGTGCGCATCGACCGCATCGGCGGCCCGCCGCCCGACCGGCCGCCGCGTTTCGACTTCTACAACCGCAACAAGCGTTCGCTGGCGCTCGACCTGAAGCGGCCGGAAGGCGTGCAGACGCTGCTGCAGCTCGTTCGCCGGGCCGACGTGCTGACCGAGGGCTACCGCCCCGGCGTGCTGGAACGCCTGGGCCTGGCGCCGGCCGTGCTGCTGGCGGCCAACCCGAAGCTGGTGATCGGCCGCATGACCGGCTGGGGCCAGGCCGGCCCGCTGGCCGCCGAGGCCGGGCACGACATCAACTACCTGGCGCTGACCGGCGCGCTGCACGCCATCGGCAGCGCGGAGGCGCCGGCGCCTCCGCTCAACCTGGTGGCCGACCTCGGCGGCGGCGCGATGTACCTGGCGGTGGGCGTGCTCGCTGCCGTGCTGGAAGCGCGCCGCTCGGGCCAGGGCCAGGTGGTCGACGCGGCGATGGTCGACGGCGTCACCCACCTGATGTCGGCCTTCCAGGCGATGCGGCAGGAAGGCGCGTGGGAAGACCGCCGCGCCAGCAACCTGGTCGACGGCGGCGCCCCTTACTACGGCTGTTATGTCGCGAAGGACGGCCGCCACGTCGCGGTCGGCGCGATCGAGCCGCACTTCTACGCCGCGCTGCTGGCCGTGCTGCAGATCGACCCCGCCACGCTGCCGCCGCAGAACGAGCGCGCGCAATGGCCGGCGATGCGCGAGCGCTTCGCTGCCGTCTTTCGCACCCGCACGCGCGACGAATGGGTGCAGGCCGCGGCCGGCCGCGACGCCTGCCTGGCGCCGGTGCTGAGCATCGACGAGGCGCCGCGGCACCCGCAGATGCGCGCGCGAGCGGCCTACGCCGACTTCGACGGCGTGCGCCACCCGGCGCCGGCGCCGCGGCTGTCGCGCACGCCGGCCGCGCTGCGCCGCGGCGCGCCGGCGCCCGGCCAGCACAGCGAGGAACTGCTGCGCGAAGCGGGCTTCGCCGACGAGGCGCTGCGCGCGCTGCTGGCCGCCGGCGTGGTGCGCGGCGCCAACCCCTGATCCATTGGAGAAGAACGTCATGCCTTACCAGAGCATCTACCGCCCCGGCCTGTTCCAGGGCCAGGTCGTCATCGTCACCGGCGGCGGCAGCGGCATCGGCCGCTGCACGGCGCACGAACTGGCGTCGCTGGGCGCGACCGTCGCGCTGGTCGGCCGCACGCCGGAAAAGCTGGACGCGGTGGCCGCCGAGATCGCGCAAGACGGCGGCCGCGCCAGCACCCACGCCTGCGACATCCGCGAGGAAGCGCAGGTGCGCGCGACCGTGGCCGCGGTGCTGCAGCAGCACGGCCGCATCGACGCGCTGGTCAACAACGCCGGCGGCCAGTACCGATCGCCGATGAAGGACATCTCGACCAAGGGCTTCGAGGCCGTGGTGCGCAACAACCTGACCGGCGGCTTCATCTTCATGCGCGAGGCCTACAACCAGTGGTTCGGCGAGCATGGCGGCGCGGTGGTCAACATCATTGCCGACATCTGGCACGGCTGGCCCGACTTCGCGCACTCCGGCGCCTCGCGCGGCGGCATGCTGACGCTGACCGAAACGGCGGCCTGCGAATGGGCGGCCAGCGGCGTGCGCGTCAACGCGGTGGCGCCGGGCGGCATCGCGTCCAGTGGCTTCGACCGTTATACGCCCGAGGCGCAGGCCAAGATCCTGGCGTTTCCGCCCACGGTGCCGCTGCAGCGCTTCGGCACCGAGGCCGAGATCTCGGGCGCCATCGTCTACCTGCTGTCGCCGGCCGCCGCCTACGTCACCGGCACGTGCCTGCGCGTGGACGGCGGCACGCCCAACAACCGCGGCAGCTACTGGAAGCTGGCCGCCGCGCGCAACAACGCGCCGTTCGAGGGCTTCCACCGCGCGGAAGTGCCCCAGCTGCTGCGCAAGGCCGCCACTCCGGACTGACCCTGAGGACGCATATCGTGCACTAGCGTATGATCTGGCCATGATCCTGAACGACGACCAGCAAGCCCTGATCGAATCGGCCCGGCGCTTCGCGCGCGAGGTGCTGCTGCCCGGCTACCAGCAGCGCGACCGCGACGGCATCCTCGACCGCGGCCTGGTGCGCCAGATGGGCGAACTGGGCCTGCTGGGCATGGACCTGCCCGAGGCCCAGGGCGGCATGGGGCTGGACGGCGTGACCACCGGGCTGGTCGTCGAGGCGCTGGCCTGGGGCGACTTCAACGTCAGCGCGGTGCCGGTGGGCATCTCGCTCAACGGCGCCATCCTCATCCGCCATGCGCAGCCGGCGGTGCGCGACCTCTGGGTGCCGAAGATGGTGCGCGGCGAAGCCGTGGTCGCCATCTGCCTGACCGAGCCGCGCGGCGGTTCGGATGCGTCCAACCTGCAGTTGAAGGCGCGCAGGGATGGCGACCATTACGTGCTCAACGGCGAGAAGACCAGCATCACCTTCGCCGACCGCGCCGACGCCTACCTGATCTTCGCGCGCACCGGCAAGCCGGACGAAGGCGCCAAGGGCGTCAGCGCCTTCTTCGTGCCGGCCTCGACGCCGGGCATCCAGACGCTGAAGTTCGACGACCTGGGCAGCGCCGTCATCGGCCGCGGCCAGGTCTTCTTCGACGACGTGCGCATTCCGCTGGACCACCGCCTCGGCGACGAGGGCAAGGGCTTCACGCAGGTGATGCAGGGCTTCGACTACAGCCGCGCGCTGATCGGCCTGCAGGCCTGCGGCGCCGCGCAGGCCAGCCTCGACGAAGCCTGGGCCTACACGAAGGAGCGCGAGGCTTTCGGGCGGCCGATCGGGCAGTTCCAGGGCGTGACCTTTCCGCTCTCGGAAGGCGAATCGCAGATCGAGGCGATCCGCCAGCTCTGCTACCACACGCTGGCCTTGCGCGATGCCGCGCTGCCGCACACCAAGGAAGCGGCGATGTGCAAGTGGATGGGGCCGAAGTTCGCGGTCGACGTGATCCACCAATGCCTGCTGACCTTCGGCCACTACGGCTGGAGCAAGGACCTGCCGCACCAGCAGCGCCTGCGCGACGTGATGGGGCTGGAGATCGGCGACGGCACCGCCGCGGTGATGAAGCTGATCATCGCGCGCGAGCGCATCGGCCGCACCGCCGTGCAGTATTGAAGCGAAGGCCGGCGTGGCTGACGAGATGAGCACGATCGGCAGCGACGAAGCCCTGACCGAGCGCATCGGCCGCTATCTCGCCGCGCAGATGGGCCGCGCGCCGCGCATCGGCCGCATCAAGCGCTTTCCGGTCGGCTTCTCGTGGCTGACCTTCCTGGTGCCGGTGGACGACCGGGAACTGATCCTGCGTTTGGGTCCGGACGATGGTCTGTTCGCGCCCTACAGCGCCGGCCCGCAGGTGATGGCCATGCAGTCGCTGCAAGGCAGTGGCGTGCCGCTGCCGCGCGCCTTCTGGCACAGCGACGACCCCGCGATCCTGGGCGCGCCCTTCCTGTTCAGCGACAAGGCCGAGGGCGAGGCGGTGGTGCCCTGGGTGGCGCCGACCGAACCGCCGCTGGAAGAGGGCTTGCGCATCCGCCTGGCCAACCAGTTCATCGACTGCCTGGCCGCGCTGCACCGCGCCGACTGGCGCGGCCAGCCGATCGCCGCCATGGCCGGTGACGTGGACGAAGACAACGCCGCCTTGCGCAGCGTGCAGACCTGGGAAGCGCTGATCCGCCGCTGGCAGATGCGCCCCTATCCGCTGGCCGACTGGGGCCTGCGCTGGCTGAAAAGCCATTGCCCGCGCGCCCCGCGCGTCACCATCGTCCACGGCGACTACCGCACCGGCAACTTCCTGCAGCAGGATGGCGCGATCACCGCGATCCTCGACTGGGAACTCGTGCACCTGGGCGACCCGCACGAAGACCTGGCCTGGGCCAGCATGCCCATGTACAAGGGCGGCACGCCCTACATCGGCCGGCTGGCCGAGCCCGAGCGCTTCTACGGCCGCTATGCGCAGCAGGCCGGCATCACGGTGGACATGGCCTCGGTGCGCTACTACCAGGCCTTCTCGCTGCTGAAGCTGGCGGCCACGCACATGGCGGCGGCGCGCTGCTTCGAGGAAGGGCGCTTCAACGACCTGCGCATGCCGGCGATGGGCAGCCAGATCGCCACCTGTTTGCGGCAGATGGTGAAGACGATCGAAGCCGGGGAGGTCAAGGCATGAACAACAGCTTTCCCCGCCTGATCGACGGCCTGTGCGCGACGCTGCGCACCGAGGTGCTGAGCCGGCTGGACGACGAGTTCGCGCGCGGCCAGGTGTTCGGCGTGATCAACGTGCTCAACACCTTCAAGGTGCGCGCCGACTGGTCGGCCGGCTTTCTGCTGCAGCAGATCGCCGCCCAGCAGCGGGCGCTGGACGCCTTGCGCCCGCTGGTCGGCGTGCCGCTGCCCACAGCGCCACTGCCCGCCGCTGCGCCGGCGGCCGAGCTGCTGGCGCGGCGCGACGAAGGCAACCGCGCGCTGCAATCGGTGATGCAGTGGCTGGATGGCGAGGCCGGCGCGGCGCTGGACGCCGAGCGCCGCGCGCGCATCGAGGCGCTGCTGCTGCAGGCGATGCGCGCCGAGGTGGACCTCGAACTCAAGCATTCGCCGCGGCCGCTGTTCGCCGAAATGTCCAGCGGCCGGGAGGGCTGATCGCCGTTCACAGCTGGCGTGACCCGCCGCGGGGGGCCGCGCCAGGGTCGGCCCCCGTTGACAGCGGCGGCCATTGCGCTAGTCTACGACCCATACCGTACGCTAGTGCATTAATAGCCGACGCACCTTTGAAGGAGACGACCCCATGCCTGGCTTCACCCGCCGCGCCTTCGGCGCCGCCGCCACCCTGGCCCTGGCCGCCCCGCTGGCCTTCGCGCAGCCGGCCGGCGGCCCCATCAAGGTGGGGCTGCTGCTGATCGACAGCGGCCCTTTCGCCACCTACGCCGGGCTGATGGAGTCGGGCGCCAAGGCGGCGGTCGAAATGCTCAACGCCGAGGGCGGCGCTGGCGGGCGCAAGCTGGAGCTGGTGATCCAGGCGCACAGCGGCACGCCGGCGGCGGCCGTGGCCGCAGCCACCAAGCTGGCGCAGCAGGGCGGCGTCTCGGTGATCCTGGGGCAGACGCAAAGCTCGCATTCGCTGGCGCTGGTGCCCAAGCTCGATTCGCTGAACGTGCTGCAGATCGACCACTACGCGCAGAGTAACGACTTGATGACCAAGTCTTGCGCGCCGAACTACTTCCGCGTCAACACGCCCGATGCCTTGAGCACGCGGATGATGCAGGAGTTCGTCAAGGGCAGCGGCGCCAAGACCTGGAACCTGATCTCGGTGGACTACGCCGCCGGCCAGAGCTTTTCCAAGGCCTTCGGCGAGCTGGTCGGCGGCCTGGGCGGCAGCGTGCAGCAGAACCTGTTCTCGCCGCAGGGCACCACCGATTTCGGCAGCTACATCTCCCAGCTGTCCAAGCCGGCCGACGCGCTGGTGGTCACGCTGTACATGAGCGATGGCCAGAGCTTCGCCAAGCAGTCGCGCCAGTTCGGCCTGTTCGACAAGTACAAGCTGGTGCTGGGCAACGGCTTCGCCACCGACTTCCAGCTTGAATCGCACGGCGACAACGTGCTGGGCGTCTACAACACGCTGAGCTGGACGCCCGAACTGCCCGGCGCGCGCAACCAGAAGTACGTGCAGGACTTCGAGCGCATTGCCAAGCGGCGCCCGTTCTACACCGACGCTGACCTGATGGTGGCGCTGGAGGCCTTCCGCGCCGGTGTCGTCAAGGCCGGCTCGGCCGACCCGGCCAAGGTGCGCAAGGCGCTGGAGGGGCTGAAGATCGACACCATCTTCGGCAACGTGGAGATGCGCGCCGCCGACCACCAGCTGATCCGCCAGCACGGCATGGCGCAGGTGGTGAAGGGGCCGGGCGGCAAGAACATCTTCCAGATGAAGGTGCTGAAGTCGGGGCCGGAGATCTATCCGCCGGCCAGCCCCGAGTGCAAGGCATCGAGCTGAGGCCGACCGGAAGCGCCCCGACGTGGACTGGTCGCAACTCTTCAGCGTCGCGCAGCTCGCCAACGCGCTGGCGCTGGCCTCGCTGCTGACCATCCTGGCCAGCGGCCTGGCCTTGATCTTCGGCCTGCGCGACGTGATGAACTTCGGCCACGGCGCCTTCTACATGCTGGGCGCCTACGCCGGCTATTCGGTCGGCAAGCTGCTGGGCTTCTGGGCCGCATTGATCGTCGTGCCGCTGCTGCTGGCCGTGGTGGGCGCGGTGTTCGAGCTGGCGGTGCTGCGCCCGCTGCAGAAGCGCTCGCACATGGACGTGGCGCTGGTCACCTTCGGGCTGGCGCTGATCATCGGCCCGGCGGTGCACAAGGTCTGGGGCACGGTGCCGTTGTCGGTGGAGCCGCCGCCGGTGCTGGCCGGCTCGGTGCAGTTGTTCGGCACCATGTACCCGGCGTACCGGCTGTTCCTCATCGCGGTGGGCTTCGGCACCTGCCTGGCGCTGGCCGGCTGGCTGAAGTTCACCAGGAGCGGCATGTACACGCGCGCCGTCAGCCAGCAGCCGCACGTGGCGCGGATGATGGGCGTCAACACCGACCGCTTGAGCCTGCTGGTGGTGTGCCTGGGCATCGCCTTCGCCGGGCTGGCCGGCGTGCTGGCCGGGCCTTACCTCTCGGTCGACCCCGGCATGGGCGCCAGCATCCTGATCAGTTGCTTGATCGTCGTCGTCGTCGGCGGGCTGGGCAGCATCGGCGGCGCCATTGCCGCGGCGCTGGTCTACGGCTTCATCCAGGTCATCGGCACGGTGCTGTTCCCGTCGCTGGCGGTGCTGGCGCCGTACCTGCTGCTGTTCGGCGTGCTGCTGTGGCGGCCGCAGGGCTTCGGCCGCGGGCGGGTGGCGTGATGGACGCGGTGGCGACGATGACCAAGACCGCGCCGCTGCCGGCCGCCGCCGCGCCGGCGGGCCGCCGCTGGCGCGCCTGGGGCGTGTTCGTCGGGGTGACTGTGCTGGGCCTCTTCGTGCCGATGGTGCTGACCAGCGGCTTCCACCTCGGGCTGCTGATCAACGGCATCGTGCTGGGCATCGCCGCGGTGGGCATCGGCTTTCTGATGCACCAGTGCGGGCTGGTGATGTTCGGCGTGGCGGCGTTCATCGGGCTGCCCGCCTATCTGCTGGGCATCTTCAGCAACCACCTGAACCTGGCGCTGCCGGCCGCCGCCGCGCTGGCGCTGCTGGGCAGCACGGCCTTCGCGGCGCTGACCGGCGCGCTGGTGGTGCGCGCGCGGCCGCTGCCGTTCGCGATGCTGACGCTGGCGCTGGCGCAGATGCTCAAGTCGGCCGCCACGCTGCAGGCGCTGCGCCCGCTCACCGGCGGCGACGACGGGCTGACGATGACGTTGAGCGGCAGCCTGTTCGGCCTGAACGCGGCGGCACTGTCCAAGGCCGCCAGCTTCTGGCCGCTGGCCTGGGTGGCCTTGTGCGCGGTGATGTTCATCGCCTGGCGCGCCGCGCACTCGCGCTTCGGCCAGGTGCTGCGCGCCACGCAGGCCAACGAGGAGCGCATGCGCTTCTCGGGCTTCGACACCGTCTGGCCGCGGCTGCTGGCCTTCGTGCTGTCGGCCTTCATCGTCAGCATCGCCGGGCTGTTGATGGCCTTGCACTCGGCCTTCGCCTCGCCCGAGCTGCTGGACTTCGCCACCGGCGGCCACGCGCTGGTGGCCATGCTGGTGGGCGGCGGCGCCACGGTCGGCGGCCCGCTGCTGGGCGCGCTGCTCTACACCTGGGGCCAGGACGCCTTCGGCGCCACCGGCTACCTGGAGTTGCTGACCGGCATCGCGGTGGTGGTGATGATCGCCGCCTTCCCGCAGGGGGCGATGGGCTTCCTGCTCAAGCTGTTCCGCCGGAGGCAGTGAATGCTGCGCGTCGAAGACCTGAGCGTCAGCTACGGCAGCGTGCAGGCGCTGGAGGGCGTCAACCTCGAAGTGGCGGCGCGCGGCGTGCTGCACGGCATCATCGGCCCCAACGGCGCCGGCAAGAGCACGCTGATGGACGCCATCACCGGCCGCCGCCGGCCGACGCGCGGGCGCGTTTTCGTCGACGGGCAGGACATCACGCAGCGCAGCGTGACCTGGCGGCGGCGCGCCGGCATGTCGCGCAGCTTCCAGCGCACCAGCATCTTTCCCGGCCTGACGGTGCGCGAACAACTCGAACTGGTGGCCTCGCAACTCGGCGAGCCCGACCTCGACCAGATCGTCGACGCCTTCGAGCTGCGGCCCGCGCTGGACCAGGTGGCCGACAGTATCGCCTACGGCGACCAGCGGCGCGTGGACATCGCGCTGGCGATGATCGGCAAGCCCAGCCTGATGCTGCTGGACGAGCCGGCCGCCGGGCTGTCGACCACCGAGACCGTGGCCTTGTTCGAGCACCTGGTGGCGCTGGTGCGCCAGCGCGGCGTGACGGCGCTGGTGGTGGAGCACGACGTCGACGCCGTGTTCCGCTTCTGCGACGACGTGACCGCGCTCGACCTCGGCCGGCTGCTCGTCAGCGGCAAGCCCGAGGCGGTGCGCAAGGACCCGCGCGTGATCAACGCCTACCTGGGGTCGGCGGCATGAGCTTTCTCTCGATTCGCGGCTTGACCGCCGGCTACGGCAAGAGCGTGGTCCTGCGCGGCGTCGACCTCGACGTCGACGCCGGCGAGTCGGTCGCCGTGGTCGGCAAGAACGGCGCGGGAAAATCCACGCTGCTAAACAGTTTCTTCGGCGGCACCACCATCAAGGGCGGCAGCCTGGTCGTCGGCGGCACGCCGATCGAGAAGCTGCCGGCCTACGCCGCGCCCAAGCATGGCGTCAGCATCAGCCCGCAGGGCCGGCTGATCCTGCCGCACCTCACGGTGCAGGAGAACCTGCTGCTCGGCGCCGCCGCCGGCCGCAAGGGGCACTGGAACCTGCAGCGCGTATTCGAACTCTTCCCCATCCTGCTGGAGCGGCGCCACAAGCTCGGCACCGCCTTGTCCGGCGGGCAGCAGCAGATGCTGGCCGTGGGCCGCGCGCTGCTGGGCAACCCCAAGGTGATCCTGCTCGACGAGCCGACCGAAGGCCTGTCGCCGGTGCTGGTGGACGAGCTGGTCAGCACCTTCAACAAGATCCGCGACGCCGGCACCGGCGTGCTGGTGGTCGAGCAGCACCTGAACCTGGTGCGCCGCACGACGCAGCGCTTCGTCGTGATGTCCAAGGGCGAGATCATCGACCGCGGCCGCACCGAAGACATCGACAGCGAGCGGCACCGCGCGGCGCTGGCGTTCTGAGGCCACCGCCGCCGCCACCGACTCAGGGCGCGCCGTTCACTTCGGCGTCGCGGCGGGCTCGAACAGCGCGTTCAGTAGCGTGCGTACCGCGTCGCGGTTGGCCGGCCGCGCGTCGGGCGCGCCTTCCACCGGCGTGATGGTGACGGCGTTGCGCTGGTCGATCACGTTCTGCTCCGAGTCCGGCGACGGGTCGGCCGGAATGCGGCTGCCGCTGGGCAGCACGCTGCCGCCCTTGACGATGGTGATGCCCTGGTCGCCGGGCTTGGCGCCGCGGGCGGCCGCGGCCGGCACGTCGGCCAGGCGCTCGACGAAGGCGGGGATGTATTCGGTGGCGGTGCCGATCTGCGTCATCCTGAAAGGCAAGGCCTTGGCCGTGCCCTCGGCGAAGGCGGGCACGTTGACGTTGAGGCCCACGCCGCGCGGCAGCAGCGGGCTGCCGGGCCGGCGGCCGGCGTCGAGCGCGGCCACCAGCCGCACGGCGATGTCGGCCACCTCGAAGGCCGGGTGCGTGGCCGGCAGGTCGGCCTGCCACTTCACCTGGCGGCCGCTGGCATGGCTGACGGCCAGCGCGGGCAGGCCGCGGTTCACCGCGTACATCATGTTCGAGAAGGTGCCGCTGCTGACGTTGACCATGCCGGTGTTGTTGCCCTCGTTGGGGCCCGAGATCACCAGGTCGGGCGCCGCCTTCCACTTGCGCTGGGCGACGATGTCCAGCCCGTACAGGCAGGCCATCACCGGCGAGCCGTTGACGTAGTGCACGTCGGCATCGTCGCCGGCCTGGCCGACGCCCGGCGCGCCGGCCGCCAGCCCGAGGTCGACCGCGCCGCGTTCCTTGCCAGTGAGCGGCGGCACCGCGCGCAGAAAGCTGATGGCGCCGCCGGTGCCCGACTGGTTGTCGGCCGGCGCCGACAGCACCACGCTGTGGCCCGCGGCCACCAGGCGCTGCTTGAGGGCGCGCGCGTTGGCGGCGCTCAGGCCATCGTCGTTGCACATCAGGATGTTCAGCGCCCGCGCCGGGCCGGGGGCCGACGACGCCAGCAGCGCCAGCAGCGTGGCGAAGGCCGAGCATGCGGCGCGAACGGGCGACAGGGTGGGCATCTCGGCGGTCTCCTCCGTGGGTGGCGCGCCAGTGTGCAGCGCCGCCGGCGGCCGCCCCATCGGTGAAAGCCCCGCCGGATGGCGGTGCGGTGCGCCGCGGTCTGCGCGCCCGCTCAGATCGGCGGATGCGCCTGCACCGACGCGTACTTCTCGTAGCCCTTGCCGACGCCGTATTCGATGATGCCGTAGCCGACCTCGTCGCCGTCGCGCACCTCGATCACCTGGTCGGCCAGGGTGCGCAGCTTGCGGCGGGTGGCGGCGTCGGTGGTGTCCCAGCGCTCGTGCGCGGTGAACAGCGCACGGCCCTTGTCGTCGCCCTGGAACCAGCCGTCCAGCCCGCCGTAGAGGCCGCCCTTGAGCCAGTAGCGCGTGGGCAGCGTGCGGACCTGCACGGTGCGCCGCTCGCCGCCGGCGAAGCTCAAGTCGAAGCGGCCGCCGGCCAGGCTCTGGCCCAAGGGGTCGTCGTGCCATTGCAGATCGTGCTGCACGGCCACCAGCTGGTCGCGGCCGGAAGCCTTGCCGCCGAGCGGGCGCACGATCTCGCCGCTCAAGTAGATCAGGTCGCCGGGCGCGCGCTCCTTGAAGAAGATCACCAGGCCATGGTCCTTGAACTGCGCGGTCGTCCAGCAGAAGAAGAAGGGCGGGTAGAAGGTCAGCGGCGGGTGGCTTTCGTCGCTGCGCATCTCGGCGCGCACGCCCCAGCTGTGGTCGCGCTGGCCGGGCCAGCCGTCGACGTCGACGCGGCGTCCATCGAACTCGATCCAACCGGCATAACGTCCCATCTGCTGGGCACGGTACATGTGCTCGGTGATGCGGCCTTCGCGCCGGCGCAGGTGGCCGGCTTCCTCGTGCGGGTTGAGCGTCGCGTTGAACTCCAGCTCGAAGCGCAGGCCCGAGTCGTTCTCGGCCAGCGCCAGCGCGTGGCGCTTGAGGCCTTCGATGACGCGAAACGACAGCGGGCCGACGGTGGTGTTCAGCGGATCCGGCCGCAGCCGGCGGCTGGCGCGGAAGTTCCACTGCCGGCCCGGCACCGCCACGCCGGCGAAGGCGTCCATCACGTTGCGGTTGGGGTGGTAGCCGAGGCCGAGGTCGAAGATCAGCTCGCCGCCGGGCGCCGGGTGGCCGGTGTACCACAGGCGCTCCATCCAAGCGGGGTCGCTGTTGTCGAGCTGGTCGAAGGTCGTCGGCAACTGGTGGCCGATGAGGTCGTCCTGGGGGCTGAGCATGGGGGTTGCTGCGGGCAACGCAGGTGGTTCAGAGATCGTACGTTACTGTACAGTCTCAATGATCATCCTGCCACCGGAGACAACCCGCGATGAGCCTTGAACTGACCACCGATTCGATCCGCGTCGAGCGCGACGGCGCGCTGGCCGTCGTCAACCTGGCGCAGCCGGCGCGCGGCAACCCGATCGACGGCGTCTTCACGCGCGACCTGCGCCAGGTGGCCTCGGCGCTGTGGGACGCGCCGGGCTTGCGCGGCGTGCTGCTGCGCGCCGACGGCGCCAACTTCAGCGTCGGCGGCGACCTCAAGGCCTTCGGCCCGGTGGTCGACCGCCTGGGGCCGCTGGTGCGCGAGTGGACGGCCGATCTACACATGGGCCTGCAGCGCCTGTGGGCGCTGCCGGTGCCGGTGGTCGGCGCGGCGCAGGGCTTCGTGATGGGCGGCGGCGTGGCCGTGCTGGCCGGCTGCGACGTGGTGCTGGCGGGCGAGGGCGCGAAGTTCGGCTCGGCCTTCGCGCACCTGGGCTTCAGTTGCGATTCGGGCTCCAGCGTCACGCTCACCGCGCGCATGGGCGCGGCGCGCGCGCGCCGCTTCGTGATGCTGGGCGAGATGCTGGGCGCCGCCGAGGCCCAGTCCGCCGGCCTGGCCGACCGCGTGCTGCCCGACGCGCAGTTGCAGGACGAGGCGCTGAAACTCGCGCGCCAGCTCGCCGCCGGCCCCACGCTGGCCTATGGCGAGATCAAGCGCTTGTTCCTCAAGGCCGGCGGCGCGCCGCTGCAGGCGCAACTGGAGGACGAGGCGCTGACGCTGGCGCGCGTGGCCGCCAGCGAAGATGCGCAGGAAGGCATCCGCGCAATGCTGGCCAAGCGCAAGCCGCAGTTCAAGGGCGCTTGATGGCGCCGCGGCCTGACGACCCGCTGCGCGTCGAGCGCAGCGACGAAGGCTTTGCCACCATCGCCTTCAACCGGCCCGACAAGCTGAACACCTTGTCGATCGCGCTGCGCCAAGCGCTGGCCGCCGCGGTCGACGCGCTGGAGGCCGACCCTGCGATCCACGTGCTGATCCTCACCGGCGAAGGCCGCGCCTTCACCGCCGGGCTGGACCTCGACGAGTGGAGCGCCGCGCCGGCCGCCGGCGCCTGGGAGCATAGCGCGGTGGCTGCGATCGAGCGCTTCAGCGGCCCGGTGATCGGCGCCGTCAACGGCTTGTGCATCACCGGCGGGCTGGAGATCGCGCTCGCCTGCGACGTGCTGGTCGCCGCCGTCGACGCGCGCTTTGCCGACACCCACGCCAAGGTGGGCCTGCTGCCGGGCTGGGGCGGATCGGTGCGGCTGCAGCAGCGCGTGGGCGCGCACCGCGCCAAGGAACTGGCACTGACCGGCCGCTTCTTCAGCGCACCAGAAGCGCTGGCCTGGGGCCTGGTCAACCACGTCGTGCCGGCCGACCAGCTGCAGGCCGAGGCGCAGGCGCTGGCGCGCCAGATGCTGGCCAACCCGCCCGCCGGGCTGCGCGCCTACAAGAAGCTGCTGGACGACGAAGCGCGGCTGCCCTTGGCCGAGGCGCTGGCCTTCGAGGCGCGCACCGCGAAGGCGTTGAACCTGGGTGTTAGCCGCGACGAGATCGACCGGCGCCTGGCCGGGCTGCGACGACAATCCACGCCACGATGACGACGACGATGAGCACACACCCGATTCCGGCCTGGGACGGCCACGACTTCGACGAACTGCTGGCGCTGGACGCGCTGGCCGATTCGAGCGGCCCGGCCGGCAGCACGACGTTTCGCACCCGCTGCGGCGACGCCAACAACCACGGCCGCGCCTATGGCGGCCAGATCCTGGCGCAGGCGCTGGCCGCTGCGGCGCGCACCGTGCCGGCCGAGCGCGCCTGCACGGCGATGCAGTTCATGTTCCTGCAAGGCACCTTGTGGGACGAGGCGCTCGACCTCGTGGTCACGCCGCTGCAGGACGGCAAGCGCTTCGCGTCGCGCCACGTGCGCGGCGTGCAGCGCGGCCAGCGGCTGGTGCTCGATGCCCAGGTCAGCTTCGCGCTGCCGACCGCCGCGCCGGCGCACGGCGCCGCGCCGCCGGTGGCGCTGGAAGACCCTGAACAGCTGCCGTCGCCCGCCGACTTGCCCGCCGAGTGGCAAGACGCCGTCAAGCGCGCCGTGGGCTACCACTTCGAGCTGAAGCCGGCACTCGATTTCCGCCTGGCCGCGCCGCCGCCGAACCTGGCGCTGGAGTTGCCCGAGCCGCGCATCCGCTTCTGGATCCGCGCGCGCCGGCCCTTGGGCGACGACGCCGCGCTGCACGCCGCGGTGTTTGCCTACCTGTCGGACTGGTGGGTCAACTACCCCGCCACCGGCGGCCACCAGGCCGAAGCGCAGGCCAAGGATGGCCTCTACGTGGCCAGCCTGAACCACGCGATGTGGCTGCACCGCCCGGTGCGCGCCGACGAGTGGCTGCACTTCGACAGCATCAGCCCTGCGGCCGCCGCGGGCCGCGGGCTCTCGGTGGCGCGGGTGCACGACCGCCAGGGGCAACTGGTGGCCAGCGCGACGCAGGAATGCCTGATGGTGCCGCGCGAGGGGTGACGTGCCCTCACCCCGGGGCCGGCATCGGCGACCCCCCGCGCGCCTGCAGCCGCCGGAAGTTGTTCTTCAGGATCATGCCGGCGTAGTACACGTGCTCGCGCATCAGCTGCTCGGCGCGTAGCGGGTCGCGGTCGAGGATGGCCTCGACGATGCGGTGGTGGTCGCCGTGCGAGCGGTGGATCACCGGATGGTCTTCCCACAGCACGATGCGGTCCGACGCATACGGGATGCGGTGCGCCTGGTCGGCGAAGCGTTCGACCCAGGGGTTGCCCGAGGCCTGCAGCAGCGTGGTGTGCAGGTCGACGTTGATCTGCTGGTACGGCGCGTGGTCCTCGGCGCGCAGCTCGCCGCCGTCGAGGATGCGGTCGCCCTCGTCCAGGCAGCGCTGCAGCGTGGCGGCCTGCGCGTCGGTCAGCCCGCGGCGCGCGGCGTTGCGGCAGGCCAGGCCTTCCAGGCAGGCGCGCACCTCGTAGGCGGCCATGATGGCGTCGAGGTCGAACACGCGCACCGAGTACCCGCGTTTAGGCTGGTAGTCGATGAGACCCTCGCTGACCAGCGCGGCCAGCGCCGTGCGCACCGGCGTGCGCGACACGCCGATCTGCTGCGCCAGCGGCACCTCTTCGATGCGCGCGCCGGGCTGCAGGCGGCCATGCAGGATCCAGTCGCGCACGGTCGTGGTCACACGTTCGGACAAGGTTTCCATGGCGTCGCGCGGCGGCCGTCCTTCGGGTCGATCGATCAAGTCAAGTATACATAGACGGCGCGTAAGGCCTTGATATGGGGTAAATACGCATGGATGACGGTGTTCATGTATACACAATCGCGGCCTGCGGTGGCCAAGGGTGCCGCCGCACCGTCCACTCGAAGCTGCCGCCATGCCTGCTGCCACCGCCGCCCCAGACACTCGCTGGGCCCTCGTCACCGGGGGCGGCAAGGGCATCGGCGAAGCGGTGTGCCGTCTGCTGGCGGCGCAGGGGCTGAAGGTCGCCGTGGCCGACATCGACGGCGCCAACGCGGCGCGCGTCGCCGCCTCGCTGGGCGCGCCGCACCGCGCGCTGACGGCCGACGTCAGCGACGAAGCCGCCGTGCGCCGCCTGTTCGACGAACTGGAGCGCGAGGTCGGTCCGGTGGCCGTGCTGGTCAACGTCGCCGGCCTGCTGCTGCTGCCGGGCGGCGAGCGCCCGCTGATCAAGGACATGACGCTCGACCTGTGGGAGCGCAGCTTCGCCGTCAACGCGCGCGGCAGCTTCCTGGTCGGCCGCGAATACCTGGCGCGGCGCGAGGCCGCGCCGCTGCCGGCGGGCCAAGGCGGCCGCGTCGTCTTCTTCGGTTCGGTGGCCGCTCAACTCGGCGGTTATCGGTCGAGCGCCGCCTACATCGCCGCCAAGGCCGCGGTGCTGGGCTTCACCAAGGCGCTGGCGCGCGAGTCGGCGCACCTGGGCGTCACGGTCAACGCCGTCGCGCCGGGGCTGATCGACACCGACATGCTGCGCAGCACCGTCAGCGGCAGCGGCGCGCTGGAAGCCGCCGCCAAGAACATTCCGCTGGGCCGCATCGGCAGCGTCGACGACGTGGCCGCCGCGGTGGCCTACCTCGTCTCGCCGCAGGCCGCGTACCTGACCGGCGTCGTCATCGACGTCAATGGCGGCTATCGCATGCAGTAGCTGGGCATGCCGCAAGGCATGCCGCCCGTCCCCGTCCTTCCGCACAGAGGAGCTTCGATGAAACACCGCCCCCTCGTCGCCGCGCTTGCGCTGGCGGCCTTCGCTGCCGGCGCCGCGGCCCAGCAGGACCCCGGCGTCACCGACAAGACGGTGAAGCTGGGCGTCTTCGCGCCGCTGTCGGGCAACTCGATGGCCTACGGCTTCGACGTGCTGAACGCCGCCAAGATGTACTACGACAAGGTCAACAAGGAAGGTGGCGTGCACGGCCGCAAGATCGAGCTGGTGATCGAGGACGACCGCTGCAGCGCCAACGACCTGCTGGCCGCGGTGAAGAAGCTGACCGAGCAGGACAAGGTGTTCGCGCTGAACGGCGGCTCTTGCTCGGGCGCAGTGGTCGGCGCGCGCGAGTACATCGAGCGCTCGCAGATCCCCTTCGTGATGCTCAACGCCTCGGGCGACGGCGCGCTGTACCCGCCGTCGAAGTACATCTTCGGCGCCTTCTCGATCTCGCAGCGCGCGGTCGGCGGCTCGATGGTGCAGTTCGCCTCCGAGCACCTCAAGGCCAAGAAGATCGGCTACATCAACCACGACGACGCCTACGGCAGCTGGAACCTCGAAGCCGCCGAGTTCCAGGCCAAGAAGCTGGGCGACGAGTTGAAGGTGGAGTCGGTCAACCCCAACATCACCGACGTCACCGCGCCCATGCTGAAGGTGCGCGCCAACAACCCCGACGTGCTGGTGATCACCACCTACGCGCGCCCGGTGGGCCTGCTGATCAAGAAGGCGCACGAGCTGGGCTTCAACAAGCCCATCGTGGTGGGCGTCAACGGCACGGCCGACCTCAAGCAGCTGGTCGAGAACGTCGGCAACAAGGAGGCGTTCAAGAACGTCTACATCCAGGAAGTGCTGGCCGACGTGCCCGGCGGCCCCAAGCTGAAGTGGGTGTACGACCTGTACAAGGCCAGCTACCCCGACCTGGCGGCCAAGCCCGGCTACCCGCAGACCTACATGCCCTACGGCATTCCGTCGGCGATGACGGTGGTCAACGCGCTGAAGGCCGCCGGCCCGCAGCTGACGCGCGAGAAGTTCCTGGCCGCGCTGGCGCAGACCAAGTTCGATTCCGGCGTGATGGCCGGCCCCATCGAGCTGACGGCCACCGACCACGCGGGCCAGAAGTCGGCCATCTACCTGAAGTTCGACGGCGAGAACAAGACGCTGGTGCCGGGCACCTACCGCAGCCTGTGGGTCTACCAGCCCAAGTGAACCCGCCGAAGTGATCCAGCCCGAGTGATCCAGCCCCAGTGACCCTGCCCCAGTGAGGCGGCCCCAGTGAGCGCATCCGACATCTGGCTGTTCCTGCAGCAGGGCGTGCTGTCGGGGCTGGTCACCGGCAGCGTCTACGCGCTGCTGGCGATCGCCATCGTCACGGTCTTCAAGACCACCGACGTGCCCAACTTCGCGCAGGGCGAGATCTTCATGGTCGGCGGCTACATCGCGCTGATGGGGCTGCTGGTGCTGAAGCTGCCGTATGCGGCCGTGATCCCGCTTACGCTGCTGGCGGTGGCCGGCATCGGCGCGCTGTTCCAGCGCGTGGTGATGGAGCGCGTCAGCGGCGCGCGCGGCGTCGGCGTGCAACTCGTCATCGCCACGCTGGGCCTGGCCTACGTGCTCAAGGGGCTGGTGCGGCAGACCGGGCTGGGCGACACGCCGCGCTCGCTGCCGCCGCTGGTCAGCGCCGACCCGGTGCTGATCGGCGACGCCGCGCTGACGCGGCTGGACGTGGCGATCTTCGTCGTCGCGGTGGTCGTGATGGGGCTCCTGTACCTGATGTTCAACCGCACGCGCATCGGCAAGGCGATGCGCGCGGTGGGCATGAACCCCAAGGCGGCGCAGATCGTCGGCATCCGGCTGTCGCACATCCGCATGATGGTGTGGGCGCTGGCCGGCCTGATCTCGGCGCTGGCCGCGCTGCTGATCACGCCCAAGATCCTGATCACGCCCGACATCGCGCACATCGCCATCCTGGCCTACGCGGCGGCCATCGTCGGCGGCTTCACCAGCCTGCCGGGCGCGGTGCTGGGCGGCTTCATCATCGGCGTGGTGGAGAACCTGGTGGGCCTGTTCATCTCCACCAACGCCATCGTCGTGGCGCCCTTCGTGGCCATCCTGGTCACGCTGGTGCTGCGGCCGCAGGGCCTGCTGGGCGGCAAGCTGCAGGTGAAGAAGGTATGAAGGACATCGCCGCCGTCGACCGCTGGGCGCTGGCCGCCGCCGCCGTGCTGCTGCTGGTGCTGCCCTTCACCGCCAGCGGCTACGTGCTGTACGTGGTGAACCTGCTGATGGTCTTCGTCGTGCTGGCGCTGGGCATGCACGTGGTCATCGGCGAGGCGGGGCAGTTCGCGCTGTCGCACACCGCGTTCTACGGCATCGGCATCTACACCGCGGGGCTGGTCAACGCCGCCTGGCATCCGCCCTTCGTCGTGTCCATCGTCGCCGGCGGCCTGCTGTCGGCGCTGCTGGGCTACGTGATCGGCCTGCTGGCGCTGCGCATGCGCGACATCTACCTGGCGCTGGCCACCTTCGCCTTCGGCGAGGCGATGCAATGGGTGTTCCTCAACTGGGAATCGGTCACCGGTGGCTCCAACGGCATGCGCATGCAGCCGGCCGAGCTGTTCGGCCTGAAGCTCAGCAACGACCTGCAGGCCTACCCCTTCGTGGTGCTGCTGGCGGCGCTGATGCTGTGGCTGACGGTGCTGTTGTCGCGCTCGCAGTTCGGCTCGTGCCTGCGCGCGGTGCGCGAGAGCGACGTCGCGGCGCTGGCGATGGGCATCAACGTCAAGGCGATGAAGCAGACCGCGTTCGCCATCTCGGCCGCCTTCGCCGGCGTGGCCGGCGGCATGTACACGCTGTTCACCTCGTTCATCCACCCGGAGAGCCTGGGCTTCCAGACCACCATCCTGGTGCTGACCATGGTGGTGGTGGGCGGCATCGGCTCGGTGCGCGGCGCGGTGGCCGGCGCCATCGCCTTCGGGCTGATCTCCGAGCTGCTGCGCCAGGCGCTGTCGATCCAGGAGGTGATCTACGGCGCCATCCTGATGGGCTTCATGATGTTCAAGCCCAAGGGGCTGTTCGCGTCGACCTTCAAGCGCGCGCAGAGGCCCATCGCATGAGCGCGATCGGGGTTTGCCGCTCGCGCTCGCTCCCCCTGGGGGCGACGGGCCGCAGGCCCCAGGGGGCCGGATGACCACGCCGTTCGTCGACGTGCAAGGCATTACCGTCAAGTTCGGCGGCCTGCTGGCCGTCAACGGCTTGTCGTTCCAGGTGCGCCGCGGCACCATCCACGCGCTGATCGGCCCCAACGGCGCCGGCAAGTCGACCACCTTCAACTGCATCTCGCGCTACTACCAGCCGTCGGCCGGCCGCATCCACGTCGACGGCGTCGACGTCACGCGCCGCAAGCCCGAGCAGATGGCCGCCCTCGGCGTCGCGCGGACCTTCCAGAACCTGGAGCTGTTCGGCGAGCTGAGCGTGCGCGAGAACGTGCTGCTGGGCTGCCACGCGCACAGCGCCGACACGGTGGGCAAGCTGCTGCGCCGCGCCGGCCGCGAGACGCAGGAGCTGGTGGACCACCTGATCGAGCGCGTGGGCCTGGTGCACGAGCGCGAGACGCCGGCGCGGCAACTGCCCTTCGGCCACCAGAAGCTGCTGGAGATCGCCCGCGCGCTGGCGCTGAAGCCGCGGCTGCTGCTGCTCGACGAGCCCGCCGCCGGCCTGCGCAACCGCGACATCGAAAGCCTGGACCGGCTGCTGACCGAGCTGGCCTCGAAAGAGGGCATCACCGTGCTGCTGGTCGAGCACGTGATGCAGCTCGTGATGTCGATCTCCGACCGCATCACCGTGATGTCCTTCGGCGAGAAGATCGCCGAGGGCGCGCCGCGCGAGGTGGCGGCGGACCCGCGCGTCATCGAGGCCTATCTCGGCAAGGGAGCGGCGCATGCCCCCCATTGAAGCCGCCACGCCAGCCGCCACGCCGGCCGCCACGCCGCTGCTGCAGGTGCGCGGGCTCAGCGCGTCGTACGGCGCGATCCAGGCGCTGTCCAACGTGTCGATCGAGGTCGCGCCGGGCAGCATCGTCGCGCTGCTGGGCAGCAACGGCGCCGGCAAGAGCACCACGCTCAACGCCGTGAGCCGGCTGATCGAGGCCAGCGCGGGCGAGGTGCGCTTCGACGGCGAGCCCATCCAGCGCCTGCATGCCGACCAGATCGTGCAGCGCGGCCTGGTGCAGGTGCCCGAGGGCCGCGAGGTCTTCAAGGACATGAGCGTGCGCGAGAACCTGGAGCTCGGCGCCTTCCTGCGGCGCGACCGCGCCGGCGTGCGCGACGACTTCGACCGCGTCTACGCGCTGTTCCCGCGGCTGCGCGAGCGCAGCGAGCAGCGCGCGTCCACGCTGTCCGGCGGCGAGCAGCAGATGCTGGCCATCGGCCGCGCGCTGATGGCGCGGCCGCGCATGATCCTGTTCGACGAGCCGTCGATGGGCTTGTCGCCGCTGCTGGTGGAGCAGATCTTCGAGACCATCGTGCGCCTCAACCGCGAGCAGGGGTTGACCATCCTGCTGGTCGAGCAGGACGTGCGTCTGGCGCTGGCCACCGCCAGCCACGCCTACATCCTGGAAAACGGCGAGGTCAGTCTGTCGGGCCCGGCCGCGCAGTTGATGAACGACCCCGCGGTGCGCCGCGCCTACCTGGGAAGTTGATGCGATGGACCTGCTGACGAACAAGCTGGCGCTGGTGACCGGCGCCGCCGGCGGCCTGGGCTCGGCGATCGCCGCCGGCTGCTGTGCCGAAGGCGCGCGCGTGATCGTCGCCGACCTCGACGGCGCCAAGGCGCAAAGCCTGGCCGCGCGGCTGCGGAGCCAAGGCGCCCAGGCCTGGGCGGCGGCGCTGGACGTCACCGACCGTGCCGGCGTGCAGGCCTTCGCCCAGCAGGTGCAGCAGCAGCACGGGCCGATCGACGTGCTGGTCAACAACGCCGGCATTTCGGGCCGCGCGGCTATCGACGATCCGCAGGCCGCCGAGGTCTGGGACCGGGTGATCGGCGTCAACCTCGAAGGCCTGTTCAACGTCACCCAGGCCTTCGTGCCGGCGCTGAAGGCCAGCCGCGGCTGCATCGTCAACCTGTCGTCGATCGTCGCTTTCGTCAGCGGCATCTCCACCGCGGGCTACGTGGCGTCGAAAGGCGCCGTGCGCTCGCTGACCCAGGTGCTGGCGCGCGACCTGGCGCCGCACGGCGTGCGCGCCAACGCGGTGGCGCCGGGGTTGATGCTCACCGAGATGGTGGCGCCGCAGCTGGCGGTGCCCGGCGGCACCGACTGGTACATGAACCGCGTGCCGATGAAGCGCGGCGGCGAGGTGCACGAGATCGTCGGGCCGGTGGTCTTCCTGGCCTCGTCGATGGCCAGTTATGTGAACGGCGTGGTGCTGCCGGTGGACGGCGGCTTCCTGGCCGCTTGAACCGGCGAACGAACGGCGAACGAACGGCGAAAGAACGAGGAACCAACGATGAACGAGCAGCAAGGCAGCCGCCACGCGCTGGTGACCGGCGGCGCCAGCGGCATGGGGCTGGCCATCGTCGAGCGGCTGGCGCGCGAAGGCTTCCAGGTCGCGCTGGTCGACCGCGACGGCCCGCTGGCCGAGCGCGAAGGCGCAGCGCTGCGCGCCGCTGGGCTGGCCGTCGGCGTGCACGTGCTGGACCTCACCGACGAGGCCGCGGTGCGCGCGCTGGTGCGCTCGCTGCCGCCGCTGCACGCGCTGGTCAACAACGCCGGCATCTTCGACGAGCGCCGCTTCTTCGACGTGCAGACGGCCGACTTCCGCCGCGCCTACGAGGTCAACCTGGTCGCGGTGGCCACGCTCACGCAGGAGGTGGCGCGCACCATGCCGGCGGGCGGGCGCATCGTCAACATCGCCTCGCGCGCCTACCTCGGCGCCAAGAACCACCCGCACTACGTGGCCTCGAAGGCGGCGCTGGTCGGCTACACGCGCGCCAGCGCGATGGAGCTGGCGCCGCGCGGCATCCTCGTCAACGCCATCGCGCCGGGGCTGATCGACACGCCCATCCTGCGCGCGCTGACGCCCGAGCGGCTGGCCGCGCAGCTGGCGCTGCAGCCCACCGGCAAGGCCGGCCGGCCGCAGGACGTGGCGCAGGCGGTGGCTTTCCTGGCCTCGCCGCAGACCGACTTCATCACCGGGCAGGTGCTGTTCGTCGACGGCGGCAAGTCGCTGGGGGGATCGGGCGCATGAGCGATTCAGCGACGGCGTGGGACCACGAGGTCGACGTGCTGGTGGCCGGCAGCGGCGCCGCCGGCATGGGCGCGGCCATTGCCGCGCAGGTGGCCGGGGCGCGCGTGCTGATGGTCGAGAAGACCGACCGCATCGGCGGCTCGACGGCCGTTTCCGGCGGCGCGATCTGGGCGCCGCTGAACGCGCAGAGCGCCGCCGTCGGCCACCCCGACACGCCCGAGCGCGTGCGCGCCTACATGCGCGCCGTGGTCGGCGACGCGGCGCCGGCCGAACTGCAGCAGGCCTTCCTCGACGCCGCGCCGGCGATGGTGGACTTCTTCCAGTCGCACAGCGCCTTGCGGCTGCTGGCGCGCAGCCATTCGCCCGACTACTACCCCGACCGCGAAGGCGCCGCGCTGGGCGGCCGCTCGCTCGACCCGCTGGCCTTCAACGGCCGGCTGCTGGGCGCGCACTTCCGCGAGCTGCGCGATCCCTTGCCCGAGTTCACCGTGCTCGGCGGCATGATGGTCAACATGACCGACGTGCGCCACCTGTTGGCGGTGACGAAGTCGTTCACCTCGTGGCGCGAAGGCATGAAGCTGGTGCTGCGCTACGCCGCCGACCGCCTGCGCGGCCACCACCGCGGCACGCGGCTGCTGCTGGGCAACGCGCTGGCCGCGGCGTTGTTCAAGACCGTGCTCGACCGCCGCATCGACTACTGGCTGCGCGCGCCGCTGCAGCGCCTGCTGCTCGACGGCGGCCGCGTCGTCGGCGCCGAGGTGCTGCACGACGGCCGCAGCCTGCGCGTGCGTGCGCGCGGCGGCGTCGTCGTCGCGACCGGCGGCTTTCCGTGGAGCGACGCGCTGCGCGCCGAGCTGTACCCGCAGCCCACCGGCCCGTGGTCGATGGCGCCGGCCGACAACCGCGGCGAAGGCATCGCGCTGGCGCGAGCCGCCGGCGCCGTGCTGGGCAGCGGCCACCAGAGCCCGGCGTTTTGGGCGCCGGTGTCGCTGCGCCGGCGCGCCGACGGCTCCGTGCAGCGCTATCCGCACCTGGTGTGGGACCGCGCCAAGCCGGGGCTGATGGCGGTGAACGGCGCCGGACGGCGCTTCGTCAACGAATCGACCTCGTACCACGAGTTCGTGCTGGCGATGTACCGCAGCCAGCGCAACGGCGCGCCCACGTTCCCGGCCTACCTGGTGTGCGATCACGACTTCATCGAGCGCTGGGGCCTGGGCCTGGCGCTGCCCGGCGGCCGCCCGCGCGAGCACCTGCTGCGCGACGGCTACCTGTTCAAGGCCGACACGCTGCCGGCGCTGGCGGCGCAGCTGGGCATTCCGGGCGATGCCCTGGCGGCCTCGGCCGCCCGCTTCGACGGTTATGCCGCCAGCGGCGTCGACGATGAATTCGGCAAGGGCAGCACCGCCTACAACCGCTACCTCGGCGACGCCGACCACCAGCCCAACGCCTGCCTGGGCCCGCTGCGGCGCGCGCCGTTCTACGCGGTGAAGGTGTATGCCGGCGACATCGGCACCGCGGTGGGCATCCGCTGCAACGCCGGCGCGCAGGCGCTGGACGCGCAGGGCCGGCCGATCGCGGGCTTGTACGCCGCCGGCAACGACATGCACTCGGTGATGGGCGGCGAGTACCCGGCGCCGGGCATCACGCTGGGCCCGGCGCTGAGCTTCGGCTGGATCGCCGGCACGCGGGCGGCGGCCGCCGCCGCCGGCGCCGACGACACGGTACCGTTGCCGCGCCTGGCCGCATGATCGTCCGATCGACTGACCCCGGAAGGACCCCGCGATGAAGCTGCTGTTCTCCCCCAACTCGCCCTTCGTGCGCAAGTGCCTGGTCAGTGCGCACGAACTGGGCTTGTCGGCGCGCATCGAGCTGCTGCCGTCGAACGCCCATCCGGTCAACCGCGACGCCGCCATCATCGCCGTCAACCCGCTGGGCAAGGTGCCGACCTTCTTTGCCGACGACGGCAGCGTGCTCTACGACAGCCGCGTGATCTGCGAGTACCTCGACGACCTGGCCGGCGGCGGCCGGCTGTTCCCGCCCAGCGGCCCGGCGCGCTGGGCCGCGCTGCGCCTGCAGGCGCTGGCCGACGGCGTGCTGGAAGCCGCCTTGCTGGCGCGTTATGAAGAAGTGGCCCGCCCGGAAAGCCTGCGCTGGCCCGAGTGGCGAAGCGCCCAGCTGGACAAGGCGCACACCACGCTGCAGGCGCTGGAGCGCGACACCGCCGCGCTGCAGGGCAGGGTCGACATCGGCACCCTGTCGCTGGCCTGCATGCTGTGGTACCTGGACCTGCGCTTCGCCGACTTCGGCTGGCGCCAGCGCTACCCCGCTGTCGCCGCCTGGGCGCAAGCCTTCGGCCAGCGGCCGTCGCTGCGGGCGAACTGGGCGCTGTAGCGCGCGCGGGCGGCTGCGCTCAGCCCGCCATCTTGCACTCGCCACTCGGCGCCGGCGTCGCCTTGGCCGCCGGCTCCACCGACTTCACCACCACCTCGCCCTTGCCGGGGCCGGCCTTCACGGCCTGCACGACGACCATCGGGCGCACCATCTGGTGGTCGGCGGCGCGCATCTCGACTTCGCCGACGAAGCTGTTGAACTTCAGGCCTTCCATCGCCTTGCGCACGGCGGCCACGTCGGTCGACTTCGCCTTGGCGATGGCCTCGTGCACCAGCATGAAGGCCAGGTAGGCGTCGGCCGCCAGGTAGGCGGGCTTGTGGTTGAAGCGGGTCTCGAAGGCCTTGACGAACTCGGGGTTGCCGTTGCCGGGCAGGCTGGCGTGGTAGCTCTGCGACGACCACACGCCGACCGTCGTGTCGCCCTGGCCGGCGATCAGGATCTCGTTGACCATCGACGCGCTCAGCGCCAGCTTGTACTTGTCGAACAGCCCGAACGGCGCCTGCTGCTTGGCCAGGCCGATGCCGGCCGAGCTGGGCATGTACATCACCAGCGCGTCGGCCGGTTTCGTCAACAGTTGGGCGATGTTGCTGCCGTGGTCGGTGGTCGTCAGCGGCGTGAAGATCTCCTTGTTGACGCTGCCGCCGATGGCCGGCAGCCCGGCCTTGAAGTACTTGGTGGCGTTGTGCGCCGCGGCCATGTCGGCGTTCATGATGTCGAAGGTCTTTACGCCCTGGCGCCGCGCCAGCTCCAGCCACATGCCGACCTGCGCCGAATCGGTGATGCCGACGCGGAAGTAGTTGCGCCCGCAGGCCTTGCCGGTCAGCTCGTCGGACGCGGCGCTGGCGTCGATGTACAGCGCGTTCAGGCCTTCCAGCTTGGGGATCAGCGCCAGCGAGTTGCCCGAGGGGCTGAGCGCGGTGAAGAACGACACGCCTTGCTGCTGCACCAGCTTGGTCGCCGCGGCAATGGCGCCGGCCGGCGGGCCGTCGTGGCCTTGCACCACCAGCTCGTACTTGCGGCCCAGGGCGCCGCCGCGCGCGTTGAGCGTCTCCACCGCCAGCGTGGCGCCTTCGTTGATGGCCTGGGCGCTGACGGCCAGCGGCCCGGCGTCGATGTTGACCACGCCCAGCTTGATGGTCTGCGCCGGCGCGGCGCCGACCACGGCGGCCAGCGCGGCCGCGATCCACAGCTTGTTCATGCCTCGTCTCCTGGTTGCTCTGGCTTCAAGCGATCTTGCGGTCGCGCCCCGCCCAGTGCGGGTCGCGCAGCACGTTCTTGCGCACCTTGCCGACGGGCGTGACGGGCAGCGGCTCGGCGCGGAACTCGTAGCTGCGCGGCACCTTGTAGCCGCCGATGTGGGCGCGGCAGTGGGCGTCCAGCTCGGCCTCGGTGACGGTCATGCCGTCCTTGGGCACGACCACCGCGTGCACGCTCTCGCCCCATTGCGCGCTGGGGATGCCGATGACCGCGGCCTCGCGCACCGCGGGGTGCTGGAACAGCACGCGCTCGACCTCGATCGAGTAGACGTTCTCGCCGCCGGTGACGATCATGTCCTTGATGCGGTCGGCCACGTAGAGGAAGCCGTCCTCGTCCATCGTGCCGGCGTCGCCGGTGTGCATCCAGCCGTCCTTCAGCACCCCGGCGGTGGCTTGCGGGTTGTTGAAGTAGCCGTTCATCAGCATGTCGCTGCGCACGACGATTTCGCCCAGCGTGTCGGGCGGCGCCTCGCGGCCGTCGGGCAACAGGATGCGGATCTCGTTGCCCGGCGCCGCCTGCCCGGCGGAGCGCAGCCGGCGCGCCTTGGCGCCGCCGGTGACGTGGTCGCGCCAGCGCAGCACGCTGGCGAAGCCGCCGGTCTCGGTCATGCCGAACACCTGGTAGAAGCGCCAGGTGGGCAGCTTGCTCATCGCCGCGGTGATCAGCGCCTCGGGCATCGGGCTGCCGCCGTAGACGCAGGTGCGCAGGCTGCTCAGGTCGTAGCGGTGGAAGTCGGGGTGGTGGATCAGCAGGTTGATCATGGTCGGCACCAGCACCGCGTTGGTGGCCTTGTGCTCGCTGATCGCCTGCATCACCAGCACGGGGTCGAACTTGGGCAGCGGAATGTGGGTGCCGCCGGCCAGCGTGATGTACAGCAGCGCGCTGGCGCCGGCGAAGTGGAAGTAGCCGGCCACGTAGACGAAGCTCAAGTCCTCGATGTCGGGCAGCCAGGCCAGGTAGCCCAGCGTGGCGACGAAGAGGCCGCGGTGGCTCATCATCACGCCCTTGGGGTGCGCGGTGGTGCCGCCGGTGTAGAAGATGACCCACAGGTCCTCGTCCCGGCGGCCGGCGTCGGGCATCGGCGGGTGGCCTTCGACCAGCGTTTCGTAGTCCAGCAGGCCTTCGGGGCAGGGGCCTTCGCCCATCCACACCAGGTGCTGCACCCAGGCCAGCCGGCGCTTGAGTTCCAGCGCCTGGTCCAGGAAGCTGTCGTCGACGAACAGCACCGAGGCCTTTGAATCGGTGAGGGCATAGACGTTTTCCTCGACCGACCAGCGGATGTTCAGCGGCGCGAAGGCGCCGCCGGCCCAGGGCACGGCGAAGAACAGCTCGACGTAGCGGTCGGCGTTCATCGCCAGCGCGGCGACGAAGTTGCCGCCTTCGATGCCCAAGGCCCGCAACGCCGCCGCCAGCCGCGGCACGCGCTGGCCCAGCTGCGCCCAGCTGCGGCGGCGGCCGTTGCAGATGGTGGCGGTGCGCTGCGGCTGGTTGGCCACGGCCTGCATCAGGAAACGGGTGCCTTGCATGGGAAGCGCGTCCTTCGCCGGATCGGCGTTGGTCTTACGCTAGCGTACGACCGCCGCCGCCGCGACGGGGAAAATCCCGAGGTACGGAGCCTTATTGTGCGGTAGCGTACGGTATGCTCACTGCAAGCCCGGCGGCGCCTGCTGCGTCTGCCACCCTTCCCCCGTCCACCGCCCCCGGCCTGGCGCTGGCCGTCGACGGCGTGGATCTGCGCTTCGGCGGCATCCACGCGCTGCGCGGCGTCGGCTTCGCGGCGGCGCCGGGGCAGGTGACGGCCGTCATCGGCCCCAACGGCGCCGGCAAGACCAGCGTCTTCAACACCATCTCGGGCTTCTACAAGCCGGCGGCCGGGCGCATCACGCTGGGCGGGCAGGACATCACGCGCACGCCGGTGCACCGCCGCGCCGAGATGGGGCTGGCGCGCACCTTCCAGAACATCGCGCTGTTCCGCGGCTTGAGCGTGCTGGAGAACATCAAGCTCGGCGGCCACCACACGCTCAGCGCCGGGCTCGTCTCGGCGCTGCTGCACGGCCGACGCGCGCGCGACGAGGAAGATGCGCTGCGCGCCGAGATCGAGCGCCGGGTGATCGACTTCCTGGAGATCGACCACATCCGCCACAAGAGCGTGGACGCGCTGCCCTACGGTCTGCAAAAGCGCGTGGAACTGGCGCGCGCGCTGGCCATGCGCCCGCGCGTGCTGCTGCTCGACGAGCCGGTGGCCGGCATGAACCGCGAGGAGACCGAGGACATGGCGCGCTTCATCCTCGACGTGCAGGAGGAATGGGGCGTCTCGGTGCTGCTGGTGGAGCACGACATGGGCATGGTGATGGACATCTCCAGCCACGTGGTGGTGCTGAACTTCGGCCAGGTGATCGCCAGCGGCACGCCCGACGAGGTGCGCCGCCATCCGCAGGTGGTGGAGGCCTATCTGGGCGCGGAGGCTGCGGCATGAATTCGCGGGCCGAGCGCCGGGCCGCTCCCAAGCCGGCCCGCATCCCCTTGGGGGATCGACCGGCGTACTCGCCGGGCGAGGGGCTGACATGAGTGCGCGGGCCGAGCGCCGGGCCGCTCCCAAGCCGGCCCGCATCCCCTTGGGGGATCGACCGGCGTACTCGCCGGGCGAGGGGCTGACATGAGTGCGCGGGCCGAGCGCCGGGCCGCTCCCAAGCCGGCCCGCATCCCCTTGGGGGATCGACCGGCGTACTCGCCGGGCGAGGGGCTGACATGAGCGAGTTCATCGAATACAGCCTGCTCGGGCTGCTGTCGGGCGGCGTCACGGCGCTGGTCGCCTTGAGCTTCGTGCTGATCTACAAAGGCACCGGCGTCGTCAACTTCGCGGTCGGCGAGGTGATGATGCTGGGCGCCTACTTCTACTACGCCGGCACGGTGACCTTCGGCCTCGCGCCGTGGCTGGCGTTCATCGGGTCGATGGCGTTGATCGCGCTGCTGGCGATGGTGGTGGAACGCGCCGTGCTGCGCCCGCTGTCGGGCCAGCCGGTGGTGGCGGTGCTGATGGCCACCATCGGCCTGGCCAGCATCATCCACGGCGGGGTGGAGGCGGTGTGGGGCGGCGACACCTACAGCCCGCCCACGCTGCTGCCGCGCACGCCGCTGATGCTGGGCGACATCCTGATTCCCGGCACGGCGCTGGGCAACTTCGCGGTGGCGGCGCTGCTGATCGGCGGCTTCCTCGCCTTCTTCCGCTACAGCAAGACCGGCATCGCGCTGCGCGCCACCGCCAGCGACCCCGTCACCGCCGCCACGCTGGGCATCAACATCAACCGCGCGCAGCGGCTGACCTGGGTGCTTTCGGGCCTGGTCGGCACGGTGGCCGGCGTGCTGATCGCCAGCTCGGCCGGGCTGTCGCCGCTGCTGGCCTCGGCGGCGCTCGGCGTGTTCGCGGCCATCATCCTGGGCGGCATGGACAGCGTGCTGGGTGCCATCGTCGCCAGCCTGATCGTCGGCTGGGTCGAGGCGCTGGGCGCCGGCTACCTGGGCGGCAAGTCGCGCGACATCGTGCCTTACGTGGTGGTGCTGGCGATCCTGGTGATCCGGCCCTACGGCATCTTCGGCACCCGCGGCATCGAAAGACTATGAGAACCGGCGTCTTCCACGAAAGCTTCCGCGCCGAAGAACGGCTGTGGGATTCGTCCACCCAGCGGCGCTGGATGCTGGCCTTCCTGCTGGCGCTGTTCACCATGCCGTTGTGGGGCAGCGACTACCTGCTGGCCATGGCCTGCATCGTCGGCATCCACGTGATCGCCACGCTGGGGCTCAACCTCACCACCGGCAACGCGGGGTTGATCTCGCTGGCGCACGGCGCCTTCGTCGGCGTCGGCTGCTACACCGTGGCCTGGCTGGGCAAGCATGGCGTGCCGTTCTGGCTGGCGCTGCCGGCCGCCGGGTTGTTGAGCGCGGCACTCGGCCTGGTGGTGGGCCTGCCCAGCCTGCGCGTGAAGGGCATCTACCTGGCGGTGGCCACGCTGGCGGCGCACTTCGTGCTGACCTTCGTGTTCCGCGAATGGGAGCCGGTCACCGGCGGCGTGCCGGGCACGAGCATCCCGCGCGCCAACCTGTTCGGCTTCGAGTTCCACGGCGACCGGCGCAACTTCTACCTGATCTTCACGGTCGCCTTCGTCGCCGCGCTGGCGGCGCGCAACCTCGGCCGCAGCCGCTTCGGCCGCGCTTTCGTCGCCGTGCGCGAGCGTGATTTCTCGGCCGAGATCCTGGGCGTGCACCTGCTGTCGACCAAGCTGCTGGCGTTCGCCATCGGCGCCTTCTACGCCGGCGTGGCCGGCGGACTGCTGGGTTATTTCTACGGCGCCATCACGCCCGAGTACTTCGCGCTGACGCTGTCGGTGTTCTACCTCGCCGCGGTCATCGTCGGCGGCTTGGGCACCGTGCTGGGCAGCATCCTGGGCGCGCTGTTCATGACCTTCGTGCCCGAGGCGCTGCGCCTGGCGGCCCACCTCAGCTCGCAGTGGTTTCCCGGCGTCGCCGCGCTGCTGCTGCCGATGGGGCAGGTGGTGTTCGGCGCGCTGATCATCGGCTTTCTCGTGTTCGAGCCGCACGGCCTGGCGGCGATCTGGGGGCGCATCCGGCGCACGTTCCATCTCTGGCCTTTCAAGACCTAAGGAGACTCACCATGACCCGCATCACCCGCCGCCGCATCGTGCAGGGCCTGGGCGCCGCTGCCACGCTGGGGCCGTTCGCCATCGGCTCGTCGCAGGGGCAGACGCAAAAGGGCGACATCGTCATCGGCGCCGCGCAGCCGATCACCGGCGTGTTCTCGTTCGCCGGCATCGCGATGAACAACGGCATCGCCGACTACTGCGCCTGGCGCAACGCCAAGGGCGGCGTGATGGGCCGCAAGCTGAAGTACGTGGCCGAGGACTCGGGCTTCAAGCTCGACCAGAGCGTGGCCATCTTCAAGAAGATCATGGCCGCCGAGAAGCCCACCTTCTTCTACGGCGAGAGCACGCAGTGGGTGAAGGCCATCACCGCCGACGCGGTGGCCGCCGGCCACGTGATGACCAGCTCGACCTCGCTGGCCACCGTGGTGGCCGACCCGGCCAACGTGCCACAGCACTTCGTGCCCGGGCCTACCTACCCGCGGCTGCACGAGATCCTGATGGAGTACATCGCCAAGACCTACAGCACGGGCGCCAAGCCGCGCATCGCCTACGTCTACGCCGACACCGAATTCGGCCGCGACGGCATTCCCGGCGGCAAGGCGCGGGCGCAGAAGCTGGGCCTGCCGATCGTCGAAGAGATCGTCACCAAGCAGGCCGGCATCGACGTGGCGCCCGAAGTGGCCAAGCTGCGCCGCGCGCGGCCCGACATCGTGATCTTCCAGGGCTACATCCTGGCGCCGATGCCCGAGTTCGTGCGCCAGATGGCCGAGGCCGGCCTCAACCCGAAGATCATGGGCACCGCCTGGGGCCTGGACAAGCCGGCCTACGACGCGCTGGCCAAGCTGGGCGTCAACCTGACCGGCGCCTCGATGTACCGCTACGGCCACGAGACCGACAGCGCCATGATCAACAACATGCGCGAGCACCTGGCCAAGAACCGGCCCGAGGTCAAGTTCATCTCGCCGTTCTACGTGTCGAGCTGGCTCTCGGGCATGGTCTTCGCCGAGATCGCCGAGCGCTGCATCAAGGCCAACAAGCCCTTCACGCTGGCCAACATGAAGGCCGCGCTCGAAGGCATGAAGGACTGGGACAGCGGCGGCATCTTCGGCCAGCTGGTCGACCTGTCGAGCCACCAGATCCCGGTCGGCCGCATCTACGCCTACGACCCGGGCAAGCAGGCGATGGAGCCGGCCAGCGGCTGGATCAAAGTCTGACGTGACTGCCGCGCTCGCCATCGAGAACATCGAGGTCGTCTACCACCACAGCGTGCAGGCGCTGCGGGGGCTGTCGATCGAGGTGCCGCAGGGCCGCATCGTCGCGCTGCTGGGCAGCAACGGCGCCGGCAAGACCAGCACGCTGAAAGCCGCGGGCGGCGTGCTGCCGTACGAGAACGGGCGCGTGGCCTCGGGCCGCATCCGCTTCTTCGGCGACGACATCGCCGGCCGCGTGGCGCACCAGCTCGCGCGTGCCGGGCTGGCCCACGTGCGCGAAGGGCGGCACGTCTTCGCCGACCTGACGGTGGAAGAAAACCTCGTTGCTGCCGGCCACGCTTTGGCCGGCCGCGGCCGCTTCGACATCGAGCCCGTGTTCCGCTACTTCCCGCGCCTGCAGGAGCGGCGCAAGCAGGTGGCGGGTTATCTCTCCGGCGGCGAGCAGCAGATGCTGGCCATCGGCCGCGCGCTGGTCGGCCAGCCGCGGCTGATCCTGCTCGACGAACCGTCGCTGGGCCTGGCGCCGCTGGTGGTGAAGGACATCTTCGGCATCATCCAGCGCATCAACCAGGAGCAGGGCGTGGCCATGCTGCTGGTCGAGCAGAACGCCCACGTCGCCTTGAGCGTGGCGCACGACGGCTACATCCTGGAGAACGGCCGCATCGTGATCAATGGCCCCACCGCCAAGCTGCTGGGCGACCCCGACGTGCAACGCTTCTACCTGGGCGCCGGCGACGAAGGGCACGTGAACTACCGCGACGTGAAGCACTACAAGCGTCGCAAGCGCTGGTTGAGCTGATGGCCGACGACGAACTGAAGGATCTGCCGCTGCCGCAGCAGTTGCTGCGGCGCGCGCAGGCGCATCCGCAAGCCACCGCGCTGCGCCAGAAGGAACACGGCGTGTGGAAGCCGGTGAGCTGGGCGCAGTACACCGAACGCGCGCGCCACTTCGGCCTGGGCCTGCTGGCGCTGGGGCTGCAGCCGGGCCAGCGCCTGGCCGTGCTGTCGGAGAACCGCCAGGAATGGGCTTACGCACAGCTCGGCGCGGCGATGGTGGGCGCCATCGCGGCCGGGGTCTACCCCACCTCGCCGGCGCACGAGGTCGAGTACCTGCTGGCGCTGTGCGAAGCGCCAATCATCGTCTGCGAAGACCAGGAGCAGCTCGACAAGGTGCTGGCCGTGCGCGAGCGGCTGCCGCATTTGCGCGCGCTGATCGTCATCGACCACCGCGGCCTGCGGCGCTACGACCGCACGGGGCTGTACGACTTCGACGCCGTGGTGGAGCGCGGCCGCCACGCCGAGCAGACCGACCCCGCGGCCGCGGCCGACGCCACCCGCGCGCCCGCGCTGGACGACATCGGCCTGATCGTCTTCACCAGCGGCAGCACCGGCCGGCCGAAGGCGGCGATGATGAGCTGGCGCGGCCTCAACGCCGCGGCGCGCGGCCTCAACAGCATGCTGGGCTGCCAGGCCGGCGACGAGCTGGTGTCGTACCTGCCGCTGTGCCACATGGCCGAGCAGATGTTCTCCATCCACATCCCGATCGCGGCCGGCGCCACCGTCAACTTCGCCGAGAGCCTGCGCACCGTGCAGGAAGACCTGCGCGAGCTGTCGCCGGCCGTCTTCTTCGGCGTGCCGCGCATCTGGGAGAAGTTCCACGCGTCGATCCAGACCAAGCTGCGCGAAGCCGGCGGGCTGCGGCTGGCGCTGTACCGCCGCGCGATGGCTGCGCTGGACGGCGTGGGCGCCAGGCCGCGCGCCGCGTGGACCCTGGCCGAGCGCGCGCGCTGGAACCTGTGGTACGTGCTGGTGCTGCGCGCGCTGCTCAACTTCGTGGGCCTGCGGCGCTGCCGCGTCGCGGTGAGCTCGGGCGCGCCGATCGCGCCCGAGATCCTGAAGTTCTTCCGCACGCTGGGCGTGCCGATCCGCGAGGCCTACGGCCTGACCGAAGCCAGCGGCGCGACGACCATGCAGCCCGGCGACGCCTCGCCGGTGGGCACGGTCGGCGTGCCCTACCCGGGCATCGACGTCGAGCTGGCCGGCGACGGCGAGATCCTGATCCGCGGCGACGTGGTGTTCCGCGGCTACCTCAACAACGACGAGGCCACGCGCGAGGCGATCGACGCCGAAGGCTGGCTGCACACCGGTGACGTGGCACGTTGGGAACAAGGCCCCGCCGGGCGCGAGCTGCGCATCGTCGACCGCAAGAAGGACATCATGATCACCGCGGGCGGCAAGAACATCACGCCCAGCGAGATCGAGAACGCGCTGCGCTTCAGCCCCTACATCAAGGAAGCCATCGTCATCGCCGACCGCCGGCGCTTCGTCAGCGCACTGATCCAGATCGAGTTCGAGAGCACCAGCAAATGGGCCGAGGAGCAGGGCCTCGTCTACACCCACTTCAAGAGCCTGGCCGAGCTGGCCGCGGTGCGCGAGCTGGTGCAGCGCGAGATCGACGCCGTGAACGCGCGCATGCCCCAGGTGCAGCAGGTGCGCAAGTTCCACCTGCTGACCAAGGAGCTGGACCACGACGACGGCGAGGTGACGGCGACGATGAAGGTGCGCCGCAAGAGCATCGGCGAGAAGTACGCGACGGTGATCGAGAGTCTGTACGTTTAGCCATCAAGTTATGCAGCGGTTCGCGGCCTGCCTGCGCGATGCCCTTGCGTCAGGACGCTTGGGAGCCGGTGGATCCGGCCGAACGCCAGCCGGCGATCTCGTCTTCCGCATAGCCCAGTTCGCGCAGCACTTCCTCGGTGTGCTCGCCCAGCATCGGCACCGGCCGCCGCTGCGGCATGCGTTCACCGTCGATGCGCAGCGGCTGCGCCACCAGGCGCAGCGCGCCGAGCTGTGCGTGCTGCGCTTGCATCAGCATGCCGCTTTCGGCGGTGTGCGGGTGCGCCGACAACTCGCCCAGCGAATGCAGCGGCGCGCAGGGGATGCCGGCGCCGTCCAGCGCCTGCAGCCAGTCGGCGCGGCCGCGCCGGCGCATCGCGTCGGCCACCAGCGCGACCGTCTGGTCGCGGTGCTGCACGCGCGCGGCGTTGGTCGCGAAGCGCGCGTCGTCGCGCACCGCGTCCAGCCCGGCCAGCGCGCAGAAGCGCTGCCACAGCCCGTCGTTGGCCACGCCCAGGATCAGCGGCCGGTCGGCGGTGTCGAACACCTGGTAGGGGCACAGCGACTCGTGGCCCGAGCCGGGGCGCTCGGGCTCGGTGCCGCGCTCCCAGTAGTTCTGCAGGAAGTAGCCGAGGAAGCCGGTCGCGGTGTCGAACAGCGAGGCCTCCACCGTGCAGCCAACGCCGGTGCGATCGCGCGCGTGCAGCGCGGCCAGGATGCCGATCAGCGCGTGCAGCCCGGTGCCCTGGTCGACCGGCGAGAAGGGGCTGCGCACCGGCGGCCCGCCGGGCTCGCCGGTGATCGCCAGCATGCCGCAGAAGGCCTGCAGGATCACGTCGTAACCCTTGCCGCGGTTCATCGGCCCGACGCTGCCGTAGCCCGAGATGTCGCAGCAGATCAGCCTCGGGTTCAGCGCGCGCAGGCTGGCCGCGTCGACGCCCAGCTTGGCCGCCACGCCGGGGCCGAAGCTACTGACCACCACGTCCATGCGGCGCGCGAGCCGTTGCACCAGCTCGCGGCCCGCGGGCCGCGCGAGGTCGGCCACCACCGAGCGCTTGTTGCGGTTGGCGCTGATGAAAATCGCGCCGACGCGCGTGGCATCGCCCGCAGCGGCCGCTTGCCGGAACGGCGGCCAGCCGCGCGTCTCGTCGCCCTGCGGCGCTTCGATCTTGATCACGTCGGCGCCCATGTCGCCCAGGTACTGCGTGCACAGCGGGCCGGCCAGCACCTTGGACAGGTCCAGCACGCGCAGGCCTTGCAGCGGCAGCGGGCGGGTGTCGGTGGCAGCAGGCATGGCGGCGCTCGTCGGTGCAAAATGGTGAACTAGCATATCAATTCACGGGCCGCCCGGGGCCACCCGGGGCTGACTGGAGACTTCATGCGATCAATCACCCGCGCCGCCGTCGGCGTACTGCTCGCGCTGGCGGCGTTCACCGCGCACGCCGACGCCTATCCCGCGCGCGCCATCCGCCTGATCGTGCCCTATGCGCCGGGGCAGGGCACCGACATCGCGGCGCGCTACATCGGCGACGAGATGGCGCGCGAGCTGAAGCAGGCCGTCTTCGTCGACAACCGCCCCGGCGCCGGCGGCAACATCGGCACGCAGGCGGCGGCCAAGTCGGCGCCCGACGGCTACACGCTGCTGATCGGCACCAACGCCACGCACGCGGCCAACGCGCATCTCTACACCAACCCCGGCTTCGACGCGCAGGCCGATTTCGAGCCCATCGGCATGCTGGGCATCCTGCCGCTGGTGTGGGTGGTGCCGCCGGCCAGCGCGGCCAACGGCGTGAGCGACCTGATCCGCATGGCCAAGGCCCGGCCCGACGCGCTGAACGTCGCGATCTCCACCACCACCTGCCGCATGGCCTACGAACTGCTGCGCCAGCGCGCCGAGGTGGCGCTGTTCCCGGTCGACTATAAGGGCAGCGCGCAGGCGGTCACGGCGCTGATCGGCGGCCAGGTCGAGTTCATGGTCGACACCATCACCTCGCTGCGCAGCTTCATCGCGGCGCAGCAGGTCAAGGCGCTGGGCGTGACCTCGGCGAAGTCGAGCAAGCTGCTGCCCGGCGTCAAGTCGGTGGCCGAGCAAGGCGTGGCCGACTACGAACTGGTCGGCTGGACCGTGCTCTACGCGCCCAAGGGCCTGGCGCCCGAGGTGCAGCGCACGCTGACGGCCGCCTTCAACCGCGTGATCGCCCGGCCCGAGGTGCAGGACAAGCTGCTGCAGATGGGCATCGAGCCGCAGGCGAAGTCGGGCGAGGAACTGAACCGCTTCCTCGCCGCCGAGCGGCCGAAGTGGGAGCGGCTGATCAAGGCGGCGGGGTTGAAGCCGAGTTGAGTGCCCGATGGCGCGCCCGACCGTGGCGCACCGCGCACAGCTGCTGTGCCCGTCGCCACCCTTGGTCCAACCATGCCGGGCCCTTAGGCTGGCGGCATGAATTTCACCGAAGAGCAGCTCGCTTTCCGCGACAGCGTGCGCCGCATGGCGGAGAAGCACGTGGCGCCGATCGCTGCCGAGGTCGACGAGCGCGACCGTTTCCCGACCGAACTGGTCAGGCTGTTCGGCGAGATGGGGTTGATGCAGCTGTGGGTGCCCGAGAAATACGGCGGCCCCGAGGGCAACCTGACGATGATGTGCATCGCGCGCGAGGAGATCAGCCGCTTCTCGCCGGCCTGCGGCAGCATCGCCGGGCTGAACACCATGTTCATCATGCCGCTGCTGCACTTCGGCACCGAGGAGCAGCGGCAGCGCTTCTTGCCCGCCGTGGCCAAGGGCGGCGTGGTGACGGCGATCGCGATCAGCGAGCCGCAGGCCGGCTCCGACGTCAGTGCGATGACCACGCGCGCGGTGCGCGACGGCGACAGCTACGTCATCAACGGCCGCAAGCAGTGGTGCAGCTACGGGGTGGAGGCCGACTTCATCGTGCTGATGGCGCGCACGGCGGGGCAACGAGGGGCCGACGGAATATCCGCCTTCGTCATCGAGCCGAAGAAGATGAAGGGCATCAGCTTCGGCCGCCACGAACGCAAGATGGGCTGGCGCGGCGCGCCCAACACGCCGATCTTCCTGGACAACGTGCGCGTGCCGATCGAGAACCTCGTCGGCGAGGAAGGAAAGGGCTTTCGCGCCAGCCTGCGCGCCTTGGACTTGAACCGCCCGACCATCGGCGCGCAATGCGTCGGTCTGGCGCAGGGCGCGCTGGAAGCCAGCGTGGCCTACGCGAAGGAGCGCAAGCAGTTCCGCCAGGCCATCGCCGAGTTCCAGGGCGTGCAGTTCATGCTGGCCGACATGGCGATGAACATCGAGGCCGCGCGTTGCCTGGTCTATGAATGCGCGCGCGCCGGCGATGCCGGCGACTGGCAGCGCCTGAACACATTGGCCAGCATGGCCAAGTGCTTCGGCAGCGACATGGCGATGAAGGTCACCACCGACGCGGTGCAGGTCTTCGGCGGCTACGGCTACACCATGGACTATCCCGTCGAACGCATGATGCGCGACGCCAAGCTGGCGCAGATCTTCGAAGGCACCAACCAGATCCAGCGCATGGTGATCGCGCGCGACCTGCTGCGTTGAGGAGCCGTCCGTGATGATGAAGCGATTCCTGTCCGCCCTGGCGCTGGCCCTGCCGCTGACCCTGCCCCTTGGGGCCGCGGCGCAGACGGCGTATCCGTCGCGCCCGATCCAGATGCTGATCCCCTATCCGGCGGGCGGCACCACCGACGTGATGGCGCGCGCGCTGCAGGAGCCGCTGCAGAAGGCGCTGGGCCAGACCATCATCGTCGAGAACAAGGCCGGCGCCTCCGGCGTGCTGGCGGCGCGCGAGGTGGCGCGCGCCAGGCCCGACGGGCATTCGCTGCTGTTCATCAACAGCGGCATCGTCGCGGTGACGCCGCACGTGCAGAAGGACGCCGGCTACGACGGCGTGAAGGACTTCGCCCCGGTGGCGATGGTCACCAGCGCACCGCTGTTCGTGATCGTGCCCGGCACGCTGCCGGTGACTGACCTCAAGAGTTGGATCGCCTGGGCCCGGAAGCAGCCCGGCCCGCTGCCCTATGCCTCGGCCGGCGTCGGCTCGTTCGGCCACCTGACGAGCGAGATGTTCGCCAAGGCCGCGGGCCTGAAGATGACGCACGTGCCCTACCGCGGCCAGGCGCCCACCACCACCGCGGTGATGTCGGGAGAAGTGCCGCTGTTGATCACCAGCATGTCCAGCGTGATGCGCGAGGGCATCGCCTCGGGCCGCCTCAAGCTGCTGGGCGTGACCTCGGCCCAGCCCAACGCGCAGAACCCCGGCGTGCCGACCGTCGCCAGCGTGCTGCCGGGCTTTGCGGCCGAGACCTGGTTCGGCTTCATCACCACCGCCGGCACGCCGGGCGAGGTGGTGGCGCGGCTGAACAAGGAGATCAACGCCCTGCTGCCCACCAAGGACATCCAGGACCGCATGCTGGGCCTGGGCCAGGAGGTGAAGACGATGACGCCGGCCCAGCTCGGCGCGCTGATCGCCGACGACTCCGCGCGCTGGGGCCAGGTCGTCCGCGACAACCAGATCTCATCCCAATGAGTGACCAAAGGAGGACGTTCAGATGAACCGTTATGCCGAGTACCACGACCTGAAGATCGAAGTCGCCAACAAGGTTGCCACCGTCACGCTCAACCGCCCGCAGCAGCGCAACGCGATCAACCAGCGCCTGATCCGCGAGCTGCGCCGCATCTGGGACGACCTGGGCGACGACCCGGCCGTCAACGCCGTGCTGCTGACCGGCGCCGGCGACTGGTTCAGCGTCGGCGGCGACGTCAAGGCGATGAGCGAGCGCCCCGGCGGCGACGTGCTGGAAGAAGGCGAGGTGCACGACCCGATGATCAGCCGTCGCCTGGTGACGCGCCACCTGGAGCTGGACAAGCCCATCGTCTGCGCGATCAACGGCGACTGCGTCGGCCTGGCGGCGACCACCGCGCTTCTGTGCGACGTGACCGTGATGGCCGACGACGCGCGCATCGGCGACAGCCACGTCAACAAGGTGGGACTGGTGGCCGGCGATGGCGGCACCGTGATCTGGCCGCTGCTGATCGGCGTCAACAAGGCCAAGGAGTACCTGATGCGCGGCACGCTGCTGAAAGGCCCGGAAGCCGAGCGCATCGGCCTCGTCAACCACTGCAAGCCCAGGGCCGAGGTGCTGCCGTTCGCGCGCGCCATCGCCCAGGAACTGGCCGACGGCCCGCAGTGGGCGACGCGCTGGACCAAGCTGTCGATCAACCAGATCGTCAAGGACCGCGTCAACCGCCTGCTGGAAGCCAGCATGGCGCTGGAGCAGGTGACCTTCGAACTGGCCGATCACAAGGAGGCGACGCAGGCCTTCAAGGACAAGCGCAGGCCGCGCTTCGGGCAGGGTTGAGCGCCGCCGCGCGCGGGTGCGCTCAGGGCTTGTGTCTCGCTTCGACCCGCTCGAGCGCCTCGCGAGCGGTGATGATGGGGATGCCGGCATGGCTGCCCATGGGCAGCAGGTCGCGCTTGTCGCCGGAGGCGATCAGTTCGGCGCGGCCGGCAATGGCGGTGGCAATCACCTGATCGTCGTCGGTATCGCTGGCGACGACGCGCGGCACCGCCTGCGGTGACACGATGATCGCGATGCGCCGCAGGTCGTCGACGATGCCGTCCGGCGTGAGCCCGGCCTGCCGCAGTCGCGCGGCGAACTTGTCGCGCGACAGGACGTCGAGCATTTCGGCCAGCAGCGCTTCGCTGGTGCAAAGCTCGAAGACGCCGGCCTTGGCGGCGTCGAGCAACCGTCGTGGCGGCCCGTTGCCGGAAATGACCCCAGAAACGAGCACATTGGTGTCGAGGACGACACGCATGCGACGGCCGACAGGCTGCCGGCCGGTCAGGCGCCTTGTCCGGCGCGCCTGGCTCGACGCGCGGCCTGAACCTCGGCCGCCACCTCGTCATCGGAGACCGGTGGCAGCCCTAGCGCATCGAGCCGGGCCAACCCCTCGGTGAGCCGCTGCGCGGCGGCCGCCCGCTCCTCGCGCGAAGCCAGGAACTCGACGAAGTCCATCACTTCGGCCACGCGCGCCGGCGGCAGCGTCTTCAGCCGCTCGATCAACTGCGCTTCGATGGCGGTCATCGCGTTCTCCCTGAAAGCACCGCGCACGCAGGCATGCGGTGGAGCTTGGCGCCACTCTACGACAAAGCAGCGCCCGCCACGCCGCCCTTCAAGCTTCCAGATACGACGCCGCCAGCCGCTCGCGGGCCGCGGGCGTCAGCTTCATGCGCGTGCCGAGATAGTGCTCCAGCCCGCCCAGGCGGGTTTCGATGGCGTCGAGCGAGGTCTGCAGGAAGCTGGGGCGCACGCCCCACAGCACGGCCAGGGCTTCCTCGGGGATGGCGTTGGGGTTGGCGATCTGCGGCCGGCGGTAGTGCTGGTTCGACAGCAGGAAGTCCTGCTCGATCACCGGCCGCGGCACGCCGAGCGCGGCCAGCAGCAGCGCGGCGGCGATGCCGGTGCGGTCCTTGCCGGCGGTGCAGTGGAAGACCAGCGGGCTGTCGTCGGCCAGCAGGTGGTCGAACCACTCGGCATAACGGTCGGCATTGGCGTCCACCAGGTGCACGTACAGCTCGTGCATCAGCTCGGTCATGTGTGCTTCGTCGAGCACGACGCCGGAGCGCACGAGGTCGGTCATGCGCTGCGCGACCGAAGGCTCGATGGCCAGCGAATGCTGCTGCAGACCCGGCAGGTCGTAGGTGGCGGCGGCGCGCTCCTGCACGCCGCGGAAGTCGAAGGCGCGCCGCACGCCCAGCTGCGCCAGCGCGCGGCGGTCGGCATCGCTCAGGTGCGCCAGGTGGTCGGAGCGGAACAGCCGCCGCCAGCGCAAAGGCCGCTGGTCGATGCCGCGGTAGCCGCCGAGGTCGCGGAAGTTGGTGGCGCCGTCCAGCGGCAGCCGTCGTTCAGGTTCGGTCATGTCGTTCGTGCCGGCTTGGGGGCCGCAAAACGACGGATTATCGCGGCAGCCCCAGGCCGCGCTGCGCGATCAGGCTGCGCTGGATTTCGTTGGTGCCGATGCTGATGACCCACATCAGCGAATGGCGCAGGTTCTGCTCGTAGCGGCCGTTGCGCAAGGCGCCGGGCGCGCCTTGCGACAGCGCGGCGCTCGGGCCCAGGATGTCGAGCGCGGCTTCGCCGAAGCGCTCCATCAACTCGCCGCTGAAGACCTTGCTGATGGCGCCCATCTCCGGCGGCGTGGTGCCGCTTTCGGCCAGCTCGGCGCAATGCAGCATCAGGCGGCGGCCGGCCTCGACCTCGGCGGCCAGCGCGGCGATGCGGTCGCGCACCAGCGGGTCGCGCCGCAGTTCGGGCGTGGCGCGCACGTCGCGGCACAGCAGCTCGAAGGCGTGCAGCACCTTCAGCACGATGCCGCCGCCGACGCTGCCGCGCTCGTTGGCCAGCGCGTCGGTCAGCACCTTCCAGCCGCCGCCCGCGGGGCCGACGATGTTCTCCGCCGGGATGCGCACGTCGTCGTAGAAGATGTTGGCGAAGCTGCCGTCGTACATCGTGGTCGCCGGCTTGACGGTGATGCCGGGCGCGTCCATCGGCACGATGAACATGCTGATGCCGGCGTGCGCCGGCTTGGCATCGGCGTCGGTGCGGGCGGCCAGGAACATGTAGCGGCCCCACCAGGTGGTGGTCCAGATCTTCTGGCCGTTGATGACCCATTCGTTCGCGTCGCGGTCGAGCACGGCGCGCGTGCGCAGCGCCGCCAGGTCGCTGCCGGCGTCGGGCTCGCTGTAGCCCATGCCGTGCATCGCCTGTCCGCTCAAGATCTCGGGCAGGTAGCGCGCGCGCTGCGCCGGCGTGCCGTGCATCAGCAGCGCGTTGGCCTGCACCGAGGCGCCGATGCGCGGCGCCTCGGCGCGCTCCATCTCCTCGATGAAGGCTAGCTGCTCGCGCGGGCTGCGCGCCTGGCCGCCGTGTTCCTTCGGCCAGGCCAGGCCGATCCAGCCGGTCTTGCCGATGTCGGCGGCGAACGCGGCGTCGAATTCGCGGTCGTGGAAAGGGCGGCGGTCGAAGGCGGCCTTGCGCTCGCCGGTCCAGTGCGATTGCAGCCACTCCCGCACTTCGTCGCGGAAGGCGTTGCCGGCGGGGCCGAGGTCGTCCGCGGGTAGGCATGCCCCGTCTTCCTCGTCCAGCAACCGCGCCGCCAGCTCGCGGCGGGCCGCGGCGGCGCCGCCCAGCGCCAGCGTGTCCAGGTGGGCGCGGCGGAAGTGGCGCGGCGCCTCGTGCTCCTCGGCGTAGCCGATGGCGCCGAAGGCGTGGTGCGTCTCCAGCGAGACCTGGCGCAGCGCCGGCGCGCCGAAGGCCACGGCCGCGGCGGCGTGGTGGCGCCAGTCGGCGTGACCGAGGTCGAACGCCGACGCCGCGTGCTGCAACAGCAGGCGCACGGCTTCCAGCGCGATCAGGCCATTGGCCAGCTTGTGCTGCACGGCCTGGAAGCGGCCGATGGGCTGGCCGAACTGGCGGCGTTCCTTGGCGTAGTCCACCGCCAGCTCGAAGGCGCGGCGCGCCGCGCCATGCGCGCGCGCCAGCAGCAGCAGGCGCAGCAGCGGCGGCGCAGCGGCGGCGGTGTCGGCGGCCAACGGAAGCAGCCTTGATGGCGCGTTATGCAGGCGCAACTCGCTCCAGCCGGCGTGGCCGTCCAGCCCCAGCGCGCGCGCCGGCTCGATGTGCACGCCGCCGGCGCCCAGGTCGATCAGCGCGAGGCCTTCCGGCGTTGGCGCCAGCAGATGCGTGGCGTGCAGGCCGCCGTCCACCGGGAGCAGCCGGCCGCCGGCCTGGTCGCCGTCGACCTGCAAGCCTTGAGGGGCGTCGCTCAAGCTGACGGCCAGCCGCATCGTGCCGCGGTGCAGCGGCTGCAGTTCATCGAGCGCACCGCCCAGGCGGCCGAGCAGCAGGTTGGCCAGCAGCGCGCCGGCCAGCGGCGCCGGCGCGGCGGCGCGGCCCAGTTCTTCCATCGTCAGCACGGCCTCGCGCAGGCCGCCTTCGGTGGCGTCGCTGCCCAGCGCGGCCAGGCCTTGCGCGACCAGACCCTGCCACAGCGCGCCGACGGCGGAGCGGTCGGCGCTGCGCTCGACCGCACCGGCAGAAGGCCAATGCTGCTGCAGCCAGCCGCGCAGCGACTCGCGCAGCAGCTCGCGCTCTTCGGCGCCGGGCAGCAGCGCGGGGTCGAGGTCGGACCACGTCATCCCAGCACGCCTTGCGTCTGCAGCTCGCGGATGCGCGCCTCGCCGAACCCCAGCTTCTGCTGCAGCACCTGCGGCCCGTGGGCGCCCAGCGCCGCCAGCAGCGGCCGCGCCTGCGTGGGCGTACGGCTCAACTGGAAAGGCAGGTTGGCGCATTTGAAGCGGCCGTCGCCTTCGCCCAGCTCGGCGAGGAAGCCGCGCTCGGCCAGCTGCGGGTCGGCCATCGCCTCGGCCACGCTGCGGTAGCGGCTGCAGGGCACGCCGGCGGCCATCAGCGTGGCCTCGCACTCGGCGCCGCTGCGCTGGCGGGTCCAGCCTTCGATCAGCGCCAGCAGCGCGCCCCAGTTCGATTCCTTGGCGGCCACGGTGGCGAAGCGCGGGTCGGCCTTGGCCTCGGGGTGGCCGATCACGTCGAACAGCACCTCCTGGTTCTTCGGCGTGACGGCGGCCACCATCACCCAGCCGTCGGCGCTGCGCACCGGCTCGTAGACCTGGCGCCGGCGCTCGGGCGGAAACTGCGCGGCCTGCATCTCGTAGATCAGCATGCCGAGCACCGAGTCCATCAGCGAAACGTCGATGTGCTGGCCGCGGCCGCTGCGCTCGCGCTCGTACAAGGCCAGCTGGATGGCGCCGAAGGCATAGCTCGCGCCCAGCACGTCGGCCAGGAAGATGCCGTTGTTCATCGGCCGGCCCTGCTCGTGCTGGTAGTCGAGATGAGCGGCTTCGTAGCCCGAGGCGGCGTGGATCACCGGCGCGTAGGCCGGCGCGCCGGCCTTGGGCCCGCGCTGGCCGAAGCCCGAGATCGAGGCGTACACCAGCCGCGGGTTGGCGGCCGCCAGCGTGGCGTAGTCCAGGCCCAGGCGCTGCATCACGCCGGGGCGGAAGTTTTCGACCACCACGTCCGCCTGCGCCGCCAGGTCGCGCGCGATGGCCTTGCCCGCGGCAGTGGCGAGGTCCAGCACCACGCTGCGCTTGCCGCAGTTCATCGACGCGTAGTAGGTGCTGATGCCGCCGCGCAGCGGCTCGCGCTGGCGCACCACGTCGCCGTCGGGCGGCTCGATCTTGACCACCTCGGCGCCGGCATCGGCCAGCATGCGGGTGCACATCGGGCCCGACATCACGATGGTGAAGTCCAGCACTTGCAGGCCGGCCAGGGCGTCGGCGGCGGCGGGAGAAGCGGGAACAGCTTGCATGGCCGCCAGCATCGCCTTGCAGGCCGCGCGGCGGCAAGGCGGGCCGGTCCCAAGCAACTGTGCGCGGGCGGCATAGGCGTGGCATTCAAGACGTCAGCGATCCCCCAGCATCTGTCCCGCATGGTCGAGAAAGATGCGCACGCGCGGGCTCAAGTGGCGCTTGCTGGCGAACACGGCGTAGATCGGCTCGCGGTCCAGCTCGTGGTCCGCCAGCACGGTGACGAGTTGGCCGCTCTTCAGCTCGGCGTCGACGTGGTAGTCGGCCAGCCGCGCGATGCCCTGGCCCATCACCGCCAGCGTGGCCAGCACGTCGCCGTTGTTGGCGGCGATCAGCGCCTTGGGCTCGACGGTGTCGATCTGCGTGCCGTCGTGCAGCGGCCAACGGCTGCGGAACGATCCCGGCAGGAAGTTCAGGCAATGGTGCGCGCGCAGCTCGGCCGGCGTCTTCGGTGTGCCGGCGCGCGCCAGGTATTCGGGCGACGCGCACAGATGCCAGCGCGCGGTGGCGATGCGGCGCGCCACCAGCGTGGAATCGGGGATGTTGCCGCTTTGGAACGCGACGTCGATCTGCTGCTCGAACAGGTCCGGCGGCGTCGCGGCGACGACGATCTCCACCCGCAGCAGCGGGTGCGCCTGCACGAGCGGCGGGATCAGCGGCGCCAGCCGCCGGCGCGCGAAGGCCGCGGTGCTGCTGATGCGCAGCACGCCGCTGGCCTCGGTCACCGCGGGGCTGACCGAGGCCTCGGCCTCTTCCAGCGCCTGCATCACCTTCTGCGCCGCGGCCAGGAACTGCTCGCCTTCCTGCGTGAGCTGCAGCACGCGCGAGGTGCGGTGGAACAGGCGCACGCCGAGGCGGTTTTCCAGCCGCTGGATGACCTTGCTGATGGTCGACGGGTCGAGGTCGAGGCTGCGCGCGGCGGCGGAGAAGCTCGACTCTTCCGACACGCGCAAAAAGAAGCCGAGTTCGCGGATGGGGTCGTTCATGGGCGGGCGGTGCAGAATGCGACAGTTTAAAGGCCCAACCAATCGAGAGTTGACGAGACCACCCATGAAAACCTGGTTCTACGACCGTGTCGGCCCGGCGGCCGAGGTGCTGACGCAAGCCGATTGGCCCCTGCCCGAGCCGGCCGCCGGCGAGCTGCGCGTGCGCATCGAATGGAGTGGCGTCAACCCGTCTGACGTGAAGTCGCGCGGTGGCCTGCGGCCGATCGCCTTCCCGCGCGTGGTGCCGCACAGCGACGGCTCGGGCGTGATCGACGCCGTCGGCGAAGGCGTGGACCGTGCCCGCATCGGCCAGCGCGTGTGGCTGTGGAACGCCGCCTGGGGCCGCCCCTTCGGCACCGCGGCCGAGTATTGCTGCCTGCCGCAGGTACAGGCCGTGCCGCTGCCCGACGCAGCCAGCGGCGAGGCCGGCGCCTGCATGGGCATCCCCGGGCTGACGGCGATGCACGCGGTGCTGATGGACGGCGGCGTCGCCGGCCGGCGCGTGCTGGTGGCCGGCGGCGCCGGCGCCGTGGGCCACTACGCGGTGCAGATGGCCAGCCGCCTGGGCGCGGCACAGGTCATCAGCACGGTCAGCAATGCGCAGAAAGCGAAGCTGGCGCTCGACGCCGGTGCCGACCACGTGATCGACTACAAGACCGAGCCGGTGGCCGAGCGCGTGCGGGAGTTGACCCAAGGCCAGGGCATCGACCGCGTGATCGAGCTCGACGTGGCCGTCAACGGCAAGCTCGACCTCGAGTTGCTGCGCCCCGGCGGCGAGCTGGTGGCCTACGGCAGCAGCCCCAAGCCGCTGGACCTGCCGTTCGGCGTGCTGCTGGCGAAGAACCTGCAGCTCAAGTTCTTCATGGTCTACCACCTCGCGGCGGCCGACCGCGCGCGCGCCACGGCGACGCTGCAGCGCATGCTCGCGCGCGGCGAGCTGCAGCACAACATCGCCGATCGGCTGCCGCTGGCGCGCATCGTGCAGGCGCACGAAGCGGTGGAGGGCGGGGCGCTGGTGGGGAACTTGGTGTTGAAGGTGGCGGCGGACTAAGCGCCGCCGCTCACCCCAGCTTCAACACCACCGCCTTCGTCTGCACGTACTCGCGCACGTGCTCGATGCCGCTTTCGCGGCCGAAGCCGCTCATCTTGTAGCCGCCGAAGGGGATGGCGGGGTCCATCACCTGGTAGCAGTTGGCCCACACGGTGCCGGTGCGCAGGCGCTGGGCCACGCGGTGGATGGTGTCGACGCTGCGGCTCCACACGCCGCTGCCCAGGCCGTAGCTGGAATCGTTGGCGCGGGTGACCACCTCGTCCAGCGTGTCGAAGGGCAGCGCGCTGAGCACCGGGCCGAAGATCTCCTCGCGCGCGATGCGCATGTCGTCGCGCACGTCGGCGAACACCGTCGGCGCGACGAAGTAGCCGCGCGCCAGCGCGCCTTCGGTCAAACGTTGGCCGCCGGCGACGGCGCGCGCGCCCTGTTCGCGGCCGAGCTGCAGGTAGCCGCTGATGCGCTGCAACTGCTCGGCGCTGACCACGGGGCCGAGCTGGGTGGCCGGGTCCAGCGGGTCGCCCACCTTCAGCGTCTTGGCGAACGCCGCCACGCGCTGCACGAAGTCTTCGTAGACCGGCCGCTGCACGAAGAGCCGCGTGCCGGCCGAGCAGATCTGCCCCGAGTTCTGGAACACCGCCATCGCGGCGCCGGGCACCGCGGCGTCGAGGTCGGCGTCGGCGAACACGATGTCGGGGCTCTTGCCGCCCAGCTCCATGCTCATGCGCTTCATGTTGCCGGCGGCGGCGCGAACGATCTTCTGCCCGACCTCGGTGCTGCCGGTGAAGGCGATCTTGTCGACGCCCGCGTGCTCGGCCAGCGCGGCGCCGGCATCACCGAAGCCGGTGATGACGTTGAACACCCCCGCCGGCAGGCCGGCTTCCATCGCCAGCTCGGCGAGAAGCAGCGGCGACAGCGGCGCCTGCTCGGCGGGCTTCAGCACCAGCGTGCAGCCGCTGGCCAGCACGGGGCACAGCTTCCAGATGGCCAGGCCGATGGGGCCGTTCCAGGGATTGATGGCGCCGACCACGCCGACCGGCTCTTTCAGCGTGTAGCAGAAGTGCTCGCCGGGGGCCGAGTTGGGGATGGTGTCGCCCTGGATCGTGGTCGCCAGGCCGGCGTAATAACGCAGCAGTCCGACGGCACGGCGGCGGCCCAGCGTGGTGCGTGCAATCGGGCCGCCCATGTCCAGCGTGTCCAGCAGCGCCAGCTCGTCGTAGTGGCGCTCGACGAGGTCGGCCAGCTTCAGCATCACGGCCTGGCGGTCGAAGGGCTTGAAGCGGCTCCACTCGCCCTCGAGCGCGCGGCGCGCGGCGGCAACGGCCAGGTCCACGTCTTCCCGCGCCGCCTGCGCCACTGGCGCCAGCACCTCGCCATTGCGCGGGCTGACGGTGTCGAAGGTCTTGCCCGACAGCGCCGGGCACGAGCGGCCGTCGATGAACAGGCCCTTGGCCTTGCCGTCCAGGAATGCGGGCTGCATCGCCGTCTCTCCTCAAACGTTGAGAACGAAGTGCGCGGCGCGTTCGCCGATCATCATCGACGGCGCCGCCGTGTTGCCGCCCACGAGGTTGGGCATGACCGAGGCGTCGGCCACGCGCAGGCCGGCGATGCCGTGCACGCGCAGCTGCGGGTCGACCACCGCCATCGGGTCGGCGGCCGGCCCCATCTTGCAGGTGCCCACCGGGTGGTAGGTGGTGGCCACGCGCTCGCGCACGAAGCGATCCAGCGCCGCGTCGTCGTCGATCGCCGGGCCGGGCAGCAGCTCGGCGCCCGACATCCGCGCCAGCGCCGGCATCGAGACGATGCGCCGCGCCTGGCGCAGCGCGGCGATCAGCGTCTGCACGTCGCGCCGGTCTTCCAGGAACGCCGGGTGCAGCCGCGGCTTGGCCGCGGGGTCGGCCGAAGCCAGCTCGACGCGGCCGCGCGTGGCCGGCCGCAGCACCGCCATGTGCAGGAAGTAGCCGTGCTTGCGCGGCAGCGTGCGCGGGTTGTCCTTCATGCCGACCATGAAGGTGTATTGCACGTCGGGGCGGTCCAGCTGGGGGTCCGTGCGGATGAAGCCGCCGGCCTCGGCCGCGTTGCTGGCCAGCATGCCGCGGCGGCCGAAGGCATAACGTAGAGGCGCTAGCGCCACGCGCGGCGCGGCGCGCCAGCTCAGGGCGTAGCTTTCGGCGCTGGGGTTGCTGACGGCCAGCGAGACGGTGGGGTGGTCCTGCAGGTTGGCGCCGACGCCCGGCAGATCGTGCAGCACGCGGATGCCGTGCGCGGCCAGCGCGTCCGCCGGGCCGATGCCCGAGAGCATCAGCAACTGCGGCGAGTTGATGGCGCCGGCGCAGACGATGACCTCGGTGCCGGCGTCCAGCTCGATGCGCTGGCCCTGGCGGCGCAGCGTGACGCCCACCGCGCGCGTGCCGTGTGTGCCTTGTGTGCCTTGTGTGCCTTGTAGCCGGATGCGCTCGACCAGCGCGTCGTCGAACACCGTGAGGTTGGGCCGCCGCAGCACCGGGTGCAGGAAGGCGCGGCTCGCACTCCAGCGCACGCCGCCGCGCTGGTTGAGGTCGAAGATGCCGAAGCCGTCCTGCGCCGCGCCGTTGAAGTCGTCGTTGCGCGCGTGGCCGGCTTCGGCCGCCGCCTGCACGAAGGCGTGCGCCAGCGGGTTGCTCTCGGCCGGGCGCTGCACGCTCAGCTCGCCGCCGCTGCCGTGCCAGGCGTTGGCGCCGCGGTCGTAGTCTTCGTGGCGCTTGAAGAAGGGCAGCACCTCGCGCCAGCCCCAGCCGGCGTTGCCGAGCGCGGCCCACTCGTCGTAGTCCAGCGCATGGCCGCGCATGTAGACGGTGCCGTTGACCGAGGTGCAACCGCCGAACAGCTTGCCGCGCGGGCAGGGGATGGCGCGATTGCCGACGCCGGCGCCGCCGCTGAATTCGAACTGCCAGTTGGTGCGCGCGTGCGGCAGCAGGAAGATGTTGCCGATCGGCAGCGTGGTCTTCACGCTCAGCGGAAAGCGCAGGTCCGAGGGCCCCGCTTCGATCAGCGCGACGCGGCGCTGGGGGTCGGCGCTCAGGCGGTTGGCCAGCACGCAGCCGGCGGCGCCGGCGCCGATGACGAGGGTGTCGAAACCAGTGGGGATCATGGGCAGCGCGCAGCTTGGCCGGCGCGCGCTTGGGCGGCAAGCCGCCGCCGCGCACACGAGCTGTGAATGGGGGTCAGTCTTCGGGCACGACGACGCAGACCTGGCCATCGACGATCTGCACCGGCCAGGTCTTCAGCGGTGCCTCGCAGGGCATCGCGCAGGCCTGGCCGGTGCGCACGTCGAAGCGGCCGTTGTGCCAGGCGCACTCGACCTGGCAGCCGTCGAGCGTGCCGTCTTCCGACAGCGAGGCCGCGCCATGCGTGCAGGTGTCGTCGGTGGCGTAGATGGCGTCGTCCAAGCGGTACAGCGCCAGCTTGCGGCCGTCGGGCAGCGTGGCCTGCAGGATCGCGCCTGCCCACACGTCGTCGGCGGGGCACAGCCGCAGCAGCGCCGTCATGCCGTCTCGATGACGCCGACCTTGCCGAAGTCGACGTCGGGCACCGCGCCCCAGGTGTCCAGGCTTTCGGGCACCGGCTCCAGCATGCGCGGCTCGCGCGCGCCGACTTCGGGAAACTCTTCCATCCCGAAGCTGTATTCCACGGTCATGCCGTCGGGGTCGTAGAAGTAAAGGAACACGCTGCCCGACGGCGGATGGCGGCCGATGCCGAAGGCGATCTTCACGCCGGCCTTGGTCATGCGGTGCCAGGCGCGGCCGACGTCGTCGATGTCGGTCACCATGAAGTTGACGTGGTGCAGGTGGTTGCCGTTGCTGGCGCCCACTGCAAACGTGTGGTGGAAGGGGTTGGGGAAGCAGCGCATGAAGGAGAAGCGGTCTTCCACGTAGTCGCTCTGCACGAAGCCGAAGTCGCGCAGCAGCGCGCCTTGCGTGGCGGCGAAGTCGGCGCTGCCGATCACCACGTGGCCCAGGCGCGCGATCTTGGCCACCGTGGGCGTCCAGGGCTTCGCCATCACCGTGGTGGCGCCGTAATAGTCGAAGGTTAGCGCGCAGCCGGGCAGGCGCACGCGAAAGCCGGGGCCCTGGCGCAGCGCCTGCGATTCGGCCCTGGCCACGCGCGCGGGCGCCAGGCCCAGCGATTCGAAGTGCGCGCAGGCCTGGTCGGCATCGGCCTGGCTTTCCAGCTCCCACCCCACGCGCCGGAGGCCGGGCGCGGCGCCCTGGTGCAGCACGACGTTGTGATGGTCGCGGCTGCAGCGCAAAAAGGCGGTGTCGTCGCGCTGCTCGACCAGTTCCAGCCCCAGCAGGTCGCGATAGAAGTGCAGGCTGCGCGCCAGGTCGGTGACGGTCAGCGCGACGTAGCCCAGCTTGCGGTAGCGGAAGGGGACGCTCATGGCGCGCTCACAGCAGGATGCTCACGCGGCCATGCGGGCGCAGGCCGTCGAGGTCCAACTCGCAGCGCTTCTCGCGGATGCGCAAGCGGCCGTCCACGCGTTTCAGGCGGTAGAGCAACCGGCCCATGTAGGTGTCGGTGACGCCGTTCTTGGTGCGGAAGGTGACGAAGGCGGCTGACACCGGCGTCTCGTCGCCAACGCTTGCGCCCACGCGCACGTTGCTGACGAGGTGGCGCGTGCGCGAGCGCGGCCATTCGCTGTGCGCCGACTTCTTCTGCAGCCGGACGACGCGCTCGTGCAGCCGCGTGTGGTCGTCGGCGATGTAGAACAAGGCCTTGGCGGGGTCGGCGCCGGTGGGCAGATCGGTGCTGGGCACCAGGTAGGCGGCGTCGTCGGTGTAGAGCGCGAGCCACTGCTCGAGCTGCCAGCGGTCCAGCAGGTCGGCTTCCTCGAACAGCAGGTCTTCGGCTTCGGTGCGGGTGATGCCGTTCATTGCCCGCCTCCGTTGACCAATTCGTTCCAGCGCGTCCAGAACAAGCGCATCTGCAACTCGTCGTCGTAGGCCGGCTCGGGCTTGCCCATGCCCTTGGAGATGTCGCTCCACGCCGCGCCGCCGGCGTTGGCAAAGCCTTGCTGGCAGGACTCCAGCGCTTCCACGTCGTCGGGCGTCGCGAAGCCGCCGGGGCCGAGGAATTCGAGGAAGTTGAAGAGCCGGTACTTGCGCGCCCAGTCGGATTCCTCGCGCGGCGCCAGCGCCCAGCCGTTGACCATCATCTGCCCCGGCGCCACCGGGTAGAAGGTGCGGATGGTGATCGCCATGATGTCGTTGATCACCAGGTTGGGGAAGACGATCATGTTGCGGTTGTGGCTGGCGATGCGGCGCGCCTTGTCGTCGCCCAGCCGCGCCGCCAGCCGGGCGTAGATGGCGTCCATCTCGTGCTTGCCCTGCTCGCCGAACATCGGCACCCACTGCGCGATGGGCCGTCCCCACGGCGCCTTGTATTCCAGCACCGCGTGGCCGTTGCCGAGGTCGAAGCTGCGGCCCGACAGCGGGATCGGCACCAGCCCGCCGGCCATGTTCTTCAGGTAGTCCAGGTAGCTGGCGTGCGTGGTCAGCGCGTGGTAGCCGTCGACGCTGTTCTCGGCCAGCAGCTTCCAGTTGGCGCGGATCGCGTACTGCTGCGCGCCTTCGACGATGGTCATGCCCGATTCGCTGTGTGCGGCGATCAGCTCCAGGATCTCCTTCGCGCCGGCCAGGTACTCGGTCAGCGGCACCGCGTCGGCGTCGAAGCAGATGAAGCAGAAGCCCGCGTGGCTGGCGAAGCGCGGCACCGGCGTGAGGTTGCCGACGCCGCTTTGCTTGTGGCCCTCGGTGTAGCTTTCCTCGCCGGGCTGGCCCTTGAGCTTGCCGTCGCAGCCGAACACCCAGCCGTGATAGAAGCATTGGAACACCTTGGCATTGCCCTTGTCCTCGCGGCACACCGTGGCGCCGCGGTGCGGGCAGGTGTTGAACAAGGCGTGCAGCGCGCCCTTGGCATCGCGCGTGAACAGGATGTTGCGCCGCGCCACGGTGCGGGTGACGAAGTCGCCGGGGCGCGGCAGCTCCGACTCGTGGCCCAGGTAGAGCCAGCAGCGCTCGAAGATGGCGTCGTACTCGCGCTCCATCACCCCGGCGTCGACGAAGGCGCGGCGCGAGACCTGGAAGATGCCGCGCCCGGCATCGGCGCGCACCATCTCCTGGCGCGGCGGGCGGATCACGGCGGTGGGGCTGTTCATGCCTGTCTCCCGAAGCATTTCCAGACCAGTTGGTCTGGAAGTGGTGCATTGTGTGATCGTATGCAGGTGTACGAATACAGGGAAAACCTGCACCCCGGCGGCGACGCCGCTGCCTACCATCGCCGGCCATGCAGACGCGGCGTTTCGAGCAGCAGGTGGTGGTCGTCACGGGGGCGGCGCGCGGCATCGGGCGGGCCATTGCCGAGGCCTTCGCGCGCGAAGGCGCGGCGCTGGCGCTGGCGGATGTCGATGCCGCGGCGCTGGGCGCCGCGGCGCAGCGGCTGGCCGGCGCGCACGGCGTGCGCGTGTGCAGCGTCGCGGGCGACCTGGCGCAGGAAGCGGCCGCGCAGGCGCTGCTGCAGCGCTGCGAGGCCGAGCTGGGGCAAGCCGACGTGCTGGTCAACAACGCCGGCGGCGGCGTCATCAAGCCCTTCCTGCAGCACACGGCAGAGACGCTGCGCGCCACCATCGACCGCAACCTGTGGACCGTGCTGTGGTGCACGCGCGCCTTCCTGCCCGGCATGGTGGCGCGCGGCTACGGCCGCATCGTGCACATCGGCGCCGATTCGGTGCGCAACGGCCTGCCCGACCACGCGGCCTACAACGCCGCCAAGGGCGGCGTGCACGGGCTGACCACCGGGCTGGCGCGCGAGTTCGCCAAGAGCGGCGTCACCGTCAACACCGTGGCGCCCTGCGCCGTCAACAGCGAGCAGCTGGCCGCCTTCGTGCGCGAGCAGCCGGCGGCGGCGCAGCGCTTCCTCGACGTCATCCCGATGGGCCGCGCGGCCGAGCTGGACGAGGTGGCGTCGATGGTGCTGTACCTGGCCTCGCGCGAGGCGGCGTTCGTCACCGGGCAGGTGCTCAGCGTCAACGGCGGGAGCACGATGCTGTGACCGCCCCGCGGCGCACCCAGGCCGAGCGCAGCGGCGAGACGCGCCGCCGCATTCTGGATGCCGCGCTGCAGATCCTGGGCGAGCGCGGCTACGCCGGGCTGCGCACCACCGACGTGGCGGCCGCCGCCGGCGTCAGCAAGGGCGCGCAGACGCATCACTTTCCGTCGAAGGACGAGCTGGTCGTCGCCGTCGTCGAGCATGTGTTCCAGCGCGCGTCGGAGCAGGCGCGGGTGCGCGCGCGGCGCGCCGCCAGCCCCGACGAAGCGCTGAAGGCGTTGATCGCCGATGCGCAGGAGTTCTTCTTCAGCGAGCTGTTCCTGATCGCGCTGGACCTCGCGATCCAGGGCCGGTTGCGCGACGAGCGCAGCAACTCGCTGACCGAGCTGTCGGCCGCCACGCGGCTGCCGGTGGAGGCGCACTGGCGCGCCGCGCTGGTCGATTCCGGCGTGCCCGCCGACGTGGCCGACGACTTGCTGTGGCTCACGCTGTCCATCGTGCGCGGGCTGGCGATCCGGCGGCTGTGGCAGCACGACCCGCCGCGCTTCAAGCGGCTGTTCAGGCTGTGGCGCGAGATGGTGGCGCACCACCTGAGCTCACGGCTGTCGCCGGCGACGCCGGTGCACCAAGGGGCGCGCCGCCATGACCGATGACGACGACGCGCTGATCGACGTACACACGCACGACGCGCTGATCGACGTGCACACCCACGTCGTTCCCGAAGACTTTCCGCCTTATCGCGGCTCGGTGGCCGGCGCGCCCTGGCCATCGATGGCGCCGGCCGAGGCCTGCCACCGCCACGTGATGGTCTCGGGCAAGGTCTACCGCACCGTGTCGCACCACTGCTGGAGCTGCCGGCTGCGGCTGGACGACATGGCGCACCGCGGCGTGGCGCGGCAGGTGCTGTCGCCGATGCCCGAGCTGCTGAGCCCCTGGCTGGCGCCGGCGGATGGCCGCGCGCTGTGCCGCCATCTGAACGACACCATCGCCGCGATGGTGGCGCAGGCGCCGCGCGCTTTCACCGGACTGGGCGCCGTGCCGCTGCAGGACGTGAGCCTGGCCATCGACGAGCTCGACCGGCTGCTGCACCGCACCGGCCTGGCGGGCGTTGAACTACCCAGTCATGTGAACGGCATGCCGCTGGGCGATCCGCAGTTGCGGCCCTTCTTCGAGGCGGCGGCCGACTGGGGGGCGGCGATCTTCGTCCACCCCTTGCGGCCGGCCGACGTGCACCGGCTGGTCGGCCCGCCGGCGCTGGAACAGGTGCTGGCCTTTCCGGGCGAGATCGGCCTGGCCGGCGCTTCGTTGATCACCAGCGGGCTGCTGGCGTCGCTGCCCGGGTTGCGCATCGCGCTCAGCCACGGCGGCGGCACGCTGGCGCTGCTGCTGCCGCGGCTGCGCCACGCGCGCGGCGGCGTGCCGCCGGTGCGCGACGCGCTGGCCGCCGACCCGTACGACGACGCGCGGCGGCTGTGGATCGACGACCTGGTCTACGACGCGGCGACGCTGCGCCACCTGGTGGCCGTCTTCGGCGCCGACCGCGTGATGGCCGGCAGCGACTACCCGTTCTCGATCATGGACGCCGACCCCGCGGCCAGCATCGACGCGCCCGGCTTCGATGCCGCCACCCGGCGCGCGCTGCGCGGCGGCAATGCGCGCCGCTGGCTGGCCTTGGACGCCGGCGCGGGCATGGGTGCATGACGCTGCGCGACGTGGCGGTGGCCGTCTGGCAGGACGACGCTTACTTCGACCGTTATGATCGGCTGCTGCCGCGCCTGCGCGGCGACGGCCCGGTGAAAAATCAAGCCATGGCCGATCAGACCCGGACCCGCTAAACGTGCATCAGCGCCGCGCCGCCCAGCGCGACGCCGAGCGCGGCGACGCCGAACATGCCGTACTCCAGCCAGCGGCGCCGCGTCAGCAGCGCGATGGCCGCCAGCGCGATGGCGACCTGCAGCGCCGTCGTCGCCTGGGCCCAGCGGTGGTGCACGTGCATCTGCTGCTCGGACTGCTTGTCCCAGTCGGTGGCTTCGGCTTCCAGCTTCTCGGCCGCCGTCTTGATGTCGGCCTTTTCCTTCTTGTAGCGCTCGATCTCGTCCTTGAACGCGGGCTTGCGGTCATCGGCCACCAGCACCAGCGCCAGCTCGGCGAGGTTTTGCTTGCCGCTCTTGGCCTGGTAGTAGTTCCATTGGTTCGAGGCCTCGGTCTTCTTGATCGCCGCGTTGTTCTTGAACAGCCCGGCATTGGCCTGCGTGGCGCCGCCCATGTACGAGAAGATGGCGCCGATGGTGGCCAGGATCGCCGTCATCACCGCCAGCATGCCGGCGAAGCTGTCCTTCTCGGCATGCTGGGCGGCATGCTCCATCTCGTGGTCGTGCGGGCCGTGCACGTGAAAGCCGTGGCCTGACATCGGAAGGTCCCCCCTCGAAAGCAATGGATGCCGCTCAACGGCGGCGGTAGGTGACGAAGCTGAAGGCGAAGTCGTTCGGCGCCGCGGCCTGGTGGCGCTGGCGGCCGGTCTCGACGAAGGCGTCGCGCGGCCAATCGGGAAAGCGCACGTCGCCGTCGAAGTCGCGCTCGATCTCGGTCAGCACCAGTTCGTCGGCGCGCGGCAGCGCCTGCGCGTAGACCTCGGCGCCGCCGATCACGAAGGCGCGTTCGGCATCGGCCACCAGGGCCAGCGCCTGATCCAGGCTGTGCGCGACCTCGGCACCGTCGGCCTGCCAGCCGGGCTGGCGCGTCAGCACGAGGTTGCGGCGGCCGGGCAGCGGGCGAAAGCGCGCGGGCAGCGAGTCCCAGGTGCTGCGCCCCATGATGACCGGCGCGCCCAGGGTCGTGCGGCGAAAGTGCTGCTGGTCTTCGGGCAGCCGCCAGGCCAGCGCGTTGCCGCGGCCGATGACGCCGTTGCGCGCGACGGCGGCGATCAGGCTGAGCGTCATCAGACGGCCACCGGCGCCTTGATGGCCGGGTGGTGCTGGTAGTCGAGCACCTCGAAATCTTCGTAGACGTAGTCGAAGATCGACGGCGGCCGGCGCTTGATGGCAAGCGTGGGGTACGGGAACGGCGCGCGCGCGAGCTGGGTGCGCACCTGCTCTTCGTGGTTGGCGTAGAGGTGGCAGTCGCCGCCGGTCCAGATGAAGTCGCCCACGTCCAGGTCGCATTGCTGCGCCAGCATGTGGGTCAGCAGCGCGTAGCTGGCGATGTTGAACGGCACGCCCAGGAAGACGTCGGCGCTGCGCTGGTAGAGCTGGCAGCTCAGGCGGCCCCGAGCCGAAGGCGAGTCGGCGGGCGCGACGTAGAACTGGAAGAAGGCGTGGCAGGGCATCAGCGCCATCTGGTCGAGCTCGGCCACGTTCCAGGCGCTGACGATGATGCGCCTTGAATCGGGGTGATGTCTCAGCTGTTCGACGACCTGCGCGATCTGGTCGATGTGGCCGCCGCCGGGCGTGGGCCAGCTGCGCCACTGCACGCCGTAGACCGGACCGAGATCGCCGTCGGGCCGCGCCCACTCGTCCCAGATCGTGCAGCCGTGCTCCTGCAGCCACTTCACGTTGCGGCCGCCGCGCAAAAACCACAGCAGCTCGACGATGACGGCGCGCAGGTAGACCTTCTTGGTGGTGACCAGCGGAAAGCCTTCGTTCAAGTCGAAGCGCATCTGGTGCCCGAACACGCTGCGCGTGCCGGTGCCGGTGCGGTCCGACTTGCGCACGCCGTGCTCGAAGACGTGGCGCATCAGGTCTTCGTATGGGTGGCGGATGGGGCGGGGAGGGGTGGCGGCGGTCACGTCAATACGATCCGAAGAGGGTGTCGAGGGCGTCGAGCACGTCGTCGCGCCAGGGCGCGGCGCGCAGCACGGGGCTCTTCAGCAGGCTGGACGGCACGGGGGCGATCGAGGCCGTGTCCACGACCAGGGTCCTGCCGTTGACTTCCACCAGCGGGTTCAGGCCCCGGGCAGGCTGGCCGAAGCCCTTGGGCGTGCGCAAGGGGATCACCACGCGCGTGGCCAGCGGCCCCAGGTGGTCGTTCTGGACATCCAGCACGAAGGGCGTGTGGCTGCGCTCGGGCGCAAATGGGTTGCTGAAGACGTCGAAGCGGGCCATCGTTCAGGCGGCATCCCGGTCGCTCTTCGGGGGGCGCATGAAGCTGCGGTAGCGGTCGGAGAACAGGCCCTCGCGCTCGATGCGCGCGTTGTAGTGCGCGATGGCCTCGGCGTTGTCGTGCTGCCAGCGTTCCCAGTAGCGCTTGAGCACCTCCTCGGTCAGCAGCGCATCGACGGTCTGCGAGATGTTGAGGTCCATCTCGCGGGCCATGTCGAGGACCTTGCTGTTGAGCGACAGGTTGATGGCGCGCTTGGGCGCGTTGCGGATGCTTCTCATCGATGGCTCCGGGTCATGCGCATGAATTATGCCTGTCCGAACTGCATCGCCGCCAGCCGCGCGTACAGCCCGCCGCGGGCCACCAGTTCGGCGTGGGTGCCTTGCTCGACGATGCAGCCGGCCTCCATCACGACGATGCGGTCGGCGCGCAGCACGGTGGCCAGGCGGTGGGCGATGACCAGCGTCGTGCGGTGCTGCATCGCCGCTTCCAGCGCGGCCTGCACCATGCGTTCGCTCTCGGCGTCGAGCGCGCTGGTGGCTTCGTCCAGCAGCAGCAGCGGGGGGTTCTTGAGCATCGCGCGGGCGATGCTGATGCGCTGGCGCTGGCCGCCCGACAAGCGCACGCCGCGCTCGCCCAGGTAGGTCTGGTAGCCCTCGGGCAGGGCGCGGATGAAGTCGTCGGCGAAGGCCGCCTTGGCCGCGGCGATGACCTCGGCGTCGCTGGCGCCGGGGCGGCCGTAGCGGATGTTCTCCAGCGCGCTGGTGGAGAACACCGTGCTGTCCTGCGGCACCAGGCCGATGCGGCCGCGCAGGTCGTCGAGCGCGGCGTCGCGCACCGGCACGCCGTCGACGCTGACCGTGCCTTGCTGCGCGTCGTAAAAGCGCAGCAGCAGTTGCAGCACGGTACTTTTGCCGGCGCCGCTGGGGCCGACCAGGGCCACCGTCTCGCCGGGGCGCACGGCCAGCGAGAAGTCGACCAGCGCCGCCTGCTGCGGGCGCGAGGGGTAGTGGAACTGCACGTGGTCGAAGCGCAGGCTGGAGCCGCCGTGCGTGGCCGGCAGCGCGCGCGGCTGGGCGGGGTCGGCCACCGGGCTGCGCGCGGCCAGCAGTTCCATCAGCCGCTCGGTGGCGCCGGCAGCGCGCAGCAGGTCGCCGTAGACCTCGGACAGCACCGCCACGCTGCTGACCAGGATGATCACGAAGACCACCGTCTGCCCCAGGTGGCCGGCGCTGATGTCGCCGCGCAGCACGGCCTGCGTGCCCTGGTACAGGCCCCACAGCAGCGCGCCGAACGTGGCGGTGATGATGAAGCCGACCAGCGCGGCGCGCACGCGGGTGCGCTTCTTGGCGGTGTCGAAGGCGGCTTCGGTGCTGGCGTCGAAGCGCGCCGCCTCGCGCTGCTGCTGCACCTGGGCCTGCACCACCGGAATGGCGTTCAGCACCTCGGCGGCGATGGCGCTGCTGTCGGCCACGCGGTCCTGGCTGGCGCGGCTGAGGCGGCGCACGCGGCGGCCGAAGTACAGGCTCGGCAGCACCACCAGCACCAGGATGCCCAGCACCTGCGTCATCACGTAGGGGTTGGTGACGATCAGCATCACCAGCGCGCCCAGCCCCATCACGGTGTTGCGCAGGCCCATGCTGAGCGAGCTGCCGACCACCGTCTGCACCAGCGTGGTGTCGGTGGTCAGTCGGCTCAGCACCTCGCCGGTCTGCGTGCTCTCGAAGAACTCGGGGCTCTGGCGCAGCACGTGGCGGTAGACGGCGTTGCGCAGGTCGGCGGTGATGCGCTCGCCCAGCCACGTCACCATGTAGAAGCGCGCCGCCGAGAACACGCCCAGCGCGGCGCCCACCGCGAACAGCTCCAGGAAGTGCGAGCGCAGCGACATCAGCCGCTGGCCGGGGTCGGCGGCGACGATGCCGTTGTCGATCAGCGTCTTCAGCGCCATCGGGAAGACCAGCGTCGTCAGCGCCGCCAGCACCAGGAACAGCGCGGCCAGCGCGATGCGGCCGCGGTAGGGGCGGATGAAGGGCAGCAGCCCGCCGAGGGCGCTGACCGGGCGCTTGTCGGCGGCGTTGCGGCGGGGGGGCGTCAGTGAATCGGCAGCAGGGGCACTCATGCCCGCAGTGTAGGCAGGCCGTGTTGCGCTTCAGTCATGGCGCTTCAGTCATCGCGCTTCAGTCATCGCCGCCGTCGCCGCGCCTTCGCGGCTTGGCATCGGGCTCGGCGGCCGCCGGCAAGCGGCCGCGGCGCTGCAGCGCCTCGCGCAGCAGGTATTCCACCTGGGCGTTGGCGCTGCGCAGCTCCTGCGCGGCCAGGCGCTCGATCTCGGCCCACAGCGCGGGGTCGATGCGCAGCGCAAAGGCCTTCTTGCCGGGGCTGGCCATGGCCGGTGTGCCGTCGCCGCTGCCTCAGGTGTACAGCGTGCCGGCATTGACGATGGGCTGCGTGTCCCTGTCGGAGCACAGCACCACCAGCAGGTTGCTCACCATCGCGGCCTTGCGCTCGTCGTCGAGCTGCACGATCTCGCGCTCCGACAAGCCCTTGAGCGCCGCCTCCACCATGCTGACGGCGCCGTGCACGATCTTGCTGCGCGCGGCGATGATGGCCTCGGCCTGCTGGCGGCGCAGCATCACCTGGGCGATCTCGGGCGCGTAGGCCAGGTGGGTGAGCTTGGCGTCCAGCACGGCCACGCCGGCGGGCTCGAAGCGCGCCTGCAGCTCGCGCTGCAGCGCGTCGGCCACCACGTCGAGGCCACCGCGCAGCGTGACCTCGTGCGCCTCGGCGTCGTCGCCCTCGTCGTAGTTGTAGAGCGAAGCCAGGTGGCGCAGCGCGGCCTCGGCCTGCACTTTCACGTAATCCTCATAACGATCGACCTCGAACACCGCGCGCGCGGTGTCGGCCACGCGCCAGACCACCGCGGCGCTGATCTCCACCGGGTTGCCGCGCCGGTCGTTGACCTTCAGCGTGGGCATGTTGAGGTTGCGCGCGCGCAGCGAGATGCGCTTCTTGGCATACAGCGGGTTCACCCAGCGCAGGCCTTCGCTGCGGTCGGTGCCGCGGTATTCGCCGAAGAGGGTGAAGATCGCCGCCTCGTTGGGCTGCAGCATGTACAGGCCGACGAAGACGGCCACGCTGAAGGCCAGGCAGCCCAGCAGCACCAGCACGCCCCAGATCCCGCCGGGCACGCGGCCGCCGGACACCAGCGCGACGACGGCGGCGATGCCCAGCAGGCCGACGCCCACCATCAGGTAGCCGTTGGCCGAGCGCAGCGGCTTCTCGACAGACGAGGGCGACTTCATGGGGATCTCCCAGCAATCAAAGTGATATCACTTTAATCGCAAGTGAGCGGCCCGGTCAAGGCTCACGGATGCCACCGCCAGCGCCAAGGCGGTGCTCGCCGACACCGGTGCCGCCGCCGCGCCCCATGCCTGTTGGCACAATCGCCATCATGCGAGCCGAGCTGTGGTCACTCGCTTCAAGGACGTGACGCCGGAGGGCGGCGTGATCGAGCTGGTGGTATGGCGCGTGCCCGAGCCGGCGCCGCCCGCCACGCACGGCTGCAAGTACCGGGCGGCCTATGCCGTGGGCGGGGTGCGCGTGGTGGGCTTCGACCACGAGCGCGGCAAGGGCGACCACTGCCATATCGCCGGCCGGGAGCGGCCGTACGCCTTCACCACGGTGGCCCGGTTGGTGGAAGACTTCATCGCGGCCGTGGACGCCGTGCGGAGCGCAACATGAACCGACACCTGACCATCACGCTCAACGCCGACTGGCGCGGTGCGCTGCGCGCCGCCGGCGAGATATCGGCGCGCGAAGCGGCGCGCCGCGTCGGCCGCGACATCAAGCGCGTGCACGAGGACCTGCGGGTGCTGCAGGATCTGGGCTTGGTCGAGCAGGGCGAGCGCGGCGGCGTGGTGTGCCCCTTCGAGTCGCTGCACATCGACATGCAGATGCGAGCGGCCGCCTGAGTTTGTGCTTCGCCGGCGCACCGCGCCGGGCCGCAACGTCAACCAAGGAGAACGACATCATGCTGATCGGCGTCCCCAAGGAGATCAAGAACCACGAGTACCGCGTCGGGCTGACGCCGTCGTCGGCGCGCGAGCTGGTGCGCGCGGGCCACCAGGTCGTGGTCGAGCACGACGCCGGCGCCGGCATCGGCAGCGCCGACGCCGACTACGAGCGGGCCGGCGCCACCATCGCCGGCAGCGCCGAAGCGGTGTTCGCCGCCGCCGAGATGATCGTCAAGGTGAAAGAGCCGCAGCCGGCCGAGCGGGCCTGGCTGCGGCCGGGGCAGGTACTGTTCACCTACCTGCACCTGGCGCCCGACCCGCAGCAATGCCTGGACCTGATGGCCAGCGGCGCCGTCTGCATCGCCTACGAGACGGTGACGCAGCCCGGCGGCGGCCTGCCGCTGCTGGCGCCGATGTCGGAGGTGGCGGGCCGGCTGTCGGTGCAGGCCGCGGCGCATGGGCTGGAGCGCGCGCACGGCGGCTGCGGCGTGCTGCTGGGCGGCGTGCCGGGCGTCGCGCCGGCCAAGGTGGTGATCCTCGGCGCCGGCGTCGTCGGCAGCCAGGCGGCGCAGATGGCGGTCGGCAGCGGCGCGCAGGTGGTCGTCATCGACCGCAGCCTGCCGGCGCTGCGCCGCATCGACGGCCTGCTCGGCGCGCGCGTGACGACGCTGTTCTCCAACGCCGACACCATCGAGCGCGAAGTGGCCTCGGCCGACGTGGTGATCGGCGGCGTGCTGATCCCCGGCGCCGCGGCGCCCAAGCTGGTGTCGCGCGCGCTGATCGGCCGCATGCGGCCGGGCTCGGTGGTGGTCGACGTGGCCATCGACCAGGGCGGCTGCTTCGAGACCTCACGGCCGACGACGCATGCCGAGCCGACCTACCGGGTCGACGGCGTCGTGCACTACTGCGTGGCCAACATGCCCGGCGCCGTGCCGCGCACCGCGACGCTGGCGCTGAACAACGCCACCTTGCCCTTCGTGATGGCGCTGGCCGACAAGGGCTGGCGCCAGGCCTTGCGCGACGACCCGTACCTGCGCAACGGCCTCAACGTGGCCATGGGCAAGGTCACCTGCCGCGAGGTGGCGCAGGCGCTGGGGCATGCCTATGACGATCCGCAAGGTTTGCTGGCTTGACCGGCGGCGACAATCGCCCGCTTTCCCAACACTGACAGGAGACAAACCTTGAAACTGCTGCCCGCTTTTCCCCGCTGCATCCTGGGCCTTGCCCTCGCCGCCGCCACGGCCGGGGCCGCCTGGGCCGACGTCACCATCGGCGTCACCGTCTCGGCCACCGGGCCGGCCGCGTCGCTGGGCATCCCGGAGAAGAACACCATCGCGCTGCTGCCCAAGACCCTGGGCGGGCAGAAGGTCAACTACGTCGTGCTCGACGACGGCAGCGACACCACCACCGCCGCCGGCAACACGCGCCGGCTGCTGGTGGAGAACAAGGTCGACGCGATCATCGGCTCGTCGACCACGCCCAACTCGCTGGCGATGATCGACCTGGTGGCCGACGCGCAGACGCCGATGATCACGCTCGGCGCCTCGGCCCGCATCGTCGAGCCGCAGGACGCCAAGCGGCGCTGGATCTTCAAGACGCCGCAGCACGACATCATGATGTCGCTGGCCATCGCCGAGCACATGGCCAACCACGGCGTCAAGACGGTCGGCTTCATCGGCTTTTCCGACGCCTACGGCGAAGGCTGGGCGCAAGAGTTCGCCAAGGCCGCCGGGCTCAAGCGGCTGGACATCGTCGTCAGCGAGCGCTATGCGCGCACCGACGCCTCGGTGCTGGGCCAGGTGCTCAAGCTGATGGGCACCAAGACCGACGCGGTGCTGATCGCCGGCTCGGGCACGCCGGCAGCGCTGCCGGCGCGCACGCTGAAAGAGCGCGGCTACACCGGCAAGATCTACCAGACGCACGGCGTGGCCAACGCCGACTTCCTGCGCGTCGGCGGCAAGGACATGGACGGCACGCTGCTGCCCGCCGGCCCCGTGCTGGTGGCCGACCAGTTGCCGGCGTCCAACCCGGTGAAGAAGTCGGCCATGGCCTACGTCGCCGCCTACGAGGCGGCGCACGGCAAGGGCAGCGCCAGCACCTTCGGCGGCCACGCCTGGGACGCCGGGCTGCTGCTGGCCAACGCCGTGCCGCGCGCGCTGAAGAAGGCCAGCCCCGGCACGCCCGAGTTCCGCGCCGCGCTGCGCGACGAACTGGAGAAGGTGAAGGAAATGCCCGGCGCGCACGGCATCTTCAACATGTCGCCGCAGGACCACCTGGGCCTCGACCAGCGCGCCCGCGTGATGGTCAAGATCGAGAACGGCGCCTGGAAGTACCAGCCCTGAAGGCCGACGAGGAGCCCGCGATGACCCAGCCCATGCCGATCACGCTGTACACGCATCCCTGGTCGCGCGGGCGCATCGCGCGCTGGATGCTGGAGGAAACGGGCCTGCCGTACGAGGTGCGGCTGCTCGAGTACGGCACGACGATGAAGGCGCCGGACTACACGGCGATCAACCCGATGGGCAAGGTGCCGGCGCTGACGGTGGGCGACACGGTGGTCACCGAGGCGGCGGCGATCTGCGCCTTCCTGGCCGAGCGCGTGCCCGACCGGCAACTGGCGCCGCCGCCGCTGAGCCCGGCGCGCGCGCCTTACTACCGCTGGCTGTTCTTCGCCGCCGGCCCGGTGGAAGCCGCCGTCACCGCCAAGGCGCTGGGCCTGCTGGCGCCGGAAGACAAGCGCACGACGGCCGGCTACGGCACCTACGACGACGTGATGACCGCGCTGGAACGCGTGACCAGCGAGGCCGTGGCGCACGGCGGCGGCTACATCGCCGGCGGCCGTTTCAGCGCCGCCGACCTGTACCTGGCCGCGCAACTGAACTGGGGCATGCAGTTCAAGACCATCGCGCCGCGCGCTGCTTTCGAGCGTTATGTCGAGCCCCTGGTCCGGCGCGAAGCCTGCGTGCGCGCGAACCGGCTCGACGACGAACTGGCGCAGACGCTCAAGCCGAAGGCTTAAGACGCAAGGCCCAGGACCCAAGTCCTGAGGCGGCCCTAGGCGCCCGGCGGCGGGCTCGACGACACCTTCTTCGGCAGCGCGTCGTTGACGTCCAGCCAGGGCACGTGGGTTTCGTAGAAGACGTGGGCCGAAGGCTCGCGGTCCAGCGGTTCGGCGATCAGCGCGCGCGCCACGTGCATCTCGCCGGGCCAGCGCGTCGAGGTGAAAAGCATCGGGCTGCCGCAGCGCGGGCAAAAGCCGCGCTGCGCGCCGGCGCTGGATTCGTACCACGTCGGCTGCAGGCCCTGCGGGTCGACGCTGACGGCCTCGCTGGCAAAGCCGGCCCAGGTGACGAGCGGCGCCCCATGCGCGCGCCGGCAGTAGGTGCAATGGCAATGGGCCACCCACTTCGTCGGCAACGCGGCGGCGAAGCGGACCGCGCCGCACAGGCAACTGCCGTGGACGATGGAAGAGGGGTCGGACGCGGGGTTGGACGCGGGGTTGGATTCAGCCATGCCGCACTCTACGGCAGGCCGAGGGCGACAATGAAGGCTTCCGCGACCACCCCGCTTGCCTGACCCCCATGACCGCCCTCTGGAAACGCCCGCTCTCGCCCGAGATCCTGACCCGTCTGCACGTCGACACCACGGCGGCCCACCTGGGCATCGAGTTCCTGGCGGTCGGCGACGACTTCATCAGCGCCCGCGTGCCGGTGGACCGCCGCACGCACCAGCCGATGGGCATCCTGCACGGCGGCGTCTCGGTCGTGCTGGCCGAGACACTGGGCTCCTGCGGCGCCGCGTTCAGCGTGCCCGAGGGCCAACGCGTCGTCGGGCTGGACATCAACGCCAACCACATCCGCAGCGTCTCCAGCGGCTGGGTGACGGGCACCGCGCGCCCGGTGCACGTGGGCCGCAGCACGCAGGTCTGGCAGATCGACCTGGTCGACGAGCACGGGCGGCTGACCTGCGTCTCGCGCCTGACGATGGCCGTCCTGGCGGCCGGCGGCGCCTGAGCGGCCAGCGCGCGACTCTCGTCAGAGCCACGATGCGCCTTATCTTGTGGCGCATCGCAAGGCGGGCTGTCGCCGGCGACGAGCGCCGGCCGTCAGCGGCTCGGCCCCGCGATCCGAGCGGTCATTCGCCGAGCAAGAGCCGCATCTGCACGGCGTCGTAATAGACGCCGTCGAAGCGCATGGCGCGCGACTTCAGCGCTTCGTGGCGGAAGCCCAGCTTCTCGTACAGCGCGATGGCGCGGTGGTTGTCGGCGCGCGCTTCCAGTTCGATGCGGGTCAGGCCTTTGCGCCAGGCCTTCTCGATGCACGCCGCCAGCAACTGGGTGCCGAGACCGCGTCCGCGGTAGTCGGGATGCACGCCCATGCCGAGCGATCCGCAGTGGCTGATGGCGTGCGCCCAGGCCGGAAAGATGTCGGCCCAGCCGACGACGCGCTCGCCGTCGAGCGCGAAGAACTGGATCGCATCGTCGGCCACGCTGGCGCTGACGAAAGCCTGGATGCGTTCGAGCGGCAGCGCTTCCACCTGCGCCAGGTAGCGGCGCTCGCGGGCGACGACGTCCAGGCATTCGCGGTAGCTCGCGGCGAAGCGTTCGTGCACCAGGACGATGGACAGCATGGGCGCCATTGTCAGCCCAGCGCCTGCGCCATCGACCGCGCCGTGAACATGGCTCCCCGCGCGCCGTCGCCGCCTTCGACCGACGCGACGAGCCGCCCGCCGTCTGACACCAAGGCCACGAGCCCGATTCGCGCGGTGCGCAGCTACATCGCCTGCCGGACGAACGTCCTCATGAAGCCCGCGAAGGCTTCGGCCGGCGGCGACAACGACCTGCGCGCGAGACGATGGGCGAAGACCTCGCGCACGAACAGCGGCTCGACGAGCGGCAGCATCTGCAGATCCCAGGCCTTCACCAGCGGCTTCGAATAGGTGGGGCAGGCCGTGACGCCTTGCCCGGCGGCGACCATGCCCAGCGCCGTGGTCATGTAGGAGACCTCGTGCACGACCGAAGGGGCCGAGTGGCCCAGTTCGAGACGCAAGTCCGACATGAAATCGCGCGTCGGGGCGATGAACGGCAACTGGCGCACGTCGCTCCATCGAACCTTCTTGCGCCGGGCCAGTGGATGATCCGGCGGGCAGACGAGCCAGTGGGCGTCGTCCAGCAAGGTCGACCGCTCGATGCCCGGCGTGGGAACGCCGGGTCCGAGCGCCAGATCGACTTCGCCTCGCTCCAGGATCTCCAGCAGTTGCTCGGGCAGGGTGTCGACCAGCTTCACTTCGATCCCCGGGAAGGCGGCGAGAAAGGAACCGATCGCGCGCGGCATCAGGGTGCAGGCCAGCATTTGAGGCGCGGCGATGCGCACGCGGCCGCGCTTGTTCTCGCGCAGCCTGGTGACGCTGCCGACGCCGTCCTGAAGTTCCGCCAACACCCGTTGCACATAGGGCATGAAATCGCGCCCGGCATCGGTCAGATGGTTGCGCCGCGTCTGGCGGTCGAGCACCCGTACACCGAGGGCGCCCTCCAACTCGCGGACCAGCACGGACAGCGCCGACTGCGTCAGATGCAGCGCGCGCGCCGCCTCGGTGAAGCTTCCCGTGCGCGCCACCGCGTCGAATGCCCTGAGCTGCTTCAACGTGATCTGCATGAAAAATCCTCATGAACGGATCAAAACAATGCGTTTGACTCATGATAGTGGGCCCTCTCTAATGGCGGGCAAGGAGACGACGCACGTGGACAAATTCATTGCCATCGAGGGCCTGCATCACTTTGCCTGGCGCTGCCGCGACTGCGAGGAAACCCGCCACTTCTACGAGGACCTGCTGGGCTTGCCGCTGGTGCACGTCATCAAGTCGGATGTCGTGCCCAGCACCGGCGAATACTGTCCTTACGTGCACATCTTCTTCCAGATGCGCGACGGTTCGTACATCGCCTTCTTCGATCTTGGCGACAACGCCAAGGCGCTGCCGTCGCCGAACACGCCGGACTGGGTCAACCATCTGGCGCTGCGTGTCGGCTCGGTGGAAGACGTGCAGGCGGCCAAGCGCCGGCTCGAAGCGGCCGGCGTCCCGGTGGTCGGCGTGACCGACCACCACATCATCCAGTCGATCTACTTCTTCGATCCGAACGGCATTCGGCTGGAGCTGACCACGCCCACCGTGGATGACGCGAAGATGAACGAACTGGCCCAACAGGCGCACCAGCAAGTGCGTGAATGGACGGCACTGAAAGCCGAGCGCCTGGCATCGGCGGCGGCGGCAAGACGCGAAGGCGCGGTTGCGCCATGAACTCGATACCGCTGCAGCTTGCGGTCATCGACGTCAAGCCGGGCGCGGCGCTGGAGAGCCAATCCGGCTTGCAGATGATGCGCCCGCGCATCTATGGCGCGCTGGCGCAGCCGCCCGGGCGCCAGTCGGTCGCCGCCATTGTGATGCACCCGACCAGCAACTTCATGGGGCACTACCTGCTGCAGCCGCTGGCACGGCGCGGCATCGCGTGCATGGGCCTGAACTCGCGCTACGCCGGCAACGACACCTTGCTGTTGATGGAGCGCGTCATCCAGGATCTCGGCGCGGGCGTGCGCCATCTGCGCGACCAGGGTTACGACAAGGTGGTGCTGATCGGCAACTCGGGCGGCGCCTCGTTGTCGGCCTTCTACCAGGCGCAGGCGGAACAGCTGAGCATCGAGCGCATGCTCGACGGCGATCCTGCCGGCCTGTCGCCGCAGGATCTGCCGCCGGTCGACGGGCTGGCGCTGTGCGCGGCGCACGAAGGCCGCTCGACGCTGATGCGCAACTGGATCGACCCGTCGGTCATCGACGAGCACGACGCGCTCGCCGCCGACCCGGCGCTGGACCTGTTCGATCCCGCGCACCGTCCGTTCAGCGGCGAGTTCCTGGCCCGCTTCAGACAGGCGCAGGCGGCGCGGCTGCAGCGCCTCGAGGACTGGGTCGACGCGCGGCTGCGCCTGCTGCGGGCACAAACGATGCCGGGGCATGCGCGCGACGAGACCTTCGTCATCCACCGCACGCATGCCGACCCGCGCTGCCTCGACCTGTCGATCGAGCCCAACGATCGGCAACTCGGCAGCGTCTGGGGCAACGGCATCGACGGCGCGCGGGCGGTGAACTACGCCGCCAGCCAGATGGGGCGCATCACCTCGCTGACGGGCTTCCTGTCTCAATGGTCGTCGCGGTCGCGCGCCGACGGTCCGGCCAACCTGGCGCGCACCAGTGTGCCGGTGCTGCTGTGCACGTACACCGCCGACCAGTCGACCTTCCCGAGCACCCGCGACGCCTGGCTGCGGGCGGGCGGCGGCGAGGCCGGCGGGCGCATCCGCAATGTCGACATCGTCGGCGGCAACCACTATCTGGCGGGACAGTCGGAGCTGGTCGAGCAGACGGCCGACGCCATGGCCGACTGGATGCGGCGCCTGTAACCGCCACCGCAGCCGCCGAACGCGCCGGCGGCATCTGAACCGACTCACGCCGGGATCCTCGGGGCGATCCCTGCCGATGCCTTCATGGAGACGACATTCGATGAACGAACCCATTCGCTTCGCGCCGCCGTATCAGCTGCCGACCTATGACTTCCAGCCGCCGGCCGATCTCGGCGACGGCCCGCGCAGACGCTACCCGATCGTGATCGTCGGCGCCGGTCCGGCCGGGCTGACGCTGGCCTGCGACCTGGCGCAGCGGGGCGTGGCCTCGGTGTTGATCGACGAGGACGATACGGTCGGCGTGCGGGGCGCCTCGTCACGCGGGATCTGCTACGCGCAGAAGAGCCTCGAGATCCTCGAGCGCATGGAGGTCGGCGATCGCGCCGTGGCCAAGGGCGTGGCCTGGTCGCTGGGCCGCACGCTGTCGGGCGACCACGAGGTCTACAACTTCAACCTGCAGGCGCACAGTGTCTCCGAGCAACCGCCGTTCGTGAACCTGCAGCAGTTCTATCTGGAGTGGTTCCTGGTCGACCGCATCCAGGCGCTGGGCCTGACCGATCTGCGCTGGAAAAGCCGCGTCACCGGCGTCGAGGAAAGGGATGACTGCGTCGTCGTGCAGGTCGAGACGCCCGCCGGTAGCTACGCGCTGGAGGCCCGGTACCTGGTCGACGGTACCGGCGTGAACAGCGTCATCCGCACGCAGCTGGGCGTGCAGACCCATGCCTCGCGCAGTGCCGACCGCTGGTGCATCACCGACGTACGCTTCGCGAAGCCGCTGCCGGTCGAGCGCTGGACCTGGGTCGACGCGCCGTTCAACGAAGGGCGTGCGGTCTGGCAGCACCTGATGCCCGACGACGTCTGGCGCATCGACTACCAGATGCCCGAAGATGCCGATATCGAGACGATCAGCAAGCCCGAGGTGGCCGGTGCCCGGCTGCGCGCGCAACTGGGCGCCGATGTCGAGTTCGAGTTCGTCTGGATCGGGCCCTATCAGTACCGCGACCACCTGCTCGACGACTTCAGGCACCACCGCATCTTCTTCGTCGGCGATGCCGCACACGTCGTCAGTCCTTTCGGGGCGCGCGGCGGCAACACCGGCATGCAGGACGCCGCCAACCTCGGCTGGAAACTGGCACTGGTCGCTGGAGGCCAGGCCCCCGAGACGCTGCTCGACAGCTACAGCGCCGAACGGCAGCCGGCCTGCGCCGAGAACCTGGAAGTCACCTCGCGCTCGGCGCGCTTCCTGGCACCCGCGACGCCGGCCGAACACACGCTGCGCCGCGCGGCGCTGAACCTGGCCCGCGAGCATGCGTTCGCGCGCCCGCTGATCAATACCGGCCGCATGTCGGTGGCCAACGACTATCCGGTTTCCGCGTGGCTGCGCCAGGGTGCGCGCAGCGTGCAGAACGTGCCGCTGGTCCATGCCGACGGCACGCCGACCAGCGTCATGAAGCTGCTGCGCGCGGGCACCCGCTGCCTCGGCCTGTGGCTGCACCCCGATCCCGACCTCGCCGCCCAGGCGGCCGAACGGCTGCGCGGGCTGCCGATCGACCTCTACGCGATCGGCGACGGCTGCGCATTGCCAGGCTTGCGCGACGAGGCCGGCGTGCTGGCGCGGCACCTCGGCGCGCCGCCGAGCGGCGCGGCAGGAAGCTTCTTCCTCGTTCGGCCCGACGCCTACTTGGCGGCGAGCGTCTCCAACGCGACGCCCGACGCCATCCATTCGGCACTGCAAACGACCCTCGGCCTCGTCAACGAATCGATCGGAGCTCCCGCATGAACTCGCAACCCAACATTCCTGATGCCGACGGCTTCTACGCCGCGCTCGTCAAGGCCCATGGCGGCCTGACCGACGCGCAAAGCGCGGAGCTGAATGCCGGCCTCGTCTTCCTGCTCGCCAACCAGTGCGGCGACCAGTCGACGCTGCTGGCCTGCATCGACGCCGCGCGCGCTTGCCTCGGAGAACTGCAGTCATGAACACGCGCTCGACTGCCCAGGACGCCAAACCCTCGTTCGCCTCGGCCTCGGACCTGAAGGAGCAGAAACCGCAGGTCCAGCAACTCGCGCCGGGCGTGTTCGGCTACATCAGCGAATTCGATCCCAATTGCGGCTTCGTCATCGGCGACGATCACGTCGTGGCGATCGACACGCGGCCCACGCCGCGGATGGCGCGCGATTTCCTGCGGGCCATCGCCAGCGTCACCGACAAGCCGGTCAAGTTCATCGTGCTGACGCACTACCACGCGGTGCGCGTGATGGGTGCCAGCGCCTTTGCTGACGTGCAGGCCATCATCGCCAGCCAGGCCACCGCCGACTGGGTGCAGTCGCGCGGACAGGCCGATTTCGACTCGGAAGTCGGCCGCTTTCCGCGCCTGTTCGAGGGCGTCGACGAGGTGCCCGGGCTCACGGTGCCGACCATCACCTTCGAGCGCCGGCTGCGCATCAGGGCCGGCCGCCGCGAGATCCATCTCGAATGCCTCGGGCGCGGCCATTCCAGCGGCGACACCGTCGCCTGGCTGCCCGACTGCGGCGTTCTGTTCGCCGGCGACGTGGTGGAGAACCACTGCGGCGTCTACGCCGGCGACGCCTACATCCGCGACTGGACCGACACGCTCGAAGCGGTTCGCATGCTGCAGCCGAAGACGCTGGTTCCCGGCCGCGGGGCCGTGCTGCGCGATCCGGCGGCCTGTGCCGAGGCGATCAACGGCACGCGCGACTTCCTGCGCACGCTGCTCGACAGCGTGCAAGCGGGCCTCGATCGCCGGGAGGACCTGAAGGCCTGCTTCGGGCGCGCCGCGGCCGCGATGGCGCCCCGTTTCGGCCAATGGCCGGTCTTCCAGCACGTGCTGCCGTTCGACGTGTCGCGGGCCTTCGACGAGCTGACCGGCATCGAACACCCGCGGATCTGGACCGCCGAACGCGACCAGGAACTCTGGAAGATCCTGCGCGGCTGACGCACCGCGCCGCCCCCGACACCCTGATCGCGAGGCCTCGCCCATTCACCGGGGCCGCGCCGCGCACGCCGCGAAGGCGTTGCCGATCCCCACCTGAGGAGCATCATCATGTCCAACCCGGACGCCCTGCAGACGCGCGCCATCACGCGCGAAGACAAGAAGGTCCTTTCGGCAACCCTGGTCGGCACCGCCATCGAGTGGTACGACTTCTTCATCTACGCCCAGGCCGCAAGTCTCATCTTCGCGCCGATGTTCTTCGCGCCGCTCGTCGACGACAAGCCCGGGCTGTCGCAGCTGCTCGCCTTCGTCACCGTCGGCATCTCCTTCCTGTTCCGGCCGCTCGGCGCCGTCGTCTGCGGCTACCTCGGCGACAAGATCGGCCGCAAGGCGGTGCTGGTCATCACGCTGATCCTGATGGGCAGCGCGACCGTGCTGATCGGCCTGCTGCCGAGCTATGCGCAGATCGGCGTCTGGGCGCCGGTGCTGCTGGTGCTGCTGCGCGTGATCCAGGGCTTCTCGGCCGGCGGCGAATGGGGCGGTGCGGCCCTGATGGCCGTCGAGCATGCACCGCTGAACAAGCGCAGTTGGTTCGGCGCCTTTCCGCAGGTCGGCGTGCCGCTGGGCATGGTGCTGGCCACCGGCGTGCTGCTGGCCGTCACGCTGGCCGTGGGCCGGGAGCAGTTCGTCGAGTGGGGCTGGCGGATTCCGTTCCTGTTCTCGGTCGTCCTGATCCTGGTCGGCACCTTCATCCGGCGCACGGTCGAGGAATCGCCCGTCTTCGAGCAGATGCAGAAGCGGCGCAAGGAATCGGCCATGCCGCTGGCCGACCTGCTGCGCCACCATCGCAAGCCGATCGTCCTGTCGGCGCTGACCTTCGTCGCGAACAACGCCGCCGGCTACATCCTGCTGGCCTTCGTGCTCAGCTACGGCCAGAAGTCCGTCGGGCTGTCCGCCCCGGACGTCCTGACGATCAGCACGATCGCCGCCGCCGGATGGATCGTGTTCACGCTGCTGGGCGGCATGCTCGGCGACCGCATCGGCCGCGTGCGCACCTTCCAGCTCGGCTATGTGCTGCTCGCCCTGTGGGCGATTCCGATGTGGTGGCTGATCGACTCGAAGAGCCACGCGCTGTTCCTGCTGGCCGCCGTCGGGCTCACGCTGCCGCTGGGCATCACCTATGGCCCGCAGGCCGCCTTGTACGCCGAGCTGTTCCCGGCCCGGGTGCGCTACTCGGGCGTTTCGATCAGCTACGCGCTCGGCTCGATCCTCGGCGGTGCCTTCGCGCCGACCATCGCGCAGGCGCTGATGACGACGTTCAACCAGTCGTGGACGGTCGGCCTGTACCTGCTCGTGCTGTCGATCGTCTCGATCGTCTCGGTGTCGCTGATCAAGGATCCGATGGGCGTGGACCTGAACATCAAGGAAGTGCACGTCGAGAACCTCCGGGCGCACCCGGAAGCGGCTCTCCGCGACCATGGCGTGGCGGGCGAACCGGCTGCCTGAGCCCGGCCGGCGTCAAGCCAGCGCCTCCGCCTTCAAGCGCACCGTGAACACCGCGCCGCGCGCGCCGTCGCCGCGGTTGGCGGCCGTGATGTCGCCGCCGTAGCGCTCCACCAGGCTGCGGCTGATCCACAGGCCCAGGCCGGTGCCGTCGCGCTTGCGGGTGACGAAGGGCTGGAACAGCTGGGCCAGCAGCTCGGGCGCCAGGCCGGGGCCGGTGTCGGCCACGTCGACCAGCACCTCGTCGCCGTCGTCGCGCACGCTCAAGCCCAGCACGCCGCCTTCGGGCATCGCGTGGATGGCGTTGACCAGCAGGTTGATCAGCACCTGCTGCAGTTCCTGGCGGTTGATCGCCACGGCGCGCCGGCTGTCGTCGCGGCGGCGCACCTCGATGCGCGTGCGCGCCAGCAAATGGCCCACCAGCACCAGGCTGTCGCTGATGACGGCGGCCGGCTGCAGGCTGTCGACATAACCGGCGAACTCGGTGGGCCTGGCGAACTGCAAAAGCTGGGTGACGATCAGCCGCATGCGCTCGATCTGCTCGTCGACCAGCTTCAGCTCGGCGGCCGCCGGCGCGGCGGCCGGGCCCAGCAGTTCGCGCAGCAGGTCCAGGTTGCCCTGGATCACGGCGATCGGGTTGTTGATCTCGTGCGCGACGCTGGCGGTGAGCTGGCCCACGGCGGCCAGCTTCTCGTTGCGCACCAGGTGGGCCTGGGCGTCGGCCAGCGCGCGCGTGCGCTCGGCCACCTTGGCGTCGAGCTCGGCGTTCCAGCGCCGTAGCTCGCGCGTGTTGCCGTCGATCACGCCGAGCAGCCGGTCCAGGTGGCCGGCCAGGCGGCCGATCTCGTCGCCGCTGGCCACCGTGCCGACGCGCGCATCCAGCGCGCCGGCTTCCACGCGCTGCATGGTCGCTTCCATCTGCTCCAGCGGGCGGAAGATGCTGCGCGCCCAGCGCAGCGAGACGACGGCGGCCGTCACCATCACGCCGAAGAACAGCAGCCCGATGCCGGCCAGCCCGGCCACCTTGACGCGCGTGAACGGCGCCTGCAGGAAGCCGACGTAGAGCATGCCGACGCGCCGGCCGCTGCCGTCGGCCAGCGGCTGGTAGGCCGAGACGTACCAGTCGTTGACGACGAAGGCCTGGTCCAGCCAGGTGCGGCCTTCGCCGAGCACGCTGTCGCGCACGGTCTGCGAGACGCGGGTGCCGATGGCGCGCTCTTCGCCGGCCGGCCCGAACAGCCGCACGTTGGTGCTGACGCGCACGTCGTCGACGAACAGCGTGGCCGTGCCCAGGCTGCCGAAGGGCAGGGCGCCTTCGGGGTAGACGATCTCGTTGATGTGGTCGATGAAGCCGAGGTTGCGGTTGAGCAGCACGCCGGCCTGCACGTGGCCGATGGTGCGGCCTTGCGCGTCGCGCACGGCCTGGGTGGACAGCAGCACCAGCGCGCGGTCTTCCTGCGTGCGCTGCGTGGGCGCGGCGTTGAGCGTGTTGACCAGCGGCACCGGCACGCGCGAGCGCAGCGCCGGCGCCAGCAGCGCCACCTGGTCGGGCTGCAGCAGTTCCACGCTGGTGTGGTCGCCGGCCTTGGCCAGGCTGCGCATGCTGCTGAGGAAGGCGGGCGACTGGCGGTCGACCGTCGCGGCGGGGCCGTTGTCGGTCATGCGCAGCAGGCCGTCGGGGCCGCGCAGGTTGATGAAGTCCAGCCGCTCGCGCTGGCGCAGCCGCTGCAGCAGCGCCACCAGGTCGGCCTGCGGGTCGGCCAGCGCCGATTGCAGCGCCGCCGATTCGGCCAAGCCGCGCGTGCTGGCGCCCACCTCGGCCAGCACGCGCTCGAAGTAGCCCTGGGCCACCGCGAGGTCGGAGCGCACCTTGGTGACGAGCAAGCGGTCCATCGCCTCGTTGCTCCATAACAGCAGAATCACGCCCAACGCCGGCAGCACCACCAGCAGCGGCAGCAGCACCATCAGCAGCAGCTTGTTGCGGATGCTCAAGCCCGCGAAGCCTTTCACGCCGGTCGTCACGCCGGTCGTCACGCCGGTCGTTGCGCCTGCGGTCACTCTTGCCATTCGGCGAAGCGCCGCTCCAGCGTGCGGCGGCTGATGCCCAGCAACTGCGCGGCGCGCGTCTTGTCGCCGTCCACCTGCGCCAGCACGGCGAGGATGTGGCGCTTCTCCAGCGTCTGCAGGTCGGTGGGGCCGTCGAGCGCGGGGCGCGGCTCGGGCGCCGGGCTGTCGCGCTGCAGGCTCTGGTACAGCGCCGAGACGTTGAGCGCGCCGACGATCAGGCTGCGCTCGATCAGGTTGCGCAGCTCGCGCACGTTGCCCGGCCAGTCGTACTGCTGCAGGTAGGCCATCTCCTCGGGCGTGATCTCGATCGGCTCCACGCCCAGCGGCGGCGCCAGCGTGGCGATGAAGTGGGCCACGAGGTCGGGGATGTCTTCCTTGTGGCGGCGCAGCGGCGGCAGGCTGATCTCCACCACCTGCAGCCGCCAGTACAGGTCGTCGCGGAAGCGCCCGGCCGTCACCTCGCCGCGCAGCGGCCGGCTGCTGGCGGCGGCAATGCGCAGCTCGACCGGAATCTCCTGCTCGCCGCCCACCGGGCGGATGCGGCGCGCCTCCAGCACGCGCAGCAGGCTGGCCTGCAGCGGCAGCGGCAGCTCGGCAATCTCGTCGAGGAACAGCGTGCCGCCCTGGGCGTAGACGAAGAGCCCGTCGCGCCGTTCGGCGCCGGCGCCGGCGTGGCCGAACAGCTCGGCCTCCAGCGCCTCGGGCGAGGCGCGCGCGCAGTTCACCGGCACGAAGGGCCCGTTGGCATGCGTCGAACGGCGGTGCAGCGACAGCGCCGCCAGCTCCTTGCCGGTGCCCGATTCGCCGGTGAACAGCACGGTGGAGTCCACCGCCGCCACGCGCTGCAGCGCCGCCTGCAGGCCCTTGATGACGATCGAGCGGCCGACCAGCCCGTCGGCCGCCGGCGTCTGGCGCGACAGCGATCGCCGCAGCACCCAGTTCTCGCGCTTCAGCCGCGCGCGGTCGAGCCCGTGCTTGAAGGCGTTGAGCACCTGGGTCACGCGAAACGGCTTCAGCAGGAAGTCGCTGGCGCCGGCGCGCAGCGCCTCGATCGCGGTGTCGAGGTCGGCGAAGGCGGTGATCAGCACCACCTCGCAGGGGTTGCCTTGCTCGCGCATCTCCTTGAGCAGCGTGATGCCGCTCTTGGCCGGCAGCGTGATGTCGAGGATCACCAAATCGAAGCGGTGGCGGCGCAGCAAGTCCTCGGCGTCTTCGGCCGAGCCGGCCACCTGCACCTGGCCGGCGCGCGGCGCCAGCGTCTTCTGCAGGAAGTTGCGCATGCCGGGCTCGTCGTCGACGATCAGCACGCTGGCCAGCGGCCAGGCCTCGGGCAGGGCGGGGACGGCGGGCGATTGCACGGCTTCAGCTTTCGGGCTGCAGCCGCCGCAAGTCGTCGGCGGTGTTGGCGTTGGCGAAGGCGGCGGCGTCGTCGAAGCGCGCGCGCGCCGCGCGCCGCTGGTCGGCGAAGTGCTCGACGCGGCGCTGGCCGCCAGACAGGAAGGCTTGCAGCGGCGCGGCCAGCTCGCGCCGCAGCAGGCAGAACACCGGCTGCGGCCGCAGGCGGCCATCGGCCTCGGGCGCCTCGGCGATCGCCAGCTCGGCACCGGCCTGCACGGCCGCGGCCGCCAGCCGCGTCGCCAGGTCGGCGGGGAAGTTCGGGCTGTCGCAAGGCACGCTCAGCAGCCACGGCGTGGCGCAGTGCTGCAGCCCGGCCAGCAGGCCGGCCAGCGGGCCGGGGCGGTCGGCCGTGGCGTCGGGCCACACCGGCACGCCGAAGGCCGCGTAGCGATCGAGGTTGCGGTTGGCGTTGACGGCCAGCGGCCCGACCTGCGACGCCAGCCGCTGCAGCGCGTGCAGCGCCAGCGGCCGGCCGGCGTGAAGCTGCAGCCCCTTGTCGACGCCGCCCATGCGGCTGCCCAGGCCGCCGGCCAGCACCAGGCCGGTGATGTCATCGCGCAGAATGGCTTCCATTGCGAGTGATTGTTTCACCCACGCGATCCACCCAAGCGATCCACCCAAGCCCGTGCCGCCATGACCGACCGCATCGACCTCCGTTCCGACACCGTCACCCAGCCCACCGCGGCGATGCGCGCGGCGATGGCCGCCGCGCCGGTCGGCGACGACCAGTACGGCGAAGACCCCAGCACCAACCGCCTGCAGGCGCGCTGCGCCGAGCTGCTGGGCCAGGAGGCCGCGCTGTGGCTGCCCAGCGGCACCATGGCCAACCAGGTGGCCTTGCGCGTGTTGACGCGGCCCGGCGACGAAGTGGTGGCCTCGCGCGAATCGCACGCCGCCTGGCACGAGGCCGGCGGCGCCGCGGCCAACGCCGGCGTGCAGGTGGTGGAGGTCGGCCGCGGCGGCGTGTTCTCGGTCGACGAGTTGCTGGCGGCCATCAAGCCCGCAGGGCTGCCGGTGTTCCCGCAGACCACGCTGATGGAGATCGAGAACACCCACAACCGCGCCGGCGGCGTGGTGTTGCCGCAACCGCTGGTGCGCCAGCTGTGCGCCGCGGCGCGCGAGCGCGGCCTGGCCTGCTTCCTGGACGGCGCGCGGCTGTGGAACGCCCACGTCGCCGGCGGCCTGCCGCTGCACGAGCTGGCCGCGCCTTTCGACCTGGTGGCCGTGGCCTTCAGCAAGGGGCTGGGCGCGCCGGGCGGCTCGCTGCTGGCCGGTTCCAAAGACCTGATCACCGCCGCCGACCGCCAGCGCCGCCGCATGGGCGGCGCGATGCGGCAGAACGGCATCTTCGCCGCCGCCGCGCTGCACGGGCTGGACCATCACCTCGCGCGGCTGGCCGAAGACCATGCCAACGCGCGGCGGCTGGCCGAGCGCCTGGCCGCCGGCAGCGGCGTGCAGCTCGACCTGGCCACGGTGCAGAGCAACATCATCGTCTTCCACCTGCCGCCGGGCCTGCCGGATGCGGCGCAGGTGGTGGCGCGCGCGCGCGAGCGCGGCGTCTGGCTCAACGCCTTCGCGGCGCGCACGCTGCGCGCCGTGACGCACCTGGACGTGAGCCGCGCGCAGTGCGAGCAGGCGGCCGCCGTGCTGACGGAACTTCTGGCCGCCTGACCGGGTCTGCGACAACTTGTCGCACGCGAAGGCGCAGGTGTGCTGAGTGATCCCGATTGTTCGCGGGTTGACCCTGATGAACACTCGCAGCCGCGTGCGGCGTGACCGCCATTCGGCAACCCATCACCCCTGGCGCCAGGGGGCGGAGATTTCTTCAAATGGACATGAACCGGAGGCAGTTCTTCCGGGTCAGCGGCGCGGGCCTCGTCGGCTCCAGCCTGGTGGCGCTGGGCTTCTCGCCCACCGCCGCCCTGGCTGAAACGCGCAACTTCAAGCTGGCCAGGACGACCGAGACCCGCAGCGTCTGCCCGTATTGCTCGGTCAGTTGCGGACTGATCATCTACACGCTGGGCGACAAGGCCAAGAACGTCACGCCGCACATCGTCCACGTCGAGGGCGACCCCGACAACCCGGTCAGCCGCGGCTCGCTGTGCCCCAAGGGCGCGGGGGTCATGGACATGATCAACTCGCCCGGACGCGTCACCTTCCCGCAGGTGCGCGAGGCCGGCAGCAAGGAGTGGAAGCGCATCAGCTGGGACGAGGCGGTGACGCGCGTGGCCAAGCACATGAAGGCCGACCGCGACGCCAACTTCCAGGCACAGAACGCCGCCGGCACCACGGTCAACCGCTGGGGGACCACCGGCTTCCTGATGTGCAGTTCGTCGTCCAACGAATCGAGTTACTTGACCGTCAAGGTGTCGCGCGCACTGGGGATGGTCGGCATCGACACACAAGCACGCGTTTGACACGCACCGACGGTGTCCAGTCTGGGCCCGACTTTCGGTCGCGGAGCGATGACCAACTCGTGGACGGATATCAAGAACTCCGACCTCATCATCGTCATGGGCGGCAATGCCGCCGAAGCCCACCCGGTGGGCTTCAAGTGGGTGATCGAGGCCATGCAAAAGCGCAAGGCCAAGCTGATCTCGGTCGACCCGCGCTTCAACCGCACGTCGGCGGTGGCCGACATCTATGCGCCGCTGCGCAACGGCACCGACATCGCCTTCCTCGGCGGCGTCATCAACTACCTGCTGAGCAAGGACAAGATCCATCGCGACTACGTCAAGTTCAACACCGACGCGACGTTCCTGACCAAGCCCGAGTTCAAGCTCGACAACGGCCTGTTCAGCGGCTATGACGAGGCCAAGCGCAAGTACGACAAGTCGTCGTGGGGCTACCAGCTCGGCGAGGACGGCTTCGTCAAGGTCGACGAGACCATGCAGGACCCGCTGTGCGTGTACCAGCAGCTCAAGAAGCACTACAGCCGCTACACGCCGGAGATGGTCAGCCGCATCTGCGGCACGCCGCAGGACAAGTTCCTGAAGATCTGCGAGATGCTGGGCGAGATGTCGGCGCCCGACAAGACCAGCACCATCTGCTATGCGCTGGGCTGGACGCAGCATTCGGTGGGCAGCCAGAACATCCGCTCGATGGCGATGATCCAGCTGCTGCTGGGCAACATGGGGCGGCCGGGCGGCGGCGTCAACGCGCTGCGCGGGCACTCCAACGTGCAGGGCGTGACCGACATGAACGCCTATGCCGAGGTGTTCTCCGGCTACCTGAGCGCGCCGACCGACAACGACGACACGTACGACAAGTACATGAAGCGTTGCACGCCCAAGCCGCTGCGGCCCAACCAGATGAACTACTGGAGCAACTTCCCGCGGTTCTTCAACAGCCTGATGAAGTCGTACTTCGGCAAGGCGGCGACGGTCGAGAACAACTTCTGCTACGACTGGTTGCCCAAGCTGGCTGGCGGCTACGACGCCATGCACCTGTTCGAGCTGATGCACCAGGGCAAGATGAACGGCTTCATCTGCCAGGGCTTCAACCCGCTGGCGACGGTGCCCAACAAGAACAAGCTGTCGTCGGCGCTGTCCAAGCTGAAGTACCTGGTCATCATCGACCCGCTGGAAACCGAGACCGGCGAGTTCTGGAAGAACTTCGGCGCCTTCAACGACGTGAAGTCGGAAGACATCAAGACCGAGGTCTTCCGCCTGCCCAGCGCCTGCTTCGCCGAGGAGCAAGGCAGCCTGACCAACTCCAGCCGCGTCGCGCTGTGGAAGGAACGCGCGATGGCCCCGCCCGACGAGGCCAAGACCGACTCGGAGATCATGGCGCACCTGTTCGTCAAGCTGCGCACCATGTACGCCAAGGACGGCGGCGCGTTCCCCGAGCCGATCGCCAACCTGGCCTGGGACTACGTGCGCGTCGAAGACCCGTCGCCGACCGAGCTGCTGCGCGAGGTCAACGGCCGCGCCATCGAGGACGTGCTGGCGCCGCCCGACCCGGCGAACCCGCAGGCGCCGCGCGCCGTGCTGGTGAAGGCCGGGCAGCAGTTGCCGGGTTTTGCGATGCTGCGCGACGACGGCAGCACCGCCTGCGGCAACTGGCTGTACAGCGGCTGCTGGACCGAGGCCGGCAACATGACGGCGCGGCGCGACCTGTCGGACCCCACCGGCTGGGGCGTGTACCCGAACTTCGGCTTCGCCTGGCCGGCGAACCGCCGCATCCTCTACAACCGCGCCAGCGCCGACAAGGACGGCAAGCCGTGGTCGACGAACAAGAAGTACGAGTTCTGGAACGGCAAGAGCTGGGCCGGCGCCGACGTGCCCGACATGATGCCGACGGCCGCGCCCGAGGTGGGCATGGGCTCGTTCATCATGAACCCCGAGGGCGTGGCGCGGCTGCACGCCATCGGCATGGCCGAAGGGCCGTTCCCCGAGCACTACGAGCCGTTCGAAACGCCGATTGGCGTCAACCCGCTGCACCCGAACAACCCGAAGGCGACCAGCAACCCCTGCGCCCGCGTGTTCAAGGGTGACCTGGAGGCCTTCGGCAAGAAGGAGGAGTTCCCGTACGCGGCCACGACCTACCGGCTGACCGAGCACTTCCACACCTGGACCAAGCACGCCCGCATCAACTCGATCGTGCAGCCCGAGGCCTTCGTCGAGATCAGCGAAGAGCTGGCCAAGGAGAAAGGCATCGCGCACGGCGACAGCGTCAAGGTCAGATCCAACCGCGGCTACATCATCACCAAGGCGGTGGTCACCAAGCGCATCAAGCCCTTCGACGTGAACAACCAGAAGGTGCACCTGGTCGGCATCCCGTTCCACTGGGGATTCAAGGGCCAGACCAAGACGGGCTATCTCGCCAACACCCTGACCCCGTTCGTCGGCGACGCCAACTCGCAGACGCCGGAGTTCAAGGCGTTCCTCGTCAACATCGAGAAGGCATGAGGTAGCCGGCCATGTCTAGTCTGCAATCGCAAGACGTGGTGGCGCGCTCGGCCACCACCACCCCCACGCCGCAGGTGCGCTCGGCGGTGCCGCAGGTCGCCAAGCTCATCGACGAGTCCAAGTGCATCGGCTGCAAGGCCTGCCAGGTGGCTTGCATGAACTGGAACGATCTGCGCGACGTCATCGGCAGCAACATCGGCACCTACGACAACCCGGTCGACCTGACCGCGAAGTCGTGGACGGTGATGAAGTTCTTCGAGGTCGAGCCCAAGGACGGCAACCTCGAATGGCTGATCCGCAAGGACGGCTGCATGCACTGCGAGGACCCGGGCTGCCTGAAGGCCTGCCCGTCGCCCGGCGCGATCGTCAAGTACGGCAACGGCATCGTCGACTTCATCTCGGAGAACTGCATCGGCTGCGGCTACTGCGTCAAGGGCTGCCCCTTCGACGTGCCGCGCATCAGCCAGCAGGACAACAAGGCGTACAAGTGCACCTTGTGCTCCGACCGCGTCGGCGTCGGGCTCGAACCGGCCTGCGTCAAGACCTGTCCGACCGGGGCCATCGGCTTCGGCACCAAGGCCGACATGGTCGAGTACGGCAACCAGCGCGCCGCCGAGCTGAAGGAGCGCGGCTACGCCAACGCCGGGCTCTACAACCCGCAAGGCGTGGGCGGCACGCACGTGATGTACGTGCTCAAGCACGCCGACCGGCCCGAGCTGGAAGACCTGCCCGCCAACCCCAGCATCAGCCCGATGGTGATGCTGTGGAAGGGCATCGCCAAGCCGCTGGCGCTGGCCAGCATGATCGGCGCGGTCGTGGTCGGCTTCTTCCACTACATGAAGGTGGGCCCGATCGAGGAGAAATCCGAAGACCGGGCTGACGAGAAGGAGGGTGTGTGATGGCGCGCCTGCTCAAGCGTTACTCCGACGGCGAGCGCATGAACCACTGGTTCATCGTGCTGATGTTCGTGCTGGCCGCCGTGTCGGGGCTGGCCTTCTTCCACCCGAGCCTGTTCTTCCTGAGCAACCTGATGGGCGGCGGCCCCTGGTCGCGCATCCTGCATCCCTTCATGGGGCTGCTGATGGTGCTGGGCTTCCTCGTCATGTTCCTGCGGCTGTGGCGGCAGAACCTGATGACGGCGGCCGACAAGGAATGGGCCAAGCACGCCGGCGAGATGCTGCGCGGCGACAAGAGCCGCATGCCGCCGGCCGGCAAGTACAACGCCGGCCAGAAGCGCGTGTTCTGGTTGATGGCGTTCAGCCTGCTGGTGCTGGTGGTGACGGGCTTCCTGTTCTGGCACCCCTGGTTCACCGGCTACTTCCCGATCGTGGTGCAGCGCGCGGCCGTGCTGCTGCATTCGATCGCCGCGCTGGTGCTGGTGCTGACCGTCATCGTCCACATCTACGCCGCGATCTGGGTGAAGGGTACGATGCGCGCGATGACCCGTGGCACCGTCACCGAAGGCTGGGCCAAGGCCAACCATGAGCTGTGGTACCGCGAGGTGACGCGCGGCCGCTGAGCGTGCCACCGCGGGCGCCGCGGCCGCGGCGCCCCGTTCGCCCCCGTTGCTGTTTGAGAAGGGTGTTGGATGAGTGCCACCGCCACCGTGCGCGTGATGTCAGCGGAAGAAATCGTTTCGTCGGCCGCCGGCGAAACGCCGTTCCTGCATTGGCCCGAGCGCGGCACGCTGTTTGCCGAACGCCAGATGCGGCTGCGCCAGCTGGCCGCCGGCGGCCATGCGATGGCCGACTTCCTGCGCTTCATGGCCGACGTGGCGCAAGCCCAGCACGCGGCGCTGCAGCGCATGGGCCCGGTGCCCTTGCCCAGCGACGAAGCGCTGCAGCGCGCCGCCCGCGACGGCGTGCCGCCGCTGCCCGCGGTGGACTGGCCGCGCGATGCCGCCTGGCGCACCGAGCTGCGCCGCATGGTCGACGAGTGGCGCCGCAGCGCGCCGGCCGGCGTGCGCGCCGCGCTCGACGCGATCGACCGCTGCACCGACGATGAACTGGAATCGCAGGCCGACTGCCTGCTCACCGGCGTCATGCAGGGGCTCAACTTGGCCACCGCGCCGTTGATCGCGGCGGCCTTGCAGGTCTACTGGACGCACCTCGTGTTGTCGGTGCAGGCCGCCAACGGCGCAAGCGCCGGCGACCACGCCCGCGGCGCGCTGAACCCGCCCTTCGGCCGCTGCGACGATGCCAGCCTCTGCCCCTGCTGCGGCAGCCGGCCGACCGCCAGCCTGACGCGCAACATCGGCGGCAGCACCGGCCAGCGCTACCTGCATTGCAGCCTGTGCAGCACGCAGTGGTATTTGCAGCGCATCCGCTGCCCGCATTGCCTGCACACCGGGCGCATCGCCTACCAGACGCTGGAGTCGGCGCAAGCCGTCAGCGACGACGACGATGCCAACGCGCGCGTGGCGCAGGCCGCCATCCAGGCCGAGACCTGCGACGACTGCGGCCACTACCTGAAGATCATGCACGGCGACCGCGACCCCTTCGCCGACCCCGTGGCCGACGACCTCGCCACGCTGACGCTCGACCTGCTGGTCGCCGAGACCGGCAAGCAGCGTCACGGCGTCAACCTGATGCTGCTGTTCGGCGACCCCGAACCGCCGCCCGACCCGCAAGGCGCTTGATGGCCCGGCCCGACGAATCCGTGGTTCACGGTTCCAAGGCCCAGGCCAAGGACCTGCCGGCGGTGGACCGGCTGCTGCGCGCCGAGGCCGCGGCGGCGCTCGTCCGCGAGCACGGCCACACGCTGGTGGCCAGCGAGGCGCGCGCGCTGCTCGACGGCCTGCGCCAGCGCGCCGTGGCCGGCGAGTTGCCGGCGGCCGAGTTGCAGCCCGCCGCGCTGCAGGCCGCGCTGGCCGCGCGCATCGAGGCCCGGCTGGCGCCGCGCCTGCGCCGCGTGCTCAACCTCACCGGCACGGTGATCCATACCAACCTCGGCCGCGCGCTGCTGGCCGACGCCGCGCTGCAGCACCTGCTGGCGATGATGGCCGGGCCGAACAACCTGGAATACGACCTCGCCGGCGGCGGCCGCGGCGACCGCGACGGCGTGGTGGAAGACCTGCTGTGCACGCTGACCGGCGCCGAGGCGGCGACCGTGGTCAACAACAACGCCGCGGCGGTGCTGCTGACGATCGCGGCCCTGGCGCGCGGACGGGAAGTGATCGTCTCGCGCGGCGAGCTGGTCGAGATCGGCGGCGCTTTCCGCATGCCCGACGTGATGGCCAGCGCCGGCGCCACGCTGGTCGAGGTGGGCACGACCAACCGCACGCACCCGGCCGACTACGAGCGCGCCATCAACGAACGCACGGCGCTCCTGATGAAGGTGCACACCAGCAATTACGCGGTGCAGGGCTTCACGAGCGCCGTCGACGAAGCCGGGATCGCGCGCATCGCCCACGCGAAAGGCCTGCCGATGGCCACCGACCTGGGCAGCGGCGCGCTGGTCGACCTGGCCGCCTACGGGCTGCCGCACGAGCCGACGCCGCAAGAGAAGATCGCCGCCGGCTGCGACGTCGTCAGCTTCAGCGGCGACAAGCTGCTGGGCGGCCCGCAGGCCGGGCTGATCGTCGGCACGAAGGAGGCCGTCGGCCGCATCCGCAAGTTCCCGATGAAGCGCGCGCTGCGCATCAGCAAGCTGCCGCTGGCGGCGCTGGAAGCCACGCTGCGCCTGTACCTGCGGCCCGAGCGGCTGGCGCACGACCTGCCCACGCTGCGCTTGCTGACGCGCCGGCCCGAGGCCATCCGCGCCCTCGCCGAAGGCCTGCAAGCGGCCGTGGCAGCCGCCGTGATGCCGCGTTATGAGGTGAGCGTGGTGGCGCTGCTCGGCCAGATCGGCTCGGGCTCGCTGCCGGTCGACCGCCTGCCCTCGGCCGGGCTGGCGATCGAGCCGGTGCACAAGAAGGCCAGCGGCCGCGCGCTGGACGAACTGGCCGCCGCCTTGCGCGCGCTGCCGCTGCCGGTGATCGCCCGCATCGCCGACGACCGCCTGCTGCTGGACCTGCGCGGCCTGGAAGACGCGCAGCCTTTCGTCGACCAACTGCCGGCGCTGCGGCAGGCCCTTTCCATTTGAAGCGAGTCCCAACCGAAAGACCACCATGACCATCGATCGACGCCGATTCCTCGCCGGTGCGGCGGGGGCGTCGGGCGCCTTGCTCGGCGCCTGCGCAAGCCCGAATCCGACTCCGTCCGCCACGCCGACCGCGGCCGCCGCTGCCGCCGCGGCGCCGCCGCCGCCGCGCCCCTTCTTCATCGGCGACCCCGGCCAGGCCCTGCTGCCGCGCGGCAGCGCGCCGCGCGTCGTCGTCGCCGGCGGCGGCTGGGGCGGGCTGACGACGGCCAAGCACCTGCGGCGCCTGGCGCCCGGCGCCGAGGTCGTGCTGCTGGAGAAGAACCCGGTCTTCTTCTCCTGCCCCTTGAGCAACAAGTGGCTGGTCGACGTCGTCGACGACGCCTTCCTGACCCACGACTACCTGCGCGTGGCCGACCGCCACGGCTACCGCTACGTGCAGTGCGAGGTGACCGCGGTCGACCGCCGCGCGCGCCGCGTGCACAGCAGCGCCGGCTGGCTGGACTACGACTACCTCGTGCTGGCGCCGGGCATCCGCTACGACTACGAGGCCTGGTTCGGCAACGACCGCCGCGCCGCCGACGCGGCGCGCCAGCGCTTCCCGGCCGCCTACGTGCCCAATGCCGAGCACCATGCGCTCAAGCGCGCGCTGAAAAGCTTCAAGGGCGGCGACTGGGTGATGACGCTGCCGCCGCCGCCGCAGCGCTGCCCGCCCAGCCCCTACGAGCGCGCCTGCATGGTGGCCTGGCACTTCAAGACCAACAAGATCCCCGGCCGCGTCACCATCCTCGACCACAAGAGCGGCGTGGCGCCCATCGGCCCGGGCTTTCGCGCCGCGTTCGAAGAGCTGTACAAGGACTACATCCGTTATGTGCCGAACGCCGCGGTGCTGGAGGTCGACCCCTTCAACCGCCGCATCAAGACCAAGGCCGGCGAGATGCGCTTCGACCACGCCGTGCTGATGGCGCCGCACCAGGCCGGCGACCTGGCCTGGAAGGCCGACGCGATCGGCCGCACGCCCGAGGGCAAGGCCAGCGGCTGGGCCGACGTCGACCCGCAGATGCTGCACCTGCGCGGCGACGACCGCGTCTACGTGATCGGCGACGCCGTCGGCGTGGTGGCGCCGAGCTTTCGCTTCTACCCCAAGAGCGCGCACGTGGCGAACGCGCACGGCCAGATCGTCGCCGGCTACCTGGCCGAGCGGCTGGCGGGCCGCCGCCCGACGACCAAGCTGCCCGACAACCTGTGCTACATGATGGTCAACGCCGGCCCGCGCGAAGCCGTCAGCGTGCAGTTCGACTACACGCTCAACGCGCAAGGCGTGATCGAGCAGACGCAGATCGACGACAACGACCGCCGCGCCGAGCTGGTGGCCGAGAACTTCCGCTGGGCCGGGCTGAAGTTCGAGGACATGTTCGGATGAACGGGCGGCGTGGCGCGTTGCGCAGGCTCGGTGCCGCTGCGGCTTGGGGCGGGATCGGCGGGATAGTCGGGATCGGCGGGCTGGGCCTGCACGGCATCGCCCGCGCAGCCGGACCCGAGCGCCGGCCCTGGCCGCCACGCGCGCCGCTGCCGCCGCCGCTCGTGCTGCCGCTGCTCGACGGCGGCCGCTGGGCGCTGGCCGAGTCGCGCGGCAAGCTCGTCGTCGCCAACTTCTGGGCGACGTGGTGCGAGCCCTGCCGCGCCGAGCTGCCGTCGCTGGAACTGCTGGCCGCGCGCCACGAGGCGCAAGGCCTGCAGGTCGTGACCATCAACTTCCGCGAGACCGAAGGCACGCTGCGCCGCTTCCTGGCGCAGATGCCGATCGGCCTGCCGCTGGCGCGCGACGTCGACGGCGCCGCCGCCAAGGCCTGGGACGTGCGGCTGTTCCCCACCACCTTCGTCTTCGGCCGCGACGGCCGGCCCTTGTTCTCGGTGCGCGGCGAAGCCGACTGGGGCGCCGAGCCGGCGCGCGGCTGGATCGCGGCCGCCCTTTCCTAACGTTCGAGGAGCACTTTCATGAACACCATCCTGCCGCGCCGCCGCCTGCTGCTGCAAGCCGGCGCCGCCACGCTCGCGCTGCCGCTGGCCGCGGCGCGCGCCCAAGAGCGTCGCTTCGACCCCCAGCCCGGCCCCTGGCGCACGTGGGAGCTGACGACCACCGTGCAGGTCGCCGAGGTCAAGGGCGCCACGCAGCTGTGGCTGCCCATTCCCGACCTGGCCACCGACTGGCAGCGCAGCCTGGGCCACGACTGGAGCGGCAATGCCGCCGAGGCGCGCATCGTCGCCGACGCGCCGCGCGGCGTGCGGCTGCTGCACGCGCGCTTCGCCGACAGCGTGAAGGCCCCGGTGCTGGCGCTGAGCAGCCGGCTGCAGACGCGCAACCGCGCCGTCGACTGGCAGCACCGCAACGTGCCGGCCGCAGACCCGGCGCTGCTGAAGGCCAACCTGCAGCCCACCGAACTGCTGCCCACCGACGGCATCGTGCGCAAGACCGCGCTGCAGGCCACGCAGGGCGCGCGCAGCGACGTCGACAAGGTGCGCGCCATCTACCAATGGGTGGTGGCCAACGCCTACCGCGAGCCCAAGACCCGCGGCTGCGGCACCGGCGACATCAAGACCATGCTGGAGACCGGCAACCTCGGCGGCAAGTGCGCCGACCTCAACGCCGTCTTCGTCGGCCTGTGCCGCGCCGTCGGCGTGCCGGCGCGCGATGTCTACGGCCTGCGGCTGGCGCCCTCGGCCTTCGGCTACCGCGAGCTGGGCGCCAACCCGGCCAACTTGAAAGGCGCGCAGCACTGCCGCGCCGAGGCCTACCTGCCCGGCCACGGCTGGGTGGCGATGGACCCGGCCGACGTGCTGAAGGTGGCGCGCCAGGAAGGCAGCGACTGGATCAAGGACCCCGCGAACCCGCTGGTGGCGCCGGTGATGAAGGGCTTGTTCGGCCAGTGGGAGGGCAACTGGGTCGGCTGGAACACCGCGCACGACCTGGTGCTGCCGGGCACGGTGTCGAAGGCCACGCTGCCCTTCCTGATGTACCCCAATGGCGAGAATGCGGCCGGCCGCTTCGACGAGCTGTCGCCCGACACCTTCAAGTACACCATCGCCGCGCGCGAGCTCACCGCCTGAACACCGCATGATCGTCGGCACCGCCGGACACATCGACCACGGCAAGACCACGCTGGTGAGGGCGCTCACCGGCGTCGACACCGACCGCCTGCCGGAAGAGAAGAAGCGCGGCATCAGCATCGAGCTGGGCTATGCCTTCATGCCGGTGCCAGCGCCGGCGTCGGGTGGCGGCGACGAACGCATCGGCTTCATCGACGTGCCCGGCCACGAGCGCCTGGTGCACACCATGCTGAGCGGCGCCACCGGCATCGACTACGCGCTGCTGCTGGTGGCCGCCGACGACGGGCCGATGCCGCAGACGCGCGAGCACCTGGCCGTGCTGTCGCTGCTGGGGCTGAGCGAAGGCGCCGTCGTCATCACCAAGTGCGACCGCGTCGACGCCGCGCGCGTGGCCGCCGTGCGCGCCGAAACGCAGGCGCTGCTGCAGGGCTCGGGGCTGCAAGACGCGCCGATCTGCGAAGTGTCGGCCGCCAGCGGCGCGGGCATTGCGGCGCTGAAAGACCTGCTGCTGCAGGCCGCGCGCACGCGGCCGCCGCGCAGCGCCGGCAGCGCCGCCTTCCGCCTGGCGGTGGACCGCGCCTTCACGCTGGACGGCGTGGGCACCGTCGTCACCGGCACCGTGCACGCCGGCCGCGTGGCCGTCGGCGACGAGTTGCAGCTCGTGCCCGGCAGCCAGTGCGCGCGCGTGCGCAGCCTGCATGCGCAGAACCGGCCGGTGCCGGCGGCCGCCGCCGGCCAGCGCGGCGCGCTGGCGCTGGCCGCCGTCGCCAAGGACAAGATCCACCGCGGCCAATGGCTGGTGGCGCCGGCCGCGGCGCTGCAGACCACGCGGCTGGACGCCCGGCTTGCGCTGTGGCGGGGCGAGGCCAAGGCCTTGCGCAGCGGCACCGTGGTGCACCTGCACCTGGGCGCGGCCGACGTGCTGGCCTCGGTGGCCGTGCTGGCCGCCGACGAGGGCGGCGCCGACAGCCTGGCGCCCGGCGCCCAAGGCCTGGTGCAACTGGTGCTGCAGCAGCCGGTGGCCGCCTGGTGGGGCGACCGCGTCGTGCTGCGCGACGCCTCGGCCTCGCGCACGCTGGCCGGCGGCACCGTGCTGGACCCGTTCGCGCCGGCCCGCTACCGCCGCACGCCCCAACGATTGAGCGAACTGGCCGCGCTGGCCGAGGCCGATGTCGCCGCGCGCGCGCTGGCCTTGCTGGCGCTGTCGCCCGGCGGCGTGGACCTGGCGCGGCTGGCGGTGGCCGCCGGCGCCGGCGCCGCGGCCTTGGCGCCGGCGGCGCTGCCGCTGCCGGCGGGGGCGCTGCGCGCCCAGGGCAGCGGCTTCGACTGGGCCTTGGGCGCCGCGCAGGCGGCGGCCGCGCGCCAGCAAGTGCTGGACGCGCTGGCCGCCCACCACCGCCGCGCCCCCGACGACCCCGGCCCCGACGCCGCGCGGCTGCGCCGCCTGGCGCTGCCGCGGCTGGCCGAGCCACTGTGGCAGGCGCTGCTGAACGCGCTGCTGGCCGAGGGGCTGCTGCGGCGCTCCGGCGCCTTCCTGCACCTGCCGGAGCAGGGCGTGCGGCTGTCGGCCACCGAGCAGCGGCTGGCGCAGAAGGTGGCGCCGTTGCTGGCGCAAGGCGGCTTCGAAGGCGCCTGGGTGCGCGACCTGGCGCGCGACGGCCGCGAATCGGAAGCGCTGGTGCGCACGACGCTGGCGCGCCTGGCGCAGCGCGGCGAACTGCACCAGGTGGTGAAGGACCTGTACTACGCCGACGCGACGGTGGCGCGGCTGGCCGGCCTGGCGCGGCGCATCGGTGCCGGGCCCGACGGCGCCGTCACCGCGGCGGCTTTTCGCGATGCCACGGGCCTGGGCCGCAAGCGGGCGATCCAGATCCTGGAATACTTCGACCGCATCGGGCTGCTGCGCCGCGTCGGCGACGAGCATCGGCTGCGCGGCGATTGCCGGCTGTTCATGGCGGACGGCAAGGCATGAAGGCGAAGACGGTTTTGATGGAGGGGGAACGATCCTGGTGGGTCGGCCGGGCTTCAAACCCGGTGGGTGGCGCCATGCGTCGCTGGGTGGGTTCGACTCCCACGCCCCTCCGCCCTCGGGCATGCGGCCCGCTGCTGCGCGGGCGCATCGCGACCCCGCGATCCTCGCCGTACCGGCGTACGGCTGCGCTTCTCGAACCACGCTGCGACCGCTCGCGACGCGGGACGCACGCCCGAGGAGGTGCGTCTGCGTGAAAGGGGAACTGGTGCATCCGGCGGAACTGTACTACCTGATCGAGCATCAGGTGTGGGCGCGGCTGCATGGCGACGGCACGGCCACGGTGGGCATCACGGGGCTGGGCATCCGGTTGGCGGGCGAGATCTACATGGCGCGGCCCAAGGGCGTGGGCGTGGCGGTGGCGCAGGGGCGATCGGTGGCGGTGGTGGAACTGGCCAAGTCCATCGTCTCGGTGAAGTCGCCCGTCAGCGGCACGGTGGTGGCGGTCAACGAGGCGCTGGCCGATCGGCCGCAGCTCGTGCACCGCGATCCTCATGGCGAAGGCTGGCTGGCGCGGCTGCGGCTGAGCGATTTCGATGCCGATCGTGCGGCCTTGTTGCATGGCGACGCGGTGGCGCCGGCGATGGCCCACTACGCTTGGCTGCACCGCGAGGATTGAACATGGGGTTCGAAGCCGATTCGGTGGCCGGCGTGGCGCTGCTGCTGTGGGCCTGCGAGCCCGAAGCGCCGCAGCGCCTGGCCACGCCTTTCTTCCACGCCGCCGCCGCGGCGGCGATGGACGTGCCGGTGGAGATCTACTTCAGCGCGCGCAGCGTGCACCTGCTGGTGCCCGGCGTCGCCGACGCGCTGCGCGCCAGCAGCCGCCACGACAAGACCATCGCCGATGCGCTGCGCGAAGCGGTGGCGCACGGCGCCGTGCTGCTGGCCTGCACCGACGCGCTGCACGCGCAAGGCCTGGGCGACGCGGCGCTGATCCCCGAATGCACGCGCCGCGGCGGCGCCGTGCAGTTCATGGCCCGCGCCTGCGATCCGCGCTGGCGCACGCTGGTCTTCTGAATGCGCGCCGCCGCGCTGCTGGGGCTGGCAACGCTGGCACTGCTGCAGGCCTGCGGCACGCCGTCGCGGCCGCCGGCCGCTGGACGCGCGCCGGAACCAGCAATGCCGAGTGCGCCGCCGGCCGCCGCCAGGCCCGGCGTGCTGGAACTGGAGCGGCAATGGCTGCAGTCGTGGTTCGCGCAGACGCCGGTGGCGATCACGCTGGGCGCCGATGGCGCGCTGGCCGTCGAGGTGCCGCGCGACTTCTGCTTCGACGCCGCGCACAGCGCCGTCAAGCCGCCGCTGGCCGCCGTGCTCGACAAGGTGGCCGAGAGCCTGCGCCGCCGCCGCCACCTGCGCCTGACGCTGCTGGCAGCGCCCGACGACCCCACACCCAACGCCGGCCTCGCGCGCCAGCGTGGCCTGCAGGTGCGCGCCCACCTGCAAGGCCGCGGCGTCGCCGAAACGCGCCTGGCCGCGCCGACGATGGCCGCCGGCGCTGCGCTGCGGCTGAAGCTGGCGTTGCCGGCGGGGTGACGGCCGACGCCGGCGACGCCGGCTGACGTAATGACCCGGCGAAGCCGGCTGACGCAAAGAGCCAGCGCGCCTACCATTGGGCCGGTCCGCGCATGGAGGTCTGCCTTGTCTACCGTCGCCAACGTCGTGGTTCTTCTGGTGGCCCTGCTGCACGTCTACATCCTCGTGCTGGAGATGTTCCTGTGGGACAAGCCGCAGGGGCGCAAGGCCTTCGGCCTGACGCCCGAGTTCGCGGCGCAGACCAAGGTGCTGGCGGCCAATCAAGGCCTCTACAACGGCTTCCTGGCGGCTGGCCTGTTCTGGGGACCGTCCCTGGGGAGCGCCGGCCTTGCGGTGAAGGTGTTCTTCCTGTCGTGCGTCCTGGTCGCCGGCGTCTACGGCGCGGCCACCGCCAACAAGCGCATCCTCTTCATTCAAGCCGTTCCGGCCGCCGTCGGCCTGGTCTTGCTGCTGCTGTAGCGCTCCCACCAGCGCGCCACGGCCTCGCGCTGCGCGGGGCTGTAGTGCAGGCCCAGCTTGCTGCGGCGCCACAGCACGTCGTCGGCGCTGCGCGCCCATTCGTGGTCGTGCAGGTAGCGCAGTTCGACTTCGTGCAGGCCCGGCGCCACCTCGGCGCCGAGCGGCTGGTCGAGCAGCATCGACACGCGCGAGCCGTAGCTGCGCACCCAGCGCTGGCGCATCGCCGGCGGCAGCTTGGGGTGGCGGCGCGCCAGTTCGGCGTCGAAGGCGGCGATGTCGCGGTCGGGCCGCGTCGGGTGCGGCACCAGCGACGAGAGGTCGCCGCCGGGCAGCAGCGCGGTCTCGGTCCAGTGCCGTATGGGCACGCCCAGCGGCGCGCTCAGCAGGTCGGCGGCTTCCTCGGCCAGCTTGCGGAAGGTGGTGATCTTGCCGCCCCAGACGTTGAGCAGCGGCGCGCCGGGCTCGGCATCCAGTTCGAGCAGGTAGTCGCGCGTCACCGCGGCGGCGTCGCCGGCTTCGTCGTCGAGCAGCGGGCGTACGCCGGCATAACTCCATACCACGTCGGATGGCTGCAGCGTGCGGCGGAAATAACGGCTGGCCTGCACGCACAGGTACTCGGTCTCGGCGGCGCTGATGCGGGCTTCGCCGACGGCGCCGTCGTGCTCGACGTCGGTGGTGCCGATCAGCGTGAAGTCGCCTTCGTAGGGAATCGCGAAGATGATGCGCCGGTCGGGGTTCTGGAAGAGGTAGGCGTCGTCGTGATCGAACAGCCGCGGCACGACGATGTGGCTGCCTTTCACCAGCCGCAGCGCGCGCGGGCGCGGCTGCCCGACCTGGTGCGCGAGGAACCGCGCCGCCCAGGGGCCGGCGGCGTTGACCAGCGCGCGCGCCTGCACGCTGAACGCGGCGCCGTGCTCGGGCTGCAGCGTGGCGTGCCAGCCGTCGGCGCCGCGCCGCGCCTGCGTGCAGGCGCAACGCGTGTACACGCGTGCGCTGCGGGCGGCGGCGTCGACGGCGTTCAGCGCCACCAGCCGCGCGTCGTCGACCCAGCCGTCGCTGTAGACGAAGCCATGCTTGAAGCGCGGCTGCAGCGGCGCGCCGGCGGCGTGGCCGGCCAGCCGCACGGCATGCGAAGCCGGCAGCCATTCGCGCCGCGCCAGGTGGTCGTACAGGAAGAGCCCGGCGCGGATCATCCACACCGGCCGCATCGAGGGATCGTGCGGCATCACGAAGCGCAGCGGCCGCATGATGTGCGGCGCGCTGCGCAGCAGCCGTTCGCGCTCGGCCAGCGCCTTGCGCACCAGGCCGAATTCGTAGTACTCCAGGTAGCGCAGGCCGCCGTGGATCAGCTTGGTGCTGGCCGACGATGTGTGGCTGGCCAGGTCGTGCTGCTCGCACAGCAGCACCTGCAGCCCGCGGCCGGCCAGTTCGCGCGCGATGCCGGCGCCGTTGATGCCGCCGCCGACCACCAGCACGTCACAGCGCTGCGCTTTGGCTTCGGAGCGCGGCAAGTCGGCGGTCGTCAGAGTCGGCAGGAGGCGCGGGGCCGCGGCGCGGCTTCAGGCCGGGTGCGCCAGGTTGCGCAGCATGGTCGGGCCGGCGTGGCGCTCGACTTCCGAGACCAGCGGCTTGAGCAGCCCCAGCATCGCCAGCATCTCCATCGCCACGAACATCGGGCCGACCAGCAGGCCGACGGGGTCGTCGATGAAGGCCGGCCGGCGGCCTTCGTAGTAGTGGCCGATGAACTCGATCGCCCAGCCGACGGCGAAGAAGCTCAGGCCCCAGCCCAGCCAGGGGCCGAAGCCGTCGCCCGAGACGCGGTGCGCGGCCAGCATCAGCAGCGCGGTGCCGGCGCTGACGGCCAGGCCCAGCAGCAGTTCACCGCGCGTCAGGTACCACAGCGCCACGGCGGCGAAGGCCAGCCAGGCCGGCGACAGCGTGAGCCCCATCAGCACGAAGGCCGGGCGCGACAGCAGCACGCCGACGGCGAAGACGATCATCGGCACGCCGATGAAGTGCGTGAGGATGTTGCGGCGGTCGCGGTGGTGTTCGGCGTACTGCTTGAGCAGTTCGACCGCCGGGCGAAAGGGGCTGGCCATGGGCGTGTTCTCCGGGCGCGGCAATGCCGTGCATGCTAGCGCGGATGCCGGGCGCGAGGGGGTGGAATAATCCGCCACCCCGGCCTTGCGGCCGCCCCCGGCGCGGCCTTCGCGAGCGACCAAGACATGACGATCAAGAGCGACCGCTGGATCCGCCGCATGGCCCGGGAGCACGGCATGATCGAGCCCTTCGAGCCCGGCCAGGTGCGCTTCGCGGCCGACGGCCACAAGATCGTCAGCTACGGCACCAGCAGCTACGGCTATGACATCCGCTGCGCGCCCGAGTTCAAGGTGTTCACCAACATCCACTCGACCGTGGTCGACCCGAAGAACTTCGACGAGAAGAGCTTCGTCGACATCGAAGCCGACGTCTGCATCATTCCCCCCAACAGCTTCGCGCTGGCGCGCACGCTGGAATACTTCCGCATCCCGCGCAACGTGCTGACCATCTGCCTGGGCAAGAGCACCTACGCGCGTTGCGGCATCATCGTCAACGTGACGCCGTTCGAGCCCGAATGGGAAGGTTTCGTCACGCTGGAGTTCAGCAACACCACGCCGCTGCCGGCCAAGATCTATGCCGGCGAAGGCTGCGCCCAGGTGCTGTTCTTCGAGAGCGACGAGGTGTGCGAGACCAGCTACAAGGACCGCGGCGGCAAATATCAGGGGCAGCGTGGGGTCACGCTGCCCAAGACCTGACGGGAGACGTCGATGAAGTGGGAAGGCCAGCGACAAAGCGACAACGTGGAAGACCGCCGCGACGAAGGCGGCGGCGTCGGCGGTGGCGGCATGCGCATCGGCGGCCGCGGCATCGGCATCGGCAGCATCGTCGTCGCGCTGGCCGCGGGCTGGATCTTCGGCATCAACCCGCTCACGGTGCTCGGCATCCTGTCCGGCGGCGGCGACGGCTCCGAGGTGGTGGCCCAGCAGCCGCAGCCCGGCCCGGCGCCCAAGCCGCCGGCGCAGGACAAGCAGGCCGCGTTCATCTCCACCGTGCTGGCCGACACCGAAGACGTGTGGACGGCCGTCTTCCGCGCCGGCGGCGCGCAGTACCAGCCGCCGCGGCTGGTGCTGTTCCGCGGCGCCACCAACACCGCCTGCGGCCTGGGCGAATCGGCGATGGGGCCGTTCTACTGTCCCGGCGACCGCAAGGTCTACCTCGACATGGACTTCTTCGATACGCTGCGCAGCCGCCTCGGGGCGCCGGGCGACTTCGCGCAGGCCTACGTGGTGGCGCACGAGATCGGCCACCACGTGCAGAACCTGCTGGGCATCACCGACAAGGCCGACGCGGCGCGCCGCACCAGCCGCGCCAACGACATGTCGGTGCGCATCGAACTGCAGGCCGACTGCCTGGCCGGCGTCTGGGCCTTCCACTCGCAGCGCGGCAAGGGCTGGCTGGAGCAGGGTGACCTCGAAGAGGCGATGAACGCCGCCACCCAGATCGGCGACGACACGCTGCAGCGCAAGGCCCAAGGCCGCGTGGTGCCCGAGTCGTTCACCCACGGCAGCAGCCAGCAGCGCGTGCGCTGGTTCCAGCGCGGCGCGCAAAGCGGCGACCCCAACCAGTGCAACACGCTGGAGTCGCGCGCGCTGTAAGCCGCCGCCGGCCGCGCGCGGCGTCGTGGCCAGCGTGGCTGCTGGCGCTGGCGCTGCTGCACGCGCAGGCGCTGGGGCTGTGGCATGGCATCGCGCATGCCGCGGCCAGCGGCGGCGCCGCGGTCGCGGCCTGGCAGACCGCGGCCTGGCAGACCGCCGCCCGGCAGGCCGCCGAGGCGCAGCCCGATGTCTTCGGCCACGCCGTCACCGACCAAGGCCAGTGCCGGCTGTACGACGCGCTGGGCAGCGCCGCCGGCCCCTGCTCGACGACCGGCGCACCGCCGGTCCTGATCGCCAGCGCGGCGCCCGCGGTGGCGCCGCCGCAGCCGCCGGCCACGTACCGCCCGCGGCCCTACGAAGCGCGCGCGCCGCCGCGCGGCTGAAGCGCTTTCCGCCGCCCGCCACCGCGGGGCCGCGCCTGACCGGCGCGCCCCGCGCCCGGCGCTTCGACTGATCCGCCCGCTGTGCCAGGCATCGCCTGGTGACGCCCTGTACCGCCTGGTGACGCCCGGTGACGCCCGGCACCGCCCCGGTGCCGCCCGGTGCCGCCTGGCGTTGCCGCGCCACCCGCGCGGGCACCGCGGGCTTGTCCCGAACCGACCCATGTCCAAGTCCTCTTTTCGAACCCTGGCCGCGCTGCTGGCCGCCGGCGCCGCCGCCGGCCCGGCGCTGGCGCAGCAGGCCGATGGCGACAGCGAGACCATCGTCGTCACCGGCAACCCGCTCGGCCGCGAGGCGCTCGCCCAGCCGGCCGCCAGCCTGGCTGGCGACGCCTTGCTGCAACGCCGCGCCGGCACGCTGGGCGACACGCTCGACGGCCTGCCCGGCGCCGCCGCCAGCCGCTTCGGGCCCAACAGCAGCCGGCCGGTGATGCGTGGGCTCGACGGCGAGCGCGTGCGGCTGCTCGACAACGGCGGCGCCACGGTCGACGCCTCCAGCCTGAGCTTCGACCATGCGGTGGCGTTGGACCCGCTGGTCGTCGAGCGCATCGAACTGCTGCGCGGCCCGGCGGCGCTGCTGTACGGCGGCAATGCCGCCGCCGGCGTGGTCAACAGCATCGACAACCGCATTCCGCGCGTGGCGGCCGATGGCCTGGGCGGGCGCGCCGAGCTGCGCGTGGGCGGCGCCGCCGACGAGCGCAGCGGCGCGCTGGCGCTGGACGGCGGGCAGGGCGGCCTGGCCTGGCACGCCGACGCCTTTGGCCGCCAAACCGCCGACCTGCGCACACCGCGCTTCGTGCCCATGCAAGGCGGCCAGGCGCTGCCCGCCGCCGAGCGCGTACGCAACTCGGCCGCCGAGGGCGGCGGCGGCGCGCTGGGCGTGTCGGCGGTCGACGAGCAGGGCTACCTCGGGCTGGCGGTCGACCGCTACGACAACCGCTACGGCGTGACGGTCGAGCCCGACGTGCTGATCGACATGCGGCGCGAACGCCTGGCGCTGGCCGGCGAGCGGCGGCACCTGGCCGGCTGGTTCGACACGCTGAGCCTGAACGCCGCCACCACGCGCTACCGCCACCAGGAACTCGACGCCGGCGGCGCCGTCGGCACCACCTTCAGCAGCCGCGGCGAAGACTTCCGCCTGCAGGCCCACCACGTGGCGCTGGGGCCCTGGCGCGGCGTGCTGGGCGTGCAGGCCGAGGGGCTGCGCTTCTCGGCGCTGGGCGACGAAGCCTTCGTGCCCGACACGCGCACGCGCTCGCAGGCCGCATTCGTGCTGGAGGAAGCGCAGTTCGGCGCCTGGCAGGTGCAGGCGGCCGTGCGCGGCGAGCGCGTGCGCGTGGATTCCGCCGGCGACGATGCCGCCGCGGCCGACGCGCCGCGCTTCGGCGCCGCGCAAAGCCGCCGCTTCAGCCCCGCCAGCGCCTCGCTGGCTGCCACCTGGCGGCCGGCGGCGGACTGGTCGCTGGGCTGGAGTGCCGGCCACGCCGAACGCGCGCCGGCCTTCCACGAGCTGTATGCCAACGGCCTGCACGTGGCCACCGCGGCCTTCGAGCGCGGCGACCCCACGCTCGGCACCGAGCGCGGCGACAACCTCGGCGCCAGCGTGGGCTGGCAGCGCGGCGCGGACCACCTGAAGCTCGACGTCTATCGCACGCACTTCGCGCGCTTCATCGCGCTGGCCGCCACCGGCGAGACGGCCGACGCCGGCGGCGGCGAGACGGTGCCCGTCTACCGCTTCACGCCGGTGCGCGCGCGGCTGCAGGGGGTGGAGCTGGACGGCCGCTGGCGCGTGCTGCAGCAGCCCTGGCGGCTGGACCTCAGCCTGGTGGGCGACAGCGTGCGCGCCACCAACCTGGACGACGGCCAGCCGCTGCCGCGCATTGCCCCGGCGCGGCTGCGGCTGGGCGCCGACCTCGCGCAAGGCGCCTGGACGCTCGGCCTCGGCCTGCGCCACGCCGCGCGCCAGGACCGCGTGAGCCCCGGCGACGAGCCGACGCCGTCGTCCAGCGTGTGGAACCTGTGGGCGAGCTGGCGGCTGCCGCTGGCCGACCAGCGCGTCACCGCCTTCGTGCGGCTGGACAACCTGGGCAACCGGCTGGTCTACGACGCGACCGCGGTGCCGACGATCCGCGGCCTGGCGCCGCAGGGCGGGCGTTCGCTGCTGGCCGGGCTGCGGGTGGATTTGTAGCGGCCGCGCTGCGCGGGGCGAGCCCGGCGCGCTCTCGATGCCGGCCGCTCAGGGCGCGAGCCGCTCGCGCCGCCAGCCGGCGCCGGCCTCGTCGCGCCGGTAGCGCAGCCGGTCGTGCAGCCGGCTCTTGCGGCCTTGCCAGAACTCCCAGACGTCGGGCTGCAGCCGGTAGCCGCCCCAGTGCGGCGGCCGCGGCGGCGCCAGCAGGTATTGCGCGCCGTACTTGGCCGCGGCGGCCACCAGCACCGCGCGCGACTCGATCACCCGGCTCTGCGGCGAGGCCCAGGCGCCGATGCGCGAGTCCAGCGGCCGGCTGGCGAAATAAGCGTCGGATTCAGCGGCATCCACCTTGTCCACGCGGCCTTCGATGCGCACCACGCGCTCCAGCTCGACCCAGTGGAACTGCAGCGCCGCGAACGGGCTGCCGGCCAGCTCGCGGCCCTTGCGGCTGTCGTAGTTGGTGTACCAGACGATGCCGCGCGCGTCGTAGCCCTTGATCAGCACCACGCGGGTCGAGGGCCGGCCGTCGGCGCCCACGGTGGCCAGCGTCATCGCGTTAGGTTCCGGCAGCTGCGCCTGCAGCGCCTGCTGCATCCAGCGGTCGAACTGCTCCAGCGGGTCGGCCGCGGAGGCCTGCTCGTCGAGCGCGTCGCGCTCGTAGCTCTTGCGAAGGGCGGCGAGGTCCATGCGTCGAGTATAGGAAGCGCTCGCGCGACGACAGGGGTGCCACCCTTACGTGGAAGGCCGTAAGTGATGGCCCCACTATCTGCGCCGGTCGGTTGGCGGTTTGATCCTTCATCCGTCTTCGCTCATCCGCCAATGAGGCAACGCGCCACCGTCGTCGTGCTGGCTGCCGGCCAGGGCAGCCGCTTCGGCGGCCCCGTGCACAAGCTCGAACAGGGCCTGGGCGCCTCCACCGTGCTGGGCACCACGCTGGGCCACGTGCTGGCCAGCGGCTGCCCCTTCGTCGTCGTCACCACTGCGCGGCTGGTGCCGCTGGCCAGCACGCTGGCGGCGCGGCGCGACCTGCTGGTGGTGTCGGACGCCGAGGCGCGGCGCGGCGTCGGCCACTCCATCGCCGCCGGCGTCGCCGAGCGCCCGCTGGCCAACGGCTGGCTGGTGCTGCCGGGCGACATGCCGATGATCAGCCCGCACAGCATCCTGGCGGTGGACGATGCGCTGGCCGAGCACCCGGTGGCCTTCTCGCAATACCGCGGCCGGCGCGGGCACCCGGTGGGCTTCGCGGCCGAGCTGTTCTCCGAGCTGACGGCGCTGGAAGGCGACGAAGGCGCGCGCCGCATCGTCGCGCGCTACCCGGCGCACGCGGTGGTGGTCGACGATCCCGGCGTGCTGATCGACATCGACACGCCCGACGACCTGGCGCAGGCGCGCGGCGGCGACCTGCGCGCGCTGGCGGAACGCTCGGGCGCCGCCTGAGCGGCCGCCGTCAGCCGGCCATCAGCACAGCCCTTCGCGCCGCGCCAGCCGCATCAGGCGCTCGATCTCGCGGTCGCGCACGCCGTGCGCGGCCAGCGCGCGCGCGGTCTCGGCCAGGTACTCCAGCGTCGTGCCGTAGCGGCCGCTGGCGTGGCGCAGCACCTGCAGCACCTGTTCGTCGGCCAGGCGCGGCAGGCAGGCTTCGCTGCGCCGGCTGAGCGTGAAGGCCAGCGCCTGCACGGCACCGCCGGCGGTGCGGCAGGGCAGCCAGCGCGGGTCGTAGACGCCGGTGGGCATCTCGCGCGCCCACAGCCGGTCGAACTCGTCGTGCGCGCGCTCGCGGGCGAGGCGGAAGACGACGCCGCGGCAACTGCCGCCGGGCAGCAGCGCGAACACCAGGCCCGGCCGCTCAGGCGTGCCGCGGTTGATGCGCGAGCGCATGCGCAGCGCGCGGTGCCAGCCGTGCACCACGGCGTCGCGGCGCTCCACGGCGTCGAACTCGGGCCGCCAGATCAGCGAGGCGTAGCCGAAGACCCACAGCTCGTGGCGGCTGGTCCACTGCGCGCGCAGCGCCTGCAGCAGGGCCGCGGGGTCGCGCGCCGCGGGGGCAGCGCACAACGGTGACGGCAACGGGGACGTCGACAGGGACGTCGACAGGGGCGGCAACGGCGCGGGGTCGGACATTGGCATTTCGATTTGATCATGTAACCCAGTTACTTCATAATCGAGACCATGGTTACGACCCCGACGCCCGCATCCAGGCCTTCCCTGCACCCGGCGCTGGTCGCCGTGACGGCGCGCATCGCCCGCCGCAGCGCCGCCGGCCGCGCCGCCTACCTGCAGCGGCTGGACGCACTGGCCGCCCGCCCGCGCGGCAGCGACCGGCTGGGCTGCGCCAACGTGGCGCATGCCTTCGCCGCGCTGCCCGGCAACGACAAGCTGCGCGTGGTGGCCGAGCGCGCGCCGCACATCGGCGTGGTCAGCGCCTACAACGACATGCTGTCGGCCCACCAGCCGTACGAGCGCTACCCGGCGCTCATCCGCGAGCAGGCGCGCGCGCTCGGCGCCACGGTGCAGGTGGCCGGCGGCGTGCCGGCCATGTGCGACGGCGTGACGCAAGGCCAGCCGGGCATGGAGCTGAGCCTGTTCTCGCGCGACGTGATCGCGCAAGGCACGGCCATCGCGCTCAGCCACGATGTGTTCGACGCCGCGCTGCTGCTGGGCGTGTGCGACAAGATCGTGCCGGGGCTCTTGATCGGCGCGCTGCACTTCGGGCATCTGCCCTGCGTCTTCGTGCCCGCGGGGCCGATGGGCACGGGCCTGTCCAACAGCGCCAAGAGCGCCGTGCGCGAGCGTGCCGCGCAAGGCCTGGCCGGGCGCGACGAACTGCTGGCCGCCGAGAGCGCCGCCTACCACGGCCCCGGCACCTGCACCTTCTACGGCACCGCCAACAGCAACCAGATGCTGCTGGAAGCGATGGGCCTGCACGTGCCCGGCGCCGCCTTCATCCACCCGCAGGACGGCGCGCGCGACGCGCTGACCGCCGAGGCCGTGCGCCTGGTGCTGCAGCGCACGCGCGCGCAGCGCTTCTTGCCGATCGGCCGCCTCGTCGACGAGCGCGCCATCGTCAACGCGATGGTCGCGCTGCTGGCCACCGGCGGGTCGACCAACCACCTGATCCACTGGGTGGCGGTGGCGCGCGCCGCCGGCCTGGTGATCGACTGGAGCGACTTCGCCGAACTCTCGGCCGTGGTGCCGCTACTGGCCCGCGTCTATCCCAACGGCGAAGCCGACGTCAACCAGTTCCAGGCCGCGGGCGGCCCCGGCTTCGTGCTGCGCGAGTTGCTGGGCGCCGGGCTGATGCACGCCGACGCGGCGGCGATGGCCGAGGAGGGCATCGCCGCCTACACCCGCGTGCCGGCGCTGGCGGACGGCCGCCTGCAATGGCGCGAGCCGCCGCCGGCCGGCGGCGACGCGGCCATCGTGCGTCCGGCGGCGCGGCCGTTCTCGCCGACCGGCGGGCTGGCGCTGCTGCAGGGCCGGCTGGGCCGCGCGGTGATCAAGGTCTCGGCGGTGCCCGCCGATCGCCACGTGGTGCAGGCGCCGGCGCGCGTGTTCGACAGCCAGCAGGCTTTGCTGGCGGCCTTCCAGGCCGGCGAACTGGACCGCGATGTCGTCGCCGTCGTGCGCTTCCAGGGCCCGCAGGCTAACGGCATGCCCGAGTTGCACAAGCTGACGCCGCCGCTGGCCGTGCTGCAGGGCCAGGGCCGGCAGGTGGCGCTGGTGACCGACGGCCGCATGAGCGGCGCCTCGGGCAAGGTGCCGGCGGCCATCCACGTCAGCCCCGAGGCGGTGGCCGGCGGCCCGCTGGCGCGCGTGCGCGACGGCGACGTGGTCCGCCTCGACGCCGTGGCCGGCACGCTCGACGTGCTGGTCGACGAGGCCGAGTGGGCGGCGCGTGAACCCGCCGTCCGCCCCGCCGCCGAAGTCCAGGCGCATGCCCACGACCTCGGCCGCGACCTGTTCACCGCCATGCGGCGCAGCGTGCAAGGCGCCGAGCAGGGTGCTGTCACTTGGTTGTGACCTGGGCGTGAGACCCTCCAGCCGCATCCATTGTTCGAGACGAGGCCGACCATGAGCATCCGCAGCAAGCCGATCAACCCGCTGGACCTGGCCGCGCTGGGCCCGGTGATCCCCGTCATCGTGCTGCAGCGCGAGCAGGACGCGGTGCCGATGGCCGAGGCCTTGCTGGCCGGCGGCGTCAAGGTGCTGGAAGTGACGCTGCGCACGCCGGCGGCGCTGGCCGGCATCGAGGCCATCGCGCGCGCGCTGCCCGAGGCCGTGGTCGGCGCCGGCACGCTGCGCAGCGTGGCCGATGCCGAAGCCGCGCTGGACGCCGGCGCGCGCTTCGGCGTCAGCCCCGGCTACGGCGCCGAACTGGGCCACGCCTGCCGCAACCTGGGCCTGCCGCTGCTGCCCGGCGTGGCGACGGCCAGTGAAGTCATGGCCGCCACCGCCGGCGGCTACGACTTCCTGAAGCTGTTTCCGGCCACCGCCGTCGGCGGCACGGCACTGCTCAAGGCCCTGGCCGGCCCGTTCCCCGACGTCAGCTTCTGCCCCACCGGCGGCATCACGCCCGAGACCGCGCCGCAGTTCCTGGCGCTGGCCAACGTCAAGGTCTGCGGCGGCTCGTGGCTGACGCCCGCCGACGCGCTGGCCGCCGGCGACTGGGCGCGCATCACGCGGCTGGCGAAAGCGGCGTCGGCGCTGCGGGGGTGACGGGGTGAAGGGGTGAAGGGGTGAAGGGGCAGCAGGAGCCAGCCGTTCTGCGCGGTTCGCCGGCGCTCGCGCGGCGTGCGGCGTCTTATCCGCCCGTCTGCGCAGCCGGCGGTCGCGGGTTCAGCGCAGCGGCCATTGGCGAATCCATTGATGATGGGTCGCGCCGACACGGCTCAGCACCAGCACGACGCGGTCGGCGGTCCATGCGATGGGCGCGATGGCCAGCAGCGTGGTGTGCAGCCGCGCGGCAGGCGATGTGTTGCGCCAGCTCGGGCGGCGGGGAGATCGCCAGCCACAAGCCGTAGCCCATCGGCCGCGGGCGCTTGAGGTCGACGTCGGCGGCAAACCGATGAGGCAGCGCCTCGAATCCCGGCAGGGCAGGCGCGAGCAGCAAAGTGGACATTGGGGCTTGCCGTTGGATGGCGCTTCGAATACTGTATAAAAACACAGTTTCCAGCGCAAGCCGCGCGTCATGCCGCATCCCTCCAGTCCCCCCCGCCGTGCCGCCGATCTGCCCGGCTACGCCGAGCTGCTGTGCCGCAGCAACTTCAGCTTCCTGACCGGTGCTTCGCACCCCGAGGAACTGGTGGCGCGTGCGCAGGTGCTGGGTTATGCGGCGCTGGCCATCACCGACGAGTGCACCTTCGCCGGCATCGTGCGCGCGCACGTCGCGGCGAAGGCGCTGCCGTTCAAGCTGATCATCGGCACGCAGATGCGCCTGGACCTGTCGCCGCCGGCGCCATCGCTGCTGGCCTTGTCCGACGACGAGGACGACCGCGCGCTGGCCGCGCAGGCCGCCGCCCGGCAGCCGCCGTTGCCCGAGGCCCCGCTGCGCCTGCTGCTGCTGGCGCAGGACGCGCAGGGCTACCGCATGCTGTCGCAGTGGATCACGGTGGCGCGGCGGCGCGCGCCCAAGGGCCGCTACCGCGCCGAGACGGCCGACGTCGAAGGCCGCACGCCCGACGCGCCGCAACTCGGCGGGCTGCCCGGCTGCCATGTGCTGCTGGTGCTGGACCACGAGGCGGCATCGGCGCCGGCCGATCTGCTGGCGCAGGCGCTGTGGCTGCGGCACTGGGTGGGGCCCGAGCGCTGCAGCCTGGGCCTGGTGCTGCAGCGCCGCGCCGACGATGCCCGCCTGGTGGCGCAGGCGCGCGCGCTGGCGGCGCAGACGGGCCTGCCGATCGCCGCGCTGGGCGACGTGCTGATGCACGTGCGCTCGCGCAAGGCGTTGCAGGACGTGCTGACCGCCACGCGCCTGAAGTGCACCGTGGCCGAGGCCGGCCTGGCGCTGCAGCCCAATGCCGAGGCCCATCTGCGCAGCCGGTTGCGGCTGTCGATGCAGCACGACCCGGCGTGGCTGCGGCACACGCTGACCATCGCCGAGCGCTGTCGCTTCTCGCTCGATTCGCTGCGCTACCAGTACCCCAGCGAGGTCGTGCCCGCCGGCCACACGCCGACGAGCTGGCTGCGCGAGCTGACCGAGCAGGGCGCGCGCCGGCGCTTCCCCAACGGCTTGACGAAGGCCGTCAGGCACCTGATCGAGCACGAGCTGGCGCTCATCAAGCAGCTCGAATACGAAGCCTACTTCCTCACCGTGGCCGAGATCGTGCAGTGGGCGCGCTCGAAGAACATCCTGTGCCAGGGCCGCGGCAGCGCCGCCAACTCGGTGGTCTGCTACTGCCTGGAGGTGACCGCGGTCGACCCCGAGAAGAACCAGATGCTGCTGTTCGAGCGCTTCATCAGCGCCCAGCGCAACGAGCCGCCCGACATCGACGTCGACTTCGAGCACCAGCGCCGCGAAGAGGTCATCGAGCACATCTACCAGAAGTACGGCCGCCACCGCACCGCGCTGACGGCGGTGGTCACCAGCTACCGGCCGCGCTCGGCGCTGCGCGACGTGGGCCGCGCGCTGGGGCTGGACCTCGACCGCATCACCGCCGTCTCCAAGGGCCAGCACTGGTTCGACGGCCGCCGCATCGCGCCCGAGCGGCTGCTGGAACACGGCATCGACCCCGCTTCGCGCGTCGCCCGCCAGTGGGTCGAGCTAACGCAGCAGTTGATCGGGTTCCCGCGCCACCTCAGCCAGCACCCGGGCGGCTTCCTGATCGCGCGCGACCACATCGAGATGCTGGTGCCGGTGGAGAACGCCGCGATGGAAGGCCGCACCGTCGTGCAGTGGGACAAGGACGACCTCGATGCGCTCAAGCTGATCAAGGTCGACATCCTCGCCCTCGGCATGCTCAGCGCGCTGCGCCGCGGGCTGGCCCTGGTCGGCGCCAAGCTCGGCCGCGCGCTGGAGCTGCACCAGGTGCCGCAGGAAGACCCGGTCGTCTACGACATGCTCGGCCGCGCCGACAGCGTCGGCGTCTTCCAGGTCGAGAGCCGCGCGCAGATGAGCATGCTGCCGCGGCTGCGGCCGCGCTGCTACTACGACCTGGTGATCGAGGTCGCCATCGTGCGGCCGGGGCCGATCCAGGGCGGCATGGTCCACCCCTACCTGCGGCGGCGCAACGGCGAGGAGCCGATCGACATCCCCAGGGACGAGCTGAAGCCGGCGCTCGAACGCACCAAGGGCATCCCGATCTTCCAGGAGCAGGTGATGCAGATCGCGATGATCGCCGCCGAGTTCAGCGCCGGCGAGGCCGACCAGCTGCGCCGCGCGATGGCCGCCTGGAAGCGCAGGGGCGGCCTCGGGCCCTTCCATGAACGGCTGGTCGGCCGCATGGTGCAGCGCGGCTACGAGCGCGAGTTCGCCGAGCGCATCTTCAAGCAGATGGAGGGCTTCGGCGAATACGGCTTCCCCGAAAGCCACGCCGCCAGCTTTGCGCTGCTGGTCTACGCCAGCGCCTGGATCAAGTGCCACCACCCGGACGCCTTCTTGGCCGCGCTGCTCGACAGCCAGCCGATGGGCTTCTACGCGCCGGCGCAGCTGGTGCGCGACGCGCGCGAGCACGGTGTCGCGGTGTTGCCGGTCGACGTGACTTGCAGCGCCTGGACCAGCGAGCTGGAAGGCGCCGCCGGGGCCGCCGGCGGCCCGCTGCTGCGCGCCGTGCGGCTGGGCCTGGGCCGCATCCACGGCTTCCCGCAAGCGGCGGCGCAGCGCCTGGTGGCGGCGCGCGATGAAGCACCGTTTGCCAGCGTCGAAGACCTGGCGCGCCGCGCCGCGCTGGACGAGCACCAGCTCGGCCTGCTGGCCCGCGCCGATGCCTTGCACGGCTTGAGCGGCCACCGCCACCAGGCCGCCTGGGCGGCGGCCGGCGTCGACACCCGCGCCGTGGCGCTGCTGCGCGACACGCGCACGCACGAGGCGGCGGCCGAGCTGGCCGCGCCGGCGCTGGGCCAGACCCTGGTGGCCGACTACCGCGCCACCGGCCTCAGCCTGCAGGCCCACCCGCTGGCGCTGCTGCGGCCGCAGCTGGCCGCCTTCAAGGTGCAGCCGGCCGCCGTGCTGCACCGTTATCCCGACGGACGGCTGGCGCGCGCCAGCGGCCTGGTCACGCACCGCCAGCGGCCCGAGACGGCCAAGGGCGTGATCTTCGTGACGCTGGAAGACGAGACCGGCGCCGTCAACGTCATCGTCTGGCCGCGCGTGGCCGAGGCGCAGCGCCGGCCGCTGCTGGCCAGCCAGCTGCTCACCGTCTACGGCGTCTGGCAATGCCAGGGCGAGGTGCGCCACCTGGTGGCGCGCCGGCTGGTCGACCACACGCCGCTGCTGCAGGGCCTGAGCACGCGCAGCCGCGACTTCCGATAGCGTGGCGGACGGACACTGCCGGCCCAGCCGGCACAATGCCGCCATGGAGTTGGTGATCGAACACCGGCCCGCCCACGGGCCGGCCGAGCAACTGCTGCTGCTGTGGCATGGCTGGGCGCAGGACGGTGCGGCGCTGGCGCCGCTGGCCGACGCGCTGCGGCGCGAGTTCCCGCAGGCCGCGGTGCTGGTGCCGCAGTCGCCGCTGCTGGCCGATGCGCCGCGCCGCGGCCGCATGTGGTACTCGATCCAGGGCCTGCAGAAGCAGCCCGAGGTGTGGCCGCAGCGCGTGACGGCGGCGCTGGGCCCGCTGGAAGACTGGGTGCGCGCCCAGCAGCAGCGCCTGGGCGTGGCGCCGCCGGCCACCTGCCTGGGCGGCTTCTCGCAAGGCGCGCTGCTGGCGCTGGAGCTGGCCACGCGGCGCGACGGCATCGCCGGCCGCGTGCTGGCCTTCGGCGGCCGCTTCGTCGAGCTGCCGCCGCAGCCGCCGCGCCTGGCCACGCTGCACTTCCTGCACGGCGATGCCGACGACGTCTTCCCGCCCGACGAGGTGCGCCGCCAGTTCGCGCAACTCGGCGCGCAGCATGGCGACGCCACGATCGACATCGCCCACGGCGTCGGCCACGAACTGCACCCGGTGCTGATCGACCGCGCGCTGTTCCGCCTGCGCAACCACATCCCGCTGCGCACCTGGCAGGCTGCACTGGGCGCGGCCGGCGGCGGCGGTGATCCAGACGATCGCGACGATTGAGGTCATGCTCTACCTGCTTTCCCCCGCCAAGTCGCTGGACTACGAAACCCCCGTGCCGGCGGCCACCTGGCGCAAGGCGGATCAGCCGCTGTTCGTCGAGCAGGCGGCCGAGCTGATCGCGCTGATGCGCCGGCGCACGCCGGCGCAGGTGGCGTCGCTGATGGGCTTGTCCGACGCGCTGGCGCAGCTCAACGTCGCGCGCTATGCGGCGTGGCGGCCCCAGGCGACGGCGGCCAACAGCAAGCCCGCGGCGCTGGCCTTCGATGGCGATGTCTACGACGGCCTGCGCGCCGCCACCTTGAGCCAGGCCGACCTCAACTGGGCGCAGCGGCACCTGGTGATCCTGTCGGGCCTGTACGGCGTGCTGCGCCCGCTGGACCGGCTGCAGCCCTACCGGCTGGAGATGGGCACCGCGCTGGCCAACGCGCGCGGCAAGGACTTGTATGCCTTCTGGGGCGAACGCATCGCCGAGCACCTGAACGAAAGGCTGCAGGGCGAGCGCGCGCCGGTGGTGGTGAACCTGGCCTCGGTCGAATACGCCCGCGCCGCGCTGCGGCCGAGCCTGCGCGCCCGGGTGATCGACTGCCAGTTCGAAGACTGGAAGGGCGACCGCTACAAGGTCATCAGCTTCTTCGCCAAGCGCGCCCGCGGCATGATGGCGCGCTGGGCGGTCGAGCAGCGCGCCGCCACGCCGCGCCGGCTGCGCGACTTCACGGCCGACGGCTATGCGCTGGCGGCCGAGGCTTCCACCGCCGAGCGGCTGGTGTTCCGCCGCCGGCTCGACGGTGCCGAGTGACTGTCCAACTGCAGGAGACACCGAGATGAGCAAGATGATCAGCTTCAAGCGCCCCGACGGCCAGGCCGTTCCGGGCTACCTCGCAGAACCGGCGGATGGCGCGGCCGACGCGCCGGCGCTCGTCGTGCTGCAGGAATGGTGGGGCTTGAACGACCAGATCCGCGGCGTGGCCGACCGCCTGGCCGGCGCCGGCTACCGCGCGCTGGTGCCCGACCTGTACCGCGGCAAGTCGACCGTCGAAGCCGAGGAGGCGCATCACCTGATGACGGGCCTGGACTTCGGCCAGGCGGCGGCGCAGGACATCCGCGGCGCCGTGCAGTACCTCAAGGGCAGCGGCGCGGCCAAGGTCGGCGTCACGGGCTTTTGCATGGGCGGCGCGCTGACGCTGCTGGCGATGACGATGGTGCCCGAGGCCGATGCCGGCGTCGTCTGGTACGGCATGCCGCCGCTGGAGTACGTGGACGCCGCCAAGATCAAGGCGCCGCTGCTGGCCCACTGGGCGACGCAGGACGAGGCCTTCGCGATCAGCGGCGTCGACGCGCTGGAAGAAAAGCTCAAGGCGGCCGGCACCAACTACCGCGGCCACCGCTACCTGGCGCACCACGCCTTCGCCAACGAGACGGCGGTGGGCCCGGGCCGCATTGCCATCACGCAGTACGACGCCGCCTGGGCGCAGCTGGCCTGGGACCGCACGCTGCGCTTCTTCGGCCGCACGCTGGGCTGAGCGGCGGCCGCCGCTCGGCGATCAGACCTTTCAGGTCCTTCAGGCCGGCTGCGGCTCGGCTGGCCGGCGCGCCGCCTTCATGCGGCGGCGCAGGCTCACGGCGTCCTCGGCCGGCGCGGCGGGGGCGTCGGCCAGCTTGAACAGCTGAACGGTGTGCGCCACCACGGCGGCCTGGCTGGCCAGGGCGGTGGTGGCCGCGGCCACTTCTTCCACCAGCGCGGCGTTCTGCTGCGTGATGCCGTCCATCTGCGTCAGCGCCTCGTTGATCTGCGAGATGCCCTTGAGCTGCTCTTGCGACGCGGTGCTGATGCCGGCCACCAGCGCGCCCATCTGGCGCACCGCGGCCAGGGAATCGTCCAGCGTGCGGTTGGCCAGGTCGCCCAGGCGCGCGCCTTCGGCCACCTTGGCGGTGGAATCGTCGATCAGGTTCTTCACCTCGCGCGCCGCGGCCGAGGTGCGGCCGGCCAGCGCGCGCACCTCGGAGGCCACCACCGCGAAGCCGCGGCCGTGCTCGCCGGCGCGCGCCGCCTCGACCGCCGCGTTGAGCGCCAGGATGCTGGTCTGGAAGGCGATGCCTTCGATCACGCCGTTGATCTCGGCGATGCGGTCCGACGCGCCGCGGATCGCCGCCATCGTGGCCGACAGCTCGTGCATCGTCACGCTGCTGCGCTCGGTCACCTGGCAGGCGTCGCGCGCCAGCGTGGCGGCGTTCACCGCGTGGTCGACCGACTGTCGCACCGTGCCGGTGATCTCTTCCATCGAGGCCGAGGTCTGCTCCAGGTTGGCGGCCTGGCTTTCGGTGCGCGCCGACAAGTCCTGGTTGCCGGCCGCGATCTCCTTCATGCTGCCGTGCATCTGCTCGGTCTGCACGCGCGCGTCGCGCACCACGGCGGCCAGGTTCACGTTGAGCTGGTTGAGCGCCCGCGTCAGCCGGCCCACCAGGTCGCAGCGGCTGCCGTCCAGGCGCTGGCTGAGGTCGCCGGCCGCCATGCGGTTGGCGATGACCAGCATGGCCTCCAGCGGCCGCGTGGCCAGCCGGCGCAGCGCCAGCGACCCGGCGGCCGCCAGCGCCAGCGTCAGCGCGCCGCCGATGGCCGGATGCAGGCCCGCCAGCCCGGTGGCGTAGCCGCAGCCCGCGAGCGCCAGCGCCACGGTCGACGTGCAGCCCGGCAAGTCCATGCGCAGCGCTTCGCGCAGCCGTCCGATGCGGCCGGCCTTGACGACGCGGCCGCGTTGCAGGCGGTGCAGCAGCCGGCCCGCGGCGGCCTCGGCGCGCATCGTCGCGTACAAGGCGGTGGCGGCGTCGACGGCGCTGCGGTCGGGGCAGGTGCGCACCGACAAGTAGCCCGTGACCTGGCCGTTTTCCAGCAGCGGCGTGACGTTGGCCAGCACCCAGTAGTGGTCGCCGTTCTTGCGGCGGTTGACGACCACGCCCGACCAGGGCTGGCCGCCGGCGATGGTCTCCCACATGTCGCGGAAGGCTTCTTCCGGCATGTCGGGGTGGCGGATCAGGTTGTGCGGCTGGCCCAGCAATTCTTCCCGCGCGTAACCGCTGATTTCGATGAAGGCGGGGTTGCAATGCGTGATGCGCCCCTTGGTGTCGGTGGTGGACACCAGGCTGTCGCCCTTCGGGAACGGGTACTCGTGGCCGCTGACCGGCTGGTTCAATCGCATGTCGGTCCTTGGCGGTTGCGGATGCCCCCATTTCGGCGGCGGCGCCGGGCGGGTGAAGTCGGGAAGCCTCGACAATCGAGCCGATGCTTCCTCTGGACTGACCGGCGTCCACCGCGTTTTTTCGCTTTGGCGGCCCGGTTTTTCTGCATAGACTAGAGCGTTAGCCGCTTGCCGTCGGTCGTCGATGCAGCCGCGGCGCCACAGACGACGCTGATGACCCGCCTGTATCTACTGGAAGACCACACCATCGTGCGCGAAGGCTTGCGCGCGGTGTTGGAAGCCGGCGGCCTGTCGGTCGTCGGCGAATCCGACGACGTCACGCAGGCCCTGGCCGACATCGTTCGATTGGTGCCCGACGTGGTGCTGCTCGACCTCGGCCTGCGCGAACGCTCCGGCCTCGACCTGCTGCAGCAACTGAGCGGCCGCGACCTACCCACCAAAGTGCTGGTGCTGACGGTGTCCGAGCGGCCGTGGCACGTGGCCGAGGCCATGCGCTTGGGCGCCGCCGGCTACGTGCTCAAGGGCGCCTCGGGCGAAGAAGTGGTCAAGGCCATCGACGAGGTGCTGCAGGGCCGCAAGCACTTCAGCGACGCGGTGGCCGCGCGCGCCGGCGAGGCCGCCGCCGGCCAGGTGCCCGACCCCATGGCCGCGTTGTCGGGGCGCGAGCGCCAGATCATGCGCATGGTCGTCACCGGCATGTCCAGCGCCGCCATCGGCAACGAACTGCACCTCAGCCCCAAGACGGTGGACACCTACCGCAGCCGCCTGATGGCCAAGCTGGGCGTGCACGACGTCGCCAACCTGGTGCGCGTGGCCGTGCGCATGGGCGTCATCGACGGCAGCGACGGCTGAGCGGGCGGTTGCCATGGCGTCACCGCTGCCGGCCGACGCAGCCGCCGAAGCCATTCGCCGCCGGCACGCCGGCGCGCGCGTGCTGCTGGCCGAGGACGATCCCATCGGCCAGTTGGTCACGCTCGAATGGCTGGACGGCCTGGCGCTGCAGGCCGACCTGGCCACCGACGGCTACGAGGCCGTCGACATGGCCACCCGCACGCCCTATGCGCTGGTGCTGCTGGACTACCACATGCCGCGCCTCGACGGCCCGGCCACCGCCGGCGCCCTGCGCCGCCTGCCGATGCAGGCCCGCACGCCCGTGGTGGTGTTGACGGCGCGGCCGCTGTCGAGCGAAGACCGCCAGGCCTGTCGCCAGGCCGGCATCGACGACTTCCTGGCCAAGCCGATCGAAGGGCCGGCCTTGGCCGCCTGCCTGCTGCGCTGGCTGGACCAGGGGCAGGGCGGGGCGGCGGCGCCCGCCAAGCCGGGGGCGGGCGCTGCAACCGCGCCGGCCGCGGCTGCGGCTGCGCCGGGCCCCGACCTGCAAGCCATGCACCCGCTGCTGCGCCTGCCCGGGCTGGACGCCGTGGCCGGCCTGGCCGCCGTGGGCGGCAAGCCCGAGGTCTACTGCCGGCTGCTGCGCGTCTTCGCGCAGACGCACGGCGGCGAGGGCCGCGAGGTGCAGCGCCAGCTGCAGCTGGGCGACCATGCCGCGGCGCGCATGCTGGCGCACCGCCTGCGCGGCGCCGCCGCCACGCTGGGGCTGGTCGACATCGACACCGCCTCCGGCGCGCTGGAAGGCGCGATCGACCGCGGCGACGTGGCACCCGCGGTGCTGCAGCCGCTGACCGACGATTTGATCCAGGCGCTGGAGCAGGGCCTGCAACGCCTGCGGGCCGCGCTGCCCGCGGCCAACGGCTGAAATGGAACCGCCACGCTCACTGCGCTCGCTGCGCCCGGTCCCAGCAGGGGACGCTACTGGTCCTGGGGCGCTCGGTACCTTCGGAACGATCGGGCGGTACTGAGATGCCCGGATCAACCCAGCCCCCGGCCCAAGCGCCGCAGGCCATCACGCCCGAACTGCGCCGCTGGATCGTCGCCCAGGCCGAGGCCGGCCGCCCACCCGACGACGTGATCCAGGCCATGCGCGACAGCGGCTGGGACGAAGCGGTCGCCCTGCAGGCGCTGGAGCAGACGCTGCGCGAGCGCCTCGACGAGATCGCCGCCGACCGCCGCGCTGCCGCCGAGCCGGCCGGCCCGGTGCCCGAGCCCGACCTCACCGGCGCACCGCCGCTGCTGCAGGCCGACGGCCATGCGGTGCAGGTGTTGGTGAGCCTGCGGCGGCCGCGCGTGGTGGTCTTCGGCGGCCTGCTGACGGCCGCCGAGTGCGAGGCGCTGATGGCGCTGGCCGCGCCGCGGCTGCTGCGCAGCGAGACCGTCGACATCGACACCGGCGGCAGCGAGGTCAACGCCGCGCGCACCAGCGACGGCATGTTTTTCGCGCGCGGCGAAACGGCGCTGATCGCGCGCATCGAGCAGCGCATCGCCACGCTGCTGCGCTGGCCGGTCGAACGCGGCGAGGGGCTGCAGATCCTGCGCTACCGGCCCGGCGCCGAATACCTGCCGCACTACGACTATTTCGACCCCGCGCGCCCCGGCACCGCCCCGGTGCTGCAGCGCGGCGGCCAGCGCGTGGGCACGCTGGTGATCTACCTCAACAGCCCGGCCGGCGGCGGCGCCACCACCTTCCCCGACGCCGGCCTGGAAGTGGCGCCGGTGCAGGGCAACGCGCTGCTCTTCAGCTACGACCGCCCGCACCCGTCCACCGGCACGCTGCACGGCGGCGCCCCGGTGCTGGCCGGCGAGAAATGGGTGGCCACCAAGTGGATGCGCGAGGGGCGGTTCGAGTAGCGCCGCCGGGCGCTGGAAAGGCAGGTCCATCGGGGACCCATGGCTGGCATCAGTCCCAAATTGGGACTAAACTCGATCGGTGCGTGTCGTCGCCGTGTCCACCCTGAGAGCGTTCTGGGCGCTGTGTCCCGATGCAGAACAGCCTTTGAAGGCATGGCTCGAAGAAGTGCACAGCGCCCAGTGGCGGCAGCCGGCCGACATCAAGGCCCAGTTCCGTTCGGCCAGCATCCTGAAAGCGCGCCGCGTCGTCTTCAACGTCAAGGGCAACGACTTCCGCGTCGTCGTGGCCGTGGCCTACAAGTTTCAGTCGGTCTACATCAAGTTCGTGGGCACGCATGCGCAGTACGACGCCATCGACGCCCTCACCGTGGAACCTTCGCCATGAAGAAAGCCGCATTGACCTTGCACCCCATTCGCACGGAAGAGGACTACCAAGCCGCGCTTGCGCGCGCGGGGCGGTTGTTCGATGCGCCGGAGGAGCCCGACCCCGACAGCGAAGAAGGCGCGTTCTTCGAGGCGCTGATCACGTTGATCGAAGCGTACGAGCGCAAGCACCATCCGATCGGTCCGCCCGACCCCGTGGAAGCCATCAAGTTCCGCATGGATCAGGGCGGCTTGTCGGTCAAGGATCTGGAGCCGATCATCGGCAAGCCCAACCGGGTCTATGAGGTCCTGAACCGCAAGCGCCCGTTGACCCTGGCGATGATCCGCAGGTTGCACCGCAGCCTGGGCATTCCGGCGGACGTGCTGATCGCGGAGGCCGCCGGCTGAAGTCGGCCGAGGCCTGCGCGGCGCCGGGCCCTGTTGCTGCCCAGGCGCTTCAGCGGGCCGCCGCCGCGTGGCCCCTTACGAGGCTCAAACCTCCACCGCCTCGCCGTGCTGCGGCACGCGCACCGTCCACCCCAGTTCGTCCTTGATGCGCAGGCGCAGCGCGTCGGCGGCGTCGGGGTCGCCGTGGACGACGAAGGTCTGGCGCGGCGGGGCGCGCAAGGCGTGCAGCCAGGCCAGCAGTTCCTCGCGATCGGCGTGGCCCGACAGGCTGGCGAGGTGGCTGACCTCGGCGCGCACCGGCACGTCCTCGCCGTGGATCTTGACTTCGGTGGCACCGGCGATCAGCCGCGCGCCGCGGCTGCCGCCGACCTGGAAGCCGGGAAAGCAGATGTGGTGCCGCGGCTCGGGCGCCATCGCCTTCAGGTGGTGCAGCACGCGGCCGCCGGTGGCCATGCCGCTGGCCGAGATGATCACCGCCGGCCAGCGCGACCGCGCCAGCCGCATCGACTGCTGCGGCGTCTCGACCATCGTCACGCCGTCGGTCAGCCGCTTGGTCTCGGCCGCGGGCACGCGCAGCAGCGGCGCGTGGCGGCGGTACAGCGTGGTGGCGGCCTGCGCCATCGGGCTGTCGACGAAGATGGGCAATTGCTCGGGAATCGCGCCGCGGCGCCGCAGGCGTTGCAGCAGCAGCAACAAGGCCTGCGCGCGGCCGACCGCGAAGCTGGGCAGCAGCACCGAGCCGCCGCGGGCGATGGTGCGCTGGATGATTTCCGCCAGCCGCGCGCCCGGGTCTTCAGCCGGGTGGCTGCGGTTGCCGTAGGTCGATTCCACCAATAGAACGTCGGCACGCGGCACGGTCTGCGGCGGCGGCATCAGCAAATCGTTGCGGCGGCCGAGGTCGCCGCTGAACACCAGGCGCTCGCCGCCGCGGCCGGCGCTTACCGTGATGCTGCAGGCGCCCAGCAGGTGGCCCGATGGCGTCAGCGTCACGCCGAGGCGGCCGATGCGCTGTTCGCTGCCGGTGGGCAGCGGCCGCAGGCGCGCCAGCGCCTTCATCGCGTCGGCGCGCGTGTACAGCGGCAGCGCCTTGGCATGGCGCGAATAGCCGTAGCGGTTGGCACGCCGCGCGTCTTCTTCCTGCAGGTGGGCGCTGTCCATCAGCATCACCTCGGCCAGCGCGCAGGTGGCGGCCGACGCGTAGATGGCGCCGCGGTAGCCGTGCTTCACCAGCGCCGGCAGGAAGCCGCTGTGGTCCAGGTGCGCGTGGCTCAGCAGCACGGCGTCGACCTCGGTCAGCGCCGGCGGCAGCGGCGCCCAGTTGCGCTCGCGGTGGAGCTTGAAGCCCTGGAACAGGCCGCAGTCGAGCAGCACGCGCTGGCCGCCCAAATCCAGCCGGTGGCGCGAGCCGGTCACGCCGTCGGCGGCGCCGAGGAATTGGATCTTCATCGTCGCGCCAGACTACCGCAGCCGCCGCGCAGGGCGTTTGCGATACTGCGGCTCCCATGCTCAGCCTGCCGCCGGACCACTCGCAACGCCGCACCGTGGCCGACGAGGTGCATGCGCGCCCGCCCGAGGCGCTGCAATGCCCCGCGCAGGCCAGCCACCTGGCGGTGTTGGTGATGGCCGAGCAGCGCGCCGCCGAGGCCGCGCACCTGGCCGGCTTGTGCCAAACGTTGGGCGTGGCGGCGCCGCCGCCCGACGCCGCGCACGCGGTGCTGACCTTGGCGCCGGGCCTGCGCCTGAAGTGGGAGCGGCATGGCGAGTTCTCCGGCTACACCGTCTTTGCCGACGGCGAAGTCGCCGCGCCCTTCGTCGACACGGCGGCCATGCGGCTGCCCGCCGGCTGGCTGGCCGCCGTGCCCGGCCACACGCTGATGGCCGGCCACGCCCTGCTGCTGCGCGGCCGCCAAGGCCCGGCGCTGCCCGAGCAACTGGCCGCGTGGTTCGGCGCCGGCGCGGTGGCCATCGGCTCGCAGGTGGCCGACGGCGCCGGCTGCGCCTACACCGACTTTCGCGTGCACGCCGACGGCTGCTCGCGCTTCGTGCTGCTGGACGACGGCTTCACCCCGCGCCAGGCCGGGCGCGTGCTGCAGCGGCTGTTCGAGATTGAGGTCTACCGGCTGCTGGCGCTGCTGGCCCTGCCGGTGGCGCAAGGCCTCACGCCGCGGCTGCTGGCCATCGAATCGGCGCTGGCCGAGCTGACCGCCGGCATCGCGCGCGACGACGGCCGCGAGGAAGCGCTGCTGCACGAGCTGACGCGGCTGGCCGCCGAGGTCGAGCAGGCGCTGGCCGCCAGCCAGTACCGCTTCGGCGCCTGCCGCGCCTACAGCCAGCTGGTGGCCACGCGCATCGCCGAGCTGCGCGAGACCCGGCTGCCCGGGCTGCAGACCATCGACGAATTCATGGCGCGACGCTTCTCGCCGGCGGTGGCCACCTGCGCGACGGTGGCGCAGCGGCTGCGCAAGCTGTCGGAGCGCGTGGCGCAGGCCAGTTCGCTGCTGGCCACGCGCGTGGGCATCGCGCGCGAGCGCCAGAACCAGAGCCTGCTGGCGTCGATGGACCGCCGCGCCCACCTGCAGTTGCGGCTGCAGCAGACGGTGGAAGGGCTCTCGGTCGCGGCCATCGCCTACTACGCCGCCGGACTGCTGGGTTATCTGGCCAAGGGCGCCAAGGCCCTGGGCCTGCACCTCGACCCCGACCTCGTGGTGGGCGTGGCGCTGCCGCTGCTGGCCGGCGCCGTCTTCATGGCCGTGCGCCGCGCGCGCCGCCATGCCCACGAATAACGGACGATGTCATGAGCACCACCTTGAAAGACCTGCTGGCCGCGGGCGCCGACGACGCGCCGGCCATCGCCGCCCCCGGCCGCGCGCCGCTCAGCCACGGCGCCTTGCGCCGCCTGATCGCCGCCACGCTGTCGGCGCTGAACGGCCAGGGCATCGTCAGCAACGACCGCGTGGCGATCGTGCTGCCCAACGGCCCGGAGATGGCGAGCTGCTTCATCGCCTGCGCCAGCGGCGTGGCCAGCGCGCCGCTGAACCCGGCCTACCGCGCCGACGAGTTCGAGTTCTACCTGTCGGACCTGCGCGCCAAGGCCTTGATCGTCGAGCAGGGCAGCCCCTCGCCGGCGGTGGACGTGGCACGAAAGTTAGGCGTGCGCGTGATCGAGCTGCTGCCCGGCGAGGCGGCCGGCAGCTTCAGCCTGGCCGGCCTGGCTGGCCAGGCCGCTGGCGGCGCGGCGGCGTATGCGCAGGCCGACGACGTCTCGATGGTGCTGCACACCTCGGGCACCACCAGCCGGCCCAAGATCGTGCCGCTGTCGCAGGCCAACCTGGCGGCGTCGGCCGCCAACATCGGCCGCACGCTGGCTTTCACGGCGGCCGACCGCGGCTTGAACATCATGCCGCTGTTCCACATCCACGGGCTGATTGCCGGCGTGCTGGCGCCGCTGGCCGCCGGCTCGCAGGTGTTCTGCACGCCGGGCTTCAACGCGCTGAAGTTCTTCGCCTGGATGGACGAGGCCGCGCCCACCTGGTACACCGCGGTGCCGACCATGCACCAGGCCATCGTCGCGCGCGCCGCGAAGAACCGCGAGGTGATTGCGCGCCACCCCTTGCGCTTCATCCGCAGCAGCTCGTCGTCGATGCCGCCGCAGGTCATCGCCGAGCTGGAAGCGATCTTCGGCGCACCGCTGATCGAGGCCTACGGCATGACCGAGGCCACGCACCAGATGTGCAGCAACCCGCTGCCGCCGCGCGTGCGCAAGCCCGGCAGCGTGGGCCTGGCGGCCGGCCCCGAGGTGGCGGTGATGGCCGATGACGGCACGCTGCTGCAGCCCGATGAGGTCGGCGAGGTCGTGATCCGCGGCGCCAACGTCACCCGCGGCTACGAGAACAACGACGCCGCCAACGCCGAGGCTTACGTGAATGGTTGGTTCCGCACCGGCGACCAGGGCCGCTTGGACGCCGACGGCTACCTCAGCCTGACCGGCCGTCTCAAGGAGATCATCAACCGCGGCGGCGAGAAGGTCAGCCCGCGCGAGGTGGACGAGATCCTGATGGACCATCCCGCCGTGGCGCAGGTGGTGTGCTTCGGCATGCCGCACGCCAAGCTGGGCGAGGAGGTGGCCGCCTGCGTGGTGCTGCGCGAAGGCATGAGCTGCGGCGAGCGCGAGTTGCAGGCCTTCGTCTCGGCGCGCGCCGCCGAGTTCAAGGTGCCCAAGAAGATCCTCATCATGGACGAGATTCCCAAGGGCGCCACCGGCAAGCTGCAGCGCATCGGCCTGGCGGCCAAGCTGGGGCTGGCGGGATGAAGATCGCCGTCGTGGGCGCGGGCGCCATCGGCGGCTACCTCGGCGCCCGATTGGCGCTGGCCGGCGAGGACGTGACCTTCATCGCTCGCAACCGCAACCTGGAAGCCATCAACGCGCGCGGTTTCAAGCTGATCGAGGAAGACGGCCGCGAGCGCACCGCCACCGATGTGCGCGCCGTGCAGCGCATGGCCGATGCCGGCGCGCAGGACGCGGTGCTGCTGACCGTGAAGGCGCACCAGGTGGCCGACCTGCTGCCCGACCTGCGCGCACTGTTCGGGCCGCAGACCGGCCCGCACACGGCCGTGGTCACCATGATCAACGGCGTGCCCTGGTGGTACTTCCACAAGCTGGCCGGGCCCTACGAGGGGCGGCCGCTGGAGAGCGTGGACCCCGGCGGCCGCATCGCCGCGGCGATCGAGCCCGAGCGCGTGATCGGCGCCGTCGTCTACCCGGCGGCCGAACTGGTCGAGCCCGGCGTCGTGCGCGTCATCGAAGGCAACCGCTTCACGCTGGGCGAGCCCGACGGCACGCGCAGCGCGCGGGTGGAAGCCTTGGCGCAGGCGCTGATGAAAGCCGGCTTCAAGGCCCCGGTGTCCAAGGACATCCGCGGCGAGATCTGGGTCAAGCTGTGGGGCAACCTGAGCTTCAACCCGATCTCGGCGCTGACCCACGCGACGCTGCAGGACATCTGCCGCTTCGCGCCGACGCGCGCACTGGCCGCGGCGATGATGGCCGAGGCGCAGGCCGTGGGCCAGGCGCTGGGCGTGGCGTTCAAGGTCAGCCTGGAGCAGCGCATCGCCGGCGCCGAGGCCGTGGGGGCGCACAAGACCTCGATGCTGCAGGACGTCGAACACGGCCGCGCGCTGGAACTGCAGGCGCTGGTCGGCGCGGTGCTCGAACTCGGCCGCATCACCGGCGTGGCCACGCCGACCATCGAGGCCGTGCATGCGATGGCCGCGCTGCTGCAGCAGACGCTGGCGGCCCAGCACGGGCGGCTGCGCATCGAGCCGGCCTGAAGCCGTTCAACCAACGGGTCAGGTCGGCGCGGCGCCGTCGAAGCCCGGCAACACCACCTCGCAGGCAATGCCGCGCTCGCCGTTGGCCAGCCACTGCACCTGGCCGCCGAGCGCGCGCACGCGCTTGCGCACGCCGCCCAGGCCCAGGCCGTGCGTCCAGGCGGCGGGGTCGCCGCCCTTGCCGTCGTCGGCCACGCGCAGGTGCAGCGTGCCGGCTTCGAGCTGCAGCTGCACGTCCACCTGCGTGGCGTCGGCATGGTAGATGGCGTTGCTGACCAGTTCGCGCAGGATGCGCGTCAGCCCCGACCACTGGCCCACGGTCAGCGGCAGGTCGCGGTCGGCCTGGAAGCTCCAGTGCAACTGCAGCTGCGCCGGCTGCAGCCGCTGCTGCAGGTCGGCCTTCCATTCGCCGACGGCGTGCGACAGCCGGTGCTCGGTGGCGGCCAGGCCGCGGGTCAGCGTCTTCAGGTCCTGCAGCGTGTGGCGGATGTAGTCCTCGATGTCGCGGTCGCCGGCCTTGTACATCAGCGTCAGCAGCCGCGCGCCGATGTCGTCGTGCAGGTCTTGCGCGATGCGCTGGCGCTCCTCGGTGCGGCCGCGCTCGACGGCGCGGTCGTAGGCCACGGCGCGCAGCACCTGCTCGACCACGCGCGCGGCGAGCTGCGCGTCGTCTTCGGTGAAGATGCGCTGGCCGTGGTTGGCGTGGCGCATCACCAGCACCTGCGCCGGCTCGGCGGCGTCGGGCTCGTCGGGCAGCGGCACGTACAGCGCGGCGCCGCCGCCCACCACACGCGCCGCCGGCAGGCGGTGCGGCAGCCACAGCATCTCCAGCGGGTCGAACAGGTCGCGCAGCAGCCGCGCCAGCAGTTGCGGCGTGTGCTCGGGGTGGTCGTGCACCTCGCGCGCCACGCGGTACAGCTGCTCGAAGGTGCGCTCGGTGGTCAGCACGCGCGCGCCGACCATGCGGTTGAGGATCCATTGCCGCGCCGCCACGTACACGCCCAGCCCGAGGCCCAGCGCCAGCACCAGCGAGGCCAGCGGGCCCAGGGCGAACAGCGCGACGAAGATGAGGTCCAGCGACGAAGCCACGGTGCCGATGCCGGCCACCAGCGCGAACTCGCGCAGCACCTGGCGCGAGCGCGACAGGAAGGGCACCAGCAGCAGCAGCGAGGCGAGGAACAGGTACCAGATCACCGCCGCCACCGCGGCCACGGCCGGCGCCGCGCCGGCCAGGTGCTGCGACAGCGCGACGGCGATCGACACCAGCGCCAGCGTGCCCACCGCGATGGAGGTGAAGCGCCGCATCACGGCGATGACGGGGTCGGCGGCGAGACGGTACGACCAGGCGACCACCGCGGTGGCCATCGCGCCCAGCCCCAGCACCACCGCCTGCGTGGCGCGCCACAGCTGCGGCAGCCAGCCGGCGTAGGCGGCCAGCGTCCAGGCGGCAACGACGATGGCCACCGCGGCGAAGATCGGCCGCGCCTCGGGCAGCCTGCGCGGGTAGACGGCGTAGGCGCAGGCGGCGGCGCCGGCGGTGACGACGTCCAGCGTCAGGCGCAGCATCAGGTCGATGCCGCCGAAGCCCGGCGGCAGGCCCAGGCCGCGCACGTTCTCGGCGCCGATCAGCAGCAGGTTGAAGCCCTGGCACCAGACCATCAGCGCATACAGGGCGGTGCGCAGCCCCGGGCGCAGCAGCAGCACGCCCCAGCCCACCAGGTACAGCAGCAGCGCGAAGGCGGTGAACGGCCAGAACAGCAGGCCCAGCCCGCCGGTGCCGCGCGGCGGCGTGTCGACCGTGACGCTGCTGCCGTCGCTGAAGGCCAGCCGCACCTGCCCTTGCGCCAGCAGCGCCGACAGTTGCCGCTGCTGCTGCAGGAAGCGTTCGCGCTGCTCGTCGTCGACCAGCCAGCGGCCGGTGCGCTGCAGCAGCAGTTCGTCCAGCGCCAGCGGCGCATGGCCGGGCACCCACAACTGCTCCAGCGTGAGCCCGGCCCGGTCCGCCAGCGCGGGCACCGGGCTGGCCAGCAGCGTGAGCTGGCCGCGCGCCGTGGGCTGCCAGGTGGCGTCGAGGTGCGGGCTGGCGGCCAGCGAGCGCATCAGCACGAAGACCAGGCCGCAGCCCAGCATCGCCGCCAGCACCATGGCGCGCAAGCGCCAGCCGATCCAGCGCCGCGGCTGGCGCTGCTCCAGCGACTGCTCGAAGGCGCTGGCGTCGAAGTGCGAATCGCCGCCCGCCACCGACGCCCCTTTTCCCGCGGCCGGGGACTGCCGCTACACCAGGCCTTGCTTGCTGGCCAGCACCGCCGCCTCGGCGCGGCTGGAGACGTTGAGCTTCTTGTAGATGGACTTGATGTGGTCGTTGACGGTGAACCACTTGATGCCCATGAGGCTGGCGATCTCCTTGATCGTGAAGCCCTTGCTCAGGAAGGTCAGCACCTCGGTCTCGCGCGGGGTCAGCCGCTCGTGGTCGACCGGCTTGTCGATCGGCATCGGCCGCGTGCTGCCGCTGCTGCCGCTGCCGCTGGCGCGCAGGCCGGCCTCGGGCGCCGCGGCGTCGGCGCCGCTGCCGCGGAAATGCGTCAGCAGCCGCCGCGCGATGGCCGGCGACAGCGGCGGCTGGCCGCGAACGATCTTCTGCAGCTCTTCCACCAGCACCTCGAAGCGGTCTTCCTTCAGCAGGTAGCCGTCGGCGCCGTGCTGCAGCGCGGGGAACAGGTGGTCGTCGTCGGAGTACAGCGTGGTGACGATCTTGGTGGCCGGGTACTGCGACAGCTCGGCCAGCAACTCCAGGCCGTTGCCGTCGGGCAGCTCCAGGTCGACCAGGATCAGCCGGAACGGGTCCACGCCGTGCAGCCCGGTGGGGCCGCCGGCCAGCGCGATGTGGCGGCGCGCACTTTCCAGGTCGCCGGCCTCGGTGATCTGCTGGGCGTCGCTGAAGCTCTCGCGCACCACGCGGCACAGGAAGTTCCTGGCCACGGGGTTGTCTTCCATGATCAGCACTTTGACGGCCATGGCCTTGTCCCTTTTGTTGTGCGTCGAGGCCCGACGGGGGACATGCTAGCGCAGCCGCTCAGCGGAAGATGGTGATGGGTGCACCGCCCGGTTCAAACCGACTTCCCCTCGGAGACAGGTCGCCGCAGGCGACCAGGGGGAGTGGCGGTGGCCAGCGGGCCGAACCGGATCCGGGTCCCCCGGTCCGGTTCGGTGCCCCAGGACCCGTAGGGTCCCTTGCTGGGACTGGGGGCGGCCGCCCCAGCGGCCGGGGGCCGTCAGTTCACCAGCACCACCTTGCCCTGCACTTGGCGGGAAGCCATGCGCGCATAGGCCGCCGGCAGCTCGCGCATCGGCAGCCGGCGGTCGATCACCGGCTTGACCCGGCCTTCGCGGTACCACTGCAGCAGCTGCGCCATGTCGGCGGCGAAGGCCTTGGGCTCGCGGCGCGTGAATTCGCCCCAGAAGACGCCGACCACCGCCGCGCCTTTCAGCAGCGCCAGGTTGAAGGGCAGGGCCGGGATGCCGCCGCCGGCGAAGCCGACCACCAGGTAGCGCCCGCGCCAGGCGATGGCGCGAAACGCCGGCTCGGCCAGGTCGCCGCCCACCGGGTCGTAGACGACGTCGGGGCCCTTGCCGTCGGTCAGCGTCTTCAGCGCGTCGCGCAGCGGCGTGCTGGCGTAGTTGATGGTGGCGTCGGCACCCAACTGCGCCAGGAAGGCGCACTTCGCGTCGCTGCCGGCGGCGGCGATCACGCGCGCGCCGGCGGCCTTGGCGATCTGCACCGCCGCCGTGCCCACGCCGCCGGCCGCGCCCAGCACCAGTACCGTCTCGCCGGCCTTGAGCTGGCCGCGGTCGAGCAGCGCGTGCTGCGAGGTGCCGTAGGTGAAGGCAAACGCCGCCGCGTCGACCAAATCGACCTCGGGCGGCAGCGGCAGCACGCGCGCCGCGGCGATGCAGGCATGCGTGGCGAACCCGCCGCTGGAGGCGATGCCGGCCACCGCATCGCCCGGCTTCAGGTGCTTGACGCCATCGCCCACGGCGTCGATGCGGCCGGCGAATTCCGAGCCCGGCACGAACGGCAGTTCGGGCTTGAACTGGTACTTGCCGACGATGGTCAGCGAATCGGGGAAATTCAGGCTCGCGGCCTGGATGGCGACGCGCACCTCGCCGGGCGCCGGCTCGGGCGTGGGCAGCTCGCGCCACTTCAGGGCATCGACGCCGTCGAGGGTTTCGCACATCCAGGCATGCATCTTCGGTCTCCGCATCCGGCCCGCTGGCATGGGGCCCTGCGACGATGATACGGAGGCACGGGGCGCACGCAGCGCCGCTCCTACAATCCGCGCCGATGCACATCCTGATCGCCAACGACGACGGCTACCTGGCGCCGGGCATCGCGGCGCTGGTCAAGGCCTGCCAGGGCCTGGGGCACATCGACGTCATCGCGCCCGAGCAGAACGCCAGCGGCACCAGCAATGCGCTGACGCTGTCGCGGCCGCTGGCGGTGTTCGAGGCGCGCGGCGAGCACCTGCGCGGCTTTCGCGTCGTCAACGGCACGCCGTCGGACTGCGTGCACGTCGCGCTCACCGGGCTGCTCGAACGGCGGCCCGACCTCGTGCTCTCGGGCATCAACAACGGCGCCAACATGGGCGACGACACGCTGTACTCCGGCACCGTGGCCGCCGCGATGGAAGGTTATCTGTTCGGCATCCCGGCGATCGCGTTCTCGCAGGTCCAGCACGGCTGGGCGCACCTCGACGCGGCCGCCGCCGCGGCGCGCGCCATCGTCGACCAGGTGCTGGCCGGCGGGCTGCCCGACAAGCCCTTCCTGCTGAACGTGAACATCCCCAACCGCGCCGATGCCGCCGACCGGCCGCGCCGCGTGACGCGGCTCGGTCGCCGCCACGCCAGCGAGCCGGTGGTGCGCCAGACCAGCCCGCGCGGCGACACGGTGTACTGGATCGGCCCCGCCGGCGACGCGCGCGAGGCCGGCGAGGGCACCGACTTCCACGCCACCGCCAACGGCGAGGTCTCGATCACGCCGCTGCAGGTGGACCTCACCGACCATGCCGCGCGCCCGCAATGGGCGGCGCGCTTCGGCCAGCCGTGAGCCGTCCGCCGCGCGGCGCGCGCTTCCCGCTGGCGCTGGACCACGTGCACGCGCTGCCGCGTGGCGTCGAGCGAGCGCTGCCGCGCGACGCCGAGCGGCCGGCGCCGCGCGAGCTGCTGCGCCCGCAGCGCCCGGTGGCGCATGCCGCGCAGCAGGCGCTGGTGGCGGCGCCCAGCGGGCTGGGGCTCGATTCGGCGGCGGTGCGCGCGCGCATGGTCGAGCGGCTGCGCGCCGAAGGGGTCAGTTGCGAGCCGGTGCTGCAGGCCTTCGGCCAGGTCGAGCGCCACCGCTTCGTCGACACCGCGCTGGCCACCCAGGCCTACGAAGACACGGCCTTGCCGATCGGCCTGCAGCAGACCATCAGCAAGCCCTCGGTGGTGGCGCGCATGCTGGCGCTGCTGTTCGACTCCACCGCCGCGCGCGAGGCCGGCCACCTGGGCCGCGTGCTGGAGATCGGCACCGGCTGCGGCTACCAGGCGGCGCTGCTGTCGCTGCTGGGGCGCTCGGTGCTGTCGATCGAGCGGCTGCGGCCGCTGCACGAGAAGGCGCGCACGCATCTGCACGGCTGGCGGCGCGGCGACCTGCGCCTGGTCTACGGCGACGGCCAGCTCGGCCACGCGCCGTGGGCGCCGTACCAGCACATCGTGGCCGCCGCCGGCGGCGAGGCGCTGCCGCAGGCCTGGCTGGACCAGCTGGCCGTCGGCGGCCGACTGGTGGCGCCGATGCACGACGCCCGCTCGGGCGGCCAGGTGCTGGTGGTGGTGGACCGCAGCACCCAGGGCTGGCACGAGCAGCGGCTGGGGGCGGTGCACTTCGTCCCCCTAAAATCCGGTCGTGCCTGAAGCGACCGCCCGCCCCCACGAAGCACGGATGGACTCCGCAGCACGGATGGATTCTCGATGAAGGCATGGATGCAATGGCCCCTGGCTGGGGGCGCTCGGTCGTGGCTGATGCTGCTGGTGGTGCCGGTGCTGCTGGCCGGCTGCGCCAACAAGCCCAACCGCGCGCCGGTGGAAGAGCGCAAGCCGCCGCCGCGGTCGGCGGCGCCGGCGGCCTCGGCCGCCGCGGTCGGCCAGGCGAGCGCCGCCAGCGCCGCCGAAGCGGCCAAGCCGCTGCCCGGCAGCGAGAACGCCGGCAAGCCCGGCTTCTACACGGTCAAGCCCGGCGACACGCTGACGCGCATCGCGCTCGACAACGGCCAGAGCTGGCGTGACCTGAAGGCCTGGAACAACCTGGACAAGCCCGACCTCATCGAAGTGGGCCAGGTGCTGCGCGTCGCGCCGCCCGACGCCGGCGGCGGCGTGATCGCGCGCCCGGTGCAGCCGGCGGGGCGCGTCGAATCCAAGCCGCTGGATGCGGGCAAGCCGGGGGCGTCGAACCCGGTGGCCGCGGCTGCGCCCGGTGCGATCACGCCGTCGGCGACGCCGGCCACTTCGGCAACGCCCGCAGCGCCAGCGGCGGCCACCGCCCCGGCGGCGGCCGGCAGCAACGGCGTCGCGGCCGCCGCGGCGTCGGCCGCCCCGGCGCCGGCGCCGACGGCCAGCCCGGCCGCCGCCGTCGGCAGCAAGCCGCCGGCGCGCGAAGGCGACGACGACATCAACTGGCTGTGGCCGGCGGCCGGCCCGGTGGCCACGCCCTTCGACGAAGCGCGCAGCAAAGGCGTGGCCATCACCGGCAAGCCGGGCGACCCGGTGTATGCCGCCGCCGACGGCCGCGTGGTCTACGCCGGATCGGGCCTGCGCGGCTACGGCAACCTGGTGATCATCAAGCACAACGCCACCTACCTGACCGCCTACGCGCACAACCAGACGCTGCTGGTCAAGGACGAGCAGCCGGTGCGCCGCGGCCAGAAGATCGCCGAGATGGGCTCCAGCGACGCCGACCGCGTGCAACTGCACTTCGAGATCCGCCGCCTGGGCGTGCCGATCGACCCGCTGAAGCTGCTGCCGCCGCGCTGAACGGCAGCAGCAGCGGCAGCGGCAGCGGCGGCCGCGCGCGACGACCGCTGGCGCCGCACGCGAGTCACCTGCGCGACAAATCACCCCCCGCGGCCTGGGGTGGATGCGGCCGTCTTCCTAGGGCTTCCGATGAGGTGTGAGGGCCGGCACGCGGGCTAGCATCGCCCGCCATTCCAGCCAGCCCCCAACACCGAGGTCCCATTTGCAGCTCTTGCAGCTCCTGATCAGCGGCGTCGCGCAAGGCTGCATCTATGGGCTGATCGCGCTCGGCTTCGTGCTCATCTACAAGGCCACCGAGACCGTCAGCTTCGCCCAGGGCGAATTGATGATGCTGGGCGCCTTCCTCGGCCTGGCGCTGATGAGCTTCGCCGGCTGGCCCTTCTGGGCCGCGGTGCTGTGCTCGGTGGCGGCGATGGGCTTGTTCGGCGTGGTCACCGAGCGGGTGGTGATCCGCCCCATCCTGGGGCAGCCGGCGTTCTCGATCGTCATGCTGACCTTCGGCATCGGCTACGTGGCGCGCGGCGCGATCACCATGATCCCCGCCATCGGCACCGAGACGCACACGCTGCCGGTGCCCTACAAAGACCAGGTGTGGCGCCTGGGCGAGCTGGTGCTCAACGTCGAGCAGCTGGTGGTGATCGGCGTCACCGTGGCGCTGTGCGCGGCGCTGTTCGCGCTGTTCCGCTACAGCAAGATCGGCATCGCGATGCAGGCCAGCTCGCAGAACCAGCTTGCCGCGTACTACATGGGCATTCCGGTGCAGCGGCTCAACGGCCTGGTGTGGGGGCTGGCGGCGGCGGTGGCGGCGGTGGCCGGGCTGCTGCTGGCGCCCATCACCTTCGTGCACGCCAACATGGGCTTCATCGGGCTCAAGGCCTTTCCGGCGGCGGTGGTGGGCGGCTTCGGCAGCCTGCCGGGGGCCATCGTCGGCGGGCTCATCATCGGCGTGGTCGAGGCGCTGTCGGGCTTCTACCTGCCCGAAGGGTTCAAGGACATAGCCGCCTATGTGGTGGTACTGCTGATGCTGATGGTCAAGCCCAACGGCCTGTTCGGCGAAACGATGCGCAAGAAGGTCTGACGCCGCCATGCGCTTCATCTTCAAGACCAGCTACGCGCAGGACGTCGACCTCGCCAAGCACGGCGGCCACCGCTTCTGGTACGGGCTGCTGCTGGCGCTGCTGCTGGCCTCGCCGTGGCTGCTGTCGGAGTACGGGCTGGCGCAGCTCACCTTCGTGCTGATCTACGGCATCGTCGGCCTCGGGCTGATGCTGCTGGCCGGCTTCACCGGGCTGTTCTCGATCGGCCACGCCGCCTTCCTGGGCGTCGGCGCGTACACCGAGGCGGTGCTGGTCAACCAGGGCGTGCCGTTCCCCATCGCGCTGGCCTGCGCCGCGCTGCTGGCCGCTGCCGTGGGCGTGGTGGTGGGGCTGCCGGCGCTGCGCGTCAAGGGCATGTACCTGGGCATCAGCACCATGGCCTTCGGCTTCATCGTCGCCGAGGTCTTCGCGCGCTGGGAGTCGATGACCGGCGGCAACGCCGGTCTGCACGTCAAGGCGCCGGCGCTGCTGGGCTGGAAGCTCGACAGCGCCACCGAGTTCTACTTCCTGTGCCTGCTGCTGGCGGTGCTGTCGACGCTGGCCATCCTGAACCTGCTGCGTTCGCCGACCGGGCGCGCCTTCGTCGCCATCCGCGACAGCGAGATCTCGGCGCAGAGCATGGGCATCCACCTGGCGCGCTACAAGACGCTGTCGTTCGCGGTGTCGGCGGCGCTGGCCGGGCTGGGCGGCGCGCTGTATGCGCACATGATCAAGTTCCTCAGCCCCGACCAGTTCGACATCATCCAGTCGATCGACCTGCTGCTGATGGTGGTGATCGGCGGTCTCGGCTCGGTGCACGGCGCCTTCCTGGGCGCGATCTTCCTGATCGTCATGCCGCAGGCCATCAACGCCAGCAAGGACTTCCTGCCCGACGTCATCGGCCAGGCGCCGGGGCTGAAGGCCGCCGTCTACGGGCTGGTGCTGATCGCCTTCGTGCTGTTCGAGCCGCTCGGCCTGTACGGGCGCTGGCTGAAGATCCGCACCTTCTTCACCATCTTCCCGTTCTACCGCAAGGGCATGTTCAAGCGGCAGAAATCGTTCCAGAAGTCGGACCGCCTGCGATGAACCAGCCCGCCGCATCGTCCCCGCTGCTGTCGGCGCGCGAGATCAGCGTGCGCTTCGGCGGCGTGCTGGCCGTCAACAAGGTGAGCTTCGACGTCCACCCGGGCGAGGTGTTCACGCTGATCGGCCCCAACGGCGCCGGCAAGACGACGGTGTTCAACCTCATCAGCCGCATCTACACGCCCACCAGCGGCAGCATCCGCTTCGACGGCGCCGAGCTGACCGAGCGCGCCCCGCACGAGGTGGCGGCGCTGGGCGTGGCGCGCACCTTCCAGAACATCGAGCTGTTCGAGCACGCCAGCGTGCTGCAGAACCTGCTGATCGGCCGCCACACGCACCGCCGCACCGGCTTCTGGACCGACTTGTTCTTCACGCCGGCGGCGCGCCGCGCGGCGCTGCAAGACCGCGAGCACGTCGAGCGCGTGATCGACTTCCTCGACCTGCAGCACCACCGCGACACGCTGATCGCCGGGCTGCCCTACGGCGTGCGCAAGGTGGTGGAGCTGGCGCGCGCGCTGTGCGTCGAGCCGCGGCTGCTGCTGCTGGACGAACCGTCGTCGGGCCTCAACGTCGAGGAGACCGAGGACATGGCCTGGTGGATCAACGACATCCGGCGCGAGTTCGGCATCACCGTGCTGATGGTCGAGCACGACATGGGGCTGGTGTCCAAGGTGTCCGACCGCGTGCTGGCCATGAACCAGGGCGAGGTGCTGGCGATGGGCAGCCCGGCCGAGGTGCAAGGCCACCCGGGCGTGATCGAGGCCTACCTCGGATCTTCGGCGGACCTGTCCAGCCTGCGGCGGGAGGCGGCGCCATGAGCGACGAACTGCTCGTGCTGTCCAACGTCGAAAGCGCGTACGGGCCGATCCGCGCGATCCGCGGCGTCAGCCTGAAGGTGCGCAAGGGCGAGATCGCCACCGTGCTGGGCAGCAACGGCGCCGGCAAGACGACGATCCTGAAGACCATCTCCGGCATCATCGACCCGCGACGCGGCAGCATCCAGTTCAAGGGCGCCGACATCACCGCCAACGACCCCGCCGCCATCGTGCGCCGCGGCCTGCTGCAGGTGCCCGAGGGGCGCGAGGTGTTCCCGCTGTTGAGCGTGCACGACAACCTGCTGATGGGCGCCTATACGCGCGCCGACCGCGACGGCGTGGCGCGCGACATCGAGCAGGCCTTTGCCTACTTTCCGATCCTGCGCGAGCGCCAGCGCCAGGAGGCGGGGCTGCTGTCGGGCGGCCAGCAGCAGATGCTGGCGATCGCCCGCGCGCTGGTCGCTGCGCCGGAGATGATCCTGCTCGACGAGCCCAGCCTGGGCCTGAGCCCGAAGCTGACGCGCGAGATCTTCGAGATCGTGGTGCGCATCAACCGCGAGCGCGGCACCACCATCCTCGTCGTCGAGCAGAACGCCAACATGGCGCTCAACGTGGCCGACTACGGCTACGTGCTGGAGAACGGCCGCATCGTGATGGAAGACCGCTGCGCCGTGCTGCGCGAGAAGGACGACGTCAAGGAGTTCTACCTCGGCATGAAGGAAGCCGGCGTGCGCGGCGAGCGGCGCTGGAAGAAGAAGAAGACGTGGCGGTGATGATGAGGCCACTGACGCATCGCTCAACGAGCCGGGCCGAGCGCCGGGCCGCTCCCAAGCCGGCCCGGGTCCCCTCGGGGGACCGGCCGACGCTTGCGGCGGACGAGGGGTTGTCATGAGCGGACTCTGGGAACTCAGCCGTTACGAGCGCAACCCCGCGGTGCTGACCGCGGGCGACACCATCCCGCAGATCTTCCTCAACGCCGTCAAGGCGCGCGGCGATCGCGTGTGGATGCGCGAGAAGAAGCTCGGCATCTGGCGCGAATGGACCTGGAACGGCGCCTTCACCGCGGTGCGCGAGATCGGCATGGGCCTGGCCGCGCTCGGCCTGCAGCCGGGGCAGACGGCATCCATCCTGTCCAACACCGTCGTCGAATGGGTGCTGGCCGACCTCGGCGTGCTGTGCGCCGGCGGCGTGAGCAACGGCATCTACCCCACCGACAGCGCCGACCAGGTGCAGTACCTGTGCAGCGACTCGGCCACGCGCGTGCTGTTCGTCGAGGACGAGGAACAACTCGACAAGGCGCTGGAAGTGCGCGCCCAGTTGCCTGAACTGCAGTGGATCGTGGTCTTCGACATGGAAGGCCTGCAGCAGTTCGAAGACCCGCAGGTCATCAGCCTGGCCGCCTTGCGCGAGCGCGGCCGCGCGCACGACGCGGCGAACCCGGGCGAGTTCGATCGCCGCGCCGCCAGCCGCGGCCCGCAGGACCTGGCCATCCTGGTCTACACCTCGGGCACCACCGGGCGGCCCAAGGGCGCCATGCATCTGCACGGCGCGCTGGCCTGGACGCTGCGCCAGTCCAACCTCGGCCTGCCGCAGGCGGAAGGCGACGAGCGCATGTGCTTCCTGCCGCTGTGCCACATCGCCGAGCGCATGGTGGGTGCCTTCTCGTCGATCTACGCCGGCTCCATCCTCAACTTCGTCGAGAACCCCGACACCGTGCCCGAGAACGTGCGCGAGATCGCGCCGACCATCTTCTTCGCGGTGCCGCGGGTGTGGGAGAAGTTCTATTCGGCGGTGGTCATCGGCGTCAAGGAAGCCGGCCGCGTGCAGCAACTCGCGTACGGCTGGTCGATCGCCGTCGGCGGCCGCGTGGCCGACCTCGTGCTGGCCAAGCAGCCGGTGCCGGCGGCGCTGAAGCTGCAGTTCCGCCTGGCGCGCTGGCTGGCGCTGGACAACGTGCGCAAGCTGATCGGCATCCACCGCTCGCGCTACCTGCTGACCGGCGCGGCGCCGATCTCGCCCGAGCTGATCCGCTGGTACCTGTCGCTCGGCGTGCCCATGCTCGAAGGCTGGGGCATGACCGAGACCTGCGCCATCGGCACGCTCAACCGCCCCGACGCCATCCGCATGGGCAGCATCGGCCCGCCCGCCGAAGGCGTGGAGGTGCGCATCGAGCCGGCCACCGGCGAGATCCTGGTGCGCGGTACCAACGTGTTTGCGGGTTATCTCAACCTGCCGGAGAAGACCGCCGAGACGATCGTCGACGGCTGGCTGCACACCGGCGACGTGGGCGTGGTGGACGAGCAGGGCTACTTCCGCATCACCGACCGCATGAAGGACATCATCATCACCGCGGGCGGCAAGAACATCACGCCCAGCGAGTGGGAGAACGAGCTGAAGTTCAGCCCGTACATCACCGACGCGGTGGTCATCGGCGACAAGCGGCCCTACCTGGTGTGCATCGTGATGATCGACCAGGAGAACGTCGAGCGCTTCGCGCAGGACCACGACGTGCCGTTCAGCAACTACGCCAGCCTGACGCGCGCGCCCGAGGTGCGCGCGCTGATCCAGGGCGAGATCGACCAGGTCAACAAGAAGTTCGCCCGGGTCGAGCAGGTGAAGAGGTTCTGGCTGCTGGAGGCGCAGCTCACGGCCGAGGACGAGGAACTGACCCCGACCATGAAGCTCAAACGCAAGCTCGTGCAGCAGAAGTACGCGGCGCAGATCGACGCGATGTACCAGGCCTGACCCAAGGCCTCTCAACCCAAGGAGACGAATGATGAATCGACGTGTACGGGCCGCGATGGCCGTTGCCGCTGTCCTGGCCCTGGGCGCCGGCGCCGCCCAGGCCCAGCAGGGCGTGAGCAAGAACGAGATCGTGGTCGGTTCGATCCAGGACCTGTCGGGACCGCTGGCCGGCTACGGCAAGCAGGTGCGCATGGGCATGATGCTGCGCGCCGAGGAGATCAACGAGCAGGGCGGCATCGGCGGGCGCAAGATCAAGCTGCTGGTCGAAGACTCCGGCTACGACCCCAAGAAGGCCGTGCTGGCGGCGCAGAAGCTGGTCAACCAGGACAAGATCTTCATCATGGCCGGCCACATCGGCACCGCGCAGAACAACGCGGCGATGCCGGTGCAGTTCGAGAAGAACATCATCAACTTCATGCCGGTGACGGCGGCGCGCGAAATGTACGAGCCGTTCAACCGGCTGAAGTATTCGTTCGCCGTGCCCTACTACGACCAGATGAAGCTGATGGTGCCCAAGATGGTCAAGGACAAGGGCGCCAAGAAGCCCTGCGCCATCTACCAGGACGACGAGTTCGGGCTGGAAGTGCTGCGCGGCGCGGAAGACGGCCTGAAGGGCATCAACGTCGCGCTGGCCGAGAAGACCTCGTACAAGCGCGGCGCCACCGACTTCTCGTCGCAGGTCGCCAAGATGAAGGCCGCGGGCTGTGACCTGGTGGTGCTGGGCACCATCATCCGCGAGACCATCGGCACCATCGGCGAATCGCGCAAGACCGGCTTCAACCCGGTGTTCATCGGCAGCAGCGCGGCCTACACCGACCTGATCCACAAGCTCGGCGGCCCGGCGATGAACGGCCTGTACGCGACGATGGGCGCGCAGCACCCGTACCTGGACGAAGCCTCGCAGCCGCTGCGCTTCTGGGCCAACAAGTACAAGACCAAGTTCAACGAAGACCCGACCGTGTTCTCGGTCTACGGCTACGTGATCATCGACGCCTTCGCCCAGGCCGCCACCAAGGCCGGCGCCAACCTGACGACCGACAGCTTCATCAAGGCCATGGACACGATGAAGTTCGCGCCCGACATGTTCGGCTCGGCCGAGGCCACCTACTCGCCGACCAAGCACCTGGGCAGCGACTCGTCGCGGCTGTCGCAGATCGTCGACGGCCGCTGGAAGGTGGTCTCCGAGTACGTCAAGCCCTGAGCCGGCACCGCGGGCCGGGATAATCCCGGCCCATGAGTGATGGACAGGAATGGCTCGAGGTCGAGTCGGTCGACCTCGAAGCGCAGGGCGTCGCGCACCGCGTGGACGGGGCCGGCGCCGGCAAGGTGGTCTTCATCGAGGGCGCCTTGCCGGGCGAGCGCGTGCAGTGCAGCGTCTCGCGCAAGAAGAACAACTGGGAACAGGGCCAGCTCTCGGCGCTGGCGCGCGAAAGCAGCCAGCGCGTGCGGCCCTCGTGCCCGCACTTCGGCCTGCACGCCACCGCCTGCGGCGGCTGCAAGATGCAGCACCTGCACCCCGCCGCGCAGGTGGCCGTCAAGCAGCGCGTGCTGGAAGACAACCTGCAGCACCTGGCCAAGGTGCGGTCGGCGCTGATGCTGCGGCCCATCGAAGGCCCGGCCTGGGGCTACCGCTGGCGGGCGCGGCTGTCGGTGCGCCATGTCGCCAAGAAGGGCGTCGTGCTGGTCGGCTTCCACGAACGCAAGTCGCGCTACGTGGCCGACATGACGGTGTGCCCGGTGCTGCCGCCCGAAGTCAGCGCACTGCTGCCGCGCCTGCGCGAGCTGATCGGCGCGATGGAGCAGCGCGACCGGCTGCCGCAGATCGAGCTGGCGGTGGGCGACGGCGTCACCGCGCTGGTGCTGCGCCACCTGCAGCCCTTGTCGGCCGCCGACGGCGGGCGCCTGCGCGCCTTCGGCGCCGCGCACGGCGTGCAGTGGTGGCTGCAGCCGCAGGGGCCCGACTCGGTGCACCTGCTGGACGAGGGCGGCCCGCCGCTCGACTACGCGCTGCCCGAGTTCGGCCTGCGCATGCCCTTCAAGCCGACCGACTTCACGCAGGTGAACCCGTACATCAACCGCGTGCTGGTCGGCCGCGCGCTGACGCTGCTGGACCCGCAGCCGGCCGAGCGCGTGATCGACTGGTTCTGCGGCCTGGGCAACTTCACGCTGCCGCTGGCCACGCGCGCATGCCAGGTGCTGGGCATCGAAGGCAGCCCGACGCTGGTGCAGCGCGCGCGCGACAACGCCGCCGCGGCCGGCCTGGGCGCCAAGACGCGCTTCGAGGCGCGCAACCTGTTCGAGATCGGCCTGGCCGACGTGCAGGCAGCCGGTGACGCCGAACGTTGGCTGGTCGACCCGCCGCGCGAAGGCGCCTTCGCGCTGGCCAAGGCGCTGGCGGATTGGCAAAGCGCGGGGCAGGGCGCGGGGCCAGGTGCGGAAGGCGCAGGCTGGCAGCCGCCGCGGCGCATCGTCTACGTGAGCTGCAACCCCGCCACGCTGGCGCGCGACGCGGGGCTGCTGGTGCACCAGGCCGGCTACCGCTGCAGCGCGGCGGGGGTGGTCAACATGTTCCCGCACACGGCGCATGTCGAGAGCCTGGCGGTCTTCGACCGCGAAGCGGACTGACCCAAGAAGAAGGGCCCCGCAGGGCCCTTGGTCGACAAGCCGGATCGGCTCTGCCTAGTCGTCGCCGCCGAACACCCCCAGCAGCACCAGCAGGTTCTGGAAGACGTTGTACAGGCTGAGGTAGACGCCCAGCGTCGCCGTCACGTAGTTGGTCTCTTCGCCGTCGCGCACGCGCTTGAGGTCGACCAGGATGAAGGCCGAGAAGATGCCGATGGCCAGCACCGACAGCGTGAGCATCAGCGCGCCGCTTTGCAGGAAGACGTTGGCGATCATCGCCACCAGCAGCCCGATGGCGCCGATGAACAGGAAGCGGCTCAGGCCCGACAGGTCGCGCTTGACCGTGCTCGACAGCACCGCCATGCCGAAGAACACCGCGCTGGTGCCGGCGAAGGCCGTCATCACCAGGCCGGCGCCGTTGCCCTTGCTGAGCACGAAGCCGAGCAGGCGCGCCAGCATCAGCCCCATGAAGAAGGTGAAGCCCAGCAACAGCCCGACGCCGACGCCCGAGTTCTTGAACTTCTCGATGGCGAAGATGAAGCCGAAGGCGCCGGCCATGAAAACGACCAGCCCCAGCATCGGCGACATCGCCGTGGCGATGCCGGTCTGCAGGCCGATCCAGGCGCCCAGCACCGTCGGCAGCATCGACAGCGCCAGCAGCGCATAGGTGTTGCGCAGCACGCGCTGGCGCTCGGCGGCGCCGACCGCGACGGTGGAGGCGCCGCCGCCCAGCACTTCGATGTTGGTGTTCATGCGATCTCCTTGATGAGGATGACGAACCAGTAGCTCGATGGCGCGAAATTGTAGGCCGCGGCCTGCGCCGCCCCGGATGACCCCACCGCGCCTGTCCCCTTGGGCCTTGGCTTCGGATATGGTGTCGCCCTCGTCGAAACCAAGCGGAACCACAAGCCCATGAAGACCAAGCCCCTGCTCACGCTCGAAGATGCCCGCCGCATGGCCGCCGCCGCCGAGGCCGAAGCGCTGGCCCACCAATGGGCGGTGAGCTTTGCGATCGTCGACGACGGCGGCCACCTGCTGTGGCTGCAGCGCCTGGACGGCGCGGCGCCGATCTCGGCGCAGATCGCCCCGGCCAAGGCGCAGACCGCGGCGCTGGGCCGCCGCGAAAGCAAGGTCTACGAGGACATGATCAACGCCGGCCGCCAGTCGTTCTTGAGCGCCCCGCTGCAAGGCATGCTCGAAGGCGGCGTGCCGGTGATGGTGGACGGGCAGTGCCTGGGCGCCGTGGGCGTCAGCGGCGTCAAGAGCACCGAGGATGCGCAGATTGGGCGTGCTGCTATCGCCGCGCTCGGTGCCTGATCAGCGCCGCAGCAGCAGCAAACAGCCGCCGACGATCAGCGCTGCCGAGGCCAGCGTCCAGCCGCTGGGCAGGTCGCCGAACAGCACGTAGCCCAGCAGCGCGGCCCAGACGAAGCCGGTGTACTCCACCGGCGCCGCGCGGCTGGCCTCCAGGTGCGTGAAGGCCCAGGTCACCGCCAGCAGCCCGGCGGTGGCCAGCGCGCCCATCAGCAGCACGGTGGCGGCGTCGCCGTCGTGCAGCGGCTGCCAGCGCAGCGCCATCGGCAGCGCCAGCAGCGCCGCGGGCAGCAGGTTCTGCACCAGCAGGATGGTCCACAGCGCGTCGCGCTGCGCCTGGTGGCGCGCCAGGATCACCACGCCCGAGTAGCTCAGCGCCGAGAGCCCGGCCCACAGCATGCCTTGCAGCCGGCTGCCGTCGCCGGCCGCGGCGCCGCGACCCAGCAGTTCAGGCCACAGGCCCACGCCCGCGCCAACGGCGCCCAGCGCCAGCGCCGCCCACAGCCAGCGCGAGGGCCGCTCGCGCAGCAGCAGCATGGCCAGCAGCGAGATGAACAGCGGCGCCGTGTAGCCCACCGCCACGGCCTGTACCAGCGGCAGCAGCGACAGCGCGTGGAACCAGGTCAGCAGCGCCACCAGCAGCAGCGCCACGCGCAGCAGGTGCAGCGACCAGGCGCCGCGCCGCGGCAGCGGCGAGCGAAAGCACAGCCACAGCGGCAGCGCGAACAGGCTGCCCGCGGCAAAGCGCCAGAACGTGAGCTGCCAGGCGTCGTAGCGCGCGGACAGCAGCTTGACGCTGGCGTCCATGCCGATGAAGCAGGCCGCGGCCAGTGCCGCGGCGGCGACCGGCAGCGCCCGATGGGGTGACGACAGGGTCGGGGACATGGGTCGCCGATGCTAGCCTGGCGGCAGGGCGGCTATACTCCGCAGGTTTACCCCGCCAACACCGCAGCCTAGCGAACCCCGACTTCGGTTTTCCCTCGGATCCACCCCGCCGGGTGGAGCTGGGCGCGCGAATCCCGGAGCTTTTCTCTTGCTGCCCATCCTGCACAGTGCGCTGCCGCCCGCACTCCTCGCCCTCGCAGACGGCACGACCTTCAGCGGCATCTCGATCGGCGCGCCCGGTCGCACGGTCGGTGAAGTGGTGTTCAACACCGCGCTGACCGGCTACCAGGAAATCCTCACCGACCCCAGCTACTGCCGGCAGATCGTCACGCTGACGTATCCGCACATCGGCAACACCGGTGTCAACCCCGAGGACGTCGAGGCCGCCAAGGTCCACGCCGCCGGCCTGATCATCAAAGACCTGCCGCTGCGCGCATCCAACTTCCGCGCCAGCGACGACCTCGCCGGCTACCTGGCGCGCGAAGGCGTGGTGGCGCTGGCCGGCATCGACACCCGGCGGCTGACGCGCGTGCTGCGCAGCGGCGGCGCGCAGAACGGCAGCATCACCGCCTACGCCGCCGGCCACGCCATCACGCAGGCCGACATCGACGACGCCGTGGCCGCCGCGCGCGCCGCGCCGTCGATGGCCGGGCTCGACCTGGCGCAGGTGGTCAGCGCCGCCCAGCCCTACGACTGGACCGAGACCGCCTGGCAGCTCGGCGCCGGCTACGGCACGCTGGCCGAGGCGCGCCACCACGTGGTGGCCTACGACTTCGGCGTCAAGCGCAACATCCTGCGCCTGCTGGCCAGCCGCGGCTGCCGCGTCACCGTGGTGCCGGCGCGCACGCCGGCGGCCGAGGTGCTGAAGATGAAGCCTGGCGGCGTCTTCCTCAGCAACGGCCCGGGCGACCCCGAGCCCTGCGACTACGCGATCGAAGCCACGCGCGAGCTGATCGCCTCCGGCAAGCCGGTGTTCGGCATCTGCCTGGGCCACCAGATCATGGCGCTGGCCTCGGGCGCGCGCACCTTCAAGATGAAGTTCGGCCACCACGGCGCCAACCATCCGGTGAAAGACCTGGACAGCGGCCGCGTCAGCATCACCAGCCAGAACCACGGCTTCGCGGTCGACGCGGCCACGCTGCCGCCGACGCTGCGCGCCACGCACGTGAGCCTGTTCGACGGCACGCTGCAAGGCCTGGCACGCACCGACCGGCCGGCCTTCTGCTTCCAGGGCCACCCCGAAGCCAGCCCCGGCCCGCACGACATCGGCTACCTGTTCGACCGCTTCGTCGCCTCGATGGAGGCCCAGTAAATGCCCAAGCGCACCGACCTCAAGAGCATCCTGATCATCGGCGCCGGCCCCATCGTCATCGGGCAGGCCTGCGAGTTCGACTATTCCGGCGCCCAGGCCTGCAAGGCGCTGCGCGAGGAGGGCTACAAGGTCATCCTGGTCAACAGCAACCCGGCGACCATCATGACCGACCCGGAGATGGCCGACGTCACCTACATCGAGCCCATCACCTGGCAGGTGCTGGAGAAGATCATCGCCAAGGAGCGGCCCGACGCGGTGCTGCCGACCATGGGCGGCCAGACGGCGCTGAACTGCGCGCTCGACCTGCACAAGCACGGCGTGCTGGCGAAATACGGCGTGGAGATGATCGGCGCCAACGAGAAAGCCATCGAGAAGGCCGAGGACCGCCTGAAGTTCAAGGACGCGATGACCTCGATCGGCCTCGACTCGGCCAAGAGCGGCATCGCGCACAGCTGGGAAGAAGCGCAGGCCGTGCAGAAGCAGATCGCGGCGCTGACCGGCGGCACCGGCTTTCCGGTCGTCATCCGCCCCAGCTTCACGCTCGGCGGCACCGGCGGCGGCATCGCCTACCACCCGGGCGAGTTCGAAGAAATCTGCAAGCGCGGGCTGGACCTCTCGCCGACCAACGAGCTATTGATCGAAGAGAGCCTGATCGGCTGGAAAGAGTTCGAGATGGAGGTGGTCCGCGACCGCGCGGACAACTGCATCATCGTCTGCTCGATCGAGAACCTCGACCCGATGGGCATCCACACCGGCGACAGCATCACCGTCGCCCCGGCGCAGACGCTGACCGACAAGGAATACCAGCTGATGCGCAACGCGTCGATCGCGATCCTGCGCGAGATCGGCGTCGACACCGGCGGCTCGAACGTGCAGTTCTCGGTCGACCCCAACACCGGCCGCATGATCGTGATCGAGATGAACCCGCGCGTCTCGCGCAGTTCGGCGCTGGCTTCCAAAGCCACGGGCTTTCCGATCGCCAAGGTGGCGGCCAAGCTGGCCGTCGGCTACACGCTCGACGAGTTGAAGAACGACATCACCGGCGGCGCCACGCCGGCCTCGTTCGAGCCCAGCATCGACTACGTCGTCACCAAGATCCCGCGCTTCGCGTTCGAGAAGTTCCCCGCCGCCGACCCCAAGCTGACCACGCAGATGAAGAGCGTGGGTGAGGTGATGGCGATCGGCCGCACCTTCCAGGAAAGCTTCCAGAAAGCGCTGCGCGGGCTGGAGACCGGCATCAGCGGGCTCGACGAGCGCAGCACCGACCGCGACGAGATCATCGACGAGATCGGCAACCCGGGGCCCGAGCGCATCCTGTACCTGGCCGATGCCTTCCGCGTCGGCCTGACGCTCGACGAGGTGTTCGAGGAAACCGCGGTCGACCCCTGGTTCCTGGCGCAGATCGAGCAGCTCGTGCGCATCGAGCAGGCGCTGGCCGGCCGCGCGCTGGCCGAGCTGACGGCCGCCGACCTGCGCGCGCTGAAGAGCCGCGGCTTTTCCGACAAGCGGCTGGCCAAGCTGCTGGGCACGCACCAGCACGCGCTGCGCGAGGCGCGCTGGCAGCACGGCGTGCGGCCGGTCTACAAGCGCGTGGACACCTGCGCCGCCGAGTTCTCGACGCAGACGGCCTACATGTACTCCACCTACGACGAGGAGTGCGAGGCCGAGCCCACCGCCAAGAAGAAGATCATGGTGCTGGGCGGCGGGCCCAACCGCATCGGCCAGGGCATCGAGTTCGACTACTGCTGCGTGCATGCGGCGCTGGCGATGCGCGAGGACGGCTACGAGACCATCATGGTCAACTGCAATCCCGAGACCGTGTCGACCGACTACGACACCAGCGACCGGCTGTACTTCGAGCCGGTGACGCTGGAAGACGTGCTGGAGATCGTGGCCACCGAGCAGCCCAGCGGCGTGATCGTGCAGTACGGCGGCCAGACGCCGCTGAAGCTGGCGCTCGACCTCGAACGCGCCGGCGTGCCCATCATCGGCACCAGCCCCGACAGCATCGACATCGCCGAAGACCGCGAACGCTTCCAGCAGCTGCTGCACAAGCTGGGCTTGCGGCAGCCGCCCAACCGCACCGCGCGCACCGAAGAGCAGGCCCTGGTGCTGGCCAACGAGATCGGCTACCCGCTGGTGGTGCGCCCCAGCTACGTGCTGGGCGGCCGCGCGATGGAGATCGTGCACGGCGACAAGGACCTCGAGCGCTACATGCGCGAGGCCGTGCGCGTCAGCGAGAAGAGCCCGGTGCTGCTGGACCGCTTCCTCGACGATGCGGTGGAGGTCGACGTCGACTGCATCAGCGACGGCGAGCAGGTGATCATCGGCGGCATCATGGAACACGTGGAAGCCGCCGGCATCCACAGCGGCGACTCGGCCTGCTCGCTGCCGCCGTACACGCTGTCGAAGGCGCTGCAGGACGAGATGCGCCGCCAGTCGGTGGCGATGGCCAAGGCGCTGAAGGTCGTCGGCCTGATGAACGTGCAGTTCGCGATCCAGGGCGAAGGCGACGCCGCCGTCGTCTACGTGCTGGAAGTCAACCCGCGCGCATCGCGCACCGTGCCCTACGTCAGCAAGGCCACAGGCCAGCAGCTGGCCAAGATCGCCGCGCGCTGCATGGCCGGCCAGCGCCTGCAGGACCAGCGCGCGCTGCGCGGCCGGCCGCCGGCCGAGGTGGTGCCGCCTTACTTCAGCATCAAGGAGGCGGTGTTCCCGTTCAACAAGTTCCCCGGCGTCGACCCCATCCTGGGCCCCGAGATGCGCAGCACCGGCGAGGTGATGGGCGTCGGCAAGACCTTCGGCGAGGCCATGCTCAAGAGCCAGCTCGGCGCCGGCTCGCGCCTGCCGCGCAAGGGCACGGTGGTGATCACGGTGAAGAACAGCGACAAGCCGCGCGCCGTGGTGGTGGCGCGCGACCTCGTGGCGCTGGGCTTCTCGGTGGTGGCCACCAAGGGCACGGCGGCGGCCATCGCGGCCGCCGGCATTCCGGTCAAGGTGGTCAACAAGGTCAAGGACGGGCGGCCGCACATCGTCGACATGGTCAAGGCCGGCGAGATCCAGCTCGTCTTCACGACGGTGGACGAGACGCGCGCGGCGATCGCCGATTCGCGCCACATCCGCACCGCGGCGCTGGCCAACCGCGTGACCTACTACACCACCATGGCCGGCTGCGAGGCGGCGACCGAAGCGCTCAAGCACCAGAGCGGGCTGGCCGTCATCTCGGTGCAGGAAATGCACGCCGAACTGGCTTAAGATCCGGCCTCACTCGCCCCTTCCGCCGCAGCCGGCCCTTCGGTCCGCTGCGGCGGAATCACTTTTGCCTCAGCCGAGCCGCGTCATGCCCACCATTCCCCTCACCGTCCGCGGTGCCGAAAAGCTCAAGACCGAACTGCAGCGCCTGAAGACCGTCGAGCGCCATGCGGTGATCCAGGCCATTGCCGAGGCGCGCGCGCAGGGCGACCTGTCGGAAAACGCCGAGTACGACGCCGCCAAGGACAAGCAGGGCTTCATCGAAGGCCGCATCAACGAGCTGGAAGCCAAGCTGGCCGCCGCGCAGGTGATCGACCCCGCGGGCATCGACGCCGGCGGCAAGGTGGTGTTCGGCGCCACCGTCGCGCTGGAGGACGAAGACAGCGGCCAGCAGGTCACCTACCAGATCGTCGGCGACGACGAGGCCGACCTCAAGCTGGGGCTGATCTCGATCAGCAGCCCGATCGCCCGCGCGCTGATCGGCAAGGCCGCCGGCGACGTGGCCGAGGTGCAGGCGCCCGGCGGCCTGAAGAGCTGGGAGATCGTCGACGTTCGCTACGTCTGAGGATGGCGCGCATCGCCGTTGCCGAGCGCATCCGCCGCCTGCTGCCGGCGCTGTGGCTGGGGCTGCTGGCGGCCGTCGCGCTGATCGGCACGCCGGCGCCCTTTGCCGAACTGGCGCGCGACGTCGCCGGCCGCGTCGCCGGCCGCATGCTGTTGCGGGAAGCGTGGTTCAGCATCGTCGTGGCGCTGCTGCTGTGGATGCTGGAGCGCGGCCGCGCGCTGCGTGCCGCGGCGGCCGGCCGCGGCTCGGTGCTCAGCACCGAGATGGTGTTGCTGCTGGCCACGCTGCTGTGCACGCTGCTGGGCTACTTCATCGTGCAGGCGCTGCTGCCGGCCGCGCGGCTGGGGCAGGGCGCCCTCGGCTTCGCCCAACTGCACGCCGTGAGCGTGGGCTTCTACGCCGTCAAGCTGCTGCTGGTCGCCACGCTGGCATGGCGTGCGGCGGCGCCGCCAACAGCGGTGCCGGCAGGCCCGCCAGGCTGATCACGCTGCCGCCGTTGAGCAGCTTGCGCACGACGCGCGCGAACTCCTCCCCGTCCACCGGGCGGCTGGTCAGATAACCCTGGTATTCGTCGCAACGGCGCGCCTTCAGCATGGCCAGCTGCGCTTCGCTTTCCACGCCCTCGGCCACCACCTTGAGCTTGAGGCTGTGCGCCAGCGCGATGATGGCGCTGACGATGGCCTCGTCGTCGGGGTCGGTGACGAGGTCGCGCACGAAGCTGCGGTCGATCTTCAGGCTGGCGATCGGCAGACGCTTGAGGTAGCTCAGCGACGAGTAGCCGGTGCCGAAGTCGTCGATCGACAGCTTGACGCCCATGCGGTTGAGTTCGTCGGCGATCTCGCCGCTGACGGCCGAGTCGGCCAGCAGGATCGATTCGGTGACCTCGATCTCCAGGCATTGCGGCGGCAGGCCGTGGCCCTTGATGGCGCGCGCCACCAGCGCCGGCAGCGCGCGCTCGCGCAGGTGGGTGGAGGCCAGGTTCACGGCCACCGGTATGGTGCCCAGCCCCATGCCCTGCCACACGGCCACCTGGCGGCAGGCGACGTCGATGGCCCATTCGCCGATCGGGATCACCAGCCCGACGTCCTCGACCAGCGGGATGAACTCGGCCGGCGGCAGCAGCCCGTTCTCCGGGTGCTGCCAGCGGATCAGCGCCTCGGCGCCGACGATGCGGCCGCTTTCCACGTCCACCCGCGGCTGGTAGTGCAGCACGAACTCGTCACGCTCCAGCGCGCGGCGCAGCCGCGTCTCCATCATCAGCCGGTCGAGCGCGCGCGCGTTCATCGAGGCGTCGTAGAACTGGAAGCCGCCGCGCCCGGCCTCCTTGGCGCGGTACATCGCGGTGTCGGCGTTCTTCAGCAGGGTGTCGATGTCGCGGCCGTCGTCGGGGTAGATGGCCACGCCGACGCTGCCGCCGACGAAGACCTCGGTGCCTTGCAGCACCAGCGGCTGCTCCAGCGTCTTCACCAGGCGCTGCGCGATGACGCCGACGTCGGCCGGGCGCTGGATGTCGGAGACCATCACGATGAACTCGTCGCCGCCCAGCCGCGCGATGGCGTGCGTGCCGTCGCCGGCGGTGCGCGTCAGCGCGTCGTAGGCGCGCAGCGACCCGGCCAGGCGGTCGCCGGCGGTGCGCAGCAGTTCGTCGCCGCAGGTGTGGCCCAGCGTGTCGTTGACGCGCTTGAAGTTGTCGAGGTCGATGAACATGATGGCCAGCGGCTTGCCGTGGCGCTCGCAGTGCGCCAGCGTGCGCTGCAGCTGCTCGGTGAACAGCAGCCGGTTGGGCAGCCCGGTCAGCGGGTCGTAATAGGCCAGGCGGCGGATCTCGGCCTCGGCCGTCTTGTGGCGCGTGACGTCGTGCACCGCGCCGGCCAGCCGCACGGGGATGCCGGCGGCGTCGTACTCGATCACCTCCACCTGCTGGTGCAGGTGGCGCAGGCTGCCGTCGCGGCGGCGCACGCGCAGGTCGTGCGCGAAGGCGTGGTCTTCCGACAGCGCGCGCCGGCAGGCCTGCTGCCAGCTGGCGTGGTCGTCCTCGTGCACGGCGGCGAAGAAGCCGGCGAAGTCGGCCGCGGCCGGCGCGTCGGCATGGCCGAAGATGCGCGCGGCCTGGTCGGAGCACAGCACGCGGTCACGCCGCGAGTCCCATTCCCAGTCGCCCATGTCGCCGATGCGCTGCGCGTTGGACAGCCGGCGCTGGCTTTGCGCCAGCTCGTTGATGGCGCTGCTGGCGCGCAGGATGTAGCGCACGCGGTGGCCGAGGATGGCCCAGTTGATCGGCTTGGTGATGAAGTCGCTGGCGCCCACCTCGAAGGCGCGCTCGATCGACTTCACGTCGTCGAGCCCGGTCATCATCATCACCGGCACGCGGGTGCCGCCGGGCAGCTTGCGCAGCTCGGCGCAGACGGTGAAGCCGTCGATCTCGGGCATGCTGACGTCCAGCAGCACGAGGTCGGGCAGTCCCTGGTTCAGCAGCTCCAGGGCGAGGCGACCGTTGGCGGCCTCGGCCACCTCGAAGCCGGCCTTGACCAGCGTGGCGCGGGTCAGGCGGCGGCCGGCGCTGTCGTCGTCGACGACCAGGATGCGTTGCAGCGCCGGCTTCATGCGAGCACTCCCGCGCCGTTGATCTGCGCCTGCAGCGCCGGCGCCACCAGCGCGTACTGGCGCTCGATCGAGGCCACCAGCTCGGCGGCACCGGCCAGCTCGCCCGACTTGCCCAGCCGTTCCAGCCGGCGGCAGGTGTCGCCCAGCGCCATCGCGCCGACGTTGAAGCTGGCCGACTTCAGCGCATGCGCCGTCGCGCCCAGCTCGGCGGCGTTGCCGCCGGCCAGCGCCTGCTGCAGCCGCGCCAGGTGCGGCGGCGCTTCGTCGAGGTACATCTGGATCACCTCGGCCAGCACGCTGCCGTCTTCGTCGATGCTGCGGATGTTGTCCAGCGCCGCCGGGTCGAGCAGCGGCGCGTCGGCCGCGGGTGGCGGTGGTGGCGCGGCGTGGGCCCAAGCCTCGGGCTCGGCCGGGCGCAGCACGCGGTCGGCGCCGAGCCAGCGCGCCAGCTTGGCGGCCAGCTGCTTGCGCGTGTAGGGCTTGGCGAGGTGGTCGTCCATGCCGGCGGCCAGGCAGGCCTCGGCGTCGCCGACCAGCGCGTTGGCCGTCAGCGCGACGATGGGCACGCGCGTCGGCTCGCCCAGGCCGTCTTCCCAGTCGCGGATGGCGCGGCTGGCGGCGAAGCCGTCCATCACCGGCATCTGGCAGTCCATCAGCACGAGGTCGAAGCCGCCGCGTCGCGCCGCGGCCAGCGCCTGCTGGCCGTTGGGCACGATCTCGAAATCGCAGCCCATGTTCTTGAGCATGTTGCGCGCCACGACCTGGTTGACGCCGTTGTCCTCGGCCAGCAGCACGCGGGCGCGGAAGCACACGCGGTCGCCTTCGGGGCCGGCGGCCTGCTGCGCGCTGCCGTGGTCGCCGAGCGTCTGCGCCATCGCGCGGAACAGCTCCTGCCGCCGCACCGGCTTGGACAGGTAGGCCGCGATGCCGACCGAGCGCGCGCGCGCCATCTCGTCGGTGGAGTGCAGCGAGGTCACCAGCACCAGCCCCATGCCGGCCAGCGCGGCGTCGGCCTGCACGTGGCCGGCCAGCTCGATGCCGTCCATGCGCGGCATCTTCATGTCGATCACCGCCAGCTCGAAGGGGCGGCCCTCGGCCGCCGCGCGGCGCGCGCGGGCCAGCGCGTCGACGCCGTCGATCGCGCATTCCACGCGCATGCCGCCGGCCTGCGCGTGGTGCTCGACGATCTCGCGGTTGGTGGCGTTGTCGTCGACCACCAGCACGCGGCGGCCGGCCAGCACCACCGGCGTGGGCACCGAGGGCAGCGCGCTGGCGGGCACCAGCGGCAGCGTGAACCAGAAGTTGGAGCCCTGGCCGATGACGCTGTCGACGCCGATCTGCCCGCCCATCAGCTCGACCAGGCTGCGCGAGATGGCCAGCCCCAGGCCGGTGCCGCCGAAGCGCCGCGTGGTCGAGCCATCGGCCTGCTCGAAGGGCTTGAACAGGCGCTGCAGCGATTCCGGCGCGATGCCGATGCCGCTGTCGCGCACCGAGAAGCGCAGCGTGCGCGCATCCACCTGGTCGAGCTTGACGACGACCTCGCCGCCCTCGGTGAACTTCAGCGCGTTGCCGATCAGGTTGGTGAGGATCTGGCGCAGCCGGAAGGGGTCGCCGCGCACCGCGCCGGGAATGGCTTCGTCGATGCGGCAGGCCAGCTCCAGCTGCTTGGCGTGGGCGCGCGGCGCCAGCAACTGCACCACGTCTTCCACCGCCTGGTAGAGATCGAAGTCGAGGCTTTCGGTCTCCAGCTTGCCGGCCTCGATCTTCGAGAAGTCGAGGATGTCGTTGATGATCGACAGCAGCGCCTCGCCCGAGTTGCGCACCGTCTCGACGAAGGGGCGCTGCTGGTTGTCGAGCGGCGTCTCCAGCAGCAGTTCGGTGAGGCCCAGCACGCCGTTCATCGGCGTGCGGATCTCGTGGCTCATGTTGGCCAGGAACTCGCTCTTGGCGCGGCTGGCGTTCTCGGCCGCCTCCTTGGCGACGCGCAGGTCCTGCTCGTGGCGCAGCAGCGCCTGCTCGGCCAGCGCGCGGTTGGTGATGTCGAAGAAGACGGTGTAGACGCCGACCACCTGGCCTTCGTCGTTGTAGTCGGGCACGTGGCGGCCGGAGTGGAACACCATGTTGCCGCTGCGGTCGGTGCGCTCGCGCTCCAGCGGCACTTCGTCGCCGGCCAGCGCGCGGCGAAGCTTGGGCTCGATGTCGGCGTAGACCTCGTCGCCCACCAGGTCGCGCACGTTGCGGCCGTCGATCTCGGCCAGCGTCTTGCCCAGCCACTGCTCCTGCGCGCGGTTGATGTAGCGGTAGTTCAGCCCGGCGTCGATGTACGACACCGTCACCGGGATCTGGTCCATGATGATGCGCAGTCGCCGCTCCGAGCGCCGCGCCGCGTCCAGCGCGTGCTGCTCGCTGGTGACGTCGTGCGCCAGCAGGTGGCATTCCTTGACCCGGCCCTCGGCGTCGCAGCGCGGCAGCAGTTCGAGCTGCAGCCAGCGGTCGGGCTGGTCCAGCCGCGTGTGGCTGCTGTGCCAGCGCGCCGGCGTGCCGGCCAGCGCGGCCGCCAGGTGGGCGCGCGTGGCCTCGGCCTGGCTGCGCGCGAACAGGCTTTCCAGCGGCTGGCCCTGCGCGCGTTCGGCGTCGATGCCCAGCCAATCGGCGAGCCGGCGGCTGAGCTTGCTGCAGCGGCCCTGGGCGTCGACCAGCGCGGCCATCACCGGCAGCACGTCCAGCACATGCGCCGGCGGCTCGGCGGCCGGCGCGGGCAACGCGGCCGCGGGCGCCGGCCGCCGATGGCCGAACAGCGCCAGCAGCGGGCGCAGGAAGGCGGGCTGTGTCATGCGTTGGCCCCGGTCGGTAACGGTTGCAATAGCGATTGCGGTTGCGTTGGCCCCGGCACCGGCGCTGGCTCTTCAGCCTGGCGCAGATGGTCGAAGCTCAGCGCCATCAGCTCGGCGTTGCGCAGCGGCGGCTGCGGCGGCAGCCCGGCCAACTCGCGCAGGACGCGGCCCACGCCCTTGCTGCCGACCAGCAGCGCCTGCCGCCGCAGCAGCGGTGCGGCGTCGAGCAGCGTGCGCTCGATGCGCGCGCGGAATTCGGCCACCGACTCGCCGCCCGGCGGCGTGACGCCGGCGGCCAGTTCGTCCTGGGTCTCGGCGATCGGGCGCCGGTTCCAGCCGCCGAGGTAGCGCTCGCGCCAGCCCGGCAGCACGTGCAGCACCATGGGGCCCAGCGCGGCGCGCACGATGGCCGCGGTCTCGCGCACGCGCAGCAGGTCGCTGCACAGGATCAGCTCGATGCGCGGCCGCCGCGCGGCGACGTGGCGCGCCAGCTCGATCGCCTGGCGGCGGCCTTCCTCCACCAGCGGCGGGTCGAGGTCGCCGCCGCAGCGCAGGCCGGCCAGGTTGGGCGCGGTGGCGCCGTGGCGGGCGAACAGCAGCCGCAAGGGGCTGGACGGCGGGGTGGGGTCGGAGGCGGCCATGGCGGACGGGTGGCGAACGGTGTGCGGGCGGTGCGCTGGCGGTGTGCTGGCGGTTCAGACGCGCAGCGCGCTGGCCGGCGCGAAGGGCACCGGCGTGCCGGGAAAGGCCTCGCGCGGCGGCGCGTGCAGCACGCTCCAGCGGCCGGCGGCGCGCTGCGAGCCGAGCAGCCAGTCGCGGATGAAGGCGGTCTGGTGGCGGTCGGCCAGCAGCGGCGTGTGGCCGGTGTCGGGCACGTGCATCACCGTGATCGGCTTGCCGCGCTGCATGCGCTCGATGGTCGGCGGCAGCAGCGCGTCCGACAGCAGGCCGTGGATCAGCAGGATGGGGCAGCTCACGTGCTGCCACTGGCGCCATTGCTGCAAGCTGCGCGCGGCGTCGCGCCGGTAGGCCTGCAGCGCGCGCACGTCGTGGCGGTAGATGCGGCCGCCTTCGTCGTCGGACCAGCGCGTCTGGTGGAAGGTCAGGTTGAAGCGGATGTCGTCGGCCAGCGGACCGTCGTTCTTGTGCGACGCGCCCACCTTGCGCAGCAGCTCGCTGGGCGTGCGGAAGACGTAGTGCCGCGCGATGGTCTCGGCGCGCCGCTTGCGGCGCCGCGCCGGGATGTGCGGGCCGACGTCGTTGAGGATCAACCGTTCCACCAGCCCGGGGTTGCGGGCGATCAGCTCGATCGACGCGCTGCCGCCCATCGACGAGCCCAGCATCGCCACCGGCCGCCCGCCCAGGTGCAGGATCATCTGGCGCAACTGCTCGGCGTAGGTGGCCAGCGAGTAGTCGCCCTCGTCGGCCAGCCAGCCCGAGCGGCCGCGGCCCAGCCAGTCCATGCAGATCACGCGGAAGCGGTCGGCCAGGTCGGCGGCCAGGTAGTTGAAGCGCATCGCCACGTTGGCCACGCCGCCGCAGCACAGCAGCACCGGCGCATCGACAGGCCCCCATTCGGCGTAGGCCACGCTGGTCTGGTAGGGCTTGCGCAGGCGCCGCGGCGTCAGCGGCTGCAGGCTCACGGGGTGCTCGTAGTCGAAGCGCTCCAGCCGGAACTGGCCGTGGAAGCGCCCCACCACCTGGCTGGCGATGGCCATGTACTGGTCCCAGTCGCGCGCTTCGCGCCGGCGGCCTCGCAGTCGCGGCTCCCACGCGGGGTCGACCGCGGCGCCGAACAGCTCGGCGGGCACCGTGTCGCCGGCCAGCGCTTCGCGCGGCACGACGGCGAGTTGCGCCTTCATGCGGGCCTGCGGCGGTGGGCGGCGCGGCGGCGCCGGCAGGGGGTCGAAGCGGTAGCCATGGAACGTGACGGTCCTTCCCTCGTCGGCTACCCCGCTGGGCGGCCGCTCGTTGTGAGCCTGTTTCGTCAGTTCTGGGTTACGTCTTTAGATGGTTTGAGGATTCCCGACGCCAAAAAACAACGGCATTTGGACCTCTTGTCAGGACTTCACCCATGCCCGTTCGCGCCGATAAACCTGCAGCGGGGCTGCGCGATGCACGACCCCGAGGAGAGCAATCGTGGATTCAACCCAGCGCCGCATGGTCGGAGTCGCGGTGGCGGTATGCGCCTTTGCCGTCGGCATGGCCGGGCTGCTCAACTACTTCAAGTACCGCTCGACGGCCGGCCGCATCATCGAGCAGCGGCTCACCTTCACAGGCAAGTCGATCGAGAGCAGCATCCAGTCGTCGCTGTCGCTGGGCCTGCAGTTCGCCGACCTGGCCACGCTGCCGGCGATGATGGAGCGCGAGCGCGCCACCGACGACCTGATCCTGGGCATCGACGTCTTCGACGCCGACGGCCGCCCGCTCTACAGCACCGACCGGCTGCGCGGCAACCGCGCCGCGCCGGCGGCCTGGGTGGCCGCGGCGCGCAAGGCCGGCAATCACAACTGGGTGGTGCACGACGACGAGGAGTCGGCCGTCGGCATCGCGATCCAGAACAACTTCGGGCTGACCATCGGCCACCTGGCGCTGCGCTACTCCGACGAGCGCGTGCGTGCCGCCGCGCAGGCGGTGGCGCGCGACCTGGCGGTCAACTCGGCCGTGCTGTTCGGGGTCTCGGCCAGCCTGGCCTCGCTGGCGCTGGTGGCGGTGATGCGCCGCCAGGCGCACGACATGCTGCGCGTCGAAGGCGCGCTGCGCAACGACGGTCCGTCGCGCGGCAGTGGCGTAGCGGGCCTCGGCGGCATGGGCGGCATCGGCGGCATCGGCGGCGGCCGCAGCGGGCCCTTCCGTACGGCGCTGCAGAGCTTCGGCGAGACGGTGCACGAGGCCGAGGCCGAGCTGACCGCGGCGAGGCTGGAACTGCAGCGCGGGGCGGCGCCATGAGCGGCGCGCCGCAAGCCAACTACCTGCGCCGCATCTACCTGCGCCTGGCCGGCGTGGTGATGCTGGCCGTGGTGCTGGCGCTGGCCGCCAACGCCGTGCTGTCGCACCGTGCCTTCGAGCGCGCGCTGGTGCCGGAGATGAACAAGAAGGTGGCCATCGTCGGCAACAGCATCCGCGTGCTGGTGCTCAAGGCGGTGGAAAACGGCATCGACTTTCGCGACCTCTACGGCGTCGACGAGAAGTTCGCCGAGGTCGACGACGACATCCCCGAGGTCACCTACTTCAGCATCACCGACACCGAGGGCAAGGTGCTGTACCAGCGGCCGTCGACCACCGCGGTGATCGCCCAGCACCTGGCTTCGCCGGCGGTGCTGGCGGCCATGCGCGCGCCCGAGCAGGTGCCGCTGTCGGTGCGCGTGGGCTCGCACTACATCGTCTCGCTGCCGATTGTCGGCGAGGGCAAGCCGCTGGGCATGCTGCACCTGGGCGTCGACGTGCGCTTCGTCGACGACGTGATGCTGGAGATGATGTACGACCTGCTGGTCGTGCTGGTGGTCTCGCTGTTCTTCACGCTGGAGCTGCTGCACTTCATGGCAGGCGCGCGGCTGGAGCAGGCGCTGGCGGCGCTGGGCGACGTGTTCAAGCGCGGCGCGGCGGGCGACTTCGGCACCGCCGGCCGGCCGCCGAAGGCCGAGCTGGCCTTCGGCAGCGTGATCCGGCTGCTGGAGTCGACGCTCGCGCGCGTCAATGCCGCCTACCTGGCGCTGGCCGGCGAGCTGGAGGCGGCGCGCAAGCGCCCGGCGCACGAGCGCCCGCCGGGGCTGGCCGCGGCGCAGGGGCGGCTGCAGGCACTGGGGCGGCGCTTTCGCTTCGGCGCTGGCGGGGCCGACGGCGCACGGCCGGCCGACGGCAGCCTGGCCAAGGTGCGTGCGCCGCTGTTCATCTTCATCCTCGCCGAGGAGCTGACGCGTTCGTTCCTGCCGGGCTACGTGCAGGAGCTGCTGGTGCCGATTCCCGGGCTGTCGCCGCAGATGGTGGTGGGGCTGCCGATCGCGCTGTTCATGCTGATCGTCGCCGTCGGCCAGCCGTATTTCGGCGTGCTGTCCGAGCGCTGGGGCACGCGGCGGCTGATGTTCTGCGGCGCCGCGGTGGCCGCGGTGGGCTTCGTCGCCTCGGCGCTGGCGGCCTCGGTGATCGACCTGCTGGCCTGGCGCTCGCTGTGCGCGCTGGGCTATGCGATGGTCTTCGTCGCCGCCCAGGGCTACGTGCTGGAGCATTCGACGGCCGAGAACCGGGCGGTCAACATGGCCACCTTCGTCGGCGCCATCATGGTGGCCACGGTGTGCGGGCCGTCGATCGGCGGCATCCTGGCCGACAACCTGGGCGAGCGCTGGACGCTGGCGCTGGCCGCGCTGCTGGCGGCGGCCTCGCTGCTGAGCATCCAGCAGCTGCCCGACCGCCCGGCCGCCGGCGCCGACGGCAGCGCCGAGGCGCGACCGCCGGCGCGCGTGCCCAAGCTGTCGGAAGTGGGCCGGCTGCTGGCCAACCGCCGCTTCCTGACGCTGACCGCGCTGGCCGCGATGCCGGCCAAGATCCTGCTGACCGGGCTGTGCTTCTACCTGATGCCGCTGTACGTCACCAGCGCCGGCGGCAGCCAGGCGATGGCCGGCCGCGTGCTGATGACCTACGGCGTGATGGTGGTGCTGCTGTCGCCGCTGGCGGCGCGCTGGGCGTCGTCGCGCGAGCGCATGGAGTGGCTGGTCGGCGGCGGCCTGATGCTGTCGGGCCTGGGCGGGCTGCTGCTGCTGATCGGCCCCGACATCGCCTTCGTCTTCGGCGCGATGGTGCTCATCGGCGCCGGCCAGGCGATGTCGATCTCGGCGCAGGCGGCGCTGGTCAGCGAGCACTGCGGCCGCTCGATCGCCGAGCTGGGCGAGGGCGCGGTGTTCGGCGTCTACCGGCTGCTGGAGCGGCTGGGCAACGCCGCCGGCCCGCTGCTCGGCGCCGCGCTGGTGATGGCCTACGGCTACCGCACCGGCTTCATTGCACTGGGCGGCTTCGTCTGCTGCTGCGGGCTGCTGTTCGTGCTGGCCACGCGGCGGCCGCCGACGCCGGTGCCGGTGCCGGCCTGAAGGCCAGGTCCCAAGGCCGGCCGCTAACCCAGGAATCAAACGGAAGACCCGACATGACGCTCGAACTGAACCGCCGCCAATGGATGGCCGCTGCGCTGGGCGGCACGCTGGCCGGCGCCGCCGCGCCCTCGGTGCTGGCCGCCGCGGCGAAGCCGCTGCGCATCTACGCCATCACCTTCCGCGGCATGACCGAGGTGGAGAAAGGCTTCGAGGAGTACTTCGCCTCGCGCCGCATCCCGGTGCACATCACCTTCCGCGACCTGAACCGCGAGGCCGGCCGCATGGCCGGCTTCCTCGACGAGATCCGCGCGACGCGGCCCGACCTGGTCTACACCTGGGGCACCTCGGTCACGCTGGGCGTGGTGGGGCCTTACGACGCCGTGGTCAAGGGCCAGCACATCACCGACATCCCGGTGGTCTTCACGCTGGTGGCGGCGCCGGCGCAGGCCAAGATCGTGATGAACGTCGACGCGCCGCAGCGCAACGTGACCGGCGTCACCCACGTGGTGCCGACCGACGCGCAGATGCGCGCCATCGCCGCCTACCGGCCGTTCCAGACGCTGGGCGTGCTCTACACCTCGACCGAGAAGAACTCGGTGGTGGTGCTCGACGAGATCCGCCGCATCGGCCGCGAGCGCGGCTTCCAGACCGTGGAGCGCAGCTTCCGACTGGACGCCCAGCGCAAGCCCACCGCCGAGGGCGCGGCCGAGCTGGTGCGCGAGATCAAGGACGCCGGCGCGCAGTGGCTGTACCTGCCGCCCGACTCGTTCCTGGGCACGCTGTCCGAAGGCGTGATTATCCCGGCGGCGATGGAGCAGGGCCTGCCCACCTTCGCGTCGACCGAGCAGTTGATGCAGGCCGGCGCGCTGTGCGGGCTCGTCAGCCGCTACTACTCGATCGGCCAGTTCACCGCGCACAAGGCCGAGCAGCTGTTGATCGGCAGGAAGAAGGTCTCCGAGGTGCCGGTGGAAGCGCTCAAGCGCTTCTCGTATCAGATCCGCATGACCGCGGCGCACAAGCTGAAAATGCCGCCGCCGCTGCCGATGCTGAACTACGCCGAGGTGATCACCGGCGAGGCGGCGCCGAGCGGCGGCTGATCAGGCGGCTGATCAGGCGGTTGATCGGCCGCCGGCCATCTGTGTTCAGCCGCCGGCCTTCTTCTTCGCCGAACGCTGCGCCGGCGGCTTGGCGCGCTTGATCAGCCCGCCGGCCGTGACGCGCTGGTTGCCCAGCAGCTTGACCTTGCGCGACACCGGCGAGCGCGCCGGATGCTTGGGCGGCTGCGTCACGCGCACGATGCGCGGCCCGGGCTTGCGGTCTTCGCGCTCGGCCTTGTCCTTGTCGGCCGGCTGCCGCCACAGCACCAGCAGCTTGCCGATGTGCTGCACGGCCGCGGCGTCGAGCTTGTCGGCCAGCGCCTGCAGCGTGGCCTCGCGCTCGTCGCGCGCGTCGCTGAGCATGCGCACCTTGATCAGGCCGTGCGCCTTGAGCGCGGCGTCGACTTCGCGCTCGACCGCGGGCGTCAGGCCCTCGGCGCCGATCATCACCACCGGGTCGAGGTGGTGCGCCTCGCCGCGGCGCTGGCGGCGCTCGGCCGGGGTCAGGGTGAGGGTGGGCATGGCGTCTATTATCGCCGCCCGATGAAGATCAAGACCCGCAGCAAGAAGGTCAACAAGGCCTGGCTGCACGACCACCTGAACGACCCCTACGTGCGCCAGGCGCAGGCCGAGGGCTACCGCGCGCGCGCCGCCTACAAGCTGAAGGAAATCGACGAGGTCTTCGGCCTCATCAAGCCCGGGCAGGTGGTGGTCGACCTCGGCTCGGCGCCCGGCGCCTGGAGCCAGTACCTGCGGCGGCGCTTCGCGCCCAAGGTGGCCGGCAGCGGCGGCGCGGCCAGCGGCGAGCTCGGCGGCACGTTGCTGGCGCTGGACGTGCTGCCGATGGAGCCGATCGACGGCGTGCAGTTCCTGCAAGGCGACTTCCGCGACGAGGCCGTGCTGCGCGCGCTGGAAGCGGCGCTGGCCGGCCGCGCGGTGGACGTGGTGGTCTCCGACATGGCGCCCAACCTCTCGGGCATCGCCAGCGCCGATGCCGCGCGCATGGCCGACCTGGTCGAACTGGCGATCGACTTCGCGCAGGCCCGGCTGCGGCCGGAGGGCGCGCTGGTCGCCAAGGTCTTCCACGGCAGCGGCTACAGCCAGCTGGTCGAGCGCTTCAAGCGCAGCTTTCGCGTCGTCAAGCCGCACAAGCCCAAGGCCTCGCGCGACCGCTCGGCGGAAACCTTCCTCGTCGGCATCGGTCTGAAAGCCGCCTCGACCTGAGTATGCGGGGGGAAATCCCCTTGTTTCAGGGGCCCCGCAGGCTTGACTGAAATAGAATCGCGCCCATATGGAACGGGGTTAGCGCCGCCGGCGCGGCCCCTAGGAGTCGCAGTGAACAATCAATGGTTTTCCAAGGTCGCTGTCTGGCTGGTGATCGCACTCGTGCTGTTCACCGTGTTCAAGCAGTTCGACCGCGGCGTCACCCAGGGCTCGCAGGTCGGCTACTCCGACTTCCTGGAAGAGGTGCGCGCCAAGCGCATCCGCTCGGTCACGCTGCAGGAAAGCCCCGGCGGCGGCACCGAGATCCTGGCGACCACCACCGACGACAAGAAGCTGCGCAGCACCGCCACCTACCTTGACCGCGGCCTGGTCGGCGACCTCATCAACAACGGCGTCAAGTTCGACGTCAAGCCGCGTGAAGAGCCCAGCCTGCTGATGAGCCTGCTGGTGAGCTGGGGGCCGATGCTGCTGCTCATCGGCGTGTGGATCTACTTCATGCGCCAGATGCAGGGCGGCGGCAAGGGCGGCGCCTTCAGCTTCGGCAAGAGCAAGGCGCGCATGCTCGACGAGAGCAACAACACGACCACGTTCCAGGACGTGGCCGGCTGCGACGAGGCCAAGGAAGAGGTCAAGGAACTGGTCGACTTCCTGAAGGACCCGCAGAAGTTCCAGAAGCTCGGCGGCCGCATCCCGCGTGGCGTGCTGCTGGTCGGCCCGCCCGGCACCGGCAAGACGCTGCTGGCCAAGGCCATCGCCGGCGAGGCCAAGGTGCCGTTCTTCAGCATCAGCGGCTCCGACTTCGTCGAGATGTTCGTCGGCGTCGGCGCGGCGCGCGTGCGCGACATGTTCGAGCAGGCCAAGAAGAGCGCGCCCTGCATCATCTTCATCGACGAAATCGACGCCGTCGGCCGCCACCGCGGCGCCGGCCTCGGCGGCGGCAACGACGAGCGCGAGCAGACGCTCAACCAGATGCTGGTCGAGATGGACGGCTTCGAGACCAACCTCGGCGTCATCGTGATGGCGGCCACCAACCGGCCCGACATCCTCGACCCCGCGCTGCTGCGCCCGGGCCGCTTCGACCGCCAGGTCTACGTGACGCTGCCCGACGTGCGCGGCCGCGAGCAGATCCTGAACGTCCACATGCGCAAGGTGCCGGTGGGGCAGGACATCCGCGCCGACATCCTGGCGCGCGGCACGCCCGGCTTCAGCGGCGCCGATCTCGCCAACCTGGTCAACGAGGCGGCCTTGTTCGCCGCGCGGCGCAATGCGCGCGTGGTCGAGATGGTCGACTTCGAGAAGGCCAAGGACAAGATCATGATGGGCCCCGAGCGCAAGAGCATGGTCATGCCCGAGGAAGAGCGGCGCAACACCGCCTACCACGAGGCCGGCCACGCGCTGGTGGCGCGGCTGCTGCCCAAGACCGACCCGGTGCACAAGGTGACGGTGATCCCGCGCGGCCGCGCCCTGGGCGTCACCATGCAGTTGCCCGAAGGCGACCGCTACAGCATGGACAAGGAGCGCATGCTGTCGACCATCAGCGTGCTGTTCGGCGGCCGCATCGCCGAAGAAGTGTTCATGAACCAGATGACCACCGGCGCCAGCAACGACTTCGAGCGCGCCACCTCGATCGCCCGCGACATGGTCACCCGCTACGGCATGACCGACGAGCTGGGCCCGATGGTCTATGCCGAGAACGAAGGCGAGGTCTTCCTCGGCCGCAGCGTCACCAAGACGACCACGATGTCCGAGGACACCATGCGCAAGGTCGACTCGGTGATCCGCCGCATCATCGACGAGCAGTACGGCGTGGCCCGCAAGCTGATCGAGGACCACAAGGACAAGATGCACGCCATGGCCCAGGCCCTGCTGGACTGGGAGACGATCGATTCCGAGCAGATCGACGACATCATGGCCGGCCGCCCGCCGCGGCCGCCGAAAGACTGGACGCCGCCGACCAACAAGCCCAGCGGCCCGACGCCGCCGGCGCATGCCGACGGGGCGCCGGCCGCGGCCTGACCCCGTCGCCGCAGGCGACTTTCTCTCGACACGGGGCCTGCGGGCCCCGTTTTGCCGAGCGGTGTCGGACGTAACAAGCGCCGTTCAACTCGTCACGAATTCCCTTCAAGCCACGGCCGACGCGGCGCAGCGGCGCGCCGACAATCAATGCGCGAGGAGAGCGACCGCATGAGCAGACGATATTTCGGCACCGACGGCATCCGTGGCACCGTGGGCCAGGCGCCCATCACGCCCGACTTCGCGCTGCGCCTGGGCCA
>Ga0102832_1000101_pt1 | contig 242580 bp, 201 predicted proteins | sample EBPBio282013_DNA_FD_88942 | JGI IMG/M metagenome (GOLD analysis project Ga0102832, IMG submission 88942) | Wastewater treatment Type I Accumulibacter community from EBPR Bioreactor in Madison, WI, USA - Reactor 2_5/28/2013_ DNA (Illumina Assembly) | ecosystem: Engineered > Bioreactor > EBPR >...
GAAGTGAGCGATAATCAAGGCAATACCAGAAAAGCCAAAGTAGTAAAAAGTAACAATTAAGAAAACAGAATCATGCACATTACATACAAAAAAGCCTTAACACTGGTATGCCTTCAGGTATCCTTAACCTTTTCAATGCAGGCATTGGAGGCAAGGCCTTATAATCCGGTATCACCTCAGGAGCAAGAAGACGAAGACGATGATGGAGAAGATTACGACTACAGTTCAAGCAATACCAACCAAGGATTGAATGGCAGCCGTTTTGAATCATCCTTTGGCAACTCAGGCAGCAGGAGTATTGATTACTCTTCAGGTCGCCGTTACCAGGAGCGCGAGTTTTGGTCGGAGCGCAACAAACCGGCGCAGAATTTTGACCAATACTACAACCAAAATGATGCAAGCAATCGCCCTTCTCAAAATTTTCAACAAGGTGGAGGTTCGGTTGTAATTGGTGGTGGCTCACAACCCGGCATGCAGGGCGGTGGACAACAAGCTCCCGGTCAGGTGAACGTACCATCCATCAAAGACCCCTTTCAAACAAACCCGGGCATTAAAGCCCCAAGAAACATAGATGCCGTTCCGGATAACAATGGTGACCCGAACGACGTTCCTGTTGATGGTGGCGTTCTTGTATTGGGAGCAACTGCTATCTGGTTGGGAAGAAAAAAGTTGATGAATAAAGATTAATTCAACCCTAATCAAACCTAACAAAAAAGGCTGCAGGAGAAATCGTGCAGCCTTTTTTTAGGTTTTCCTCAATACAAAAAAGAGCTCTCGACCTGCTCTTGGTTTGATTGAATTGGTGCAGGGCTCAAGAGTTTGAATCTGAAAATAGGGTGCAAAAAGTTCCATGTATTCATCCCTATTTCCGCCAAATGGAGGTTCTTCACCGAGCATAGGCATATCAAACAACAAGCCTGATAATTTGCCTGAAGGTGTGAGTAATTCATGCATTTTTTTAGCATAACCCAATCTTTTCTGAGGTGGAATAGCACAGAAAAAGGTTTGCTCCAAAATCAAATCGTATTCGCCATTGTGCTCAAAAAAATCGGTATGCAACACCTTCAATTTATTTTGAGCAATGGAATGAGCGAATTTTTGTTCAATTTGTTCAACCAAAGGTCTAGCAATATCAATAAGAGTAATGTTTTCAAATTGGTTTTCGAGCAGAAACTCCGCTTCATAAGCATTTCCGCAGCCAGGAATCAAAATCCGTAAATTTTTTGACTCCAATTGGTTGATGTAATTAGTAAGTGCAGGTGACGCATAGCCGATGTCCCAGCCGGTTTGCGAGTTTTTATAGCGATGCTCCCAATAGAGTTGATCAATATCCGGCATTTTTGTCAGTCGTTTAATTTGAACTATCTTCGTTGCGAAAATCTCCAAATAAATGAAATTTTTTATAGATACAGCAAATTTGGCCCAGATAAAGGAGGCCAACGACCTCGGAATACTTGACGGGGTAACTACAAATCCCTCTTTGATGGCCAAAGAAGGCATAAAAGGTGAAGCAGCTGTGCTTCAGCATTATGTTGATATTTGTTCAATTGTTGATGGCGACGTGAGTGCGGAAGTTATCAGCACCGATTTTGAAGGCATGATTCGTGAAGGTGAGAAACTTGCCTCACTGCATGAAAATATCGTGGTTAAAATCCCAATGATTAAAGATGGTATCAAAGCCATCAAATACCTTACTTCAAAAGGCATTCGCACCAATTGTACCTTGGTATTCAGTTCAGGTCAGGCAATTCTGGCTGCAAAAGCGGGTGCTACCTATATCTCTCCTTTTATCGGACGTTTGGATGATATCTCTTACGACGGAATTCAACTGATTGCTGAAATTAGCCAGATTTTCGCCGTTCAGGGCTATCAAACTCAAATTCTTGCGGCTTCAATCCGCAATCCTGTGCATATTATCAAATCTGCTCAAGTTGGTGCGCATGTAATTACCAGTCCACTGAACAGCATTTTGGCTTTGTTAAAACACCCGCTTACCGATGCCGGATTGGCTCAGTTTCTAGCCGATCACGCTAAAGCAAACGGTTAATACTTGCTTTTCCTATATAGAAAGACCATGCAGTTTTTGGCTGCATGGTCTTTTTTTTTAATGCTCAATCAGATTTACAAAGAGGCGATAGGCTCCGGGAACGCCGGCAGGTAATTGCCTAAAGAACGCCAATCCGGTATAGGTGAATTTGCCTTTACCTACTTTTGCGGTTACCAATCCGCCATCTAAACTTTTTTCATTTGGGTCGTTCATGGCAAGTGGCGATTCAAATTCAGCACCACGTTCTCCGGCAAAGTAAATGCCTCTTTCCTGAACCCAATTTTCAAAGTCAAATGGAGTAATTTTATTGGGCTGATTGAGGACAGGATGCGCCGGTAATTTAAAAGAAATAGGAGAGTTTTCGTCTGTAACGCGATCGCGAACAATTTTGAGAGAATAAGGACTGAAATCACTCTGTAAAGGACCTGCCCAGCTATTTGTATTGTATTGCACAATCAAGTTTCCACCTTGTTCCATGTAGGTTTTCAGTTTTGCTTTCATGGCTATCAGTTCCGGGAATGTATTGAAGGCTCTAACGCCTGTAATGAGCGTTTGAAATTGGTTCAAATCTGTTTTTTCCAAGCTTAAAGGATTCAGTTCAGTAACATCATAACCAATCAACCGCAAGCATGCAGCTACGTCATCCCCGGCACCTTTGATGTATCCAATTTTGCGAGCTGTTTTCTGAATTGAAATGCTGCGTAATGGAAGCTGAGCTTCCTTCACAATTAATTGGTCGGGGATATGGTCGTATTTTATTTTCTCCCAATTGTTTTTAAAAATGGTTTCTCCTTTAGTTACACGCATGTTGAGGGTGCCATTTTCAGCATTTGATGTAGCGTTTAGTTCAAATGTAATTTCTCTTTCTTCTCCAGATTTGAGCGCAAAGTTTTTCACTAATCCCGAAGCGTTATCGCTTGTTTTTAAGGTCCAGCCTTTGGGTAAGTCCATTTCCAAATTCAGGTTTTCAAAGCTTGAGGTGGCCTTGATTTTTACACTTACCAAAACAGGCTTGTTGTTGATTGAGATACCCACTTGTTGAATTGGTTCAATGGAAAGGGAAGGAACCACATAAATGGGGTGGTGGCTTTCACCTTTGTCGGGCTCTATGCGTTTGTTGAAGGCCCGATTTGAAACAAGAAAGGAAAGCCCTTCGAATTCCAGATGCCAATTGGTTTGGAAGTAGAAATCTTGTTCCCAATCTTTTCCAACTTCTGTGCGGGTGTTTTGAATAAATATTGCATTTTCAGGCATTTGACGCAGCCAGGATAAATTCCCTAGGACACCCTCTTGTATTGTTAGACCAATATTTTCAGTTTTTTGAATGTTTTTCTGTAGCAAGATGTCCTGAAAAACAGTCCTCGCCGCCCCACTTGGGTTTTGGGTTGATTGTTGAATCAGCTCCAAACGCTTCACCTTGAATCCCTCAGTTGTTCTTGAAATGGCATTTGCCTTCAGGTAAATGGAATCGCCGGGAGAATAATCCTTGTCTCTATCTGTAAAAACTTCAAGATGTATTCCCGCAATTCCAAGAACCAATTTTTGAAGCAATTTTAATCGATAAGCGCTTTCAATGCCTTTTTTCTCCTCTTCCTGAATGAGTTTGATTAATAGGCCTAAGCTCAATTTAATATCGTTTTTTTCCCAAGCTTTTTCGGCTTGAGTTAAAGTCTCATTCCAGGTTTTAAAGGTTTTAGTGGAATTCAAGGCTAAGCCATTGAAAATATCGGCACCTATACCCATGCTGTCTCCCAACAAGAATTTGAAATACTCAAATTGCTCACCGCGTGAAAGTGCAGAGCCAAAGCCCTGACTTCGGTGCATGCTTCTGCTTAATGCTGCAATTTCGCCGTAACTTTTTCCGAGGTTCTTGTTGTATTCGCCTACATCCAGTTTGAGCAAATTGCTCAAATCGGCATTGGGGTTAAAAAAGCGGGCGGTGCTGTTGTAAAACAAGCGCTTTACTTGCCAGGTTCCGTAAAGTGCTGCCGATTCCGGAAAGCGTTCCGGATTTGCAGCTATTCCAAAAGCTTCTTCTGCAAGCATTGCCGATGCGGTATGATGCCCATGTCCACCGCTGCCGTCAGTGGCAAAGCGTGTAATAATTACATGGGGTTTAAATTGACGAATAACCTGCACCACATCCCGAAGAATTTCTTCGCGTTTCCACTTTTGAAAGGTTTCTTCCGGACTTTTACTGTACCCAAAGTCAAATGCTCGTGTGAAGAATTGTTCGGCACCATCAACAGAACGTGCAGCAATCAATTCTCGGGTTCTGATGGCACCTAATTCAATACCTTGTTCAGCTCCAATCAGGTTTTGTCCTCCATCTCCACGGGTAAGTGAAAGATAACCGGTTCGGTACCCGCGTTCATTTACCAGCCAAGAAATAAGACGCGTGTTTTCATCGTCGGGATGGGCCGCCAAATACAACACCCGGACATCGGTTCTTAACTTTTTGAATACTTGTTTCAGTTCTCCGGGATGTAGGCCCTGGCTTTGTCCAATTGCCCCAAAAGGAACCTTTAGGCAAGCTGTCAAAAGAAAAATCCATAAAAATGGTGTGAACTTGGTTTGGGTCTTCATAGCGCAAGAATACAAAATACAGAAGTGTGGGATTCAATCATTTTATTAAAAGTTCTATTTGGCGTTATTTGTTTCCTGTATGGGAAGTGTACTGATAAAAAATATCAAAGCATTGTATGGAATTGATGAATCAGGAGCCAAGATAAAGGCAGGTTCAGCAATGGCAACCTTAAATGCCCTTGAAAATGCTTGGCTTTGGATTGAAGATGGGCTCATTGCCGATTATGGTTCCATGAAGGATTTCGATTTGTTTGAGGAACGCTTTATGCGTGTGCCAGGAATTGATATCAAAGATGCAAGTGGGCGATTTGTACTTCCGTCTTATGTTGATTCGCATACCCATTTGGTTTTTTCTCACAGTAGGGAAGAGGAGTTTGTAATGCGCATTCAAGGAAAAACTTACGAGGAGATTGCAGCGGCAGGTGGAGGAATTCTTAATTCAGCTGCCAAGCTCCGCCAAATGTCGGAAAACGAATTGCTTGAAGGGGCTTATGCGCGTCTTCAGGAAGTTATGAAATATGGTACCGGTGCGATTGAAATAAAAAGTGGTTACGGGTTGACTGTTGAAGACGAGTTGAAGATTCTTCGTGTCATCAAGCGACTCAAACTGATTTCACCTATCGAAATTAAAGCAACATTCCTGGGGGCACATGCCATACCTACCGAGTTTAAATCAAACCGAAAAGCCTATATTGATTTGGTGGTGAACGAAATGTTGCCAAAGGTAGCAGAAGAGCAGCTGGCGGATTATGTTGATGTGTTTTGCGACCAAGGGTTCTTTACCGTTGAGGAAACCGATTTGATTTTGAAAGAGGCGGCTAAATATGGACTTCGCGGTAAAATTCATGGCAATGAATTAGGCATAACGGGCGGTGTGCAAGTGGCTGTTGCAAATAATGCTTTGAGTGTTGACCACTTAGAGCACATGGGACAAGAGGAAATAGATTGTTTGAAAGCTAGCAATACGATGCCTGTTGCGCTTCCAAATTGCTCGTTTTTTCTAGGCTTGCCTTATGCACCTGTTCGCAAGTTAATTGATCATGGACTTCCGGTTTGCTTGGCAACAGATTACAATCCGGGTTCTTCCCCAAATGGACGTATGGGTTTTGTAATCAGTTTGGCTTGTATTCAAATGAAACTTACTCCTGAGGAAGCAATAAATGCGGCTACAATTAATGGGGCCTATGCACTTGATCTAAGTGATACGCACGGTAGCATAACCCGCGGAAAACGTGGAAATGTGTTTATTACCAAAGAGGTTCCTTCATTGGCCTATATGCCCTATTCATTTGGGGTTCCTAATGTAGAAACAGCTATCATTGGAGGTAGAACAATTGCCGTGAATTACTAAAATCAGTCAAAGAATTTAGTTACGATTTATGCATAAAAATATCCGATTCTCAGGCTTGGGAATCGGATTTTTTTATGGGGAATTATTAGGGTTATGCTTCCAATTTAATCAAACGCATCAGCTCTTCGCGCGTTTTTGCATCCTGAAACTTTCCGCAAAACTCAGTGGTGATGGTTGAGCTGGTAATGTCTTGCACACCACGCATGGCCACACACATGTGGTCTGCTTCAATAATTACGGCAACATCCTGTGTTTGTAAAACCTCTTTTAGCATGTTTGCAATTTGCATAGTCATGCGCTCTTGAACTTGAGGGCGCTGCGCAAAGTACCTTACAATGCGATTCAATTTACTCAACCCAACAACTGAGTTGCCCGGAATGTAGGCCACATGAGCTTTACCGATAATAGGCACAAAATGGTGCTCGCAAACACTATGGAATGAAATGTTCTTCTCAATAAGTATGTTCTTGTACTGGTATTTGTTTTCAAACAACTTGGCAGCCGGAAGATGTTTTGGATCTAAGCCTTTGAACATTTCCTTGACATACATTTTCGCAACACGATGGGGAGTGCCTTTCAAACTATCATCATTCAAATCTAGCCCAAGGATTTGCATAATTTCCTTGAAATGCTTTTCAATGAGCTCTATTTTCAAGTCATCATCCAGTTCGAATGCATCCGCCCTCAAAGGAGTTTCCATTGAAAACAAGGCATGATCGTCCTCTTCGTGTTGATTCATGGATTTATTTTCCTGAGTATTCAACGAAGTTTCGTTCGGTTTCATAAAGTGTTATAGTTAATTGTTGATTTGGTGAAATATGAGGTCTTAGTAAGCGCCAGATAACAACCGCAATGTTTTCGGCTGTAGGATTCAAGTTTTTGAACTCTTCTGTATCCAAATTCAAATTCTTATGGTCGAACCGATCCTCTATTTCACGCTTGATTAAATCACTCAACACCTTCATGTCGATTAGGTATCCGGATACCGGGTCAATTTCACCTGTGATTCGAACAATCAAATCATAGTTATGACCATGGTAATTGGGATTGTTACAGGTTCCAAAAAACGCCCTGTTCTGCTCATCTGTCCACTCTTTTATATGTAGCCTATGCGCTGCATTAAAATGGGCTTTTCTTGATACACTAATTTCCATGAAGGCTGCAAGTTAGCGAAATTGATTCAAGGTCTCTTGATTCCATTTCTGTTGGTTGTATTTGTTTAACCTTTATTCTAATAAATTGTTTAAGAATTCATGCTTTCGGCTAAACTAAGGATGTTAATTGTCTGATAATTGTCAGAAAAAACGGCATTTTAGGTTTCGATATTTCATCGAATACTTTTTGTATACAGGTGTATTTAATTTTAACTAATTGATAAACAGCAATATGAGTCTTGTTTAACTTATTTTGAAAAAAATTATACAAAAAGGCTTGCATAGCTCTCAAAAGGGTCCTAGGTTTGTTTAACAATTCAATAAAATAATTAAACAACATGACATCAATAGAATTCAAAAAAATGGTAGAGCGTGAGGCCAGGCCTCTTCGTCACTATGCGTATCAATTGACAAGAAATGTTGAAGACACAAACGACCTTGTTCAAGAAACTATGCTGAAGGCGTTTACCTACCAGGATAAATTTGAAGATGGAACCAACTTAAAAGGTTGGTTATATACAATCATGAAAAACACCTTCATCAATAACTACCGTAGAATGGTGAAGCGAAATACTTTTATCGATCAAACTGATAATGATTTTTACCTGGACAGCATGGCACATAGTGTGAAGAATGAAGGTGAGCGTCGCTTTATGATGCAAGACATTGAGCGTGCCATTGAAGCATTGCCAATGAGTTTGAAAAAGCCGTTTACCATGAATCACAAAGGCTTCAAATACCATGAGATTGCTGAGATTTTAAACATTCCAATTGGTACAGTAAAAACAAGAATATTTGTTGCGCGTCGCCAACTCAGACAATCTTTGCAGGGGTATGCATCCATGTACGGTTTGGAAAATGCACAAATGCAACTTCGCGATTAATTAAAGCCCTTTTCATCACAATACGTAAAAGCAGTCCGAAACGACTGCTTTTTTCATTTTTTTGAAGTATGATTGTATATTCCAAACCTGATGAATATGAGAAAACTTTCGCTCCTCCTGTTTGCTGTTTTTGCCGCCCTTAACACTTTTGCACAGTTCGGTACCTTTGAGAAGAAAGCCGATATCGAAAAATTTAAAGATACACGCGTACTTGTGGTTATGTTTGAAGATAGTGCCTACAATGCTTCGGTTGCTTATGCCATGGAGCGGTATTGGACCTATTCTGATTTTGATTTCGTAGCCGATTATGATGTTCAGAAATTTCGCAAGGGGAATTATGCTTTCTTGATTTTCAGTAAAGCAAAAGGTGCTAAAATTAAGGCGAAATTGGGTTCGTCAGAAGCCGATTTTAATGGACTTGCCTTGCTGAACAAATACTCAAAGAGGGCCACTGCAGAGAATTTATTGGCCTATTCGCTTTGCTCCAATGTGATTGACACCAACGATTGGAAATCGGAAATGGTTCGAGGCGTTCAACTATTGAACAATTACTTCAATCTTGCCGGTCAGGCCGCTCGCGATAAAGACATTTCTGAAAGCGTTATGATGGGAGATTACCCAACAGATAAAAAGGTATTGTTTGATAAAAAACTGCTCATCGAATACAAGCAACTTACACTAAAAGGGAAAGAAGATCCGAATGAAGCTTATGGTGGAGAATTGGATGCCGAAGTTGAGCGCGATGAAATTCAGCGTGCCATCCTCAAGCAGGACAATTCGGTTATTTATTTTTTCTATTCCAAAAGCGAATCAACCTGCCACAAGCTTTTTGTTAGTGCCGAATATTCTGAATTGCTCTATTACACCAGTGCATCACCAACCAAGTGCAACTGCGAGTTGAAAGATCTTCAGGCCCTAAAAGATATGCGTGAAGAGTACGTTCAAAACCGCGAGAAGAAATCCAAAAAAGGCGGAGACGATTAGGTATTCGCTGAGGATTTTCAATTCTGGGCCTTTAGCCGTTAGCAATTGGCCCTTGGCTGACATTGTGAACGATTTAAATTGTTGAACGATGGCTATAGCTATTGGCGATGGCTTGGATTTCGTGAACGATATTAAATTCAGGACCATTGGCTTTTTGCCGTTTGCCCTTAGTTTTTTTTGAAATTCGTAAACGATTTGCAATTGGTGAGCGATGGCTTTGGATTTGTGAACGATTTTAAATTCGGGGCCATTGGCTTTTAGCCGTTTGCCTTTGGCTTTGAATTTTGTGAACGATTTTCAAATCTGGGCCTTTTGCTTTTCCTCCTTCGACGGATTAGCCTTTGAAATTTGCGAAGCTATTGCAACAAGATTCCAACCCCGTTAGGGGTGGCATTATTGTAGGGGTTGCACATTTTGAATTTGGGAAATGAATCATTTTTTTCAAATCGGCTATAGCTATAGCCCAAAGCCATAGCCTTTAGCTCCATCTAACAAATGGCCACAGCCAATTGCCATCGCAAGAAACCATTGCCAGCAACAAATTAATCGTAATGAAAGCGGCATTGGATAATGATACACTTTTGGTCGGTTCCCTTTTTGCCAACCACGGTATAAACCAGCCGGTGTTCTGTGGTAATTCTTCTCGACCAATAGCCTTTCAGTCCAAATTTTAGGGGCTCTGGTTTTCCGATTCCTTTGAATGGGTCTTGCTTGATAGCTTTTAGCAGCTCCTTAATCTTTTCTACAACTTCCGGGTCGGTTTCAATCCAGTATGAAAAGTCTTCCCAGGCATGTGCCGTGAGCTCAAAATTCATTTAGTCGATACTGAAAGATACGGTTTCTCCTTTTGAGGCTTGTTCCAAAGACTCCAAGAGCCTGCTCCTGTTGTTCTTTGTTGAAAGTAAATGCTCGGTTTCTTTCAGGGAATTGTATTCTTGAATCGACATGATTACGATGGCCTCATTGTCTTTGTTTCGAGGAATCACCAGTACTTCCATCGACTTACTTACATAGTCAAAGTAGGATTTCATTTCTTTTCGTAAGCTTGAAATGGTAATTGCTTTCATGGTGATTGTTTTTTCAAATGTACGTAATTTTGTACGAAAATACGTACGGCTATGGCTATGGCTTTTGGCGATGGCCTTTGGGGACGTGAAGGATTTGAAGTTCTGGACCATTGGCTTTTTGCCCTTTGCCCTTTGCTTTTTGTGAAATTCGTAAACGATTTGCAATTGGTGAGCGATGGCTTTGGATTTGTGAACGATTTTAAATTCGGGGCCATTGGCTTTTAGCCGTTTGCCTTTGGCTTTGAATTTTGTGAACGATTTTCAAATCTGGGCCTTTTGCTTTTCCACCTTCGGCGGATTAGCCTTTGAAATTCGTGAAGCTATTGCAACTAGATTCCAACCCCGTTAGGGGTGGAATTATTGTAGAGGTGGAATAATTGTAGAAATTGACCAACCCAAGTAACAAGCAATATTAACCCGCCGGAGGCGGGTGACCCATTTTGAATCTAGGAAATGAATCAATTTTCTCAAATCGGCTATAGCTATAGCCAAAAGCCATAGCCTTTAGCTCCATCTAACAAATGGCCATCGCTATTCTCTAAATAAAGGCAGGGAAATTCTCCGGATCGTATTCGTTCATCATGGCAATTACCTTTTCAAACACATCTTCAACAGCGGGTTTGCTAAAATAATCCCCATCGGTGCCATACGCAGGTCTATGGGCCTTTGCACTCAGGGTTTGGGGCTTTGCATCCAAGTATTTCCAAGCATCCTGTACTTCCAAAATTTGTTGCAAAATATATGCTGATGCTCCACCTGGTACATCTTCATCAACCACCAACAACTTATGCGTTTTCTTTACCGATTCGGCAATTTGGTGGTGAATATCAAAAGGAAGCAGGGTTTGTGCATCAATCAAATCAACACTTATTCCAATTTCTGCTAATTGTTTGCAGGCATCTTGAACAACACGCAAAGTTGAGCCATAAGAAACAATGGTAATATCATTCCCAGATTCAATCACTTCAGGAATTCCCAAAGGAACCGTGTATTCTCCAATGTTTTCAGGCAAACGCTCTTTCAACCTGTATCCGTTCAGACATTCAATAACCAAAGCTGGTTCATCACTTAACATCAAGGTTTTGTACATGCCAGCAGCTTGAGTCATGTTTCTCGGAACACAAACATGCATACCTCTAAGGCTATTAATTATCATTCCAATTGGCGAGCCTGAATGCCAAATGCCTTCCAAGCGATGTCCTCGTGTGCGAACAATAACAGGCGCTTTTTGTCCACCCTTGGTGCGGTACTGAAGTGTTGCCACATCATCGCTAAGCGGTTGAAGTCCGTACAATAGATAGTCTAAGTATTGGATTTCTGCTATAGGTCTTAATCCCCGCAATGCAGTTCCAATGCCTTGTCCAATTATAGTAAGTTCACGAATTCCGGTATCTGAAACCCGACTTTCGCCATGCTTTTCCTGCAAACCGGCAAAGCCTTGGTTTACGTCGCCAATTTTACCCAAGTCTTCGCCAAAGGCAAGAACCCTTGGGTCGTTGCTAAGTAGGTGGTCAAAAAATGCTACCAAAATTTCACGACCATCAACTACCTTACTATCTTCAGTAAATACAGGTTTTACTTCTTGAATATTTAATGCACGTGCTGAAGATTCAGAATGTAAATATGAATTGTATCGCTCGAAATTTTCACCTCTAAAGGAGGATTGAAAACGAATGAGCTGTTCCCTTTCTTGGGAATTCTCGCCATAACTCAAGCGCAACGCTTGGTTAATAGCATTGCCAATATCTTTGCGAATGGGTTCTGCAATGGATGTCAGGCCTTGTGCCAAGGCTGAAATGGCATTGGCATTGCGGCTCGACATAGCAAGCGCAGTTATGTATTTTGATGCATCGGCGATTTCTTGTTTGATTGGATTCAAATAAGCTTCCCAAGCATTTTTGCGCGAAACATTAACATGGATTTTTGCTTCGTTTTCAAGTTGGTCAAGTTCCTCCGATTTGGCAATTCCGCTTTCAATCAACCACTCTCTAAACCGTTTGATGCAATCGTTTTCAGCTTCCCAGGCTAAACGTTCTTTGCTTTTGTAACGTTCATGTGAGCCCGAAGTGGAATGCCCTTGCGGTTGTGTAAGCTCGGTAACGTGAACCAGGCAAGGCACATGCTCTTCGCGAGCAATTTTTCCAGCTTTTTCATAGGTTTCAACCAATGCCGCATAATCCCAACCCTTAACTACAAAAATTTCATAACCATTTTTCCCAGGTTCACGCTGAAATCCTTTTAAGATTTCTGAGATGCTTTCTTTAGTGGTTTGATATTTGGCTGGAACGGAAATTCCATATTGGTCATCCCACACCGAAATTACCATTGGAACCTGCAATACGCCGGCTGCATTAATGGTTTCAAAAAAGTGGCCTTCACTCGAACTGGCATTTCCTATGGTTCCCCAGGCTACTTCATTGCCATTGTTTGAAAATTGATTTTCCCCAATGAGTTCAGCGTTTGCCCTGTAATATTTAGAAGCTTGAGCCAAGCCCAGCAAACGCAACATTTGTCCGGCAGTTGGCGAAATATCTGATGACGAGTTTTTCCTATTCTTTAAATCTGTCCAATTTCCGGATTCATCGAGCAAACGGGTTCCGAAATGGCCGTTCATCATACGTCCCGCGCTGGCGGGTTCTGCCTCAACATCGGTATGTGCATACAATTGGGCAAAGAATTCCTGAACCGACAAAAGTCCGCTGGCCATCATAAAAGTTTGGTCGCGGTAATATCCACTTCTGAAATCACCATTTTTAAAGGCCTTGGCCATAGCAATTTGTGGAAGCTCTTTTCCGTCGCCAAAAATGCCAAATTTGGCTTTCCCGGTTAATACTTCTTTACGTCCGAGCAAGCTGGCAAGGCGGCTTTGGTAGGCTATTCTGTAATCCTCCAGGGCTAATGCCTTGAAGTTTTTTTCAGTATCTTTAGCGGTAGTCATGCGAAATACTCTTAATTGCTCAAACCTAATCTATTTTTAGGCTTCATCAAAAAACAGCCTGAAAAATAGTGTCAGCTTTCTGGTTCCCAGCAAGTACTTGCCCAACCGATGTTCTTTTTTGGGGTTTAAAGATGGTTTTTACAGAAAATTTCTGCCAGTTTCTATTTTTGGAACAGGATTTGCTAATATCAACTTAAATAATTTTAGCGGTTATGGTCATTTTCCTTTATAGGTCTTAACTTGCCAAAAGTATTTACTAACTAAAAAGTCAATTACACTATATGAAAAAGCTCCTTTTTACAGCCGTTTTCGCCTTTGGCGGATTCCTGGCCTCTCAGGCCCAAACAACAACAACTCCTGAAGCTCAACCTGCAAATCAGGCTGAAATCAAGTTTGTAAAAGAAACACATGATTTTGGTAGCATTCCACAAGGTACTCCTGCAACTTACACCTTTGAGTTTGAAAACACAGGTAAAGCTCCATTAATCATTACCAATGCTTCCGCCAGCTGCGGTTGTACCACTCCAGATTGGACCAAAGAACCAATCAAACCAGGTAAAAAAGGATTTGTAAAAGCTACTTACAATGCTGCAGCTCCTGGTCCTTTCACCAAAAGTGTTACTGTAATGAGCAATGCTAAAAATTCAACTATCATCCTTTACCTAAAAGGTGATGTTAAGCCAGCAGAGCAGAAGTAATCCATTCTTATCCATAGAAAACTGTATCTTCGGGTACAGTTTTTTTTTGCTTAAACCATCCCGTATTATGAGAAAATTAATTGCGTTTTTCGCATTTTGTTCCTTGTTCGCTCTTCCATTTGCATCGATTGCACAGGATGCAAAAGCTGAAATCGTTTTTGAGGCCACAACCCATGATTTTGGAAAGATTTTTCAAGGCAAACAGGCTATTCATGAGTTCGTATTTACCAATAAGGGTAAGGCTCCATTGGTGCTGAGTAATGTTCAACCAGGTTGCGGTTGCACAACTCCGGAATGGCCACGAGAGCCTATCATGCCGGGACAAAAGGCCCGAATTAAAGCCATATACAATCCGGGCTCTTATAAAGGACAATTTAGCAAAGGAATTACCGTGTATTCAAATGCAACAAACAGTACTGTTCAACTCACTATTAAAGGTACAGTAGAAGAAATTCCGGTTGAACCACAAAGCCCGGTCAAGCTTGAATCGGGTGGAGGATTCTAATAACAAAAAAGGTTCGATGTTTGCGCATCGAACCTTTTTTGTTTTATCGGAGGTCCACAACCTCGCAACCCGGAAACTTCTTTGCATCAAAGCTGAACTGGTTGTCTTGAAAAACCAGATTTGGCACCTGGTTGGTTACAGTATACGTATGAATTGAACCGTTTTTATCAAACACCTGAGAGCTAATAATCGTTGAATTGGTTTTATCTACCCAAACCTTGATTTTGTAGTAGTTCTTTTTCTTGTCTTTTGGCGTTAATTCAATGTGTACCAATTCCCGGTTCCCTTCTTTTTTCGTTTCAATTTGCTTGTACAAAAAACCTTTGCCGTACATGGTAAAAATATCATCCAGGCGAATGGCGGCTTTTTTGGGGTCGTAATTGCTAATTTGAACTTCATTGATTTCTCGGCTGTAAGTCCAAATGGTTTTATTGTCGCAAATGATAATTTGGTTTGCTACATCCAATCTGAATTTGTTGCCTTTAACCAAAATATTGCCTTTCTGCTTTTCCTGACTTTTTTCTTGCTTGTTTTCAAGTGTGTAAACAAAATCTGCTTTTATACTCTTGAAGGCTTTGTACCGCTTTGAAATCTTTTCAAGCAATTTTTCAGCATCATTAACTTTCCCTTGGGAAATGCCCTGGTAGCTGAAAATCAGAGCGATTGATAAGATGAGTATGTTTTTCACGGTGCAAATATTTGGATTGAAGAACAAATAATAAAATGAGTTAACTCAATGAATAGTATTTAACTCAAAATTGAGGCCAAAGTTTAGATTTATTGCAATCGGTTGTTCAGATTTCTTAAAACTTCTTCCAGTTCCAGCTCGCTCATCACTAAAACCTCACGGGCTTTTGAACCTTTGAATGGGCCAACAATTTTAGCTTTTTCCAGCTGATCGATTAATCGTCCGGCCCGGTTATACCCCAGGTTTAACTTGCGTTGCAAAAGAGAGGTTGAGCCTTGTTGAGTGGTGACAATTATCCTTGCTGCTTCTTCAAACAATTCATCGCGGCTACCTTGGTCCATGGCTTCTGAACCTCCTCCTTCATCATTTTCAGATTGAACCAAAGGAAGGGCATAGGGTTCACGTCCGCCCTGACTGCCAATGTATTCGGTTATTTTTTCAACTTCCGGCGTATCCACAAAAGCACATTGCAGACGAATCAAATCGTTACCATTACTGAATAGCATATCACCTTTTCCAATGAGTTGGTCGGCTCCATTGGCATCTAAAATGGTTCGCGAGTCAATTTTTTGTGAAACCCGGAAAGCCACGCGGGCCGGGAAGTTAGCTTTTATGGTTCCTGTGATAATATTCACCGATGGACGCTGAGTTGCCAAAATTAAGTGAATGCCAATCGCTCTAGCCAATTGGGCCAAACGTGCAATTGGAAGTTCAATTTCTTTTCCTGCCGTCATCATCAAATCTGCCAACTCATCAATAACAACTACAATGTACGGAAGGAATCGATGCTGGTATTTCTCATTGGGCGGCAATCTTCTGCTGATGAATTTTGCATTGTATTCCTTGAGGTTTCGCACTTGCGCATCCTTTAACAAATCGTAGCGGTCGTCCATTTCTTTGCAAAGGCTATTCAAGGTATGGATTACCAGTTTGGTGTCGGTGATAATTGCATCCTGATCACCTGGGATTTTGGCCAGAAAATGCCGCTCGATGGTTTTGTAGATGTTCAATTCCACCTTTTTAGGATCAACCAATACAAATTTTATTTGGGATGGATGCTTTTTATAGAGCAAAGAAACCAATAAGGTATTCAGCCCAACCGATTTCCCCTGACCTGTTGCACCCGCCATTAGCAAGTGAGGCATTTTTGCCAAATCGGTTACAAAAACTTCGTTTGATATGGTTTTGCCAAAAGCCACCGGTAGATCCATTTCCGCATTTACAAATTTGGGAGATGAAAGCACCGAGCGAATCGAAACCATTGCCGGAGTAAGGTTGGGCACTTCAATACCAATAGTCCCTTTTCCAGGAATTGGAGCAATGATACGAATGCCCAAGGCCGCCAAACTCAGCGCAATATCGTCTTCCAGGTTTTTGATTTTGGCAATTCGCACTCCATCTTGAGGCACAATTTCGTAGAGTGTAACGGTAGGACCAATGGTGGCTGAAATTTTCTTAATGCCAATACCATAATTGCGGAGTGTATCCTCAATCATTCGGGTTTTTTCGCTCAGCTCGTTCGTGTCAACCTTAGCCTTATTGTCTCCATATTCATTGAGCAATTCAAGATTAGGATACTTGTAAAAACTAAAGTCTAGAGTTGGGTCATAAGGCTCATCAATCCCGTAATGGTCTTTTCTTACGCTACCTTCCGTTTCAGCCACTTCATCCTGAATTTCCTGTACCTCAACCACCAAACCACTATTTGTAGTCAAGGTTGGTGTTGGTTCACTTAGTTGTTGCGCAATGGCTTGAATTGGTTCAGCTTCTTGCTCAATCAATTCTTCGGGTTCTTCCTCAATTGGCTCCTGTTCTTCTTCCTGCAATTCAGGTTTTGTGTTTTCAATAACTTCTTCTGATTCGGTAAGTCCAGAATTGTTTGGCGGCTGAATAAGAACTAAGGAATTGGGGTCAATACTTTCCATTTCAGGTTCATCTGCCGGAATGTGGAGACTATTTCCTGTACTTTTGGTTTCGGTCGGAATGGCTTCTTCTTTAGTTTCGGATTTACGCTCCTCATAAAAACGAATATTAAACACCACCACCAAGAAAATAAGTACATACAAAACCAATGCCATTCCAGTGCCGGCACTTCCCATGAGTCCAATTAAAAACTGACTACCAAAGTAGCCGAAAGAACCACCCAAAACAGGGAATTGCTCTGCAAAAATGAAACCCATACTCAGGGAAAGCCAAATGCCAGCAAAAAAGGAATACCTAACTGTTGCCGCTAACGGAATGGGTTCTGTGGAGGTGAGCAATACAATTCCACTTGCAATAAAAAGAAGCACAAATGCAAAGGAAGCTAGTCCAAACCCTTTGTAAATAAAGATATAACTTATCCAAGCACCCAGAACACCCAAAGTGTTTTCCGCATCACCGGGCTGGGCATTTAAAAATCCGGAAAAGCTGATTCCTCGAACTAAACTTTGATCGGCCCTCCAGCTAACCAAAAAAGAAATTCCGGATACCAGCAAAAAAAATGCAGCAAAAAGTAAAAACAAGCCGAGTGATTTCTGAAAACGCTCATCGGCTATAAAAGAAAACAGACGTATTCCTTTTCCTCCACTTTTCTTCTCTTTCTTCGGATTCTTAACCTTTTCCTCAGATGCTTCCGGAAAATCGGAAACCTCGTTGAAAATCACCTTGTTGTCTTTGCCTTTTTTTGCCATGCCCTGATTTACGAAGCTACCAATAATTGCTCCGGCATGCCCAATTTTTCCTGCACAATTCACAGTTCGCTTTTGAATAGTTGGATTTTCTAGACAGTTAGTGAATCAAAAAAATGACTTAAAATTTCTTGTAAGGCAAGGAATTGTGCCTGTTTCCTACATTGGTGACTGCATTCTTAATTGAATTCCGTTATTTTCGGGAAAATTTTAAGCATGAACGAAGTTATAGCCTTGTTTCTTGAGATTACCAAGTATGTTATTCCTGCATTGATTGTATTCTTGATTACCTATTATCAATTCAAGATTTTCTTTGATGCCGAGTATCAAAAGCGTTTGTTGGATTTGCGTACCGAAAACGGCAAAACCATGCAACCTCTCAAATTGCAAGCTTACGAACGTTGTATTTTATTGCTTGAAAGAATGAGTCCGGAGAACCTGGTTATTCGTGTTCACAAACCGGGTGTGAGTGCTACTCAACTCAAGGTGGATTTAATAAACGAAATCAACAACGAGTTCAATCACAATGTGTCGCAGCAGCTGTATGTTTCTGCTCAGGCATGGCAAGTTATTCGTGTGGTTAAAGAAGAAATGATTAATTTAATCAACACCGCCTACCAGGATTTAGGTCCAACAGCAGTTGGGCTTGATTTGAGTAAAAGCATTTTTGAAGAGCTGATTAAGCTTGATCAAATCCCTACCCAAAAGGCACTTATTTTCATTAAGAAAGAATTTGATTTGGTATTTGGCTAGTAGAGCCAGTTAACACATGGAAAAGAAATTTATCACCGATTCCGGAATAGAAATTCGGGACCTTTACAAGCAACCCATTGCCAATACTGAAAATCCAGGCGAATGGCCCTTTACACGTGGTGTTCAATCGGATATGTACCGTGGTCGTTTGTGGACTATGCGCCAGTATGCAGGTTTTTCAACAGCAGAGGAAAGCAATAAGCGTTACAAATATTTGCTGGCAAATGGTACGATGGGCCTAAGCGTGGCCTTTGATTTGCCAACCCAAATTGGATACGATAGTGACCATGCCATGGCAGAAGGAGAAGTGGGCAAGGTGGGTGTTGCAATTGATAGTTTGCGCGATATGGAAGTGTTATTTGATGGGATTCAACTTCAGGACATCACCACCAGTATGACCATCAATGCCACGGCTTCAACTTTGCTCTCTTTTTACATTGCTTTGGCAAGAAAACAAGGTGCTGATATCCGCAAGATTTCAGGAACCATTCAGAATGATATTTTAAAGGAGTATGCTGCGAGAGGAACCTATATCTATCCTCCAAAACCCAGCATGCGCATCATCACCGATATTTTTGATTACTGCGGAAGAGAAGTTCCCAAATGGAATACCATTTCCATTTCGGGCTATCACATTCGTGAAGCAGGATCAACCGCTGTTCAGGAAATTGCATTCACCCTTTCAAATGCAAAAGCCTATGCACAGGCTGCCATTCAAAAAGGAATGGATATTAATCAATTTGGACAAAGGCTATCTTTCTTCTTCAATGCGCACAACCATTTCTTTGAGGAAATTGCCAAGTTTCGTGCTGCAAGAAGAATGTGGGCAAAGATTGCCAAAGAATTAGGGGCTACCAATCCCAAAGCCATGATGCTGCGGTTTCACACGCAAACCGGCGGTTCTACACTTCAGGCTCAACAGGCCGAAAACAATATAGTACGGGTTACACTTCAGGCATTGGCCGCCGTTATGGGCGGAACACAAAGCTTACATACCAATGGTTTTGATGAGGCTCTAAGTCTCCCAACTGAAGCTGCTGCGCGAACCGCCCTTCGTACCCAACAAATTATTGCTTACGAAAGTGGGGTAATTGATACGGTTGATCCAATGGCGGGAAGTTATTTTGTTGAAGAGCTTACCAATCAAATTGAGGAGAAAGCCTGGGAGTATATTCATAAAATTGATGCGATGGGAGGCTCGGTTGAGGCCATTGAGCAAGGCTTTATGCAACGTGAAATTGCAGAAGCCAGTTACCGCTATCAAACTCAAATAGAAAGTGAAGAAAAGGTTATTGTAGGTGTAAATAAGTTTACCGTAAACGAGGAAGTAAAACCTCCAGTGTTTAAGGTTGACGATAGCATTCGCATTAGTCAGATGGAAAAACTGAAGCAGTTGAAATCTGAACGTAACAACGAAATGGTTGCGAAACACCTATTGGCCATTGAGCAAGCTGCAAAAGCAGATACTAATCTAATGCCTTTATTGATTGATGCAGTAAGCGATTACACCACCTTGGGAGAAATTGCCGATTGCCTGAGAGGCGTTTTTGGAGAATACAGAGCATGATTAAACAGGGGCATTTCCGTACGGCATTTGCTGGGCTAATTTTGGCGCTGCTACTTTCGGCTTGTTCCGGAAACTATCACCTGACGAAATCGAGGGTGAGCTACCTGAACATGGTTGATTCCAGTTCAGATGCCAGCTCGAGTTTAGCTTCGCTGATTGCCCCTTACAAACAAAAAATAGATAGCCAAATGAGTATTCCACTCGCTCGTGTTGAAGTGGAATTGCAAAAAGCACAACCGGAAGGCACACTTGGTAACATGGTTGCTGATGTGTTGATGGCCTACTGTGTTCGAACCAAGGGATTTGAAGCTAATTTTTGTGTCTTGAACCACGGCGGACTCCGCTTGCCGGTTATTTATCCCGGTGAAATTACCCGAGGAATGGTTTTTGAGTTGATGCCCTTCGAGAATGAATTGGTGGCATTGCGCATGAAAGGCTCCGACTGTAGGGAATTGTTTCAGGTTATCTTGGCTCAAAATGGAGCTCCGGTATCGGGTTTGAAATTGAAAGGGAACGCAAAGAAGTTAATTGAGGCAAAAATCAAAAATACCCCACTAGATGACAACGCCAGCTATTGGGTAATAACCAGCGATTACCTGGCCAATGGTGGCGATAATATGAGCGTTTTCAAAAAGGCTCAAGAGCGTTATTCCCTTGAAGTAAAATTGAGAGATGCGCTTATGACCGAATTAGGAACCATGGGCCAATTGGGTGTACCTGTTTATTCTATTAAGGAGGGGAGGATTACCATTGAAAACTGATAGGAGAGATTTTCTAAAGAAAACCATTTACCTGGTTGGTTTTGGTGCTGCTGCGAATTCACCACTAAGGGTTTTTGCCGAATCAAAAGAGCTGAGATTAACTGTCCTTCATACCAATGATTGGCATAGCCGAATTGACCCTTTTCCAGCGACAGATAAAAAATTTGGCGGTCAGGGTGGTGCGGTAAGAAGAGCAGAAGCCATTCGTAAAATTCGGGAAAGCGAATCCAATGTATTGCTTCTGGATTCAGGTGATATTTTCCAGGGAACACCTTATTTCAATTTTTACGGGGGTGAGCTTGAATACAAATTGATGAGCGAAATGGGCTATGACGCCTGCACCCTTGGAAATCATGATTTCGACAATGGAATAGAAGGCCTAATCAAACAGGCACCTTTTAGAAAGTTTCCTATCATCAACAGCAATTACGATTTTGGAAAAACAGCGTTGGCCAATTTGGTTGAGCCGTATCGAATATTTTCAAAGCAAGGCATTCGCATTGGTGTTTTTGGGCTAGGAATTGAATTGGCAGGTTTGGTTCCGGATAATCTCTATGCCGGAGTTTCCTACAACGATCCAATTAAAGCTGCAATAAAGATGGGGCAGTTTTTGCGGGTTGAGAAAAAATGCGAACTGATTATTTGCCTTTCGCATTTGGGACATAGTTATAAGGAGAATAAAGTAAGCGATTTGGTTTTGGCAAAATCAGAAGCCGATGTGGATATCATCCTCGGTGGACATACGCATACTTTTCTCGATCAACCAGTGCTAGAAACCAATAAAATGGGGAACAAAGTCATAGTGAATCAGGTTGGATGGGGCGGTTTACGCCTGGGTAGACTTGATTTGACCTTTGAAACACAGGGCCGGCGCAAGAATTTGGCATCCTCACAGTTGATATCCTTAGGAAACCTTGGTTAATTGAAATTGTATTAACCTGTTGTAAACAAGGTAAACCGCTGTGAGTCTAGTAACTTGAGTTGTTGTTAACAAAAATGCGCCTCAGGGTTTACAAAGAATGTCGCAATCCAAAAAATTTTTTTTCATTGAAATTACAATGGTGTTAAAAATCAGTGGGTAAAAAATTAGCAATGAAAATTTATACAATTTGATGTTGATAACGCTTTCCTATGTGAACTTTTTTGCCCATTTTCACGAACGATATGAAGGAAAAAGATATGACCGAAAAGACTTGTGAGAGCGTGTGGAACAGCATCTTAAAATTGATTCAGGACAATGTGCCAACCCAAAGTTTTAAAACCTGGTTCGAGCCCATTAAACCCATTAAGCTGGAAAACAAAGTGTTGACTATTCAGGTTCCTTCTCAGTTTTTTTATGAGTGGCTTGAAGAGCATTATGTGAACCTGTTGAAGAAAACCTTAAAGCAAGAACTTGGTGTTGGCGCTCGTTTGGAATACAATATCATTGTGGAAAACGGAAGCAGCAATTCTTCTACCTATATGGTTAACCTTCCAGGAAGCAATTCCCAAAAGGTAGAACCTCAACAAGCGGGACAAGGTTTGAATCTAAATCCGGGTATCAAAAATCCATTTATCATTCCCGGTATCAAAAAAATACATATTGAAAGTAACTTAAATCAAAGTTTAACTTTTGATAATTTTATTGAAGGCGATTGTAACCGACTTGCTCGCAGTGCAGGTTTAGCTGTTGCCAACAAACCAGGCGGTACTTCATTCAATCCATTGATGATTTTTTCGGAGACAGGCCTTGGCAAAACCCACTTGGTTCATGCCATCGGAAACCTCATCAAACAAAACAGCAAAAGCAAGATTGTTTTGTATGTGCCGGTTGAGAAATTCATCAACCAATTTGTGGATGCAATTCGCAACAACTCAAGTCAAGACTTTATCAATTACTACCAACAGGTTGATGTTTTGATTGTTGACGATGTGCAGTTTTTGGAAAATAAACAAAAGACTCAAGAAATTTTCTTCACCATATTCAACCACCTTCACCAACAGGGTAAGCAAATCATTCTTACTTCAGACCGTGCGCCAAAAGATTTGAAAGGCATGGACGAGCGTTTGTTGAGCAGGTTCAAGTGGGGTTTGTCGGCAGATTTGCAAGTTCCTGATTTTGAAACACGCCTTGCCATTCTTGAACACATGATGTACAACGATGGTATTGCTCTCAATAGAGAAGTTGTGGAATATGTATCGCATAATATCAATACCAACGTTCGCGAACTTCAAGGTGCGCTTGTGAGCTTATTGGCTCAGGCTAGCCTGAACAAAAAAGATGTTAACCTGGAATTGGCTAAGCAGATTCTGAAGAATTTTGTTAAAAACAATACCCGTGAGATTTCTATTGAATACATTCAAAAACTGGTTTGCGATTACTTTTCCATTCCGGTGGATCAGGTAAAATCAAAAACCCGTAAGCGTGAAATCGTTCAAGCGCGTCAGATTTCCATGTTCTATGCAAAAGACCTTACCAAGTCATCACTAAAAACCATTGGTATGCACTTTGGTGGACGTGACCACTCTACGGTTATCCATGCTTGCCAAACCGTAAACGACCTTATGGAAACCGATAAGAAGTTCAAGGCAGACATTGACGAAATCGGCAAACGAATTAAAATGAACCTTGTTTAAATAACCGAAGGCAGTTTGGAAACAGGCTGCCTTTTTTTATCGTATGATTACATCACTCATCGTTGCAGCTTCCGAAAATCAGGCCATTGGCAAAGACAATCAATTGCTTTGCCATTTGCCAAACGACCTCAAGTACTTCAAAAAGTTAACCAGCGGCCACTGCATCATTATGGGTCGAAAAACCTACGAATCCATTGGAAAGCCATTGCCTAACCGTACCAATATGGTCTTGAGTAAATCGGGTTTTCAGGTGGAGGGGGTGCAGGTTTTCAACCAATTGGGAACGGCGCTCGCGGCGGCAGCCCAGCTCGGAGAAACAGAAGCATTTGTTATTGGTGGTGATACCGTTTACAAACAGGCATTGCCACTTTGCAATCGGGTTTATTTAACCCGAATTCACCATCAGTTTGAGGCCGATGCCTTTTTTCCGGAATTGGCTTCTGATGAGTGGGAACTTGTAAATTCAGAGACCTTTCAAGCTGATGAAAAACACCTTTACAGCTATTCCTTTCAGCTTTGGGAGCGGAAAATTCCACATGGCGCGGGGCTTTGATTATATTTGCCCCTCAAATCTTTTCGCGTGAATATTTTAGTAATTGGTTCCGGTGGGCGTGAACATGCCTTCGCTTATAAATTTCGTCAAAGTCAACTCTGTCAGAACTTATACATTATGCCGGGCAATGCCGGCACAGCCCAGTTGGGAATCAATGTAGAACTTAATCCCTTGAAGTTTGATGAAGTAGGCCAATTTTGCCTTGATAATCAAATTGGCTTGGTCCTGGTTGGTCCAGAAGAACCACTTGTGAAGGGAATCCGCGATTATTTTGAATCGCAGACCGAGTTGAAGCATATCCCAATGGTTGGTCCCGGAAAAAATGGAGCCATCCTGGAAGGCTCTAAAGATTGGAGCAAGGCCTTTATGATGCGCCACGGAATTCCAACTGCCGCCTATAAAAGTTTTTCAAGCCAAAACCTTTCAGATGGATTGGATTACCTGAACCAACATGCAATGCCTGTGGTTTTAAAAGCAGATGGACTTGCAGCGGGTAAAGGGGTGCTTATTATAAATAACCGCGAAGAAGCCACCCATGAACTAAAATTGATGATTCAGGAAGCCAAATTTGGAAATGCCGGTTCTACCGTTGTGATTGAAGAGTTTCTTGAAGGAATAGAATGTTCAGTTTTTGTACTGGTTGATGGTTCTTCTTATGTTATTTTGCCCGAAGCCAAAGATTACAAACGCATTGGCGAAGGTGATACAGGCTTGAATACAGGAGGAATGGGCGCCATATCTCCGGTTCCATTCGCAGACGAAGCTTTCATGCAAAAAGTGAAAACCCGCATTGTTGAACCCACCATTCAAGGTTTAAAATCAGAAGGTATCAACTACAAAGGGTTTATTTTTATTGGTTTGATGAAGGTTGGCGACGAACCATTTGTGATTGAATACAATTGCAGGATGGGTGATCCGGAAACCGAGGTTGTACTTCCAAGAATTCAAAGCGATTTGGTAGAATTGATGTTGGCCTGCGGAACTGGAAATTTGGCCAATTGCAAGCTTCAAACCGACCCAAGACATGCTGCAACGGTTATGCTTGTTTCCGAAGGTTATCCGGGCGATTATGCTAAAGGATTTCCAATTACCGAATTGGAGGAAGCAAGCGGAAGTATTTTGTTTCATGCCGGAACAAAATTCAAACCTGAAACGGGTGAGATTGTAAGCAATGGCGGCCGTGTTTTGGCAGTTACCTCACTTGCAACTACACTCACAGAAGCATTGGAAACCTCAAAAAGCAATGCATCAAAAATTGAATTCAAGAACAAATACTTCCGAAGGGATATCGGATTTGAGTTTGTTTCCTAAATTTCTTGTTCGGTCATAAGGCTGTCAGGAAAATCTTAATCAAATACCAGAATTTTCATTTCGGGGTTTAATGGTCATTAATAACCACGACCATGAAAACCCTGTTCACCGACAAAAACAACCTCGACGAGCTTGTTTTTGAAAACCGTAACAAAGCGTATGGAGCTTACGCACTTCGCAGGTCTTATTCAGACACCTTAACTCGTTCCATTTATTTTACTCTTGTACCACTTTTTTTGCTGTTGCTGATTGGTGTTTCGTGGAAATCAAAAAAAGTGGAAACTCAATTACCCGGCGGAAGTACCGGAAGTGGTCAGCCTAAAAAGAGTGGGGGAATAAAGGAGCAGGTAACCTTCAGTGAATTTGAAATTGAATTGCCACAAACCCAAGAGTTTGTTATTGTGGCGAATAAAAAAGTAAGGGAGAAAATAATCAGGAAAGACCTGAAAAAGCCATTGCTAAGAACCGCTGGTGCTTCATTTGGAATTTCATCTGGTGAAACCAGCGGATTAGGTGGCAAATTGCTTGGTGGCGGAGGTTCCGGTCCCGGACCAATCTCCTTTGAAGTGCCAAAGCCACAAGGCCCAAATTATGTAACTGTAAGTGAAATTATGCCACAGTATCCGGGTGGAATGGAAGCTTTGCAAAAATACATTAGCTCCAATCTTCGCTACCCACAATGGGCATTGGAAAATGGCGTTAAAGGAAAAGTGGTTGTAACTTTTGTGGTTTTGGAAGATGGCACCATAGATTATGTAGACATAGAAAGAGGTGTTGGGTTTGGTTGCGATGAAGAAGCGGCTCGCGTGGTGGGTGAAATGCCAAAATGGAGTCCGGGTATTCAAAATGGAAAGAAAGTGGCGGTAAAATTGCTTTTGCCCATTCGTTTTGATACCTATCAGTAGTTGACAGGTTTTCTGGTTTCCTGTTTGTTTGATAAAGTGTGTGAAAGGCCCGTAGGTTCTCCTACGGGTTTTTTCATGTTCATTTTTCATCGTATATTGAGCCAATGCGATTTATTGGTGTTGTCTTGATTTGTCTGTTTGCTTCGAGTAGTCAGGCTCAGGTTTCTAAAGCCTGGTGCGAATCGGAGGCGGTTCGTGTTTTTGATTGGTTCAAAGCCGATTCTTTTGATGCCGTTTATTCCCGCTTTGATAAAACCATGAAGCGGCAAATTCAACCCGATATGCTGGAAGGTGTTTGGGGCCAAGTTACCATGAGCTTAGGATTGGCTAGCGACCATGGGGAAGCAGTTGTGGAGGAAATGGATAGCCTTTTTGTGACCTTGCTTCCTATTAAACTTCAAAAGGGAAAAGCTCAACTCAAAGTTACTTTCGATAAAACGGGTTTGATTGCCGGCTTATTTATTGTGCCCGGTCAAATTCCGTACTCGCCTCCAGCATGGCTTAATCCAGAGAAAATTAAGGAGGTGAAAATTGATTTTGGTGAACCCCAATTTCCCAATTCAGGGAAATTAAGTATGCCAGCTTCTGGAGAACCTTTTGCCTGCGTTATCATTGTTCCCGGCTCTGGCGGAATTGACAAAGACTGCTCCATTGGTCCCAACAAAATTTACAAAGACATTGCTTGGGGTTTGGCATCCAAAGGAATTGCTAGTTTCAGATACGATAAACGAACACATGATTTTTTAGGTCAGCTGGTAAAAAACGACCAAGATGGGAAGGAGCCTTTTGATATTCGAACCGAATACCTCCAGGATTTGAAGGAAATTGTAAAGAAACTTGCCAAAAGACCGGAACTCAATGCCAAGAAAATCTACATCCTTGGTCATAGCCAAGGCGGAGCTTTGATACCTTTGTTCAATGAAGAATTGAAAGGAATTGCGGGTTTTATTTCCATGGCTGGAACCCTTAGACCAATACCTGAACTAGCGAAAGAGCAAGTGGCTTACCTCAGCTCATTTTCTAAACTCTCGAAGGAAGATTCTCTCAAACTTGAACAACTGTATCGGAAATTCGATAATTCCATGCCTGGCAAAATTGAAAACTTGGATAAAAACGAACCCATTTTTGAGCCTTATACTCACAATTATTGGAAGTTTTTGGCCAAGTTCAATATGCCCAAAATGGCAGTGGCCATAAAGAAGCCCATGCTTTTTCTTCAAGGCGAACGCGATTACCAGGTTACCATGAAGGATTTTGAATTGTGGAAATCAACCCTAAAAGGCAAGACCGATTGCACCTTTAAATCATATCCTAAACTCAACCACCTGTTTTTAACAGGTAGGGGAGAAGGACCTTCCGACCCCAATGAGTACAACCGTCCCGAAAACGTTTCGGAAGAAGTGATTCTGGATTTGGTAAACTGGCTAAAAAGTCGGCCTTAAACCGCTTCCGTAGTTTCGGAGTAGTGCAATTCTATCTCTTCCAAAATGGCCAACAAGTCTGAATAAGCATTGGTGGTTACCAATCGGGTTCTGAACTCTTTGAAATGGTTTAATCCTTTGAAATAGTGGCTATAATGCGGTCTCATTTCAAGGATGCCGGGCACTTCGCCTTTCCATTCAACCGATTTCTCCAAGTGCTGTTTGCATATTCTTACACGTTCATCGATGCTAGGAGCTGCCAAATGTTCTCCTGTTTTGAAATAATGCTTGATTTCACGGAAAATCCAAGGATAACCAATTGCCGCTCTACCAATCATAATGCCATCTACGCCATAGCTGTTTTTGTAAAGCAAAGCCTTTTCCGGACTATCAATATCACCGTTTCCAAAAATGGGGATATGCACACGAGGATTTTCTTTTACTCGTGCAATCAACGACCAATCTGCGCTGCCTTTGTACATTTGGGCGCGGGTTCGGCCATGAATGGTTAAGGCTTGAATGCCGACATCCTGAAGGCGTTCGGCAACTTCAAGAATATTGATGCTGTTTTCATCCCAACCCAACCTGGTTTTTACGGTTACGGGAAGGTTTGTTGATTTAACAACAGCCTCAGTTAGTTTCACCATTTTGGGTACATCCTTTAAAATTCCGGCACCTGCGCCTTTGCAAACCACTTTTTTTACCGGACACCCAAAATTGATATCCACCAAATCAGGACCAGTAGCATCCACAATTTGGGTGGCCATGGTCATGGCTTCCTCGTCGCCTCCAAAAATTTGAATGCCAATTGGGCGCTCGTAATCAAAAATATCCAGCTTTTGCCGGCTCTTAATCGCATCCCGAATCAATCCTTCACTCGAAATAAATTCGGTGTACATTAGGTCGGCACCCTCTTGTTTGCATACCGCTCTGAAGGGTGGATCGCTCACATCCTCCATAGGAGCCAACAAGAGTGGGAATTCTCCCAATTCTATTTTTCCAATTTTTACCACGTTTCGCCTCGTATATTGCAGCTGCAAATATAGTAAGATGGCAGACTCCTCCTTTTTAAGTAACAATCGCTTTTTGTTTTTCTTTTCCAGAGCCTTGATTCTCCTGGGGATGGTTCTGTTTTTTCTCTCCGTTTTTTCATTGGGCGGCGTGTATTTGGTTAAGTTTTTAACCGGATACGACCTCATGAACCTTCAGGAAATAATTTCTCAGGCCAAAACCGACCAGGCTGCGCGAAACGCCGTTTTGCTTTTCCAGGCATTAGCCGGTTCAGTTGGAACATTCCTAATCCCCTCTCTTCTATTTCCAAAGGCAATCGAGCGCAATGCCCATGGTTTCATCCGCACCTTGCATCCTTTTCGCCTCTATTTTTTGGCATTGGCACCTGCATTTATCTTAATATCTATGCCCATTATTGGCTTGCTGCAAGAATGGAATCAAGCCGTAAAACTGCCGGCAGCATTTGCAGATTACGAGCAAATGTTTCAGCAAATGGAACAGCAAGCGAGAGAATTAACCGAGATTATGGTGATTTCGCCCAATGCAAAAGCCTTTTTTATCAGTTTGATAGTTATGGCTTTGTTACCGGCCATTGCCGAAGAGTTCTTTTTCCGGGGCATCCTTCAAAACTTTACCCGTTCGGTATTTTACAATCCACATTTAGCCGTTTGGTTTGCTGCTTTTGTTTTTAGTGCAATTCATGGTCAGTTTTATGGATTCATGCCTCGTTTGGTATTGGGTGCTTTTTTGGGGTATTTGTACCATTATTCAGGTAGTATTTGGGTGCCGGTTTTGGCACATTTTGTAAATAATGCATTGGCTTTAACCGGTTTTGTTTTGCTTGAAAAATACCCCAATGTGGCCATTTTTAAAGAAGATTATCATTTTCCACTTTGGGTTTCCTTACTCAGCGCAGTACTTAGTGTTTTGATGCTGATTTGGTTTCACAAACAACAGTTCAGAAGATTAGAAGCACATGAGTGATTGGGTTCCGGTGTTCAGAACAGGCGACAATCTGAAGGCGGAGTTGGTGAAAACCTTCTTGATTGATGAAGGAATTAACGCCATCATTGTAAATAAAATTGATTCTGCTTATCCCATATTCGGCATGGCTGAAGTGCATTGCCGAAGGGACCAGGTAGTATTGGCCATCAACCTTCTAGAAAATAAATACCATGAATAATTTTTGGCAACGAACCCTTACCGGCAGCCTCTTTGTTACGGCGTTGGTTGGAGGAACTTTATTCAGCGAATGGACGTTCTTCGGTCTCATTTTTGTCATAAATCTCCTTTGCCTCATGGAGTTTTTTGAACTCCTACTTCCGGATAAAAACTGGATTGAAAAATACTTGGCGGTAATTGCCGGCTCGGTAATCAACCTCATGTTTATTTTTATCATCCGTGGAAATTTATCCTTAGCTTGGTTCTACCATTTGATTCCAGTTTTTTTGGCTTTGGTGCTCATCAAACTTTTTGAAAATACTGGTCGAGAATTTGAAACGCTTGCCTTTCAGGTGCTTGGAATTCTCTATATCTGTGCTCCTTTGAGCATGCTTGCCGACTTTGGCTATTTCAATTCCATCAGCTACAGTTATACCCTGCCTCTTGGTTTTTTCATCCTGCAATGGGCCAGCGATACATTTGCATACCTGGTAGGTAGACAGTTCGGAAAGCATCGCTTGTTTGAACGGGTAAGTCCTAAAAAATCCTGGGAAGGCTTGATTGGAGCCGTAATTCTAACCGTAGGAACAGGTTTCGTACTTTCTTTATTTTGGGATGATTTGAGTGCCAAAGATTGGATGATAGTCGCCGCTTTGGTAGTTATTTTTGGAACCTTTGGCGATTTGGTGGAGTCTTTGCTTAAACGCAATTTGGGTATCAAAGACAGTGGCTCAATACTACCCGGTCATGGAGGTGTACTCGACCGATTTGATGGGGTATTTATTTCAGCCCCGGCAGTTTATTTTTATCTTCTCTTAACAACCTGATAACAGGCATTAGACATTTTCAGATTTTCAGTTAAGTTTGTCAACTTTTTTAACCAAACACTAATACAATGGCAGGTGACAATGTGATCAAGCACAGCTCGGAAAACCCATTCGAGTCAATGAAAAAACGCTTCGACGTAGCCGCAAGAATTCTTGGTCTCGACGAAAGTGATTACAACGTATTAATTGCTCCTCAAAAAACAGTAATCGTTAACATCCCCGTTACCATGGATGATGGTAAGGTGCGTGTATTCGAAGGCTTCCGCGTGGTGCACAATGCAAACCTCGGTCCTTCCAAAGGAGGTATCCGTTATTCTATGGATGTTCACCTGGATGAAGTAAAAGCACTTGCAGCTTGGATGACCTGGAAATGCGCTGTTGTAGGTATTCCTTACGGCGGTGGAAAAGGCGGTATCAAATGCGATCCGCGTAGCATGAGCAAAGGCGAACTTGAACGCTTAACCCGCGCTTACACCGATATGATGGTGGATGTTTTCGGTCCCGATAAAGATATTCCAGCTCCAGATATGGGCACAGGTCCACAGGAAATGGCTTGGCTTATGGACGAATACTCCAAATTGGTTGGCCGTTCAACTCCTGCTGTAGTTACAGGTAAACCTATCGTACTTGGTGGTTCATTAGGTCGTGTTGAAGCTACAGGCCGTGGCGTTATGGTATCAACCCGCTCTGCACTTTCGAAATTGGGTATCAACCCGGTTGGTGCTACAACTGCCGTGCAAGGCTTTGGTAACGTAGGAAGCATTTCAGCAAAATTGCTGGCTTCTCAAGGCATGAAGGTTGTTGCTATTTCCGACGTTAGTGGCGCTTACTACAATGCAAACGGAATGGATATTGAAGCTGCTATTGCTTACCGCGATGCCAACAAAGGAACACTTGAAGGCTTTACCGGTGGTTCTAAAATTACAAATGCCGAACTTCTTGAACTGGATGTTGACGTATTGGTACCTGCCGCTATGGAAGACCAAATCAACGAAGAAAATGCAGACCGTATCCGCGCCAAACTGATTGTTGAAGGTGCAAATGGTCCTACATCTGCCAGTGCCGACGAAATTCTGAACAAAAAAGGAATTTTAGTAGTTCCTGATATTCTTGCTAATGCCGGTGGTGTTACCGTAAGTTATTTCGAATGGGTTCAAAACCGTTTGGGTTACTTCTGGACAGAAGAGCGCGTTTACCGTCGTGCCGACCGGGTGATGAAAACCGCTTTTGAAGGAGTTTATGCTGCTGCCCAGAAATACAACATCAGCATGCGTATTGCTGCTTATGTGGTAGCTATCCAAAAAGTTGCAGATGTTGAAAAACTTCGCGGCAAATTTGGCTTATAATCCTCAGTTTTAATTTCTTTGTAACGCAGTGTACTTTTGTGCACTGCGTTTTTTTTAATTTTATTACATGATACATCGCGAAGGTAAGGCTACTATTTTTCTTTCTCTGTTGGTGCTTGGAGCACTTAACGGTCTCGTTTTCTACTTTTTACCGGAATTAACCTGGTTGCAAAATATCCTATTGGGAATTTCTGTGATACTGCTGGTTATCGTTTTGCAATTCTTTAGAAATCCATCCATCACCCCAACCTTGGGCGATAATTTGGTTATTTCACCTGCCGATGGAAAGGTGGTTGTTATTGAGGAGGTAGAAGAACCCGAATTTTTCAACGGTCAAAAACGCCTTCAGGTTTCGGTGTTTATGAGTCCATTCAATGTGCATGTAAACCGCAATCCCGTTGCAGGAATTGTTAAATATTTCCGCTACCACCCTGGAAAATACTTGGTAGCTTGGCATCCAAAAAGTTCAACCGAAAACGAGCGTACCACAACCGTTATCGAGCGTAAAGATGGTGTTCAGGTGCTCTTCCGCCAAATTGCAGGAGCCCTTGCCAAGCGCATTGTTTGGTACCTTAAAGAAGGACAACCTGTTTCCCAAGCCGGCGAAATGGGCTTCATTAAGTTTGGTTCACGCGTAGATATTTTTCTTCCTCTTGATGCCAAAATCAAGGTTGAATTGAACCAAGTGGTTAAAGGCGGACGTACCGTTTTAGCAGAAGTTTAAGTCTTTTTACACCATTCAGACTTTTATTTCTAACCTTTTTTGGTAATTTCGTTAGTAAATCCTTAACCAACTCAATATGAAAAAAGTACTGTTATCAGCCGCTTTTTGCGCCTTTATGGTAATTGGAGCTAAAGCTCAGGCTCCTGCTTCTGCCGCTGCCACCACTACTCCGGCAGCTCAAACCGAAGCAGTTGCTGAAGAAAAACCTGCTAAAGAAGAGAAGTCAAAAAAGAAAGACGACAAACACTGCGCCGATAAGAAAGAGTCAAAATCATGCGCTCCTTCATCTGGCAAAAAATCCTGCTGTGCCCACAAATCTGAGGCTAAAGCAGAACCTGCTAAAAAAGAAGAAAACAAACAATAGTTCATCAAGAAAGGCTGTCGATTTCGATAGCCTTTCTTGTTTTTGGGGCTTGCCTGTTGCCCATCAAATTCAATCAAAAATCCAAAAGGCATGCAGGCAACAGGCCGGGGTATCCGCTCATACACTCCAAGCTCTCAGCTGGCTGCTTGTAAGTCTTGTAAAGGGCTTCCTGCGGTCGCCTTTACAAGCCAACAATCAGCCGCCTCTAGCTTGCAGGGTATCCGCTGCTCCCCCTAAGCCTGTGTCGCCAATCTGAAATTCATAGAGCACTTCAAATTTTTTTATTTCTTTCATGAATCCTTCTGAAGAAACCTTTCAAACCTGGAATTCCCTGGCCAATCTGTATCAGGAAAAATTCATGAATATGGATTTGTACAATTCCACTTACAGCCTTTTTTGTGATGCCATTCCTCAACCCAACCCACACCTGCTTGAACTAGCTTGTGGCCCCGGAAATATTACACAATTCCTGCTTCGCCTGCGTCCTGATTTTAAAATCTTGGCAACAGATTATGCGCCTGCCATGGTAGAGTTGGCTGCTAAGAATAATCCGAGGGCAGAATGCCGAGTTCTCGACGCAAAAAGAATGGGAGAGCTACAGTCCAGATTTCATGGAATACTTGCGGGATTTTATATACCCTACCTCAATTCGGATGAATGCGAAATGTTCTTTTTGGATTCGGCAAAAAGTCTAGTTGAGGGAGGAATCCTCTATTTCAGTTTTGTTGAGGGCGATTCAAACCTGAGTGGATTTAAAACCGGAAGCAAAGGCTTACGTGTTTACTTCAATTACCATCCGATTCAGCAAATCCTAAGGGCATTGAACAAAACAGGTTTTGTGGTTTTGCACAAGCAAGAAATTCCTTATCCAAATCCGGATTCTTCCGAATTTCATACCGTTATCATTGCCAGGTTTACCGGGTACAATACTGCCTAAAGAAATCCCAGGCTTGTCCTAGATTTTTTTCTGCCGCTTTTTTAAAGCAATCACAAGCCTGTTCCAGATTTTCACGCTTGTTGATTTCAAGCAAACAAACACCTTTTGAGAATAGGGCCAATTCATCTTCCGCATCCAGTTCCAATACCCGATTAAAATCCGCTATCGCATTGTTAAAATGCCGCATTTCCAATCTCACTCTACCTCTGGAATACCAAGCCGATTTTCGGGTTGAATCCAAACGAATGGCTCTTGAAAAGAGTTGTTCCGCTTCACGACTTTGCCCCAAACTGATCATATTCAAACCCCGTTTTACATACAAATCCGGATTGCCAGGCGAATGAAAAAGAGCCGAGTCGTAATCGCGAATGGCAAGCTTAAACGATTTACTCATGCTATGGGCGTATGCTCGGGCTTCAAATGCTTCGGCATAATTCTTTTTGAGTTGAATAGCTCGGTCAAAATTCTCAATAGCCGTTTTCCAGCGGTAAAGTTTTGATTCAACAATCCCTGCATCAAAATGGTATTCTGCAGTTTGTGGCGAGCAGTTAATTGCCAAGTAATACTTTTTGCGGGCTTGCTTGTACTCTTTCTGTTTAAATAAGTAAAGACCGGCCAATGCAAGGGCTTCCGGATAGCAGGGATTTATCCGGTTTAGTTGGTCAAGTTCGGCGAATAGTTCAAGGGGATTATTCAAGGAAAACCAGCATTTGGCCATCAATAATCTAATTTCTTCTTCGGGCTTTTCTGTTTTTAAGAGCTCCCGGCATTTCACCAGACTTTCTTTAAACGCACCTGCTGCATACAAGGAATCTGCTTCTTTCAAGCCGGTTGAAGTTTGCTGAGCCCAAACGGATGTAGCTGGCCAACTTAGCAACAAAAGTAGAATTGATTTAATCAGCAACTTCATGCTTGGGCAATGTAAATGTAAAACAGGTTCCACGGCCTTCTTCACTTTCTACCCAAATCCTTCCGCCGTTACGTTCAATAAATTCTTTGCAGAGCATCAAGCCAAGGCCTGTGCCTTTTTCATTTCCTGTTCCTTTTGTACTTGTGTTTTTGTATTGGGTGAATAGCTCGGCCTGCTTTTCGGGAGAAATGCCAACACCATTGTCAATCACCATGATTTTTATTTCTTCCCCATCTTCTTCACTCAGTAAAATAACCTCACCATGTTCAGGCGTAAATTTTAAGGCATTTGAAACCAAATTGCGGATTACCAAATTCACCATTTCTTTGTCGCCAAGCACCTGACAGTCGGCATCCACATCATTCAAAAGCCTTATTTTTTTCTGGCTGGCTTGGCCTCCAACCAACTGAATATTCTCCTCACACAATTCAAACAAATCAATAGCTGTTGGCTTAATTTCGATACCTTTAATTTGTCCCGATGCCCAAACCAGCAAGTTCTCCAGCAAATCAATGGTGTTCTGGACGGAATAGGAAATATCGCGTGTTAGATTGGGATTGTCTTCTTCTTTAAAATTGGGATTCGATACAAGGTCGAAATACAGTTTGGTAGTTGTAAGGCTGTTGCGGAGGTCGTGGCTAATGATTGAAAAGAAACGGTCCTTTACTTGGTTAAGTTGGGTTAATTGTTCCTTTTGTTCTTCAATGGCATTGTTTTTTTGCTGGAGTTCAGAATACCTGATTTTCAGTTCCTGATTAATCTTTCGGTTTTGCCTAAAGAAATACAGCACCACCAAACTAAAACCCACCAAAACCACAGAAAGGATGATGAAGAAATTGCGAAGCTCCCGTTCTTTTATCAGTTGAAGGTCGCGTATTTCTTCGCTTTTCCGGTAATTGTCAATCTGTGCCTGTTTTTTTTCAGCCTCATAAAGCAACTGCAAATCTGCAGCACGTTTCAAGATAGAATCATTGAAAACAGAATCCCGAATTTCGGTACTTAATGCTTCAAAGGCTTTCGATTTTCCCTTGTCATTCAGCGATTTGTAGAGTTCTGAAAGTCCGGAATAGGCCTCGTCTAAAAGCGTTTTTAAGCCAAGACTTTTTCCAATGGCGATGGCTTCACGGTAATGAGCATTGGCTTTTTCATAGTCTTTTAGTTGATAATTTACTTTCCCTAAACCACACAAATTTTCAGCAACCATTGCCTTGGCTTGAAACTTACGAGCAATTACCAGCGATTGCTCAAAATACCCTTTGCTTGCCTCAGGCTGATTGAGCTCAAGTGTTGTTCTTCCAAGCTTTTGCAGTGTATTGGCTTCTCCGGCTTTGTTGCCCAGTTGACGGTAAAGACTGAGGGTTTTTAATAGATATTCCTTGCTTTTTTCCGGATTTTTTTGGTTCAGGTAAATTGTACTTAGGTTCTCTGTAACAACAACTTGTCTGAATTGGTCTTTTTGATTTTCGAGGAGTTGTAAACCTTTGAGGTTATACTCCACCGATAAGCTGAACAAATTCATGCGGGAATACACATCAGCCAAAGCAGAGTAGGAGCTAAGCATTCCAGAGGCGTCGTGTAAAGTTTCATAAATTCGAATGGCCTCGAGGTAGTTCTTAATTGCCCCGGGATGGTAGCCTTGCCTATGGTTGCAAACTCCAATCAAGTAGAAGCAACTGGCTTTTTTTTCTGCCTGTGCTAAAATGGAAGTAGAGCCAAGCGCCAATTGCAGGTTATCACGTCCTTCCTGATAGTTTCCTAATAGTATTTGATTCTGCCCCAGTTGAAGCAGGATTTCTCCCTCCAAATATTCCAGGTTGTTTTTGCGTGCTATTCCAAGCGCCTCTTCAAGTACTAGAATTCCTTTTTTGGGTTGATTTACCGAATGCGTAGCTGCTTCCCTGAGTAATCCCTCCACTTTTTGCCTGGCAGGAAGACTGTCTTGCTGAAGATCAGCAGAAAATCCCGCAATTGGCAGAACAATCAGTAAGACTGTGGTTAATATTAGCCTAAGCAGGGACATGGTACGAAATTATCCAATCCCTGGTTTAATTTTTTTATAAAGTTTCAGCCTTTTCAACCAGTTTGAACCCTGAACCGTGAATATTTACAATTTCAAGCGAGGGGTTTTCTTTGATTAATTTCCGCAGCTTATTGATATAAACATCCAGGTTTCTTGCGGTATAAAAATCATCCCTTCCCCAAACATTTAACAACAAGGTATTGCGGGTAATGAGTTGATTTTTATTTTTTACGAATAGCTTAATGAGTTCAGCTTCAGTGTTGCTGATTTTTTTCTGGCTGCCCTTAAATTCGACAAAATGGTTAGGGATATCAACCACCATACCACCAATTTCATAGCTTTCCTCTCGCGCCAATTGGTCGTGTTGGGCAGCCTGAACACGTCTTAAAATCGCCTTTATTCGAGCCATGAGCTCCTGAGTACTGAAGGGTTTCGTGATGTATTCGTCAGCACCAATTTCAAAACCTTTTAACTTGTCTTCTTCTGAAGAGTTTGCCGTAAGAAATAAAATAGGTGTGCTCAGGTTTATTTCTCGAACTAAACGAGCCAATTCAAACCCGTTCTTTTTGGGCATATTCACGTCGAAAATGCACAGGTCGAAGCGCTCTTTCTGAAACACTTGCCATCCTTCTTCCCCGTCTTTGCAATACTTGGATGTGTAACCATTCAGTTTTAGTGTCTCCTTCAATAAAGTGCCCAGTGTTTGTTCATCTTCAACAAGCAGAATATGTGGAAGTACTTCTTTTGCCATAGCTGTAAGGGTTTAAGACGAAATTAGCGGATAATGGGGTTTTATAAATCCATTAGACAAACAAAGCCCCTGTTTGGGTTGTCTGACTCGTTAAGGAAAAAATCTACTTTTCTAAATAAATCAGTGGTTTACGAAGATTTTTTAAGATTTGGACCGGTATTTTTAAGAATTGGTTTAGAAAGAATAAGGCAATTATTAAGCCGGCTTTGCCCTCTTTTTTGCAAGATTTTTTTGGTTTTTGGCGGAATCTTGGATTCTTAATCTTAAAATAATCTCCAAGCCTCAGCTTTGGGGCATGAAGAATTTTCAGTTTTCCGAATGGCTGGTCATTTTGCTTTGTGCACTCATCGGTATTGCGTTTTTGCTTTTACCGGTGCAGGAAACTGACCAGCGTTTGCTAGCCAGTTTCCTTTTCCTGTTTCTTATATTTCCTTTAACAAGGAAAATGCTTAAAGTGCTTTACAGATTTTATCTGCTGAATGTTGATGAACAAATTTGAGCTTTAGCTACCTTGTTTAAATCCTATTCCACGTTTTTCAGGATTTGGAGGTGAGTCGAGTTTGAATTCGCTTACGTCTTCCAGCAAGAGTTGGTTAATCATGTCCTTATCGCGGTTCGCTGAGTCAATTTGTGCCAAGCGAAGATGCTGGTTTTTGATGGCCTCTTCAATCACTTTTCTAACCGTTCTGGCATTTCCAAAATAGGTATTACGGTTGCTATGTAGAATTTCAAAATACTGTTTTAAGTGGTTTGATGCAGCCTCATCAGCGTGAATTGCATTTCCAGCCAGCATTTTGTTTCCAATCTCAAACAATTGAGCAGCATTGTAATCTTCAAAATGCATTTCCCGATCAAAGCGTGAACGCAGCCCCGGATTTGATTCCAGAAAATTCTTCATGTTTTCGGTATAACCCGCAACAATCACAATGAAGTCGCCACGGAAATCTTCCATGCGTTTGAGAATTGTTTCAATGGCCTCTTTGCCAAAGTCATTTTCACCTCCTTCGCTCAGAGAATAAGCTTCATCAATGAACAAAACTCCACCCATGGCTTTGTTCAGAATCTCTCCGGTTTTAAGTGCGGTCTGTCCAACAAATCCACCTACAAGTGCTTGTCTATCGCATTCCACCAAATTGCCACGCTCTAAAATCCCGAGTGCTTTGTATATCTGTGCAAGTATGCGCGCAACAGTAGTTTTTCCGGTTCCCGGATTTCCTGTAAAAACGGCATGGAGTGAAAAGGTTTGCCGAACATCTTTGCCAATTTCTCTGTAAAAGCGAACCAATTTTACCAATTCATCAATTTCATGTTTTACAGATTCAAGCCCTATTAAATTGTGCAAGGCATTTAAGGCCTGTTTCAACAAATCCTCGTCCACAGGAATATCGGCAGGATTGCGTTGCTTTCCGGCAAAAATCTTGTCGATATCGTATTCTAAAATGGTTGAGATATCTTCTTTGGTTAAGGATTTTACATCTTTGGTTTGCATGATGCGCAAACCCATGTTCATTTTGCTTTCGTCGATAAGTGTATTCACATAGCGGGCATTGCCAAACATCCGGTCTCTGTCGCGATAAGCATCTACCAGTTTTTTATACAAAACTTCCCGTGCAATTTTGGAGAATACCACGCCACGTTTTTGGGCGGTAAAATCTGCAATCTGCATCAATTCCTGCGGGGTATAATCCGGAAAGTCATAGTACATGTTGAACCTGGATTTCATGCCCGGATTCGATTCCAGAAAGCTCGTAATTTCTTCCGGATAGCCAGCTGCAATAATGGCAATATCTCCGTCGCCATCGCTCATTTCTTTGAGCAAAATCTCTATTGCTTCTTTACCAAAGTCTTTGGAATCATCATTCTTTCTAGCCAAAGCATAAGCTTCATCAATAAATAGAATTCCACCGCGGGCTTTCTTAATCACCTCTTTGGTTTTAGGTGCGGTTTGACCAATGTACTCTGCCACCAAATCGCCACGGTCAACTTCCATAACATGTCCTTTGGAAAGCAGGCCCAAGTCGTGGTAAATTCTACCCAGCATTTTGGCTACAGTGGTTTTCCCGGTTCCTGGATTGCCGGTAAATACCGCATGCAAGTTTATTTTTTCCTTGTCGTCAAAGCCCATTTCCTTCCTGATTTTGATAAAATTCAGGTAGGTAGTGTATTCTTTAACTTTCTTTTTTATTGAATCCAGACCAATAAGTGCATCCAATTCCTGAAGCACATCCTCCATTTTTTGTTCAGGAACTGCAACAGGCGCAGGTTCAACTGGAATTTCAGGCACAGAAAAAAGGTCAAGTTTGGGAACAATAATAACTTCATCCAAATAATGTTCTCCAACTTCAAAAGGAACATTGGCAATGATTTGGTCCATAAAAACCACGCTAATGCTGTAATCGTCAATACTCCAGGTTCCGCGTTGATCGCTGCCCCAGCCAACGGTAACATCCAATTCGGGTTCGGTTTTATCAACCACAATTAGTTTTTCAATGGTTCCCTTTAGCTGGCCGGTATTGGTATTAAAGAAGAATTGCAATTCACAAGGCCAGGTTTCAGGGTCGTGTACCAGGTTTTTTATCCGCATTTCAAGCCAAACATACCGGGTATCCAGTGCATCAAACATGGATAAGTAATGCCTGTCGGGTTTAGGAATATTTCCATCAGGACCTTCGTACAAGCGCAAGCCGGTTATTTGAAAATAGGGGTTAACGGTTTCCGTAACCCGACCAATATCTACAATATAGAAAGCCTTTTCCGCAACAAGAATCCCATCAATCCAAGCTTCCCAGCGGTAGCTTCCTTTTCTCCAGAAACTACCCGGACTTTTTACGCCCCAGCCTTCGCGGATAAAAACAATGTTTTCTTCTTTCTTAACCGGACGATCTGCGGAAAGGTTGCAGATGATACTTTCATCAGCTAGGTTGATACACTTAAGTTGTACCTGGAGGTTCCATTCATTCTCGTCAAATAACTTATTGAAGAAGGAAAGCTCGCAATAGATAAACGTGCATTCAGATTCATCGTAAACCTGGCGGTATTTCTTTTCGTTGTTGGCTAGCCATTCGGTTGAACCAAAAACTTTCAGGTCTCTGAATTTATAATGAAGGGGTGTATCTTTTGACATAGCTGAAAAATTAGTACTAAGTAAGTGCTTTGATTACCGAAACTGCAAGCCAAACGTTTTACTTCGCCAAAAAATTCTCTAAATCTTTACAATAGATTATAAATCTGGCTTTTAGGATGTACACAAATTCCGTTGCCAGAACTTTTTAAGAATTCTTACGAAAAAACTTGAAAAAGGGTTGGCAATGTTCAACTCCATGCATAGATTTGCACTCCTTAAAATTTCAGCCTAAGGAGAGATGGGTGAGAGGCTGAAACCAACGGTTTGCTAAACCGTCATACGCTGTTAAGGTGTATCGCGGGTTCGAATCCCGCTCTCTCCGCCACCTAAAACCCCTTCAAGCTCAGTTTGAAGGGGTTTTTTATTTTGTCTTTGTAGCAAGGGCGAATTGCAATTCGCCCTTGCCATTGCAATTTTTTTAGTGAAAAGAAGAGCCTGCTAGTCTGGCTATTAGACTTGGTAAGCTTGGTTTTGCTGAGGATTTGGGTGTTGTTTTTTGAAAAACATTTGGAAATATTAACCAATACCTTATTTTTGCACTCCCAATTATTAAGGGAATCGGGGTGTAGCGTAGCCTGGTATCGCGCCACATTTGGGATGTGGAGGTCGTAGGTTCGAATCCTGCCACCCCGACTTAAGACCGCAATGCGGTCTTTTTTTTTGTCCATTCGTTTCATTTTTCATTGCTTGAAGAATTATTAACACTTCTTGTTGATAATTAGGTAGGTATGCGTTTTATTTGCTTTAACCTTTACTTCGCATGAAAACTGCTTTACTTACTTTTTTAGTGTCGTTGTCCCTGGTTTTTCAGGGATTTGCACAAAGTCCACAGCACAAAACTGGTGGGGTTTGCTTTCGGGTTGATGACCACCAAGGTGCCTCCAAATGGCGCGATTGGAATAAATTATTCAACAAGCATGGCCTCAAATTTAGCTTAGCCATCAATGCATCCCGCTTGTTTAATGATTCAGCAGCGGTAAATGCACTCCGCGAAATTGTCGCCTCCGGACACGAACTCATGGATCATACACCTGATCACCACATGGGATTTTTTACAGTTCGATCACTTTCAGATACAATGGCCTTCTCGGGTCGCCCAGAAGTTGACCATATCAATGGAACCAAGGTTTGTTTGCGTGTAGATCCGCCACATACTACTTTCTTCAACGGAGAGGGTTTGGTAAACCTAATTGGTAACCGACTAATCTCAGTTGGAAATGGTGAGTTTGCCGGCATTAATGGAAATCCGTATTATGCCTTGGTTTACCTGCCAACACGAAATCAATACGCGGTATATACTTCGGTTTCAAATCGTGTTTCTTCAGACCCGGATACCTTGGTGCTTCAAACTTATTGGCAGGAAACCTGGAGAAACGATACCGCTTATAGCATTCCCTATGAGCGTGTGCGCACCGAAGATGTAAACAGCAATGTTCAATCCAATATTCTTCTTGCAAAACGGAGTCGCGATTTGTTTGCTCTTTACGGACTTCCGGCACCCAAAACCTGGATTCAACCCGGCGGCAACTATGCGTTGTTGAATCGTTTTGATGTGCAAGATTTTGCTACCGCTTCGGGCTATACAGCCGGAGCAGTTAATATTCAATCTTCTCAAAAATGCTACAACGAGGTTGACTCTTTTGCCAATAGACGTTTTGCCTTGCAAGGTCCTGATTTCTATGAGGAGTCGGCCAATTTTCAAACCTTAACCAATATCATTTCCGACCGTTCGGCGCGTCATTACCAAAGCTTTGGGTTGTCGCACATGAACAATGTTCAAGGAGGTTGGACTGTTTTTCTTGGTCGGGTTGATAGTGTACTAACTTGGTTGAATCAACATTCAATTCCGGTTAGAACCTATAATCAATGGGCCTCAATTTTATTTGATTCGATACCCTTACAAGGAGTAAATACCATCCCCAGCCTGGAAAAAGATTTGAATAATAACGGCTTGCCAGATGGTTACACCATTAATTCCACCGCTTACTCGGCATTGGATGGCTTTCCGGGTAAGCCCAAAGGAGCCGTTTTTGGTTCGGCTAACAATCAAACCCTGGCTTCAATCAGCAATTTGGGTGGCTTGGAAAAAGGAACCAATTTGTTGCGCATGTACACCAAGGGGCAGCCTGGCGATTCCATTCGCATGATTTTCAGTTTTCCGGAAATCAGCATTCCTTCTCGTTTGGTTATGTTTGGTGCGGGCACTCCCGATTGGACTCTTCAAACCAGAACCATAGACATTCCTCAAAACATTACACGTGTTAATGTAAGTTGGGTATTGATTAAGCGGAATATTCCCGGCATAGCAGCATTTACCTTTCCTGAAATGCGCAAAAGTGCAGTGCCTACCATTCAGAAAAATTACTTAGATACGATTCGTTCCACAGGGCAATTCAACTCTGTACCGCTTTACAATTTTATTGCCGATGGATATTTTGGTCCGCAGGATTGGACCATTTCCATTGCATCCGACAGTGAATTGTTAGCTGGTTTTGATTCGGAAACCGGTTTGCTAAGCGTTCAGAAAAGCAAACCATTTTGGGTAGGGGAAGCGAAAATTAAAGTTGTAGTTAGCAATCCGGATAACCTGGCAGATACCGCCTACTTTAATTTCAGTTCCCGGAACTGGGAAATGCAGGCCGGCGATACCTTGAACATTACAGTTGCCCTTGGAGCAGAGTATGCATTAAATTCATGGAGTTTTTCGCCTTCCGCAACTTGGTTCAGCTATGCCTCAGATACTTTGAAATTTAGCACCCAATCTGATACTTGGGTAAAGTTTAATGGTTCCAAAAATGGAGTTGCTTATCAGGATAGTTTCTTTGTGAAAGTTTGGGGTAGTGTATCAAACCCTGTGGATTCAGATACCACCGTTACACCACCTTCGCCAAGCACTGGTAATTTCGATTTTAGCCAGAAACTGGCTGGCGTGAATTTCCGTTTCGATGATTACCAATCGCCTGCAAACCTGAGAGCAATTAATAATCTATTCAATAGCCATCAACTGAGGTTTAATTATGGCCTAAATGCTTCACGCTTGTTGTCGGATACCGCATACAGGAATGCGGTTAGGGAAATTTGGTTGGCTGGCCACGAACTTTCAGACCACACTCCAGATCATTCTACCATTTTCTTCAATCTAAATGCAAATGCCGATACCCTTCAATTTGTTGGACATCCGGGAGTTGACCATTTCAACGGAAAAAAAGTATGCCTCAAAATAGACTCCGTTGCATCTTCAACCTGGGTAGGAGAGGGCTTGGTTAACATAAATGGTTCCACACTCATTTCTCAGGCTCCGGGTGAGTTTAGGCAAATGAATGGTTCTGTGTATTACTCCAATATTTATGTGCCGGCTTTGGATAGGGTTTTCACCTATTCAAACCTAAGAAATTTGAATGCATCAGACCCCGATACCATGACCATTCAAACCGTTTGGGGCGAAACTGTAAACTATCCTTCACTTACAGGCTTGACCCATGAACGAGTTACCCAGTATGATGTATTTTTAACGGAAGATGCTTGGCAGCTGTTACGCCAACGAACCGTGCAAATCTGCCAAAGCTTTGGTATTGATGCACCACTGTCCTTTTTTATGCCAACCGGAAATTACCCAATGCTTCGCCCTGATTTGTTTTCATCAGGTCCCGGATTGGTTGGACCCTTGGCATCTGGTGCGGCTTATGCAGGTAATTCGGCAAAGGTGTACAACGAATTCAATCCAAATGGCTCTCGCAAATTTGGTTTGCATGGTGGTGATTTCAAGGATGAACAAAATTCAGCTGCGAGCATTGCAGGAATTATTGCTGACAATGCAGCTAAGCATCAATGTAGCTTTAGTCAAAGCCATTTTTCGAACCTTTCAGGTGGAATCACCGGCTATATAAGTCGCCTGGATACCTTATTAACTTGGTGCAAGCAAAACGGAATTCCGGTGCTTACCAACCAACAATGGGCTGCGGTTTTGTATGATTCAATTGCAAATCCATTGGTGAATATTTTCCCAATGCTTCAGGTTGATAAAAACAGGAATGGTTTTCCCGATGGGTATTCCACTCCATGGGCTGTTTTTGATACCACAGATGGGGTGGCCTTAAGCGGAAATCGCAATTGGCAAAGGACTTCCAACGGGATAATTACAAATGTGAATGGTTTGGGAGGATTGGAAAAGGGTGCCAATACTTTCAAAATTTCAACCAAAGGTTTTGCCGGTGATTCTGTCCGCTTAGTAATCAGTTATCCCGAGGGTGGGTTTGCATCTCAAACGCTGATGATTCCTGCTAACACTAGCAATTGGCAAGAATATGAATTGGTCATTACCATTCCGGTTTCTGTTTCAAGAATAAATCTGGCATTCAATGCGGCAAAAAGAAGTGTTCCAGGACCGATAAAGATTTCTGGGATTCAGATGTATGCACTGCAAGCACTTTTAAAACAGGGACAAGCAATAAACACCAAAGAAGAGTTGCACCAAAACATGGAGCAAGGAAGTTTGCTGATTTACCCAAATCCGGGTACAGATTACCTGGTATTAAAGCCTGAATGGGATGAGCTGGAATTTGCTCAAGTTTATGATGGTAGAGGGACCTTGGTAAAGACATGGTTACCGAACTCGGAAAACCTGTATTTGGTAAATGAGCTGCTGGAAGGAATATACATTATTCGATTTAAGCTGGCTTCCGGAGCAACAGGGTCTAAGCGTTGGGTAAAACTCGGAAATTAATCCTTGGCATTTCGATATCCAAAGCAGGAAATTTGGTTGGGAATTGCAGAAAAAAAGCAACAACTGAAAAGTTATTGCCATTTTTTAGTAAGAAAATTATATTAAAATATTCTAAATAATGATTTTTTGATACTCAGAAATCCTCTTAATGGAAAATGACTTAAATCAATATTTTTCTTTTAAAAACAGGCGTTTAGACGATTTTTTTCAATTTTTCCAAAAGAGCCTAAATTCTTTGGAAAGCAGTTTTTACGAAAGGGTGCTTGCTTTATTGTTTTTTTAATCTCTAATTTTATTCTACCGTGGCAATGTCGCCAGGGGGTAAAATTATCAGTACAATATGAACATGAAAACTACACAAATTTTCATCTTCTGTTTGGCCGTTTTGTTAAGTTTTTGGGGGAAAGAATCGAGGGCAACGCAGCTCTCGGGGACTTACACCATTGACTCTACGCAAGCCGCAACAGCAACCAATTTCCGAAACCTGAATTCGGCTTTCATTTACATGACAAGTGCCGGTGCCAGAACTGATGGTGGGCCATCAAACAGTGCGCCGTTTGGCGTTTCAGGACCAGTTGTATTTGAATTTGCCGGAAGTATTTTAATTCATGATGATCAGGTTGAAATTCCTGTTATTCCCGGTGTTTCCTCAACCAATACTGTACGCGTGGCAGGTAAAGGGCATACCATTCAGTACAATTGCAATGTCACTTTAAGGCATGTAATAAGATTTACAGGAGCCAATTGGGTTACTCTTGATAGTTTGACAATCAAAACAACCAATGCAACATATGGTTGGGGTATTCATTTTTGGACAAATGCAAACAATAATCAAGTACGGAATTGTACAATAGATATTAGCGCAGTTACCTCTACCAGCTCCGCCAATTCGGTGGGTATCTGCTTTACCAATAGTACAACTTCAGTTACCACAGCAGGTGCAAATGGAGCGAATAACTTATTTACAGATAATACCATTTTGGGGCACCCAACAACAGGTGGACCTTACTATGCGGTTACCCTATTGCCTCAGTCGTCTTCAGCTACAGCCTCAAACAACAAGTTTATTCGCAATGTAATTCAGAACTTTTTTTACAATGGATTTTACCTTTCCAATACCAATGGAACCTTGTTAAAGGATAATATCATTTCCAATCCAACTCGGACAAGTACAACCACAATTTATGCAATCTCGCTTTGGAATGGCAATAGGTCGGATTCAATCATAGGTAACAAAATATCATTACCTTTTGGTGCCAGTTCGACAACTACAAATACGGCCTATGGCATTGCCTTGTTTACTCCAAATACTCAAACTACTGGCCCTGGTATATGCGCCAATAATCAAATCTTTGATTTTAGAGGAAATGGAACACTTTATGGGATTTACTCCTCCGTTGGTAACAACTGGCGTTTTTACCACAATACCATTTCATTTGATCAAGCCAATTCTACTGTTTCAAGCTCTTATCAAACCTATGGTTTTTACCATTCAGGCTCACCTTCAGGATTAGGAATTGACTTCAGAAACAATATCGTTTCAATAAAAAGGGGTGGAAGCAGCGTTGTGTACAATGTTTATCTTGCCAATGCGGGTACACTTTTCAATTTCAACAACAACGTTTATTTTAAACAAGGCCCGGGTTCTAATGTAGGCTATTACAATGGTTTAAATTACCCAACCTTTGCCAGCTGGAGAACAGCAAATGCCGGTGCATTTGATTCCAACAGTGTTTACACGGATCCAGGATTTGTTAGTCCATCCACAGGTAACTTTACTCCAACCGATGGATTCATCAACAACAAGGGTGCAAACCTAACAGCAACTGTTCCTACCGATATTAATGGAGTACCTCGTTCCACCACTCCCGATCCGGGTATTTTGGAATTTACACCTCCAACCAGCACCGATGCGGGTGTTGCAGAGGTAGTAGTTCCTCCTGCTCCTTTATTGCCAGGTGCGGTTCCAGTTAACGTTAAAATTCGTAATTCCGGAACAACAACACTTACATCTGTACAAATTAACTGGACAGTAAACGGCGTTGCTCAAACTCCATTCGCCTGGACAGGTTCACTAGCGGGTGGTAGCCAATCGGCCAACGTAAACATTGGTAACTTTACCTTAACTGCATTAACCGGATTCAATATTGCAGCCTGGACATCCTCTCCAAATTCAGGTGCCGATGCTCGAATTGATAACGATTCTGCTTATGCAGAAAATATCTATGCCGTTGTTCCTGGTGGTTCATATACCATCAACAAAAATGCTCCGGGTAGTGCAACTAACTTTCCTTCCTTCACTTCGTTTTCAAATGCAGTAACTTTTGGTGGTATTGCAGGACCAATTTCTTGTAGCGTAGTTCAAGGTTCCGGCCCATACAATGAGCAGGTATTCTTTGGCACTATTCCGGGTATCAGCGCAATTAGTTCAATCTTTATCAATGGAAACAACGAAGAGGTTCAGTTTAACAATACCAACCCTGGTTCAATTGGTATCATCAACTTAATTGGAACAGACTATGTTACCTTCAAGAATTTAAGAGTTCGGTCGCTGAATGTGAACTATGGTGTAGGTTTTATACTTACAGCAGGTTCTGATTTCAATACCATTGACAGCTGTTTTATTGATATTTCTGTTACAACAGGTAGTGGTTCGGCAGGTATTGCATTGACTGGTACTACTTCCACCTCATTGACAACCACAGGTATCAATGGTTCATTCAATACCTTTTCAAACAATATCATTACAGGTGGCTCAAATGGTGGACCATACTACGGAATGATTATTATTCCTACCAATACCAACGGTACTGCTAATAATACAACCCGTGTAACAAACAATACCATCCGCGATTTCACAGTGTATGGCATGTATATCATGTACAGCGCCGGAGGTGTTTACCGCGGTAATGTAATGTCTCGTCCAACCAAAGCGAGTCCAACAACACACTACGGTATCTACATGTCAAGTGGAATGGCTCAAGATACTTTCGACAGAAATGTGGTTAGACAGCCATTTGAGATGTTGCAAACCTCAACAGGTACATTCTACGCTTACTATGCTATTGCAACCAATATTCCTACCGCAAGGCCGGTAATATTCAGCAATAACATGATGTACAATATTCGCTTCAATGGTACATTATACGGTTTCTATCAGCTATCAGCTCAGAACTTCCGTTTGTGGAACAATACCTTTGTAGTGGATCATCCAACAAGCACTGCTACTGCTGTAACTTACTTGTATTACAATTCCGGAACACCAACCACTACCACCATTCGTAATAACATATTCTACTTGAATCGCGGTGGTACAGGTAACAAGTATGCCCTTTATTTTGCAACAACCGGTGCAGGTTATGTATGTAACAACAACGCCTTCTTTATGGGCAATGCCGGAACCAATACCTTCTTGGGTTATTATTCCGCTAACCAGCTCGATTTGAATGCATGGAAATTGGTAAACTCATCTGCTTACGACCAAAACAGTGTTCAAGCCAATCCACGTTTCAGATCTTATATCAATCCAGATTTCTATCAGCCTGGAGCAGATTCATTGAACAATATTGGTTTTGCAACTCCTGATGTGCAATTCGATTTCACAGGTCAGCCACGTTCAACAACTCCTGATATCGGTTCTTATGAATTTACGGTGCCTCCGGTTGATGCAGGTTTGACTCGCTTCACTGCTCCTTTAAACCCAATTTCATTAGGTTTGAATGATATCAATGTAGTGTTGAAAAACTTTGGTACATCTGCTTTGTACTCTGCCGATTTGAACTGGTCGGTGAATGGTGTAACTCAAACTCCAACAGGATGGTCTGGTAACCTTGCTGCTGAAGATACCGCTGTTGCTACAGCAGGTACATTTAACTTCATCAACCCAGGTTTCTACAACATCAAAGCATGGACATCAAATCCGAATATTCAAACCGATAGCTTCAACCTAAATGATACCATCGTAACTACTGTTTGTACTCCATTAAGTGATACTATTCGTGTGAATCCGGCATTGCCAGCAGGAAATGGTAATTTTACTAGCATTCGTGCAGCAGTAAACAGCATTAATACCTGTGGAGTAACCGGTTCATTAACTGTTCTCGTTTCACCAGGTGTTTACAACGAACAGCTTACTTTCCTTGGTCTGATCCCGGGATTGAATGCAGGAAATAAAATCTACATAGTTGGGGCAGACTCTGCAACAACACGTATTGTTCACGATGGTTCAATTTCAAGAGCAACAGTTCTAATTAATGGAACACGTAATCTTGAGTTCAGAAATATTGGCATCGAATCCACCAACCCATCTGCCGGTTATGGTGTATTGATGATGAATGCCGCAGATAGCAATAGCTTTGTCAAAGTAAACGTGAAAGTAGCTGTACTTTCAACCGCTGTTTCAACCGTTGCCGGTATTGTTTCTTCTGCTTCAAATATCAACTTGAACAATGCAGGTAACAATGCTAACTATATCCGCATTGATTCTTGTACCGTTTTAGGTGGTTACTATGGTATCGACCTATACAATGCCACAGCAACCAAAGCAGTTGGCAACTCAATTACCAATTCAAGAATCCTGAATGCCTATTACTATCCGGTATATGCTTACTTCCAAAACGGAATCATTATCGACAAAAACCAGATTCTGAATACAGGTAATGGTGTGAATACCTTCTCAGCAGGTATTTATGTACTTAGTTCTGACAATGGTATCCGCATTACCAAGAACCAGATTTTGGGTCAGTTGGGTGGCTATGGAATTTACCTGAGTGCTAACTTAGGTACAGCACAAAACCACAACCTGATTGCAAACAACATGATTCAGTTGGGTGCTGCAACCTACACCTCGTATGGTATCTATGATCCAGGAAATCTTTATACCGATTACCTGTTCAACGCAGTTCACAATACATCAGGTGATGGTTCTTATGCAAGTACTGCTATGTACTACTCTTACGGCAGTGCATCTTATGGTTACCTGGTTATTAAGAACAATATCTTCTCTTCTTCTGCGGGTGCTACTGCAATCTGGTGCGCCAATAATACCATTATTGGTACCTTGAATGTGCAAGTAGACAATAACGTTTACTATTCAACTGCTTCTTATCAGTACAGGCTGGTAAACAATATTTTCAACTCTTTATTAGCTTACCGCACTACTTTAAACTTAACCATGCTTACCAACCCGGATTCACTAAGTATTTTCGCTGATCCGAACTTCTTTAGTGCAACCAACTTGCGTACAATCAATCCGGTTGTTGATAGCATTGGTGTTCCATTTGCATCTGTTCCAGACGATATTGATGGAAATACGCGTAGCTTGTTAGGTCCTGATCCAGGTGTGTATGAATTTGCTAAACCAGCTGAAGATGCAGGTGTTGTAGCCATTCTTGCTCCTGCTAAACCAGCTCTTGCCGGTATGACAGACGTTGCAGTTGTTATCCGTAACTTCGGTACAAATACACTTACTTCCTGCAATGTTTCGTATCAGGTTGATACTTTGATAAGGACGCTAAGCTACTCTGGTACTTTGTTACCGGGTGAAATAGACACCGTAGTGTTTGATACAAGCAGCGGCTTGGGCGGAACCTCACAGCGTTACTTCTTTACCGGTAATTTCACCACTATCAAAGCTTATACCACTTCACCCAATAGCGTTCCTGATTTGCAGAAATTGAACGATACAGCAACTTTCTCTTTCTGTGGTGCTTTAAGTGGAGTTTATACTATCAACCCAACAGGAACAGGAGCAAGCAATTTTGTTTCAATTCAAGCTGCACTTGATAAACTCAATTGTGGTGGTGTAGTAGGTCCTGTCACATTCAATATTGCTCCGGGTACATATAACACTCAAGTTGATATCACCAATATTGCAGGTGCAAGTCTGACCAATATGGTCGAGTTCCGCTCTGCAACAGGTGTTGCAAGTTCAGTAATCATCACTTCATCAAACTCTGGTGCAAACAGCAACTTTACACTTCGTTTGCTTGGTGCCCAAGGCTTGAAGTTCACTGGAATTACCTTCCGCAATACCAATACTACTTATGGACGCGTTGTGTCAATCAATAAGTTAAGCGCACAAAATATCAATACAAGTGATGTTGAATTCAGAAACTGTGTACTTGAAGGATTGAATAACCAATCAACTAGCGACTTGTTCAGTATTGTGTTTGGTCCAACAGGCGATAACGCAACAAACTTGAAGTTTGTGAACAACCAGTTCCGCTTTGGTTCTTATGGAATTTATGTAGGTGGTCAAAACATCATTGCTCAGTTTTCAAATGGATTGGTTTTGGATTCAAACACCTTCTTCCAGAACTATTGGGCTTCCATTTATTTGATGAACCGTAACAATTCCAAAATCAGAAATAACTTCATTGATGGTCATCCAAACTACGGTTATTATGGAATTTTCTTAAGTTCTGCATCCAATGAAACCGAGGTGATTTCAAATACCATCCAAAGCTACAATGGATATTATGGAATCTACATTGCTACCAATAACTATTACGGCGAATTGGGCTTTGCCAGAATTCAAAGCAACGTGGTTAACATGATGTCGGTGAATACGCAGTACGGTATTTACCTGGTAAACGCTTCCCGTGCGAGCTTCATCGGAAACACCGTTCGTTGCCAAGCCACAACCACCACTTACGCGTTTTATTTCTCCGGAAATACCACCAGCACAACAACACCACAAGTAGTTGCCTCAAACAACATCCGTTTGGTAAACAACATCCTGTTCTCTGCTAATTCCTATTCCTTGTATCTTGCGAATGTTCAAGCACAGCAGGGCATGAGTCAGGTTGACAATAACCTGTACTTCAGCGGAACTGCCAACTTTGGATTTGTGAGCGGTATCAATTACACCGGTGCTGCGTTCTACACCAACTTCAGAAGACAGGCGATTTCAATTCCGAATCAATCCGATTCACGCTCATTGTTTGCTCCTGTAACATTTACCTCAACCACCAATTGTAAGCCACTGGAGTCGTCTGTAAATGCATGGAATGTGAATGGACGTGCTCAGCAAATCTTTGATGTAACTAAAGATATTGCTGGCTTGAATCGTTCTTCTCAAGTTATTACTGGTGCTCCTGATATCGGTGCACATGAAATAACTCCAACTTCTCTACCTGTGCTTTGCACAATCACCGATTCTATTGCTGCAGGTTCAACTCAGCGAATTGTTGACAATGGAGATACCGTTGCTGTTATTACCTGGGGAACTTCTGGAACATTGCCAAGCAGCATTACTCCACGTTATTTCCCTGGTGGTTTGATTTCAGACCCAACCAACAATGGCAACAATACCGGTGCCGATTACATGGATGTGTACTGGAGAATTGAGGCGAATGGCGGAAGCTTCTTCACCTACGATCTCACCTTGCGCTACGATCCAAACATGATGGGAAAAGTGGTAAACAAATCGGATGTGAAATTGGCTAAAAAGCAAACCGGTGTGAATGGAACCTGGGTGCATTTTGGAAGCACATTCACTACTGTAGATACTGTATTGAATAACTTTGGTACTACCTTCTTGACAGATTTCTCTGACTTTACAGGTACTACAGATTTTGCACCGCTGCCAGTAGTGCTTTCTCGCTTTGATGCTGCACGTAGAGCAGAAGATGCCGACTTAAGCTGGACAACCAGCAGTGAGATTAATTCAAGAAGCTTTGAGATTGAGCGCTCATTGGATGGTGAAAACTTTGAATATGTGGGTTCAGTTAAAGCTGCCGGAAATAGTCAGGTACGCAACAGCTACAAGTTTACCGATATCAATGCTGCACAAATCAGCAATTTTGGAATGGCTTATTACCGTTTGAAAATTGTTGACCTTGATGGTTCATACGAATACTCAAAAGTGAAAGCAGTTGATTTCGGAAAAGACCGCGAAGGAATGGAGCTTGAAGTATATCCAAATCCATTCAACGAAGGATTTACCATGAAGATTTCGTCAACAGCAGATGCTGCTGCATCGTATGAGTTGATTGATCTTTCAGGAAGAAGCTGGTCTAGTGGCGTGGTTCAAGTAAAAGATGCAGACAATTTAATTGATGTATCAGCATTGAATCAGGCACCTGCCGGAATCTACTTCCTACGCGTGAATCTGGGCGATCAGGTTCTAGTTAAGAAACTGGTTCGTCAATAAGAATTGATTGCAAGTCGTGTGAAAGCGGCGGCGGGGCTTTGCCCCGCCGCCGCTTTTTTACATTTACCTGATATAAATTTCATCCCCTCCTTAGGCCATTTCCTATCCTCTTCGCATATTTGCCCCCTGATTCCGTTTTGCCATGACCGAAAAAGAGATTCTCAAAGCACTTTCTACCGTTCAGGAACCCGACCTGCACAAAGACCTGGTTTCCCTGAATATGATTCGCGATATCCGGATTTCCGGCGATGAAGTGTCATTCACCGTAGTCCTTACTACGCCTGCTTGTCCACTCAAAGAAAAAATCGAGAAGGATTGTGTCCTCGCCATCCAAAAAGCTTTTGGCCCTCATATCTCGGTTAAGGTAGAAATGACGGCGAACGTAACTTCAAACCGCCTCGATAAACTGGTATTACCCAATGTCAAAAACATTATTGCAGTGGCTTCCGGAAAGGGTGGAGTAGGAAAATCAACGGTTTCTTCCGGTCTGGCACTCGCACTCTCGCAAATGGGTGCCCGCGTGGGTTTACTCGATGCCGATATCCATGGTCCATCAATCCCCATGATGTTTGGCGAAATGAATAGCCAACCTATGATGCGCGATGTGGACGGAAAATCGCTCATGGTTCCCGTTGAAAAATTTGGAATCAAATTGCTGTCAATTGGCTTTTTAATCAAACCTGAGCAAGCGGTTGTTTGGCGTGGACCCATGGTCTCATCAGCCTTAAGGCAATTTGTAAACGATACAGATTGGGGCGAACTCGATTACCTCATTCTCGATTTGCCTCCCGGTACCGGCGATATTCACTTGACCATGCTTCAGGTGGTTCCATTAACAGGTATTGTTATGGTAACAACTCCGCAAGCGGTGGCTTTGGCAGATGCTTACAAAGCAGCTACCATGTTCGCCATGACTCCTGTAAAAGTTCCAATACTCGGAATTGTTGAAAATATGGCCTATTTCACGCCTGCTGAACTTCCTCAAAACAAATACCATATCTTCGGTTACGGTGGCGGCAAAACCATGTCGAACGAGTTGGATGTTCCTTTCCTCGGCGAAGTGCCTATTTACATGGAAATTCGCGAAGGTGGAGATTCCGGCGAGCCTGCTGTCCTCAGCCAGGGAACTCCGGTGCAAAAGGCATTCTTCCAAATTGCAGAGAAAGTAGCTCGCCAAATCGCTGTTCTAAACGCCAATCTTGTTCCAGCACAAAACGCCTAGTATGGAGAATATTGAAGAAAAAATCGAAATCGCCCTCAACGGCATGCGCCCTTTTCTTCAGGCCGACGGTGGCGATGTGCAATTGGTTGAAGTAACCCCCGAACTCGATGTGCGCCTGCGTTTGCTGGGCAATTGCAGTTCGTGCAGCATGAGCCACATGACCATGCGCGCAGGCATCGAAAGCGGACTTAAAGCCGCCATACCGCAAATCCGTTCCGTGGAAGCCGTGGTTTAATTTCAAATCCGGCACCATTCTAATTCTTTTTTGGGGGTTCCCCTTGCCTAACAAATTGCTCCGGGAAATCAAGATGCGTTCCGGCAAGGGTCGGGTCGTCCGCTGCTACACCCTTGGTCAGCCAATGCGCCTGTAATTTGGCAGGCCGGGCTTCTTTGGTCGCCGCCCTGCCAAAACAGCCGCAATTAGCTGCCCTGCAGGTGGTATCCGCTTCCACCCCTAACCCGAATTTTCATAACTTTTTAAATTTGACGAATAGCCAACTGTTCTTTTCTAATTCACTCCCCCTCTTTCCCGCTTCATACTGCATTTCTTACGGCTGGTCGTGATGGTGTTTTTTGTTTTTTGGCTTCCTTTCATTTTTGTTGCATAATCTATTCAGCCATGACCAAACAATTCTTAGTTTCTTTGCTCTTTTTGATTAGCGCATTGGCCCAAGCACAATCGCCCGAACTTACCCAAACCGTTAGGGGCTTGGTGCTGGATAAGGATTCCAAACAACCGCTTCCGGGTGCTACCATCGTTCTTTTGAATGAGGTGAAAAACTACGGGGCCAGCACAAATGAAAAAGGTGAATTCAGAATCAACAAAGTTGCTCTGGGCAGAAAATCCATCAAGGTAAGCTATATGGGTTATGAAGACCGCTACCTCAACGATATCATTGTGAATTCGGCCAAAGAGGTGGTGCTTACCATTGAACTTACCGAGAAAATTATGAGCACCCGCGAGGTGCTTATTACCGCTAAATCAAACAAAAGCGCTCCCAATAATGAATTGGTGCTGGTTTCAGGTCGTAGCTTTACCATTGACCAAGCCAACCGCTATGCGGGTTCACTGATGGATCCTTCGCGTATGGCGGCAAATTTTGCAGGGGTTGCCGGAGGCGGAAACGACCAACGCAACGATATTGTTATCCGCGGAAATTCCCCGCTGGGTTTGCTTTGGCGCCTCGAAGGAGCCGATATTCCCAATCCCAATCACTTTTCAAACCAAGGGGCAAATGGTGGTCCCGTTTCTATTCTCAACAACAATACCTTAGCCAATTCCGATTTCCTTACCGGTGCTTTTCCTGCAGAATACGGCAATGCCAATGCAGGTGTATTCGATTTAAAATTGCGCAATGGAAACAACGAAAAACGCGAGTTCATTGGTCAAATTGGTTTCAATGGCTTGGAGTTGCTCGCCGAAGGTCCAATCAAAAAGGGACAAAGCAGTTACCTGGCTTCTTACCGCTATTCTACTCTTTCTTTTTTTGATGCTTTAGGTATCAAGTTTGGGGATAGTGGCATTCCTTTTTATCAGGATGCTACATTTAAAGTAAATCTTCCCAATACCAAATTGGGCAATTTCTCACTTTGGGGAATTGGTGGCACCAGCTCTACCAAATTGCAAGATTCTAAATTGTCGGAGGAGGATAGAAAGAAAGAGGCAGTGCCTCAGGATGTTGATTTTAGTAGTAAAATGGGTGTGATTGGATTAAGTCATGTGGCCATGCTTAACAAACATGCTTTCATAAAATCTGTGCTTTCCGTTTCGGGTGAAAGCAATCGGGTTCGGGTTGATTCGCTGAATCCTTCCAACCAGTCTTTTTACCTGTTTAATTCTACCACCTCGTTCACAAAAACCATGTTGCATACCTATTTCAATCAAAAATGGAATGCACGAAATACCTTCAAAATTGGGCTTATTGGTTCACGCATTGGAGGATTTACAAAAGACAGTGTTTGGGCAACGGCTTTAAACCGCTACCGGAGCATGATTGATTTTGATGAACATACTTATTTGGGTCAGGCTTACCTCAATTGGAATTACAGGTATTCCACCCAACTAAGTTTCAATGCCGGACTGCATTACAACCACTATTTTTTAAACAATACACACTCGCTTGATCCGCGTGCCGGTTTCAGGTATAGCATGAACAATTGGGGCTCGTTAAGCCTGGGATATGGTCACCATAGTCAGGTTCAACCCATGATTACCTATTTTGAAAAAACTTTGGTTGATACCTTAAACAACGGTTACCTATTGAGCAATAAAGCCCTTGAAATGTCGAAGGCGCACCACTTTGTTTTGGCCTATGAAACCAATTTGGGGCAGGATGTGCGCTTTAAAACAGAAGTGTATTTCCAGGATTTATACAATATTCCTGTTACGCAAAATCCCTCCACCATTTCGGTATTGAATTACGGAGCGCAATTCGGTGCACCCAATTTTGATAGCCTTGTAAATTCTGGAAAGGGAAGAAATTACGGTATTGAATTCACCCTGGAGAAATACTTCAGCAAGGGTTATTATTACTTAGCAACTTTATCCTTGTACGAAAGCAAATACCAGGGAAGCGATTTGGTTTGGCGCAATACCGCCTTCAATGGCAACTTTGTTTTCAATGTGCTGTATGGCAAGGAATGGAAACTGGGTGCTGCCAATGTGCTTTCCATCAGTGGTAAACTTACCTGGGCTGGAAGTAGGCGTTATATCCCCATAGATGAGGCCAAATCAGCCCAACTGGGTTATGAAGTTGCGGTGGAGGAACGTTCCTACGAAAACAGGCTTAAAGATTATTTCCGCACCGATTTAAGGGTAGCGTATAAATCAAATAGCAAACGCATGACCCAGGAATGGGGACTTGAAATCCAAAACCTGACCAATCGCAAAAACATCTTTACCCAACAGTTCAATGCCCAAACCGGTAAAATCCAAGACTTGTATCAAATTGGCTTATTTCCGGTACCTTTCTACCGCATTTATTTTTAATGAAGACAGAATTTTCATTGCGCGCTTTGCTTATCCGGCAGCTGATTATTTTGGCCATGTCGGTATTCTTTGTCCTGGGTTTTGCATACGGAAAAGGAGACGAGTTGCTTGATGCCAATCGCAATCTTGGTTTGACCATCTTTAGCAATTTCTTGTTTATTTCATTAATCTGGAATGGCAATTTGTTGGTATTGGGGTTGATTGATAAGCGTGTAAAATGGGAAACACAACCAGCATTGCGTTTGGGTTTGTCGGTTGGAATTGCGATACTGCTTCCTATTCTAATTCAGGTTCTTTACAACCAGCTTTTGTTCCCCTTAATCCATGGCTTGGATTGCCGGCTTTTGGAAAAAGAAAAATGGTATTCCTTAATCATTTCCATTGTCATCACCTTGATGATAAATGCCATTATTGTTAGCCTTGAATTTTTTCAACATTGGAAGAAAACCTTAACCGAGAAAGAAGAGTTAAAACGGAACAATATCGCGGCTGAATTTGAAAGTTTAAAAAATCAAATCAACCCACATTTCTTATTCAATTCACTAAATACCTTAACTAGTTTAATTGAAGAGCAACCCAAAACTGCCACCCGCTTTGTTGAAAATTTGGCCAGCGTTTACCGCTATTTGTTGTCGCAGCGCGAAAAAGAAACGGTAAGCTTGAAAGAGGAATTGGAATTTTTAAGTGCCTATGTTTACCTGAATCAAATTCGATTTGGTGAAAATTTGAAGGTTCAAATTCAGGTTCCTGAAATGGAGCAGAATAAGCAATTGGTAACCCTTACTTTGCAATTGCTTATGGAAAATGCCATCAAGCACAATGTAATCAGTAAAGACAAACCTTTGTTGATTGAAATTGGTGTTAAGGATGAGCGATTATTTATTCGGAATTCGCTTCAACCCAAGCGGATTCTTAGAGAAAGCAATGGGGTAGGGCTGGGCAATATTGTAAACCGTTACCGCTTTTTTACCAAGGACGAGGTACTGATTCAGTCGGGGAATGGTTTTTTTGAAGTGCGTGTTCCTTTGTTAAAAAACTAAGTTCTTTAGCCTAAAGATTGGAGTTCTCCCGATTTGAGTAGATGAGTTAATCTTGATACGAATAGGATTGCCGCTTGGTGTTGCAATCAAAAAAAATAGACCATAACCATGAACATTGTAATTGTTGAAGACGAAACACCGGCCTTGAACCGAATCATAAAATTGGTTAAAGAAGTGAGGCCTGAATACCGCATTTTGGGCACAGCGGATAGTATTGAATCAGCAGCCAATTTAATAGAAATGCATCCGGAAATTGATTTGGCATTGTTTGATATTGAACTTGCAGATGGCCAAAGTTTTGAGTTGTTCTCTGTGGCTCAAATTCAGTTTCCTGTGATTTTTACAACGGCTTATGATGAATTTGCGCTCAAAGCCTTTAAGGTAAACAGCATCGATTATTTGTTGAAGCCGGTTACCCAGCACGATTTAGCTGCTGCATTCACCAAGTATGAAAGCTTACGTGGAGGTTCGCAAAACAGGGTGCAAGGTTATGATGATTTGTTGCGATTGATAAAGGGGAATTCAACAACTCCCAAAGAACGCTTTTTGGTGAAGCAAGGACAGCGTTTAATTACGGTCCCGGTTCAAGATATTTTGTTTTTTCAGGCCGCAGATAAAATGGTTTATCTCACAACCAAAGAGGGTGCAAGGTATGTCATTGATTATTCCTTAGAGGAGTTATCGGGTATGCTCGAAACGCGTCAGTTTTTTCAATTGAACAGGCAATACCTGGCCTCCATGCAATCCATCAAGGATATTCATTCTTATTTCAATGGCAAGTTGAAAGTGACTGTTCAAGGCAGCATGGACGATGAAATTCTGGTTTCGCGCGAACGTGCTTCAGAATTTAAAGCTTGGCTGGATAGCTAATGAACTTGATGCCAATTCGGATTATTATCAACCCAAAATAAAGACATAAAAAAAGGCAGCCACTCGGGCTGCCTTTTTGCTTAGGCTAATTTGGCTTTCAGCGCAGTATCCAGCGCATCAAGGAATTCTTCAGTGTATAAGTAGTGTTCGCCATGACTTACCTTATTCCCGTGAATGCAAACGGCAAGGTCTTTGGTCATTTTGCCACTTTCAACAACTTCAACACAAACCTGCTCTAAGGCTTGGCAGAAGCGAATCAATTCTTGGTTATTGTCAAGCTTTCCGCGGAACTCAAGGCCTCTTGTCCATGCGAAAATGCTGGCAATTGGGTTGGTTGAGGTTGGTTTTCCTGCCTGATGATCGCGGTAGTGGCGGGTTACGGTGCCGTGAGCAGCTTCAGCTTCCATCACCTGACCATCCGGAGTTACCAAGGTAGAAGTCATCAAACCAAGTGAACCAAAACCTTGGGCAACGGTATCAGATTGAACGTCTCCGTCGTAGTTTTTACATGCCCAAACAAAGTTTCCATTCCATTTCAAAGCAGAAGCAACCATGTCATCAATCAAACGATGCTCGTAAGTGATGCCAATTTTATCCATTTCAGCTTTGAATTCATTTTCGTAAATCTCTTGGAAAATGTCTTTGAAGCGACCATCGTATTTTTTCAGGATGGTATTTTTGGTTGAAAGGTACAAAGGCCATTTTTTCATGATAGCCTGGTTGAAGCAAGCGCGTGCAAATCCACGGATACTTTCTTCGGTATTGTACATAGCAAGAGCCACGCCATCGCCTTTGAAATTGTACACTTCATGCTCAATCACTTGTCCATCTTCGCCTTCAAAACGAATGGTTAATTTTCCTTTGCCACGGGTTACAAAATCGGTAGCGCGGTATTGGTCGCCAAATGCGTGACGGCCAATGCAAATAGGCGCTGTCCAGTTTGGAACCAAACGAGGCACATTGTTGCAAACAATTGGCTCGCGGAAAACGGTCCCGTCCAAGATATTCCGAATGGTTCCATTCGGACTCTTCCACATTTGTTTGAGGTTGAATTCTTTTACACGTGCTTCATCAGGAGTGATAGTAGCACATTTGATACCTACCTGGTATTTCTTAATGGCTTCAGCTGCATCAACAGTAACCTGGTCGTTGGTGGCATCGCGGTTTTCCATGCCCAGGTCGTAATACTTAATGTCAATATCCAGGTAAGGAAGGATGAGTTTATCTTTGATAAATTTCCAGATAATCCGGGTCATCTCGTCTCCATCGAGCTCTACAACCGGATTGGCAACTTTAATTTTAGTCATACGATACAAGGGTTAGAAAATAAGGCCCAATATTAGCGTATTTCGGTAGTGTTTGCAAAATGACAAATCTTAGTCAAGTGGATTATTCCTCCACTTGAAAAGCAATTTTACCTGCAAAGTCTTTTAGGCTGATTATTTCACGTTTTCCTTTCAGTAAGCAACTGAATTTTAGCTTGGCAATTTTACTTTGTTTGCCTTCGCGAGTGTTGATGAATGGATTCAATTGCTGGATCTCAAAATAGCTGGTTGCATTTTGAATGATTTCGGAACTGCTGTAAAGGTTACCTTGTGCATCTTTGTAGCTAACTTCAACCGAATAAAATGTGGGCTGGTCTTGCTCTGTTGTCCCGCTGGCAGTAAAGTTGGCGCGGCATGAGCGGGTATCCGGAGTTTGAATCAATTGACAAATTTGCTGGGTATCGCCTGCGTTTATCATCCAAGCACAAACCTGATATATCCCTGAATCCGGACATTCAAACTTCAATGCCCTTCCAGCTTGTCCAACAGGTGTTCCGTTTACCTCCCAGTTAACGGTGTTCAACCTGCTACTATCCGGAAAACTGGTTTGAAGAATAAGTTCACGGTTATTGTCTGGAAACGACCATGCCATTTTAAGCTCACCTGTGTTTTGCAAATGATGAATTCGCACCGGTAACTGAGCAGAGGCTTCGCAGCCATCTTGATAGACCACACTTAAATAAACGTTTTGTAAACCTGAAGCCGTAAATAATTTTTCAGGTTGGATTTTGGTTGATACACTTCCATCTTCAAAACGCCAAAATACTTGTTTGATGGGTTTGTTATCCTCGGGTTTGAATACAATTTTAGCCCGATTAACAGCAGAACTATCCGAAAGGGAAGGGTCAATGTAAAAGCGGTAAATTCCATTCCTCAAGACTTCATCGGGATGAATCACAGGTTCCCGGTTGGCTCTGATTTTAAACCGCAATTCTTCTTCCTGGCCAAGCTCAGTTGTTAAAACCAGGGTCTGGTCCGATTCACGATAGGCTTGTGGACGAACCGTTGTTCCTTCCTGCCCGAGGGAAAGCAGGAATTCTTTTCCGTTCACCATACCTTTCAATTCAATCGGAATTTGCTGTTCCAGATTTTCAGGTTCAGGATTTTGCTTACATGAAATCAGAATGGAAATTAGCCCAAAAACAACATACATTCTGCTTATTACCTTACCTGCCATAAAAGTCCCAGCCTCCAGCCCTGGTTAAATACATTTTTAGTTTCTGAATTGTTTGTTTGCCCTTGAGGAACTGTTCCTCGAAAAGCCATTGCTTGCAAGTGTATTCCCGGATAAATTCTGTAGGAATAGCCTAATTCAAGCAAAAAATCTTTCTGGTTAAAGGGTTGATTGAAGCCTGTTTTTTGTTCAACCGATACCACTTGTCCATTTACGCGTATGGTTTCGCGTTCCCTGCTGTTCACCAGTACCAAATACCTAAAGCCTCCCGTTAACTGATGTCGACTTCCGGCATCAAAACCTATCCCTAGCGGAATTCCAATATAATCCAGTTTTCGGGTTTCAAGCTTAATCTGTGTTTCTTCTTTTTCAAATCCATAGCGATTCTGCACATAGGTTCTGCTGGCTAGCTGACCAAAAGTTTGGCTATAACTGGCTCCCGTGTAAAAATGAACTTTGCCCCGTGGATGAAACTGCACCAAGGCTTGACCTTGAAAGGCAAATTCATTGTATACATTTGTTGAAGCAGCTAGCCCTAAAGCAAGATGCGGTGTCCAGTTGTTGTGTTTGCGAATTGGGGGAATCGATTTTTGTCCGGGTATTGCTTTGGCCTTGGCAGAAGGAAGTGCCAGACTTCGCGAATTCAATAGAATCATGTCCGGAAGCAATAGGTTCTGTGGTGCTGTTTCAATTTTATCTTCACCTTCAATGGCTTCGCTTAAGCTCGATGCTTCTGCTTCTTGGATGGCTAAGGCTAAATCATCTGCATTAAAGCTTTGAATAGGTTTGTTGGTATAAGCAATTGCTTTCGGTTTTGGTTGAAGTTGATTCGATTTATTGCTTACACGATTTTCTTGTTGCACTTCGGGTTTCGCTAAAACATCGCTGGAACTTGCTTGTTCCGGATTACCTGATATCAATTCCTCCTGTGAATTTTGTTCTGAAGGGGTTACAACTTTTGCACGTGTTTGATGAGTTGCATCTGTGCCATTTTCAAGAAGTTGAGTTTGATTGCTTTGCAATAGAGCAGAGCTTACTAATCCGATCCCACTAAGTAGAATCAATGCAATTGCAGGAATAAGCCATGATGCTTTCGTGGCTTTACGGCTTGCTGCGAGTGCCGCCAATGCCTTTTCCGCATCCGCCTCATGCAGGGGATAGGGGTTGCCTTTGACCTTCCTTTTCAGAAAATTATCCAGTTTGTCTGATTCTTCACCTTTCATAGTTCACTTGTTTACGTGTTGAAATGCCTGACAAATAGTTCTTGAGGGTATTCCGTGCTTGCATAATATGCCAGCGCGAGCTTGACTCTGCAATCCCTAATTGCTCGGCTATTTCTTTGTGGGATAAGCCTTCAAATACATGGAGATTGAGTACGAGTTTTTGAGATTCGGGCAATTTGTCGATTTGAATTTTTAGTTCATCCATACTAAGTTTTGCCTCTGCTTCATTCCAGTTAATGCCATGAAAGTCTTCTCTCACTTCATCTGCCGGAATATCACTTAGCAATTCTTTTTCTTTTTTGTGCTTTCGCCAATTATCAATGATGCAGTTTACCTGGACTGATTTTGCCCAAGGCTCGAATTGGCTGATATCAACATCCTCCAATCGCTGCATAATTCGGATAAATCCGATTTGAAGCAATTCTGCTGCTTCTTCCCTGTTTTTTGTGTAGCGGTAGCAAATGGGCATCAGCAAATCATAACAATACTTATACATGGCATGTTCATACCTGCTTTCGCGGTTAATACATCCATTAATGAGTTCGTGTATGTTTGCCAATGCCCTATTTACTGGAAACAAGGGAACAGCAATATGGGTCTGTCCCCTTGTTGGTTGAAGCTGAAATATCGTTAATTTTTCATTAGTTTGTTGAATATTCGTTCGTTGCCATTCTCTACCTGAAGGATGTACATTCCAGCGGGTAGTTCAGGTGTTTTAATGCTTATTTCCTGGTGTCCGGATACCGATTTTTCCTCCCATACACCCATAACTCTACCTGATACATCCAGCATGCGGATGGAAATAGCGTCTGAAGTTTTGCTGAGCAGGTTGATATTCAGGGTATGTTCAAATGGGTTCGGATAAATCGAACCAATCACGAGTGAGTTTTCGCTAATGCCAGTTGCACGATCAACCACAATGTCTTTGCACTCCATGGTACTTACAGAGTCTTTGGCATTAATACTCAACAAGCAAACGGTGTAGGTTCCTGAATTCAAATACACGTGTCCGGGATTGTTATCCGGTGAAGATGAACCATCGCCGAAATCCCAGCTTGAACTGTGAAAAATTGCGGTGGTATTTGTAAACTGAATCAAACCGGAAACTGATGGGTCAGCCTGGTATTCAAAACTTGCCTGGTATAGGTTGGAAAGTGTGCCGTATTGGTTAATCAATATGTTTCTGCAAAGTTCGTCCACACAAGTGCTGTCTTGCTTCATAATGCGCATGCATACGGTGTACATGCCCGAGCCCGGGAAGGTATAGCTGAAGTTTCTCGCTTGGCCCAATTGAATTCCATTCACTTTCCAAGAGTAAACCAAACCTGTTCCGGTTGATAAATTGGTGAATTGGTAATTGTTCTGTCCGCTGGTTGAAAAGCTAAAAGAGGCTCTGCAACTGGCACTGCTGGTTTGTGTACTAAAGTTTCTGCAAGTGGTATTCTGACATACCGTATCATTTCCTTGAATTGAATATACACTTAAACAAACCGGGTAAACGCCTGCTTGGGTGTACAATACGGTTTCAGGACTTCCGGTTGAGCTTTGGCCATTTCCAAACGACCAGCGAATGGCGTTGTAATTGCCATAAGAGGTATTGGTAAACTTACCGTAAACGTTTCCAAATGAGTCGATTCGTTGGCTTTCAAATCTGGCCTGGCAGGTGTAAAAACTGGAGTCGATTACAATTACCTGTTTGGTTATGCTTGCCTGGCAACTGTTTGAGTTGATGGTTAATGTAACAAAATAGGTTCCGGGTGTAGCAAACGTATGTTGTGTTAATCTGCCTGTTGCGGTCGTGCTATCTCCAAAGTTCCAGGAATAGGTAACTCCTGCTACGTTTTGTCCTTCAAAGCTATAGGTGCGGGCCAGGTTTAAGTTTCTAACGAATCCAAAATTGGCAACACAATTGGTGCTCAGGTTGATGCTGTCGCAACGTGTGGCGGTACACGAACTGTCTTTGCGCGTAACGGTTAAACATACTTTTTTCCAACCGTAAGTGGTGTAGGTTTTAACCGGATTCTTTGCATCTGAGCCGGTTCCATCAAAAAAGTTCCATTGGTAACGGTGCAACGAATCAATGGCAAGCGCATAAAAATTCACCTTCTTGTCATTGGTTTGCCAGCGTGTCCATTCAAAATTTGCCGTACAGGTATTGCCATTTACTTGTACCGAATCACAGCTTGTGCTACTGCATGAATTGTTCTTTCCTGAAATGGTCAAACAAATTCTGTATTTACCTGCATTGGTAAATGTTTTGGTTGGTTTGGCTTGATTGGAACTCGTACCATCGCCAAACGACCAGGCATAATTGTAATTCAGGGTATCGAACTGATAAGGATAAAAGCTGAGTGTTTTTGAAGCATTGGTGGCATTGTACGACCAAAGTGAATTGCAATTGGGATTTACAACGGTAATGGTGTTGCAGTAGGTGCTTACACATCCTGAATCTATTCGTCTTACAGTTAGGCAGAATGAATAGGTGCCAAAAGAAGGGAATACTTTTTCAACAATGGCACCTGTTTTTACTGTGCTATCTGAGAATACCCAGGTATAGATGAAGTTACTTGAATTGAAGTATGCTGTAAATTTCTTGATGAGAGGATTATTGGTTGCTGAAATGGTGCAACTTGCATTGCATGAGGTGTCCGGCGCTAAAAGGTTTATGCTGTCACACTTGGTTATTGAACACAAAGAGTCTTTTCGGGTAACAGTTAAACAAACCTGCTTTTTACCTGCACTTGTATAGGTTTTGGTAACTGTGCGTAGGGTTGATGTGGTTCCATCGCCAAACGACCATCTGTACAAAAAGTTGGTATCTGCAAGGGTGGCGGTAAATGTGCGTGTAAGGCTGTTGTTTGAGTTTTGAGTCATGCTCCAATTCGCATTGCAATTGGAACCTGTAACAAGATAATCCACGCAAATGGTATTGGTGCAGGATGAATCAAGCTTAGTTACTTTCAAACATACTTTGTGCATGCCTGCACTTGGAAATACATATTCCAAAACACGTGTATTGAAAACATTAACGGAATCAACCGTCCATTGGAAGCTGTAGGTATTAGCAGCACCATGCGGGGTGAATATGCGTTTGAAGGCATTTGATGTACTGGTTGCAATTGAAAATCCAGCATCGCAAGGAATGGTATTGGTTACCTGAATGGTATCGCAATGGGTTGAAATGCAGGCGGAATCTTTACGGGTTACAGTGAGGCAAACCAATTTTGAACCACCTTGAGCATAGGTTTTTTGAGGAGTCCTGTTGTCGCTAAAGGTTCCATCGCCAAACGACCATTTATACCTGTAATTGGTATCGTTTAAGTTCGCAACAAAGGAATAACTTAATGTATTGTTTTGGTTAATGCTGAATGAATAGCCCGCACTGCAATTAATAACCGGTGGAATAACCAATGAGTCGCAAGTGGTAGCCATGCAACTGCTGTCTGCCGCCATTACCGTATGGCAAATCCAATAAGTTCCAGGGGCAGGAAAGGTGTAGGTTAAGGAGTTGGAAAAGTTGCTGAAAACACTTCCATTTCCCATATTAAAAGTGTACCGGTAGTTTCCGGTATTGTTGGCATTCACAAAGGAATACGTAAGCGTATTGCCTTGACGTGAATGTGAGAAATTTGGATTGCACTGGCTGTAAACCTGTGCAGTGAAAATTCCCGTAAGTAAGAAAAGAAGGAGTATTGCTCTTTTCATAAGTTATGGTTTTTAGTTGGTACGAAGATTCAGCATTATCTGTTGGTGTAATTTATTTTTTATTTTTTAAGTTTCAGGAAATCAGTTTATTAAAATTATGATAATCTTTTGAAATCGACACCAATTCTTCAAAATCATGCTTTTGGAGTTTTTCCTATCTTCGCCGGCATGATACCTTCAATTGATTTGGCGGATTTTCTGAGTGGAGATCCTGTGCGTAAGGCTAGTTTTGTGAAAGCCCTGGGTGAGGCTTATACAGATATCGGGTTTGTTGCAGTGCGTGGTCATCTGCTTAAGGATGAAAGCAGCGAAGCTTTGTATGCCGCTTGCAAAGCCTTTTTCTCCTTGCCGGAAGAACAAAAGAAAAAGTATGAAATAGCTGGTTTGGCTGGTCAACGCGGATATACGTCTTTTGGAAAAGAACATGCCAAGGGCCGCAACGAAGGCGACTTGAAAGAGTTTTGGCATTTTGGTCAGATTGTAGAAGGCAATGACCCTATCAAGGAAGAATATCCTGAGAATGTATATGTAGCCGAATTGCCCGAGTTTGGTAAGTACGGTATTGAGACTTACAAAGCCTTGGAAGAAACGGGGAAATACATGCTTCGTGCCATTGCCCTCTTTTTAGGTTTGGATGAGTTTTATTTCGATGATAAAATTCACCACGGCAATAGCATTCTTCGCCCCATCCATTATCCGCCAATCACCGCAGAACCTAAATCTGCTGTGCGCGCTGCAGAGCATGAAGACATCAATTTAATAACCTTGCTCATGGGTGCAAGTGCTGAAGGTTTGCAAGTACTCAACAAACAAGGAGAATGGGTTGATATTACAGCCTTGCCTGAGCAGTTGGTGGTGAATGTGGGTGATATGCTGCAACGCCTCACCAACAACGTGTTGAAGAGTACAACCCACCGTGTGATTAATCCTCCCAAAGAAAAATGGGGCACATCGCGCTTTTCAATTCCGTTCTTCCTGCACCCTCGTAGCGAAATGCGTTTAGATTGTTTACCTGCTTGCATTAGCGATTCAAATCCGATTCAGTATGAACCAATTTCTGCTGGCGAATACCTCAATGAGCGTTTAAGGGAGATTGGATTGAAAAAGTAATGAGGCAATCCTGGCCCATACATGGTATTCAGGTTTTCTTCTTCCTGTTGTTTCTTTCTGTTCCTGCGCTAAACTTTTGGTTTTGCAGGCTTCCTGCTCTTGATTTTGGCATTGCCAATCAGGCCTTGTTCGCATATGCCGATGGCCGCGATGCCAATTGCACTTTCATTCTGCAACGGGATTCCATGCCTTATTTGTCGCTACATTTTAGTTTGTGGGTCCTTTTAGTGTCTCCTCTGAAATGGCTTTTTGGGAAATGGACGCTGTTGCTTTTTCAGGCATTTGCTTTGGTGTTTGCCGGTGAAGGAATCCGACGTATTGCTGAATACTTTGGTTTTACTAAAGTTCAGCAGGTTTTGATTTTGTTGCATACCTATTCCATCGGATTTATTTACAGTGCTATCGCAGATGGATTTCACGACAATTTGATTGCTGCATGTTTTGTGCCCTGGTTGTTTTGGTCCATTCTAAAGGAGAAAAGATTCGTATTCTGGCTTTCCTTTTTGGCTATCTTAATCAGTAAGGAAAACATGGCCATTTGGTTACTGTTTTTAATACCTGGGTTGTTTGCACTTGCCAACAAAATCAGAACTTGGAAATGGTGGGCAACAGCAATTTCGTTTGCTCTGATTTACTTTGTTGGAATCACCCAATTGGTAATGCCTCAATTAAGTCCGGCTGGTCGTTTTGAGCAATTGGACAGATTTAGCCATTTGGGGAAAGGTTTGACCGAAATTGTTACCTATATCCTCATTCATCCTCTTGAAATGCTGAAAATGATGTTCTTTAGTCATGTTCAGCCCGATGAAATGGAGAATATCAAATGGGAGTTTTGGTTAGTTTTTTTAGTGTCGGGAGCACTCTTTTCGCTACGTTATCCGATTTTCTTCTTGGCATTTTTACCCCTTATTTTTCAAAAAGAATGGAACAAAGAAGTGGTGTTTTGGGGAATCAATTACCACTATCAAATTGAGTTTGTGCCGCTCTTGAGTTTGGGTTTGCTTGTGTTTGTTGCTAGACATTCGTCCCGAAAAGGAATAAATATACTGCTTATTTTGGCTTTGGTGTCTAGTTTATGCTCAACGGTTTATCATTGGCATCAGCGCAAGAGTGTTTGGTATGATTCAACTAAGGAAAACTTATTAAGCAAAGCTCATTACCAATCCGAAATCTCATTCGGTGATTTATCTCCTGCGCTTCCATATATTCAATCAAACCACAGCCTGAGTACCAATTCGGGATTGCTTCCTCATCTGGTTTTGGTTGATAAGTTGCTCCTGTTTCCGGTAATTCCGGATAATGGTTATGTCCTGCTTCGGAACGATGGCAAAGATGCCTATCCTTTGTCGGAAGAGGAATATCAACATGAGTTAGATGCCTTGCGCAAAGGCATTGGCAAATACCAAGGCTTCAAACAGGTTTGGAGCTCTGAACGCTTGAGTTTGTTCAAACGTGAGTAGGATGGGTTCAACTTCCATTATTCAATAAAAAAAGCCATCCCGTTTGTGAGATGGCTTTTTTGTTAATCTTCCAGGTGAAATCTCACCAAATCCTCAAGCGGTGATTTAATAATTTTGCCCATGTGCATATCAAAGCTCAAGGCAACTTCTTCGAGAATGTCTTTGAATACAAATCCCACTGAGCCAACACAATTGAAATTGTAGTCTTTGTAATCGGGATATTTGCTCACCAGGTTTTTGAAGAAGTCTCTGAAACTATCCCGCACTTTATTGCGGATATAAGGGTGATTTACATACTCATCAGCGAATTTGCAAAAGCTGGCCAAATAGCGGTTAGGAAACTGGGTTGAATACAGCGTATGGAAAATTTGTTCGTTATCGGCAATCTGAAAACGTTCTTTGAAACGAGCTGCTAATTCGGGTTCAAGTCTTCCGCGCATAAAGTCGCGCACAATCTTTTTACCTATGTACGAACCACTGCCTTCGTCACCCAATAAATAACCCAATGAATCGATATTCATTGAAACATCAATCCCATCGTACAGGCAGGTATTGCAACCTGTACCTAAAATTGCAGCGAAACCTTTCTGCTTGCCCAGCAAAGCTCTTGCAGTTGCAAGTAAATCATGTCCAACAAAGATTGTAGCCGCTTGCGGGAAGCATCTTACCAATGCTTTTCTAACGATATCTTTCTTTTCCGGAGTTGAACAACCTGCACCATAAAAGTACACTTCGGTAACTACAGATGGGTCCATGTCTTTCAGTAAGTTTTCTGAAAGTGAGTAGTATATGGCTTCTGTATCAATGAAATAAGGATTGTAGCCAATGGTATGGTAAATTTTTTGGTTGCTCTGATTTTTGTCTGTCAAACACCAATCGGTTTTGGTGGAGCCACTATCTGCAATAAGGTACATATTTGCGCGGTCTTAGTTGAATGAAGATTCGAGTTTACCAAAATCCGCTGATAAATCAAAAAGCACTCGATTAAGCATCGTATGCAACTAAATTGTCAAAGTTTTTATTTTCCTAGCTATCAAGGCTATTCATATTCTTGGGAAAACTTTTGACGGTCTTTTGCTATTCTTGAAGTCGAACGCAACGCCGAGCGATGAATTTTTCAGGAACAATAAAAAGCAAGCTACCCGCTGTAGGAACTACCATTTTCTCTGTAATGACAGCGCATGCTGTTGAAAACAATGCCATCAATTTGGCACAGGGATTTCCCGATTTTAACTGCCATCCCGATTTGAAAAAACTGGTTTCAAAAGCCATGGACGATGGCCATAACCAGTATGCTCCAATGCCGGGATTGATGTCGCTTCGCGAAAAAATTGCCATCAAAACCCAGGAATTGTATCAGGCCATTTATGACCCTGAAAAAGAAATTACCATAGTTCCCGGGGGTACGCATGCTTTGTATGCGGCAATTTCGGCAACCGTTGGTGAAGGCGATGAAGTGATTGTTCTTGAACCTTGCTACGATAGTTATGTTCCTGCCATTGAACTCAATGGTGGAAGGCCGGTGTTTTATGAATTAAAATACCCCGATTACAAAGTGGATTGGAATGAGGTGAAGAAACTCATCAATTTCAAAACCCGCATGATTATCATCAATACACCGCATAACCCAACCGGAGGTGTATTGGCGGCTGATGATATGCTTCAACTCCAGAAAATACTCGATAATACGGATGTTGTGGTTTTGTCGGATGAAGTGTATGAGCATATCATTTTTGATAAACAAGAACACCAAAGCGTTGCGCGTTTCCCCAAATTGGCGGAACGTTCAATTATTGTTTCTTCTTTCGGCAAAACCTACCATACCACCGGTTGGAAGATGGGGTATGTTTTGGCACCAGCAGATTTGATGAAGGAATTCAGAAAAGTGCATCAGTTTATTGCCTTTTCTGCAAATACACCAATTCAAGTAGCTCTTTCTGAGTTTATCGACCGGAAAGAACTGTACCTCGAACTTAGCGCCTTCTACCAAGAAAAGCGGGATTATTTCCGCAAGCTGGTTTCGGGCTCAAACTTTAAAGTGCTACCATGCAATGGCTCCTATTTTCAGTTGTTGAATTACGCCAAAATCACTCAAGAGCGAGATATTGATTTTGCCGTTCGCTTAACACGAGAACACAAGGTGGCCAGCATTCCTACTTCCGTGTTTTACAAGATGAAAACCGACCACAACGTGCTCCGTTTTTGCTTTGCCAAAAGCAATGAAACGCTTGAAAAAGCTGCAGAACGCTTGATGAAAGTCTAATGGAAAAAGAACAGCTCTGTGTTGCCTTGCTTCAGCAAGACCTGATTTGGGAGAATCCCGAGGCCAACCGAGATAAGTTTGATAGCCTCATACGTGGGTTGGAAGGCAATCCCGATATCATTGTGATGCCCGAAATGTTTAGTACAGGCTTCTCCATGAATCCGGCTCAGCATGCATCTGATATGAATCAACCCATGTTAGCAGCTATGAAGGAGTGGAGCAGATTGAAAAACGCAGCTATTTGTGGCAGTCTCATGATGAAGGATGAGAATACTTTTGTCAATCGCTTTGTTTGGGTTGAACCCAATGCGGAAGTTCAATTCTACGATAAGGCCCATTTGTTTCGGATGGGAGAAGAGAATCAACATTACACGGCTGGTAACAAGCGCTTGTTGATTCAGTTCCGGGGTTGGAACATCGCTCCCTTTGTTTGCTACGATTTGCGCTTTCCGGTTTGGTTACGCCGAACGCCTGAGTTTGATTATGATATGCTGCTTTTTGTAGCCAACTGGCCTGAGCGTCGAACCTATCACTGGCGCACATTAGCCTTGGCAAGAGCCATCGAAAATCAATCGTATGTCGTTGCTGTTAACCGGGTAGGAGTGGATGGATATGGTGTGAGTTACCAAGGCGATTCGCAGGTGGTAGATCCGCTTGGAATGCCAATTTTCAGAGCGGATGATTTTAAGGAGGTGGCAGAAACTGTTACCATAAGCAAGAATAACTTGCTTGAGTACCGCAAAAATTTTCCTGCCTGGGCCGATGCAGACCCGTTTTTCATTCCATCCTTGCAACCCTATTAATCCCGCTTTCATCCTTTTATAAAGCAATTCCAAGCATCTGGCATAATCCTTGATTTGCTAGATAGAGGTTTTTATATATTTGATGAAAATGAATACCACAAAATCAGTTCTTCTTCTTTGCCTTTTGTCAGCCACATCCTGGATGGCATCGGCCCAAAAGAATACCAAGGCAGTAAAGCCAAAAACTTCTCAGCAACAAAGCCCAACCCAATTGCCTCAATTGGTATTTGAGTACATGAAATGGGATTTTGGAAACATAAACGAACGTGCAGGCAGGGTAAAACATCCTTTTAAATTTACCAATACCGGAAAGTCGCCGCTCATCATAAAAAACGTAATAACCCAATGCGGTTGTACCTCAACCGAATGGCCACGTGAGGCTATTCCACCCGGAGGTACCGGAACCATTTTTGCCACTTACGATCCACTGGGAAGGCAAGGTGCATTCGACAAAGACATTACCTTGGAAACCAATGCCGATCCGGCTTTCCGGGTTTTGCGTATTACGGGTTATGTGATTCCAAATAAGAATCAAATGGGCGAAATGTACAAGTACCAGTATGGAAATATTGCGGTAAATACCAATACCCTAAATTTTGGTAAAGTGCCTGATTCCCGCTACGATTCCTCGTTTATCGGTATTTTCAATATCGGCAACAAAAACTTTGATATCTATAAAATTGAAGCGCCCAACAATATCATAGTAAAGAAAAACAGCACCTCCATTGTGCCCTACAGCGATATGACCTTGTATGTGAATTACTATCCCAAGAAGCCGGTAGAATACGGGCCAATTCGCCAGGAGATTAAGCTATATACCAACGACGATACTTTACGCGTGAAATCGTTTTATGTAAACGCAGAGGTTGTTGAAGATTTTTCAGTGCTGGATGCAAAAGGCAAAAAGCGTGCACCTAAATTAAACCTGAGCACCACCGAACTCGATTTTGGTCAGGTGAGTTTGTTTACCTCTCCAGAGAAAGAAATCAAGGTAAGCAACAAAGGAAAAAATGACTTAATCATCCGAAGAATTGTCAGAAGCTGCAATTGCATCATTCCTACCATTGACAAAATGACCATCAAGAAAGGTGAGACTGCAACCTTGAAGGTGAAATGGGATTTGACCAATATGGCGGGCAACGACGAGCGTAGTTTTCGCTTGATTACCAATGATCCCAATAACAGCGACGTGGAATTCAAAGCGCGTATTACAGTAGTGCCTTAAGCACTTGCGGCATATTTTTTGAACAAGCCAGAAAAAAGTAAACCATGAACAAAGCAGCAATTATCGCACTCGGATTTGCAGGTGGATTGTTTGGGGCCTGGGCCTTTTCAAAACTAAATCCACAGGTGGTTTTACAAACCGCTTCTTCATCAGATTCTCAAGAAATCAACTCGGTTTCGTACAAGGGTCAAGCCATGGCCAACGCAGATTTTGTGAAAGCCTCTGCCGTGGCAACACCAAGTGTTGTGTTCATCAAAACATTAACCAATCAACGCCAGCAGTACATTGACCCTTTCTTTGATTTCTGGAACAATATGGACTTCTTCGGCCGTCGTGGTCCCGTTTCCAGTTCGGGCTCCGGAGTAATTCTTACTGCTGATGGGTATATTGTTACCAACCTGCACGTGGTTAAAGGAGCCGACCAAATTGAGGTCATTCTGAACAACAACAAGCAATCCTACAAAGGACGCCTAATTGGTAGTGACCCATCAACCGATCTTGCCTTGCTAAAAATTGATGCATCCAATCTGCCTCATGTTACGCTGGGCAATTCAGACCAGGTTGCCATAGGCGAATGGGTGCTTGCAGTTGGAAATCCATTCAACTTAACCTCTACGGTAACTGCGGGTATCGTAAGTGCCAAGGGAAGGAATATCAATATTGTAAACAATCAATTTCCTATCGAATCCTTTATTCAAACCGATGCTGCCATTAACCCTGGAAACAGCGGTGGGGCTTTGGTTGATTTGGATGGAAAGTTAATTGGAATCAATACCGCTATTGCCTCCAATACCGGTTCATACAATGGATACGGCTTTGCAATTCCGGTAAATATTGTAGCCAAAATCATTAAAGACCTGATTGAATTTAAAGAAGTGCAACGTGGATTTACGGGCATGGAATTGAAGGATATTGATGCGGCACTTGCAGCCAAATTAGCCATCAAAAATAGCCATGGTGTTTATGTAGATGATGTGTTGGCTGAAGGTCCTGCCGACCAAGGCGGCTTAAGAAGAGGCGATGTGGTGATTGGAATAAACGACCGTTTTGTGGATTCAAAAGCCAATTTTGACGAGCAACTTGCTTACCTCCGTCCAGGCGACAAAGCACGCATCAAATACCTGCGAAACGGACAGGAGAAAATGGCTACAATTACCTTGTTGAACCGCGAAGGAACAACAGCTATCATGAAAAAAGGAACGGTTAGTTCTGAGAGTTTGGGTGCCGATTTTCAACCCATCCCCAAAATTGAACGCGACCGTTTGGGGGTAAAATCTGGGTACAGACTTTCACAAATCAGAAACGGTAGAATTGCCATGATGGGCATGCAAGATGGGTTTATCATTCTTCGCTTCAACAAGAAAGAATACGAGAGTGTGGAAGAATTAATCAGCGATATGGAAAAAGCGCGTGGTCAGATTGTAATTGAAGGCATTCTTCCCAATGGAAGCCGCGCTGTTTACAGCTTCTACATGTAATTTACAGCTAATTCAAGTACGACACATTAAAGCATTAAAAGAGGCGAAAATAGTATAAATACAAGCAAACAGATCGTTTACACTATTTGACTTTTGGAATGCGATGCTAAATGTTAATATTTGAATGATGTGAATTGCTATAATTGTAGGATTCCGTATAGTTTAGGTTTTCACAATAGCAAAATATAAATAATACGTTTTTCTTTTGATTATTTTGTACTAATATTACATTGGTAATGGCTTAATGACGAAGATGTGTTTGGACGTTCTTCCTTTTGTGAGAAAATACAGTATATGTTGGTTGCCAAGACTCTAGCTCAATTATTTAGCATAGGGAAGACATAAGATCAAACTAATCTACAATTGAAAAAGCCTAATACTAAATTAAAATTTATTAGATCGTAAAACGCCAATTAAACTCAAATATACCTTATCAAATAGCAATAGTGAATTTTTACTTGTACCTTGTTAAGACTATGCCATAAATACATCAGTAAATGAAGGTTGAGGAATTGAATAAAATGATTTAGAAATAAACTACAACTATTTGTGGATCCAATCTAAATGATAATTATGAAGGTACCCTGTAAATTTAAAGTTTCAGAAAAAACTAGGCTATAAACGCACCTTTCCAAAAGTCTTAGTTTCGTGCTATACTGACTAATTTTAGCCAATCGAAAACATAGAAGTTAAAGTAACTAGAAATTATGGCTTATATCCTATTTCAAAACTAAATCAGTAAGAAAAGAAAAATTCACATGAATAAAGGAATTTATGCCATTGTAGCAGAAACTCATCAACTTCTTGATCAATATATTGAGATTCATGACGAATTAATTGCTTCTCCAAAAGGAATTATAGCGATTCTAAAAAAAATATTTAAGCCAATTAAATTTTGTTCTTATTCCCAAGGATTAAATGCAATTTATATGGTTCTTTCTGCCAGATTATTAGAACTTGAAGTGATGGATAACCATAGCTTGAGTGAGAATGAATTTCAATTAAAACAAATATTGATTCAGTACATTTTAGACTTACGGGAAGCGGTAGAAAAGCTTATTAAAATAAATCAGAATTCGGAAAAATGGATGGATGGAAAGACCTATTCCATTTGGGCTTACAAAAGGGATTTGAAAGAATATCAAGTTTTGATAGATTCATATTCAGCAACTGGACTCCGATTAAATCAGATACTTAAAGGACAAGAAAAAAAAATATGGAAATAGTAAATTCAATTTTGATGCCATATTTAACCTTGGTACTTTTTTCAATGTTTGTGCTGGAGCATGCCGTTAATTTTAAGGGAGCCAGTCAATCATTTGCATTTGTACTCCAGGTTGTTAGTATGGTCGGCTTCATTGGAGTATTGGCAATTTTGATAATTGTAGGTATTCAAGAAAAATGGTGGGTCGCAATTTTATTAGCAATATGTGGGTTAATAATTTCTGGATTTATAAAACCACTTGTGCTACAACTCGCAGGAAGATTTGGTCAATTTGTCTTGTCTTTATTGGGAATAATTGCAATCCCTTTGACAATAATCATTATTCTCTACAAAATTTTATTCTGATGGACGTAATTTATTATGCAATTTTCGCTTTGGCATCATGGTTTTTCTTGATGCAAATATTTAAGTTTTCGACTTATCATAAATATTTTAAGTTTGCAGTTTTCTTTATATTAAGCTATTCTGTTTTAAATGGTTATTTGTTCTATTTTTTTCACTTTCAAGCATTCTTTTTCTGGCACTTGTTGGTATTTCTTGTCCTATTCTTCAATAACTTTCAAAAGCAGAAAAAAATTGGTGCTGCTTTTGAAAATTTAATTGATGTAGAAAGTGGGCTTTCAAGAGATTTTTTTGAAACAAGCTTATTGAAAACACTAAAATACTATGTCCTTAGTGCATTGATATACTTGATCGTGTTCGCCGGAACTTATATTTACTACAGCAATAGATAGGAATGAGAATAGTATAGTTCTTTGGTTAAGCTTATTGTGATTTGATATATTAAAATTGAGCTTTAGGCATCCCATTGAACTTGGAATTGTGCACTAATAATCCTCCAGAAATCCCACACTTTGCCTCTTGTTTACAGTACAGTTATTAGGATGCGCTACGCGTTTTATAAGGAAAAAGTTGTAGCCTCTTTGTGGATTTTCTTAACCAAACCCTGAAGTACATTTCCAGGGCCGCATTCAATAAAATGCGTAGCTCCATCCGCAACCATAGCCTGAACGGATTGTGTCCATTTTACAGAGGCTGTTAATTGCGCAATCAGATTGGCTTTGATGCTTTCTGTATCGCTAATGGCAGAAGCTGTTACGTTTTGGTAAACCGGACAAATTGGTGTATTGAAAGGAGTTGAAAGAATGGCTTGCTCCAATTTTACACGTGCTGGTTCCATGAGTGGAGAATGGAATGCGCCTCCAACAGGAAGTGGAAGTGCACGTTTGGCACCTGCAGCCTTAAGCAATTCACAGGCCTTGTTTACTCCTTCAACCGAACCTGAAATAACCAATTGGCCCGGACAGTTGTAATTGGCCGGAACAACAACTGCATCGGTAATGCCTGAGCAAATTTCTTCTACTTTGGAATCTTCTAAACCAAGAACCGCAGCCATGGTTGAAGCTTGGGCTTCGCAGGCCTCTTGCATGGCCAATGCACGCGCATAAACCAGTTTAAGGCCATCTTCAAAACTTAAGCAACGGTTGGCGACCAAAGCCGAAAACTCACCCAAGCTGTGGCCTGCAACCATATCCGGTTTAAAACTTTCTCCGGCAACCAAGGCTTTAATTACCGAGTGCAGAAAAATGGCAGGTTGAGTTACTTTGGTTTGTTTCAGTTCCTCATCGCTACCGGTAAACATGATATCGGTAATGCGGAATCCAAGTATGGCATTGGCGCGTTCAAAAAGTTCGCGGGCTTGTTCATTCGATTCGTAAAGGTCTTTGCCCATTCCGCTGAATTGAGCTCCTTGACCAGGGAAAACGTATGCTGTTTTTGTCATGATAATGCGTTTAATGCAAGATAAAAAAATGCGCTCAGGAAAGGGAATTTTGTTGGTAGTAACCGAATTTATTCCCCAAAATATTCAACGAAATTGTTTTCGGTTTCAATAAGTTTCAAGGAGTGCAGTTCTCCATCCTCAATCAGAGGATTCAGGCGGTCCCAAATGGCTACAATGATGTTTTCAATGGAGGGCATAGCGCCTTTCAACCAGTCGATGTCCTCATTCAAATTGCGGTGGTCTAAAGGTTCGGTAATGGTTTCCTTGATGATTCGCTTCAATTTTTTCAGGTCCATTACCATACCTGTTTCGGGTTTTGCATAGCCCTTGATGGTAACATACAACTCAAAATTGTGTCCATGGAAGTATTTGTTGGAACATTTTCCAAAAAATGCCTCGTTCTCTTCGGGTGTCCAGTTTGGGTTATACAATTTATGAGCCGCATTAAACCGCTCTCTTCGTGTAATATAAACCAACCGTTTTTTCTCTGTCATGCACTGAAAATCAGGCCGCGAATATAGGAATGATTTTTTGGAAATCGGGCAAAGGAGTGAATGAAAAGAGCTTTGTTTTGGGTTTAAGTTATTGGTTATTAGTTTGTTGATTTGATTTGCCTTGGGGTGTAAAACCTGCTCAATCCCTGTAAAAGCTTCATGCTTTTTGCTACCTTCGCAACCTATGATCGTTGTTACAGGAGCCGAGGGCTTTATCGGAAGTTGTTTAGTTGCACGTCTGAATCAGGAGGGATTTAATGATTTGGTATTGGTTGATGACTTTGAAGCCGTACCCGGCCGTTCCAAAAATTTAGAAGGAAAGCGCTTTTCAGCCAAGGTAGCCCGGAAAGATTTTTTTGACTGGTTGCCTGCAAATGCCACCGAGCTTGAGTTCGTATTTCATATTGGCGCGCGCACCGATACCACCGAAACCGATGAGGCCATTTTTCAAGCGCTGAACATTGATTTTAGCCAGCGCTTGTTTCAATTTTGCGCCAAAGAAGGCATCGGCATTGTTTATGCATCATCGGCGGCAACTTACGGAGATGGCGAGTTTGGGTACGACGACGATGCCTCACGTTTGCATTTGCTTCAACCCATGAATCCTTACGGACGTTCAAAAAACGAATTTGATAAATGGGCTTTGGCCCAGGAAAAGCAGCCTCCGTTTTGGGCTGGTCTCAAGTTTTTTAATGTATATGGTCCCAACGAATACCACAAAGGCCGAATGGCATCGGTAATTCTCCATGCTTATAACCAGATTCAAGAAAAGGGCAGGGTAAACTTGTTTAGGTCGCACCGGCCAGATTACAAAGATGGAGAGCAGAAACGTGATTTCATTTATGTAAAAGACCTCTGTTCGGTATGTTTATTCTTGATGCATCACCGCAAAAACAGTGGCGTTTATAATTTGGGTTCAGGCGAGGCGCGTACTTGGAACGATTTGGTGAAAGCCATATTCAGCGCATTGAATAAACCGGTGAATATTGATTACATCGACATTCCTGAAGATATCCGCGAGAAGTATCAGTATTTTACTGAAGCCAATATGGAACGCTTGAAAGCGATTGGCTATACCCAACCCTTTGCAAGTATTGAAGCCGGGGTTGAAGATTATGTAAAAAACTACCTCGTACACGGAAAATACGAATAGCTTGAGTAGTCAGCGGAAATACCAGATAGGCCTGCTTGTTGGCATTTTGTTGCTGCCGGCACTGATCTTTCTTGAAATCCGCTTGATAAAAAATACGGGAGCTCGCATTGAATCTGCGGTTTCTCAAACCCGCAACCTGGTCAGGGAAAAAGAACGTCGTTTTTCTGTGATGAGCATGCAAATGCTCAAGGATACTGCCAATTACAAAACCAATTGGAATGAATTGCAAGCCATTGGTGAGTCTGAGAATGCAGGTCTGTTTTTGTTTAAATCAGACACGCTTTTGTTTTGGAGTAGAAACAATGCACAGGTAAAGAATGCATTGGATAGTTTAAAGCCCGGCATGAATTTTTTGCGCACACCAAGTGGCGCATTCCTGGCCTATTACCGCATTCATGCTCCCTATCGTTTATTGGTTCTTTACCTCATTAAGACAGAGTACCCGTACAACAACAATTACCTGGATAAGCGATTCAACGAAGAATTGCAATTCCTCGGACATGCAGATTTGTGTCTGGATCAAGGCGGGCAATCTTCCTCGGTATTTTCACTGAATGGGAATTATTTGTTCTCTTTGGAGTTTAATCAATTTGCGCGCGAAACACCATTTTGGTTAATGTTGTTAATTGGCTTGGCCACCTTGTGGATTGCCTGGTGCTTGCATCAATTGATGCGCATCTGGTTGAACTCCCATTTCTTTTGGTCGAGTTTGCTCTTTTTTGTCTCTACTTTGTCTGCACGTTGGGTATTTCTGGTACTAAAAATTCCGGTATTTGTTTATACCAACAAGTTATTTAGTGCAGAGGTATATGCCTCTTCCAAAATCAATCCATCCTTGGGTGATTTGATGAGCTTGGTAACCATTTTCCTTTGGTATTTTTGGTTGATACGAGACAAAGGAGTTTATCAACCCAAAAATAAGCGTGCAGATTGGCTCTACCTTGGAGTCATTTCGCTGCTTGCAATAACATTTTCGGATGCCGCTTTTGATGCTATTCGAAGCTTAACCCGCGACTCGCAGATTAGCTTTGATATCAATGATATTTATTCCTTAACCCGCTATACCTTTTTGGGACTTTTACTCGCCGTAATGCTGCTCCTATTGGCTTGGCAAGTTACCCTAAGGTTGTATCAGGTTTTGGATAATTCAAAAGTGAGGAAGCAAGAGAAGCTGATACTTGTGCTCCTTGTTTTTTTCTTTTTGCATCCATTTTTGGTCATTAAGTTATACGAGCGTGTTGACTATTATCCCTTAGCAGCCGCTCCCATGATTTTGGTATTTTTGATTTACAGGGCTTATTTCTTTCCACGAGCTAACCGCCTGCAACAGTACTTAATCATGGTGGTTATTCTGTCCTTCTTTACCTCCGTTTTTATCCATTTTTCATCCTCCAAACAAGAACGAGAAATCCGCGTGCAGTTTGTGGATTCGTATATCGGCAAAAATGAACCCAATGCCGAGTTTGCCATGAAGAAATTCCTGGAGCGGGTAAAGGAAGATGATAGCTTTATCAAAGCCTATTTCAAAAATAAAACGGCCCTCAAATCAGACCTCGTTCATCGCCTCAAAATTCTTTCCAATCTTAGGGACTTGGATGATTATGAATTGCGCGTGTACGACTATGATATTTATGGATTTAACTATCGTGCCAATAATCCTTTTATCTTCAGGCAACTGTATTCGGCTTATACCAGTCAGGACAAACTGAAGACAGTAGATAACTTCAGGTACATGGGAAATAATTCCAGTATCAAAGGCTATTTGGGATTTTTTCCAGTGTATGAAAAAGGGCTTCCCTTGGGTCGAATATTTATTCACTTGGAGAAGAACTTAACACCACATGAATACCGCTTTGATGATTTGTTCAACCCAACTACTGTAAATAAAGTGTCTAAACATTGGCAGCAATATTCGCATGCCATATACCGCGATGGACAATTGATTGGGCAGGGGGGCGAATTTCCCTACCGTTCATTATTTTCATTTCCTGAGCCTGAAGAGAAAAATTACCATTACGTTGAAGAAAATGGATACGACCACTTGGTGATGAAAGTGGAAGATAACTTGTGGTTGGTGGTTTCAAAACCTACCTCACCTTGGTATGAACCATTTGGTTTGTTATCACTTGCATTTACCTTTTTTACCTTATTGCTTGTAGCCAGTATCCTGCTCTTTTTGCTGTTTAATAACAGTTGGGTAAATCGCATTTCATTTATTCGCGATTCCTGGTTTTTTAAATGGTTGAAAGAGAATACGCGCGACATGTTGTTTTTTGATGAATCGGATTTAAGTCTCTTGCGAACCCGTATTCAGTTGGGCATTATCTTCATGGTTTTTATTACCCTTGCTCTCACCGCCTATTTTACCATCAACCTGATTGGAAGCCAGAATGATGCCCGTCAAAGTGAAAAGCTTTTGAAGAAAATCAGAACGGTTGCTTCTGCCGTTGAAATTGAATACCAGGAAGGAAGTTTTAAGGCTGATTTTCCTGAGGATTCAGAAATTAGGTTGAGGCAATTGGGCGATAATTTTGAAACAGAAATCAGTTTGTACAATCCCAAAGGAGAATTGATTGCTTCTACCATCCGCGAATTATCCGATAAGCGCTTTATCCTGCCCATGATGGACCCAGCAGCTTATTACCAGTTGGGACTTCAAAAGAATTCCCTGTTTCTAAACAAAGAATCAATTGGCGGACTTGATTTTAACTCGTTTTATGTTCAGGTGCGAAACCGAAACAATGCGCTGATATCCTTTTTGCAATTGCCTTATTTCAACCAATCGCAGGAATTGAAAAAAGAGATTTCATTCATTGTGGTTGGATTTATCAATTTGTATGCACTTCTGTTTATTGTAATTGGTATTCTGGCTTGGATGTATTCCAGAACCATTTCCTTTCCGCTTTTGCTGATTCAGCAACAAATGGCTCAAACTGTAATTGGAAAGAAAAATGAACCCATTCCCTGGACCCGCTCCGATGAGATTGGACAATTGGTAAGCCAGTACAATCAAATGATTGATAAGCTGGAAGAAAGTGCGCAGAAACTCGCCCAAAGTGAACGGGAAGGTGCCTGGCGTGATATTGCCCGGCAAATTGCTCATGAGATTAAAAATCCACTCACGCCCATGAAATTGAGTATTCAGCATTTGGAGCGAGCCTGGAAAGACCAACATCCCAAGTTACCCGAAACCTTTAAACGCGTTACCCAAACCCTCATTACCCAAATCGATTCATTGTCTGAGCTGGCCACCGGATTTAGCAGTTTTGCCAAAATGCCGGCACCAACCTATGAAACCATTCAACTACGCGACCTATTGGAGCAAGTGGTATTGCTTCAGCAGCAATATTTTGAGGGCGAAATCCGTTTGGAGATGGACATGGAGATTGAAATTGAATTCGACAAGGGCTACCTGAATCGCAGTTTGGTGAATTTAATCAAAAATGCCACGCAAGCCATTCCTGAAGATAGAACCGGAGCCATTGTGGTGAGGTGCTCCCAAGTTGGAGAGCAGGTGCAAATTGAAATTGAAGACAATGGAACCGGAATTTCAGAAGAGCAGGCTGCCAATATTTTTACACCCTATTTCAGTACAAAAGTAATTGGCATGGGCTTAGGCTTGCCCATTGTTAAAAGTATGATCGAAAGTGGTGGTGGAACCATTGCATTTACAAGCATACTTGGAGTTGGAACTACATTCAAACTCACCCTTCCTGTAAGGCAAAATCAATGAGGTTTGCGGTTTACTTCTTGTTGATTTTTGGCTTGATTTCAGTTGCTGCGGCACATGCGCAAACCACTCCCAATACAGGCAAAACAATTCTCCTTCAAACCGATAGTTTCTTACTCGATTCGCACAGCATTGTAAAAGGAACTGTTTCTTGTGTTCCCTATGTTGAAGGTGTTCATTACCGCATCAATTACAGCAATTCCTGGTTTTATAACCTCAGCATTCCAAAAGGAACCCAACTCCTTATTTCGTATTCTGCACTTCTTTTCAAGTATCCGGAAACCTATAGCATTCGCTCGCGATCCATTATTCAACCTGAGTTTATTTCCAAACCCGACCCCTTTAAGCTGGAATCGACCAACAAGGAGTTTTCCTTTTTTGAAAAACGAGAAGCCCTTCAAACCAATGGCTCCATTATGCGGGGCTTAACCTTGGGTACCGGAGGAAATTCTGTTTTGAACTCGAACATGAACCTGCAATTGGCAGGAAGAATTAACAATGAAGTGGATGTTTTAGCAGCTATTAGCGACGATAACAATCCCATTCAGCCCGAAGGAAATACAGTGGATTTGCAGGATTTTGACCAGGTTTTTGTGAAGTTTAGCAAAGACAAAAGTGAGTTGATTGCAGGCGATTTTTTAATGGCAAAACCGGCACAAAGCTGGTTCATGAATTATTACAAAAAATCGCGAGGCCTACACATGCAAACCACACAGAATTTATCGCCCAAAAGTAAATTGCACGTGCTTGCAGATGCAGCCATTTCACGGGGAAGATTTGTTCGTAATCAAATCAATGGCATGGAAGGCAATCAGGGCCCTTACCGCCTGACCGGTCCCAATGGCGAATTGTTTATCATCATTATTTCTGGAACAGAAGCGGTGTACTTGGATGGCGAGCGCTTGAACCGTGGCGAGCAAAACGATTATACCATTGATTACAATTCTGGGGAAATAACCTTTATGCCCAAAAGGCTTATTACTTCATTTTCGCGCATCGTGGTTGAATTTCAATATTCCGACCGCTACTATGCACGCACCGTTGCAGCCGCTCAGTTGGCTTGGGAATTGCGAAACCACCGATTTGCTTTGAATGTTTATTCGGAACAGGACAATAAGAATCAACCCTTTCAGCAAAGTCTCAGCGATTCGAACAAATTGTTTCTTGCCTCCTTGGGCAATCGGGTAAACGAAGCATTGGTAACAGGTGAAGGTCCGGCAAAGGCCTTTGAAAGCGGAAAAATTTTGTACCGCAAAACGGATAGTCTGGGTTATCCAACCGTGTATGTGTACGCGCCGGTGAAAGGCGACGATTCGCTGTATTACGAACTTCGCTTTTCTTACTTGGGAACCAATAAAGGCAATTATATTCAAAGTGCATCTGCTGCCAACGGCAGGGTTTTTAAATGGGTTGAACCCATCAATGGCATTCCTCAGGGAGATTTTGAACCTGTTCAACGCTTGATTGCACCTTCCAAGCGGCAAATGGTAACCCTTGGGTATCAGGTTCAGCAAAAGAAGCGCTATTTGAACCTTGAATTGGCCGGAAGCAATTCAGACCCCAATACCTTTTCCAACCTCGATAATCGCCAGAATTTGGCAGGTGCGTTTCGGCTTGATTTGGGCAATACCTGGCAGAATTTTGATAGCTCCTTAAAGGTGGTTCAGGAAGCATTTGCTGAAATTACAGGAACCAATTTCCAAGGGATTGAACGCTACCGGGGTTTGGAGTTTGATAGAATCTGGCAGCGGCAGTTGGGAAATGTAACAACCAACGCCGGACTTGGAGAGCAATGGGCAGGATTGAAAACACAACTCAACTGGAAACGGAATTGGGGAAGCACTTACCAACTCAACTATTTCAATCGTGGCAATGGCGTTTTGCAAGGGATTCAACAAACGCTTGAAACCCGACTGAATCTAAAACAACATTTCCTTAGTTTTGGGGCTGAATGGCAGCAAAGCGAAAGTTTGAGTAAAAATGCAGTTAGCAATTACCGGGCGGAGTGGGGAAGGAACTCGCCTAAATTGAGGTATGGCCTACGTTTCCAACAGGAGTCAAGTTTGTTTGGAATTCAATCGGATAGCTTGTTGTCGGGTTCTTTCGCCTTTCAAAACATGGGCTTTTACTTGGGCAATACCGATACCATTAAACATGCACTTCGTTTGCAAGCCGATCGTAGGTTGGATCAACGAGCTTCCGGAAAAGAGATGGCTGCCTACAGCGAAGCCACCGAATTAAAAGCTTCTTACCGATTGCATCAGCGCAATTTCAATCGCTTTTCTGCCGATTTAGCTTACCGGGAATTTGGCATAAATCAACTTAACCAACTTGAGCGTACTTTTTTGGGGAGAATTGAGTACGATTACAAGTTGTTGAATCGGAAGATTCAAGCCAATACCTACTTGCAAACCGGTTCAGGCAACGAGTTGCGACGCGATTTTCAATACGTAGAAGTGCCACTTGCACAAGGCATGTATGTTTGGAAAGACTTCAACAAAAATGGTATTCAGGATTTGAATGAGTTTGTTCCGGCAGCCTTGGCCGATAAAAACCTGGCCAATTACATCAAGGTCTTTTTGCCCTCCAGTTCACTCATTCCAACCCTAAGCACCAGCATGAATCAAACCCTCTCCATTCAAAGCTTTAATTTTTGGAATTCCAAATCGGGATTGGGAAGCTGGTTGGGCCATTTTAGCGACCAGGCCGGTTTTCGTTTTGAACAGAAAAAACGCAGTGGAGACGGGTCTTTTCTCGACAGATTGCGTCCGGTATCTGGCAACGATACGGCCTTAATTAGCGAGCAAAGTTCCTGGCGAAATACCCTGTTTTTTAACCGCAACCATCCTGTATTTGGAATGGATTATTCTTGGCAACAACAAAATCAGAACCTGCTTCAAACCAATGGAAAGGAGCTGCGCTTTAGAAACGAGCACAAATTAAATCTGCGTTTAAATTTTAACAGCAGTTGGAGTTTTCAAGGGGCTGTTTCAACCGGAACCAAAAGCGTGTTTTCGGATTATTTTGAAGCAAACCGTTTCAATTATACGTTTCGAGAAATGCGTCCGGTATTGGCCTATCAATACCTGCAATGGTTGCGAATTAACCTGAATTATTCCTGGTTTCAGGCCCAAAACAGGTATCTCGAAAATAGGGAATCTGCACTTACCCAAGAATTGGGATCTGAACTTCGTTTATCCTGGGCCAAAGTGGGCTTGTTAAGTGCAAAATTTAGCATGTATCAGGTTGCTTTTGATGGGGAAGCGGCGGGCAATTTGGCTTATGATATGTTACAGGGATTGAGTGTTGGAAACAACCGGATTTGGGGACTTGGCTTGCAGCAACGCTTGGGGAGTAATTTGCAGATTTCGCTGAATTACGATGGCCGCCAAAGTCCGGGCGCACCCATTTTACATACCGGCAGAATGGAAGCGCGATACGTGTTTTAGGGTGTATGTTGAGCCAGATGATACTTCGGCAGAATCAGGGAGATTAGTTATGTTTTAGCTAAGGGTAATTCATAATTTATCCCTTAATCTGCAACTCGTGCACTCCAGCTTCATTAAAATTTGCAATTGCGCATTGATCTTCCTAAATTGACATCCTAACTAAACCACACACTATTAAACAACACTACCTCACATGGATGTACAAAAAGTTGACATGTATTTGCTGGCCAATGCCAAGTACTTTGAAGGAAGTCAGATTCCTTTTATTCGCGAACGTTTGCTGGCGATAGATGATTCAAAATGGGCAATGATTTCTACCATTAGCCTAAAAGACCCAACTACCAGTATCATTGTTTCTTTATTGGCCGGTGGACTTGGAATAGACCGTTTTATTATTGGCGATACCGGCATGGGAATTGGCAAATTGCTTACCTGCGGAGGCTTAGGCATTTGGTCGATTGTGGATTGGTTTATGATTATGGGTGCAACCCGTGAAAAAAACTTCCAGAAGCTTCAGGAATACCTGTATTGATGATTGGAAAAAGAGCCCAGCGAAAGGCATTCTTACTGTTTTTAAGTTTTGGTGGATATGGCTGGATTCTTTGGAGCTTGTTTGCGCAAAGCAGTGGAGAGAATCTTCCATTGCTTTGCCCAATAAAACGCATTACCGGAATTCCATGTCCCTCATGCGGGAGCACACGTTCTTTGGTGAAAGTGTTGCATGGACAGCTGGAAGATGCCTTTTTGATAAACCCCATTGGATTGGGCTTGGCAATTGGACTTGTACTAGCGCCCTTCCTTCTGGTTTCTGAATTTAAAACCGCAGCCAATAAGCCTACCTTATCCGATAAGATAGAAGCTGTTTTTAGGAAGAAATTGGTTTACGTACCGGCACTTATTTTTATTGTTTTGAATTGGGTATGGAATATCCATAAAGGCTTATGATTGAACGTTCAACATTTTATTATACCCCCGATGACCACGAGCGGGAACGGGCGTCAAACAGTTATTTGATGTCGCTTATTGCCATAATTGGCGGAGTTCCCTTGCCTATTATGAATTTAATTGCCACCCTCATTTTTTGGATGGGCAACCGCAAATCAACCTATTTTGTGCGCTGGCATTGCACACAGGCCTTGCTTTCGCAGTTGAGTATGCTCATGATAAACAGCACCGGATTTTGGTGGACAGTATCTATTGTGTTTACTGAACAGGAAATCACCAATGAATACCTGGCTTATTTGGCATTTGCCTTTGTTTTTAATCTGGTTGAATTTATTTCTACCATCCTGTTGGCCATTCGTACCCGCAAGGGCATTCATTCCGAGCTATGGTTCTTTGGAAGCTTAACCCATGATTTGGTAAGACCATGAAAAGAGGAAGTTATTTGTTAGAGGGCTTATTTGCCCTGATTATTATGGGTGGAGTTTGGTTGGGATTTAACCAAATAAACTGGATGCAGTTGTTTGGTGTGAAGGAAATGACCGATAAAACCGAGCAGAAACTGGGAGATTTACTTTGGGATTTTCAGAAGCGCACAGGTGAAATTTTAGACGATGAACCCGGCAAGGAAGCCTTGGATAGCTTGGTTTGGAGAATATGCGAAAAAAATAAGCTCGACAGCAGCCATTTTAAGGTCCACTTGTTTAATACCGGAGATGTAAATGCGTTTGCCATGCCGGGAGGACATTTGGTGGTGTTTACCGGATTGCTTCAGAAAACAGAAAATGCTTCGGAGTTGGCAGGTGTTTTGGCCCATGAGATGGCCCATATTGAGAATAACCATGTGATGAATAAGCTACTAAAGGAGTTTGGCTTGGCGGTTTTGGTAAGTATGGCCGGAGGAAGCGGAGGGCAACAAGTTGCAGAAGTGCTGAGGATGTTAAGCTCATCGGCATTCGACAGAAGCTTGGAAAAAGAAGCCGATGAATATGCAGTACATTACCTGGAAAAAGCGCGGATTAACCCCGAATCCTTTGCCGTATTTATGGATGAAATGGCCAAGGAAGAACCGGATGAATTGAAGCATTTCAGGTGGATTACAACGCATCCCGACAGCAAAGAGCGGGCACAAAACATAAGAGCACATATCCGCAGCAAAAAGCGCAGCTACCAAGAACCCCTCAGCGAATCACTCTGGCAAGACCTGAAGGCTTTAGGAGAGTAGGCTGTTCCATTGAATATTTTGTTCTCATAAATCAATTCTTTGGATTCGTTGATGCTTTTAATGAAATAGGGATTGGAAAGTGTTCTTTCTGTAACGATGTCGATTTCCCGTTTAAAAAGATCGCGAAGTTGATAGTGGAGTGAAAAGTAGTTGTTCGTGTATTCTTCAGCACTCAGGTTATCCTGAAATGAAATCAAAAAATCGATATCACTTTTTTCATTGAATCTCTCCGATACCACAGAGCCAAAGGCATAAAGTCTTTTGATTTTAAGAGTTTGACAAATAGGTTGTAACTCTTTCTTCCGCTTTTCAAGTAGTAGTTGCTTGGAGGTTTTCCAAATTTAGGTGTTTCCTGATTGAATTTTCTATTGGCTAAGCACACCACCTCCGAATTTAAGCACACCACCTTCGGGTTTAAGCACACCACCTCTGGGTTTAAGCACACCACCCCGGATATTTTAGAACGGATTAAGGCTTTAAATAAAAGGGTGCACGATAAAGAAAAAGTGGAGTCTATTATTACAGATTTATGCAAACTCAAGCCATGGAAGGCATCCGAGATTGCCACTTACTTTAATAGGGAGGAAGCTTATTTTAAGAGAAGATACATTAGTCCAATGATTGCTGAAAAAAAATTAAAATACCTGTATCCCGAAATGATTAATCATCCGGAACAAGCGTACCTAACCAATAGTTGAACTAAAATCTTGCTGAATAAATCATATCGGAAGCATTTTATTGGACAATCTTCCGCAGTGCATTGAATAATAAGGCAATAAGCAAAATGCAAGCCTCCTGCTCAACTATGTTGTTTGTCGTGGCATGATTTGCAAACGGAAACAAGCCAATCTATTGGTTCTTTGCATTTAATTATTCATAGAAAAATTTTGCTAATTATGACCAATTTGCATCTGTTTCAATCCTTGATTCGCTAGTCGAAAATCTTAATTCTTTCTATTTGCTTTGAGTTTTCTTTATAATAGCAAATGAAATTTCCCAATCTGAAAATTCCTATAACTTCATTAGACAAGAAGTTGGGAAGTTCTACAAGAAATTCTCCTGTTGTAAATTGACAAATTCTAAGGTTAATTCCTTTTTTAGAGTTATTCCTATGGAAAGAATAAATCAAGTCTTTGTTTAAAAAAGAATACAAAATAAAAATTGAATCTGAGGGGACTTTAGTGATATGGTCCTCAATTAATTTCGAGTTTGCAAAGTTGAAGTAGGAGAAGTTAGATTTAAAATAGTATCCTTTTACTGAAGATGTGTCAAGGAGCAGGTCTCCTGAAGTATAATCCATAAAACCTTTGCTTGCTTGAACCAAAGATTTAGGGATTTTTGAAACCAAAGGTGATTTTTTGATTTCCAAGGAGTCCCTACCTTCAAGTTTGAAAAGATTTTGCTGGCTTTGTTTGTCAAATAGTCCGTATTTTCCACCATTAACGATGTATTCGTCCTTAAATTTAAATAGCCCTCCATTATTCCAAGGGTCAATTGCAATGTGTTTTTTTGTTGGGACAATTTTTGCAACATTAAATAAATTGTTTCCGTGATAGGTTAACATGAATTGCTCCCTTTGAAGTTTATTTCCTTTCTTTTCCGCAATTAATCTTGGGATATTGGCAATAACAAATAAGGTGTCTTTTTCAATAAATCCTGAACCAAATTCACTTTTTGCAATATTTTTAGAATTTAAGTAATTGTGAGACTTTAAAAAATATCTTATGCAATCACTATCATTTCCACACAATTGAAATGAGACTTGCTTCAAGTCAATTCTATCAGTTGAAATTTCTAAAAATGTGTCGGACCTATAATAAATTAGCGATTTTTTCAACCGATCATTTAGCAAAAATGAATTTTCGTTAGCATACACCAAATTGGATGCACTGAGTGATTGAGGGGCAATAATTGGGGGCAAAACTTCCAATTTTTGTGGTAATGAAGTTAGTAGGTTAATCTGAGTTTCAAAAAGGTCTATTGATGCCTGAACCTGATTGTTGAAAACGACATAAAGAGTAGGGTTTATGGAATTAGGTAAAATGCCAAAAAGAGAATCGGAAATTAGTACATCCGATTCGAGGATGTAAGGAAGTCCATAATTTAGGAGGTAATCCCTCTGAACAGATTCGATTCTTTTTGGTAAAACAATTTTTGGGTGAATGTTGAAATAGACTTTTTGGAATGGCTCAATGAGAATCCTGCATTTGCTGCATTCCATGTCCGGAATTTTCAAAAGAAATTCCAAACTTTGTGCCTTTATTTGCCAATGAAAATTTAGGAAAATTACAAAGGCCATTCCAAAAAGTCTGAGCATTGATTTTTGCCTTTAATTTAGTTTGGTGTTACAATAAAAGAATCATATTCATACCCTTCTTCATCAATTCCGCCTGGACCTTGCTCCACTGTTGGATTTCCCACCTGAATAGGGTCAAGGTGGTCATCTCCAAAATCAATCCAACCATTTGAAATTGTCCAACACCTGTGCCATTTTTGCCAACCGCATTTTATTTCCAATGAGGAGCCGTTTGATTGGCGCCCCTTGTAATTTCCGTTTTCATGCATGTCAGTAACCTGAAAACTTTCATTTTTTGGTTGACTGTCTTTGGCAAAAATTGAACTTGACGGGATTGCAATCAGACCAATGATTGCGAGATTTTTTAAATGTTTCATATAGTAAAATTTGAGAACACAAGATTTGATTTTGTAAAAAAAAAGCAAATTTTATTGATAAAACTGCAATTTAATATGTTAAATAAATGAAAATCAGTACTTTAAAATTTCCAGGTTTTAGTTGGTAAGGTTAAAATAATGCACTTTTCAACTTCCTGTTTTTGCTCTTGTAATGCTCCATTAATAAATTAGGGTGGTTCGAAAAATTTCTTAGATTGTTAATCTTGAATTTTTTGAATTGGCTTGATAAAATTATTCAATAGAAATCTGCTTTACAATCTTAAAGTAATGGTCAATGGTAAATTGAGATATTGCCTTCTAGAGGTTAAAACGCCAAAATTTTTCCATTTCCAATTCTATTCTCTGGAGATCTGATTTGATCACAACTTCAAATTTTGAATAATTTTCAATTTCGAACTCTGTGTTGACATTTATTGGTTTTATCTGATTTCAGGAGTTTTTCTTGCTAGTAAATAAAACCACCAATACTGAAAAATTTATAAATCTGGCTTCTGTTTAATAAGAACAATTTTATTATGATTAAAACAATTTTCTGACCGCCAAAAACAATTTTAACCTTTCCCTCCCCCCGCCTTAGGTGGAGCAGCGGTACCCCGCAAGGCGCTTGGCTTTAGGGTTTTGCATGGAGGCCGGCTGCCGGCAGAAAGCCCGGCCTACAGGCTAAAAACCCTTAGCCGAGCGACGCGGAGTACAAGCGGATACACCGGCCTAAATGGGGCCCGAACTGCTTTTTGTTTCCTGATGCTTTTGTAATGGCCCCGTTTAGGCAAGGCCCAAAAAAAGCAGCCTGTTGAGCTGCTCTTTTGGTTTATAAAATTTGTGCGGCGTGTGCCTTGGTATCTACTTTGTCGATTACCTGCTCGAGTATGCCATTTTCGTTGATGACAAAGGTGGTTCGCATGATGCCCATGTATTTGCGTCCGTACATGCTTTTTTCGCCCCAAACCCCGTAAGCTTCTGCTACGCTGTGGTCTTCATCGGCAAGCAATGAAAAGGGTAGGTTGTGTTTGGCAATGAATTTCTGGTGTTTTTTGCCCGAATCGGGACTTACACCCAACACTTCATACCCTTTTGCCAAGAAGCTTTGGTAGTTATCACGCAGGTCGCAAGCTTCGGCAGTGCAACCGGGGGTATCGTCTTTGGGGTAAAAATACAAAACCAGCTTTTTGCCTGTATAATCGCTAAGTGTGCGGATGTTGCCGTTTTCGTCGGCTGCTGAAAATGCAGGTGCTTTATCTCCTGCCTGTAATGTCAATGCCATGCAATTAGAACAGAATTTCAGTGGCTTTGTTTGCTACCAATCGGTTTCCCATTCGTAAACGGATGTATTGCCGCGGTTATCGTTGAGTTCTAGTTTCCAACGGGGTTTGTTTTTTTGCAATCCCAGCTGGGCGGCCTGTTTTTCTTCGGCGTAGATATGATCGGCTGCGTAAATGAGTAAATCGTTTTTGGCATCAAAATCAGCAGCAAGCCAGCGTCCGTTTAGGAAAATTTTGTAGCTACCAATTCCCGAGAAATTGTCGTCGATTCGCCAGCGGAAAACAGGTAGGGAATCGCGCGTGTAGCTCAACATTTTGCCGGTGGGGGCAAGGGTATCGTAAAAAACTGTAAAGGTTCCAAAACTTCCCTGGCTGCCTTCAACCCATCCTTTTTTGTAGGTTCCTCCTGCGTACGAAAGTCCGTTGTTTTTACCCACCCTTGCCAGGCAAATAGCTTTTTCGGGAAAAGGAAGTTCGGCATCTGCTTGAATGGCGATGGAAAAGGTTTTATGAATGGCGGTGGTGGATTCGTGTACCTTAAAACAGGGGCCCAACGCATTTTTGGGACGCGCTTGGGTTTCTACATTCAAGTAAAGGGTGTCGTAAAAAGTACCGGAATGGCTTTCTAGCTTTAGACCGGGAATGCTGAAATGATTTTTGGAATTGGGTAACCAAATAGGCAAATCTTTTTTGCTGAATAGATACTCTTCGCGGGGCTTTGGATTGGCGGGAAGTCCTTGCAGGTAGAACTGATAATAGGAATAGTTATCGTTTACATCGCCCACAAAAACCTGCACCGAATCAAGCATACCTTCTTTGATGAATAGTTTGCCCTTGCTTTTATCGGTTTCTATGCCGCTAAAGGGATTGTTATCGTCGCGGAAGAGTTTTTGAATGCGTTGTCCGTTGAGTTTGTACCAAGGATAATCAATATGCTGGTTGATGAACTTACTTTCAGAAAATGCAAAGCGATTGAGTTTGAATCCAAATTTCTTTTTGCCTCGGTAAATAAGTCCGTATTCGTAAAGGCCTTTCTCATCGCGAGGTTTATGAATGAAATCAAAAGCCAGCAATCCAAATCCATATACATCTTCAGGAAGTTTAAGTGTATCGGGAGAAACCAGAATTTCGGGCACATGGAAATTGTCGCCCGGAATTTTAGTCAGCTTGCTTTCATCAACCCGAATTTTTAGAACAGGCGAATTGCCATCGGGTAAAAAAGAATAGGCCCAAAGCTGGTACAGTTTAGGTTTGAGGCTATCATTGGGAAAGGTGCCAAACAAGCCTGGATTCCAGATTTCTTCGGTTTTGGTTTCCCGAATTTCGTAATGCAAGTGTGGACCGGTTGATCCTCCACTATTCCCTGAAAGGCCAATGGTATCGCCTTTGTTAACCCAAATAAAGGGGTGTTTAAATACCGTGTCAAAATTATAGGATTGAATGCGGTACTGGTGGTTGAGAATCCACTGCGCAATTGGACCTTTGTAACATTGCAAATGTCCATACACGGTGGTAAATCCATTGGGATGATCGATGTAAATGGCACGACCATATCCATTGGAGGCAACTTTGATTCGGGAGATGTAACCGTTAGCTGCTGCGTAAACCGGAAGGCCTTCGCGTTCTTGGGTTTTTAAGTCGATACCGCTATGAAAATGGTTATCACGCAAGGAGCCAAAAGGCGAAACCAGGTGAACGGCAGAATCGAGCGGATACCTGAAATAGGGCTTATACGAGCCTTGTGAAAAGCCGGTATAAGCCCAAATGAATGCGCACAAACCAAGCAGGAAACGGAGCTTCATGCCTTATTTTACTTCGGTATGTAAAACCTTTTTTCCGTTGAGAAAACCTTCCAATACATCGCCCATTTTTACCGGGCCAACTCCGGCTGGAGTTCCTGTATAAATGAGGTCACCGGTTTTGAGGGTAAAGTAACCGGAGATATAGCTAATCAATTGTGCAAAATTGAACAGCATCATGCCGGGGTTTCCTTCTTGAACGGTATCGCCGTTTTTTAACAAGAAAAAGTTGTAGTCGGTATCCGGAGCAAAGGGGATAAAATCGCCAATAGGAGCAGAGCCATCAAAGGCTTTTGCAATTTCCCAGGGCAATCCTTTTTTCTTTTGTTCGGCTTGAATATCGCGAGCGGTGAAATCAATCCCCAAAGTGATTTCGGAGATATAACCCAGGGCAAATTTCTCCTGAATGCGCTTCCCCATTTTGCCAATTTTAAGCACCAATTCAGCTTCGTGATGAACATCTTGGCTGAAGTCGGGATGGTAAAATGCTTCTCCACTTTTTAGAAGGGCCGTATCCGGTTTGAGGAAAAGTACTGGTTTTTCGGGAATGGCATTGCCCAGTTCCTTGGCATGTTCGGCGTAATTTCGGCCTACACAGATTATTTTCATGCTAATTTCTCCAATTCAGATTTAACAAACTGCATCAACTCGCGGATATAGGTAGCTGTGAAATTGAATTCAATACCGGCAGCCTCATAAATTTTACCAATAGGTTTGGTATAGCCCAAGCTTAGTGCTTCTTTGTATTGTTCAATGGCCTTTTGCTTGTTGTTGAGGTAATTTCTCCAAACGGCAAGAGCACCCAATTGGGCAATACCATATTCGATGTAGTAAAATGGTACTTCAAACAAATGCAATTGTTTTTGCCAACCGGTTTGGCGGAAATGTTCGTAGCCCGACCAATCTACCAGTCCTGTTCCAAACTCATTGCTCAGTTCAACCCAGTAGGCGCGGCGTTCTGCTGCGGTATGTCCTGGATGGGTGTACAACCAATGTTGGAATTTATCGATAGTGGCAATCCAGGGAAGAATTTTGATAATGCCTTCCAGGTGTTCTTCTTTGGCCCGGTTAAAGTCTTCGGTATTTTTGTAAAACTCATCCTGACCTTCGTAGCTTATCAATTCCATGCTCATGCTGGCAAGCTCTGCCACTTCGCTTGGACAGTTTTTGAAAGCTGCCAATTCAAGGTCTTTGCTTAAAAAGGAATGGACGGCATGGCCACCTTCGTGCACCATTGTTTCCACATCGCGGGTGCTGCTGGCGGCATTCATAAAGATAAAAGGAACGCTGGTTTCTGCCATTGGATAATTGTATCCTCCGGGAGCTTTGCCTTTTCTGCTTTCCAGGTCAAGGCGTTCCATATTGTCCATGGTTTCAATGCACCAGGCAAAGTAATCGTCAACTTTGCGGAAGCAATGAATGGTTTTGTCAATTAAATCTGCTCCACTGGTAAAAGGTTCCAAGGCAGGACGATTTTGGGTGTCCACTTCCAAATCCCAGGGACGAAGGGTATGTCCAAGTTCCTTTTGTCTTTTCTCGTTGAAGGCTTTTACCAAAGGCATCACTTCTTGACGTATGGCATCATGAAAAGCAAAGCAATCTTCGGGTGTATAATCAAATCGGCCAAGCTCGGCAAATTTGTAATCGCGGTAATTGCTAAAGCCCGCATTGATTGCAACCTGGTGACGAAGTGCAAGCAATTTATCGAATAATGCATCCAATTCTTCGGCATGTGCTGCGCGCGCTTCCTGAATTTTTAGGAAGGCTTTTTCACGGATGCTTCGGTCTGGATTTTTGAGGAAGTTAGCAGCTTGTTGCAGGGTAAGTTCTTTGCCTTCCCATTCTATCGACATACTACCCGAAATGCTTCCATACTTTTGAGCTTCGCTGGCAATTTCAGCTTGGAGTGGTATGTTTTCTTCGCGGAAAAGAGCTATTTCCTGGCGAATACTTCTCAGGTAAACGAAATAAGCGTCTCCCGTAAGCTCATTCACAAAAGGAGATTCAATTAATTTCTTGTTGAGGATATCGGAATAAGGCGCGGCCTTGGGTTCGATTTCATTTACAAAAAACAGATAAGCCTTTTCCAATTCGGGATTTGTGGTATCACAGGTCATGTGCACATAGCGCCAAGCAAGGTTCTCGCTCAAGAAGGCTTCTAACTCTGAGCGATCTTTCAGCCAGGCCTTGAGTTCATCTGTAGAAGCGATGTTACGTTCGGCCAAATCTTTGAAAAAAGGGGCTATGCCATCCCAGGAATCAACTTTAAGTTTATCGGGAAGAAATCGGTGTTTAATAATTGTAATCATACATTAAGAGATTGGTTCAAATGTACACTCTTCGGGCAAAATAGGACCTGATATTCATGCAAAAGTTTCCCATCCTTTTACACAGTCATTTTGTTAAACCTTGAGTTTTGTCATTGTTTAAGAATGCCTACCTCAACACATTTGGCCAGCAATCCGCCCATTGCTCCAAGAAAGAGAAAACATATGAAAACGATAATAGAACCATTCCGCATCAAAGCCGTAGAACCCATACGGATGACAAGTAGAGAGGAGCGAACACGCTTTCTTGAAGATGCCCATTACAATTTATTCTCGCTTGATTCTGAGCATGTGCTGATTGACTTGTTAACCGATTCAGGAACCAGCTCAATGAGTGCGAATCAATGGGCGGCCATTATGCGCGGCGATGAATCCTATGCAGGCAGTCCATCCTTTCACCATTTTCAGGATGCGGTGCGGCATCTCATGCCATTCAGACATATTATTCCAACCCACCAGGGTAGGGCGGCAGAGAAAATTCTGTTTACAGCAATAGGTGGTCCCGGAAAGTACATTTTAAACAATACCCATTTTGATACCACACGCGCCAATGTTGAATTTTCGGGTGCAGAAGGGGTTGATTTGGTAATTGCTGAAGGAAAAAATCCGGCTAGCGAGCATCCCTTCAAAGGCAATATGGATTTGGAAAAACTGGAAGCCTTTATCAAAGAAAAAGGAGCAGAACATATTCCGCTTTGTATGCTTACGGTAACCAACAATTCAGGTGGCGGACAACCGGTTTCTATGGAGAACATCCGCGAAACCAAGTACGTTTGTATGAAGTATGGAATTCCTTTGTTTTTGGATGCCTGCCGCTTTGCCGAAAATGCCTATTTCATCAAAATGCGTGAGCCGGGTTACGAGAATCATTCCATTGAACAAATTGTTCAGGAAATGTTTTCGTATGCAGATGGGTGCACCATGAGTGCCAAAAAAGATGCATTGGTAAACATCGGTGGATGGCTTGCTATGAACAACGACGATTGGGCGCTAAATTGCCGCAACTTGCTCATTCTTACCGAAGGTTTTCCAACTTACGGTGGCTTAGCCGGCAGGGATTTGGAAGCCATGGCTGAAGGCTTGAAAGAAGTGGTTCAGGAAGATTATTTGCATTACCGTATTAAATCTACCCAATACTTAGGTCAGGGGTTGATAGATGCCGGCATTCCAATTATGCGTCCTGTTGGTGGACACGCGGTTTACATTGACGCACGTCAGATGTTACCGCATATCGAACCATTGCATTATCCCGGTCAGGCATTGGCTTGCGAAATGTATTTGCATGCCGGTATTCGTACCTGCGAAATTGGAACGGTGATGTTTGGTTTGCAGGCCGATGGTGTTACCGAAAAACCTGCTCCAATGGATTTGGTTCGCTTGGCCATTCCAAGGCGGGTTTATACCCAAAGCCATATTGATTATGTGATTGAAGCCCTTCAAGAAATCAATGAGAACAAATCAGCTTTGCGCGGCATGAAAATCAACTGGCAGCCTAAGCAATTGAGGCATTTCAGTGCCCGATTCAGCTACCTGGAAGATGAATCGCTTCGCCGGAAAATGGTTATTAACTAAACGAAGAATAGTATCAAACCAAAATAGAAAAGCCCTTTAGAAGCTTCAAGCAACTAAAGGGCTTTTTCTTGGTGGTAAAATCTTAATCTGATTCTTTTAAATCTATTCAGCGTCTTTGGCTTTCGCTTTTTTGGCAGCTGTTTTACGAGGCGCTTTTTTAGGCTTTTCTTCAGCCGCAACTTCTTCTTTTACTTCCTCAGCCACCACTTCCTCTTTTACTTCTTCAGCAGGCGCAGCTTCGGCTTCTGTTCCGCGATTGGCAAGTTTTTCCCAATCCAAGGAGTCTTTCAGCATATAAAACCAAGTTATCAGTTTTTTCAAGTCGCTATCGTAAACGCGCTCAGAATCCAACTGAACGGCTTCAATCAGAAACTGACGTACTTTCTTCAATTCTTCTTTTGCAGGAAGTTCAGCAGCTGCTTTTAGTTTCAGAAATACTTCCGAAAGGTGCATATCCCCTTCAAGGGTGTAAATGCTGATGTCTTCAAGTACAGAAACCTTATCGTGAAAACTGGTTGCAAATTTTCTGCCGCTGCCAATGGTTTCAACAATCAGACCATTCTTGCTACGGCCTGTGATTTGGTGTAATCCGCTTACACCCGAAATCGCCACAATATCTTTTAATTCCATTTTCCGTTTTTGATTGGAGGGCAAATGTAGGGAAAAAGGTATTTCCCTGCTTCAATCCCTCAAAAGCCTTTCATTTTGTTTTGTACTTTTGTCGGCTACATGAAGCGGATTTTATTCGGGTTACTTGTGTTATTGGGTTGTTTTTCCGTTCAGGGACAGCAAGTTGTGAACATTGAAAGCAAGCGTTACGATTCGCGTGATTCTGCCCTTCACGGTGAAATTGAGTTATTATTCAACTTTATTCAGAACCAAAATAAGATTATCAACCTGGGCAATAAAATAAACTTAACCCGGGTAAGGCAGGAAAATACCGTGCTTTTTTTAGCTGAATTGAATTTCCTTCAATCCAATAGCAAAAACTTGGATTACAACGCCTATCAACATATTCGCTTTAAGCGGGAGCTCAAACCCTGGTTAAGCGGTGAGGCTTTTGCCCAAACGCAATTCAATCAGCAAATTGGCTTGAAATTCAGAGGCCTGTTAGGCGCAGGTCCACGGATTCGTATTTTTTACGAAGATTCGATGAAACTTTTTGTGGGTCCGATGTGGATGTACGAATACGAGCGAACCACAGACGAATATGCCCGTAATGTGCACAACCGCATGAGCCTGTATGTTTCGTTTTTGTACTTCAAATCATCGGCATTTAATTTTGATATTGTTAGCTATTACCAACCCGATTTAATTGATTTTTCCAATTTCAGATTCAGCTCCGAGGCACGGCTTAACTTGAAGTTTACCACGAACTTTAGTTTTCGTATCAGCTATAGCCAAAATTTTCAGTCGCATCCTCCAAGTGGTATGCCAAACAACCTCAGTACATTACGCAATTCCTTTCTCTATAAATTCTAGGTAGGTGAGTTGGCGCAAAAAAACGCTCGAAAATTGGGCCGAAGGGCTATTTTTGCCCAAAATTCTCCTTCATGGAAACCATTGAAAAATATTCTCCCAAAAACAAAATCCGGGTGGTAACTGCCGCCAGTCTGTTTGATGGTCACGATGCTGCCATCAACATTATGCGCAGAATTATTCAATCCTCTGGGGCTGAAGTAATCCACCTGGGACATGACCGCAGTGCTGAGGAAGTGGTGAACACCGCCATTCAGGAGGATGCCAATGCCATTGCCATGACCAGCTATCAGGGCGGGCACGTTGAATATTTTAAATACATGTACGATTTGCTGCAGCAAAAAGGCTGTGGCCATATCCGCATTTTTGGCGGAGGTGGAGGAACCATTCTTCCCGAAGAGATAAATGAATTGCATGCTTATGGAATTACCCGCATTTATCATCCTGATGATGGACGCGCAATGGGCTTGCAAGGCATGATTAACGACATGCTGATGAAGTGCGATTTTCCAACAGGACAGAACCTGAATGGAGAAGCTACTCATCTCAAGGAGAAAGACTGGAAATCAATTGCTCGCCTCATTTCGGCTGCTGAGAACGACCCGGATTCTTTCTCGAAAATGCACCATAAGATTCTTGAAGATGCTGAAACCTCAACCATTCCTGTTTTGGGTATTACAGGTACAGGTGGCGCAGGAAAATCCTCCTTGGTTGATGAATTGGTGCGTAGATTCTTGCTCGATTTTCAGGATAAATCAATTGCTATCGTTTCCGTTGATCCTTCCAAGCGTAAAACCGGTGGGGCACTTCTTGGCGACCGTATTCGCATGAATGCCATTCGCAATAACCGCGTTTACATGCGTTCTTTGGCTACCCGTCAAAGCAATCTGGCTTTATCAAAACATGTAAAAGAGGCTGTAGATATTTTGAAGGCAGCGCGTTTTGATTTAATCATACTCGAAACTTCAGGTATTGGCCAAAGCGATACCGAAATCATGGATCATTCGGATGTGGCTTTGTACGTTATGACTCCGGAATACGGTGCAGCTACACAGCTGGAGAAGATTGATATGCTTGATTTTGCGGATATCATCGCTATCAACAAGTTTGATAAAAAAGGTTCTTTGGATGCACTGCGTGATGTGAAAAAGCAGTTCCAACGTAACCACCAGCTGTTTGATAAGCATCCGGATGAAATGCCGGTTTATGGAACCATCGCCTCCCAGTTCAACGATCCCGGTATGAACAGGTTGTACAAGGCAGTGATGGATAAAATTGCACACAAAACCGGTGCTCCCCTTAGCTCAACTTACGAAATAACCGATGAGATGAGTGAGAAGGTGTTCATCATTCCACCTTCACGCACCCGCTATTTATCTGAGATTTCTGAAAACAACAGGGGGTACGACAAATGGGTAAATAAACAGGTTGAGATTGCCGATAAACTCTATGGTCTTCATACTTCCACTGAAACCATCAAAGCCTTGAATCCGGAAGACAAAGACCGTTTGCTCAAAGGCTTGGACGAGGCGAAAGCAAAACTTGAGCTTGATTTGGACCCAAGAAACAAACAAATTCTTGAAACCTGGGAAAGTAAAAAGAACTTATACCGCGATGAGTATTATGTATTCAAAGTGCGGGATAAAGAAATCAAAATTAAAACCCATTCAGAATCGCTTTCACATACACAGGTTCCAAAGGTTGCCGTTCCCAAGTTTAAAGGTTGGGGCGATATTCTTCGTTGGGCGCTTCAGGAAAATTTCCCGGGAGAGTTTCCATATACCTCAGGAATTTATCCATTTAAACGCGAAGGTGAAGACCCTACCCGCATGTTTGCAGGTGAAGGTGGACCGGAGCGTACCAACCGCAGGTTTCACTACGTAAGTTTGGGCATGCCGGCTGCACGCTTAAGTACAGCGTTTGATTCGGTAACCTTGTATGGTAACGACCCCGATCACAGACCTGATATTTATGGTAAAATTGGAAACTCGGGTGTAAGTGTTTGGAGTTTGGATGCCGCTAAGAAACTGTATTCCGGTTTCAATTTGGCAGATCCCAAAACATCGGTTTCTATGACCATCAATGGTCCCGCTGCAATCATTTGTGCATTCTTTATGAATGCTGCTATCGACCAACAATGTGAATTGTACATCAAAAAGAATGGTCTTGAAGAAGAAATCAATGCCAAAATCGACGCCATCTTCAAAGCCAAAGGAACCAAACGTCCGGTTTACAATGGACCACTTCCTGAAGGCAATGATGGACTAGGTTTGATGTTGCTTGGCGTAACCGGCGATATGGTTTTGCCTGCTGAAGTTTACCAAAAGATAAAATCAGATACCTTAAAGCAAGTTCGAGGAACCGTTCAAGCGGATATTTTAAAAGAAGATCAGGCCCAAAATACCTGTATTTTCAGCACGGAGTTTTCACTCCGTGTAATGGGTGATGTGCAGCAGTATTTCATCGACAAAGGCGTACGAAACTTCTATTCCGTTTCCATTTCCGGATACCACATTGCAGAGGCCGGGGCCAATCCAATTACCCAATTGGCGTTGACCTTATCCAATGGATTCACCTTTGTGGAATACTACCTGAGCCGTGGCATGAATATCGACGATTTTGCGCCAAACCTCAGTTTCTTCTTCTCCAATGGTATAGATCCTGAATATTCTGTAATTGGCCGCGTTGCACGCAGAATCTGGTCAAAAGCCATGAAGATGAAATACGGAGCCAACCAGCGCAGTCAAATGTTGAAGTACCATATTCAAACTTCCGGACGCTCGCTACATGCTCAAGAAATCGACTTCAACGATATCCGTACAACCTTGCAGGCTTTGTATGCCATTTACGATAACTGCAATTCTCTGCATACAAACGCATACGATGAAGCAATTACCACTCCAACCGAAGAATCGGTGCGTAGGGCAATGGCCATTCAGCTGATTATTAACCGCGAGTTGGGATTGGCAAAAAATGAAAATCCATTGCAAGGTTCATTCATCATTGAAGAGCTAACCGATTTAGTAGAAGAAGCTGTATTGAGTGAGTTTGATAAAATTACCGAAAGGGGAGGTGTACTTGGCGCCATGGAAACCATGTACCAGCGTACCAAAATTCAGGAAGAAAGCTTGTACTACGAAACCTTGAAGCATACAGGTGAGTTCCCAATCATTGGTGTAAATACCTTCTTGAGTAGTAAAGGCTCTCCAACGGTATTGCCAAAGGAAGTTATCCGTTCAACAACCGAAGAGAAGGAATACCAAATTGAAATGCTCAATGAGCTCAAAAAAGGAAATGCAGAAAAAGGCCGCGAGTCGCTTCTGCGTTTGCAGCGTGTGGCCATCAACAACCAAAACATTTTTGAAGAGTTGATGGAAACCGTGAAGTATTGTTCATTGGGTCAAATTACTGCTGCCTTGTTTGAAGTGGGTGGACAGTACAGAAGAAATATGTAATTCAAAAATTAATAATCCGGCTCCCTTGGAGCCGGCTTTTTCTTATGCATTTAAAAGATTCTTTAGGCCGATTCAGGCTTGTAGCCTTTGTTGAAGGCATTTCTTACCTCTTGCTGTTGGGAATTGCCATGCCTTTAAAATACATTTGGGGATGGCCTTGGGCCGTTAAGTACATAGGCTGGGCGCATGGTTTGCTGTTCGTATTGTTTATGATTTCCCTGCTGCAAGTGGCTTTAGAACGCGAATGGAAATTCACGAAAATGGTACTGGCATTTCTTGCCGGATTTATCCCATTCGGAACCTTTTGGTTTGACAAGCGCCTGGAAAAAGAGGCGCAATAATCGTTGTAAATAGGGGGGGCTTAAATTTGCGGAATAAGCGGAATTCTTAAACCGCTTCAAAGGAAATTCTAAAACAACTTCCCTTGCCTTTTTCACTCAGGATTTCAAGTTTCCCTTTATTGGCCTCAATAAATTCCTTTACCAGACTCAACCCAATTCCGGAACCTTGTTCACCTCGGGTTCCTGCTTTTGTTACTCCTACCTCTCCACGAAGAATACGTTCAATATCAGTCTGATCCATTCCGGTCCCTTGGTCAATTACTTCCAATAAAAGATTGTCGGCTTCTATTCGGCTACGTACTTCAATAGAACTTCCTTCCGGACTAAATTTGATTGCGTTGGTTAACAAATTCCGAATGATCATATCCATTTGGTTCATATCGGCTAAAATCTGATGGTCCATTTGCACATCTTCGTTTAGACGGATATTTTTTAACTCCGCTTGTTGTTTTAACAAGTCAATACTTCGGATAACAAGTGGCTGTAATGCTATTTTCTGGAAATCAATATCACGGTGTTCTCGAATCCGGGCTTTCGACCAATTCAAAAGGTTCTCAAGCAACAAATTCAAATTACCGAACTTCTCCTTTAGGGTCTGAATAACATAAGGAAGTTCCTCCTTTTCAAGCATGTCTTCCTCAAGCAAAAACAGGGTTTGTTGGAAGCTTACCAATGGATTTTTTAAATCGTGAGAAAGGATAGAAAACATTTTATCTTTAACTTCATTCAAGTGCTGGAGTTCATTGGCTTTTTTCTGAAGTTCTTCCGCTTGTTTACTTATGAGTAGATTGTCTTCAATTTTGGCTTTTCTGCTTTTCCGGATTTGAATTATGGAAATTAGCAAAACCACAATAATAAAAAACAAAAGGAGGCCGATTATGGCATTTTGTTTCAATTGCTGGTCGTAAATTTTCTTTTCCGACTCAAGGCGATTGATTTTTAGCAATTGCTCACGATTTTCAATTTCAAGTTCAATCTTTTTGATTTTAGCTTCCGAGTTTTTTAAGTCGGATTTATTTTTCTGTTCGGAGTATTCTTTGAAAACCTCTAGGGCTTTTTGATGATTTCCATTTAATTCGTAGGCTTCTGAAAGTTGCTGTAGCCCAATGATTTGATAAGCGTCAGAAGGGTGTTGCTTTAATGAAGATATGTTTGTTAGGGCATATTTTAAAGCGTTTACCCGGTCTTTTTTGCTAAGATAAGCCTGCGCAATATTGTAATAAAATGCTGTTAGATATTCCGCACTTTGGTTTTTAGTAACTAATTCCAATCCCTTTTTTCCGAAGTGAATAGCTTGGTCATACTTGCCGAGAATATTCTCTATTTCAGATAGGTTAGCCAAAATGAGGATTTGATTTTGGGTTGAATTCAACTCTTCGGCAATTTTCAATCCCCTAAGAAAACTTTTTTCAGCCTCAATAAAATTATTTTCTGAATAGGCCAAAACGCCCTCCAAATTTATGATTGCAAATTTTTCAATCAAATTGCCTGCCAAGCTCGACCAATACCAGCTTTGTTGGATGTGTTTTCTTGCTTCCTTGTAATTGTTGAGCATGAAATACACTTTGGCCAAATTGGAATGCGTAATTGCTATTGATCCACTATCATGGGTCTCTCTTTTTATCCTTAGTGATTCCTTAAAATCACGGATAGCACCGACATAATCGCCAAGACTTTCTTTTGCATTACCTCGGTTGTTGTAATTGCTAGATATGGATTCAGTAATGCCGTTTTCTTTACGAATTTTTAAACTGAGGTTGTAGAAGCGAATAGCACGTTTGTGATTCCCTTTGCTTGCATAGTAAACTCCTAAATTGTTAATAGCAGAGGCTATTGCTTTTATTCTATTTGTGCTTTTGGCGCAGTTGAGTGCCTTAGTGAAAAAGAAATAGGCTGAATCAGGCTTGTCGTTGGCATGGTAAGCCGTTCCCATCCAGTTGTAGGCATCGCACTGAAACGAATTATTTTCAGGTTTTGAGACCAAGGCCATTGCTTGCTGGGCTTTGGTCATGCACGAATCATCAACGTTGTTTTGATAAGCATAAACAGACTTGAACAACAATTGTATTCTTGTGCTATCGGGCATTGGCTCCAGTAGCCTCGCCTCCAGTGTTTTAATGGTGTTGAATTGCGCCCAAACTGCGTTCGACCCAAAGCCAAATCCAATCAACCATAAAAGGCTTAATAGTTTTAATGTACGAATGGTTGTCAAATGCATTTATTTGGCTGGAATTTACGCGTATTCTGTCGAAAATAGAAGGGTTGATGAAATAATACAAAAAAAGGCAAAAGGATTTTTCCTCTTGCCTTTCCTGTGTCGATCGATTTTTTATCCTAAAATCCAGTTAAACTTAAATTCTGCTTCGGTAGAAATTTTCATCCGATCAGCAATGCGGGTTAAACGGTCGGGAAGATGAATCAAGTAATCCCTGGCTTTTTCGCCGTTTTCCTTCAAGCCGCTCACGTTTTCAATTTTCCAATCGTCAATCAATCCCTTCAGGATATCAACATAATCCAAAGGAGTATAAACGCCTAAACGCTGCGCACAATCTGAAAAGCTGGCAAACGAATTTACCTTTTCTCCAAGTTCTCTCAGGTATTGTGCAGGCATAACAATTTTCTTTTTCATCATGTCTTCAAATGCCAGCATCATTTCATTGGGGTCCAATTCAAAAATCTTGCTCACAAATGCTTTGTAAGCTTTGGCATGACGAGCTTCATCGGCAGCTACCAATCCGCAAAGTTTGCTTAAAATGGTATTGCCCTGGCTTTTGGCCAAACTCGCTACACGACGGTGCGAAATATTGGTTGCCAATTCCTGAAACGAGGTATAAACAAAATTCCTGTAAGGATCGTTGGATGCTCCGTTGTCAAAACCATCACGAATTAAATACTGAGTTGAAGCCTCAAATTCGCGCATGTTGATCCTGCCACACAAGTATAAATAACGGTTCAAAACATCTCCATGCCTGTTTTCTTCAGCTGTCCAGGCACGAATCCATTTCATCCAATTGTTGTTTTCTTCCTGATTCACGCCATGTAAATTGGCTAACCAGGTTTCATAGGTTGGCAAAGCTTCCTCAGTAATGGTATCTACCACCAAAACGGCCAACAAATCATACGATAAATTGGAGGCTTGTTCTTGAATGGTTTTTAGGTCTGATATAAAGGAATCGTCTGATGTTAATGGCAATAATTCTGAGGCTTGCCAGTTGGTTTCTACTTCATTCAAATAGGTTTCGGATATCGTTTCCACATCTTTTCCGATGTGTAACATAACCTCCGATCTTCCTGGTGATAATGCTTGGTTCATGTACGAAAAAAAACAAATGTAATGGAACAGGTCCTTTCTGTCCAAAACTTAGAGTAACTTATGACGCGAATTTCAGTTCATTTTAAGGTAGTTGAACTGCTGATTTTTACCTTTTTTAGTCAATTTTGCTCAGAAAATAAAGCTGTAATGCAAGTAAAATGGATTGATATTCATACACATAGGAAGTGGAATCGTCCTGATTTACTTTTTGTTCGTCAAGCCTGGAGCATTTCGCTTGCAAAACCCGGCTATTTCCTTTCCAATGGAATTCACCCTTGGCAAGCAGAAAAAGCTTTCTTTGATGTGAACTGGGACTCTCTGTTGCAAAATCCCCAGGTTTTGTTTGTTGGAGAATCAGGATTGGATAGGCTGAAGCCCAATTTGGAGGCCCAAATGAATGCCTTTCGTTGGATGATTGATTTGGCATCTCGTCATCAAAAACCTTTGCTCATCCACAATGTGCGCATGCATCAGGAGATTCAACGCGAATTGAAATCGGTTGATTTTCCTATCATTCTCCATGGATTTTCTGCCAGCCAACAGCAATTGGACTCTTGGCTAAAATTCCCACGGGTTTATTTCTCCCTTGGAATGCGGGAACTCCAACGCGGATTACCTCCCATCCCCTTGAATCGTCTTTTTTTTGAAACCGATACATCTCCACACAGCATTTTGGAAGTTTATCAGGTGTTTTGTTCTAAATCAGGAATTGCCCTGGAGGATTTGCAAAAACAGGTGATTCAGAATTTCAATGAAATAACCGACAATCGACTATCGATCAGATTTCAAGCTGATAAACTAGTTCATTAATATTCAAGCTTATGCTCCCCTATACAACCTCATTAAGGCATAAATGAAATCGGTTCAAAAGGAGGTTTTCCCATTAATTCCAGGCCAGATTCTCTGGAGCTTTGGCCAAATAGGCATAATCTAAACCTAGTGTCTTAACCGCAGCTTCCCAAAGAAAATTCGGATCCGTCTCAAAAACCAAGTTCGATGTGGCTTCCAATGTCCACCAGGATTTTAATGCCATTTCCTCCTCCAGTTGCCCGGGGGCCCAGCCTGAATAGCCAATGAAAAAGCGAAAGTCGCTTATGTTGGCTCTACCGGTATTCAGACAATCATTAACCTGCTCAATGGAGCCGCCCCAAAAAATTCCTGGTGCAATTTCATTGGCTTCAGGTATGCACTCCTTTCTCTTATGAATAAAGTGAAGTGTATTCGTTTCCACAGGTCCGCCGGTGTAAAGCGGGAAATCAGCCTCCAGCAATTCGGGTATCAATTCCATACTCGTCAAGGGATACAGGCGGTTCAATACAAATCCTACACTTCCGTCTGTTTGATGGTCGGTTAGCAAAATCACCGATTTTTTAAAGGATGGGTCGGACATAAAAGGCTCACTTAGCAAAAGACTTCCGCTTTTTGCCTTGAACTGGGTATTAATTTCTCGGATTTCCATAGCAGCCTCTCCAATTGTGCTTCACGTATAGACAGCAAAATCAAGCCCTTTGTTGCGCTAGATTCACTAATTCTTTGTTTTTCACAAGGTAAGAATTGTTTGATACATTTTTGGCTTCGTAAACTTCTGTTTTTTCTGATTGGAATCAGAAAAGGTAAGCCAATGCTTACGTAAGTTTGAGGAAAATTTTTGTCATGATCAGCTCTAAACAACTTGCCGATATCCGGCAGGATTATACCTTAAAAACGTTTTCGGAGGAGGATGTGCTCGAAAATCCACTCGAGCAATTTAAGTTGTGGTTGCATGAAGCCATTACAGCACAGGTTCATGAGCCCAATGCCATGACACTTTCTACCCTTCGTTTTGATGGAAGACCAACGGGGCGGGTAGTTCTATTAAAAGGGTTGAATGAGGAGGGGCTGGTTTTCTACACCAATTACGACAGTGATAAAGGAAAGCAATTGATGTCGAATCCCTTTGCCTCACTTGTCTTTTTTTGGCCCGAGCTTCAAAGGCAAATTCGGGTAGAAGGGCATGTGAAAAAAGTTACAGAAAAGGAGTCGGATGAATACTTCTTTAGCCGACCTATCGAAAGTCAGATTGGTGCGCATGCCTCGCCCCAAAGTCAACCCCTCGAGGGACGACATGTTATTGAGGAACGCCTGAAAGAATTACAAGAATTATTCAAGGAAAAACCTCTTATTCGTCCACGCCATTGGGGTGGGTATGTGCTGATTCCCGACCAATTTGAATTTTGGCAGGGAAGAGCAAGTCGCTTGCACGACCGTTTCAGATGGACATTAAAACCGGGCGAAAAATCGCTTTGGGATTGTACGCGTTTGGCTCCTTAAGAATTTTAATTTCGTTGATTTACAGTGGTATTAGTTCCATTTCTTAATTAATTGTTACCTCAAAACTTAAAAAACCCTAAAGTTTGATATCTTGCTCTTACCCAAATCCCCTGCAATGACTGAAATCGTTTTGGTTTTTCTGACAGCTCTCCTCATCGTGGTATTCGCAATACCATCCATTATCACGGTGGCTAAACTTAAAGGATTGTACGACAAACCAAACGAACGTAAAATTCATGCCAACAAAATTCCCAGATTGGGTGGCCTTGCCGTTTTTATTGGCTATTTATTGTCGTTGTCGGTATTGGGAAATCTGGCTGATGTAGCTGGATTGCAATATTTGTTTGCAGCATTTCTCTTGCTTTTCTTCAGCGGACTTAAGGATGATATTATTGTGCTTTCTCCCATGAAAAAATTGGGAGCTCAATTAGTGGCAACAGGTTTGGTTTCGGTTATGACTCCCGTTCGCCTTACCAATCTGCACGGCGTATTTGGAATTGCTGAAATTCCACTTGGAATCGCCATTCCATTAACCATGTTTACCATTATTGTCATCACCAATTCGTTCAATTTAATTGATGGTGCCGATGGCTTGGCTGGTGCTTTAGGTTTGGTTATGACCATCAGTTTCGGAATTTTATTTGCACTTCAACAGGAATTTGCCTGGAGTGTTATGGCATTTGGCTTAAGTGGAGCCTTGTTGGGATTTTTATTTTTCAATTTCAACCCGGCCAAAATTTTTATGGGCGATGCAGGTTCCCTGACTACCGGTTTTCTGTTGTCTTTATTTGCAATTCATTTTATTGAAATCAATGCTCCCGGAATGTCGCCGGTGAATAAATTCTCATCCGCACCTGGAATCGCCATTGCTATTCTTTTGGTTCCACTTTACGATACCTTGAGGGTGTTTATTCTCAGAACTTCCAAGAAAAAGTCGCCATTTGAGGCCGATAGAAACCATATTCACCATTGGTTGATGCGAATTGGAATGAATCACAAGGAGGTAAGCCTAACTCTTACCTTAATTAATATGGCATTTATTGGAGTTGCCTATACATTGAAGGATAACCCGGCCTATGTGGTTGTTTCCGTGATTATTGGTTTAGCTTTGATTGTTGGCCAATTGCCGGTTTACTTTTACAGGCATCGCCTTTCAGATTTGGAAGCGGATGATTCTGCTTTGATTGAATTGCAGGAAAATCTCCGTGGAAATCCTGAAAATATAAATCAGGATTGAGTAGAACCTAGTTTGGTTTCCAAAAACAAGCGCATTTTTTCAATCGCTTTGGCTCGGTGACTAATGCTGTTTTTTTCATCCGCTGACAGTTCCGCCAAGGTACGTTCATCTCCTTCCGGAATAAACAAAGGGTCGTAACCAAATCCTTTCTCGCCTCGCATTTCATAGCCAATTCGACCTTTCAGTTCTCCTTCAAACAAGTGCTTTTCATTGTTGATAATCAAACAAATGCAGGTAACAAATCGAGCATTTCGGTTTGATTTTCCCTGAAGCTCATCCAGCAATTTTTCCATGTTGGCAAGCGCTGATTTCCCGGGTCCCGCGTACCTTGCACTAATAACCCCCGGAGCTCCGTTGAGGGCCTCAACTTCCAGTCCTGTATCATCTGCAAAAACAGAAAGTCCGGTAATATCAGCGGCTGCCTGAGCTTTCAACAAGGCATTCTCAGGTAGGGTAGAGCCGGTTTCCGGAATTTCTTCATGAATACCTAAATCGGTTAAGGAATACACCTGAATGAAATTCCCTAAAATCTGGTTGATTTCCCGGGTTTTGTTTTGATTATGTGAAGCGAAAATGAGTTTCATATCAGTTGAAGAACATTTTTTTGAGGGCTATCCATAATTTTCCTTTTGCGGCCTGATCGTGTTGGTACGCTGAAAGAGGCATGGCCTTCAACATATTGCAACCTGTAATGCTTGCCTGTTCGTGAACATCCAAACGAATTTGTTGACGAATAAGGTACTCATCGCAACCCCAACTAATTAAGAATTGCGGCTTTAGCCGGTCGAGCAAAAAATCAAATCCTGCCTTTTCATGGGCAATATTGATTAACCAAATATCATCTATTGCCCTGCGAAGCCCCTTTTCAAGAATTCCACTCAGCAGATTCATATCAGCTTCATCCAGATAAGTACTTGATTTCGATTCACAAAGCATCAATATCTTCGACTTACCTGACCCAAGCGGGTTGATTTCTATTGAAAAATCTGTTTCTTTGACCGCGTAAAGCTCCTCAAACAGGGGCAATACAAATTCATCATCAATTCCGAACTCAGTTTGCATACCATGGCAATTTCGATAAAAATCAATAAAACCACTCAATCCAGAATTAACCAGTGTGACTTTGAGAACATTGAATTTGGAAAAATATTCTCTGATCACATGTTTCGTGTGGATTTTACCGATGGAAAATGGGGAGATCCTGAAATCCTTCCTTATGGTCCAATTACAATGGCTCCTTCCATTTCGGCAATCCACTACGGTCAGGCCATTTTTGAAGGCATGAAAGCGTTCAAAAGCGCAGAGGGAAAACCTTTGTTGTTTAGACCAATGGACAATATTAAGCGCCTGAATGAAAGTGCTGTTCGTATGGGAATGCCCGAAATTCCGGAAGAACTTTTTATGGAAGGCTTGAAGCAATTGGTCTCATTGGATCGGGATTGGATTCCAACCAAGGAAGGTAGTGCATTGTACATTCGTCCTTTCATGTTTGCAACAGACGATTTTGTAGGTGTGAGGCCTAGTAATAATTATAGTTTTATCATATTTGGTTGTCCGGTTAACAGCTATTATCCAAAACCAATAAATGTTTTGGTTGAAGAAAATTTTGTTCGTGCTTCTGATGGTATGGCGGGTTTTGCGAAAGCAGCCGGTAATTATGGTATTTCAATGCTTCCTACAATGGAAGCTAAGAAAAAAGGATATGACCAAATTATTTGGACCGATGGCAGGAGTCATCAACATGTAGAAGAATCGGGAACCACCAATTTGTTTTTTGTGGTGAACGATACTACCGTTTGGACTCCGGCTTTAGATGGAAATATTCTTCGCGGAATTACTCGTGACAGTTGTATTCAACTGCTTAAGAAACGCGGATTAACGGTTGAAGAAAGAAAAGTTTCTGTTACGGAGATTATTGAGGCCGCAAAAGCAGGAACCTTAAGCGATTGCTTTGGAACAGGAACCGCAGCCATCATTGCTAAAATTGCCGGTATTGGTTACCAAGGCCAGGACTTTATGCTTCCAGATCCCGAAAAACGTGATGTTTCCAACTGGTTGTATGCCACAATTTATGGCATTCAAACCGGAAAGTTAACAGACGATTTTGGCTGGGTTGTTGCTGTTGATTAACCTCATGGAAAATTAGTTGAGTTCTGGCCTTAGCTTGAATTCAAAATTTAACTTTCTCATTTCATAAAATCTTACAGGGCGGACCAAAAGGTCCGCCCGCATTTTTTTAGCTGTTTACTTTTCCCCTAAAAAGACTTTCGGCTTTTGAAGTTCAATTGTAAAGGAGCAAGAACCTTGATCGATGCGCACTATAACTTGCACATCAAAATCCAACAACCTCATCGGAAATTTATGATAATCAATTCACTTTGCAGAAATATCAATAGTTTTGGATTGAGTTTGGATTGGAAAAAAGACTAAATCCTGACACAAGCAAAGCGCTTTTAAATTTGCTCGAGGGAAAATTGAGCCGACTTTGAATCCTTCAAAATCAAGAGCAAATTCACTAAAAAAGAACATTGCCAAATTTGACAATGCAGGAAATGTTCATTTTCATGCTTTTGATTGTCAGGTTTTTTTATTTGGATGAATTCTAAATAGCTTTTTTTTAGCATTGCCTTCCAGCAGTTGACAAATGGTATTATATTCGCGGCTGTGTTCCAAAAAGTGCGCTCATCAAGGCTTTCAGGTTTTGACATGCATTTTACAGTTCACAAGCAAACATTGAAAATCATCAAATAAATGAAGCTTCATCGATTACTATCAGCTGTTGTCATTTCACTAGTTTCTCTGAATCTGGCTTTTGCAGATGCAGCAGAAGGTGAAAAGCTGTACAAAGCCAATTGTACGGCATGCCACGCAATTAACGACAAAGTAGTAGGTCCTGCCTTAAAGGACGTACACAAACGCCGCGATGCCAAGTGGCTTGTTAAATGGATTAAGAATTCGCAAGCTCTTGTTAAATCAGGAGATGCAACGGCGGTTCAAGTTTACAAAGAAAACAATGAGTCGGTAATGACTTCATTTGAACAACTTTCTGATGCTGAAATCACAAGTATTATTGATTATATCAAGCAAGAAAGCGAAGCTCCTGCCGCTGCACCTGCAACTGCCAGTACAAGTGGAACTGAAGCTCCTGCTGCTGGTGCAGATTCTGGCGCTTCATCAGGTGGTTTCTATTCAACAACTACTTATGTTTCTTTGATGGTAATGGCAGCAATCCTGGTTTTGATTGCTATCATCCTCATTCGTTTGAAGAAAGTTGTTGATGGTTTGTATCAGCAAAAATTCCCTGAACAAGCTGCTGCAGAAGCTGCTGAAAACATCAGCTGGAAAGACAATAAAAAGTCGTTCAGATACAAATTGTTCAAGAAACATCCGGTTGCCGGTGCCATTGTGGTAAGCTTAATGTTTACCGTAGTGTTTGGTCTTTACGGTTTTGATTACGGCAATAAATACATCGGTGTTCAGAAAGGATATGCTCCTGAGCAGCCTATTAAATACTCACACGAGTTGCACGCCGGTACTTACAAAATCAACTGTTTGTATTGTCACAACGGTGCCGATAAAGGAAAACAAGCTTCAATACCTTCACCTAGCACCTGTATGAACTGCCACATGCATGTTCAAGCAAAAGAAAAATACAATGGTTCAGTTTCTCCTGAAATCCAAAAAATTTATGATGCCGTAGGTTGGGATGCTGAAAAGCGTGCTTACGACCCAAGCAAAGAGAAAAAGCCTATCAAATGGGTAAGAGTTCACAACTTACCTGACCACGCTTACTTCAACCACGCTCAACACGTAAAAATTGGTAAAGTTGAATGTCAGGCTTGTCACGGTCCGGTTGAAACAATGGCCGTTGTTTCTCAGCAACGCAGCTTGCAAATGGGATGGTGTATCAATTGCCACCGCGAAGCAAAAGTTGATGTTGCCAATAACGATTACTACGAAAAACTACACGCCAACCTGAAAGCAGAAGGCAAAGAAATGGTTACTGTAGCTCAGAACGGTGGTCTTGAGTGCGGAAAATGTCACTACTAAACCTGAAGTCTAACATTTAACGAAAACAACATTCAATGGAAAATAATAAACATAGCTACTGGAAAGGTTTAGAGGAACTGAATCAGGATCCGAAGTTCCTGGAAAATAAGCGCAATGAATTTGCAGAAGGAATTCCTCTGGATGAAGTATTCACGGAAGAGGATGGTGGCATGAATGCCAACCGTCGCGATTTCTTGAAATACTTTGGCTTTGGAATATCAGCAGTTGCTTTGGCAGCTTGTAACAAAGCTCCAATCAAAAATGCTATTCCTTATATCGTAAAACCTGAAAATATCACTCCGGGTATTCCTAACTATTATGCTTCAACAACTCCATCAGGTTGCAGCATTTTGGTAAAAACCCGCGAAGGTCGTCCAATTAAAATAGAAGGTAACCCTGAATCACCTATTTTCAAAGGTGGTGTTAGTGCAGCAGACCAAGGTACATTGCTTGGTTTGTACGATAACGAGCGTTTGAAAGCTCCTATGGCTTCTGGCAAAGAGGCTAGCTGGGATGCTGTTGATGCTGATATCAAAAAAGCACTTGCTTCTGCAAGCAATATTCGTGTAGTAAGCGGAACCTTGAACTCACCTTCAGGCAAACGTGCTTTGGCTACCTTCATGGCCAAGTATCCATCTGCTAAACACATCCAATACGAAGCATTCTCTCAGGGAGCAATTGCTGAAGCAAATCAAATTGCTTTCGGTAAAAATGTTATCCCTGGTTACCGCTTCGATAAGGCAAACGTTATCGTTTCTTTTGGTGCCGATTTCTTAGGAACCTGGATTTCTCCAGTTGAATTCGCTAAGCAATGGTCATCAACTCGTACCGCCGAGAACAAGAAAATGAGTCGCCATATCCAGTTTGAATCTTACCTTTCGGTTACGGGTTCAAATGCGGATGTTCGCTACCCAATCAAGCCTTCTGCTGAAGGTGTTTACCTCATTTCCCTCTACAATAAAATTGCTGCTTTAGCCGGAGTTCCTGCATTGGGTTCAATGCCTGCTGTTGAACTTCCGTTAAACATGATTGAGTTAACTGCAAAAGAACTTTGGGCTGCTAAAGGCGCTTCATTGGTAGTTTGTGGTTCAAACAACCTCGATCACCAATTATTGGTTGCTGCTATCAATAGCATGCTGGGTAATGTTGGTTCAACTTATGATTTAGACAACTACAGCAATCAGCACTACAGCAACGATGCTGCTTTTGATACTTTTGCAAATGAATTGGCTTCTGGTGCAGTAGATGCAGTAATTTTCTGGGGAACTAATCCGGTTTACAGTTATTACAATTCAGCTAAATTGGCTGAAGGCATTAGGAAAGCAAAACTGAGTGTATCCACCAATTTGCTGCTAGACGAAACTTCTGAACTTTGTAAATACAACGCTCCAGCAGGACATTTCTTGGAAAGCTGGAACGATTCAGAACCAAAAGCCGGATATTTCGCTTTAACTCAGCCTACCATTTCTCCTGTATTCAATACACGTCAGGCTGAAGAAAGCTTGTTGCGTTGGGCTGATAACACTAGCAATTACTACGACTTTATCCGCGAAACCTGGAAAGGCATGGCGGGCGGAAGTAGCGAAGAGGCTTGGGTAAAGAGCTTGCACGATGGTTTCTATTATGCAGGTCCTAAAGCTACAAGTGCTCCAAAATTTGCAGCTGATTTAAGCAGTGCAGTTAATGCTGCATACAGCACTTACACAACAAGCAAAGCCAAAAAAGAACTAAAGCTTTATAGCAAAGTGGGTGTTCTTGATGGAACTCATTCCAATAACCCTTGGTTGCAAGAATTACCTGATCCAATCAGTAAAGTAACCTGGGATAACTATGCCAATGTTTCAAAAGCAACTGCTGATGAGCTTGGTTTGAAGGAAGGTGATTTGATTACCATCAGCTCAAAAGCTGGAAAAATCGAATCAATTCCAGTTTTGATTCAGCCTGGTCAGCCTAACAATGTAATTGCAGTAGCAGTTGGTTATGGCCGCACTTCAGGTGGAAAAGTTGCCAAACTTGCAGCAGGTAAAAATGCTTATGGAATGGCAGCATTGAGCAACAAAACAACTGTTTACGGAAACTTTGATATCACAATCGAGAAAGTAGGTAGCGGTTATGAATTGGCTCAAACCCAAACGCACCACACCATCGAAGGTCGTGCAATCATCAAAGAAGCTTCCTTGGGCGAGTATGTGAAAGATGCAAAAGCTGGCAATCACGACCACCACGCAACGTTGAAAGAAAACGGCAACTTGCTTACACTTTGGGGCGAGCACGATAGCAAAGGTCACAAATGGACCATGGCTGTTGATTTGAACAAATGTACAGGTTGCGGTGCTTGCGTTGTAGCTTGTAATGCCGAGAATAACGTACCGGTTGTAGGTCGCGCAGAAGTGTTGAAGCGCAGAGAAATGCACTGGATTCGTATCGACCGCTACTACAAATTCAAAGACAAAGAAGGAAAAGGTATTACCCGTGAAAAAGGTAATGCTAGTGCAATTTTGAAAGCAGAAGGAGAGAATGTTTACTCCCTCGATTCAGAAGATACAACTACCAATTTTGAAGATGTAAGCGTTGTTCACCAACCTTTGATGTGTCAACATTGCGGACATGCGCCTTGCGAAACGGTTTGTCCGGTACTTGCAACCGTTCACAGCTCAGAAGGTTTGAACCACATGGCTTACAACCGTTGCGTAGGTACTCGTTATTGCGCAAACAACTGTCCATACAAAGTGCGTCGTTTCAACTGGTTCAAATACCGCGAAAACGACCAGTTTGATTTCAACTTCAACAACGATCTTGGAAGAATGGTTATTAATCCGGATGTAACAGTACGTTCACGTGGTGTTATGGAGAAATGTTCATTCTGCGTTCAGCGCATCCAGGCTGGTAAGTTGAAAGCGAAATTGGAAAACAGAACCATTAAAGATGGTGATGTAAAAACAGCTTGTCAGCAAACTTGCCCATCTGATGCTATCATCTTTGGAGATATCAACGACGCTAACAGCGAAGTGGCAAAATACTTCAAAAACGAGCGTAGCTACTTCTTGCTTGATGAATACAACGTACAACCATCTGTTGCTTACTTAACCAAAGTACGTAACATTGACGAGAAGCTGGCAGAAGAGCATCATGGAGCTGCGAAGCACAAAGCAGAGCCTGCAGGTGAGCACAAAAAAGAGGAGTCACATTCATAATCTGAAAACTGAATTAGCACATGTCATACGAATCACCAATTAGAGACCAATTAGTAACCGGTGGCAAAACCTATCGCGATGTAACTCGCGATATTACCAGACCACTTGAAAATCCACCTTCTAAAGGCTGGTGGATTGGCTTTAGCCTTTCAACACTGGTTCTGGCCATCTGGATTGCAGCAACTACGTACACCGTAATTGTTGGTTTAGGAGCCTGGGGCTTGAACAAAACAGTAGGTTGGGCATTTGATATTACCAACTTCGTATTCTGGGTAGGTATCGGTCACGCCGGTACGCTTATCTCAGCAGTACTCTTGCTTTTCAGACAAAAATGGAGGATGTCAATTAACCGTTCTGCGGAAGCGATGACCATTTTTGCGGTAATTTGCGCAGCTTCATTTATTCTTTCGCACATGGGTCGTCCGTGGGTAGCTTACTGGCCAATCCCACTTCCAAATGCTTTGGGTACACTTTGGGTTAACTTTAACTCACCATTGGTTTGGGACGTATTCGCGATTTCAACTTACTTCTCTGTATCCTTGGTTTTCTGGTATATCGGTTTGATTCCGGATATCGCTACTGTTCGCGACCGTGCAACAACCAAAGCCCGCAAGTTCTGGTATGGTTTGTTTGCCATGGGTTGGAATGGTTCAACCAGAACCTGGCACAGATATGAGGTTATCTCTTTGATTCTTGCAGGTATTTCAACTCCATTGGTACTTTCAGTACACTCTATCGTATCTATGGACTTTGCCACATCCTTGGTTCCAGGTTGGCACACTACCATTTTCCCACCATACTTCGTAGCTGGTGCTATCTTCTCCGGATTCGGAATGGTATTGACACTTTTGGTTATTGCCCGTGAGGTAATGAACTACAAAGACTATATCACCGAAGCCCACTTAGATGCCATGGCGAAAATTGTAATGGTAACAGGTACTATGGTAGGTATGGCTTACATCACAGAATTCTTCGTAGCTGCTTACTCTGGTGTTGAATACGAACAGTACGCTTTCCTTAACCGTGCTTTCGGTCCATACTGGTGGTCATATTGGACTATGATGAGCTGTAACTTGATTGCTCCTCAGGTGTTCTGGTCAGCAAAAGCCCGTAAGAATCCAAAAGTATTGTTTGTGATGTCAATCATCGTAAATATTGGTATGTGGTTCGAGCGTTTCGTAATTATCGTTACCTCGCTTCACAGAGATTTCCTTCCTTCAAGCTGGGCTATGTACACCCCAACCGTTACCGAAGTAAGCATTCTGATTGGTTCATTCGGATTGTTCTTCTTCCTTTACTTCCTATTCAGCAAATTCTTACCATCAATCAATATGGCAGAGGTTAAGAGCATTATCCCAACTCATCACGATGACCACGGACATGCAGATCATCACCATGCCCACGCAACAGCAGAGAAAGGAGCCGTACATGGACACTAAAAAAATGATTTTAGGGGTTTACGATAATCCCGATAAGATTTACGCAGCTACCAAAAAGCTGATCAATAGTGGTTACTCAATTGAGGATGTTTATTCTCCCTTTGCCATTCACGGCATCGATAGATTGATGGGCATTAAGCGCTCACGTTTATCAGTAGCAGCCTTTTTGTTTGCCATGACAGGTTTGAGTTTAGCTGTAATTTTCCAGGTTTACGTGTCTAAAATCGACTGGCCAATGATTATTGGTGGTAAACCTAATTTGCATATTCCTACCTATATTCCAATCACCTTTGAATTGAGTATTCTCTTCACCGCTTTTGGAATGGTAGCTAGCTTTTTCATTGTTAACCGCATGTTCTGGGGTAAAAATGCAGACATCATCGATCCTCGTGTAACAGACGATTTGTTTGTTGTTGCTGTAAATATCAAAGAAAATAAAACTGATGTTCAGGCTTTGAATCAGATTCTGATTGAAAACGGAGCCATTGAAGTCAGAGAAAGGATTAAAGAAGACTAATGGCAAACTCAAGATTAATACTCAGTGCTTTTGTGCTGATGGGAGCTGCATCCCTGCTCAGTTCCTGCAGTGCCGGAGGTGAAAATCCCGGTTACGAATTCGCCCCTAACATGTACCATGGATTTGGTTACGAGCCTTTAGCTCAGTTAGCTGATGAGCCTAACAAAATCAATCCTCATGGAATGAACATGCGCGAACCTGTAAAAGGAACTGTTGCCAGAGGACAAGCTGATTTCGCAAAATATGCCCTTCCAGTTAGCAATGAAGGATATGAAGCATCTGCTGCTTTTAGAAATCCTCTTCCTGCATCAGCTGCTAATATTGCAGAAGGACAAACGCTTTACAATATCAATTGTACGCCTTGCCACGGTGATAAAGGCTTGGGTGATGGTTCAATTGTTGCTGCCGGAAAATTCCCTCCTCCGCCTAGTTACGATTCAGACCGTATCAAGACTACACCTGATGGTAAAATGTTTTACTCAATCCGTTACGGTAAAAACCTGATGGGTGCTTATGGAACTACATTAACTCCTGAGCAAATCTGGAAAGTAGTTCATTATATCCGCACCGTAAGTGGACCGTACAAAGGATCAGCCACTGCTTCAAAATAAAGTTAACCGAAGAAAAGATTTAAAAATGGAACACGCAGAAGTACATATCAGAGAAGAAAAATATGCCATTACAGATGGTAACAAGAAATGGGCTTTTGGCCTCATGATTGTTGGTCTGATTTTGGCCGCTATCGGTTACTTCACCTACCATCCGCACATGGAAGGTTTGGGCGAACACGACCTGCACCATTTGGTTCAAAAGCGTTTGCTTAGCAACTTGTTGGTTAATGGTTATTTCTTTTTCATCGTTTCAATTTGTGCCGCGGCTTTCATCGCCATCTCACAAATTGCAAATGCAGGTTGGTATATCGCCATCCGTAGGATTCCTGAAGCAATGAGTGAGTATTCACTTGTTGGTGGACCTATCCTTATTATCGTCAGCTTAATTGGATTACCTGTTTTATACCATTGGGCACACGATGGAATCATGAATCCTGAAGCTCCTAATTTTGATGCAATCCTTGCCGGTAAAAGCTGGTACCTAAACAAACCTTTCTTCTTCATTAGAATGATTGCGTTTATGGGTTTCTGGATTTTTGCAGCACACATGTTCCGTCAGTATTCTCGCAAAGAGGATTTGGCTGGTGGACTTGAGAACTACAAAAAGACTTATGCTTTATCAGCAGCTTTCACCGTTATTTTTGGATTTACTTTCTCCATGTTCTCATGGGATCAAATGATGAGCATTGATGCACACTGGTATTCAACCATCTTCTCAATCTATAACTTTGCTACAGGTTGGGTGAGTGCATTGTCAATTGTGTATTTGTTTACCCACTACCTACGCGGTAAAGGCTATTTGAACATAGCAAACGACGAGCATTTGCACGATTTGGGTAAATTCATGTTTGCCTTCTCCGTATTCTGGACATACATGTGGACCGCTCAGTTCTTGTTGATTTGGTACGCAAACATTCCAGAGGAAGTAGCTTACTACAAAGAGCGTTTGTTTGGTTCATACCAATTCTTATTCTACTTTGTTGTATTGATTAACTTCTTGGTTCCGTTCTTCTTCTTCATGAGAAGAGACTGGAAGCGCAGCAAAATTGCCGGTTACTTCGTAGCATCTTTAATTTTATTGGGTCACTGGTTAGATGTGTATTTGATGGTTATGCCTGGTTCTATGAACTTAGCTACAAATCCTACAGAAGCTAATCCGGGTGGAATCATTAAAGTTCCTTTCCAAGGATTTGGTTTGATGGAGATTGGTTTCTTGTGTCTGTTTACAGGTTTGTTCCTGTTCATGACTTTGAAAGCCTTAACCAAAGCCAACCTATACCCAACCAAGCACCCGTATATCATGGAAAGTGCTTTGCACGATGTAGGAATCTAATCCGAACATACATTCATAAAAAAGACCATCGATTTCGGTGGTCTTTTTTTATGCCCATTTCTGCAGCGAGGAATAGCGGAGACACTATTTCTAGATACCAGTAGGGTATTGGGTGAATCTTTTTGGGGAGTAATTAAGGGCAAAACATTTCGCCCAATTACAGTTCGCGTTCGAAATTTACAACGGCATTGGCGCCGTCAAAACGGCCCATAGGGTTAAACTTGGTGATTTTTACGCGTACCTTTTGCAGGTACGGATATCGGTCGCATAATTCCTTAACAATCGATTTGCCCAAATCTTCAATTAGTGCGCGGCGTTCGGCCATTTGACGACCCACCATGGAATAAACTTCCTCGTAGTTAACCACATCGCTCAGCTCTTTGAATTCTTTGTCGTCGTAAACAAATTGCTCCAACACTACGTCAACACGGAATTTGCCGCCTTTTTTGGCCTCTTCCGGGTACCAGCCGTGAAAGGCGTGGAATTCCATTCCTTCGAGTGATGTTTCTAATTTCATGTACGATTAACTGCTTGCAAAAAAAGGGGAAAAGAGATGAAGAAACAAAGCCTTTCCAAGGCCCAGCCCAAATGAAAACAGGGGATTTGCGTAAAATTACAAGGGTTAAATTCCTGATTGCGTAAAACTAGCTCCGCCATTGACCAATAAACAAAGAAACGTTTTACTTTTTGGGTTTGAACTAGCTAAATTCGCTGACCCATTTTAGGGTGAGAATTACAGACCAAGCAAAACTATGAGTGAACATAATTTCACACGTGCGAATAAGCAGGATGCCTACCAGCACCACGATTATTATCTGATGGATGAGCTTCTTTCGGAAGAACATATCCTGATTCGTAATACAGTTAGAGATTGGGTAAAACGTGACCTTTCTCCCATCATTGAAGATGCTGCTCAAAAAGCCGCATTTCCTCACCATATCATCAAAGGCCTGGGTGAAGTAGGGGCTTTTGGTCCGCAATTGCCTGCCGAATATGGCTGCGGTGGAATGGATTACATTACCTACGGCATCATCATGCAAGAATTGGAACGTTGCGATTCCGGTATTCGTTCAACTGCATCCGTGCAGGGCAGTTTGGTGATGTACCCCATCTACAAGTTTGGTTCTGAAGAGCAAAAACATAAATACCTGCCTAAATTGGCTAAGGGAGAAATGATGGGTTGCTTTGGTTTAACTGAACCCGACCATGGTTCTAACCCTGCCGGAATGGTTACCAACTTCAAAGATGCCGGAGATGGCAAGCACGTGATTTTGAATGGTGCCAAAATGTGGATTTCAAATGCTCCATTTGCAGACATCGCTGTGGTTTGGGCAAAGAATGAAGAAGGCAAGATTAAAGGTATTATTGTTGAACGTGGAATGGAAGGTTTTACTACTCCTGAAACGCATAACAAATGGAGCTTACGTGCTTCGGCTACCGGAGAATTAGTGTTCAACGATGTGAAGGTTCCAAAGGAAAATATCTTACCTGGCGTTGAAGGGTTGAAAGGTCCATTAACTTGTTTGAACTCGGCTCGCTATGGCATCAGTTGGGGGGCAATTGGTGCGGCCCTAGATTGTTACGATACCGCATTGCGTTACAGCAAAGAGCGTGTACAATTTGGCAAGCCAATTGGTGGATTCCAGCTTCAGCAAAAGAAACTTGCTGAAATGATTACCGAGATTACCAAAGCCCAACTCTTAACTTGGCGCTTGGGTGTGTTGATGAATGAGGGTCGTGCCACCCCGGCTCAAATTTCTATGGCCAAAAGGAACAACGTAGATATGGCTCTAACCATTGCCAGAAACGCACGTCAGATGTTAGGCGGTATGGGCATTACAGGTGAATACCCAATTATGCGTCACATGATGAATTTGGAGTCGGTTGTAACCTACGAAGGAACCCACGATATCCATTTGTTGATTACCGGTATGGATATTACCGGTGAAAATGCATTTTCATAAAATAAATCATGCGATGCCGGAGTGTCCATCACGGATATTTCGGCATTGTTTTTATACCTTCTACCACAAATTATAAACCTATGTATGTAATAAAATTCGGTACCGATGGATGGAGAGGCATAATTGCCGATGAGTTCACGGTTGAAAATGTAAAACGCGTTGCCCAGGGGACCGCAGAGTATATCAAGAAAGAATTCCCCACCAATTTATCGGTTGTTATTGGCCATGATTGCCGCTTTGCCGGTGAACTGTTTGCAGAAACCACTGCCCGTATTATGTGTGCCAATGGCATTAAAGTGAAAATGGGAAAAGGTTTTGTTTCTACCCCCATGGTTAGTTTGGGTGCAGTGAAATATGGCGCAGCTTTGGGTGTGATAATTACGGCCAGTCATAATCCTCCTGCTTATAGCGGTTTTAAGTTGAAAGCCCACTACGGCGGACCATCAAGTCCGGCTGTAATTGATGCCGTTGAGCAGGCCATTCCAGGCACACCTGTTAGCCTGCCTTTAAGTTCCATGCAAGAATTGATTGATAAGGGGATGATTGAGTACGTGGATTTGGAAACCATGTATGTCAATGAAGTGGAGTCCAAATTCGACTTGAAACTGATTAAAAGTTCAGGTATGGAGTTTGCCTACGATGCCATGTATGGTGCAGGTCAGAATGTAATGCGCAGGTTGTTTCCTGAAATTACCTTATTGCATTGCGACCATAACCCGGGCTTCGATGGACAAGCACCGGAGCCAATTCATAAAAACCTGACCGAGTTCAGCGAACTCATTCGCATTAGCGAGGAAATTGATTGCGGTTTGGTAACAGATGGCGATGCAGATCGCATTGGTTTGTACAACAAAGCCGGAAAATTCGTGGATTCACACCATATCATTCTGTTGTTGGTGCATTATTTGCACAAGTACAAAGGAATGAATGGAAAGGTGATTACGACGTTCAGCGCGACCTCAAAAATTACTCAATTGGCTCAGGCTTATGGATTACCGATTGAAATTACCAAAATTGGTTTCAAGTACATCTGCGAGAAAATGGTAACTGAAAATGTGTTGGTGGGTGGTGAAGAAAGCGGAGGAATTGCCATCAAAGGATTTATCCCTGAACGTGATGGAATTTGGATTGGATTAACCCTATGGGAATTCATGGCCAAAACAGGCAAAAGTTTGGATGAATTGATTCAGGAAGTGTACGATGTGGTTGGTTCTTTCTCCATGGGAAGAATTGATTTGCACATCACTGAAGAAATCAAACAACGCGTTTTGGCTGATTGCAAATCAGGTAAGTACAGCAAGTTTGGTAACTATACCATTGAAAAAGTGGAAGACCTTGATGGATTCAAATTCCATTTGGGCAATGGTGAATGGGTGATGATTCGTGCCAGTGGCACCGAGCCTGTTCTTCGGGTTTACAGCGAAAGCAATACCGAGGAAAACGCGAACAAAATCCTTCAGGCATGTAAGGAAACAATTCTTGCTTAAGCAGCACGATAGCTATTGGCTATAGCGATGGCCATAGTTTGCGTGTAAGATTTTAATTCAGGGCCATTAGCTTGTTGCTATTGGCCCTTTTTTAAAATGGCGATGGCTATTGGCTATAGCTATGGCTAATGTGCGTGAACGAATTGAGGGGAGGGCCATTTGCTATTAGCCTTTAGCCATTGGCACGATTGTCGTGTACGATTTGCAATTGATGAACGATGGTTATAGCTATTTGCGAGGGCTTTTGAATTCATGAGCCGATTTCTGCTTTTTTAATCCGCCTCCGGCGGGTGGGTGACACTATTGTAACATGGTGTCGTTAAAAACTTTAAATTGAAACACCATAAAGGGTGGAAGGATTTTAGTGGAAGCCGTTAGCCCTTGGCTATCCAACAGCCAACCTAAAGGACGTGACAACAGCTAAGGACCAATTGTTATTGGCCCCTAGCAAAAGCAAAAGGGCAAAAGCAAATAGCCCACTATTCAAAATCGTTCAAGAAATCCAAGCCATCGCCAATAGCCATCGCTATAATAAACTATTTAATAGCACTTGAACCATTTCAATCGGTTGTGAATTAAAAGCAAAAGGCCAATAGCAAAAGGCCAAAAGCCCACCTGTTAAAATCGTTCGAGAAATCCAAGCCATCGCCAAAAGCCATCGCTATCGTCCCCCAATTAAAATCGCTAGAGAAAATTAAGCCAAAGGCCAAAGGCAAATAGCCAATGGCCCAGAATTAAAAATCGTTCGAGAAATCCAAGCCATCGCCAATAGCCATCGCTATCGTCCCCCAATTCAAATCGCTAGAGAAAATTAAGCCAAAGGCCAAAGGCAAATAGCCAATGGCCCAATATTAAAAATCGTTCGAGAAATCCAAGCCATCGCCAATAGCCATCGCTATGGTTAGCTATTTAAAAGCACTTGAACCATTTCAATCGGTTGTGAATTAAAAGCAAAAGGCCAATAGCAAAAGGCCAAAAGCCCAGAATTAAAATCGTTCGAGAAATCCAAGCCATCGCCAATAGCCATCGCTATCGTTCCCCAATTAAAATCGCTAGAGAAAATTAAGCCAAAGGCCAAAGGCAAATAGCCAATGGCCCAATATTAAAAATCGTTCGAAAAATCCAAGCCATCGCCAATAGCCATCGCTATCGCCGGCTCTTAACTAATCCGGCAAAAGCATCTTTGCTAAATCCGAGCTGTCGGGCAACTGTACATCGGCATCCAGACTTTCATAAATGGAATTCTTGCTTTTAAACTCAGGAACAATTTCCTTCATCTTTCCAACAATCCGCATCATGTCTTGGTTCCGGTACATGTCAATCAGTTCGTAGGTGTTCTTTTCTACCTCATTAAAATCGTACTTCCTCACTTTACCAATCATGATTTTTGGATGGTGAGTCGGCATGGTGTTTTCTTCGTCGTTCAACAGCTCTTCGTAAATTTTCTCACCTGGCCTCAAACCGGTAAATACAATTTGAATGTCTTTTCCAAGGGTGAGTCCGGATAGTTTGATCATTTTCTTCGCCAAATCAACAATTTTGGTCGATTTACCCATGTCGAAAATGAAAATCTCGCCGCCATTTCCCATGTTTCCAGCCTCGAGAACCAATTGGCAAGCCTCTGGAATGGTCATAAAATAGCGGGTAATATCCGGATGGGTTACGGTGATTGGACCGCCTTCTTCAATCTGTTTTCTAAAACGGGGAATAACCGAGCCGCTCGAGCCTAGAACATTGCCAAATCGGGTAGTGATAAATTTCGTTCTTCCTCCTGTCAATTGATTTTGATAGAAAAGCGATTGAACATAAATTTCGGCAATTCGCTTGCTTGCTCCCATCACATTGGTAGGGTTAACTGCCTTGTCTGTGCTCACCATTACAAAACGATCTGCTTTGTATTTAACAGCGAAATCGGCAATGGTTTTTGTGCCGCGTACGTTCACCCAAATGGCTTCACTTGGATTGTCTTCCATCAAAGGAACGTGTTTATAGGCCGCAGCATGATAAATGATATTGGGCTGATACTTTTCAAAAATCATCGCCATGCGGGCTTCATTGGTAATGTCGCCCACAATAATTTCAACAAAGGTGTTTAGCTCATTTTTAAAATTCTCCTGAAGTTCAGAATCCAATTCGTACAATTTGATTTCCGACTTATCTACGCAGAGCAATTTACGTGGTTTGAACCGCAACAACTGCCTAACCATTTCGGAGCCAATAGAGCCTCCAGCGCCGGTTACCATTACCACTTTGTTGTTCACTTGGTTGCCAATCTTTGCCTTATCCAGTTGAATGACATCGCGTTCAATTAAATCTTCAATCTTGATATTCTTTATCTGGTTGAAGCTCAGCTCGCCATTAATCCATTTGGTCACAGGGGGAACGGTTCTTACATTCACATTCAGTGCAAGACAACGTTCTACAATATCCTGTTTTCTGGCTTTTGAAATGGATGGAATAGCAATAATGATGTACTCAATATTCAAGCGGGTAATTGTTTCTTCCAGTTCGGTAGTACCATTAAAAATGCTAACTCCTTCAAGAATTTTTTTCTGTTTTTGCGGATTGTCATCAAAAAATGCAGCCACTTTTATTCCTCTTCTGCTCTCTTGTTCCAATTTTCGTTTGGTGGTAATACCGGCGTCGCCTGCCCCAAAAATGGCGTAATTGGTAACCGTTTTGCTACTCACCGAATTAATTCGGATATACATTAACTTGATAAATACCCGCACGGATGCCAAAAAGAAAGTGGAAAGCACAAAATCAATGAGGAGAATCGTAAGCGGGAAAAGGTGAACCTTTTTCTCCGGCAAGTAATTGTAGAGGGAATCAATGAAGAACAAAATCACCGAGGAGGCCACCATGGCATAAAATATGCGCAAGCCGTCTTGAACACTGGTATGGCGTATTACAAAAGCATGCAGTCGGAAATAGCTGATGGAGATTCCTTTAACTGCCAGATAAACGGGCAATACCATGAGTGCCGGCTTCAGAAATTCCTGGCCCAAATCCAGACTGAACTTGGCAAAAAGCGACAAAAGGTAAGCTACTGCGCAAAGTCCAAGATCGAACACAAATATGGTCCATCTGGGAATTTTTCCGGAGTTGGAGAATAAGAGTTTAAAAAACTTCATCGTTTCGCAAATTTAGGCCTCCAATCGAAAAATTATGTGAAATTATCAAAAATTCTTCAGGTCTAAGGAAGCTGGAACCTCGAATTTAAGTGCTTGTTAAGTATTATCCTTTCAAGATTAATGCAACTTATCAGCTGGTAGCAATGGGGAAAAAAGTGGTTTTTCCTTTGGGTGTTGTAAATCAGCCAGTTCCAAGGGTTTATGAAGGTTTAAATGGTTTATGAAGGTTTAATGAGGGTTTCGTGCTATCCGGGAAATCCGTTCCACCATGGAAATGCTTGGGTTTATGAAGGTTTAACTGGTTTATGAAGGTTTAAGGAGGGTTTCGTGCTGTCCGGGAAACCCGTTCCACGATTTAAATGCTCGGGTTTGTGAAGGTTTAACTGGTTTATGAAGGTTTAATGAGGGTTTCGTGCTGTCCGGGAAACCCGTTCCACCTTGGAAATGCTTGGGTTTATGAAGGTTTAATTGGTTTATGAAGGTTTAATTTGATTTCGTGCTATCCGGGAAATTCGTTCCACGATAGAAATGCTCGGGTTTATGAAGGTTTAAGGAGGGTTTCGTGCTATCCGGGAAATCCGGTCCACGATTGAAATTCTTGGGTTTATGAAGGTTTAACTGGTTTATGAAGGTTTAAGGAGGGTTTCGTGCTATCCGGGAAACCCGTTCCACGATTGAAATGCTTGGGTTTATAAAGGTTTAACTGGTTTATGAAGGTTTAAGGAGGGTTTCGTGCTGTCCGGGAAACCCGTTCCACCATGGAAATGCTTGGTTTTATAAAGGTTTAACTGGTTTATGAAGGTTTAATGAGGGTTTCGTGCTATCCGGGAAATCCGTTCCACGATGGAAATGCTTGGTTTTGTGGAAGTTTTAAGATTAAACCAATTAAACTCGTTAAACCACTTAAACCTCCAATTTCCCGGGTTTGTGATAGCTGGAAAAGGAGAAGCCACATAAACCAATTAAACTCATTAAACCACTTAAACCCTCCAATTCCCCGGGTTTGTGATAACTGGAAAAGGAGAAGCCACATAAACCATTTAAACTCAATAAACCACTTTAACCTCCCAATTCCCCGGGTTTGTGAAAGCTAAAAAAGGCGAAATCCCATAAACCATTTAAACTCATTAAACCACTTAAACCCTCCAATTCCCCGGGTTTGTGATAACTGGAAAAGGAGAAGCCACATAAACCATTTAAACTCATTAAACTACTTAAACCTCCAATTTCCCGGGTTTGTGAAAGCTAAAAAAGGCGAAATCCCTTAAACCATTTAAACTCAATAAACCACTTAAACCTCCCAGTTGCCCGGGTATATGAAATTTTCAAAATGCGCGAATAACAAGTCAGTTCGCGTTTTCAAGTTGTACCGGATTAATTTTTTCCAGCCTAAAGCCATCCTGCGGCCTTTTCCCCAGCGGCCTTATTTCCAATTGCATGGATTTAAGTAAAATAGCATGGTGACTCCGAGTAATGCAAGGTAAAGGAGCATCCCAACAATACCCTCTTTCAGGATAATATCTGAAAGTCATTCCTCCCAATTCCCAAGTTGCAAGTTCGCCATGCTCAAATTTTTGCCAGGGGAAAATTAGGTAGCGGCTGTTAAAACCTTCCAATTGCGTGATGTTTTTGTTTCGCGATTGTTCACGAAATGCAGAAAACGGTACCCAGGCAAAAATCGCCAGCATAAAAGCAAGTCCCCAATACAGTTTCCCGCCTTTCTGAGCTAGGGAAGCTAGCCAGCTACTTTTTTGTGATGCATTCAAAACCAAATAGGTACCCATGAGCAGCAGAATAAGTGTGCTGGTTAGTAATAGCCGGTATTGTCGCAGGAATAACCAATCTAAACTTAAGGCAAGCAACAAACCGGCAAATAGCGCAAGTTGCAATCGGTTTACCTTCTTCCTGCGCATGGCCCAGGCAAGTGCAAGGGGGGCAAGCAATGCTATGCCAAAGATGGCCTTATTCATCAGTCCTTTATAGCCTGCTCTGCTCAACCAAACGCCCAGTTTTTTTAATACAGGTTCTTGAGCCGATTCAAATTCTGCCGGATTGGGATTGTCGTTTTGTCCCCAGCTGGCAATCCCTTTCCGGTAAACGGCATTCCAATCCGCTGGTACTTTCCATTCCAGATTCAACCAGTCAGGACTGCTCATGGGGTATAAAGGGTAGCCACTCAGGAGGGTATTTTTTGTCAAGCCCAAAACCAGGAATGGAAACAATGCCATGAGGGAGTAACTTTTACTTTTAAGCGACCAATCCTTTTGAAGCAAGCGAAATGCACCTAGAACAAGCGCTGCAGTTGCAGGCGGTTTAATCCAAAATAGCGAAAAGGCCACCAAGAGGGCTAAAAAGCCGTGTAATTTGTTTTCTTCGAACAGACTCCTGTGAAAAAGCCAGGCGCTGAAAATCAAAATAGGTAAATCAGCCGAAGGGGCTGTGAGGAAGAAGAATCCCAATACGAGGATAAATGCAGTACTTATGAGCAATACGATTTTGCGGTGAAATTGAAAAACAGCCAGTTCCCACTCTCTCAGCGACCAGAAAATCCAAATCAACATCAACAGGCCATTCAAATAATGGGTATTCCCAAAGCCAATCTGATTGAAGTCGCAAAGTGCGGTAAGGCTATGCCAGGTTCCAAACAATCCCAGTGGAGGGTACAGGTTGGCAAGTCCCTTTACTACACCGAATTTCTCCATCCATTGAATGGTTTGCAGGTAGTAAGCACCGTAATCGTTAATCTTGGTGGCTTGGGCACTCTGATAAAGAACGGGTACTGCCAAGGCAAGCCGAAGGGCTATTCGTTGTGCCGACATTCCTTTAAACGCTGCTTTAAAAAGACTCCAGCGCTGGATAAGCTGCTCGCGCCAAAGCCAACCTAAACTAAGCGTGGTGAACAGCATAATACCTTGGGTTAGTCCATTTATGGGGCCACCCAATACCAAACCCATGCTCACCAAACTCAATACAATCAGGCCCATCAACAGGTCGTCGAATGGATTGGTGCTGCCTGATTTTTTGAGCAGCCAATAAGGAACCTGACCCCAAATAAGCAGCAATGGAAAAAGAAGTATAAAATAAAAAATCAGTAACAGCATATCAGTTTTCTTTTTGGAAATAGGTAGAGGCCAACAAGGCCAATGGAATAAGTGGGCTAAATAGGAGAGGGTTCAACACGCGAATTCCGGCATCACTCCAGGCGGCTTGCGAAAAAAAGAGGAAGAAATAAGTACAGATCAACCCAAAGCCCACAAGCCCAAATGGAAGTAGTTTTTGTTGAGCTCTGATTTGGAGCAGGTATAAGGCCAACAGATTCAATAACAGCCGGGTTAATTTATTCACAACTGCCTCAAAGCCACTCGAACATTCCGGATGAAAATGATAGAAATCGCAGCTGCTGAGTTTTAGGATATTAAACGATTGCAAGCTGAAGTTTCCAAGAAAGAGGGCAATCAAAACTAGCAGTGTTCCTGTACCAACTTTTTTCATGCCTTATTTTGTTTTATCAATTGTGTCCACCAAACCATCAACCCAAAAGCAACCGCATACAATGCTGCAGGAAACACATAGGTATGAAACAAGTCAAACCAATGAGGAAATGCTATTTTTATGCGGATGAGGACAATAAGACGTAGGATATTTCCGGCCTGAAGCAAGAAAAAACTAAGGGGGAGGAACCAGAGGTAATCCTTGTTTTTGCCTTTGAATGCCACCACAAAAGCAAGTAGGGTTATCCAGACAGCCATTCCATTGCAGCCTTCCAGAATATTCACCAAAGCCTTTCCTTGGTAAATAACCTGAATTTTGTTGAAACCCTCGGCACTATACAAAGAGGTTCCGGGAGAAAGGGCACTACTCAGCTGGGCAACCAACTTGGTAAACGCATCCGGATTTGGAGCTGCAACTTGAACTAACACTTGGTATAAGGCATTTAAGCCCAAATAAGTGATGATAAAACGAATGAGAAAAACTCCGGCCTTGTTCATGCTTGCGGCAATATAGCGGTTCCTTGTTAATTTTTGGATTTGGTTGGAGCTTAAGCCACTGTTTTGCTTTCAATTGGTACTCTAATATTGGGATAAACAAGGATTATGAATTTGACCTTCGTCATGAGGGCCAAAATGCCAAAGAAATTGGCAGTTTCGCGAGTAAGGCATACCTGTTTTGGTATGCTGAGGGAGAGAAAGGGCAATTTCACAGGCCTTTTGGAACGTAATAGCTGAACAATTGCATTATTCAGGTTACAGGGTAGCAATAGATGGTAAAATGCGTATTCCGGGTTAAATGTTATGCCTTTTGAACATGAACGAAATAATATTAAAGGCTTATTATCGAACAACTAAGGCGTAATTAGAGCATCAAGCCAATTTTTGTATTAACTAAATAGGTGATAGTAAGTTGTGAAAAAATCACTTTATTTGCACCTTTTAAACGCAACTAGTATGCTAATAAGGTTTTCAGTTGAGAATTTTTTGTCATTTAGTGATAGGCAAAAATTTTCAATGGTGCCAGGTAAAGGCAGTTTAAAGGCAGACCATAAGACTTCAAAACTGAATGGTATTTCTGTTTTAAAATCAGCAGTCTTATTTGGAGCCAATGCATCGGGTAAATCCAATTTAATTAAGGCAATTGATTTTGGTAAGAAATTAGTTTTAGGAGGTAGTAAGACTGATAAACTAATAGGATATCAAAAATTTAGACTTGACAAGCTTTCAAATAGCATTGATTCAAGAATTGAATATGAAATACAGCATAATGGTAAAAATTACGCTTATGGTTTCACGTTCAATGAGGAGTTGATTAAAGAAGAATGGCTATATGAAATCGGGACGAAGAAAGAGGCTAAGATATTCGAAAGAAATTTCTCGAACAAAGAAATATTCGACCTTAATCCTATTTTACAAAAGCTAAAAAAGGAGGAGGAAAAACAATTTCTTCACTTTATTGCAAAAGGAACCCCAAATAATCAATTGTTTTTGACTGAAATTAGGACAAGAAAGGTTAAAGAGAATGTTTCTAAAATAGAAGACTTGTTGAACGTCATTGATTGGTTTCAGAATACTTTGAAGGTAATATTTCCTGATGATAAATATAATGAGGGATTGAAATTTGAATTAAAACAGGATGAGGAATTACTCACCGCATTTGAAGAGTTTTTATCCTATTTTGATACCGGTATTTTCGGTGTTTGTCTTGAGAAAATTAATGTTGAGAACATTGATATTCCCAAGCCTTTATTAGAGAAAATAAAAGAAGATTTGTTAAGTAAGAGAACTGAAAACGTTAGAGCTTCTATACTCTCTAAAGGAAATACCACCTACTTTTTGTCGGTGAGGAATGATGATATTGTTATAGAAAAATTTATGACAAAACATAAAGTGAAAAATTCAGACAATCCCGAGAAATTTGATACAAGTGATGAATCAGATGGTACAAATAGAATAATGGACTTTATTCCATTATTGATGGATTTACTGAAAGGAGATAATGTTTTTATCATTGATGAGATGGAAAGAAGTTTGCACCCGAATTTGATTTACGACTTAATAGATTTATTTTTATCTAAATCTAAAGGAATAAAGAGTCAGTTGATTTTAACGAGCCATGAATCATCTTTGTTAACTCAAAAGCTATTGAGAAAAGATGAGATTTGGTTTGCGGTAAAGGATAATTACGGTGCTTCACGCTTACATTCTCTCGAACAATATAACGTTAGATTCGACAAGGAAATTCGCAAGGACTACCTGTTGGGAAGGTTCAAAGCTGTTCCAAGAATTGGTAATAGAAATAAACTTAACATATTTAATAAGTAAAATTTTTGTTATGCCACGTGAAAGGGAAGAGTTCTTCCGGGAAAGCAATACGAGTGAAAGAGAGAAAATTATTATTTTGGCGTTTGAGGGAAATATAACTGAAGAAAGATACTTTTCTGAGTTTAGAAATTCAAATAAGTTTAATAACGAATTGATTTACTTGCATCTTCTGAAGCGAAAGTCCAACGACACCAATAGCGCCCCCATTCATGTGTTTAACAAGTTGAAGCGGGAAGCAAAGGATGAGTTTAATTTTAAGAAAGGGGATGAGCTTTGGATGATAATAGATACAGATAGGTGGAAAGGTATTCCTCAAATAATTAATGCCTGCAAAGAATTGGGGAATATGTTTGTTGCAGTGAGCAATCCGTGTTTTGAATTTTGGCTTTTACTCCACATCAAAGATATTCAGGAATACAATGATGATGAATTGGAGTTACTTTTCAAAAACAGTAAAGTAGGCAATAGAAATTACGTTGAAACAAAGATTATTGAGGTTGCTGGTTCTTATAGCAAAAAGAATCTCAGAACAGATGATTTTCTTCCTACTATAGACATGGCTGTTTTGAGAGCTAAAAATCTTGATCAACCCATGGAAGATTATCCTTCAAAATTGGGTTCTCATATTTATAAACTAATTGAGAAATTAAGAAAAGCTGAAGAGTAACTAAAATGCCTTTGAAACATTTAAATTTCTAAAATCAAAAGTCCCAGAATTTAAAATCGTTCCCGTCCCTAAAAGCCATCGCAAGGAACAACGGCTATGGCTATTGGCTATGGCAATGGCTGCTGTGAGGAAATTGATTTGTATCCCAGATTGAAATCTGAAATGGATTTTATCTGCGTTCACCTGCTGGCCAACCGTCAAGTTAGGGGCCAATTGCAATTGGCCCCAAATTGACGTCCCATTGCGATTGGCCCCAAATTGACGTCCCAATTGCGATTGGCCCCAAATTGACGTCCCCATTGCGATTGGCCCCAAATTGACGTCCCAATTGCGATTGGCCCCAAATTGACGTCCCAATTGCCATTGGCCCCAAATTGACGTCCCCATTGCGATTGGCCCCAAATTGACGTCCCCATTGCAATTGGCCCCAAATTGACGTCCCAATTGCAATTGGCCCCAAATTGACGTCCCCATTGCGATTGGCCCCAAATTGACGTCCCAATTGCCATCATCTTCTAATCGTTTATGAAATCTCCCCCCCGTCCAACGGCGGTCCTCTGCACGCTGTTTTCATGAGATTAGCGGGCTTTTTGAATGTTAATCCAGACCTGCTGTCCTTGGTTGATGGCTCCATAAACCAACTCGCGCAGGCGGTTGAAAGCCGCTATGGAATTTCTTCCACAGCCAGGCCCCGATAAACTGCCCACCGGAGCAATGCAACCTTTTAATTCGCTTAAGGCATGGTTGGCAGGATGAATCAAGATTAAATTCCTGTTCCGAACGCCTACCAGGTGCAGGTGCTGACCAAAGCGCAGGCTGCTCCTGCGCTGCACACGGTAACGCCCCTCGGGTATGCACGATTTGCCGGGTAGGTTCATCAGGTCGGGACATTCAATGGTGTAGGAAATGAAACTTGGCCCCGCATACAGTTCGCCATTTGTTCCATCGCGGTAATATTTCCGTTTCAATAGGAGTTCCATAGCGGCTTAATTTTGAGCGGGTAGTACTTCAATTACAGCCAAACTATTGCTCGAACCATTGCTCATGGGGTAGAATTGCCCATTAAGCTCCTGAGAAAACGCCAGGCCAAATACCACAAGCACGCCAGCAGTGCCAACCGGATTGAGGGTCAGTTCAATGCTTCGTGCTTGCCAGTTGCTCTCGCCGAGCTCAAGTTTCTCCGATTCATAAACTGCCACGTTAGGCTCCGTTAAATCGGGGTCAAATACCAAAACTCCTGCCAACCAATGCAGGTGGGTGGCTCCGCCGGGGGCTCCAATATCAGTTTTAGGTTGAATGGCCGGCAGCGAAAGGGTACAGCTACCCGCGTTACGATTGAGGATGCAGCCAAGGGGTTCGAGCAAGGTGCGCTCAAGTGGCGTTTTTTCGTTGAAGTTAAAGCCCTTCAGCAAGGTTAGGTCTCCAAACTTTACCCTTCTTTCGCCCCTGGCACCCGTGGTATCGGTTTTAATAATCCCAAAGAGTACGCTGGTTAGCCGGTTTGATGTCCTGGAATCAGCCGTATTTTGGAGCAATTTGCGGAGGTTTTGACGGATGTAACGGGAGCTTCGGGCAACTTCGCCAAACTCCTTTCCATTTTCACGTGTGCGTTTAAATGCAGGATCTTGTGCAATGCGTCGGGGATCGATGCCCCCTTTTTCGCGTGCAATAAATCCATTTTTACTTTTGTAGAAGGAAATATCCCCGATAGTGCCTTCTAATTTGATAATACCAGCTTGTTTAGCCATTGTGTTGATTTTTTTAGCGGGTGTTTCGCGAATCCCGGGACAAATCAAATCTGGTTTTTTGTCATAAAATACTGGTTGTCATGTTTTTGCAGCTTATTTCAGCTTTTGTTCACAACTTAGCATTCCTTTCAGAATTCAGCCTATTTTGGCCCTATTGGCAGCTTTTGACTTCGTGAGTCTTGCACAAGTGCTTGGAAATAAGTTGTTTGCTTTAAGTTTTGGCTGGGCCCTATTTCCGCGCTTTTGCACCAAGCTTGCATTTTTCCAATGGGGAGCAGCAACCTTTTTAGGGAATTCCCCAAATCATTGTGGGGTGAACAGTTGGGTTGAGGAGGTAGGAGTTTTCTCAAAACCGTATTATCCCGGATTACGCATTTGAACTTCGTCATGAGGGCCAAAAGGCCAAAGAAATTGGCAGTTTCACGAGCAAGGCATAATGAATCTTTATGACGAGTGAGGGAAACTGAGTTTACGCCCAATTTCAAAGGCATTTTGGGCAGTAATAGATGGTCAAATGCGTATTCCGGGATTATGCAATTGAACTTGGTCAGGAGGGCGAAGGGCCAAAGAGAATGCCTTTTCAAGAGCCATGTCTAATACACAGCTGTGGGGGAGGGAGTTTTAAAGATTTAACGCTAATTTCAAAGGCATTTGGGAACCAAATAGCCGAACAATTGCAGCAATTAAATTACTGGGCAGAAATCCGTGGTCGAATGCCTATTCCGGGAAAAAGAGAGGATAAAAAATCTGTACGTGTAATGGAACTAGTTAGTAATGATTTTTTGAGGGACAACAAGGGATTGGTAGTTGAATCTGCTCCGTATAATTATATAGTCGTTCCTCAAATAGTCATTATTTAAGGTTTGAATTTCTCGTTCAAGCATAAAGTCGTCTTTAAAGCCTAGACTTCCATTTAATTACTTTTTGATGACATTTTACCTTTGTGGTATTTAGTTTTTTCTGCTGTAACTTTTGTAGCCAAAAGTCACCAAAAGCTTTTCCTGTTTCCCGGATTAACCGGGATCACCCTGCAGCCCAACCTCGGCCAAAATCCCTCCCTGCCTTTTTTCCGTAATAAGACGGGACAGCCTCGCCCGCGGATTTTGCCCGCACGCATCCAAAGATTCAGCCCATGCGGAACTGCCATCCCAAGATCCCGATTTCTTCGGGAACAGGAAAGTTCCGACATACAACTTATGGGCGTCTCAATTTCTAGATTCTGGAATTCTAGATCGGTTGACTCACTTGTTTATATTCCAAATTTGGGTCCGTTTTTGTTAGGAAGTTTGCAAGGTTTTTAAATATTCGTATGATTTCCTTGCAAACTTGTTGTTGTACTTTTGTCATTAATAAATTGAAATTCAGCCGATATAAGACATTTTGAGGATTGACTAAATATTAAAGTCCGAAATAATAATACTTCGGAAAAGAAACTGCAATCCAAGTTCCTATAATGCGATTCTTTTAGGTGCATGTAAATCCTAAGCGAGCGCTGGGGCGCAATAAATCGGGCTTATGGGTTCAATTCTAATAGTCCCAAAGCTTTTGCAAAGGCTCCGGTATATGCGAACAGGTACTAGAACAAAAAAGCCCTGACAAGACTGAGTTTGTAGGGGCTTTTTTATGGGGATTTTTCGTTTGTCACGCTTACTGTTGGTGACAGTTTTTTTTATTCATTCAATCTTTTGATCAAGTCCATTCGTTCATGTAGAATTCTGATAATTTCAATTTTCTCGTCGTTTACAATTTGGTAGAAAACAATTTGCTTTCCTGTTCTTAGACCCAAAAGATTGTTTTTAATATCTTCATATTTTTCCCCAAGCTCAGGATTTTCTCCTATTTGAAAACAAGCAAATTCCAAACTAGCATAGTATTTATCAGCCTGCATTTCGGACCATTCGTCGTAGGTGTAGTTCCAAATTGAGTTCAAATCATCAATGGCTTGTTGTCTAAAAATTACTTTAGCCATTTTTCTTTTTTTCTTTTTTCAATTTTTTCAAGTTCTCTTTGAAGTCAAAATTGCTAACACTCGGACTATCTAATCCCTGTTGGATAGCAGCTTTCAAAGCTTGAGATTTGCTTTCTTCATCTTCTAACAAACGAAGACCAGCACGAATAACTTCGCTTACATTTTTGTACCGTCCTTCCGAAACTTGACTTTTAATGAATTCATCAAAATGGCTTCCTAGTGAAATTGATGTGTTTTTCATTTTGCAAACTTTTCTCAAAGTTACCCAAAATTGGTAACTGCCCCCAATTTTCATGTTGCAAATTTGTAGTTCTTTACAAAACGTGTGTTATCCTGGCTCGAGAAAATTGCCACCAAAGTCAGAGTCCAGAAGGATGTGGAGAAAAAACCAAACCGTAAACTGCAGGATAAATATGGTGGTAAACCAGGAGAAAAGCAAGATTGGTATTCGGAGGGTTAACTTAAGCCGGAATACGCATTTGACCATCTATTACTGCCCAAAATGCCTGTGAAATTGGGCGTAAACTCAGTTTCCCTCACGCACCATAAAGATTCATTATGCCTTGCTCGGGAAACTGCCAATTTGGCCCTCATGACGAAGTTCAAATGCATAATCCGGGTTTAAACCATTAGCAAAAGACCTGGTATCAGCGATCAGGTACTTGAACGAAAAAGCCCTGACAATGCAGAGCTTGTTGAGGCTTTTTTTATGGGGGATTTTTGTTTGTTAAAGGTAATTTCTAGAGGCCTTTCTCTTTTCTAAGAATCTCCTTGATTTGATTGTCAAGGATTGGAATGATTTTCTCCACAACTCCCCATACCGCCCATAGGTCAACGCCAATATAATCGTGGATTAACTTATCCCTCATTCCAGCGATTTTCTTCCATTCAATTTCTGAATACTTTGTGCGAAAATCGTTGTTTAGCTTTTTGGTAGCCTCACCAATAATTTCAAAGTTTCTGATCACAGCATCTTGAATCAGGTTATTCTTTAAAAATCCATCTTCGTCAATTCCTTCTGTGTATTCTTTTATTCTAGAAATACATGAACTAATGTGCTCGATAAAAATTATGGGATCCTTACTCATACCAACCTAATCAAATCCGATTCAATATAGGGTTTGAGGGATGCATTAACCGAGCGCATAGTGATTAGGTCAACCTTAATTCCAAGCAATTCAGAAAGCTCTTGTTCCAAACCAATTAACTCCAACAAATCAACCTTCATATCAAAGTCGATAAGGATGTCAAGATCACTGTTTTCATTTTCTTCTCCTCGCGCATAGGAGCCAAAAATACCAACAAATGTGGGCTTAACCCTTTGGGTAACAGTTTTAATGATATTTTCCTGTTGTCGAGTTATCATGATATAAAGATAAACATTTTTTCTAAGTAGTTCAATAAACGCTAAAGTCAACTTCCAATACCATTTTACAAAGTAAAATCCATGCAGCAAACCGAACAAATCCTGGGAGACCATTTAAAAACGCCACTCAAAATCTGAAGATGAAGAAGCGGAGGATTTGATTTGACACCTGGCGTATGAGCCTGGTATCGGCCAACAGGAACTAGAACAAAAAAGCACTGCCAATTCTTAGTATGTCGGGGCTCTTTTAATGTGGCTTTTGGGGCTATTAGGCTAAATGTAAGCGGTTTTTGCTTTTTAATTTACTTCTATTGAGCTTAAATTAATATTTCTAATTTTAACTTTTTTGACTGACTTACATTCCATTAATTCAGGCTCGAAAAAGACTATATTATTTCCTTGATTATGAAGCGAACTTCTGAAGCGAATGCCTTTTGCTCCTGTAAATACTTTAATGTATTCACAAATAAATTGAGTTGGCACATATTCTAATTCGCTATCATGCCTTCTCATAGGTTTAGAGAGGTCTTTACTTATTCTGTCTCGCAAAAGTTTGCCTTGTATTGCTTCTTTGACATATTCAGGTTGAAATAGGGGAGAATCTTTAGTAAAGTCAATAATGTCAACGGATTCAATGTCTTCCCGTAATTGAAATACACCAATGCTAATTTCATCTAAATATGATGCTCTAACTTCATATAGAACGGTGTTTTCATCTTCACTTAAATATAGAAAAGGAATTCCTGCAGGGTTGGCTCTACCGCCACTTGCTAGCTCTTTTGGTGGACAACCCATTTCATTAATTGGATACACAGGCATTCCACTTTTATTGTGAATTCTGGCCCTAAATAATGTCGCTGTGTTTTTTAGGTTGAAAAGAGTATTTATGTCCCGCAAAAATGCGTCCCAATTAAATTCACCTTTACCTAATCTGTGTACGTCTATAACAAACCTATTTTTCCATTTCAATTCATCTTTAAGAGTCTCCCAATGTCCGAAATTCTCCAAAATATCCTCCGAATATTCCACTTGGTCGTCTGATGAAGTGATTTCTGTATGTATTTGAGATATTACATAGTTTAAAATCTTATTTGCCACTTCATTCGAACTAAAAAAACTCCAATCTGATTGAATTTTAGAACTAAGCGTTAATCCACTTTCAACAAGTTTAAAATTCCCTATTAATTCCTGAAAGAAATCATATAATTCCGTTATTTCTAATAGATTTTGTGAAGCTGTACCGCATACTTCACAATCACCAATTTCATTTGTTGTTAATATAAAACCTTTCAATTCTTTATCAGAAAAACAAGATGAGCATACTTTCATAATTACTATCTATTCTTTAGAAATTGGCTTATTACCAATAAGTGGTTTTTAATAGATATTTTTTTTACGGTTCCTAATCCGGGATAATGCTCATTGTCATAATACGATACAAGCTCTGATATCGCAGAATTATCTAAATCTCTTTGCCTGCAATATGCCACAGCCTTAGCAGCAGACTCCGCAAATTTACCTTGAACATTTGATATGGAATCATTTGTTTCAGATGTGAAGTGCCTAATCCAAATTTGATTTTCACCATTTAAATAGGTTAAGTGGATAACAACTGCTCTTGGTGTGCTACCTCCATCAATATATTCACTAGGTAGAACTGTGTAGTCCGAGAAACCGTTGAAGCCGTCTTCAATGTAATAAATATGTTCTTCTGAAAATCTGTGCTCTTGAATTTCTAAATAATCACTATTTCTGGCTTGCTTTTCGAACAAATCGTCAAGACGAATATAGTTTTTGTTGAGTCCTTTAATAAATCGGTGAAGAGTTCTATTCCTATTAGGGTCATTTACATTTATTGAAGATATTTCTGGTTTAGCTGCCAATTGTTTGAATTCTGAATCATCAGGATTTACATCATTTTGGCAGATAATCATACAATTGCTAAGACCAAAACTTGCGATACTATGGTTTATAAATTCTGAATTATTTCTGTAATGAAAGGCTGGGATGAATTTGGAGTTTTCTAACTCATTAAGGTATTCCAAATAAAAACTACTATCACCTGCAAGCTCACCGATTGTTGGATTAACAATTAGATATGCGGTCTGATTTTTATCTTGAAAGACTTTATGTGCTAAGGTTAAGTTATTGTGAGTTTCTTTAACTGGCTCTAAAACTGGAACAATCACTCCTTGTGTAGCACCTTCGGTAGCTAATTCCCTCAAAGCTATCAGTTCAAATTGGCGTGCTCTTAAAAATGGATAGTACATATTCTTATATTTGGATGTTTGTTTTTAGAGATTCTATCAGTTCTCTCTTTGAATTGCGGTTCATTTTTAGGGCTAAAAACAATTGATTGAATTCTATGTAATATCTAGATGATAAAGCATCACTTGAACTTCTTTTTTTCATTTCATCAATGAATAGTTTATTAAGCTTTTCTTTTGGAATTTCGAATATTAATTCGCTACAAACTTTAAATTGATTGAAACTTGTCATTTGAGGTAGGTAACCATAATGTCGTCTAACAATTGATTTATATTCATTCGTATGCAAAATTGACATTACTACTGATGTTTCTATATCAAGATTCCGCATAGCATTGCGATAAATTGAAAATAAGTTTTCAGATGATGGGTCATAAGTAATTATTCCAACCGAGGTATCTTGTTTTTCATATATATGAACCTTTGATTTGGGAATAATCAAGAAAATCTGGTTAAATGCCTTCTGGTAGTTTTCAAGCTGTAATGTCAATCTTGAATCATTGTCTAGCTCCGTTTTAATCTCAAATATTTTAGAGCAACCATTGAACATCACTAAATCTGCTATTGAGTTGCCAACTCTAAACTCACTAAATATTTGAGATTTTGTCTCCCCAAGTTCTTTTATCAACCAATTATTTAAGAATTCATTTTTAAAAACATATTCATTCTGATAATTGTCTGCCAAGATTGAATACACATATTTTAGATAGTCTAAATATGTTTGTTTTTGGCTATTAAGCCACTTATTATCATATCTTTCAATTTTGTAATTAATAGCTGAAAAGTCCATTTTTAGCCAAGAAAGTACTTGCCCCCTGGAAAATAAGGAGGAATAGTCTCTTAGTTGGTCAATTTGGAATCTCATTTTTTTCAATTAAATTCTACGGTCGAATTTACTATTTTCCTGCCTTCTTATAGTACTTTTTGTCTGTTATTCGTATTCTTGGAATTGCTCAAAACTTATTTAAACCCATACTAAAGTATCTTATTTCAGAATTTTTTGCAATGCTTATTAGTTTATTTTTCAGTCTATTAGCAAGGGAAAAGTTCTTTTATTGGCTGAATATGTATAGCTAGGAGCAGTTCTCTTCTTTGTTGTATTGTGCCTAATTTCTGAAAGGAATTAGTTTTCGCAGAGCCAGAAACTGAATTGCCAAAAGTAAATCCCTTTTTCTTCACGATAGATTTAAAATACGGCACGTTTGCGTGAGGTGGGGAAGCGGATACCGACGCGGGGCAGCTTTGCAGGCCTTGTGCGTGCGTGCCGGCGACCGCAGGAAGCCCGGCTAAGCCGCTACAAGGACGCAAGTTTGCACCGGGGAGTAGCAGCGGAGCCACCGGCAGGCCGAAATGAAATTATCAATCCCAGATTGCATGGGATAGGCCTGCCACGCCCAACTTATTTTACGTAAAATGTATCGGGTGCCAGGCTTGAGTTGGGGTACCGGATTATCCACTGATGGCCGGGGTCGAAATAGAGCGTTAAGGATTTTTGATACACGGGCGCAATTAGCGTGCATTGGCAGCCTTTGCGGTGAACCCAGGCTTGAATAGCAACTTCTTTTTTGCTGTAATCAATTTTGTATACCAAATCGTTGGCTTGGTCGCAACCATCAAATCCGGGATAGGTGAAGCTTGCTGTTAATTCGGCTTTTTGGCTTGTCCAACTTTTTGCAAAAATCGTATCCGGAATTTCACTTCTTGCGCTGATAAAAGTATCACTGCTTTGTAAACAAGAATCCTCCTTACACGCATGCATAAGGAGGATTGCCAATGAAATTACAAGAAGTTTTGGGAATTGCATTACTGCTTAATAAATCGCGATTCGAACAATCGATTTTGGTTGTCGCTCACTTTAATGAGGTAAACACCGGGTGTTAAACTTTCTGTGTTTAGGCTAACCTGATTGGCATACGAATCGTAGCTGGTAGGAACAATTATTTCCTGACCCATGGCATTGTAAACGCTTAGCTGTTTTAAGCTTCCGGTTTGGGCCAATTGCAGGTTAAACGCGTTGTTGGCCGGATTTGGATATCCTTTTAGGCGGAAAGCAGAACCTGCCTCGAACAAGCCATTGGCAAGAACAACTTTGAAGTCGATAGAACTTGAGTCCAAACGGGTGAATTGATTGCTAAGTCCTTTGATTTTGAAATAGGTTAATACTTTCACCCAAATTACCCAATCTTTTGCATCGGCTTCAACAGCTTTACCGTACAAGCGGGCACAACCTTTAGAACCACCTACCCAAGTGCGGGTTGGCTTATCGGCTTCGTAACCAAATCCGGCTGGCACATTTTCAATGGAAATTACCGATGCCGAATCAACGGTTACATCGTAATTCATAGGGGTTCCGTTGTTGTTGATGACAATGGAAGTATCCAAAGGCACTTTCAGGGAAATAACCTGGCTATAATCTTCGCCTACGACGGCATTGGGCAATTTGTTGGGGTAAATTCCCGGGTAATTGAGCGCAGGATCGGGAGTACATTGTGCCTGAGCTGCACTAAAACCTATGATTGCCACCAAAGAAAGTAGTATTTTTTTCATGTGTAAGGATTTAACTTTTACGAATTTAGCCGAAAATTAGCGCTTATTCCTAGGTCTTTTTATTAAAAAAAGCCTTAATCCGCATAAACAGGTACACCAGCATAATAACAATGCCCGAAATAAACGGAATTAATGACCACAATTTGGTACCCGGAAAATAGAATTCATCGAGCATCCAAATGCCATTGGCAAGAATCCAGAAGGTGACGGCCAAATTGGGCAAAAGCGTTAATTCTTCGTTTCGGCTTATCCACAAAACCCAAAGCGCCATGGCCAGGGTTGGAGCAATCATAAAAACGGCAATGGGCTTAAATTCAAGCATCCAAAAGGTATCCTTTACCAGCCACAGGATAACATGCAGGTTTTCGGATTCTCTAATCTTTCTCTCCATTGTCGGGATTTTCTTCCAGCGCACTGTTTGTGGATTTTTCGGGCTGGGGCTGACAATAATCGCAGGGTTCTCCTGAATCCATTACTCCGCGTCCTTCGCATTGGGGACAAACATATCCGCAGCCTGCCATTTGTTTTTGATAAATTGAATTGCAAAGGAATGCATTTCGTGTGAATCATCCGACCAGGGAAGCCAATTTATTGAATAGCCATCGCGTTCCAATTTGCGGAAATAGGTCATTTGCCGCTTCGAGAACCTGCGAATCTCGAAGAAGAGCTGCTCTTCAAATTCGGTTTGATTCAATTTTCCTTGAAGCAAGAGGGTGCAGTATTTGTATTCCAAACCAAGCCGAATTAAGCGTTCTGGTGAAATGCCATTTTGCAACAAAGCTTCGGTTTCTTGAATCATGCCCTCGGCAATGCGTTGTTTCAGGCGTTGTTGGATGCGGTTCCAGCGCACAGCTGTGGGAGGATTGATTCCCAAAATGAGTGGCTTAAATGGAGAAAACTGCGCTTTTTCCTGGGTTGATTCCCGGTCTTCAATCCTGCGGATGGCTTTGTAGCGGTTGAAAGGTTTCAATTCCGGATTTGCTCCAAGTCGGATTTGCAATTCCTCATCGCTAAGTGATTCCAACTGCGCCCTTAATGCATTGGAATTGTCGCCTAACCGGTATTCGAAAGAGTGCAGGATATGTTCGATGTAAAATCCGCTGCCGCCAACGAGAATAGGATTGATTCCCTTGTGCGACAAATCTGATTTTACCTGATTTACTAATTCGGCAAAGCGACTTAGATTGATTTCTTCATCAAGACCAATAACATCAATCAAATGGTAGGGTATGGGCTGATTTTGAAACAGGTATTCTTTCAGGTCTTTGCCGCTGCCAATGTCTAAGCCTTTGTAAAACTGCCTGGAATCCAGGCTTACAATTTCGGATTGGAACGCATGTGCCAAAGCCACCGCCAGAGCAGTTTTGCCTGATGCAGTTGGGCCGATAACCAAAATGGAATCAAACGCGTTCATGGTGGCGCAAATCAAGAATAAATTTTAAACTTCCGGGTAACCAAATGGGCGTTTCAGCGCTATTTTCCGTATGCAGTTTGAGTTGATTTCCTTGTTGAGCAAGGAGAGGAGCCGGCCTAAACCCTTCCAGTTTGAAACCCAATTGGGAATAGGCATTTCCAAATCCCCAGGCCAAATCGGCATACGACATCAGGTGCTGAACCTTTTCTGTCTTTAGGTGATGGTTCAGTAATTTGTGCATTCCGCCAACTACGGTTGTACCCTCCAAAGAAGCAAAACGTTCCCATTCCCAAGAATTGAAAACCGGATTTTCGTGAATCATTTTGCGCGGGCCCGAGAAAGAAGCAACAGCTACCAATTGGTTAAGGTGAATTAATCCCCAAAAATGGCTGGCCCTGCTAAATCCCAAGGCATGATTTTGTTGCAGGAAGTCGCGTGCTTGTTCCTTTGAAACAGGTGTTAGTTTGCATTGCCGGGCATGAATGCGGGTTCGGTTTTTGAATAAACTGAGCAAACGACTTTGGGTAAGTTGGCGGTGAGCATCCCAAAAGAACTGATTTAGCCAAATTACCCGAATTCCTTGCTGGAATTGCGACTTGGAATAGGTAAAGGCAAAATCCGAATCGGGTAGGCTTGAACCAAATGGAATGAGAATCCACTCCAGCTTCATATACTTAAATTTTATTAAGCTGAAAGAGGGAAAAGGTTCAAAAACTTCGCCATTTGCATCGAGATTGAACGCCTTTAAAAATTCAATTATCTGATAGTCAAACACCTAAAGAATGCTAAAAATTCTGCAAAACCAATTACTTTTGAGGGATGCGATTCCTATTTCTGTTTCTTGTGCTGTTTTCTTTTTTTGCCTTTGAAACTTATGGCAAAGAAAGTGAATCGGTATTGGAATTTGACCCCAATTCTCAGGAAGCTAAAGTAATTGAGTTAAAGGGGAATTGGGAATTTTTCTGGAAAATGGATGCCAATGAAGCGCGTCAACATCCTGAAAAAGCCCAGCTGATTCATGTTCCTTCCAGCTGGAGCACGAATGAATATGGAAGGACCGGATATGGTACTTACCACAAACGAATAATCTTAAAAGAAGGTAAGGGTCGGGTTCTCGCCATAAAATTCTATTCGCTAAGTTCTGCATACCGCATGTATGCCGGAACAAAATTTTTGGGTTCGGTTGGAAAATTCTCGAAAACAGAGGAAGGATCTAGTCCAGATTACCACCCAAGTGTGTTTGAAATAAATCCGGAGTCTGATACCCTTGACATTTGGGTTGAAGTTTCAAATTACCAGTACAGGCAAGGCGGGATGTGGAATGCTCCCCAGTTTGGTTTGCTTTCAAAAGTAATGATGAAGCAAACGTACTTATTGGTAATGCATGGAGCCTTGCTGGGAGCCTTGTTGATTATGGGTTTGTACTTTCTCGCCTTTTATTACACCAAAACCAATGAAAAGGTGAATTTGGTTTTTGCGCTTTTGTGCATTGCCGGTGTTTTTAGGGTGGGTGCCACAGGAGAAATGCTCATTCGAATGCTCGAAATTCCTATTGGTTGGGAAGCTCTGGTACGCACGGAGTATATTGGTTTGGTATTTATGCTGATGTTTGGGGTACTGTATATTCAAAATTTGTTTCCCAAAGATGTAAATCGAAAGGTAAGCACTACCATTCTCCTTGTAAATATTCTGTTTGCTGTTCTTTACCTGTTTTTGCCTATAAAATGGGGTTCAATGCTCATTCCGCCTTATTTGGTATTCAGCGTAGCACAATTGCTTTACTTACTCAATTTGATAGTGAAAGTAATAATTGCCAAAAGGAATCTTGCTGTTTTGGCGGCTATTGGTTACTTTATTGTAACAGGAATGGGCTTGAATGATATTTTGTTGAGTCAGGAATTAATCAATTCGGTTTACTTAACTCCTTTTGGTATTTTCCTGTTTACTTTCATTCAGGCTTATACCCTTACCCGGAAGTTTTCGGGCGCTTTTTCAGATGTTGAGCATTTATCCGAAAAACTTTCTGCTATCAACCAAGACCAAGAGCGAACCATATTTGAAAGAACCAGCAGGTTAAATGAGCAAGCCGAGGACTTAAGACGCATCAATTCTGTAAAAGATAGGATTTTCTCCATTGTTGCTCACGATTTGAGAGCTCCCATTAAATCCTTGGGATCGGTTTTGAATTTTGCTGAAGACCCGGATATTACTATTGATGAGCTCAGAAAATACCTTCGTGGAATTCGTAAGAATGTAGATAGTTTGAATTTAACCTTGGAGAATTTATTGGTTTGGTCGACCAACCAGGTAAATGGGGTGCAATCTGTGGCTGAACTTCTTGACGTGAGGTTGATTGTTAACCAGAAAATTGAGTTGTACCAAATTCAGGCGGAAGAAAAAGGCATTCGACTCGAGAGTTTAATTCGCGAGCGCTTTATGGTGTATATTGATAGCAATCACCTCAAAATAATTCTTCGAAACTTGATTAGCAATGCGATTAAATTCACCCCACCGGGAGGGAAAATTCAAGTGGCAGCCAATCATTTGGGAGAAACCATGCTTGAATTATCGGTAACCGATTCAGGAGTTGGAATGCCTGAAAACATCATTAAAAAGATTCTGGTTGAAGGAGAGATGTACACCTCTTACGGCACTAAAAATGAGAAGGGAACCGGGTTAGGACTTATGTTGTGCAAGGAGTATGTAGAGTACAACGGTGGCAGTTTCAAAATAGAGAGCACCCCCGGAGTTGGAACTAAAGTAAGTTTTACACTGAAAACACAAGCCGGTTAAGCTGAGTTTAAAAATTAACCGATATTTGCGGCATGAGCAGAAACGGAAGAATTCTGGTTGCCATGAGTGGAGGAATTGACAGCACAGTAGCTGCTGTATTGCTTCGCGAACAAGGGTATGAAGTGGTTGGCATTACCATGAAGACCTGGGATTACCAGAACAGTGGAGGAAGCAAAAAAGAAACCGGATGTTGCAGTCTGGACTCCATCAATGATGCCCGCGCTATTGCGGTAAAGTATGGCATTCACCACATGATTCTGGATATTCGGGATGAGTTTGGTGATTTTGTAATCGACAATTTTGTAGAAGAATACCTGGCTGGAAGAACACCAAATCCATGTGTATTGTGCAATACACATATCAAATGGGAAGCGCTATTGAAACGTGCTAATCAATTGGATTGTGAGTTTATTTCTACCGGCCATTATGCCCAGGTGCGTCACGAAAACAACCGCTATGTGGTTTCCAAAGGAATTGACCATCACAAAGACCAATCTTATGTACTTTGGGGCCTGAGTCAGGAAAGTTTAGCCCGCACCCGTTTTCCTTTGGGTGGATTTCGTAAAACAGAAATCAAAGAAATGGCCATGGAACGCGGATTTGTTGAAATGGTAACAAAAAGCGAAAGCTATGAAATTTGCTTTGTACCGGATAACGATTACCGTGGATTCCTGAAACGAAAAGTGGATGGGCTTGAAGAGCGCTTGAATGGCGGAAATTTTGTAGATAAAACAGGTAAAGTTTTGGGCCAACACAAAGGCTATCCGTTTTATACGGTTGGTCAGCGTAAAGGACTTGAAATTGCTTTAGGGGAACCCATGTTTGTAACCGAAATCCGTCCGGATTCAAATACCGTAGTTTTAGGTAGGGAAGAGGATTTGAAACGCCGCGGTATGTGGGTAAGAAACCTGAATCTTTCTAAGTTTGAAAAGTTAGATGCGCCAATGGAAGCGCTTACCAAGGTGCGTTATAAAGATGCAGGAGCCATGGGGATGATTGAACAAGAAGGCGAGCGCATGAAGGTGAATTTCTATTCGGATGTAAAAGGAATTGCACCCGGACAATCGGCTGTTTTTTACGACGGCGATGATGTAATTGGTGGCGGCTGGATTCAATCAAGCTTTGAAATTTAATTGATGAACAAAATCTGGGTTGTTATTGTCCTGCTAGTTACCTTGATTTCCTGCAAATCAGAGGAAACAGCTGTTCCAATTGCTTACGATTATGTGGTTTTGGATTCGGGAGTAAGTTGGATCTATCAGTATGATTCGCTGGCCTTTAACGACAATTCAAATACGGTTGATACATTTGAACTCTTTCTGAAAGAGCAGATTTCAGGCAACATTCAGCTTCAAACAGAAAGGTACCTGATTATGGATCGTTTTGTTGGGACCGATACCCTGGAAATGACTCAACGCGAATCGGCATTTCTTTTATTGACAAGCAATTCCTTTGAGCGAATCGACCAGAACCAGCGTCGCATTAAGTTGATTTTTCCAGTTCAGGACGGGCGTGTTTGGAATGGCAATGCCTGGAACGACTTGGGTAGGCAAAATTTTAGCCTGAAGTTAATTCCGCAATTGCAATTGGCTAGCGGCAAGAGTTATACTGAAATTGCCGAGGTAAACGAGGCCAATACGGTAAATGTTATCGAAACCAATTTTGAAAGAAGTTGGTATGCAAGAGGTATAGGATTGATAAAGCGGGAAGAAACCCGACTTCAAACCCAATCCGGCAAAACTTCCGGATACAAAATTGTTCAATCCTTGCTTCATTTTAGGCCCTAATTTTGCTTAGATTAGGGGCAATGAAATACCGCTATCTTACCTGGCTTTTTTGCTTCCTTTCAATTTTTGCAGAAGCCCAGGAATACCATCATTATTTTGTTGGATTTAAAGACAAGCCTAAGGCAGCTGAAACGCTTAATCAACCCTACTTATACATTTCAGAAAAAGCCATCCAGCGCAGGCTTCGGCATAAAGTTCCGGTTTCCGCCAATGATGTGCCGCCGGATTCAGGATACATTGCCCGCATTATGCAATTCCCAATTGTTTATGGCGGACAAACCCGTTGGATGAATGGCATGCTCGCCAAAATTCCTGTAGGTTTTCCATTGGATAGCATTCGGAAATTGCCCTTTGTACAAAAGCTTGAATTTTTGGGACCTTACCAAAGTTGGGAGTCTGAAGCTGAAGCTAGTCGTATTCCGGTGGAAGAGAACATTGGTCAGCTGGAGGAAGAGTTTAACCGGAAAAGGGAACAAAAAAACGAGCACAAGCTTGGAAAAAGCTTCACACAAATCAACCAATTGAATTACGAAAATGCTTTTGTTGATAATTCCGTTCCCGGCAATGGAATTACCATTGCCGTAATTGATGCGGGCTTTAGCAATATGGATAAGATTCCGGCTTTTCAGCACCTGTTTAAAGAGAAAAAGTTGGTTAGTACATTTGATTTTGTTGAACGCGAATTTGAAGTGTTTGACGACGATGCGCATGGCCTTGCTGTTTTGACTTGTCTTGCTGCACGTCAGCCCGGTGTATTGATGGGAACCGCGCCCAATGCCGATTATATTTTACTTCGCTCCGAAAATGCAGTGACTGAATTTTTATTGGAAGAGTATTTCTGGTTGCAGGCGGCGGAATATGCCGATAGTTCAGGTGCAGATATTATCAATTCCTCACTCGGTTATACCAAACACGATAACCCGGAGATGGGCCATAAGTACAAGGAATTCAATGGCCAAACAACGGTTGTAAGTCGTGCCGCGGAAATTGCCGCCTCTAAAGGCATTCTCATTTTTTGCAGTGCCGGAAATGAGGGCATGGATGTTTGGCGTCAAATTAGCACACCTGCAGATGCTGAACATGTTATTGCAATTGGTGCATGTGATAAAAAAGGAAAGATTGCTGAGTTTAGCTCGGTTGGACCAACAGCCGATAAGCGCATTAAGCCTGATTTAATTGCGTTTGGAAAAGGAATCAGCGTATTGTCGGAATCTGGGAAAATTTATTCCGGAAACGGCACCTCTTATGCAAGTCCTGTAATTGCAGGAACCGCGGCTTGGTTAATGTCCAAAGCACCCAGAAGATCTTTGCAGGAAATCCATCAAGCTTACCATTTGTCGGGAAGCCAATATTTCAAACCCAATAAGTATGTAGGTTGGGGAATTCCTGACCTTGCACTATGCTTGAAAATGCTCGATGGTACCAAAGAAAGTCTGATTGATTATCGGGTTTTGGAAGACGACAATGTGCATGTTTGTTTTCGTGTCAAAGCTGCCAGAAAACTGGAGCTCATCTGGTTGGATGAGGAAGGCGAGGAGTTGGAAAAAGAAAGCTTTGAGGTGAAAAATCCGGGCGTTTACCGCATGGAATCAGAATTGAGCAGCAAGCAAATCAGGAAAGCCAAAACCTTGAAATATTCCTTTTTAGTTCCGGGGCAAAACCAACAAGAGGTTGAGGTAAAAGTTGATTTAAAGAAAGAGTGAAATTGTTGATTTTATGCCTTATTTCACTAAGGTTTGAGTGAAATTACACCATTCAAACTATTTAAATCAATTAAAGGATAGTCCAAAAAATCTACCGATAAATCTCCATTTAGGTCGTAAGGCAGGTATCCCAATTCGCCCAACAATGCGCTGTTATCTAAATCCGGATAATCAAGAAAATCAATTGAGCCATCCTGATTAATATCTCCCGCAAAGAATCCGTATAATCCAGGTGCCAATTGAATTTGATTATTTCCGTAGGCCAGCGAATCATGACTCAAAAAAGAGTAAGAGCTTGTTGAATCCAAAATAACCGGTAGGGCAGACCAGGTTTCAATACTGTTTCTGTGCTTAATTGAGAGGTAAACGGTATCGTGCAATAATTTGCCAGGAACCATGATATTTGTCTCTCCACTTGTGCTAACAGTTGATTTTAAGCAAGCCAGAGAGTCTAAATCAGCAGGGTTTTGTAAGCAAACAACCACCGAATCTGAAATGCTTGCATCGATTGAAGGATCTAAGTTATGCAAGCAAGAAATAAGCTGATTATTTCCATCAAACAGGCCTTGTAAATAGAAATAAACGGTGAATCTGAAGAAAAAATCACCAAATAAAGCTTGGAGCAATTGCAAGGACCCTTCCCCTTTTCCACTTCCTCCTTTAAAAACATTGCTTTCTAAACTAATTTGATTCAGGGCTTGGCTTGAGTTTCCATTTTGAAATGCTCCTTTGAAAATGGATTCACCCAAAGTTTGGTTGAAAATGCTTGCTAAATTTTCCCCAGTTCCGGTTGAACCCTTGAAAATAAATTCGCCCATACTAACGGCTGCCAAATTATCGGATGTAAAGCCAGATTTTGTTCCTCCAAAAAATACAGCTTGAGCCAAAGTCTGATTGCCTGCAAAAGCCAAAGCATGGCCCTGGTAATTGGATCCTTTAAATATGGATTCCCCAAAAACCTGTTGGACATTACCTGCCTGGGAGGAGCCGGATTTTTGTCCCCCCAAGAATTGGCCTGCAACGAGTCGTGGGAAAATGGCCGCAAGAAGCAGAAGGATTCTCATACTAAAATGATCTTACCCCGCGAATGCCATATTGTTCACTAACAACTGTTCCTGCCTGAGAGAAGCCCAATCTATTTGAAACACCTAACACAGAGCGCACAGACATAAAACTTCCACCTCTAGCTGAAATTCCAGCAGCACCAGTTACTCCATCTGTGCCGGAATAGGGTTGATTGGCAGAGGAGTAGGTAGTATTTCCATTGATACCCGGCCAAAAATTTACATCTGCAAAACCATCCAGATTGAGTTGTCCATTGCCATGCAGCCCCGAAAAAGAACGACCAGCTGCAGATGAGGTTCCCACCACCAATTCAAGCATATTACCTGTCATTTCCATAACGCCATAAAATGTGGCGCCTGAGCTAGTTCTTGTGGTAGTTGAACCTGCAAATAGACCTCCTCTCAAGGGTTTGGAGCCTGAACTATGACGCTCCCCAAAGTTTGCTGCCCCTAATGGTGATACCTGAATTACACCTTCATTCGGTAATCCTAAGTTGGTAAATGTAAAAGGTACTGTATCAATAAAATGTGAACCCCAGGCATGTTCACCGGAAATTGGAGTTTCATTTCCTCTGCATATTTTTTCATATTCCATTTCGGTCATTGGCCGAAGTGCCGCCCAATCCAAGTAAGCGGCAATCATTGGCCAATTTAAATTACAAACCGGAATCCACTCCCCATCACCCGATTCGTTGAAAATAGAATTGGAATTTCCATCACAGCCAAAAACAGCCGGAGTAAGTGGGGCCACTCCGGATGTTTGGACCTTTATTGTGTTTCTTCCAAGGGAAGGTGCACCCGGGACAATTAACGCTGAAGTTCCTGCATTTGAATTAGGTAATATTTTCAGTAAATTCTCTTGCTGCCTGTAGCTTAAGGTGTTTAAAAAATCACGGTAGGCGCCCTGTGATAGTTCGTATTTCATGCAGAACAAATCTGCAACGCCTGTAGGAAATCCTTCATCTAAAACGCCATTTTCAATAGGGTCGTTCAACTCAGTTAGGTTTGTATTTCCCATCGTTATCCCAACTGCCGCGGTATAAACATAAAAGGGGTTTGAAGAATTGCCCGTTTTGAAACAAAAATTGCTGCTGCCATCTCCAATGAAAAAGGCACCGGATGGAATTTTCACCATTTCGAGCGCGAAGGCCTTTAAGTCGAAAGTGCCCATTTTGGGTTGAACCCCAATTTCCACTCCTGTTAGTGAAATATTGCCTACTCCCGGCGCATCTCTAAATATGAAAATTCCTTTTTTGTCGGTTGGCACATGATAGGCAAATCCACTAGGAAGACTAATGTCTAAACCTGTAACATCTAAATGCTTCCAGATGCCACTTTCTTTGAATTTAAAGAAAATCCATGCTGCATCGTGGTTGCTTATGGCAGCCGATCGCCAGCTATTTTCCCAACTCAAGTCAAAAATAACTTTGCAGGTTCCGCTGCTGGCCTGATAATTAGTTGACAGGTTGGTGAGTTGAATGCCATTTCCTAACCCAATTAGGGGAAGAAGAAGCCAGAGTAGAACAATTTTTGCTTTCATACCACAATGCTAAACACAGAATAATTCTTTGATAAGGCATTTGAGAATTCTGAAAGTGCAGAATGAAAACTGGTAGGAAATAACGAATAAATGAAAAAAGCCTCACCGATGAATCAGTGAGGCTTTCAAAATTTTGTGCTTGTTCTGTTTAAGCTTGCTTAAACGAAGGAACGTTGATGCGAATCAGGTAATAGGCACCAAATAACAATCCGTTAAAGAACAAATCACCAGCTAAACCATTCTGGAAGAAAGGAATGGCGGCGATATAAGATTGAAGAATGCCTTGTGTAGTATGCGGATAAAGCGTTTCAGGATAGAAGAAAGCGAAGTTGGTAATGAGGTAAAACAATACCGAACTCAAAACGCTCAGGCTTCCTACACGCAAAATATGTTGATTATCGCGCATCAATCTGCCTAAAAGAATGGTGATTAAAAATCCGGAGTAGGGAAGAAGCATTTGCCAGCCGTAGAAGCCCAGCATTGAATCTGTAATTAGCAGCGCTACAATTGGAATTGAAAACGCTAAAATACGGTTTGGAATCAATGCACCGGCAAACAAAGCTATAGCACCCATTGGGGTGAAATTCATGGGATGGTCGAGCAAACGTAGAAATGCTGCTCCAAAAATCAGGGCGATTGCCAGTAATACGTGTTTTTTCATACTTCTGATGAACCAATTGGGATTCAATCCTGCGAAAATAAGCGGCTTACCACGAAAACAAAACGGAAATTTTTGCCTGTTTTGAACATTTATGCTCTTTTTTACACACTCTAAAACCCGTTTAGAGATTTCATTGTCCTTTCAAAAAAAAATTGTCGCATTTCCTATTAAGAGCCTAATTTGCGTACCGCTTTCTCACATTTTTGAAATAAAACATCAACTCATATCATCCATTTATGAAGAAAATCACCCTTTTTTCGGCCGCTGCTGCTTTTCTCCTGTTCACAGGAAGCTTAAAAGCACAGGCTCCCGGAACTGCGGCGGCTCCTTCCAATCAGACAGTTCTGGTTGAAAAAGTTACTGCAAATCCCGGCGAATTGAAAATTGCCTACGAGAAGTACAAACTTCCAAACGGCTTAACCCTCATCATTCACGAAGATCATTCAGACCCCATTGTGCACGTTGAAGTAACGTACCACGTGGGTTCAAACCGCGAAACTCCAGGAAAATCTGGTTTTGCGCACTTCTTCGAACACATGATGTTCCAGGGTTCTATGCACGTGAAAGACGAAGAGCATTTCAAAATTGTTCAGGGTGCTGGTGGTCAAATGAATGGTACAACCAATCGCGACCGTACCAATTATTTTGAAACACTTCCTGCCAACTACCTCGAAACTGCACTTTGGTTAGAAGCAGATAGAATGGGTTTCTTGTTGGATTCTGTTACTCAAAAGAAATTTGAAGTTCAACGTGCAACCGTTAAAAATGAAAAAGGCGAACGCGTAGATAATGTTCCTTATGGCAAAGTTGATGAAATCAAAGACGCTACACTTTACCCAAGTGGACATCCGTATAGCTGGCCAACCATTGGTTACCTGGAAGATCTTGACCGCGTTAATGTTGACGACTTGAAAAATTTCTTCATGCGCTGGTATGGACCAAACAACGCTTGTTTGGTGGTTGCCGGTGATGTAAATCCTCAAGATGTAATCAAATTGGCAGAGAAATACTTTGGACCAATTCCTCGCGGACCAGAAGTTCGTCCATTGCCAAAAAGCAATTTCCGTTTGCCGGAAAACAAATACGCCAACTACGGCGATAACGTTTTCTTGCCTTTGTACTACATCGTTTATCCAACTGTTGCCAATTACCATCCGGATGAACCAGCTATTGACCTGTTGGCCAATATCCTAGGAAACGGTAACAACTCCATTTTCTACAAAAACTTCATCAAAACTGAAAAAGCAGTACAAGCATCTGTTTTCCACCCGGCTTCAGAACTTGCCGGTGAATTTACCATTGCCGTTCTTCCACTTCCAAATATCGATGGCGATATCGACGTGGAGAAAATGGTAGCTTCAACCCTTGCCGATTTTGAAAAGAATGGTGTAAGTGATGATGACCTGGCTCGTGCGAAAGGTGCTATCGAAAGTAACCTTATCTTTAGTATGCAAAGTGTTGCCTCACGTGCAAGCACACTCAGTATGATGTGGTATTTGTCGAATGGAACTCCACGCCTGGCCAAAGGTTTCAATATGGCTGATGAACTTGCTCGTTACCAAAAAGTAACCAAAGAAGACATCATGCGTGTTTTCCGTACCTATATCAAAGACAAAAAATACGTAATGGTGAATGTGTTTCCTAAGCGCGCCAACGCTGCTGTGGGAGCTAAAGAAGAAACCAAAACCGGAAATTCAGGTACTCCTGTAAAAACAGAATTGGAATACAAAGGCCTGAGCTACACAGCTCCAAAAGACAATTTCGACCGCAGCAAACGTCCTACAGCTGCTCCTTTGAAAGCCATTGACGTTCCTAATTTCTACTCAACTAACTGGGATAACGGAATCAAAGTAATCGGTACCGAATCAAAAGAATCTCCTGTTGTTACCTTGTTGCTAACCATGAAAGGTGGAAATATCGCCGTTGGCGACCCCTCAAAAACCGGTTTGGCTGCCATGACTGCCGATATGATGGAAGAAGCTACGCAAACCATGACCTCTGAACAGTTTGAAAGCGAACTTGCTAAATTAGGTAGTACCATCAGCTTCAACGCAACTTCTGAAACCAATACCGTACAAGTTATTGCCTTGAAGAAAAACCTGGATGCTACCTTGAAATTGTTCGAAGAAAAATTGCTTCGTCCTAAATTCAATAGCGATGAATTCAAACTTGCTCAATCGCTGCGTTACCAGAGCATCAATTCTGAAAAGTACGATGCTGCCAGCACAGCAGACCTTGCCTTCAACAAATTGATTTATGGTAAAACCATTGCTGCAGAGCCTATTCAAGGAACCTTGAAATCGGTGAAAAGCATATCATTGAAAGACGTTCAAAACTATTACGACCGCTACTACGGACCAGATTTTGCCAGCTTAACCATTGTTGGGGATATCAGCGAATCAGAAATTCTTCCAAAATTGGAATTCTTGAAAAACTGGAAAAAGAAAAACATTACTTTCCCTCCACTTCCAATTCCTCCGCCAGCTGCCGGAAGCAATAAACAGATTTATTTGGTTGACAAATACAAAGCTGCTCAGTCTGAAATCCGTATTGGTATGATTGGTCAGAAATACGATTGGAACGATCGCTATTTCAAAACCATGGCAATGAACTTCCCACTTGGTGGAAACTTCAATAGCCGTTTAAACCTAAACCTTCGCGAAGACAAAGGATTCACCTATGGCATCCGTTCAGGTAACTACGGATTCAAAGACCGTCCGGGTGCATACAGCATTTCAACCGGTGTTCGCACTTCAGCAACCGATAGCGCCATGAAAGAAATCATGAGCGAAGTAACCAATTATGCTGCAAATGGCATGACAGAAGAGGAGTTGAAATTCATGAAGAGCTCATTAACTCAAGGTGATGCTTTGCGTTATGAAACTACTTTCCAAAAAGCAGGTTTCTTAAACCGTTTGATTGAATACAACTTGCCAAAAGATTTCATCAAACAACAAAACGACATCCTGAACAACCTAAGCAAAGAAGAATTGAACAAACTTGCTAAAGAGGTTTTGGATACCAATAAAATGACCATTTTGGTTGTAGGCGACAAAGACAAAATCAAAGCTCGCTTAGAAGCATTGGGTTATAAAATTGTTGATTACAAAGAAGTAGAAGTAGCTACTTACGAAAAGAACTAAACAGCACTCCTAAACTAAAAAAGCCATCCCAATCATCGGGGTGGCTTTTTTGTTTTGGGGGTTCCCGGCCGGCATGAAGTTCCTTGTTTCAATTGTAATCTCTTGCAGCCGTCCGGGCGGGCTATCCATTCCAATCTTTTTTGCCTGGCCTGCACCTTTTCCCCGACGCGCAAAAAAGGATTTCCATTGCTATCCCTAACCCGGAAATTCGTTTTCAAATCCACCTGTTTCGTCAGAAATTTCGTTACCTTTAGTTCAGCTAAAGTTAATTCCGATTCCAAAAGAAGAGTGCCAATAAGCCCATGAAAATGCCCTTTAATCCTTTTCCATTTATCCTGGTCATTTGCCAACTTTTGGCAGCTTGCTCAAAGCCTAAATCCACCCAACTTGTAAAAAACACTTCGGATTCTTTACAGATGGCAGAACAAGCTGCTCAAACTGAAGAAGATTGGCAACCCCATAAATATTGGCACTTGAAACCAGAATTTGGGTACCGATTCTCCATTCGCGGCGATTTTAACGGAGATGGTAAATTAGAACGCTTAACCGAGCGCTATTTCTCGTTGTTGGAAAACAGCGAAAGTCCAAAATACTACGAGGTGGAATCTTACGATGAGTTGGTAGGCATCGCCATAACAAAAGATCCACTGAGTTACCTGGAATGCTCAAATCCGGAAATAGATAGTTTGTTTATTTCCAATTCCGGACAGCTATTTGGATTATCACATTTGAAAAATGTAGGCGATTTGAATGAAGACGGAGGGGATGAAATTTCGTATGTGGTAGATTGGGCAGATTGGTCGAATTTGAATACCTGTCGTGTAATGAGCTACCAAAATGGAAAGTGGCTTGAGCTGTATGCCTTTCCCGTTTGGGATTGGCAATTTCCCAATATGCCGGGAACTCAAACCGAATACGGATTGTTTGGCACCATGAACAAACTGTCTATTGACTCAGATTCGGTCAATATGAATTTATTAAAGGAGTTGTGGGACTACCCTGGACTGCTGAGAAAAACAGGTAGAAACCGCATCCAAGTGTGGCTAAGAAACGACGATGGGGAAGAGGAATTGGTGGATGTGAATTTGGCTAAATTGGAAAAAGAGAATGCAAAAAGCACAAAACAGGAGGTTCTCCCAATGGAAGGGCTTCGAGTTGAAAATGGCTTTGGCTATTAGCCATTACTCTTGTGTTTTTAGTAAGTACTCCAATTGGCAAATGAAAACTCAATTTCAAAACAATGTGCTTCACTTGAATCAAAAGATTCACCATTCTAGAATAAGGACTTTTGGCTATGGCTATGGCATTTGAAAATCTGATAGCAAATTGTTGCACCTCAAACTGCCAGAGCCATCAGCACTACAAATGCGTCACCAATCAAAATGCTTTCAATAAATAGCCATCGCCAAAAGCCATCGCCATAGCCGATTCTGACTTATCCAATTTAGTGCAACAAATGTTGCACTAAGATAATCATAGCAACCTGTTTATTAATGCTTTGAAAAAAGTTCAAAAAACAGGTGGACAATTCAGGTGATCGCAAATTGTTGCGCATCAAACTGCCAAACCCATCAGCATCACAAATGCGGCATCAATCAAAAAGCTTTCACTAAATAAATAGCCATCGCCAAAAGCCATCGCCATCGTTTTAGCAAATGCTTCACCAAATCAAATTGGTCTCAAAAATCAAATCAAAAAAAAGTCCCCCAGAATTTGGAGGACTTTTTAAAGGGTCGAATTGAAGTTTTATTGACGAACCAATTTGATAACCTGGTTTGATCCAGTGTGCAACAAATAGATTCCTGCTTTCAAATCGGATGGAAGATTAAGTTCTGCAGTGTTGCCTTTAACCATTTCCTTCAAAATCACTTTTCCATTCAAATCGGTGATTGTGATTTCTGAACCGGCATCAAGTCCTTTCAGGGAAAGGTGATTGGTAAATGGATTCGGGAATACTTTAAGGGCATTGCCATTAAGGTCTGGTTCAACAGCTGCAATTGGTGAGTAGCTGTATTTTCCGTCCAAATCAATTTGACGTAATCGATAGAACAAAGACTGGCTGCGATCGGCTTTCGCATCTGTGAAGCTGTATTCGGTCGTTCTTGATGAATTGATGACTTTACTTTCAACAAAGCCAATCTCTTCAAACTCCATGGTATTGGTCGCACGTTCAACAACAAATCCGCGGTTGTTTTGCTCGCTGGCTGTCGACCATGAAACTTGCACATCATTTCCAACCGGAGCTGCGGTGAAGTTGATGAATTTAACAGGAAGTGGTGAGTTGCCGTTGGAGGCAAGTGTAAACTGTCCAAAGGTGTTAATACCATAGAACGTTACCGAACCTGCACCAAAATTAGAAGCAGTAGCTTTTTGGATGAAATTCCATCCGCCGGTGCTGTATGGTGAGCGTGCATATAGTGATAAGCTTGTATCTGCGCTATTGATTTGGTTGGTTGGAAGTGTGAAGGTTAAATCGCCACTGTATCCGGTACCAGGGGTTCCAAACACGTTGATAATCCAATACCTATCGTTTAAGGTTTTGTTTGCAGTTGGAACTGCATTTGGCGCATAAGGTACTTCAAGAGCAACCACATCACAAGGGTTAGCGAATGAATTTACCAAGTTAACGTTCAAGCCAAATATTCCCATTTGTCCAACTGTAACAGCTGAAGCAAACATGCTAGAGTCGCCACCAGCAACAACGGTAGACGTATTGATAATTCCGGTTCCGAGTTTGTTTCCAGTTGCAGCAGAAGCCACATCGCCAACTTGGGTAAAGGAGGCAGGTTCATTCATTTGCACATAAGAAACCAATCCGGCTTCTGTACCGTAGAGCATTCTGTGCATGTTTTTGCGAATGGTTGAGGTGTCTAACGCAACATTCCAAATACGCACCTCATCAATCATACCTGTAGAAGCATGGCCATTGTCCCAGCTATTTGTACCAATAGTTAGGTCGTTGGTGCTAGGGGTATTGGTAGTAACGGTAGTGTTTGCAACTGCACCCACCTGAATACCGTTGATATAGGCTTTCAAACCAACACCAGATTGCCATGTCATGGCCAAGTGGGTCCATGTATTTGCAGGAATAGTTCCGGCTGTTAAGGTAATTGCACCGGTACCATTGGCAACCGTCCAAACTTCTGGATAAATGCTACCATTTTGAACCCCTAGTACGAAACCATTAGTAGTTGAAGATTTTGCAACCAATTTTTGGTTTGCGGTTGGAGTAGCCAAATTCACCCAAGCTTCAACTGTAAAGGCATTAGGAGTCACATGTTTTGCATTATGCGGGAATTTAATGCTTCTGCCACCTGTTCCGTTACCAACGAAGCAATTTCCTGGGGCGGTGCTAACAGTTGAAAGTACCAGATAAATGGTATCGTTTGTATTTTTCTGGTCAGCAGTTCCACCTGGATTTGATGTGTACACTTTAACCACATTGTATCCGGCAGGGAGAGTAACCTGATTGCTTCCTGTAAATGAAATCTGAGCTGTATCACAGCCATTGATTTGACCAGGATAATACAGGTTTTGAGGAGTACCGTTGTTCACTTGAACAAACATATCCAGACCAGTAATAGATGCACCTTTGTTGTTTCTAACGCGGGCAACCAAGTCAATTGAACCAGGAAGGACAGGGCCATTTACATAAACTCTTTCCAAAGCCACATCATTCAAGGTTGAAGATGCTTCATGCGCGCCAATAACCGGAGGAATTGCTCTTGGGTTGTTGTCTATATCAGTAGAAACAATGCTGGTTAAGTCTGTACCCTGGGTACAACCATTTTGTAGGCGAGCATTGGTAGTGGTTAAAAACAAAGGCAGTACATTGTAAGATGAGTCGCCACCAACCGTAGCAGATAAGAAGTTACTTGCATTGTATGAAGCTCCACGGTAAATCAAAGGGCCATTTCCGGCATTGAAGTAATTGTTGTAATTGATTACGTTACCTGTTGGGTTGGTATTGAAGTAAGCAGGAGTAGTAGTTGCAGATGAAGCATAGAAGATATTGTTTTTGAAATTACTTGTACCGGTTGTTACATCGTAGTAATACATACCATAGGTTGAAGCACCGTTGGTACGGAATGTATTGTGATACACATTCATTTCACCACCACCTGTTGCTCCAGTATAGAAATAGGTTGCATAGGTAGTTCCATACGTTTGGAAAACGTTGTTGTAAACCGGAATTTTTGTTCCCAGTGGCGAGGTGAAGTAGTAATAATAAACAGCACAATATCCTGCATTGATTTCATTTGCAATGAGTCGGGAAGGAGCTGCGGCATTAGAATTTTGGTTGTAGTAGAAGTAAATACCGTATGAGCTTGCATTGGAAGTTTGCATGCTGATTTTATTACCAATGATGTCAACTGCATTGTAAATGTAGTAAATACGCATTCCATAGTAATAGATATTGTTCAGCACGTTGTAGCGAATTTTATGGCCACGGTTGTAAAGGGCATTTCCTGTTCCGCTCGTAGAAATCTGGATGCCGTAATAGCCACCTGTTATTGTGTTTGAATCAATGGTAACGGAGTCGGTCCATTGATTTCCATCGGAAAGACCGGTTGCTGTACCTGTTACGATAATTCCGTAGGAGGTACTTGTTCCAACATTAGGGAGGTTAACATTGTTGCTGATTGCTCTAAAGCATTTTCCATCTTGATTTGAAGCATTTCCAATCAAAGCAATACCTGTGCAAGAGCCAGCAAAACTATTGGTAACTGTCAGGTTTTTTATGGTTACATAGCTAACCATATTGATTTTAATTGCAGGGGCACCCACATTTGCCGTAACGATTCGAGTTGCTGGGTTTAATCCATCCAAGGTAATGGTATTAGTTGCACTCACACCATAAACCGGAGCATTTAAGGTGAACGGTCCGGTATAAGTTCCTGGATTTACTTCCAATCTTACTGCACCAGAAACACCTGCAATGGAAAGCGCATTAAAGGCTTCTTGAATTCCTGCAAAGTCGGCACCAGTTCCACCAATGGTGTACAAGCCACTCATTGGAGCGATATAGGTATAATTGACTGCTAGAGTGTCGTTTGAAGTGTTGTTATCTGCACTGGTGTTTGGATTGCTGGTGTAGATTTTAATGGCGTTTAATCCATTCACAATGGTGATTTGATTTGCAGCTGAGAATGTAACAAGAACAGTATCGCAACTATTAAGAGTTCCTGTCCATGTTTGAGAAACGGGTGTGCCATTGTTGTTTTTAAATGCAATATCGAAAGAGGTTACAGTTGAATTTCCATTGTTTCTAACGCGAACAACCATGTTTTGGGCACCAGGGGTTACCGGCATAACTGGGTTGTAAATTTTATCAACCGAAATATCAAGGGCTGTAGCTTGGTATTCTGACATGCCCGGGTTTGGAGTGATTGAGCGGGTATTGCCGTATTTATCGGTTGGAACAAAGCTGGTTAAATCAGTTCCTTTTACACAACCATCAGCTAAGCGTGGATCGGTATTGCTAACAAAATTCATCAACTGATTTACTGAGCTATCACCACCTGTTGTCACAGTTTTGAAATTGGCAGTTGTAAAAGCTGCACCTCTATAACCCATTGTAGTATTTCTACTGTTGTAATAGGCATTGTAGTTAATTACGTTTCCGGTAGGGTTAGAGCTGAAATAAGCAGGATAAACAGTAGAACCTGCAGAGGTTGAATAAATTGAGAAGATATTATTCTTACAAATCAATCCACTTACGTTGGCCGAGTTGTAGTAGTACAAACCATATTGGGTTGCTGCAGCACCATTGTAGTGAATAGTATTGTGCATGAAGTGAAATGTTCCAGCAACACCAGTATATAAATAAACACCATAGTTAGTGCTATAGTTCATATTTCCAATAACGGCATTGTTGTAAATTCTGTGGGGAGCAGCTGCATTTGAAGCGTTGTAATAAATATACATCGCCATGTACTGGACATTTCTCAGAATGTTTCCTTCAATGCGGGTTGGTGTAGTTGTATTTGAATTTTGATTGTAATAATGATACAAGCCATATCCTGTAGACGTATTTGAAGGATGCATGGTAATGTCATTGTCCAATACATCCATAGGATTATAGATGTAGTAGTCATAGATGCCATATACGTAAGCATTTACTACTGTATTTGCTCTGATTTTATGTCCGCGGTTTTGAGCGCTGCTTGCGCCTGTATTGCCATACAAAACCATACCATAGTAACCACCATTTACATAGTTGCTATCCAGGTTAATTGAGTCTAATTTGTTGTTTGATAAAGAAGCTTGCGCACCGGAAACTAAAATTCCAGCTCCAGGAGAAGTGATACAATTTGGAAGGTTAACATTACAATTGACAATGCGGGATCCTGTTCCATTGTTATTGTTATTATTCCCAACCAATGAGATTCCAAAACAAGCACCGCTAAATTTATTGGTTACGGTGATATCACGAATGGTGGTATAACTGCAATTGGCAACCATAAGGACCGGATCCACAATACTGTCCGAAAGAATACAAGTTGCTTTGTTAGTGCCTTGAATGGTGATTGTATTGGTGGCACTTGCTCCACCCGGAGAATTGAAGAATGCTTTTCCGGTATAGGTTCCAGGGTTTACAATAGCAGTTACCGGACCACAAAGGCCTCTGGAAGTTACATCGTCTGCAAACGCTTTCAAGGTTGGATAGTCGGGAGTGGTACCGCCAATTTGGAAAGTACCAGCCATTGCAGCACCCAAAGTCGCATAAGCAGTATCGTCATTGTTTACCGTATCCACAGCGCTATTGGGAGCTTCTGTCCAAACACGAATTGATTTCATTTGATTTCCAGTCCAGGTAAGGTTGCCAAGGGTTAAAACGGTATCAGAAGCAAATGCACCCCCGAAAGTATCGAGTAGGGAGGTGAATGAAACAGGTGTTTGAAGCACATTGTTTACTGTCCATTTTACGGTAAGCGATGTAATTTGGTTGGTACCGTTGTTTCTGATTTTAGCTTTTACGTCGTAAGAACCAGGGCAAAAATTTGAAGGTTCTGTTACGGAAACTGCACCTGCATTATCCGGACCGGTTGGAACGATTTCATAGCCCAATTTTCCATTGAACTGACGGTAAGCGATAGGGGATGTAAGTGTTCCTCCATAGCCAACCAATCCGCCCATATTGATGTAAATATTGGGGTCGCTCATTAACCAAGGCGAAACAGAAGTGGTGCCAGTTCCGGTGTAGGTGATACTACCTGTGGAGGAAATGGCGAAAGCGTAGGTAGCGCCGGCAGGAATGGTAATGTTTAAGCCGCTGATTGGAATTAATGCGATATTTCCAGCTCCGGTTGGAGTAGGTGTAAAGGTAACCACACCAGCCTGTATCCAACCATTTGCAGTAGAAACAGCCGGAACACCATTTAAGGAATCCGTTTTGTACCAAAGCGTGACAGTTTGAGAAGCAGCTGTGGTAAAGCAATTGTAAACCTCACGCACCCTGATTTTTCGGGTTGCTTTTACGTTAAACGTGGCGAGAGAAGAAGAATTTCCTCCGGAATAGGGAGGGACTGTAGTTAAATAGCTAAGCTGACCAAATCCCTCCAAAGGCAAAAATGCCGTAAGGAGGATAAAGGCCAGAAATTTTAAAGGAGTAAATAAATTAGACATAAAATTTGTAAAATTTTTAGCGAGCACAAATTAGGTAATCAGTCTTTAGAATTTTTCAAGCCCAGGGTACCTTGTGTCCTGTCTATTCTAGTGCCAATCGTAAATAATTAAAAGTCATTTACTTGCAAAAAATTAAATTGTCCTTATTTTGCTTAAACTTTAAAAATTGCGACAATTTTATGATTTCGCCTTTTCGGCAAAGCCGAATTAATGATAGGATTTAAGGCTGAATTGCAAGTTCTGGCTTAAACAATTTTAAATAACATGTGTTATGCAGGTATTTTCAGGAGCAACAACCACTGTTGAAAAAGCTTCAGGTTAAAATGGGCTGAATCAAGACCCTGAAGTCTTGGGAAGTTGGTTCTATTTTAGAATTTCCATTGAAAGTTTTTTGAAGAATTGGTAGAGGCCGATGTTTGACACCTTAAAAAGTTAAATCGGCGTACCAAAAAGCACTTGCAGGGATGTCTTCAACTGCTCTTAGATAAATCGTTTATGAGCCATTGTTACACGTAGTGCTTGTTTATTTACTCAGACCTGAGAATCTATTCAAGTTAGTAAGAATAGACTTGGAACTAATCACAAATTGATTTCGACCTATAAGCGAAAAAACAAGTAAGTCGTGAAAATGATAAAATAAAAAAAGCTACCCGACAGCAGCTTTTTGATTTGTTTGTGATTCCGCTGGGACTCGAACCCAGGACCCCTACATTAAAAGTGTAATGCTCTACCAGCTGAGCTACGGAATCTTATTTTTTTGCCCTTTAGTTCGTTGCTGAAGGGGATGCAAAGGTAAGAAGCTTTTGCGCATTGTCAATACCTGCCGCATCTTTTTTTTCTATTTTTTGTTCATGTGCTGAAAATCAGTGAAAAAAATTAAGTATTAAATTTCGACTCCAATTCTTCGATGCTTAAAGCCTTGCTCAAATCGAAATTTCCAATTTTTGTTCTGCATAAACTTTCCAAATACGCACCCCCACCCAATTCTTTTCCCAGGTCATGAGCCAGGGAACGGATATAGGTTCCTTTACTGCAACGAATGTGAAAATGTGCAATTGGCCAATTTAACTCCGTAATATCAAATCGTTCCACTAAAACTTTGCGGGCTTTCATTTCGGGTTCTTCGCCTTTTCTCGCGCTTGCATAGGCACGAACTCCATCAATCTTAATAGCAGAGTACTTGGGTGGAATTTGTTCGATTTCACCTTGGAATTTTTTGCTTGCTGCATTCAGCTGCTCCAAGCTTAATTCAGGCATAGGATAAAGAGCATCTATTTCAGTTTCCTTGTCGAAACTTGGTCGGGTTGCCCCAAAATAGATTGAACCTGTATATTCTTTTGGCAGGCCCATGTAGGAATCAATGTTTTTGGTTTCCTTTCCCACACAAACAATCAATAAGCCTGTAGCAAGCGGATCTAATGTTCCTGCATGTCCAACTTTTACCTTTACTTTTTTTGTTTCCTGATCGGGGTATTGTCGCCTAAGCCGGTGAATCAACATTCGCTTTAGCTTGTTGGTCACATCAAAAGAAGTCCATTCCAATGGTTTATTTACCAGCAGAACTTCAGGTTCAATAACAAGTTCCATTAAACGATTTCGAGCTTAATTCCGGCGAAATAAAGTCCGAGAATTGCTAAGCCAACAACTATGCGGTACCAACCAAAAATTTGGAAACCATGTTTGGTAAGAAAGCTGATAAATCCTTTAATAGCTACCATTGCTACAATGAAAGCAACAACATTACCAACTACTAAAACAGGAATATTTTCTTGAGTAAAACCAAAATTGAGATGGTACTTAAGCATTTTGTAGGCGGTTGCTGCAAACATGGTTGGAACTGCTAAAAAGAAGGAAAACTCAGCAGCAGCTTGCCTGCTAAGCTTTTGCGACAAGCCACCGATGATTGTTGCAGCCGAGCGGGAAACACCCGGAATCATGGCAATTACTTGAAAGAAACCTATTACCAAAGCTTTTTGCCAAGTAACCTCATCTGACTTCTTTTCTTCGTTTTCAAGCCATTTATCAATAAATAATAAAACAATTCCACCCAAAACCAAACTTATGGCAACCACAATTACATTTTCGAGCATGGCATCAATAAAATCGTTGGCTAAAAAACCGATAACTGCCGAAGGAATAAATGCAACTGCCAATTTCAAGTAAAAATCAAACGATTGAAAAAAGCGCTTCCAATACAATACAATAACGGAAAGAATTGCTCCGAATTGAATTGCAACCGTGAACATTTTAACAAATTCATCGGAAGCAATACCCAGTATAGAAGAGGCGATAATCATATGCCCGGTTGATGAAACCGGCAAGTATTCAGTAATTCCCTCAACAATAGCGAGAATTATGGCTTGAAAAAAATCCATGGGAGTTAGGATTTGCTTTTGCGCATGATGGCAAAAATGCCAATCACAAAACCGGCTAACACCACAATTGGAGCTAGGGTAAGGCGTCGGAAATCAAAAATATCGCCTTCAGAACCTGTCATCAGCGTAAATCCAACTATAATGGTTGCAACAGATGCAATCATCAGGTAGTAATTCTCTTTTCCAAAAACGAATTGTTGAGGAGTTGAACTTTCTTTACGGGTCGATTTTTCTTTACTCATGGGTGCAATATCTGTTTTTTGATAATCAATACAAATCTTCAATTTTAGAGTTCAGGTACCTTTGGGTACTGGTAATTGTACTTAAGGCGCTCATTATTAATCCAATTGCTAAAAGCAGAATAAATAATTCAAGGTAAGCAAACGGGTCGTTTAACAAGGCCGCATCAGGAAGCCAAGCCGGTAAGCTGTTTAATAAGCTCATGATGATTACCATACAAATAAACCAGCCAAAAAATCCGTTTCGGATAGATTGCCAAACAAATGGTTTCACTATAAACCAATTGGTGGCTCCAACCAACTGCATGGTTTTAATGGCAAATCGCCTGGCATATAGATTTAACTTTACGGTATTGTTTATCAAAATGGCCGAGATAATCAAAAACAGCAATGAAATTCCAAGAAGAATCATTCCAACTGAGCGCATATTATTATTTACCCGCTGAAACAAGTCTCGTTCGTAGTTGATTTCATTTATTCCCTGCATCTGTCTTAGTACACCTTCCATTTTCTGAAGTTCAAGTGGAGCGGTAAAATTTTCTTTTAAGCGAATTTGAAAGGAAGGTTTCAATGGGTTGAAACCTAAGAAACTGGTGAAATCCTGCCCAATTTCCTGACTAAACTCGGCAGCAGCCTGCTCGCTAGTAACGTAACGAATTTCTCGCGCAAAGCCTTTTTCTTCCATTTGTGATTTTATCCGGTTAATGTCCTCCTGACTTAAACTTTCATCCACAAAAACCTGAACAATCATGTTCTCTCGAACATAAGTAGCTAGTTTACTGGATTGAATGTATAGAATTCCAAATAGTCCTAGCATGAGAAGAACCATGGAAATACTGAGAACTGATGATAAATAACTAACCTGTTTTTTACGCTTCATACAAGCCTGAATATGGAACAAAAATAAGCCATAGATGCGTTGTGACAATTCATTTTCGGCCCCGGGATTGGAAAAGCCTCCACATGCGTCTATTTTTGCGGACTTACAAAACACCCATGAGCAAAGAATACAGCCACCGCGATATCGAAAAGAAATGGCAGAAATACTGGATAGAAAACGAAACCTATAAAACCAAAGAAGATAAGGAGCGTCCGAAGTTCTATGTGCTTGATATGTTTCCATATCCAAGTGGTGCAGGTTTGCATGTTGGGCATCCACTTGGATATATAGCTTCGGATATTTACAGCAGGTACAAGCGCCTGAAAGGATTTAATGTATTGCATCCCATGGGTTATGATGCCTTTGGTTTACCAGCTGAACAATATGCCATTCAAACAGGTCAGCATCCTGCCATTACAACCAAAGAAAACATCAAGCGTTACCGAGAGCAGCTCGATCAAATCGGATTTTGCTACGATTGGTCGAGAGAAGTAAAAACCTCGGACCCGGAATACTACAAATGGACACAATGGATTTTCCTGAAATTGTTTCATTCCTGGTACAATCCCATTTCACAAAAAGCAGAGCCCATTGAAACATTAATCAACCATCTGGAAAAAAATGGCTGTTCAGGAGCCGGAGATCAGTTTTTATCAGGGAATGTAGAGACTGAAATTCCGAAATTGGAGCCAGGTGTTTGGAAAACACTCAATGAAAAAGAACAACAGGATTACCTGATGCATTTTCGTCTGGCCTATTTGGCTGAATCTTTTGTGAACTGGTGCCCCGCCTTGGGTACAGTTTTGGCCAACGATGAGGTGAAGGATGGAGTAAGTGAGCGCGGTGGTTATCCTGTTGAACGCAAGTTGATGATGCAGTGGAGCTTGCGCATCACGGTATATGCAGAGCGCTTGTTGAATGATTTGGACCAATTGGATTGGACCGAGTCATTGAAAGATTCTCAGCGCAATTGGATTGGAAAAAGTACGGGTGCGAGTGTTTTTTTTCCATTAAAAGATTCAACCAAAAAAATTGAAGTTTTCACCACCCGTCCTGATACCTTGTATGGCGTTTCGTATTTAACTCTGGCACCTGAACACGAATGGGTTGCTGAAATTACCAGCGCCGAACAAAAGCAGGCTGTTGAAGAGTACGTGGCCTATGCCAAGAACAGGTCGGAACGTGAGCGAATGGCTGATGTGAAAAAGGTAAGTGGAGTATTTAGTGGGGCATTTGCAATTCACCCATTAACCGGAAAAGAGATTCCGGTTTGGATAGGTGATTATGTTTTGGCTGGATATGGAACAGGTGCGGTAATGGCAGTTCCTGCCCATGATAGTAGGGATTTTGCCTTTGCGCGACATTTTAATTTGCCCATCCTGAAAGTGATTGAAACTCCTGCTTCGCATAATATGAATGAAGCTTCTTGGGACGAAAAATCGGGCAAACTCATTAACTCCGATTTCTTAAATGGCCTAGAAGTAAAGGAAGCTATTCCGGCCATGATTCAACATTTGGAAGCAAAAGGTTTCGGCAAAGGAAAAACCAATTACCGGTTGAGAGATGCCATTTTTGGCAGACAAAGGTATTGGGGAGAACCGATTCCTATTTATTACAAAGATGGAATTGCCTGCCCGTTGAAGGAAGAAGAATTGCCATTGCTTTTGCCTGAAATTGACAAGTACTTACCAACCGAAACCGGTGAGCCGCCATTGGGACGTGCCAAGGATTGGAAGTACCAAGGAAAATACGAGTATGAACTGAGTACCATGCCAGGTTGGGCAGGCAGTTCTTGGTATTTTTTGAGGTATATGGATCCGGGCAATTCTACTGCCTTTGCATCTGAAGAAGCTTTGAAATATTGGCAACAGGTTGATTTGTATTTAGGAGGAAGTGAGCATGCCACCGGACATTTGTTGTATGTTCGTTTCTGGACTAAGTTTTTGTTTGATTTGGGTTTGATTCCTGTTCATGAACCGGCTAAAAAGCTGATTAATCAGGGAATGATTCAGGGTATGTCGGAGAAGTTGAAAAAGTTGGAACCAAGTCGTTCAAAGCTGTACAATGTAGTAGGACAAACCAATGAGAAAGGAGACTTGGTTGATAGTTACTATGAACTTTTAATTGACGGAAAGCAATACAAGTTTAGCTCAAGACCTTCTGATTTATTTATTAGTGAAAATGCTTTGCACTATTTTGAATCGGAAAAGCCTGAATTTACAGCCTCTAATGTTGATATCAGTTTTGTTGAAAAAGCGGTAGTAGATGTCCCTGGTTTCAGCCAAGCCCATCATTATGAGAATGCGATATTTTTAACAGCGGGTGGATTTTGGTACAAGGGCGATTTCACCTCGTTTGGTAATGGCCAAAGCGAGGAAATGATTAGTTACCAAGAGGTAGAAAAAATGTCCAAATCCAAGTACAATGTGGTAACACCAGATTCCATTGTGGACCATTACGGTGCTGATACCCTTCGCTTGTATGAGATGTTTTTGGGTCCATTGGAGCAAAGTAAGCCCTGGAGTACACAGGGAATTGAAGGTGTTCATCGCTTCTTAAAACGCTTGTGGCGTTTATTTTACGATGCCGATGGAAATTGGATTGTAAACGACAATCAACCCGAAAAAGCAGAACTGAAGAGTTTGCATAAAACCATTCGTAAAGTAGGCGAGGACATTGAGAATTTCTCCTTCAACACTTCGGTAAGTACATTCATGATTTGCGTGAATGAATTGATGGATTTGAAATGCAACAAGCGCGCTATTCTGAAAGATTTGGTTGTTGTTGTTTCTCCTTATGCGCCACATATTGCAGAAGAATTGTGGCAGGCTTTGGGTGAGCAAGGAAGTGTTACAGAAGCCAACTTCCCGGTATTTAATCCTGAGTTTTTGGTTGAAGACAGTTTCAGTTATCCTATTTCAATAAACGGTAAACACCGCACCAATATTGAGTTTAGCTTAAATGCCGACCCAAAAGAGGTGGAAGAAACAGTGTTAAAGGATGAGGTTGTAATCAAATGGCTTGAAGGAAAAGCACCTAAGAAGGTGATATTTGTAAAAGGCAAAATTGTAAATGTGGTAATTTAGTGGGAAGCTATGGCTATGGCTTTTGACGATAGCTTTGGATTCGTAAGCGATTAAAAGGGCTGGGCCTTTTGCTTTTGGCAATTTGCCCTTGGCTTGGGTTTCGTAACCGATTTCGATTGATGAACGATGGCTATGGCTATTGGCTATGGCATTAGATTCGTAAGTGATTTAAATGGCTGGGCCTTTTGCTTTTGGCAATTTGCCATTGGCTTGGGTTTCGTAACCGATTTAGATTGATGAACGATGGCTATGGCTTTGGCTTCGTAAGCGATTAAAAGGGCTGGGCCTTTTGCTTTTGGCAATTTGCCATTGGCTTGGGTTTCTTAACCGATTTGGATTGATGAACGATGGCTATGGCTTTGGCTTCGTAAGCGATTTAAAGGGCTGGGCCTTTTGCTTTTGGCAATTTGCCATTGGCTTGGGTTTCGTAACCGATTTGGATTGATGAACGATGGCTATGGCTTTGGCTTCGTAAGCGATTTAAAGGGCTGGGCCTTTTGCTTTTGGCTATTTGCCATTGGCTTGGGTTTCTTAACCGATTTCGATTGATGAACGATGGCTATGGCTATTGGCGATGGCATTGGATTCCTAAATGATTAAAAGGGCTGGGGTTTTCCGCCTAGGGCGGATTGGCAATCTTACCCAAGGGATTTCAAAAAAACAGCGCAATCCGAAATGACGGATTGCGCTGTTTTTTTGAATTAGACTAATGCTTTCTTAAGCAATGGCTTCAATTAAATCCTGGCGGGTAATGATATGTACATCGCCCATCAGGTCTTTAACCAATACACCGGCATTTTCTTTGGTAATTAACCTGCTTACTTCTTCCATTGAGGCATCCGGACTTACAAATGGGAAACTTGGCGACATCAAGGTTGAAACCGGTTTTGATTTCACTTCCTGTGTTTCCAATAAGGCATTAAACAAGATTGTATCGTTTAATGAGCCTACAAATTCACCCTTTTCGTTTACCACAGGCACTTGAGAAATAAAATACTTTCTCATGATTCTGCTTGCCGCATCAATGGTATCGGTATCTTTTACTGTTACCAGTTTCAAGTGTTTATGGGAGTCAATTAGGTTGATAGCTTTGGTTTGTTCATTAGATAGGAATCCACGGTCGCGCATCCAATCGTCGTTGAACATTTTGCCCATGTAACGGGTTCCATGGTCGTGAAAAATCACCACAACCACATCGTCCTTTTTAAACATGTGACGCATCTGAATCAAACCGGCAATTGCAGCTCCTGCTGAGTTACCAACAAAAATGCCTTCTTCTCTTGGAATACGGCGTGTAAAAATGGCCGCATCTTTATCGGTTACTTTTTCAAAATGGTCGATTATACTGAAATCTACGTTTTGAGGAAGGAAATCCTCACCAATTCCTTCGGTGATGTATGGGTAGATTTCATTCTTATCAAACTCGCCGGTCTCCTTGTATTTTTTGAATACAGAGCCGTAGGTATCAATGCCTAATACTTTAATGTTTGGGTTCTTTTCCTTGAGGTATTTTCCAGTTCCGCAAATGGTTCCTCCGGTTCCAACGCCAACAACCAAATGCGTGATTTTACCTTCGGTTTGTTCCCAAATCTCAGGACCGGTGCTTTCGTAATGGGCCTTTGAATTGGATAGGTTATCGTATTGATTGGGCTTCCAGGAATTTGGAATCTCGCGTTCTAGGCGACTTGAAACCGAATAATAGGAGCGGGGATCTTCCGGGTCAACATCGGTTGGACAAACAATTACTTCTGCGCCAAATGCTTTCAAAGCATCTACCTTTTCTTTGCTTTGTTTGTCGGTTGTGGTAAAAATACAACGATATCCTTTAATAACTGCGGCAATGGCCAAACCCATACCGGTATTTCCGCTGGTTCCTTCAATAATGGTATAACCCGGTTTTAATCGCCCATCCTTTTCAGCATCTTCAATCATTTTTAGCGCCATACGGTCTTTGATTGAATTGCCGGGATTAAAGGTTTCTACCTTAGCAAGAACGGTACAAGGAAGTTCACGCGTAATTTTATTCAGTTGAACCAAGGGGGTATTGCCAATGGTTTCAAGGATATTCTTATTCCACATGCCGCGAAGGTAGCTACTTGCTACCCAAATTCGGAATTCTAGTTCGGATAATTGGCTTTTTAAACTGATTCAAGAGGAACTACCTCATGCCAAGCAATTCAGGGAAAGGAATATTCAGACTAACAATGTAGGCAACCAAGGTAATTGCCGAATAGAGCAAAAACTCTCCAATTGGCGTGTATTTGCGAACGTCAACACCTTGCATTTTGCAGTAAATGGCAAGCATGATTTTCTCGATAAGATAGGCGATTACCGTTGCATAGGCTATTCCTTTGATGCCCATGCCTAGTTTTACAAACCAAAGTGATAAAATCAAATTAATGATGAGGTAATTGGTTGAAACCAGGTAAAATACGCGGTTCTTCATCAAACCCATAATAACCGTTTGCGGGAACAACATGCGCGAGATTATCAACAACAGGTAAATATTGAATACCTCATATCCAGCCTCTAAATCCTTATTGTAGGCCAATTGAAAGAGGTATTTGCTTGTGAAAATCAACAAAATTGTACCGGGAAATAGCCAGCGCATTAAGTTTCTTGATGATGCCTTGAGTTTGGCAAGTCCGTCTTCCAGCTTGCCTTCTTTGTTGAAGTTGGCAATTTCTCCTGAGTAAATATTGCTAAGCGAGTTGGCTAGAATCAAAAAAATTGGAAGCTCCTTGGAGGCATACCTAAAAACGGCAAACTCATGTGGTGTAAAGTAGTGGTCGACAATAAAGCCATTGATATAATCCATGCTGCCGGCCAACAAAATGGAGAACATAAACGGAATTACTTTCACCATAAACTCTCCAATCAAGCGCGTATGAATGGAAATGGTGGAATACTTCATCAATAAAATGATTGTATAATTGAACTTGATCAAAGCCAATATCAACCACATATTGATGGCCAAGTTCAGGCTGTATTCCAAGTAAATGGGTAAGCAAAGAAGAAGTATCTGAGCAATAAAAGTTATCACTCCCCAAATGATTAGCGACTTGTACTTCCCTTTCAAATAGAAAATAAAATCAGCCAGGTAGGAGGGCGTATTCAAAAAAACCACCACCGAAAACATCTGAAACAAATCCATGTCTTTGGGGTGATAAAGTCCGATGATGTAGGTCGCAATTCCACCAAACATGCTGAACACTGTGAGCAATACAAAGGCATTGAAGAGAATGCGACGTTGCTTTTCTTCATCACATCCATTGAAAAATGGAATGAGTGTATTGGTGATACTAGATGTCCAAAACCAGGTTACAGTACCGCTCACCAAAAGCAGCAGTTCGTAGCGACTGATAATTCCGGTTCCATAGCCACCACGTGCATAGGTGATTTTTGCTAGCAGAATTGAAATCAGAAAAAATGCCCCAAACCGCAGAAATTGATAAATCTGCAAGCTGTTGTATTTTGTCAGAGTAAAATTCCGTAGCATGGGTAATTTTTGGCGGCAGCCAAGATAGGAAAAAGTAGAAACTGCAAACCAATCCAAATCATCCTGTTTGGATTGATTTTTTGAGTTGATTGACCGGGTTTGGAGGTTATTTCAGTTTTTTACGACTCAACCACAAGGAATTGCCAACTACAATTACATCACTAAAGGCCATTGACAAAGCCCCAAGCATGGGGTGTAAGTAACCCATTGCCGCAAGTGGAATGCAAATTACATTGTAGAAAAAGGCCCAGAACAGGTTTTGTTGAATGGTTTTGTAAGTTAATTTACTGAGTTGATGTGCTTCCATCAAGACTTTCAAATCCTGCCTAACCAAAACAATTCCTGCAGATTGGCGAGCAATATCGCTGGCTTTTGAAAATGAAATTCCAATATCTGAGGTAGAAAGAGCGGGAGCATCGTTAATGCCATCGCCAATCATGGCGGTAATGCCTTTTTCTTTCTCGCTTTGAAGCAGTTTCATTTTATCAGCAGGTAGTAATTCGCCGATAGCTTTTCCCGGAAAACCAAGCTCTTTGCTGGTTCGATTCACTTTTTCTTGTTTATCTCCGCTGAAAATAAATCCGTTTAACTCGGCAGTATTCAAGTAATCGCTCAATTCGTTGGCATGTGCTTTCAACTCATCCTGAAGATTTATTCCGGCAACCAGGCTATGCTCCTGTTCAAGCACCAAATCAAAGTGGTGGTTTGATTTCGATTTTCCGAAACGCCAGTTAGTTCCTAGCCAAGTGAAATGCATGCCGTCACCTTTTTCTTCACGAATGGATTCAAAGGTGATGCTGTTTTTGTTCCAATCGGGAAATTGCGCGCAAAGTGAACGCGCAATAGGATGGGAGCTGTGTTGTTCAACCTGAAACAACAGGTTTTTGATTTCATCCGGCTCTTGTTGGCCCAATACAGCCAATTTCGAAAATTGAAAATTGCCTGTACTAAGGGTTCCAGTTTTGTCGAAAATCCAATTTTTACTGCGTGCAAAAAGCTCAATTGTAGCCCCACCTTTGATTAAAATGCCCATTTTGGCAGCACGTCCAATTCCTACCATAAGGGCGGTTGGCGTTGCTAGTCCCATAGCGCACGGACAAGAGATTACCAGCACTGCGACAGCACGCAACATACTTGGTGCAGAACCCAAATCGAACACAAAATACGAAACCAAAAAGGTGAGAAGAGCAATGCCAATTACAACCGGAACAAATACAGCCGAAACTCGGTCGCCAAGTTGTTGAATGTTTGGTTTACTTGCTTGTGCTGATTTCACCATTTCGATGATCTCATTCAAAATGGTTTTCTTGCCAACCTGATTAACGCGGACAGTAAGTTGGCCTTCGGTAAGAATGGTTCCGGCTACAACCAATTTGCCCTTCTGTTTAGATTGTGGTATGCTTTCTCCACTTAGCATACTTTCATCAGCAAAGCCTTCTCCTTCTTCCACTTCACCATCCACAGGTATCATATCTCCGGAGTTAACCCGAATTTTATCACCAGGTCTTAATTCCGAAATTTCAACCTCCGAGGCAATTTTCCCAATGAGTAATCGGGCTTTGGTAGGTTGAAGTTTTTTTAGGGCCTCCAAGGCATGAGTTGTTTGTTTTACCGACCTTTTCTCAAGCAAATTTCCCAATAAAACAAAGGTGATTATGCTTGCACCGGTTTCATAAAACAGGTAGTTGTGCACCTCATGTGTTCCTGCATTTAGGAAAGTTCCGGCAATTGAATAAACCAAAGCCGAAAATGCGCCTGTAAAAACAAGCACGTCCATATTGGGTACACCTGATTTTAGGCTATGGTATCCATTTTTTCCGAAGTACCAAAGGCCCATGCCATACACCGGAATAGATAATGCTAACTGCACCCAAGGGTTATGAAGCGGTTCCCAACTAATTACCATGTGCGCCATAAGTGGGAGAGTGAAAAACAAGGAGAATATCAACTTCGATTCCAAGGTTTCTAAAAAACCATTGGCCGTTTGGGTTGAATCTTCCCGTTTTACTTTGTAGCCTAAGTCTTCAATGGAGTTTATGATTGTTTCTTCCTTCAGCGCTTCAATCCATTCAAAGCGAACTTCGCCGGTAGCAAAGTTAACATCCACTTCTTTCAACCCTTGCTTTTCCAATGTCTTTTTAACGCTCATGGCGCAATTGGTACAGGTCATGCCTTCTACCTGAAGCTCTTTGATAAGGGTATCCATGCTTCAAAAATAAAGATTGAAATGGGGTTGACGCATAATTTTTTGTCAGGATTTGGTGAAGCCGATTTCCTCAATTCACCTAGCCTAATCATGTGATTCTAGATTTGTAAACCATTTGGATGCAGGACAGAAAATGGTTTTGGCTGATGGGGTTAGAATTTTGGCTGAATAATTCTGAAAATACCTAGCTTGCGGTTTATCAATTTATGTGCAGGCTTTTCCAACATAATCGGATTCTTCTAATTTTCCTTTGGGGAATGCTTGTGGTCTGCCTTCCAGAGAAATTACATGCGCAGAACTATTTCCGCATTGTTACTCCTGAGAAACATGTAGTTATTTCGCTTCAAAAAAGTAGGGCAGAGCTTTTTTTGTTGGATACACTTCGGAAAGAGTCGGTTAGTGGACGCATTGAGCAAATAAATTTAGAGGGGATCACCTTGCGGGTGAATGGAAGTTCGATGGCATTTTTGTGGAAGGATGTAAAGTCGTTTAGAATTCGTTCGGGAACTCTTTTTAATGGTGTATTGCTCTCTACCTATTGGGTTGGAATTGGAATTGCGGAGGCAATTTATCTGAACAAATTGGTGAAGATGGAGAACAACAAAAATCTGGCTATTTATCATGCCTTTTTCCTGGGAACTACGGTTTGGATTCCTCCTTTTTTCTTTCACAAAGCCCAACAGTATCGTTATCCTTTGGTGGAGTTGTCTCCTCAGCAAGGAATTTGGGTAAGTCCGCTTAACTTTGGTCTTTAGTGGACATTGGAAAAAATTAGGCTTTTCAAACGTTTGAATGCATTCCTTGGATTGCAAGCTAAAAGTTCAGTGTTAATTGGGTTTTGGTCTTTAAATCTGAATGGTTTTGAATTTCTATCAAAAATTACTAGCTTGAACTTTTGAAATCAAGGTGAAAAATAACCATACCTTTTCATTTCGGTTTACGCCACTAGTCTACTAAAAATGAAACCCAATCTGCCTCATTCATTCAATTTCAAGTTTGTATGTTGTTTGCTGCTATTTGCTATTATTCAGTTAGTTTCATTCCGGGTAAAGGCGCAGAACTCCGTATTAATCGAATTGGATAAAAGCAAAAAAAAGGCATGGATAATTTTGGATGAGGATGAAATTGGTTTGGAATTGGATAGCGGAAATGTGAAAGATTACGCGAAAAGCATTACCCCGGAAGGAATAGTGTTGGTGGGTTCCAATAGGCTTTATTCCTGGTCGCAAATAAAGTCAATCTCATTTCCCAACCGCTATCGAGGGAAAAGAGCGAAAGGTATATATTGGTCTATTGTTGGAACGGGAGTTTTTTTTGTTCTTGCTGCTGATTTATACAATTCCAGAACCTACACCTACAGGTATTATCCGATTAGTCAATACGTTTTTGGTCTTTCACCAATTTGGGGCTTGGTCATTCCAATTGTGCATGAATTAATAGGAGGGCCTTCAAAAACAATTAAGCTTGAAACAACAGGCGAAGTTAAGGTTAAACCTTATAAAAATAAGACAAGGTTCCCGCTTGAAAAAGGAGGAGAAAATGAGTAGGCTTATCAATTCACTGTTTTTGAGAATGAGTAGCACTTGGAATCCAGCTTGGATGTCTCAAGCAATTCATTTCTTATTTCTTGTTTGGCTGATAATTTGGGCTCCAAATCCGCTTCGTGCACAAACCCAGAATAGTATTTTCAACCATGCGGAGCTTGAATTGAATTTGGGAACTCATCAGCTTGGCTTCTACAGAGATGCCCCGGAATGGATTGGCAACTCCATGTTGGCAAATGTTGTTCAGCTGGGACTTACCCTTCCCATTGCTCCCAATTCTGCTTTGATTGCCCAAGCAGAGCTTCAACGCCAATACAGTTTTGATGAAGACTATTATTGTGATGTTGATTGTGGCGGCAAATTAAATATTCGAACAATGGATGAATCCTATTTGGTGAAACCTTTTTTGGGATTGGGTTTAAGGCACTATTTTATGAGTTCTGGTATGTGGGTTCAAGCCTTGTATGTTGCTAGTTATACGCCTTTTTATTCCGGTTCGGGGAAAAATGGATATTATAAATACATTTACAGCAATGGAACCTATCGTTATACCGAATACTATACACTTACCACATTCAAATCTGTTCCTGTTTTTCAAGGGTATTTGAGGCTTTCGCTGGGTTATCAATTCAGACCATTTAGAAAAAGTGGAATGGGGTTTGGTTTAGGAGCCTATTGCGCATATGGAAAAAATGCGATGGCATTTGATGTAACCAGAGCTGGTAATCTTGGCATTTCCCATTCCAATAGTGTACGCACAAACGAAATAATTACTCAGGTTGACTTTGGCTTTTCAGCTTCCTTTTTCGTGCCTTTGCGGGAACTTAGGAAAAGGAAGTAACTTGGTGTTTCAATTAAAACATCCTACTCATTTGGAAAGTATAGCAGGAGATGAATGCCTCATTACACTCAATTTTCGCCAGTCGAAGTTTGAAAACTATCAGCCAGATAATATCTGGGTTTTGGAAAGCGGTTGAAAAAGGGTAGTTTTATGCAAGCATTTCAATTGGTGTTTTTGGTTTGATTGATTCCTGTATTCCATTCAAACACATTATAAAATTGAACTGGTTGTTACTCAAAACAAAAAAAACAGCATGAATCGAATTGTATCAAAGTCAATGAACACGAATCTTAGGATTCTTTTGGTGTTCATTGTTTTGGCATTCGGATTTTCAACGCCATTGAGCGCGCAAAATGCGGTTTTGGTTGATATTGATGCAGGCAGCCGCAAAGCCTGGATTGTATTAGAAAAAGATAGAATTGGCCTTGAATTGGACAGTAGTAAGGTTGAAGACTTTGCTAGCAGCATTACCAGTGAAGGAGTTATTTTGAATTCATCAAATCGGCTCTATTCGTGGTCGGAAATAAAATTTATAGAAGTGCCTAACCGGTATTTAGGAAAAAAAAGCAAACAAATTTACTGGTCGGTAGTCTGTACAGGGCTTTTTATTGGATTGGCAACAGATTTGTATGTGTCGCAAACCGACCCTTATATGTATATTCCACTAAGTGCCTTAAGCTTGCTCACTGCGCCGGTTTGGGGGATTTTAGTTCCAGTTATAATTGAGCTTGCAGATGGACCTAACAACCATATTCGGCTTGAAATTGAAGGTGAGGTTAAGGTTGAACCGTATCAAAAAAAGGTACGGTATTCTATTCAGAAAGGAGCCAAGAAATGAGCATGCTTAGTTTTTTGAATACGCGACAGGAGAAAAGGTCATTTGCCAAAAAAATCACCACTCATAAAGCGTTGGGATTTGTTCTGATAAGCTGCTTACTCGCTGTTTTTCCTGTTTGTTTGTATGCTCAAACACAACCCAATTTATTAAATCAAATGGAGTTGGAGCTTAGCCTGAATTACCATTCCATTGGATTTTCAAAATCAGAACCGGATTGGATAGAAGGAACTTTAGATGCAAGTAGTGCACAACTGGGTTTAACTCTTCCAATTTCTTCCAATTCTGCATTGATTGGACAATTAGAGGTTCAAAAACAAACCAAAAGATCCTATTCGGAGCTGGAGAATACCTATTTGGTTAAGCCATTTTTTGGAATAGGAATTCGGCATCATTTTATGAGCTCGGGATTGTGGATTCAAGCCAGTTATATTGCCACTTATGCTCCGTTTTTTTCGGGCTCATCTAGCACGGGTTATAGAGGACCTTATGATCCTTATTCCTACAACTACTATTACAATTACAATAATCTACAAAACTATTCTGTCACCACCTTTAATTCCATTCCAGCTTATCAGCAGTTCTGGCGTTTTTCGCTTGGATATCAATTCAGACCCTTCAAACAAAGTGGATTGGGTTTCGGATTAGGTGTTCATTCCACCTTGGGTAAAAACGTAATGGAATTTGATGTGGTAAAAAATGGAATTCGCGCAGAGTTAGAATCCTATCAAAAACGAGAAACCGTCTTTATTTCTCAAAATGCTATCGGTTTTTCATTCTCTTTCTTTGTTCCGCTAAAAGAATTAAAAAAGGAAGATTAGTTCTAAATTAGTTCTTCAATAAAATTGTACTAATCAAATCATTAACCAGCAAGAATTTCAAACAGCCATCAACCTGAAACCATTTATGGCATAAAAAAAGCCTCCGAGGAAGCTTTTCTATGAACAATAAAGAGGTATAGTTTACTCAAGAACGCAGTACAAGCCAAACATAACCATGCAGGCGCCAATGCTGGTTGGTCCATACAAAAGCACACTATACAAACTGCTTGAATAGGGAATTACCATGGTGCTGAAACAGCCGGCTAGTAAAATTAAAGCCCCTACCAATACCATCCTAAAACCACGGGTTGTTCTTGCTACCGTTTCCTTAGGCGGACAATTTAAGGCTTCGTTCATTTGATTTTCTAAGTTTTCCTGCTGATTTGTTAGTAGTACATCGTTTCTTTCCATACGTATTGCTTTAATGATTTAGTACTAACATTGCTTCCAGAAAAATGTTTTGCAAGTAACTGATGTTCTTTGCGTTAAAAACAAATGAGCGTTAGGGGGATCTAACGCTCATTTGAGTACATTTTATGTTCAGAATTGCTTTTCAAAAGCAAATCCCAAGTTTAAGAACCTTGTTTTAAGCTCAAGGCAATTCGTTTGCGCTGCAAATCAACATCAAGCACCTTTACTGTAACATGTTGTTGCAGTTTTACAACCTCTGCAGGGTCTTTCACAAAATGGTTTGCCATTTCAGAAATATGCACCATTCCATCTTGCTTTACACCAATATCCACAAAGCATCCAAAGCGGGTAATATTCGTGACAATTCCAGGTAAAACCATGCCTGGCGTTAGGTCCTCCGGCTTTCGCACATTGGCAAATTCAAATTCCTCCAATTTGGTGCGTGGGTCGCGACCGGGTTTTGCCAATTCCTCCAAAATGTCTTTTATGGTTGGAATTCCAAAGGTTTCGTCAACGTATTTCTCCGGTTTGATTTGCTTTCTTAAGGATTCAAGCTTAATCAAATCATCCACATCGCAGTTGAGGTCTTTGGCCATTTTTTTTACCAATCCGTAAGCTTCCGGGTGAACCGCCGTGTTGTCTAATGGATTTTTTGAATCGGGAATCCGTAAAAAACCGGCGCATTGTTCAAAGGCTTTATCGCCCAAGCGGGGTACTTTTTTCAGTTCTGCACGCGATTTAAACGGGCCATTTTCGGTTCTAAAGTTCACGATGTTTTTGGCAAGTACCGGTCCAATTCCTGAAACATAGTTCAAGAGGCTGTGTGAGGCGGTATTCACATGTACACCAACTTTATTTACGCAGCTCAAAACCACCTGGTCAAGGCTTTCTTTGAGTTGGTTTTGATTGACATCGTGCTGGTATTGACCAACACCAATTGATTTTGGGTCGATTTTTACCAACTCCGCCAATGGGTCTGCAAGGCGACGACCAATGGATATTGCACCGCGAACGGTCAAATCCAAATCCGGAAACTCTTCACGGGCCACTTCAGAAGCCGAATAAATGGATGCACCGCTTTCATTTACCAAAAAAACCTGAACCTTTCTATCGAAATCGGTTTCTCTCACCAGGGATTCTGTTTCTCTTCCTGCAGTTCCATTTCCAACGGCAATGGCATCAATTGCATACACTTTTACCAACTGCCTCAGTTTTTCTTTAGACTGAAAAGTTTCATTGGCAGGTGCAAAAGGATAAATGACGCTATGATGCAATAAGGCTCCTTCTTCGTTCATCACGGCAATTTTGCAACCGGTACGAATTCCAGGGTCAATGGCCAAAATTCGCTTTTGTCCCAATGGCGAAGAAAGCAGCAACTGCCTTAGGTTTTCGGCAAAAACGGCAATGGCTTCTTTATCGGCCCTTTGCTTTGCCGAGGCCCGGGTTTCGTTTTCAATAGAGGGTGAAAGCAACCTTTTGTAAGAGTCTTCCAAAGCCAGTTCCAATTCCCGGCTGGCATCTGTATTTCGTTTAATGAGTAGGCGACTTAATTTGTCGAGCACAATTTCTTCATCCGGTTCCATAATCAAGGTAATAAAACCTTCGTCTTCGGCTCTGAACAAAGCCAATAGGCGGTGGGATGGACAACGCGTTAATTTTTCATGGAAATCAAAATAATCGCGGTAAGCCGCGGCTTCCGATTCTTTACTTTTCAAAACCATGGCATGTACCACTGCATGTTGTTGGTATTGAATGCGAACCAATTCACGGGCTTGCAAGTTCTCGCTAAATAGTTCTGCGACAATATCTCGTGCACCGGCCAATGCATCTTCAATTGTTTCTACCTGGTCAGATAAATAGGCTTCAGCTTTGCTGATGACATCCCCGTTTTGTTCTTTGAGTAACCATTCAGCTAAAGGCTCAAGTCCTTTCTCGCGAGCCAGCGTGGCACGGGTTTTTCGCTTGGGTTTATAAGGCAAGTAAAGGTCTTCAAGCACCTGTTCGTCCATGCACGACTCAATTTGCTTTTTCAGTTCCGGACTTAATTTTCCCTGTTCATCAATGGTTTTTAGGATGAATGCCTTACGATCCAGCAAATCATCGTACCAATTGATAGCCTTTTGGAGGGCTTCGAGTTGAACCTCATCCAGTCCACCGGTTTTTTCTTTCCGGTACCTTGCCATAAACGGAATTGTGGCACCTTCTTTAAGCAATTGAGTAACGGCCTCAATTTGCCAAGGTGCGGCTTGAACATAGTTTTGAATATAGGAATACCTCGCTTGATCGCTCATACAAGCAAACATAAGTTCCGGATTCTTTCTCTGCACTGCTCAGTTTTAAACCTACTGATTCTTACTACCTAAAACTTATCCCGATTCCTGGGGTTGATTTGTTGAAAAAAGTTCCCATTCCAGCTTAATTTCCCCGCATGAGCGATTTTGTTGCTTTAATCAAAAAATTGGATTCCAGTACCCGCACTTCCGATAAATTGGTGGCGCTGGAATTGTATTTTCAACAAAATTCAGAGGCCGAAATTGGCTATATGGTGGCGCTTTTTTTAGGTAGAAAACCTTCGCGTATTGGTAATAGCCGTGAGCTTAGAGCATGGGTTTTAGAATTGGTTGATATTCCTGAATGGTTGTTTGAAGAATCCTATGCCGTAGTTGGAGATCTCTCTGAAACGCTCTCCCATCTGTTGCCCGACAGGCCATCAAGCCAAAGCCTTTTCCTGGCTGAGTTAATTCCTAAGCTTGAGAAACTTAAAGGTGCAGCGCCAGAAGTACGTAAGGCTTTTATGCAAAATCTTTGGTTGAATTTGGATAAAGACGCGCGTTTTATAGTCAATAAATTGGGTTCAGGAGGTTTTAGAATTGGGGTTTCTTCTAAATTGGTAATGAAAGCCTTAGCTAAATTCACTGGTCAAGAAGAAGGCGTTATTGCCCACCGACTCATGGGAAATTGGCATCCTTCAACCCAATCCATTCTTGAGCTCATTCGTGAACCTGTTAGCGATGATTTATCCAAACCTTATCCCTTTTTTCTGGCAAGTCCTTTGGAGGAATTACCTGCTGAAGAGAGCTTAATTCAAGATTGGTTGGCCGAATACAAATGGGATGGAATTCGTGTTCAATTTATCAAACGCAAGGGCAATTGGTTTTTGTGGAGCAGGGGCGAAGAACTCATAAACGAAAGCTTTCCTGAGTTTGAAAAACTAGCTGTCGCATTGCCTGAAGATGTTGTTATAGATGGCGAATTGATGGTTTTTGAAAACGGATCGCCTGCAAGCTTTCAAATGTTGCAAAAGCGGCTCGGACGGAAGAATCCGGGTAAGAAAATCCAAGCCGATTATCCGGTTCGGATTTTGGCTTATGATTTATTAGAGCGCAATCAAACCGATTTACGAGAAGTGGAGTTGCAACAGCGGAGGTCTCAACTTGAAGCGCTTGTTGACTCCACCGCTTTTCCTGAATTACTTGGTTTTTCGGAAAGCATTGCTTTTTCAAGTCAGGAGCAATTGGAGACTATTCGGCTTGATGCCAGAAAGCTTGGCAGTGAAGGCTTGATGTTAAAACGTGCGAATTCAAGCTATCAAAGTGGCCGAAAACGTGGAGATTGGTACAAGTGGAAACTTGATCCTTTTACGGTAGATGCTGTGCTAATTTATGCGCAAGCTGGTCATGGCCGGCGGGCAAATCTGTACACAGATTATACCTTTGCTTTAAAAAATTCAGATGATAATTTGATTCCTGTGGCTAAGGCCTATTCCGGATTAACAGACGCTGAATTGATTGAAATTGATGCCTGGATTAAAGCCAATACCTATGAAAAATTTGGTCCGGTTCGTTCGGTTAAAGCTGAGCTTGTATTTGAAATTGGTTTTGAAGGAATTGCGGAATCCTCAAGACATAAATCCGGTATTGCTGTTCGTTTTCCAAGGATAATTCGCTGGCGAAAGGACAAACTAGTAGCAGAAATAAATACGTTGGATGAATTGAAATGTTTAATCGGGAAGTGAAGGTTCGTTCATGGTAAGGATTTTATTCATTTCCGAAACTTCTTCGTTCAATTTCGTTGCCGATTCCTTCACGAGTGGAATTAAACTTGGGTCGTTTTCATCGCAAAGTAAATCAACCAAGCCCAAAATATTGGCCAATGGGGCCCTAACCCGATGAGAATTGGCAAAGGAATAGGATTGAATTTGTCCAATATGCTTTTTCAATTGTGCGTTTTTTTCCTCCAATTTCTTTTCTGCCACTATTTGATTGGTAACATCTTTAGCAAAAACCAATCGCGATTTTTTGTTTTCAAATTGAAAAGGAAAGCTAATGATTTCCATGTATTTCAATTGGTTATCAGGCATTACATGCTCCCAAATTCCAGAAAAATGTTGGTTGTTGGGCAAGTTTCCAATAATGCCATGTAATTTATTTTTCCCTTCTGGAGAAAGAAAGTCCATCATATTTCTTGCCAAAAACTCTTCTTGTTTTAGGCCATGTGCTTTGCAGGCTGCGTTGTTTGCCTGGAGAACTTGTAAGGTATCCACTTCATAAATCCACATGGGAATGGGTGAATCATGAAACATTAGTTCGTACTGGCGATTTGCTTCTCCAATTTTCCTAAAATAACCTGAAATCAAACCGTATAAAATGAACCCTGTTACAGAAACAAAAAAGACTCCTTTGTAATTTTGGAAGGTGGTTAATTGTTCTGCATTGCGGCTAAGTAGCTCAATGTAATAATCGCTAAGGAAAATCCATAAGAAACCTATTAGCAAATAGATTGCAACAATTTTTAGTGCTTTATTCCTTACCAGGTGATTCACGGTGATAAGGTAAAAAAAAATCCTGCGAATTGCAGGATTTTTTTTATGATATTAAGAAATAATATTAAGCGTGCATGCGATTCTTTTTCTCCAGCAATACGTCTTGCGACTCAACATGGTCTGGGTCTGGAACACAGCAATCTACCGGACATACAGCTGCGCACTGAGGTTCTTCGTGGAAACCAACGCATTCTGTACATTTTGAAGTAACAATATAATAGGTATCGTCGCTCTTAGGAGCAAAACGTTGATTTACGTCCACCGTTTCACCATCTACAGTAAGTGAGCCGCTCAAGTTGTTTCCGTCTGCCCATGCCCATTCGGCACCGGCTTCATAAATAGCGTTATTTGGACACTCTGGTTCGCATGCACCGCAGTTGATGCATTCGTCTGTGATCATGATTGCCATATCAGTAAATATTTTAGGTTGATTAGTCCTGCAATTTTAGTTTTGTTGCTTGAATACAGAAAGTAGAATGAATCTAAATTATCCGACATATTCACAAAGGCTGGATGCTTTTGTCAAACTTGGCCACATTTTTAAACAGGTTGCTGAAGACAATAGCTTCATTCAGAAGGCTTTTGTTAATAACAATTGGTTTACCCCGTCAAACCAAGTGCTTGCAATACAAGCATTGGGCAATGAATTGAGTTTTGAAAAATTACAAAATTGGACCAAAGCTTATCCCGCTGTTTTAGCTGAAAAGGAGCCAAAGCGAGTTGCAATTATCATGGCGGGTAATATTCCTTTGGTTGGATTTCATGACTTATTATCAGTCTTGATTTCAGGTCATATAGCCTTGGTCAAGCCATCCTCCGATGATGAGGTTTTGATGAAATGGGTGATTGATGAATTGATAAGTATTGAACCCTTGTTTTCCAATCAAATAGAATGGGCAAAGGAAGGTAAGTTGAAAGAGTTTGATGCGGTAATTGCAACAGGTAGCAACAATAGTCACCGCTATTTTGAACAGTATTTCAAGAACAAAAAATCCGTGTTGCGCAAGAATAGAAATAGCATTGCTATATTGCATGGAACCGAGACTCATGAGCAATTGGAAGCTCTTGCGGATGATGTTTTCAGGTATTTTGGCTTAGGATGTAGGAATGTTTCTAAGGTGTTTTGGCCAAAAGGGTATTTTCCGGAACCTGTATTTAAGGCTTTCGAGAAGTATGCAGACATCATTCATCACCACAAGTATGCCAACAATTATACCTACCATAAGGCCATCTTTTTGATGAATCAAACCAAGCATCTCGACAACAACTTTATATTGGTGAAGGAGGATGAAAAATTGGCGAGTCCATTAGGTGTTTTGCTATATCAGGAATATGAAACCCAAGACGAAATTTTCAACTGGTTAATTGAACACCAGGATGAAGTTCAATGTGTTGTTGGCGAGGGTTTCGGCATTAATTTTGGGCAAAGTCAGTGCCCAACACTTTCCGACTATGCGGATGGGGTTGATACATTGGCTTTTTTGTCTGAATTGTAATCAAGTTTTAGAAATGGAAAAGGCCGGTCCTTCTTCTGACCGGCCTTTGGTGTGGATAACCACGATTTTTGCTGAAAGAAAGACAATCGGAATATTTTCTTTTCGGCCTTCCCAGCTAGCTTTTTGTTATTTACTCATTCAAACATCGTCTTGAAAAACATTGTTTATCGAAGCCAATGCTAACTGTCGTTTTTGACACAACGATGATAGTCATTCTCTCAAAACGGCAATCAACAATTGAATAATTGGTGCCATTCTGCCCTCAAGTGTTGAAGATTCCTGTTTACTAGGCAAGATTTGAATGGAATAGTTTGCAGCGTTGAAATCCATAGAACCTTTTAAAAAGGAAAGGGTCGGCACCAAGTTTGGTCCGACCCTCTTTAAAAAAGCTTCAATTATTTGTCCTCTTCTAATTCTTGTCAATCAAGGTAATGAACAAATCAGCTGCGATTTCTTCCATGGGATTGGTTCTATCAAGCAAAGGATTGACTTCAGTAATTTCAAGTGCAACAGTTTTTGGCGATTTCAATAAGCCGTTCAGCAATTCAGAAGCCTCCTGAAGGGTTAATCCATTGGGAACGGGTGTTCCGGTTCCAATGGAAATTTCAGGGTCAAGACTATCCACATCAAAAGAAACCAGAATATGGTCGCAATCGGAAAGTTGTTCAAGCGATTTGTTAATCACTTCCTGAATGCCCATGGCATCGCATTCGGCGGGCGAAAAACTCAAAATGCCTCTTTCGCGAATGGTATCTATTTCATCTTCTTCCAAGTCGCGGATATCAATCAAAACCAAATCCTGAGCCAGAATTTTCGGACTAATTTTTTCAGAGCCGAGTTCTAGCAATTCCTGCCAAAGTTCAAGTTCAGATTTGCTTACCTCGTTGGCATCTTCAACCTCATGTTTCAAGCCTAAAGCAATTGCCAGGGGCATGCCATGCATATTTCCGGATGGAGTTGAAAAGGGGTTGTGTAAGTCTGCATGTGCATCAATCCAAATTACGCCCAAGCGTTTTTCGGGAAATGCATTTTTAATAGCCGAAATGGCGGCAGAACCGTTGCTATGGTCGCCGGAAAGGATAACAGGAAATCCGGCATTGTTCTCCAATTCTTTCTGGATGCTTAAAACCGCACGCTTTTGAACTTCCAGAATGGAGTAAATGTTTTTCAAAAAGGGGTGTTCATTATCAGATTCAAGATCCTCTGAAAGAACTCTTTCGGGTTGATTGAGGGCATCCCAATCGGGAATGCGTTTTTTTAATTGGTTTAACAAGGCCTGAGGCCCCAATTTTGCGCCTTTTTTTCCGGCGCCGAAGTCGGATTCAATGGTAATAAACTTTACATTTTTCACAAAACCTCCCTAGGATGGTGGTAAGGCAAAGATAGGCAGGGAAGCCAATTTGCCTTGTTTATGTTAAATTTTAAGTAAGAATCAGGCCTAAATTCGCCTTACGAAATTACTAATGTGTTGGCAATCAAGTGCTGTGTTTAACCTGAAAATGTGTAAATGTAGAAAGTCAAAATTTCAACAACACGAATCCTTGCTTAAGTTGTAAACTTGTAGAAAATTTATAAAAATTGAATCCTGCACCTATTCGGAATCGGTACACCGATTTGATTCATCAAACCTTCTTTTTTCCTCGTCATGGGTTTGAAGTTATTGACAATCAGTTGTTTTTTCATGGGATTAACCTGATGGTGCTCGTGGAGCGATTTGGAAGTCCATTGAAATTTACCTATTTGCCCAAAATTTCCTCGCAAATTGTAAAAGCCAGAGAGTTGTTTGAAGCTTCACGCTTAAAACACCAGTACCGCGGAAGTTACAATTATTGTTATTGCACCAAGAGCTCGCATTTTCGGTTTGTTTTGGATGAGGTACTTAAAAACAAGGTTGATTTAGAAACCTCATCTGCCTTCGATTTAGACATTATCCGTTCTTTGGAGAAAAGCGGTAAGTTCAATAAATCTCAATTCATTGTTTGCAATGGCTACAAGACAGAGGCTTATGCCCAAAAAATGGCAGCTATGGTGCAAGATGGATTTGAAAATTTGGTTTGTGTTCTTGATAATCCGGATGAATTTGATTTGTACGCCGGCTATACCAAGGGACAGGCAAAATTAGGAATTCGTATTGCAACCGAAGAAGAACCTAATTTCCTGGTTTATACATCGCGTTTGGGAATGAGCTATAAGCGGGTTCTTGAATTGTACCATGAAAAAATTAAAAATCATCCCGATTTCCAATTGAAAATGCTTCACTTTTTTGTGAATTCAGGCATTAAGGATACCACCTACTATTGGAGTGAACTGGCACGTTTGGTAAATGTGTATTGCGATGTGAAAGAGGTTTGCCCTGAATTGGATACCTTGGATATTGGCGGTGGAATGCCTATTTATACATCGCTGGGTGTGGAATACGATTACGCTTACATGATTGATCAGATTGTGTATTATATCAAGTCAATTTGTGAAAGTCGCGGTGTGCCTGAACCCAATATTATTACAGAGTTTGGCTCGTTTACTGTTGGTGAAAGTGGGGGAGTTTTGTATTCAATAATTGGGAAGAAGGAGCAAAACGACAAGGAGAAATGGTATATGATTGACAGCTCGTTTATCACCACCTTGCCGGATACTTGGGGAATTGGACAGAAGTTTATTTTGCTGGCATTGAATCAATGGGACAAAGAATTTCAGCGGATTAATCTGGGTGGATTAACTTGTGATGGGCAGGATTTCTACAATTCGGATACCAATACAAACCAGGTTTTCATGCCTAAAACTGCCGATGACGAAAAACTATTTATGGGCTTTTTCCACACCGGAGCCTACCAGGAGAGCCTTGGCGGGTATGGAGGTATCCAACATTGCCTCATTCCAGCACCTAAACATGTACTGATTGACAGAGACTTGAAAGGAGAGTTGACTTTTGAGGTTTTTGCACAGGAACAATCTCCAGAGGAAATGTTGAAAATTTTGGGATATTGAAAAGCACCCTTATATTTGCAAAAAAGAAAATTATGGCAACCACTAGACTAAAAAGAAAAGACAGAAGAAATAAGGTAACATCTGTACTGCGTAACACACGCATTAAGGTAAATACCGAGTTGGTAAAAGTAAAATCTCCAAACAAAGAGAAAACTGTAATTATCGACTAATCGTCTTTCTTTACCGAATTGAAAAGCTACCACCAGGTAGCTTTTTTTTTGCCCTTTAGGGGAGATACGGGCATAAAAAAACCGGACAGTTTAGCTATCCGGTTTTTCGTGCCGTGAAGGAGACTCGAACTCCTACGCCCTTACGAGCACCACCCCCTCAAGATGGCGTGTCTACCAATTTCACCACCACGGCTTGGGGGTGCAAATATGAGTATTCCACCTCAAAAGAGCAAATGAAAATTTTGTATTAGCCTCCAATACCTTTGATTGGCGACAAAATCATTGAAACAGCGTCAATTACTGCAGTAAATCCATCCACAAGGGATTGGAAATCGACTACAACAAGGGTAATTGTTGCAGTTACCAGAGCAATCATTATCGCTCTTAAAATATAAACCATTCCGAATTCCATAGCGTGGGTTGTTTAGGTTTTGTAGAATCGAAGGTAATCGGATGAAATAGTTTTCAAAAAACTATTCCACAAGTCGACTTATTTTCTACTTTAGTGGGCAATATCATCATGTTAAGTGGAAAAACCAAATAAAATTGTGGAAAACATATCAATTACCTCAGAAACAATTAAGCTAGAATTTTCAACTGCCGGTGCCGAATTAATTTCGGCAGTTCATCTAGGAAACCAAAAAGAGTTTATTTGGACAGGCGAAGCTGCTGTCTGGCCGAGGCATACGCCGGTTTTGTTTCCTTTTGTTGGTAAGTCGGCAAGCAATACAATTCGCCTAAACAACAAATCCTGGCCCATGAGCCAACATGGATTTGCCCGCGATCAAGTTTTTGAAATCAGCGAACTGTACACAGATTTGGTCAGTTTTTCATTGGTAGGGAATGCAGAGAAGTTTCCCAATTTCCCTTTTCCATTTTTGTTTCGAATAAGCTACCACCTGGAAGGTGATAAGCTTACTATTTCCTATTCCATTACCAATTCCGGTGATGAGGATTTGCATTGCTCGGTTGGAGCGCATCCCGGATTTTTGTTGCCTGTTGCCAGTTTAGACCACTATTCCATTTGGTTTGAAAAGGATGGTTCTGGCGAAGTTTCCTTATTAAAGGATGGGCTGATTTCAGGCGAAAAACTCAGATTGGATTTCCCTAACAATACTTTGCCGCTTAGTTCGGAGTTGTTTAAAGACGATGCCTTGGTATTTGAGAATCTAAAATCTAGAAAGATTTTGCTCTCCAAAAATTCAGGTGATTATGGAATTGAAATGGAGTACCCGGATTTCCCATACCTCGGTATTTGGGCCAAATATCCCAATGAGTCTTTTGTTTGTTTGGAGCCCTGGCATGGATTGGCAGATGAATACAATTTCACGGGCGACTTCTCGCAACGGAAGGGCATGATGTGCCTTGCGCCGGAGAGCACAAAAGAGTTAAGCTATTCTATTCGTTTTTTAAATAAGGTTTGGATTAGGTAAAACGCAGAAGCTCCAAGCAAATAAACCAAGATATCCATTTTGTCTGAGGTAAATGCTTGGTTGAGTTTTGGAATAATTAATTCAAAAGCAATTCCAAAGAAAAGTGCGGTGCCCACTACCGCACTTTTCTTCCAATAAAATGGCTTTCTAAGAATTAATGCTGATTGAATCCAGCCTGCCAGTGATAGAACTAGGGGAACAATAAGGAAATCATCCACCCAAGAGCTGGCCCATTCAGGCATTGGGAGCAGGAAAGATGCTAGGTGGAAAATCGCCCAAATCAGGAAAACGAATGCAAAATACAAACGGTGGAACTTGGACATATCAACCAGGCAATGCTAATAATAGCAGGGTTATCAACGAAATCAAACCCATTAAAACAGCTTGTCCACTTTGGATAAATTTTTCAATAATTCGCAGAACCGGGTTTGAATCGCTTCCTTTTAATTTAAACCATTTCCACAACAAAGGCTGTTCCTGCTGTTTTTGCTCCAGCTCAGCCATTTCTTTCCGGTACGAATCATCAATGATTTCTCCGCAATGTGCACAAAATGCCTTGTTTCCATTGGTCCAATTCTGGCAATGTTCACATTTTCGGATTGAAAAGGGCTCAGGCGAAGAGTTCATGTAGTTTTTTCTCGCGATAGGCGAAAATACCTTCAACTTGCTTATCCACAAAAAGCCAATGCAGAAATGGAGCCAAAATCCAACCTTTTGATTGATAAGTAATGGTATCAGTCATTATAGTAGCGTTCCCATCTGCCTTAAAGCTATGCCTGTGGTGCCAGATGGTATAAGGACCGCTGGTTTGTTCATCCACAAATTCATAAGGTGGGTTCCAGGTACTTATTAAAGTCTTCCAGAACATGGGTATGCCAAAAAGCGAAATCTTGTAACGGATTCTCGTTCCTGTATGCATGGCAATTGGAGTGGGCGTTAAAATCTTAAATCGCAAGGCGGGTGGGGTAATGGCATCCAGGTTTTCAGCTTTGCTAAAAAAATCAAATACTTCATCCAAGGGACGTTCAATGCGGGTGGTGGCGACCAAGGTCTTTTGTAACTTCATATATCTTTTAACAAGAGAAGTAGGCATTCTGTTCTGCCATTTTTACAAGTTTACAAAGGTTTTTGAGGCTAAAACATCTGTTAAACCGAGTCAAAAACAAATGTTTAAATCACTGTAAATCAATAAAATACAGCCTAAAACCTGAAACAATTGTTAAATGAACTATGTAACAAAAGTTAATAAGATTGGTTAACAAATGTATTTCATGTTTAATTTTGTTAAATTCTTGTTTTACATTTGTTTTGTAGTCTTGTAAATCAGCATTATCCATGGATGATCTCAATAAACGCGTGTTAAGTATAATGGAGCGCAAGCAAATGACCCGATCTGGCTTTGCTACTGCATTAGACATATCGCTTCCTGTGCTTACACATATTAGCTCAGGACGCAACAAGCCGGGATTGGATTTGATTACTAAAATCCTAAGTCGCTTTCCTGAAATCTCGCCAGATTGGCTGCTTTTAGGTGAAGGAGAAATGCACAGGCAGGTAGATCAACTCGTGGATTTTAAGGCCGAAATCGACTTGTTAGAAGGCTTGAAAAAGGAATTGCAGGCACAGGAGCAACATCTGCTTCAGGTTTTGCAATATCATCAACTTTTATTAAAGGAAATCAGCTACTTAGGTGACTTAGATGCCTTGCTTCAACGAAACAGGCAAGGGGCGAACTATTTGGGAGCAAAGCTCGACGAGCTGAAGTCAATGCTAAATGAGAAGGAAAAGTAGAGGTTTGTTGTGCTAATTTCTTGATTTACTGTTTGTATTATTCCATGAATTGAGGGAGTTTTAATTCGTGCCTTTGTCGAAATGTCAGGTTTGATTTCTTGCCCTCTTAGGTATTGTTGACTCAAACTGAATCAAATTTTGATTATGGGAGGGTGTTTTCAAAATGAATCAGATTCCGAAATTGGATAGATTGAGAAGTAGGAATGAAAATCAATCTAAGGAGAAATTGAATATCCAAGGTCTGCTTAACTTGAAAAATGAATCAACTGGTTTTTAGTTGAACTATTAATTCTCATATGTTTTTCGAGGTTTTCCCAAGGATTTCCTTGTTTTGAGCGAGTAAACCTCTGTAGGCTTAAATTCTTGATAGTAAATTAGATTTCTACCTTCAATCAACACATTGTCATTGTATTTTTTTGAGATAAAATCAAACCGAGTATGGTTTTGATTGGAAATCACTTCTTGTGGCAAGCTATGCGAGTTGTCTCTCCATATTTTCAGAAAATGGCATTTACCTGAATGAGAAAACAGGAAAATGCGGTCATTTTGCTCGTTTTCCCATATCCCAAGGGTATCGTGGTTTCGTAGCTTATTCAGTTCTTCGATATACCTATTGAACAAGGAACCAAAGGGTTCGATACTAAAATCACATTCCAATTTTAAAAAGGGAGTAAGCTGAGAAAGGAATAATTCCACATCCTTTGCTTCAATTGGTCTTCCTCGCACCAAATCTGTATCAAACCGATTTCTGTAAATTCCTCTTAGGTAATGAAATAACCAAGCTGAATCTGCTTTTCCGGCTTTGTAGGCTGAATAAAAAATGGGGAAGTAATATTCATTTACCCAAGCCGACTTTTGATGAATTGCAACAAGGATAGGGATTTTTGAGTGAGCTGGAAATCCATGGTATTTATGGGTTATTATTACTTTTTTGAAGTTGCTGTTATCGTTGGAATCGCTGGTTTCAAGACCTCTTCGTTTTTGGTCTAAGTCCTTGATAATTTGCCAATATGCCTCTATTTCATATTTTGTGGTTAAGCTTTTGATTTCAGATTCTATGCCTTGACCAAAAGATTTCAAGTGAATAAATAGACCAAAGGTTATTGGAAGGAGAATTGTGAGCCATTCTGGGTAGTTTTTCCATCCAATATGAATAAAAATGCGGACTATTCTAGCATTCTAACCTGTAAGACGTGTTCAATCAAACCCCTTAGGGCAAGGTATCAAAACCTTATCCTTGCAATAAAATAAATCCTTATGAGCCCAATAGGATTAAGGAAGGCTTGATTTGAACTCTTTGTATCTTTTTTCAAAGGCCTGGCCTTTTTTGCCGCCCAGATTTTTCCATTCTTCTTCAATTTTTTCAACCCGTTTGTCTGGATTTGGGTGGGTAGAAACAAACTCAGGAACTCCTTGTCCACCTTTTTCATTGATTTTCTCGAAAAACCGGGCAGCTCCGCGGGCATCGTATTCTGTTTCGTACAAGTATCTCACTGAGTTTAAATCGGCTTGGGTTTCATCAGCCCTGCTGAAAGTTAGTCCAAGTAATTCAATACCCAAGTTTAACAAACTACTATTGTCAATTCCCAAAACAGCTTTAAGCAGGAGCGAAATTCCCATGCTTTTTAGCATCTGACCTGTTCCATGGCGAAGGTCGGCATGGGCAATTTCATGCGCCAAAACACCGGCTAAAGCATCCTCCGAATCCAGGTATTTTATTATTCCAGTAAACACCACAATTTTTCCGCCAGGCAGGCAAAATGCATTCAGCATGCTATCGTCTTCAACCAATTGAACCTGCCAATTGAAGTCGTCTTTGTGGGTTATTTTTCCAGAGTTTAAAATGGTTTGGGTAATGCGGTCGAGGTGGGCATAAGCCTCAGGATAATCTTCTTTAGCTAAGATTTTCCCCATTGATCCATTATCAAGCTGAGCCTGAACCTGCTCGCCCAGGAAATTGTCTACGCTCACAGGTACAAACGAGACCAAACTTTCGGTACAAGAGCTAAAAAATAGCAAAAAGAAAAAGGCAAATGCATGTAGGAGTTGTTTCATAAAAAAGGCCGGGAATTGATGATTTCCCAGCCTTTCAAAGGTATAAAAATTCGCTTACCAGATTAAAGCTCTGTCGGCTTCTGTTTTGTACATTTTTTGTCCTTTTTTAACCCCAAATGCCTCATAAAATGCTGGCATATTGCTTAATGGACCCAATACACGGAATTCGCCCGGAGAATGCGGGTCGGTTAAAATTAATTGGCGCATGGCTTCAGGACGCGCATTGTTTTTCCAGATCTGTGCAAAGCCAATGAAGAAGCGCTGTTCAGGAGTAAAACCACCGATTTTTTCACCCGGATTTTTCTTCAAATACATTTTGAAAGCATCGAAAGCAATGGTTAGACCTCCCAAGTCGGCAATGTTTTCGCCAAGGGTAAGCTCCCCATTCACATGCAGGCTATCTGAAACAAAAAAGCCATTGTACTGCTCAACCAAACGTTGTGTTTTCTTTTCAAATAGTTTTCTATCGTCTTCTGTCCACCAGCTTTTTAGGTTGCCATCTGCACCGTATTTGCTTCCTTGGTCGTCGAAACCGTGGGTTAATTCGTGACCAATTACTGCACCAATGCTTCCGTAGTTTACAGCTTCATCTGCATTTGCATCAAAAAATGGTGGTTGCATAATTGCAGCAGGGAAAACAATTTCATTCAGGGTAGGATTGTAATAGGCATTTACTGTCTGAGGAAGCATTCCCCAACGGTTACGGTCGATAGGTTTGCCCAATTTTTCCACCATTTCGCGGTGACCAAACTCCGCAGCGCGCATGTAGTTTTCGAGGTAAGAGTCGTTTTTGATTTCCAATGAGCTGTAATCAGTCCATTTATCGGGATAGCCAAATTTGCGGGTAAATGATGCTAGTTTTTCAAGTGCTTTGGCACGAGTTGGTTCACTCATCCATTCCAATTTTCCCAAGCGAATGCGGAAGGCCTCCATGATATTGTCAACCATTGCATTCACCCGTTTTTTAGATTCAGGGCTGAATGACTTCTCTACAAACAATTGTCCCAGCAGCTCTCCAACAATTCCATTTGCGGCCGAAATTCCACGTTTCCACATGGGCTTTTGTTCTTTGGTGCCGGTTAGTGTGGTTCCGTAGAATGCAAAATTCTCTTTTTCAAATGCCGAACCCAGGTAACCTGCAGCCGTATTCATGGCATGCCAACCGAGATAAGCTTTTAAATCTTCAAGAGGAGTTGCTGTAATCAGGCTATCTAAGCGACTAAAAAATGCAGGTTGCGAAACAATCATGCTATCAATTGTACTTAACCCGATTTCTTTGGTGTATGTTCCCAGGTTGATGGCTGGATATTGGCTAAGAACTTGGCTAAACCCGCGCTTGTTGTATTGTTTTTCCTGATTGCGACGTTCGGTTCTGGTCATAGAGCCGGAAGCCAAAACGGTCTCAATACCGATTACTTTTTCTGCGATTTTCTTATCCGATTCATTGTACAATGCAGATAAGTTACCGATATACTTTTTGTATTCTTCGCGAATTTCATTTGAACGTTTGTCGTTTTTCAGGTAGTAATCGCGGTCGGGAAGGCTCAAACCTCCTTGGCCCATGTAGGCAATGTATTGGGTTGAATTCTTTAAATCCTGACCAATATAAAATCCAAAGAACCCACGAAATCCTTTTTTATTGAGTTTAGCAAGGGTTTGGATAAGTTCCGGCTTGGATGAAATGGCGTTAATTTGATCAAGAACAGGTTTTAATGGAGCTGAACCTTGGGCATCCCGCTTTAAGGTGTCCATGTATAGGCGGTAGAAAGTTCCAACTTTTCCTTTTACTGAATTTGGGTCGGCTTGGGTATTTGCGGCCGCTTCTTCCAAAATTTGTCTGAGCGTTTCGTTATTACGCTCACTAACCAGGTTAAAGCTTCCCCAACGCGATTCACTTGCTGGAACCGGATTGTTTTTTAACCAATTTCCATTGGCAAAGCGGTAAAAATCCTCACCTGGATTGATGGTTTTATCCATGGCCTCCTGGTCAATTCCTTTCAGTTTTTCTTTCATCACAGCCGCGGTTCCTATTAGGATTGCGCCAGCAGCAATTAATGTACTTACATGCTTCTTCATTTGGTAAAAATAGGTATATATTAATTTCTGAATTAAGGTTTTACAGGATTGGAATATTCAACCTACGAAAGGTTTCTCGAACTCGCCTTAGGGTACTTTGAATGCCAGGAGATTTTAGGAGGTTAAGCTTTGGAATTAAAGGCAATACTTCAACAGCCAATTCAGGCTGTAACTTGATTAATCGGAGCAGGGTTTCAATAGAAAAAGCTTTTACAGCAACGGGTTGATTTTTGTCTTCAATGAATTTCAGGCAGTAATCAAACAAGGGTGATTGAATGGATTCATCCAAATCAATCTCCATAAAACAACGCATTAGGTTGCGGTTGGTTCCGGTATGTGGACTGTTTTCAAACAGCGCTAATAATTGGCTAGCAAACGGATAAAGAATCTTGGGGTTGATTTGCGATAAATGGCAAAGGGCCCAAGAACCATACAAGCTGTTTCTGGTTTTCCTTTGAGCAAGAATCTTAAGCAATTCAGGAATTAACTCCGGTGATTGTTCGAGTTCTCTTGCAAATTTTTGCACATCAACTTTACTTCTAATAAAATCCAGTTGCTGCTCAAGCATTATTTTTTGATGGTGAATGGCACCTTAACCAGCGTTTTGTCCCAATGAATGAGGATAGCTGGTTTTTGAATAGAATCTCCTGTTTCAAACGAAATTTGAAGCATTTCTTTTCTATCTGCATTGTTAGTTGCCTGAACCTCCGTACGAAGTACATCTTTCTTAGGATCAGGTTCTGTTGCTCCCCATCGATCCCAATCTGAATTCATGCAAATGGTCCAGAGCTCAGCCCCCGGATAGGCATAAAGGGAATATTTTCCGGCTTTAAGTTCATTGCCATTGATGAGGATATCACCGTTCAATTCAAGCGTTGTGGCTTCATTTGCACCTACGCGCCAGTATTGTCCGTAGGGTTGAATTGCACCCGCTTGTTCTTCGCCAAATATTACCCTGCCTTTTGCTGAAGGCTGACAATAGCCAATTTGAATGGAAAGCCCATCTTTGCTAAAGCTAGCTGTACTGTATGGACTGGCTTTTTTGGTGTTTTGTTTAAACCACGTAAACAAAAGGGCCAAAGCAATTAAAACGCCGGCGGTAATGAGTAAAATTTTCTTTAGCATATCAGGGGGTGTTTTTTCAAACTTACGAAAAGGATTGAAAAAGGAAACTCATTTCTGTGCTTGTTTTTCAGGATTTTCTAGCAGTTTTTTTGAAATTGAAGCGAAAATTCAAAAAAATGAGGATAAATCACCAAAGTGATTTCAGGTATTCCAATTCGCCTTGAGTGATGAATTCGGATTCTCCAGGCAATAAATTACCCAGTTTTAAATCGCCAATTTGAACGCGTTTTAGTTCTAAGATTTCTAAATTTAGTTTGTAACACATTCTTCGGATTTGCCGATTCATGCCTTCAAGCAACTGTATGGAAAGCAGGTTTTTATGTGTTAATTCTACTTGACAAGGTAAGGTTTTTCTACCCATCAAAACCATTCCATTTCGCATGGTTTCCAACTGTTCAAAATTGGGTTCAGGATGAATTTTTACTTCATAACTTTTCCAGACTTCACGACTTGAATTCCGGAGCAGCTTGTCGTGAATTTTGCCTTCGTTGGTCAAAATTAACAAGCCTTCTGATTCTTTATCCAATCGTCCCAAATGAAATAAATCCGAGGAAGAATCCTCCAAAAAAGGCAATAAATTATCCGGAATATCTGGATTCAGCGTACATTCAATTCCTCTGGGTTTGTAGAATTTCAAGACCTGAAGCGGTTTACTAGGGTAAATGAGCTTACCCTCAACAAAAACTTGAGACAGTGGATGGAAAATCACATTTTTTTGCTCAACATGTCCATCAACCCAAACCTTCCCTGCGACAAGCAAGGCACTGGCCTCTTTGTTTGAAATTGCTAATTGCTGAACCAGAAGAAACTGGAGTTTTTGTCGAAATCCCACTGAAAAATTTTGGGCAAATTAGAAAAATATGGCGCTATTTGCCTGCATGGAATTTGAGTTTGCCGGCAATCATTTTCGTGCCATTCCCGGAAAAGCCTTGTTTTGGGAGGAAGAATCGGCATTGCTCCTTAGCGATTTGCATATTGGAAAGACCCAGCATTTCCGTAAAAATGGAATTCCCGTTCCGGTTTTGGCCGCAGATAAAAACCTGGAGAAATTGCATGCCTTATTGGAGTTTCCGGAACTTAAGGAAGTGATTATGGTTGGTGATTTGTTCCATTCGGATATGAATCAGGAATGGGAGCATTTTGTTGAGCTGCGCAAGCACTATGCCTCGGTTCGTTGGACACTAATTCGTGGAAACCACGACCGGATTCCCGCGTATTTGCTCAAAGAAGCACAAATTGAAGCATTGCATAAAACCGAAAGAAACGGCATTGAACTCATTCATGAACCGGAAGAAAATCCAAGTAAACCGAGCATAAGTGGGCATATACATCCGGCCATTACATTAAGAGGAAAAGGAAGATGGTCGGAAACACTGCCTTGTTTAGCTGTTTCAAGCCTACAGATTTTGTTACCGGCCTTTGGCAGTTTTACAGGCAAGCAGGTAATTCAAGCCCACGAAGGACAACGCATTTTTGTCTTTCCCGGGAATTCAGTTTTGGAAGTGTAGGAGGGGGGATTATTTTAATTTTGGGAAGAATGGTGGAATCCAAAATGAAACATTGATTATTAGATTCATAAGAAAACTCATATCTTCAGCTAAAAAAGAATGTGAACCCTTTATCAATTGAATTCGTTTTTGAGTTTGTTAAATCGGGTAAGATTGAGTTGAAATCAACCCATGAAAGGTTATGCTTTCCAATAATAAATCGTCTTTACAGGAAAATGAAAATTGGTGTAAAATTTTCAGGAATAAGAGTTGATGGTGAATTAATCATTGATGGTCACCACAGGTATTTAGCTTCATTATTGGCCGGAGTTTCGCTTGAAATGTACCCATCTATTAAAACCTCAGCTACAAAAATCATAGAATGGAACAATGTTGATTTTGTGAAGGATGATTGGGATACAGAGGTCAAAATATTGTTAATGAATAAGATAGATGCTGAGTACAATGGAATGTCATTGGAGAAATTGAATGAATTACTAACCTAAAAACATATCTTTGTAGTATGTTAATTTTCCTTGACATAGATGGAGTAATGGTTCCTGCTAAAAGTTGGGAAAGTCCAAAGTTATTAAGTGATGGATTTCCTGAATTTAGCAGCAAAGCTGTTATTGTTCTTCAGAAGCTTGTTTCTGAGGGAGCTACACTGATTCTTACAACTTCCCACAAGTCTAGGTATAGTATTGAAGAATGGAAGGCCATTTTTTCAGCACGTGGGATTTCTGTTAATTATCTCGGAAAATTAGAAGAATGTGCCTTTGGAACGAGTCGTAAAGATGAACTATTGAATTGGTTTAACTTAAATTCAATAAACGATGATTTTATTATTCTTGATGATGACAAGTCGCTGAATGCCTTGCCACCATTTTTAAAGGAAAATTTAGTATTAACTAGTTCAATGGTTGGCTTAACAGACGCACATCTTTCTGAAATTGAGGCGATCCGAAATAAGCAGGTTCCAACAAAATAATCCTTGATTCCTTTTAGTTTTTTCCAAATAGGAAGGATTTCAATTAGAATTTTATCCAGGTTAATCACCCTGAACTATCTTCCAGTGGCCTGTTTTATCACTGCCTATGCGCTCCAATTGGCCATTGGTTTTCAATGTTTTGATTTTACGCCTCACGGAACTTAAACTCAAATTGAGTTTTTCGCTGATTTCATTGGCAGTAATGGCATTGTTCTGCTTAATTAATGCAAATACAGTGTCATTTACAGTGTCAAGTTGAGGGTTTACAGTGTCATTTACAGTGTCAGCCAGAATATGCAGTTCGCGGTTTTTGAGCGGATGCTTGGTTTGGAGGATTAGATTTGCAAGGAAGCGAATTAAAAATTGGTTACGAAAGATTTGAAATTAATCAATTTGAATCAATTATGAATAAAATCATTGGTATTGCTTTCTTTCAGGTTTAATAGTTTTAGTTGCTCATAAGGAATTTTTTCATTTTCTGGAATCTCCTCACTTTTTCTTCGCTTAAATTCGTTGTAAATCAATTCTATATCTAAGTAACTCCAATCGGAATCATACAGTTTATACTTTTCCCTATAAGTCAGATTCAAAATGTTAAGTTGGATGCCCTGAAAGAATGATCTGTGATCTTTCAAAATAAATAATTCAACAGAAGTTGATTCAAGGCTTAAAGTCTTAGTTTTTTCTATTAGTCCAAACCGGTAGTTAATAATTATTTTATTCTCTTGAAAATGGACCCGAATTGTTTTTTTTGAATAAAATCTTATTATTTTAAGAACAACAACTTGGATAATGGCAATAGAAAAGATGCAGTAAAGCAAAGGTTTAAATTCATTTTCAACCTTGGTGAAATAGATTAAGACTGGAGCAATAACCAAGAAGAACAATTCCTTGTTACGAAAAATAAAACTCTTTAAAAAATTTGATTCATTCTTATTTTTCAAGTTTTCTATTTCAAAAATATTGTTTTTTTCCATAGCCAAGTCAAGGGTTAATTCCTCCCCTCAAAACCCCTCCAAAGCCTCTGCTACCACAAATGTGCTGCCGCCTATGAAGATTAAATCGCTTGGGTCTGCTTCTTTTTTCGCTGCGTTTACTGCTTCAATTACCGAAGGGTATGTTTCTCCCAGTAGTCCTTTGCCACTTGCTTGTGCCTGCAATTCTTTGGCTTCTAGGGCACGCGGTAAATTGGCGGCACAAAAGTAGTAAGTCGCATCTTTGGGTAACATGCTTAACACTTTACTTATGTCTTTGTCCTTTACCATGCCAATTACCATGCGCAGGGTTTTGTATTTCTGATTCGCCAATTGCTCCAATACCCATTTCAAACCATGTTCATTGTGCCCGGTATCGCAAATGCATAAGGGATTTTCAGAAAGCTTTTGCCAACGGCCTTGCAATCCGGTATTTTGTTGAACCCGCGAAAGTCCAAAGCGAATATCCGTCTCCGAAATTTTGTAGGTTTCACGCAATACATCCAAAGCCGTAAGTACCCCACGAATGTTGTTGATTTGATAATTGCCCTCCAGGTCGCATTTCAGGTTCTTTAGGTCCAGTCCTGAGTTAAGCCGAGCGGAGTATTCGTTATTTCCTGTCCGTTCAAGTTGTGTCAAACTTTTGGCGAGGTAAATGGGTGCTTCTATTTCATCCGACTTTTTCCGAAAAACTTCTTCCGTTTCAGGTTCCGTTTCTGAAACAACTACCGGTGTTTTTGGCTTGATAATTCCTGCTTTTTCAAAGGCAATTTGAGGCAAGGTATTGCCAAGCATATCCATGTGGTCGAAGCCAATATTGGTAATCAGCGAAAGTTCAGGTTTGATGATGTTGGTGGAATCCAAACGGCCTCCCAATCCGGTTTCTATAATGGCAATATCCACCTTTTCCTTGACGAAATACTGGAAGCACAAGGCAACTGTCCATTCAAAAAAGGAAGGCTTTATGGTATCGAAATCAGCTCTGTAGGTTTCAACAAATTGAATCACCTCCTGTTCCGGAATCATAGTTCCGTTGATGCGGATGCGTTCTCTAAAATCGAGCAGGTGTGGGGAGGTGTATAATCCGGTTTTGTAGCCTGCTTCCTGAAAAACCGATGCCAACATATGACTTGAGGAGCCTTTGCCATTGGTGCCGGCAATATGAATGGTTTTAAATTGTGTTTCAGGATGTCCGAGCAACTTGCTAAGCGCAAGTGAATTGGTGAGGTCTTTTTTGAATGCGGCTGCTCCAATTCGGGTGAACATGGGAAGCTGAGCATACAAATAATCAAGGGTTTCCCGGTAGCTGAGTGCCATTAGTTTTTAAATCGGAATACAAAGGTCATGTAGCCATATTGTTCTTCTGGACCATCCGGTTTGGGCGAAAATTTGGTTTGAAGTGCTCCTTGTCTAGCTTTTTCCAGTAGCGAGGATTCGATGGTTGTTGAGCCATCCTGACCCGGTACCGCTTTAATTACATTACCATCTCTATCCACCACAATACGCACAACAACTTTACCAACCGAGCGCGAATTGTCTTCAATGGAAGGCATTTTCTTCATGCTTCTTCCTGAAAGTTGGTAATCAATTCCATCGCCACCTCTGCCTTTTCCGCTGTTGCCTTTTCCTTCTCCATCCGGATCTCCAGTGATATCTCCATCCGGACGACCTTCGTTACCTGGAATATCGCCATCGCCATATCCACCGCCTTGTTGGCCTGATTTATTGCTTTTTTTGAAGAGCAAACTTTGGTTTACTTTCTTGGGCAGTTCCAATTGTTGCTTGGGTTGATCAACTGGCTTTGGGTCTTTCTTATCAACCTTATCTTTTTTCTCCTTGATTTTTTCTGGAACGGCAACACTTTCCGGATCATCCGAAGCCAAATCCTCGGGCTGGTCGGCTTGCTCCGAAATTGGGGTATAGGTTTCGTTGGGTTGCGGATTTTCAACAGGTGCCGGATCTGGTCCACCCATGTTTTCCTCTCCCAAACTCATCATCATTCCCTGAGATTCTAGGGGAGGATTGGGTGGATAAATGAAATAGAGCAAAAGAAATGCAATTATCAACCCATGAAACAGCCCGGAGCCAAGAATGCCGGCAATGCGGTGCTTATTGGTTTTGCGCTCGATGATGTAATTTTCAGTTGTCATAATTTGTCACTGTAAACATAAGCCTCAAAACGAAAAAGCCCTTTGAATCTTGTTCACGATTCAAGGGGCTTTTTTTGTAGATATTCATCCAATTAGGGCAGGATTTTGAATTCAGTCCTTCTGTTTTGCTGCCTTCCTTCAGCTGTTTTGTTGTCGGAAATAGGCTGAGTTTCTGCGTACCCTTTTGAAGTTAGGCGATTGGCTGCAATTTGTTTGCTCACCAAATAATCCAAAACGGCTTTGGCACGGTTGGTAGAAAGTGTGCTGTTTTTCTTTGGATCGCCAGTATTATCGGTATGTCCACCAATTTCAATGCGAACCTTCGGATTGGCATTTAAAAACTGAATCAATTTTTCCAATTCTACTTTTGATTCTTCTTTCAAGGTAAACTTATCGGTATCAAAGAAAATGTTTTTCAATACTACTTTGGAGCCGGCTTTTATCGGTTGAAGCGGCACTTTTAGCTCCAAAGGCTCCGTTGCGCTTTGGTTTTTTAACGCAAAATTTTCCGAATAGAAGAGGTAGTTTTCTGCTGAAACATTCAAGGCATAATCTTTATTTCCTTGAAGGCTTACCAAAAATTCACCGCTTGCTTTGTTGGAGTAAGATTCAACCACACTTTTACCAGTGGCCAAATCAATCAATTCAACCCGAGCTGATAATTTCTTAAGCGTTTCTGCATCAAAAACAGTTCCCTTAACATAACCTGTTTTGGCAGGTTTTACATCCTCATTTAGCTCAAATTGGTAAATATCCAATCCACCATAACTATCAGCGCCCTGACGAGCAATGTAGGCATCCGTTCCATTGGAAGCAATTACCAAACAGGTTTCATCCAAATCGGTATTGATGGGATAACCCATGTTTTTTGGTTTTTGCCAGCGTCCGTCCACTTTTCTGGCTACAAACAAATCTATTCCACCCATGCCCGCATGTCCATTGCTGTTGAAGTATAGCGTGTTGTCGTCTTTAGCAATAAATGGCGATTGCTCTTCTCCTGTGGTATTGATTTCGGGACCCATATTTACCGGGGGCGACCATCTTCCATTTTTAAAAGTGGTGTACCAGATATCACTTCCTCCATAACCACCCGGGCGGTTGCTGGAAAAGTAAACGGTTTTGCCATCAAAGCTAACACTGGGTTGACTTTCCCATGCCGATGAATTTACCGGTGCGCCCAAATTTTTGGGTTCAGCCCAGGTTAATCCATCTAGTTTGGATAAGTACAAATCGCAACTGCCAAGCCCACCCGGTTTGTTGCAGGCCGTATAAAAAATGTATTGACCATCAGCACTCAAAGAAACTGTGCCTTCATTGCGTTCTGTATTGATTGGTGCGCCCAAATTCATGGCAGGAAGCCATTCGTTGTTGCGTTTATTGGCCAAATAAAACTCTTCGTTTCTTCCACCTTCCAAGCGGGTAAAAATAAAGGTTTGTCCATCTGAAGTAATGCCTGGAAAGTATTCATTTTCATAACTATTGATGGAAGGGCCCATGTTAACAGGTTGAAAAGGAACCGGATTTTTGATGGCCTGAATGGCAAATTCAATATTGGATTTTATGCGCTGCATTTCAGGTCCTTTTCTAAAATGGTCGGGATATTCCAAAAAGCGTTTGGCATTCACTAAGGCTTCGTCGTATTGTTTCTGGGTGTATAAAATCTTGGCGGTTCCGTAATAGCTCATGGGAAATTCAGGATTCAGGTTTTTGATTTTCTGATAAATCTCCAAGGCATCACTATACCGCTCATTTTGCGATTTTATCTCGGCCTTTAGCATGTAGGCATCTATGAAATTGGGGTCATAGGTAATTGCTTTTTCAGTAAAGTTTAAAGCTTTCATGCCATCACCTTCCTGAAAAGCCTTTAAGGCCTCACCGAACTGGTATTCGGCTTTTTTGTTTTTTGTACCCGAAAAGGGCAAATCCTGGGCAAATGCCGAGCCAGCCAGCAGTAAGCAGGATAATAATGTAATTACTATTCGATTCATTTTTCGACGTTAATAAGTTTTGGGTGCACAAACCGTACCAATTTTCCCGGTTGAGAACCAACCAATTTCCAGGTATCGATTTTGAATTCAACAATGGCCACTCCTGAGGTTGGCAAATGTTCAATAAAATGTTGGCTTAAGGCGCCAATCAAACCAGTAAACCCGGGATTATGGCCAAATATGGCCACTTTATTTTCTTTTTCAGGAAGTGAGCGAACCACATGAATCAAGTCGGAAACTGAAGCTTCATAAATGCTCGATTCCAATTCAAGTTTTTGTGAAATTCCCCATTCTTCATGGAAAATGCGTGCAGTTTTTTGGGCCCGCTTTGCGGTAGATGCTACACAAAAGGTTGGTATCCATTTTTCCTTGCGTAAGGTTTGGGCTACTAATTTGGCATCCGTTTTTCCACGTTCTGTAAGCGGTCTTTCGTGGTCTGATTCAAAACCAGGTTCTTTTGAAGCCTTGGCATGTCGAACAATATACAAAGTTTTCATGCGCAAGCTTATTGTTCTTCTGAATTGCCTGAGGAACGGCTATGGTGTTTGTGTTTCTTGCGTTCCGATTTTTCTTCATCGCCTGAATGGAAGCAGAAAATGCCAACAAATAACCATCCTAAGATCATAAGCACACCACCAATGGGGGCAAACATGGCCATGGTTTTAAAGTCGGAACTGGCCCACAAGGCTCGGGTTGAATGCAATAAAAGGCTGCTCATAAAAACCAGGGTTCCGCTAAGAAGTAATATCAATCCAATAAAGAGCCGGTCATTAAAAAGCCTGCTTTTCAATGAAATAATGAGCATTCCTAAGGATTGATAAAGCAAGTACTTGACTCCAATTTCCCAGGTTGATAAATCCTGCTCTTCAAGTAGTTTTTTCATGAGATGAGAACCCATGGCACCTGCTGCAATTCCAAAAGCGAGCAGAATTAATGAAACACGTGCAAAAAATTGGTAGTTGCTTTTCATTGGTTTGACTAACTAGTTACTGAATTCAAAAATGCTCAGTAAAATTGAATAATCCTTCACTTGTGAACAAGTTGGCAAATTAAAATTCGCATCGGGTTTTATTTTCGTTTTATCTCTTTTCATGAATAAACAACTTCTTAACCTGCTCAGTATCATTGGTGCCGTCGCGGTTGCTTTGGTGATTTACCTTTATTTCTTCCGCATGGGAGATAAGCGTATTCAACCAGCTTTAATTGTGCCGGAATCTGCTTTTTTGGTTTTAGAGAGCAGCCAGAGCAGTAATGTGTTGAATGATTTAAAGCAACTGGACATTGTTAAAACCCTTCAACGCAATGAGGATATTGCAGATTTCATGGGGCAAATTAGCATGCTTGACTCCTTATTTAAAACAACTGCATCTGGCGCAAACTGGTTTGAATCGGGTGAAGCGGTTTTTTCTTTTCATGCTTTTCCCAATCAAACCCAGGGCTTCTTTATGGCAGTTCAAACCAAAAAAGAGGTTCAATCCAAACAAATTGAAAAGTTGGTTAGCAGGGTTTACCCAGGTCGGTTTCAGCTAACGCGGAGGAAATTCTCGGGTAATGTGGTTTGGGATTTTAACGATTTTGGAGGCTCACAAAACTTTAGCGTTGCCTGGAAAAGTGGGCTCTTGTTATTTAGTTTTGATGGTTCTTTGGTTGAACAAGCACTTTATAAACTGGTCAATTTAAATCCGGAGAATTCAAACCGCGAAAGCAGTCAAATGCTTATGAATGCCAGTCGTGAATTGAGTATTTACATCAATTATAAAATTGCACCTGATTTTCTGAGAAGCATAAGCCTTGATTCGTCTACTTCCGCCATTGGAAACTTTGCCGAAAAGGGATTTTATGAGGTAGAAAGTTCGGATGATGAATTGCTGTTAAAGGGTGCTGCAATAACCTCTGAATCTGATTTTCAGTTTTTAGACTTGTTCAACGCTCAAAAACCAATCGAGAATAACATGTTGGATGCCTATCCTTCCAACACGGTGTATTCCATGCATTTTTCTATCAACGATTACCAAAAATGGATTCCCAACCTCAACGAATATTTGTATTCCATAGCCAGGTTCAGAACCTACGAAACCTTTAAAGACAGTCTTGAATACCTGTATCAAAAGGGTATGTACCGAAAAATTACGGGAACTATTGGTTCTAGCTTTGGATTGATGGTTTTGCAGGAAAATGGGATTTGGCAGGATTCCAGTCGTGTGGTGTATTTTGATTTGATTGATCCAAACGGTTTCAGTCGCCAAATGGATGAAATTCGGAATATCAGGAAGCAAAAATCCATTGCCGATTCTCTTGAAATACTAGCCTCGGATACGTCTTCTCGCATTCATCCTTTTTATCTGGCAGATTACCCCAAAGTTTTGTTTGGTGATTTGTTTGAAGGCGAACAGTTAAATCATTACGTGATTCTTGAAAATCGGGTTTATCTATCATCTCATTATCAGGTGCTTGAGAGGCTGTTGCAGCGCATAGAAAGGGGAGAGCTCTTGAAAGAAAATCAACTGTTCAAAAAGTTGAGAAAACGGATGGTTCAAAAAAGCAATATCGAAATGCTGGTCAACGCAGATATTGCTCCGCGGTTTATGCTTGGCTATTTAAATGAGAAATGGTACGGTATGGTAGCCAGAAATATGGCTGCTTATCGAAAAGCCGGAATGATTGGCATTCAGTTTGGTGGCAGTATTGATAAAATTTTTCCAGCACAAATTGCATTCAGTTTCCAGGAAGGAAAAACCGATAAAACTGAAAAGCTCTGGGAGATTAACCTGGATACTTTACTCCTTGAAAATCCTTGGTCGGTTTATTCTCCTGAACGTAGTTCTCAAGTGGTTTTGGCGCTTGATGCTAAAAATCAATTGTATATGATTGATGAAAGTGGTCATATTCTGTGGAAGAAAGGACTGGAGGCTCCGATTATATCTCCGGTTGTAGAAATTGATTTATTTAAAAACGGCAAAGCGCAATATCTGTTCAATACCTCGCGCTATGTTTACATTATTGATGAAAGCGGAAAAAACATTCCGGGATGGCCGGTTTGGATTCCTACCTCAACCGAATACCCGCTTTGCCTAACCCAATTGAATGAAGCTCGCGATCCTGGAATTTTTGCTGTTGGTCGCTATTACAAACTAAGTGCCTGGAATCAACAAGGTTTATTAATTGGACCATGGAACCCACTTAGTATTTATCCAAATATCAAATCAGGTTTAGTTGCCATTGAGGCCGAGGGTAAAAAGCAACTCGTGGCTTTCAATGAAAAAGGGAATTTCAGCAGGTACTCGCTTTCGGGAAATTTCCTTGGAACTTGCTGGGCTGATAGCATTTCATACCTCAAAGGATTGGTGTATCAAAAAGATACCGGCAACCTGCAGTTAGTGGTTTCAGACAGCTTAGCGGTGTATCAGTTAAGCTGGAATCCAATCCATGGAATAACTGGCAAAAAAATGGTTTTAACTAAACAGGCTCAAGGAATTAGTAGACGCAGTTCAGCTATTCTAGTTCAAACTCAAAATGGAAATACGGTTTTAGATGAGCGTGGTAATATTCAGTTTGATATTTCTTACGCCGATTCCTTATCCGGAAACCTGAGCTGGATGCCATTCCCGGGAACCATTAAGGCAATTTGGTATGAAAACAATTCCATGCAATTGAATGCAGCTTGGGCAACCAAGCGCAAAACAGAACCTTTTCCGCTGCCTTCAAGTGGTAAATTCCTTGCAGGTGATATTTTCCACAATCAGGAAAACTACCTGCTCAATGCTATGGGCTCAAACCTGATGTTGTACCGAATCAAGTAATTTACAATGAAGGGAAAACATTGGATTCAGAACCTCGTTTTTGCCCTTCTTGGCCTTAGCTTGGTGTATGGAACTTTTTCAAACCTAAGCTTCAAAGAGGTTGGTACTATTCTAAAACAGGGTGATTACATCATGGTTATTCCTGTCTTGTTCACATCTGTCGCAGTAATCCTATTTCGCGCCTGGCGCTGGAAACTCCTGTATCGGGCGGCTGGTAGAACGGAGCCGTCCGTATTGTTGTTTCATGCCCTTTCTTTTGGATACTTGGTCAATTTTGCCATTCCCAGATTGGGTGAATTAACACGTGCCGCATTGCTAAAAGAGCAAAGAAAGGTTCCGCTGAATTTGTCACTTTCAACCATCGTTTTTGAGCGATTAAGTGATTTTGTGGCTTTGTTAATTTTAGTAGCTGCTGCCTTTTTTATTGAATCGATTTCCGGAAAGGGCATGCTCCATCGGTTTACGGATACTGCATCCTGGAATCAATCCCAACTGCTGATTTGGGGTTCTTTACTCATTCTGGTTGTAGGTTTACTTTGTTGGTTGATTTATTTAAAGCGAAAAATGCTGGGTGCATGGTTGGCAGAACTGATAGAGCATTTTCGGGAATTGTTACGCTTGAAGGAAAGGGGATTATTTTTAGTTTATACCTTGGGCATTTGGACAGGCTTTTATTTGATGACTTTTCTCTGGGTCTTTCTTTTTCCGGAAAGTGCCCATTTGGGTTGGTATGCCTGCTTTCAGGTAATGATTCTTGGGGTAATTGCCAGAACTTTACCCATTCATGCCGGCTCGGCAGGTGCCTATCATTTTGTGGTGAGTCAAGCTTTCATTTTATTAGGAATTGACGATCATCATGCCAAAGCGCTGGCCTTAATTATCCATGGTTTTCAATCCATTCTTACACTGGTATTGGGAACAGCCTCGTATATTTGGCTTCTTTTTTACCGAAAATAACATGGCTATACGATATAGATTTTTCTTTTTGGTTCTTATTTTGTTGGCTTCAAATCAGATTCATGCCCAATTTCCGGCTCTTGGCAAGGATTCAAGCCTGGATATTGCCACCTGGAATTTGGAATGGTTTGGGGATGCAGAAAATGGTCCAACCAATGAAAATACCCAGCAAACCAATGTGCGGAATTTGATTATGCAAACCGATTTTGATGTGTTTGCCGTTCAAGAGGTTAGCAACGAACAGGCTTTCAATACCATGAATACCTTGCTCGATTTTAAGTATGGCAATATGCTTGCGCCCATTTCGCCTACCCAAAAAATGGCTTTGTATTGGAAGAAAGACATGTTTAATCTGATTGCTTCAGAAAGCAAATTAATTCTAACCGACCAACCCAGTAATTTTGTTGAACGCTTCCCCTTGCAGGTAGCTTTGGCTACAAAAGGTAATACCCAAACTGATACCTTGTATTTTATCGTCCTTCATCTGAAGGCCTTTTCGGATCAATCCTCCTACAATACCCGAAGCAATGCCTCAAAATCATTGAAAACCTATTTGGAATCAAACTTGTCTAAAAAGAAGTTCATTGTTTTGGGAGATTGGAACGACGATTTAGACCAATCCATTTACAATAACCAGGCTTCACCCTACAAAAATTTCCTGGATGCTGGTTATACCTTTCCGAGCAGGGAATTGACCTTGGCAGGAAAAAAATCCTATGCCTTTGGAAATGAAATGATTGATCATCTGCTCCAAAGCAAAAGCCTGGATTCATTTTACTATTCGGGTTCTGCCAAGGTTTTCGACAATGCAGCATCCTTTGTTTCAAATTTCAGCAACAATACATCCGACCATTTTCCGGTGTATGCAGCCTATAATTGGAAAAAACTAACAACACGTGTAATCCCAACTGGCATACATTCAGTTCAAAAAGAGGCATTAAGCGTTTATCCAAATCCTGGGGGAAACCAGGTTAGTATTCACAATTGGAACCCTGGAATGACATGGCGTTTGCTCAATGCCCAAGGGCAGGAGTTGAGTAAAGGAGAGTATGAATCAGTTTCCTTGGAAAACCTAACAAATGGAATTTACTGGCTTCAAATTCAAAGTGAACTTGGTAGCCAAACCATTCGCATTTTGCGAAAGGATTAATTCAGAAAAGAGCTAAAAGTCAAATCGAAACTCCTAAGTTCAATCTATGGAGTGCCTGATAAACTTCACTTTCACCAGCTTTGAGGTTGGCGTATTGCTTTTTTCTGCAACAGAATCAATGGGAATTAATACGTTGGCTTCCGGGAAATAGGTTGCACAACATTGCTTGGCAATAGGGAAATCAACCAAGATGTACTTTCTAGAAATGCGGGTTGTACCTCCATCTGAATTCGATAAATCGACAAGTTCTCCGGCCTTGAAACCCAAACGTTCGCGATCTTCGGGATGAATAAAAACAACTCTGCGTTCATTCTCAACCCCACGGTAACGGTCGTTCAAACCATAAATAGTGGTATTAAATTGGTCGTGACTGCGAATGCTCATCATCATCAATTCATCTGAAGCTAATTCGGTTTTATGCAATCTGCCTGCAAAGAAATGCGCTTTCTGGTCGAAGGTATTGAACTTGCCAACGCGTGAACCGTTTGGAAGGTAAAATCCACCGGCTTCTCTAACCCGTTCATTGTACTGGTCAAAACCTGGAATGGTTGCTTCGATATCCTTCCGGATAAAATCGTAATGAATGGCATACTTATCCCAATTGATTTTGGATTTGCTGCCTAAAACCGCTTTAGCCATTTTTACCACAATCAAGGGTTCACTTAACAAACTATCCGAAACGGGCTTTAAATGTCCAGAAGATTGCTGAACCACACCCATGGAATTTTCACAGGAAATAAATTGGGCTTCACCGTTTACAATGTCCTTGTCGCTTCTTCCTAGGCAGGGAAGTATCAAAGCTTCTTTGCCTGTAATGAGGTGACTCCGATTCAGCTTGGTGCTGATTTGAACGGTTAAATTACAGTTCTCAAGTGCCTTGGCGGTGTACAGTGTATCAGGAGTCGCACTTAGGAAATTCCCGCCCATAGCCACAAAAACCGAGGCTTTCTTTTCGTACATGGCCTTAATAGCATCAACCACATCGTACCCATGTTTACGAGGAGGATTAAATCCAAAAACCTGTTGAATGGAATTCAAAAATGCTTCTGAAGGCTTTTCATAAATGCCCATGGTACGATCGCCTTGCACATTGCTATGGCCACGCACCGGACAAGTTCCGGCACCCGGTTTGCCAATGCTTCCCTTCATAAGGAGGATATTCACAAGCTCCTGAATGGTGCCAACGGCATTTTTATGTTGGGTTAAACCCATGGCCCAACAGGCAATAATTTTGGTTTTTGATTCAAGAACTTTGGCCGTTTCCTGAATTTGTTCCAAACTCACACCCGATAATTCGGCAAGATCTGAAAGCGAATAGCCTTCAAGTTCCTTGCTCCATTCTTCAAAACCGCTTGTGTTTCGGCGAACAAACTCATTATCGAGAACCTTATTCGGATTTTTTTGCTCGGCTTCAAGCAATAATTTTGAAATGGCTTTTAGCAAGGCCATGTCTCCATTCAGCTTTACCTGAAGGAAAATATCGGTGAGTTTACTTTTAATCCCCAAAGCGCCCTTCACCGTTTGTGGATTGGCAAATGAAATTAAACCGGTTTCCGGAAGAGGATTCACTGAAATGATGGTGCATCCGTTTTCTTTGGCTTTTTGCAAAGCTGATAACATTCGTGGGTGATTGGTACCCGGATTTTGCCCAAGAATGAGAATGACTTCAGCTTCGTAAAAATCTTCCAATTTTACAGAGCCCTTTCCAATGCCCACCGATTCGCTCAAGGCAACACCGCTCGATTCGTGGCACATGTTGGAGCAATCAGGAAGATTGTTTGTGCCAAATTCACGAACAAAAAGCTGGTACAAAAATGCGGCTTCGTTGCTGGTTCGACCGGAGGTATAAAAAATAGCCTCATCCGGCGATTTTAACTCATTTAGGTGTTTGGCTAAAATACCAAAAGCTTCATCCCAACTTACTGGAATATAATAATCAGAACCTTCAGGCTTGAACATGGGCTCTGCTAAACGGCCTTTTTTGCCAATTTCGTAATCGTTTAGCAGGCTCAACTCTGAAATCGGATTGAGGCCGAAGAATTTACGGTCGAGTTTCTTGGAGGTAGCTTCTTCCGCAATTGCCTTAGCGCCATTTTCGCAATATTCTGCAATCGGAGAGCGCTCATCATCCGGATCGGGCCAAGCGCAACCCGGACAATCAAATCCTTTTTTCTGGTTGAGTTTGGCTAAGGCGCTAAGTCCGCGAAGTGTTCCTACTTCACCTAGCACATGTTCCATAGCCACCTTAACGCCACCCAAACCAGCAGCAGTTTCTTTGGGTGCTGAGAGTTTCATGTCGAGCAACTCCTCCGGGTTTTCGGGGTTAACTTTGGTGTTCTTATTCAACTTGGCCATAGCTTAGCAATGTGCGTTGGGGTTTGGATAATTATCCGATTGATCTTCAAAGGTATTGTCGAGACAAACAAAATCCTTTTCAATTAAAATAAACAAGGAATTGCCAGCTCCGGTTTGGTATTCGTTTTGAAAACCAATCCTTTCTGTACTTGTCCATTCGGCGGCAATCTCTTCCGGCATACCTAAGGTGATAACTTGTCCATTGAGTTTGGCTGTCAGTTCGGAGTCTTGAGTTTTTTCAAGAATATAGGTGAAATCACCGTTCAGGAAACGGGTTTTTTCTTCAAGTTTTCCGGTTTGTGCAAAGCGTTCAACTTCAGATTTTCCGAGGCGGAATCGGATTGAATCTCCTTTAATACGGATTTTCATGCGTTTACGGATTTGGATTATCCTGCTAGTATAAGCATTCCCTATGAATAATGCTGAAGAAATTAGCCATGGCGATGGCTATTGGCTATGGCTTTTGAAATGGGTAAACGATTTGAAATTCTGGGCCAATTAAGATCGTTCAGGTGCCAAAATGGCCATAGCCATCGCCAAAAGCTATAGCTTCACCAGTTTAAATCGTTCACGAAATTCAAAGCCAAAAACAAATGGCCAAAAGCAAACAGCCAATTAACAATACACATTAAACCTATCGGGTTTCAGAAATCCAACTACACGAATTCCTGCATCCGATGCCAGCTTTATCGCCAAAGAAGAGGGGGCTCCAATTGAACATACCAACGGGAAACCTGCCATGGCAATTTTTTGGATCAGTTCAAAACTTAATCGTCCGCTAAGTAAAACGCCCAATTTCTGCCTTTCTTCCTGAATTAGACCATGTGTGGCTCCAACCAGTTTATCCATGGCATTTTGTCTTCCCACATCTTCCCGAACAAATTCAATTTCACCTTTGAAATTAAATAGCGCGGCTGCATGAATGCCTCCGGTAAACCGAAATGCCAGCTGCTTTTCTCGCAAGGCATCAGGCAGTTGCATTAAAATATGATTCTCCGGAAGTTCAATTTTCCTTGAATTTATGGGGCAGTTTTGCATTACCGCTTCAATGGATGATTTCCCGCATACTCCGCAACTGGAACTCATGTAGAAATTTCGCGAAAAGCGAGAACTGTCCCAGTTTACATCCGCATTCAATTCAACTTTTACGGTGTTTCCTTGTTCTTCAGGTTTTACCAAGGTACAGTGCCAAATTTGTTTGATTTGGTTCGCACTTTCAACAATTCCTTCTGTCAACAAGAACCCTAATACCAATTCAAAATCCTGTCCGGGAGTACGCATGGTTACGCTCAAGCTCATTTCTTTGCGCTCATCTTCAGGTCCGTACCGAAGCAAAATTTGCAGAGGTTCTTCAACCACCAATAAATCGGATTCTAATTCTGTTTTTCCAGCCTGAATGCGCTGAATGCTAACTTGTTGTACGCTGGATTTATTCATGTTTGAACCAATTTTGTGCTTGTTCTTGGGTATCAATGCTTCTCAAAGCCTGAGGATTGATTCCTATTAATTCCTGAAATCCTGTTTTTTCCAAAATGCGACGCAGGGATTGCTCGCCATGTTCGTAAAAAAACTCCAGTTGACAAAGTAAATCAAGGGGATAGAAAGCAAACAGTGGCTCCGGACCAAATTCTGAAACTGCGGCAAGTGGCCTGTTCGATTTGGATTTCATTAGGTTATCTATTTCCATTTTACGAATTCTCGGCATGTCGCAAGCAATTAGAAAGGCACCAGTTAAGGGGTATTTTTGGTGGAAACTGAGCAAAGCCGACATGGGGCCGCAAGGGTCTCGGTCTTCCAAATCATACAAACATTCCATCGAAACATGTTCAATTTGGTTTGGATAAGCTAAACTTAGAAGCGGAATTTGGTTGTTGGCTTCCAAAAGCTCCTTTAAATAAAGGTACTGGGCTTGACCGTGGTAATTCAATAAGGCTTTTGGACTTCCCATTCGTTTGGATTCTCCACCAGCCAAAATAATCCATCGCGCTTGAATTTGATTCCTGAATTCATCCAAATCAAAAATAAGAGTCTTTTCTTCCTTCAATAAATCAATGGCTAAATCAATCAAACTATTGCGAACAACCAACACCAATTTGGAATCCGGATAGGAGGGCAATAGGCCAAGCAATTCCGTCAAACCCGGATAAAATCCTGATTGATGTTCCAATTCCAATTTGCCAATTTCATCCAGGAGAATATACTTTTTTCCAGATTTCAAATCGGCTATGGCTTGATTTATTCCCAATTCAAATGCCTTTGAATCGAAATGGAATTTGCCAATTGAAAGACAATTGGAAACAGGTGTGGCCAACTCGAATGGGATTTGTTGCTTGACGGATGGAAACCAAAGAATCCGGCCAGTGGGAGAGTCGGGACTCAAAAATCCACCAAAACAAGTAGCTGAATCTGTCCAAGCTCTTAATAAACTTGTTTTACCGGAACGGATTGGAGCTGAAAGAATGAAAAGTTGTTTACTCTTCTGCATCTTCCATTAATGCTAAAAATACAAAGGTTTCGATGGTATGTATCAGGTAGCGGAAGTTTTTTCGGGAACCCTGGTTTACTTGTTGTGCCAGTTCCCAATTCCGTTTCATGGCGGGGAGCAAGGTTTGAACCTTCAAGAAATCGGAGTTGTTTTTGAGACTTGATTTGGATGCCCAGTATTGCAATGAACGATTAAGCAACGGACCAAGCAAGTACACAAAAACAAAGAGGGCAAACAAATTGCGACAGGCAATGTAAAGCAGTTGTTTTTTATCCCAAGAAGCCAGGTAAAGGACGCCTAGAATGGCGAATGTGATTAGAAAAGGAAGGTACTTTTTGAGAGCCGACTTTCCGCGAGAGCCTGCCTGTTGCAATTCGGGCAATTCTTTGATTTTTGCTTTCAACAACTCTTGGTTACTTAGTATTCCTTTTTGAATTCTGGCTGTCCAAAATGGAAGCAAAATGCCCCAGAAAAAGTAAATGCCCAGGTAAATGGAAATCAAAAAAAAGCTTAACGAATGTTCCTTCCCGAAACCAAAATCCTTATTCACCTGACTGCCGAATTGGTCTAAGGCGTCCCAAAAGGCTTTGCCATAAAGAAAAGTAGTTACCAGTAATTTTTGAGTGGCAGATTCCAACATAGCCAAAACTGCAAAAAGCAACTGGGTTACTTTACTTGAACGCATCAATCCAAGGAAAATCCAGGCAGCAAATCCTTGAAAGCCGACAGCAATATAGGCCATTGCTGGCGAGTGTGGACTTGCAATTAACTTCACCAACATGACCATCAAGGTGTATTGAAACAATAAAAAAGGACGCTTTTTTACCTCAAATGATTGAGAAAGAAGGATTAACATGATTACTGAAAAGCCTCCTAAAACAATTCCCGTAAACGGAATTTTGAGTGCATGCATTAATCCACCCAAACCAGATTCAGCAAAAGCCCAAAGTGCAACAAGTTTTAGATTATCGGGTTCAGTATTTTTCGATGTATTCATGGTAACTGCTCAATCCGGATTAACAAAAGGGGTTTCAATAAAAAAGATACCCGGTTTGGGGCTTGGCTGTTCTTTGTCCATCAAACGAAACAACAGGCTGCAAGCTTCTTGTCCTAAACGAAAACCCGATGTTTTCACAAACGGGATTTTAAACTCACACAATTCGGGTAGCATGCCATCGCTCATTAATACCATTTTCATTTCTCTGGGAAGGTTCAGTTTGAGTCGGTGTGAAGCTTTTAAAACCCCTTCAAAAATCTCATCGGTCATCATAAAGAGCAGCTCAGGATGCTTTTTTGATTTCCAAAAGGATTCAAAGATTAGTTCTGCTTCCTTGGCATTATGTGCAAAATGAAACATGGTTGGGACTGGTTTTATTCCATGTTCAAACAAAGCCCTTCTAAACCCGCTAATGCGCTCATTGGTAATGGAATAGCGTTCGTCTCCAAACATTCCAGCTACCTTATTAAAACTTGGGTGCTTGGTAAGCAAATAATTCATGGCTTCAAAAGCAGCCTGCTCTCCATCCATCGAAACCTTATAGGAACCTGGATTTCCGCTGATTCGGTCGAAATAAATTACCGGTATCCCTGATTCTTCAATTCGTTGAAAATGAGAACAATCAGAACTATGCTGGGTAAGTGAAACTAAAATGCCATCAACACCCAATTGCTCGCAGATTTCAGCATTCTGAATTTCGCGTTCAACATTCTCATTCGATTGAAGAATAAGGAGTTGGAAACCTTTATCATGTACGGTTTGCTCAATGGCTTTAATCAACCCCGGAAAAAAGTAATGGGTAATCTCGGGAATGATTAATCCAATAATACCCGATTTTCCTCTTCTTAGGTTTATTGCATTCTGATTGGGCTTATAGCCCAGTTTTTCAGCGAGTTCTTTGATTTCTTCCTTCTTTTTTTTGCTCACGTCGGGATGATCCCGCAGAGCTCTGGAAACCGTTGACGGATTAATCTTTAAATGCCTCGCAATGTCTTTTATGGTTGCCCTGCCCATGGTTACTTCGACATCTAAATACGTTTATTTTTTAAACAAAGCAAAACAGGTAAATCATTCCAGACTTATATTTGGATAAATCGATTGCCATGGAAAAGAAGTTTAAACTACAAAATAAGCCATTTGTGGTACCAACTACAGATGGAAAACTAATTGAAGAACATTTTGGTCATGCCTCCAACGGTCAGAGCCATTTCTCAATTGCACACATGATTGCGCCACCGGGTTGGTCGGAACCACATCAAACACCTGAATTCGATGAAGTTACCATTATGATTTCAGGCAAAAAGCAAATTGAAATCGACGAAGAGATTATCGAATTGCAGGCCGGGGAGACCATTTTGATACAAGCGGGTGCCCGAATTCGCTATTCCAATCCCTTTGATGAACCTGCAAATTATTGGAGTGTTTGCGTTCCTGCATTTTCTCCGGAATCGGTGAATCGGGAATAATTCAACCCAATTTATCCCTGACAATTTTTCATTAATCCAGGAGATTAGTGAATAATTGCTAATTCAAATTCGCAGATTACTTTGCTAATAATTCGTCTTCAAATCAAATTGCTTTAGAACCTTCGTTTGATTTAGAATGAATTTCTCTCAACACAGAGCTAACTTTTTAAGCAAAAAATCTTGAGGATCAATTTTTAATATTCTAGATTCGCGTATTTGATATAAGTTTCTTATATATAATGAAATATGTTACTCTATTTCATGTTTTAGTTGAATAGATTCTGAAGAATTTGAAATTCGACTAGAGGAATTCGGACGACAAATGTTTGGTTATTAATTTATTGATAGACAATGAGTTACGATTTTATTTATAAATCTATGCTTTACATATTTGATTCGATTTTCAATAATTCTCAAGTTTAAATTTATATGTATTAGCATATGTTCTTATTAAACAGTATTTTATATTAATAGAATTGTGTGTAAACCCAGAGTGAAGCTTGAAATTGAATCATTGATTTATCTAAAGACCTGTTAATCAGTTCTAACAATCGCTAGATTGGCATTTTACCGGTAGTATTATTGACTTCCGTTCTTAAATATGGCAGTTGTAATGAGATAATTAATCTACTAAAATAGTGAAAGTTATATTGTTTAATATGAAGTATAAGTTGATGTATTAGGAGGGGAGTATATTTTATTAACTAATGCTTGGTAGGTAAAATTGAAGTTTAGGCAATCTACTTCTGGGTTCGATGAAAAATCAATTTATTTATTGGCTGCCAAGTTGGCAAGAATAAATCCAGAAGCTATGATTTCAATCCTTAATTCCTAGAAATCAAACCAGAACAAAAAGGCAAATTGGAAGTATTTGGGTAGGTGCTTTGACTAAAAAATCCATTTATCTTTTTTTAAGTTACCGATTTTTCTGAACTTGCTTTTTTCAAAATCCAGTTCCAAGACAGTTAGCCATTTCAGTAAGATGATTCAATCCAGAACTTTTTCAAATAGCGCAACTGCTACCAATTAAATATTTGATTTTCAGGTTTCATATTTCTTTTAAAGTCATCAACTGCTATGCTAACTATGTTCTTAATTCCTGAATCTTTAGAGCGCCAATGAAATTTCATCAACAAAATACAAAACAACTCCTTCAATCAACCCAAAGTAGGGAGATAGGATTAAGTCAAAATGAGGTAAACGAACGCCAATTGCAATTTGGACTTAATCAACTGAAAACCAAAAATAAAAAGCCAATCTGGCTCTTGTTTTTGAGTCAATTCAAGGATTTTATGATTGTGATTTTGATGGTTGCGGCCATTTTATCGGGAATCATGGGCGATTCAACAGATACCCTTATTATTCTGGTAATTGTGTTTTTGAACGCCTTAATTGGATTTTTCCAGGAATATCGCGCAGGAAAAGCTCTGGATGCGCTGAAAAAACTAGCGGGCACCTCGGCTTTGGTTATTCGGTCTGGCCATCAGCAAATTATTGATTCAATTGAGTTGGTTCCTGGTGATTTGGTGGAATTGGAAAGTGGAAATCAGGTTCCTGCAGATATTCGTTTAATTGAAGTACACAGCTTATTGGTGGATGAATCCTCTCTAACCGGAGAGTCGATTCCGGTTGAAAAACATAGTCAACCAATTGAAGAGGAAGAGATTCCATTGGGAGATCAGTCGAATATGGTTTTTAAAGGCACCTTAGTTACCAATGGCCGAGCGAAAGGAATAGTTGTTGCGACGGGCATGGAAACTGAGTTAGGAAAGATTGCCGGTTTGTTGGAGGAAGAGGAGCCTGAAACACCACTCCAGCGGAAAATGGACGAATTTGGAAAAAAGCTGACTTATTTGGTTTTGATTATTTGCGTCATTTTGTTTGTAAGTGGCTGGTTAAGAGGTGAAGAGCCTTTTCAATTGTTACTATTATCAATTAGTTTGGCCGTTGCTGCCATTCCAGAAGCACTTCCTGCGCTAATAACCATTGCCTTATCCCGCGGGGCAGCTCGACTGGCAAAGAAGAATGCGCTAATTCGGAAACTTCCTGCAGTTGAAACACTTGGCTCGGTAAGTTTTATTTGTTCTGATAAAACGGGAACACTGACTCTCAATCAGATGCAAGTAACTTGCTACGAGTATTGGCCTGATTACAAGGAGAATTCACTGTCTGAAAAGTCGGATTTGGGATTGGCCATGTGTTTAAATCAGGATAGTCGATTGGACCAGGAGGGTAAACTCATTGCCGAGGCTACAGAGATGGCCTTGGTAAAAAAAGGTATGGAGCTTTGTACTGAACCGCTTGAGCAAGTAATTGGCAAATTTCCAAGAATTGCAGAGTTGCCCTTTGATTCAGATAGAAAGCGAATGAGCACCTTGCACCAGCATCCGGAAGGCACTTTGGTAATCACAAAAGGCGCATCAGAAAGCATTGCAACAATATTAAAATCCGAAGAGGAAAGGGATTATTTGCTGAAAACCAGTGCATTTTGGGCAAAAAAGGGCTTGCGCGTATTGGCTTATAGTTATGTTTGGCAAAATGATGCAGCTGCCGAAAATGCTGAAGAAGAACAGCATTTGATTGGCTTGGTAGGTTTAATAGATCCTGCCAGACCGGAAGTTGCTCAATCTATAAAAGACTGTAAAACAGCTGGAATAATCCCGGTTATGATTACAGGAGATCATCCGGATACCGCGGCAAGTATCGCTCGGGAAATTGGCATTTTGGGGGAAGGACATCGGGTATTAAGTGGCCAGGAATTGCAGGCTATGGGAGAGGATAAACTCGAAAATAACATAGAGGATATTCGCGTATATGCGCGCGTTTCTCCTGAGCAAAAACTCAAGATAATCAAAGCTATACGCAATCGTGGTCATTATGTGGCAATGACAGGAGATGGCGTAAACGATGCGCCATCCTTAAAAGCGTCAAACATTGGGGTAGCCATGGGAATTAATGGCACAGATGTAAGCAAAGAAGCAGCACATTTGATTTTGTTAGACGATCACTTTGCAACAATTATCAAAGCGGTAAAAGAAGGCAGAAGGATATTTGACAATATCCGAAAGTTTGTAAAATACATGATGACCTGCAATGGCGCCGAAATATGGACGATTTTTCTGGCTCCATTTCTGGGGATGCCCATGCCATTATTACCCATTCATATCCTTTGGATTAACTTGGTAACCGATGGCTTGCCGGCCTTGGCTCTGGCCTCCGAAAAGGCTGAGGAAGATATTTTGCATAGACCTCCTAGGCCGCAAAATGAAAGCCTTTTTTCGCATGGGGTTGGTTTTCATATTGTTTGGGTGGGTTTACTCATGGCCGGATTAACTCTAGGAACCCAATATTGGTCGTTGAATAAAGGATTGGAACATTGGCAAACCATGGTTTTTACAGTTTTATCGATGGCACAAATTGGACATGTGCTAGCCATTCGTAGTGAGCGTACATTTTTATTTAAGCAAGGATTTAGTGGAAATCTGCCATTATTAGGCGCGGTATTGATTACTCTGGGCTTGCAACTTTCAGTTATTTATTTGCCATTCATGAATACCATTTTCAAAACACAGCCATTAAGCGTGGAGGAGTTGGCAATCAGTTTTGGTGCAGCTGCAGTTTTGTTTCATGCCGTTGAGTTTGAAAAATTTATCCGCAGAATTCGAGAAAGAAGTGCTGCCAATTAATTAAAGAGGAATGGTGCATTGAAAAGTAATAGGTATAAAAGTGCCATTATTCTATTTAACATAATATTAATTATCGGATATTTGAACCCAATACATGAATACGTATTAAAAAGTCAATTTTGGTGCATTTGCCGGGCTCTGCAGACCTGATATTCAATTTTTAACAATCAATCCTTATTTTACGCCGAAATCACTATTTCTTATGCGCAACCTGAATACTTTGGTCCTTCTTTTCTTTTTGCCGAGTTTTCTAATTGCTCAAAGAAATCTCTCTCGAAGCTTAAACGTTACAAAACACTTTATTCAAAACACCGATATTAAGTTGGCCTACGATTCAACTATTAGCCTGGTCGGAACTTCTATGCCTCCAACCATGCTTTCCATCAATTCAGACATCGTTCTAAGCCAAACCGATCGTTTTTTCAATTTCAAAAAGGCAATCCTTTTAGGTGATTCAGCCTATGAATATGGACGTTGTCATTTTATTGATAGACAAGGAAATACACTAATTGTTGGTTCAAAATCAGCCTATTCTGTGGCCATGGAATACCAAGGTTTGGTTATTAAACTGGACACTCAATGGAACCTGGTTTGGGCCAAAAAAATTGAAATCAATCCCCATTCAACAGGGGTCCGCTTTTGTAAACAAGTGAAAGACGGAAATTATATTCTTGGTGGATTGACCAAATCAAGTTGGGAGGATCCAAAAGGTTGGTTATGCAAATTGGATTCTGACGGGAATCAAATTTGGTGTAAAACCTACAAGCGGGAATTTAGCGAATTCAACAGCCTGGACGAGGATTCTTTAGGACAATTGTTTGTTACCGGGTATTCAACCATGGGCATGAGTTCCGGATTTGCAATGAAATTGAGCAGTTCCGGCGACATCCTTTGGGATGGATTTGTTTTGGGTTGGGCCCATTTAAACGGAAAATTTGGTCCGGATGGCCATGTGTATGTGGTGGGTGAAGCACCTGCAAATTCACGGAGAGGCTTCTTGATTCAAAAATACCATGGAATAAGCGGTCAGAGACTTTGGGTAAGAAAATACAATACCTATCTCGGAGCCCATATTGCATTCGACTTATGTTTTGATAACAATGGGCATTTGTATGTTATTGGCTCAGGTAGTTCATCAGATATGGGAAGCCATTTGCTGAAATTGAATTACGGTGGTGCGCTCATCTCCCATGTTTCATTCAAAAACTCTTATGTGATGGCAAATTATTCAGATAATCAAGCCATAATCTATGATACCTCAACTAAAAAAATCTATATTTCTGCAGGAAATCCCAATCCTTCTTCGGAAAGTTTTCTTTTTTTGACAGACACTTCATTGGCTGGAACGAACTGCATTCAAAGCCGAAATTTCGCTTTAGACACAGTAAGTTCAACCGGAATCACAAGTCCAATAAAAACAACCACTGTTGCAAGCATAAACGCGAATATTCAACCCATTTCTATTTCAAAACGAGAGGTTTTTCTTGAACCTGTGCAAATTTGCGTGGAATGTGACCCAGGTCGACCGGATTTCAGTATTTCCCAACTAAGTTCATCACGTTTTGCCTTCAATATCACCAGTGATTCCATTTCGGGCTATTCTTACATTTGGAATTTTGGCGATAGTACCACCTCAACACTCAAAAATCCAATGCATAGTTACCTTACAGAAGGGAAATACAAGGTAAACCTAATAGCGGTTAGTCCAGGTGGTCTTTGCAAGGATTCAATTAGTAAAGTAATCACAGTTGACAAAAGTCCGGTTGGCTTAGAATCATCATTTAAAATTCAGGGAATCAACCTCTTTCCAAATCCGGCTTCAGAGTCATTTACAGTTCGGTTCATTGAAATGCCAGGGGAAAAGTCTTTTCGGATTCGGGATAATTCAGGAAAAGAAATTGCCCATTTCAGGATTAATGACCAATCAGATTTTAAGATTTTCAACATAAACCTTGATTCTGGGGTTTATTTTATTGAAGTAGAAAGTGGTCAACAAACTTTTACGAAGAAAGTAATTATCAATTAATCAAGACTTTAGAACCCTGAAAATCGCAATTCGCTCCTGTTAGTTTAGAACAGCTACTACCCCAGGTTACTGAATTGAATGGTAATTTGATTGTCATTGTCACCTTCTGAATGGTAATACACCTCTGCTTGGTGGTAATGGATGATTCGTTGAACAATTCTCAGCCCCAAGCCTGAACCGGGAAGGTTTTGTGAATTTGAACCACGTGCAAAGGCCTGAAACATGCTGTTTGAATTTTCAAATCGTGGAACTGGCCCATTGTTTCTAAAATTCAGCATAAATCCATGTTCTTCCTGAATCAAGGTTACATGCACGGTTTTGTCGTCCGAATATAAGTACCCATTTTTCAACAAGTTTGAAAAGGCGATTTTCAACAAGACCTCATCTCCCCACACTTCCAAACTGGTTTCTTCCGAGCTGCGGTTATCAATTTCAAATGCCATTCTGAAATCCGGGTTTTGCCGACTAAAATCATCTGAAGCTTCAAAAATGATTTCATCAACGCGAACAGAAACGAAATTTTTCCGGGCATCTGCCTCATCCATTCTGGAAAGGATAAGCAAGGAAGTCACAATTTGTGCTAATTGGTCGGTATCGTCTTTTATGCTAAAAAGCACATGTCGCTGGTTATCTGAAAGTTCCTTGTCTTGAAGCAGGTTTTGCAATTGTGAACTAATTCTTGCCATTGGAGTTCGCAGCTCATGGGAAGCATTTCCGGTAAATTCGCGTTGCAATCGGGATGATTTTTCTAGCCTTACTAACAAGTGGTTGAATGACTTTGCTAATGTGCTTATTTCATCCCGTTTAGAGCCAATATGGATGGGCTTGTTCAGGTTTTGAAAGGTGGTATTTTGAATGGTATCGCGAAGTCGATCCATGGGCATCAAAGCCCGTCTGACGATTAAATTAGCTAACAAGATTACGGTTAACAAACCCAGTACAAATGCCCAAAGCAAAAGGTTTCTTAGGTAATTCAACTTGGCATTGCCGTAAAAATCTTCCGCTTTAACAGCTATGAGATAATCTTGGTCACCAATATTGTACCTGCAAACAAAAACCTCGGCACTGCCTTCTTGAAAATAAACAGGAACAAAATCAGTTTTATTGAGTAATTCTCCCGGGTTGCTTATGATTAGGTCAGAAGCATCTGAGGTAAAAACCAGCTCAGCTTTTTGATTGTAGAGCACAAATTTTTGATTCACCAGATTCGCATTTCCCATTTTTATTAAAGCAGGATTCAGCACATCCGATTTGGAAGCAATCCAATCCAATTCTCTCGCTTTTTGGTCGGCTTGCGCAGAAAGCCTTTCTTTAAAGTCCTCCCTCCTATAATCGGCAAAGAGTTTAAAAATACTAAGAAAGAGAATGCCTACAACCAGTGAAAACAGGATGCTAAACCAAATGGAAAACCTGGATTTCAGGGTCATTTTAGTCCATCTTTATGTAATACCCAAATCCGGGACGAGTATGAATGAGTTTCCTCGAAAATCCTTTATCCACCTTATTCCTAAGGAAATTGATATACACCTCAATGGTATTGGTTCCGGTTTCAAAATTGATGTCCCAAACCTCTTCTGCAATCACTTGCTTGGACAACGCTTTTCCTTTTCCTCTGGCTAAAGCAAGTAGAAGTTTGTACTCTTTGGGGGTTAACATGATTTGTTTTCCTGCCCTAAAAACCTGCATCGATTCTGGTATTATTTCCAGGTCGTGAATTTTTATACTTTCTGCTCCCTCAGTCATTTTTAGGGAGCGACGGATCAATGCGCGAATTCTGGCATGCAATTCCTCAAAATGAAAGGGTTTGCTTAAATAGTCATCTGCTCCTGAGTCTAAAGCCTTCACTTTATGATCGAGGTCGCCAAATGCAGTTAACATGATTATTGGCGCGGATTGGTTGTGCTCACGTATTTTTTTGCAAACATCAATACCATTTATAATAGGTACATTAATATCCAGGATAAACAGGCTTGGTTCCAATTGCTTGTAATTGGTAAGTATCTCTAAGCCATCTGGAAAGGTGTAAACATCATACCCCAAGGTTTCAAGAAATATTTTTATTTCATTGGATAGCTTGGGATCGTCCTCCAGCACCAGTATTTGTTGCTTTTCTGATTGACTCATAGTTTCCGAAAATACAAATTTTTCTATTTTTTTCTGGGATAAAAAGCCAATAAAATAAAAAAGCCCCCGAATAATTCAGGGGCTTTGTGGTCTCGACAGGATTCAAACCTGTAACCTTCTGATCCGTAGTCAGATGCTCTATTCAGTTGAGCTACGAAACCGTTTTGGGAATGCAAAGGTATGAAACTGCCTTAGAATTGCAAGCATTCCGAGCGATTTATTTTTACTCGGAATGCTTAGTTGCTAACATTCAGCAGTTTTTAATTTACAATCTTTCTAAAGTTTCGTTAATTGCTTTGAAATCCGGCAAGTCTCCAGCACTTTCTAATACCTGTGCAAATTGGATTGTTCCGGTTTTATCTACTACAAAAGCTGCTCTTCTAGAAACACCTTTCATATTGAAAACGAATGTGTCGTATAGAGCACCATAGGCAGCTGAAACTTCTTTGTTAAAATCGGACAATAGCGTAAAGTTAAGGTTTTGAGCTGCTTTAAAGCTTCCCAAGGTGAAAAGGCTATCTACAGAAATAGCAACCACATCACATTTGTCGTTGTGATACATGCTGATGGCATCACGCACTGTGCAAAGTTGAGTAGTACAAACACCGGTAAATGCAGCTGGAAAAAAGTGGATGATCAAATTTTTTCCTGCAAAGTCTTCCAATGAAACTTCTTTTTTGTCGGTATCAAATAATTTGAATGAAGGGGCTTTGTCGCCAATTTTCAGGGTCATAGTTTTAGTTATTGATTAGATTGTTTGTCAAAGTAAAGGAAACTAATCAGGATTTGTTTTGAATGGGGCTAATCTTTTTATCAATTTTAGTTCATGGGTATGTTTGCCAATTTCGGCATTGAAAATCCCAAAACTATCCAACTCATCAATCCTAACTTTTCCGGAAGCATGAATGATTTTCCCATTTCCAAGGCAAATACCTACATGAGTAATTCTGCCTTCTTTGTTCGCAAAATAGGCTAAGTCGCATTCCTTAGCCTCTACAGCAAAATCAACGGTTTCACCATGCAAAGCTTGCTGTTTGGCATCTCTGGGTAAATCAACTCCAAAGCAAGAATAAACAACTTGAACAAATCCGGAGCAATCAATTCCCATAAACGACTTCCCACCCCACAAATAAGGGGCGTTTAAAAACTGCATGGCAAAATCCGAGAAGGGCTTATCCGGTTTCACCAACAGGTTTTTGGGTAAATTTCCTCTTTTCAAAAAGAAGGAGCCTGTTGGCAAATAGCCAAAATCTTCATCCAAAAAATAGGGGAAATTGCAAATTCTCAGGCGTTCAAATTCTTCTTTTTGGGAATAAAATTGGGTTTGATTTAACCAGCCTTCATACCCATCGCTCTGGTTTTTTATGCGCAGCCACTCCCCTTCTTGTTCAAAAACCTGATAGCTTTCCCCAAATAAAAGTTGGGTACACAATTCAGATTGGGAAGTTTTTTCTGTTCGCAAGGGCGTGATTCCCAAAAGATTAATTCCATTCATAGTGCAGAGTTGACCAAAGTCGTGGTACAGTTAACAAATTTGGTAAAAATTTATGCCATTCTAGTTAATAAAATAGTAATCTTGTAGGGCGACATGGGAAAAATAATTGATTTAAGCTACCTCAATGAAATCTCGGGAGGAGATCAGGGTTTTATCCGCGAAATGCTGGAACTTTTTGTAAATTCAACTGCCACCGAGGCTCCTTTGTTTAAGGAGTTATTAGATAAGGGTGATTATGCAGGAATTGGTCATCTTGCTCATAAAATGAAAGCCCCAATTCAAATGCTGGGTGCCAATAATTTGTTTTTGCTCATCCGCGATTTGGAATTGTTTGGCAAGGAAGCTTCACATACTGATAAAATTCCTGGAATGGTTGAAGAAGTTAACAACCAGGTGAATTTGGCCTGCGAAGAAATCAACCAGATTTTAGCCGGTACAATGGAATAGTGGCAGTAGGCCACAGATTTCCCGTAAAAGGCTTAGTTTTGTCGAAATAAAAACTACGTGGCTTTCAGAGATACCCGAAGCAAGATTATTATAAAAACGCCCGAACAAATTGAGGGCATTTTTCGCAGCTCCCAACTTGCAGCTAAAACACTTAAGGCTGTTGAACCATTTGTTAAACCAGGCGTTACAACCGAATTTCTTAATAAAGTTTGCGCAGATTTTATGCGCGATCATGGCGCAAAAGCTGCTACACTTGGATACCATGGATACCCTAAAGAATCCTGTATTTCAGTAAACGATGTAATTTGTCATGGAATTCCCGGTCCGTATGAGTTGCGAGACGGAGATATTGTAAACATTGATGTTACAACCATATTGGACGGCTATTTTGGGGATACTTCAAAAATGTTTGAAGTGGGACAAACCACTGAACATGCAAAACGATTGATTGCCGTAACCAAAGAATGCCTGAATATTGGTATTCAACAGGTGTTTTCAGGAAATCAGGTTGGAAATATCGGTTTCCACATTAACCAGCATGCCGTGAAAAATGGCTACTCCACTGTTTATGAATTTTGTGGGCATGGCGTAGGTATTCGCTTCCACGAAGAGCCGGAAATCAGCCATATTGCAGAAAAGAATACCGGACCGGTATTGGCTCCGGGAATGATTTTTACCATCGAACCCATGATAAACGCCGGAAAAGCCCGAGCCAAAGTGGATAAAAAAGACGGGTGGACGGCTCGTACCATCGACGGGAAATTATCAGCCCAATTTGAACATACAATTTGTGTTACTAAAGGCAAGCCTTATGTACTCACAGATATTGATAATGAATTTGAAGTACCAGCAGAAATCTTTTAAATCAGATGAAATATTATTCTTCCAAGAAGAATTTCTTGGCCATTCCGGAAAAAGACCTTTTTAGTTACGAAAAGTCTCGTTACGTAATCCAATCCGCACCTTACGAATATACAAGTTCTTATTTGGCTGGTTCATACAAAGGGCCGGGTGCCATGATTAAAGCTTCGCAGTATGTAGAATTGTACGATGAAGAATTGGATCAGGAGTCCTACAGATTAGGAGGAATTTGCACGCTTGAACCTATGGATTTTGACGGAAAAGTCAACCTTCAAGCCGTAAAACATATCGAAAAGAAAACCAATAAACTGCTTCAGGATGGCAAGTTCCCCATCACTTTTGGAGCAGAACACACCATAAGCTTGGGTTGTGTGATGGCCGTTAAACATCATGTTCCTGATGTTCATGTGTTGCAGTTGGATGCCCATAGTGATTTACGCCAGGAATACCATAACAATCCATTTTCACATGCTTCAGTTATGGCAAGAATTCATGATCTTGAGGTTCCTCTGACCCAAGTTGGAATTCGTGCCCAGTGCATTGAAGAATCTCAACTCATTAAATCAAGCAATAATATTCATACTTTCTACGCGCATCAGGTTAGAAATAACCCAAATTGGGCTGATGAAGCACTGAAGACTTTAGGCGATAATGTTTACATTTCGGTTGATGCGGATGGATTTGATCCAAGTATTGTTCCCGCTGTAGGAACAGCTGAACCCAATGGATTATTCTGGAATGAAACAGTAAACTTTCTAAAAAGAGTATTTGCAGAAAAAAATGTAGTGGGTTTTGATATTGTTGAAATTGCTCCTGTTAAAGGAAATATCCTAACCGAGTACACCATGGCCAAATTAGCCTACAAAATGATTGGATATCACACAATTTCGAAGAAATAATGCAGTTGCCCGTTTATTTTGATAATGCCGCAACCACTCCTGTAGACCCGGAGGTAATTGATTTGATGGCTGAACTCATGAAATCTGATTTTGGAAATCCATCATCAACACATGCGCACGGCAGAAAATCCCGTACCTTAATAGAAGAGGTGCGAAAAAAAATCGCCCATTACCTGAATTGCAGTCCGGGTGAAATTTTCTTCACTTCGGGCGGAACAGAAGCCGACAATATGGCCCTTCGCAAATCAGTTGATGATTTGGGGGTTAAGCATATCATCAGCTCTCCAATTGAGCACCATGCGGTTACACATACCTGCGAAGAATTGCGGGATAAGGGCAAAGTGGAATACCATTTGGTGAAATTATTGCCAAATGGCCATATTGATTTAGCTCATTTGGAGGAATTGCTCGCCAAGTACCCATCAGCATTGGTTTCGTTAATGCATGCCAACAACGAAATTGGAAATGTGCTCGATTTGGAAAAAGTATCTGCGCTGTGTTTGCAATATGGGGCTTTGTTTCATAGCGATACGGTTCAAACCATTGGGCATTTGCCTATCGACCTTCAAAAAACGCCTTTGGACTTCTTGGCTTGTGCTGCGCATAAATTCAACGGTCCAAAAGGCATTGGCTTCATTTATATCAATTCCAAAAATCGGATTCATCCTTTCATTTCCGGTGGAGCGCAGGAAAGAAATATGCGGGGCGGAACTGAAAACATGCATGGTATTTTGGGTTTAGGTAAAGCCATGGATATCGCCTACTCGCATTTGGACGAAATTGCTGCGCATATCCAAGGCATAAAATCTTACATGATTGAGCGATTGAAGGCCACCATTCCTGGTGTTCAGTTCAATGGCGATGCGGAGGGAAATTCCCTTTTTACTGTTTTGAATGTTAACCTCCCCCCTACACCCATTGCTGAAATGATTCTGTTTAAGCTGGACATTGCAGGAATTTGCGCAAGTGGAGGAAGTGCATGTTCATCCGGATCAAATGTGGGTTCTCATGTTTTAAGTGCCTTGGGTGTTTCACCAGACAGACCAAGCGTTCGCTTTTCGTTTGGTAAGCAAAATACATGCGAAGAAGTTGATTACGTAGTTGAAAAACTAGCCGAAATGTTAAAAGTAAATCAAAGTGCCTAAGATGAAAAAATATCTACTCTTACTGCTGCTTATTCCTTTTCTGACAAAGCTTTCAGCACAAAGCGACAGTCTTCCGGTAATAAAATGGAAGCACAATTTTCAAACCGGAATCAATCTCAACCAATCCAGTTTTTCGGATAACTGGAAAGGCGGTGGTGTTAACTCCTATGCGGCTGGTTGGTTTTTAAACCATGTGGGAACCAGAGAATCCGATAAGTGGGCTTTGCGTTCCGATTTGCAGATGGCTTTGGGTTTTCTGGAAAACCAAGGTGATAAAGCACGTAAAAATTCAGACCGGATTTTTTACGACTTTAAAGCAGGTTATAAATTGAATTCCAAATGGAACTTTTTCGGTTCAGTTAACTTCCTTACGCAGTTTATTGAAGGGTATGATTCCAAGTTAAAGAGTAAGGTTAACGAAACCAAAGATTCACTCATATCAAACCTATTTGCACCAGCCTACCTAACTTCATCTTTTGGTATGGAATACAAACCAGTGCCCTTTTTACAAATGCGTTTTGGGGTTGGAACCTTACGCCAGACTTTTGTGTTGGATGAAAAAATTGCAAATGCGCAATTGTATGGTCTGAAGAATCCCGGCGATAAAGTAAGGAATCAAGCAGTATTGCAGTATGTTGTGAACTTTGATAAGGAATTGGTGAAAAACATCAATCTGAAATGGCGTTATATGGTCAATTTTGATTATTTCAACGCTTCAAAACCCAATGCCTTTGTACATATTTTCAATGCTAACCTAACCCTGAAAGCCACCAAATACATCAGCACCAACGTGGCTTTTAACCTGATAAAGGATTATGATCAAGACAAGAACATCCAGTTTTCTCAGGTTCTTGCTTTGGGAGTAATGTATCAATATAACCGTCAATAAAACAAAAGCAGCTTCCCGGCTGTGTTTACTTTGCATGACATTTAAAATTTACACCAAAACAGGCGATAAAGGCGAAACTTCTTTGATTGGAGGCGTTCGCGTTCCTAAATTTCATTTACGTATTGAGAGCTACGGAACTGTTGATGAATTGAACTCCTATATTGGATTAGTAAAGGATTCTTTAGGTAAGGGCAAAGATGTAGAAGTGCTTCAAGAGATTCAGGATAGGCTATTTACAATTGGTTCAGTATTGGCAAGCGATCCTGAAAAATCAAACATGAAGGTTCCTGATTTGCATACTTCCGATATTGAATTGCTGGAAAATGCCATTGATTTGATGAACGAATCGCTACCGGAATTGAGAAATTTTGTGCTTCCGGGCGGACATATTACAGCCTCCTATTGCCATGTTGCTCGTTGTGTTTGCAGGCGCGCAGAGCGTTTGGTGGTGCATTTAGGCGTTGAATCTGAGGTTCCTGAAATAATTGGCGTGTACTTGAATCGGTTAAGCGATTACCTTTTCGTTCTTTCCAGAAAGATTGTATTGGATAACAAGGCTGAAGAAATTCCTTGGAAACCAAGAATTTAAACACGTATTACGCATTCAAACATCGTTATGATGTCCAAAAGGCCAAAGAAATTGGCAGTTTCACGAGCAAGGCATAATGCACCGTTATGGTGAGTGAGGGAAACTGAGTTTACGCCTAATATCAAAGGCATTTGGGGCAGTATTAGATGGTCAAATGCGTATTCCGGGTAAAGTCAATTTAGCCTTTTTTAGGTTTGATTTGATTGAATTCCCATTTTCAACTGGTTCAATTTTTTGAGATTAAATTGGACCTACAAATCTCTTTTGCCTTAGCAATTAGAAGCCGATTGGCCGACAAATACCAAGAATACCGCTTTTCTTCAAGCTGTATCTCTAATTGAGGAGATGAAATCCGGCTAACGGAATGGTTAAATTCTGCACGTTGTATGCTCCCCCAAGGGAAAAAACTCCTTCCCCATTTTCCGGGAATTAGAATGTTTTTTACAACAATTCCTTGGTCTGAAAAATGAAATGATTTTAGTTGGGTAAGCATACGAAACATCCCAATTCCTACAAATACAAGCCCAATCCAAAAGGAAAATTCGGCAGGATTTGAAACTCGATAAACCTTGTAGGAGCCCAAGCCAATCCAAATACATGGGTCAAGGTACAAAAATGGGTTCGAGAAGGGTGTTGGAACAATTTTGAGGGTTGAATCAGCCATTGAACTGAATAATGCTACTTCCCTTCAAAAATCCAGGCTTTGGCTAAATCGCCGCTTTTGCCGGATTGGAATTTTTCGGCATCCATACGTGAATCAAAGCGCTTGTAAAGAACCAATAGGTATTTATGCGAACTTGGATTAACAATCTCTGCTTCAGGAAATCCATTTCTTTTCAATTCAGCTTTCAGCTTTTCGGCGTTCTCGCGACTTTTAAAAGCACCAGCTACCAAACCATAACCACCAACTCTTACAGGCTCAGCAGCTTGTTTGTCTACTATTGGTTTTGTTGGTGCGCTTAAAGCAGGTAAGTTATTTTCTTTAACAGAACTGGCCTTTTGATCCTCCGGTTCTTCCAATTCAGACGCCTCATCTTCAACCACGGCTGGTTTTGGATTGATTTCCTGACTTAAGTCTATAGAAGCAAGAATATTTGGGTCGATAGGTTGACCATAGGACGAGCTGTCTAGCACAAAATCAGCTGGTTTGCGAATGAAACTCCCTGGATTTTGAAAAACTTGTGGGGTTTGATTGGAATGTTTAGAATCTACCAATTCGCTCGGATTTGAGCTATCGGAACCTGTGGTTCCTTCTACCAGGTTATCAACCGGAACCATATTGGCAACCGACTCTGGAGTTGGGGCTTTTTGTTGAGTGGTATCGGCATGAACAGGATTTTTTCTCAGGAAATAAACCACATTAGCCACCAAAAGTAGTGTTAAAACAGTGGCAATAAATGGGAACAATTGAATTCCACCTTTTTTGCCCTGTGTTTTTTGAGCAACTTGCGCCTTATCCAACATTTCCCGAAGTTCGAGTAGCGCTTTTTCACGAACCAAGTTCGGCTCTTCCAAATCTGAAGGTGACTGGGTTCTATCGACTACTAATTTGCGTGTTTGTTCCGCAGCAGGTTGAAAGCGTACTTCTTTCAAACCGAAAGACCAAGCAGAAACCCATTGGTTCAAATCGGCTTCAAACTGTAAGGAGGAAGATGAATCTAATGAAAAAGTTCCTAATCCATTTACTAGTAGCTTTTTATGTAGCCCAATATAAATGAATGCTTGATTTACCTCAAATGCAATACGCGTTTCAGCTTCTGTAGTGGAGCAATTCCAAATACCAGAACAGAAAATCAGGAAATTAGGGTCGGTTTTCTGAACCATTCCTTTCCAAATTGGAAGTAATTGGAAGGGTTTGAATACATGTTGATTGGGATCCGGATGAGCTGGATTCTCAAGAAGTTGAAACTCTCCCAGTCCGGCAATTGCACAATGGGAATGCGCATGCAGGTAATGTACCAATAACTGAAAGGTTGTCAATTTTTTAGCTTCCACTTTTCTTAATCCTATCACAAATTTCGATACTGTTTGCAAAACCTCTCCACAAGGTTTCAACATTCACAGCGGAGGGCTAAGATAAGGCAAATTTGGATGCCTGCAAGATGGGCAAACGGAATTTGCTGAGGAATAAGCTGATAAAAAATCAATGCGACATTTTACTTTAAATCCATATCAAACAAAAAAGCCACAGGAGAAATCCCGTGGCTTTTATCAAATAGGTTTGAGGCTTATTTGCAAATGTAGCTGTAAGTAGCGATGCTTTGTTCGCCAGAATCCTCATCTGTTGCAATCTCTGAAAGGACTTTTCCATCCGCATCAAAGGTGTAGGTGAAATTGGTAGTTACAGGATCTGTATCCGGTGCTGTTTCGATTGATTTTTTAACCAAGTTTTTTGAACCGGTTCCTGCTATTCCAAGTCCTTCAACGTAAATTTTCGACAAGGATGCATTTCTGCTATCTGTTTTGTCGGTATAATAGGTGTATTCCGTAATGGTTTTAGCCTCAGGCTCGTCTTCAGCATAAGAAGTTGATTTTACCATATTTCCGTTAGCGTATTCAAAATCTGTGATAGTAACTTGATTGATTACTAAAACACTAAGGGTTTGTTTCTGACGGATTACTTGACCTTCGGCATTGTAGGTATAATCCATAGTAAGTGTGCCAGGGAATCCTTGAATGGTGAAGTTTGCTTTTGCTGTAGATGGATAGTTAGAACCGTTTAAGGTAACCTCAACTGCAAAATCCAATGAATCGCTGTCGATTGCATAGTTAACTTTATTACCATTATAAGTTAGGTTGATTACAGTTCCTTCTGGAGTTGTAAGTTGAGTAGCACGGTTGCTGGCATCCCAAGTTACTTTTCCTCCGTCAACACTGTCTAGAAGGCAGGTTTTTGCGCCTCCACCCGAATTGTTGCTGGTGCTGGTTGATTCTTTTTTACAAGCTGTTTGTGTCAACGCCCAGGTTGAAACAAACATCAGAAATCACAACTATCCGAAACTTTAGATAGAAAATACGGAAAAGAACTCAAACCTTTGAGGTATCTGACATCTCAAGAATATGAGCCTTTTCCGCAGAAACAAAAATAATAATAAACCTGTAATTCGTCAGGTTATTGATTTAATTCCACGCTTTCTCATAAAAAAAGCAGTAAGTAAATATCAAAGTGATAAGTATTGCCATAAATACAAGACATATGACCAATTAGTAGCCTTATTGTTCGGACAGCTTTGTAAATGCAGCACTTTAGAGGATATTTCGGTTGGTATTGGTGTTTCAGAAATATTTATTTCAGACCTTGGTTTAGAGCAAAGTCCTGCTAAATCAACTATGAGTGATGGTAACAAGAAACGTAACTGGCAAGTGTTCGAGCAGTTATTTAACGATTTACTCAAGTACTATGGAAACAGCCTAACCCAATACTCGAACCAAGTGGTAATTGAAGAGGTTAAATCACACACAATCCTTATTCGTGACAGTAGCACGATTAGTCTGTGTCTAAGTATGTTCGATTGGGCAAAGTTCCGAACAGCTAAAGGCGGCATTAAAATACATACACAATGGGATGAAGCAATGATGCTTCCGAACTTGGTTAATATTACAGAGGCTACGGTTCATGATAGCAAAGGTTTTGAGCAGGTTGTCTTTGAAAAGGGGACGGTGATCATTGAAGACAAGGGGTATTGGGACTTTGGAGTAATCCGAGACAGAATCAAAGCAGAGAATACGTTTGTAACACGAATCAAAGACAACACAGTTTATCAGGTCATTGAGGAATTAGATCTTCCAGATGAAAATGACCAACATGTCTTGATAGATGAGCTTATTCAACTTACAGGTAAAAAGGCAATTGATCTAAAATTGGATTCCCAAACCCTTCGAAGAGTCGTTGCTTACCATGAAGAAAAAAACACCACAATAGAAATAATAACCAATAACTTGACCTGGCAAGCATCGACCATTGCGGCACTGTATAAAAGACGTTGGGATATAGAAATATTCTTTAAACAACTTAAGCAGAACTTAAATGTAAAAACCTTTGTAAGCACCAGCCCTAATGGGGTTAAATCACAAATATTCGTTGCATTAATTACCTACTTACTCCTAGAATTATTGAGAAGAGTAAAAGCTAAAGGAAAGACAGCGTTCTCAAATTTTGTAGAGAAAATCAGGATTTGTTTATGCTACTACCTAACTCTGGATTATGTCATTTTGAGAATACAACCAAGAGCCAGAAGCGTTAGAATAAAACAAGAAACCCTTGATTTTTCGGGCCGACAATCGCTTTTTTAAGACTACTAATGACTTAATTTCTTGGTCATTAATTCACGAATCCAGCATTGACGAGGGTTTGCTAATACGAATTAGATGTTTTTTGAAAAAGTTCGGATGAGAGTGAAATTGAAATTAACTTGCTTATGACTCTTAAATAGCATAACATTGTTTACACTATAATTATTCTATCCTATGAAAACAACAACTATCAATTCTCTCCTCAGATTTGTTTTCATGACCGCATTCCTTGGAGCTCTTATTTTCTCATGTAACAAGCAGGAAGAAATGTCAATGCGACAGCCTACTAAAAAAACAGGACAGAAATTAAATAACGAAATCGGAGCTACTTCCGAAGAACCAACAGCGCAGGAAACCACAGCGGATGCCATTCTGAGTGTAGTTACCATTCTGAATACCTTGAACCAAAATGAATTCTGCACAGCAAGAACAATTCTTTTTGATGGCGAGATGAGTGACTCAGCAAAATTGGTTGCGCTTGAGAATATCGGTACGAATGGTGCAGCGCTTGCAAATACACTTAATAGCGCAATGAGCACTCTGAGTGGAGTCTCAGATTTTATGGATTTAAATAACAATGGAGGCAATAATTCATTTACGGATGAGGTCATAGACCGGATGTTGTATGAAAGGGATGTTATTTGGAACAATGCCCCAAAAAAACCAGATTGTTCAGCCTATAATGCGAATGTGAAAGCCATAGGAAACACATGGTTAGTGACAACTGCAGCTTGTGTTGGTGAGGCAAACTTAGCCTGTATTGCTGTTGCTAGCTATGCAGCACTGCAAGCACTTGCTGCTAACGATGCTTCTTATCCTGATTGTGCTAATGGGGGAAACCAATCACCTTTGAACTTCTGGTGGTATTTAACAAATGAGGCACAGTCAACATTGTGTATGTAATCCCATAAACTGAAAAGGAAATTCGCCATGGAATTTATATTAAGGAACATCACCGGAATCCCTCTCACCCTAAGAGGGATTGTCAGGACTATTTGCACACTTCTTTTTTTTGCATTTTGTCTAGATGATAGCAGTAAATTGATTGTCTTAATCATTTGGTTTACTTACTTGTTTGTAGATCGATTGGGAGAACGAATTGCCAAAGCCAACTGGACAAAGCAGATAGTGGGAAAACCATTGAATCGAATGGCAAGAAAGGTATAACTAATTCAATTTTTTTCTTAATAGAGCTCAAAGTTTCACTAGAAGCTTTGAGCTCTTATGTGATTTTTCAATTTGATGTTTTTGGTCGAGATTTTTCCTTAAACTTTATTCGACTTTGAACCGTTAAATTTTTGATGTGTTCTTTCACATGCGTCCAAAACGTTAAGAATAGAAAATAGGAACCCTTGCCTGACGTTGATTTCAGGCCTCTGAACCATAGATTTTATAAACAATCCCCCCTTGAAAATTAAAAAAGGGATAATTGGGGTGATATTTCCTCCATTTCTTTATCCGTTAGAAACGGCTTATCTAGCCACTTTTTCAAATCACACTTCGTAAATAGGTTAGTTCGTATCAAATTTACCAAATTGGATAGGTTCCATTTGAAAACTGCCCTTCTCTGAAGGCTCTTTAAGAGCAGCATAGTGATAAGTGCTGTCCAAA